>ERZ772977.7-NODE-7-length-213770-cov-43.801282_pt1 | contig 213770 bp, 144 predicted proteins | sample MGYA00511131_ERZ772977 | MGnify/ENA primary metagenome ERZ772977 (study PRJEB29015, sample SAMEA2737935) | human oral metagenome | biome: human oral; feature: human-associated habitat; material: dental | place: China | collected 2151 ...
TGTAACCGGTCTTGTTCTTGTACTTCTGAATAACGATCTTCGGACCGCGCAGGTCCTCAACCTTCTCAGCAACAACCTTGGCGGAAGCCAGGGACTTTGCGTCAGCGGTGACCTTGTCACCGTCGACGAGCAGCAGCACGGGCAGCTCGATGGTGCTGCCGGGCTCGCCTGCAACACGGTCAAGGGTAACGAGGTCGCCTACGGAAACCTTCTCCTGGCGGCCGCCAGCGCGTACAATCGCGTATGCCACTATGGGACTCACTTTTCTCGACAACTTGCTTCTTGAATCTCACACGAATGAGCAGCCTGCGCTTTCATTGCTGTGCGCCCTCCCCCGCGAATCGAATGACCACGAATAAGGAGGAACGGCCCGTGCGTTCCGGCGGGATTGCCCGCCGAAGCCAACACGCGAGGCTCACCGGTGGTGTCTCTCTCCCGCACGTTCCAACTCAGCCGAATACTCGACCGCGCCGAAGACGATGCGGGTGGGAGCGGTGTCTCCCGCTGGCCCTGCGTCGATAGGGCTTCACTGAGATAAACACCAGTCCTTAAGGATACGGCATGATCTACGCGCCGCGCAATAGATAGTTTCACGGATTATCCGCAGACACCACGTGATGCTCCTCTAATACTGCACCGCACTCTTAATAGCGCCTTTAAAATGACGCAGCACACGCACAGAAAAGAATAGCCTCGGTAGGGAAGTTCCGGCTCACCCTACCGAGGCTATCTCATATACAACACACCATCGGAATTCCGATGATCGGAAGCTAAAGACTAATCGTCCTTACCTTCACGCTTAATGTCGGCAGCAGCAACGCCAATGCCGAACAAGACAGGGGCCGAAGCGTCATCAGACACCGGAGTCACATCCGCAACAGAAGCGGAAGCAACCACGGAACCCTCAGCACGCTCGGAAACGTCCACGGTCACGACCTGAGCACCGGCACCGGCACTCGAAGCCGCACGGCGAGTGCGACGCTTACGCGGGGTCGAACCGGGCACCTGAGCCGCAGGCTTCTGAGCCTCCTCAACCGGAACCTCAGCCTCAACCGCTGCGGGAGCTGCGCCCACCACACCGGTCACAGCCGGAGCACCAATCACGCCGGTCACAACCGTGCGAGGCTCAGACTTCTCAACCTTATCAGACTTTGCGGCTGCCTGCTCAGCTGCCTGCTCGGCGCGCTTCTCATCAGCGGCGCGACGAGCACGGCGGCGGGACGCACGCGGAGTCTCGCGAACATCCTCAATGCGCAGGTCCTCACGCTCAACACGCATGGAATCCTGAGCCTTCTGCACACCCGAGTTTACCTCAGCGGAGGTTGCCTCAGCGTTCTGCTGCTCGCGGTTCTGGCGCTTGAACGAACGACGCTCCTCCGAACGGTCCTCACGGCCCGAACGGAACGACTCACCCTCAGCGCGGGCAAGACGACCAGCCTTCTGAGAAGCACGAGCCTTCGCCTCACCGGCGCGAATCGCCTCAAAACGATCCGAGGAGCGGGTAAAGCGCGGGTCGAGCTCCGGGTCAACGTGGTGCTCGTCCTCCAGCGAACCCGCGCCGGAACCCTCCACAGCGGCAATATCCGCATCGGTCAGCTCGCGGCGCTTACGGTTGCGAGAAGACTTCTTCTCGCCACGCTTGGACAAACGACGCTCCTCCGAACGGCCCTCAGCAGAGTCCTTCGAGGAACCCTCAGCGGACTCCTCCTCCACGCGGTCGAACGCGCTTGCCAGCTGCTCCAGGGAGAAACCGCCCTGCTCGCCAACCCAGTTGCCCTCGGTGACCTCAGCGACCTTGTTCTCACGCTGAGCAACCTCCGCGTGAGCCTGCTCGCTGGCAGCCTCAGCAATACCCTGAATCTCCTGCTCAAGCGAAAGGTCAGCGGTCTCCGCGCGGCGCGAACGCTTGCGGCGCTTACGCTTCTTGCGGGTCGAAGCGGTCTCCTCCGAAACTTCCTCACTATGAGCGGATGCGGCAGCCACCGCAGCCATAGCGTTACGGCGCTCAGCCTTCTTCGACTCCAGAGCATCCTGCTTCTGCTGGTCACGAGAATCCTCGCGGGCAGCGGCACGGCTACGCTTACGGTCATTACGCTCATGGCGGTGAATGTAATCCGACGCGCCACCGCTACGACCGCTCAGCGGCTGATCGTGAACCACCAGGCCACGACCGCCACACTGCTCACAGGGCTCCGAGAAGACCTCAAGCAGACCGGTACCCAGGCGCTTACGGGTCATCTGCACCAGACCCAGCGAAGTCACCTCAGCCACCTGATGCTTGGTACGGTCACGACCCAGGCACTCAATCAGGCGACGCAGAACCAGGTCACGGTTCGACTCAAGCACCATGTCAATGAAGTCAATGACGATAATGCCGCCGATATCGCGCAGACGCAGCTGACGGACAATCTCCTCAGCAGCTTCCAGGTTGTTCTTGGTGACGGTCTCTTCCAGGTTGCCGCCGCTACCGGTGAACTTACCGGTGTTCACGTCCACCACGGTCATGGCTTCGGTACGGTCAATCACCAGCGAACCACCCGACGGCAGGTACACCTTACGGTCCAGTGCCTTCGCCAGCTGCTCGTTAATGCGGTAGTGGTCGAAGAGGTCGTCGTCGCCATCCCACTGCTGCAGGCGGGAGACCAGGTCCGGCGCCACGTAGGTCACGTACGCCTCAATGGAATCCCACGCGTTCTCGCCCTGAACGATCATTGCGGTGAAGTCCTCGTTGAAGACGTCACGCACGGTCTTAATCATCAGGTCGGGCTCCTGGTAGAGCATCTCCGGAGCCAGCACCTTGCGGGAGTTAGCCTTCTCCTGAATCTCTTCCCACTGCGCACGCAGACGGTTAATGTCGTGGGTCAGCTCCTCCTCAGAAGCACCCTCCGCCGCGGTACGAACAATCACGCCAGCACCCTCAGGCAGCTTGTCCTTCAGAATCTTCTTCAGGCGAGCACGCTCAGTGTCGGGCAGCTTGCGGGAAATACCGGTCATCGAACCACCCGGCACGTACACCAGGAAGCGACCGGGCAGGGAAACCTGGCTGGTCAGGCGGGCACCCTTGTGACCAATCGGGTCCTTGGTGACCTGCACCAGAACCGAATCGCCGGGCTTCAAGGCGTTCTCAATCTTGCGGGGCGCACCGTCCAGACCGGTCACATCCCAGTTGACCTCGCCCGCGTACAGCACAGCGTTGCGGCCGCGTCCAATGTCAACGAACGCAGCTTCCATGGACGGCAGAACGTTCTGAACCTTACCCAGGTACACGTTGCCAATCAGGGAATCCTGCTGAGTCTTGGACACGAAGTGCTCAGCCAGCACGCCGTCCTCAAGCACACCAATCTGGATGCGGCCGTCCTTCTGACGAACCAGCATCTGGCGGTCCACGGACTCGCGGCGAGCCAGGAACTCAGCCTCAGTCACGATGTGGCGGCGACGACCCAGGGAGCGGGACTCGCGGCGGCGCACGCGCTTCGCCTCCAGGCGGGTAGAACCGCGCACACCGGTCACAGTGTTGGACGCGTGAGAGTCAGCCAGGCGCGGCGCACGCACCTTGGTGACGGTCTCAACGTCATCATCAACGCCGCCCTCAATCTCAATATCTTCGGTACCGCGGCGACGGCGACGGCGACGGTGGCTCGTCACCTCAGCCTCAGCGGCGGCCTCCTCGCGGCGGCGCTCCATGCGCTCCTTACGCTTCTGCTCCTCGGCAGCGGCGCGGCGTGCCTCACGCTCCAGCTTGGCGGCGACAGCGAGCTCGCTCAGCTCCTCCGGCTCGGGAGCCATGAACAGCGGCATCGCACCCATGGGGGTACGCGAGCGCAGCTCCTGCAGCTTTTCGCGCTGCAGATCGCTAATGGTCTTGACCGGCTCGGGAGCTACTTCAGGCTCCTCAGCTGCGGGTGCCTCAGGTGCAGCTTCTTCCGTTGCAGATTCCTCAGTTGCAGATTCCTCGGTTACAGACTCCTCAGCAACTACAGTAGCCTCAGCGGGCTGCTCTGCGGCGGCTTCTTCAGCCTTCTGCTCAGCAGCTTCAGCGGTAGCCTCGGTCTTCTCAGCAGCCTGTGCGGGAGTTACGACCTCAACCTTGGCGGTCTCTTCCTTCACTTCAACGGCAGACTCAGCAGCGGGCTCAGCGGCGGGAGCGACAACTTCCTCGACCTTTGCGGTCTTCTCAACAGTCTCGACCTTTGCAGTCTTTTCGACGGTCTCCACCTTCGCGACCTTCTCCACGACAGCAGGCTCAGCCGCCTTCTTCTCAGCAGCCTCAAACAGGCTATCCAGAGTAGAAGCAACCTCGGTCTCAGACGCAACGGGAGCGGCAACCTTCGGTGCCGGCGCGTGCTTAGCCTTAGCGTTACGCAGGTTGGTCAGGCCGGCAGCAATCGCCTCATCCAGGGGAACCTCAGGAGCCTTCTCCTTCTTCGGGCGACCCGGACGGCGACGCTCAGTACCCTGCTGGGCATCAGAGCTCTCACGAACATTCTTACGCAGAGTTTCACGGGTCTCTGCAGAGGCGTTCTTCTCCTCCGCGAGGGCGTTCAGCGCCTCAAAAACCCCAAGTTCGACGTTCTTCTCGTCAGACATTAATCTTCTTTCGTTACACCCTGCTCCGCACCGCAAGGATTTTAACAGCGCGCATACAGCGCAAAGCCTAGTTGCTGCCACCGCGGCTCAAGCCTCACCCTACGGTGCGCATTCATCGGCGCTACCGGGCACTATCTCGTTCAGTGCTTCTGCCGTAGGGGGCGAGCGGGCGGAACGCAGAGCGCGCCGCGACGGTCACAGCCACCTCGCTCTCGAGCACGGCACGCTCACACCCTTCCTGGGTGCCCTGCCGGTCTTCGGGTTTCTTCGCCGAGGCGGGCGGCACGCGCGGTGCGACAGTTATGCTCCGCGGCTTATAGCCGGCGCTCTTCGGGTACTCTCCCTCGATGCGTTGGTGGGGATCTTTATGCGCGTGCGGGGCGCACAAGACACCGTGTTCCATTATACCCGGTAGAGGGTGCCTCTAAGCCACCCCACCCATCCTATCCGGGCTCCATTTCCCGGCAGGATGCGCGGGGCACATTACGGCAGGTGTTATTGTGCGGGCACATTACATGGGACACATTGCAGCGGGCGTCTAGCGGGTACAGCAAAGCCGGGCGTGCCACTACGCACCACCCGGCTTCAAAAACTTTCAGAGGAAGGGCTAGCCTCTAGAAGAAGGGCTAGCCTCTAGAAGAAGGGCTAGTCCAGGCCCAGCTCCGCATCGCGCGCCTCACGAGCCTGCTGAGCAAGCTTCGGGTCGGTCGGCAGGTACTCCGGACCAGAACCGGTCGCAAACGGAACACCCAGAATAAAAACAAACGGAGAAACCACCAGCAGAATCACCCACAGCAGCGAGAAGTGACCGGCGGTCAGCAACAGCAGGGCAGTCAGAAAAATAACGGCAGCAACGCCCATTGCGGCAATTCCGGCAGTCTTCACGGTTCTCCTCGAAGGGGTATCAAGAATCTAGTGTCCATCAGAACGGCAGGCAACCGGCACCGCAGGTAAAACCCGCGGACCGCTCCGACCGATACCGCTCAAGAATATACCTGACCATTATACGCACCCGCACCGCTTCCCCGCTGACCGCCACCGGCAAAGTCACCGGCGCCTCCCCCACTACCCGGCGCCCCAGCCCGGCGTATTCTGCCCGACACAATCAGCCCGGCATATTCTGCGCAACCTCACCCGCCCGCAGACACAGCAACGCCCCGGCACCAACACGTACCGGGACGTTGCATGTTCGGGGCATCGGCCCTCAAACCAAGCTCAGAGATGAACGCTTAGCGCATCATATTCACAATGACCTCAAAGAAGCGGATCACAATAATGCCGAAAATCAGGATCAACCACAGGCTAATCGCAAACCAGGACCAGCCGCGAGCGCTCTCACGCATCGACTGCGCCGCCGGGACAACACCCGCCGAGACGTTGCGGACCGTGGTCTTCACAAAAAGCGTGATGGTCATAACCCACACGATCATGCAGAACAGGCACAGGGCGTTGATCTGGAACGTCGTCTGGTACCACAGCCACATGATGAACGCGGTTGCCGCAGCCAAACCAATGTTCATGCACACCCAGAACCACTTCTTGAACTGTGCACCCGCCATCATCGCGGCGCCGATAGTCACCACAATCGAGAAGCCCACCAGGCCAATGAACGGGTTCGGGAAGCCGAAAGCCTCCGCCTGCGGGGTGCGCATCACCGTGCCGCAGCTGAGCAGGGCGTTGATATCGCAGACTGTGGAGTGGCCGGCATCAATGTAAATCTGCAGGCGCTCATACACCAGAATCGCTGAAGAAATGAGTGCAATCAGGCCGGCGCCAACCAGCCAGAATCCGAGCTGTCGGTCTGAGTAGCTGCCCGGGGTTCCCGCGTGCCCGTGCTGCGCTTTTTGTTCAGCGTAAATGGGCTCGGTAGTACTCGATGCGGCGGTACTCATACGACTCCTTTAGATAGTGTTTTACGGTGGTACTTACCGGCGCGGCATAGCCAGCACCCCGGAAGCGGTACTTCATTTATCCTAGCTTCTCACACCACCAAATGGCACGCCATCAGCCTAAATGTTCTGTTTTATGACGCGCTATTTTACGCAGATGGGCGCGCTTTCGGGGCGCTTTCGGGGCACGTTCGCAGCGCTTTCGGAGCCTCTTCAGCACGCAAAACCCCCGGGAGGCGCCCGCAGCTCAGTAGCGGGCGGAACCTTCCGGGGGTTTCATCAAGGGTATTACTTAGGGCAGCGGGTGGGTGTACGACTCGTCAAAGAACAGCTGCTCCAGCTCCACCGCGCGGCTAAAGAACTCGCGGGCACGCTGCGCATCCGACGGGCCCACACGGTCCAGTTCGCGGCGCAGGAAATCAACCAGTTCACGGAACTCCGGGTAGTCGTGCAGGGTGATCCACTCGTGGTGCACAAAAGAATCGGGGCGCTTGGCGGGAGCCTTGGACGCCCAATCCAGGTACAGGCCCTCGCACACCACCAGCACCGACAGGATCGCCGCGTAGCTGCCGCTTGCCGCCGCATCGAGGAAGAGGCGCTTGAAGCCGGTGGTTGCCTCCGTATCGGGTATGGATTCACGCTGATGCTCGGTCACGCCCAGAGTCTCAAAACAGCGCAGGAAGTAGGTGTTCTCGTCACCGGCGATTTCGCCCGCGAACTTGGAGAGGCGCAGGCGGCCCGCGAGAGTATCAGCGTTAGTGATAGCGCCACCGATCAGGGCGAGGAAGGTGTCCAAGAAACGGTAGTCCTGCACAAGGTACCCCGCCATGACCTGCGGGGCAATCGAGCCGTCAAACAGCTCAGCAACAAAGCGGTGATTCGTGGCGGAAAGCCAGGTAGCGAGGTTCTCCTGGCGTAGGGACTCGGTGAACGAATCGGTGCCAATCAAATCGGTGAAGGGTGCGGGCATGATGGGTGCCTTTCACTATGTGGCATACCGTCGCTGGTATGCGTATGTGTGCGGGTGTGTTGGTGCGGCCTCAGACAGTGGGGCCGGCGCCTCAGCGAATATAGCACCGGGACGCGACGGCGCGCCCGGTTTTGTGCCCCGATGCCCGAAAGTTTTCGTTATTTTCGATTTTTGGGTGGGTTTGGGTGAGTGAAAGCGGATGATGCCGGTTGAATTTGAGCGATTGGGGTTAGGTGAGAGCCCATGGGAACACGTGAGAGCGCATGTGTTCGAGTGGGAGCATGAGGGCAGCGCACGCGGGCAGAATCGAAAAAGACAGAGGCGCAAAAAGCGGGGCGCCACTCCCCCAGCCGGTACAACCAGCCGGAGAACGGCACCCCGCCTCATATCTGCAACCTCAACAGGTCGCCTTAGTGATCCGCATCGTCCTCGGAATCATCATCACCAAAGAAATCATCGGTGTACGAGTCACCCAGCGGCAGACCCAGCGAATCCTCCAGCGAAGAACCCGGCGCAGATTCGCCGCCCAGCTCAGCCATGATGCCGTCCAGCAGCTCATCCGGCTCAGCAGAAGCAGCCGCAGCCGCCGCGGCAGCCAGAGCCGAAGCCGACGCCGCACCCGCAGAACCCGCATAAGCACCCTCGGCGGGCAGCTCATCCGGCAGCTCCTCAGCCTCAGCGCCGGGGGTCTTCGCCTCCTCATGTGCCGCCAGCAGGGTACGTGCCTCACCAATGACCGTAATCGAGCCGGTAATCAGCACACCAGCCGACTCCTGTTCAAAGAGGGCGTTCTCCATGGCGGTGGCAATTGCCTCGTCCAGGTGCTCAAACACCTCAATCGAGTCTTCGTCCAGACCCGCATCCAGCGCCAGCTCGTGCAGACGCTCCGGAGCAATCGCACGCGGCGAATCCGACGCCGCCAAGTACAGGCGGAACGTGCCGTCCGAAGCGTCCACGTACTCTTCACGCATGGTCTCAAACATGCCCAGGGCATCCTTCTCACCCAGGATGCCAACCACAGCGTGCAGGTGCGACAGCTTGAACGCCTCAGTCAGCGCAGCCGCAGACGCGCGCACACCGTGCGGGTTGTGGCCCGCATCCAGGATGGTCAGCGGCTCGGTGCGCACAACCTCCAGACGGCCCGGCGAGCGTACCGTCTCAAACGCGGTACGCACCACGTCCTCGGGTAGCTGACGCTGACCGCCGAAGAACGCCTCCACGGCGGCAAGAGCCACCACGGCGTTCTGCGCCTGATGCGCACCGTGCAGGGAGAGCGGCACATCCGGGTACTCGCCCGCCAGGCCGCGCAGGGTCAGCAGCTGACCGCCGACCGCAAGCTCACGGGAGACCACGCCGAACTCCACGCCCTCGAAGGCGAAGGACGCTTCCTTCTCGCGGGCGGAGGCGAGCAACACATCCGCCGCTTCAGGGTCCTGCGCGGCAGAAATCAGGAAGCCGCCGGGCTTGATAATGCCGGACTTTTCGGTCGCAATCTCGGCGAGGGTATCACCGAGCATATCGGTGTGGTCCAGACCAATCGGGGTGACCACGGAAACCACGCCATCGGCAACGTTCGTGGAGTCCCAGGTGCCGCCGATACCGACCTCGAGCACCACCACATCCACCGGCTCATCCGCGAAAATCGCGAAGGCAAGCACGGTAACGGACTCGAAGAAGGTCAGGGCGGGCTCGCCGCGGGAGGTCATCTCTGCGTCCACAATCTGCAGGTAGGGGGCGATTTCCTCCCAAATGCGCACGAAGGTGGCATCCGGTACGGGTGCGCCGTTAATGCAGATACGTTCGGTGACGCTTTCGAGGTGCGGGCTGGTAAAGCGGCCCACGCGCAGGTCGTGGCCGAGCAGCAGTGCCTCGATCATGCGGGCGGTGCTGGTCTTGCCGTTCGTGCCGGTGATGTGGATGACCGGCGCGGCACGGTGCACATCGCCGAGGATTTCGACCGCGCGCGCTACGGCGTCCAGGCGCGGCGCCATCTTGTTTTCGGGTGCTCGCGCCAGCAGTTCACCGTAGACCCGCTCCACGCCCTCGGGGTCGGGAATTGCGGGGTAATTCTTCTCGCTCATTGTTCTCCTCACTGGGATAGCCGGTCGGTGCCGGCAGGGGCCCACCGTGCGGCGGGATAACCGTGCGGCGGGATAGACGACGGGCCGCCCCGCCCGGTCAAGGGGGCGGGACGGCCGTACGGTTCAGGCGTTTTATGCCTTGGCTACGCTAATGCTCAGCTCGGCTGCTTCGCTCAGCTGCAGGGACACGGCGAGGGTTTCGCCGGTCACCAACGCTTCATTGGCGCGCAGAGCTGCCAGAGTTTCCTCCGGTGCCGCGATGCTCAGGTTGATGCGGTCCGCAACGTTCAGGTCGGCGTCCTTACGTGCCTGCTGAATAGCGCGGATGGTGTCGCGGGCGATACCTTCGGCAACCAGCTCGTCGGTCAGCTCAATGTTGAGGACCAGGAAGCCGCCGGGCAGAACCGCAGCCGCAGTGTGCTCAGCACCCTCAGCGTCAGCGGCAACCACGGTTGCCAGCTCGTATTCGCCCTCTTCCAGAGCCAGGCCGCCGTCCAGTGCTGCCACACCGACCAGGACGGTACCGTCCTCGGTCACGGTCCAGTCACCGGACTTGGATGCCTTAATAGCAACCTGCACCTGCTTGCCCAGGCGGGGGCCTGCCGCACGTGCGTTGACCTTCAGCTGCTGGGAGATGCCGTAGTCGGCGGGGTCGACGGTGTCGGCGCTGACCAGCTCCACCTGGCGCAGGTTTAGCTCGTCCTCGACGATGTTCGCGAAGTACTCCGCACCCTTCTCGCCGAAAGCGGTACCCAGGGCAGCGAACTGCTCGGGTGCGATCGCCACGGTCATCTTCTGCAGCGGCTGGCGCACGCGGATCTTCTTTTCCTTGCGCAGTGCCGAACCGGCGGAGCAGACCTCACGCACGGTCTGCATGAGAGCCAGCAGGTCGGACTCGTCAGCGAAAGTGGATGCCTCGGGCCAGTCAGCCAGGTGCACGGAGCGTTCACCGGTGAGGCCGCGGTAGATTTCCTCGCTGCTGAGCGGCAGCAGGGACGCGGCGACCTTCGACACGGTCACCAGTGCGGTGTAGAGGGTGTCGAATGCGTCGGTGTCTTCGTTGAAGAAGCGCTCGCGGGAGCGGCGCACGTACCAGTTGGTCAGTGCGTCGGCGTACTGGCGGAGGGATTCGCAGGCGTTCCAGATGTCGTAGGAGTCCATCGCTGCGGTGACCTGCTCGATGAGTTCGCGGGTCTTGCCGAGGATGAAGCGGTCCATCACGTGCTGCGAGTCGTACTTGAGCTTTGCGCTGTAGCCTTCGCCGTTGTTGGCGGCGTTAGCGTACAGGGCGAAGAAGTGGTAGACGTTCCACAGCGGCAGCATGACCTGGCGAACACCCTCGCGGATGCCCTGCTCGGTCACGATCAGGTTGCCGCCGCGCAGGATCGGGGAGGACATCAGGAACCAGCGCATTGCGTCGGAGCCGTCGCGGTCGAGGACCTCGGAGACGTCCGGGTAGTTGCGCAGGGACTTGGACATCTTCTGACCGTCCGAGCCGAGCACAATACCGTGGCTGATGACGTTCTTGAACGCGGGGCGGTCGAAGAGCGCGGTCGCCAACACGTGCAGCACGTAGAACCAGCCGCGGGTCTGACCGATGTACTCGACGATGAAGTCTGCCGGGTAGTGGTTCTCGAACCATTCCTGGTTCTCGAAGGGGTAGTGCACCTGTGCGTAGGGCATGGAGCCGGAGTCGAACCAGACGTCGAGCACGTCTTCCACGCGGCGCATGGTGGACTTGCCGGTCGGGTCGTCCGGGTTCGGGCGGGTCAGCTCGTCGATGTACGGGCGGTGCAGGTCGGGTTCGCCGTCCTTGTTCAGGGGCAGGCGACCGAAGTCTGCCTTGAGCTCTTCGAGGGAGCCGTACACGTCCATGCGCGGGTAGTTCGGGTCGTCCGAAACCCACACGGGGATCGGGGAGCCCCAGAAGCGGTTACGGGAGATGGACCAGTCGCGTGCGTTCTCAACCCACTTTCCGAACTGGCCGTACTTCACGTTTTCGGGGATCCAGTTGATCTGCTTGTTCAGCTCGTACATGCGGTCCTTGAAGTCGGTGACCTTCACGTACCAGGAGGTGATTGCACGGTAGATGAGCGGGGTGCGGCAGCGCCAGCAGTGCGGGTAGGAGTGCACGTAGGACTTCTCGCGGATCAGCACGTCATCTGCCTTGAGGGCGTTGATGATGGTGCGGTTCGCGTCGAATGCCTGCACGCCTGCAATCTCAGCCAGGGCGGTGGAGCCGGAGGCGGTGGGCTCGGCGAAGAGGTTCAGGAACTTTGCGCCTTCGTCGAGGGAGAGAATCACGGGGATGCCGTAGCTTTCACAGACCTTCTGGTCGTCTTCACCGTAGGCAGGTGCCTGGTGGACGATGCCGGTACCGTCACCGGTGGTGACGTAGTCGGCGACGAGGATCTGCCAGGAGGTTTCGGTGCCCCACTTTTCGGTGTCTGCGAAGTAGTCCCACAGCGGGGTGTAGCGCACGTGCTCGAGCTGGGAGCCGGTGTAGCGTGCGGTGACAGCTGCAGCTGCGTCCTGTTCGGGCTGGTCGCCTTCGTAGCCGAGGTCCTTAGCGTAGGAGCCGAGCAGCTCGGAGGCAATCAGGAAGGAGCGGCCCTCGAACTTGCCTGCGCCGGGTACGACGGAGTATTCGATTTCGGGTCCGACGGCGAGCGCCTGGTTGGTGGGCAGGGTCCAGGGGGTGGTGGTCCATGCGAGTGCTTCGACGCCGTCGAGTTCTGCGGCGACCTTCTCGTCAGCACCGAGAGCGGTGTCTGCGGTGAGGCGGAATGCGACGGTGACGGTCTGGTCCTGGCGGTCCTTGTACACGTCGTCGTCCATGCGCAGCTCGTGGTTGGAGAGGGGGGTCTCGTCCTTCCAGCAGTAGGGCAGCACGCGGAAGCCCTGGTAGGTCAGGCCCTTGTCGTAGAGGCGCTTGAACGCCCAGATGACGGACTCCATGTACTCGACGTTCAGGGTCTTGTAGTCGTTTTCGAAGTCAACCCAGCGTGCCTGGCGGGTGACATACTTTTCCCACTCGTTGGTGTACTTGAGCACGGATGCGCGGGCAGCGTCGTTGAAGTTGTCGATGCCCATTTCGAGGATTTCGCGCTTGTCGGTCATGCCGAGCTGCTTCATTGCCTCGAGTTCTGCGGGCAGGCCGTGGGTGTCCCAGCCGAAACGGCGTTCTACCTTGTGGCCGCGCTGAGTATGGTAGCGTGCGACGAGGTCCTTGGCGTAGCCGGTGAGCAGGTGGCCGTAGTGGGGCAGGCCGTTAGCGAAGGGAGGGCCGTCGTAGAAGACGAATTCGTTTTCGCCGTTTTCGCCTGCGGGGCGGTTCTCGACGGATGCGGAGAAGGTGTTGTCCTTCTTCCAGTAGTCGAGGACTGCTTCTTCAAGTGCGGGGAACTTAGGCGATGCGGTGACGCCGCTTCCTGCGGCTTCGAAGGCGCTCGCCTTGGGGTATACATGGGACATGTGTTTGTGCGCCCTTATCTGTTGTTCTCAACGCTGAGAGGTTGGGGCGACAGGGTACGTAGCACTCGTCGTCCGCACCGTTTCAGCGGGTGAGGGTTGACATGACGGGTGCAAGGACGCCTGGGCATCGCTGACCGGTCCGGGCTGTGCCGGGGGCAGGATGCGGCGCGGTACCACCTTGCTTACTGATTTAACAGCTCAAGCACCGAACCCTCCCGGGGCTACGGGGTGCCGCGGCGTATGTCCGCGATACCTAGCCACCGGAAGAGCGGCGCGTTGGGCGGGTATCAGTCGCTTATTACAGCTATATCGGGCTTAACCGTCCGGTTCTACTGGGACTACATCTCTTCCGCTAAGACACCCTCGCCGCAGCGATTGGCGGGTGCCCGCAGGTGCGGTCCGTTCTTCCGAATTGCTCGCCGGTGATGGCCGGGTCGTTGCAAACACTAATAGTTTATGTGGCTTTTGTGTCTGTATGCAACCCCGCGGGGTGTGGGTTTGAACAGCACTTTTCTGATGCGCCGATGCTGGGGGCGCAAAACAGAATGGTTCTTCGTTCGGCGATATTTAGAGCGAGTAGGGGGCTTAAGGGGCCTTGCCTCACCCCGCGCTCGGGCGTGTTTAAGGATGTATGTTTTTACATTCCCCCAGTGTTGCTTTAAGTGGGTTTCGATTTTTTCGGGGGAACCTACGGGATTACCCCCAGTGCAACCACAAGATATGGGGTGAACACCGATGTAATTCCACTAGATATTCACCCCTGCAAGTTTTCTTCCCCTTGGCATCCCGTGTGGGAACCGGTTTTTCTGGATTATCCAGCAATGCATAAGTGGGCGAATAGAGCGCATATCTAGGGATTGCCGAGCGGTTTTTCCCTTGGGAATCGGGTATTTCTTCTGGAGTATTGAAGACTTCCTTGCGGGCAGGAAGTTGAGTTACCTACCCTCCTCCCCCCCCCATTTTTTGGGAACGCCGAGGCGCAGTTCTTTTATTTTTCAAGTCATAAATATGACTGAAATCACTTAATCTGATATGCGCACACCCCTTGCCGAGTAGCTGCCTCCTATCAAATAGTCCCCCACCAACAGAGTGTGACCACAATACTTTACAGTGATTAATATCTTGAGCACCCTATAAGCTCTCAGAGATTACTAAGGTGTATTTTCGTGCATTTTGACCTCAAAATAGTCTAAAATGAATCGTGCAACACATCAATGATGATTCGATAGCATCTACCCCCTCACCCGGGCGTGACCGCAGCAGTCCCAGAACAGCAATCTCAGCGATGAGTTCACGAGTACCCCTCGCCCACAGCGTGAGGTACACCCGAGGTCACTTCCGGACGGGCTCTGAAACCGCGGCATTTGCCCAAAGTTTTCACCCCCTTTCACGACCTCACCCAACACGCCATACAACCACGCACCCGCCGCCGGGTGCCCCGAGCCCGCCTCGGAAAAGATCAAGGAGTTCACCGATGCTCTCACCCTCTTCGAGCACCCGTTCCGCCGCTTCCCGCCTTGTGAGTCGCCGCACCCTGCTGCTCGGTGGCGCGGTTTCCCTCATGGCTGGATGCGCCTCCGATATTCGCCCGCTGAGCGAGGAAGCAAAAGCTAAGGTAGGCTCCCCCACCCCTTCCGCAACCGCTTCGCCCTCTGCCTCTAGTTCGGCATCTGCTACCGCTACTTCCTCCGCGAGCGCTTCAGCAAGCGCTAAGAGCAGCTCGTCCAGCGCGGCACGCGTACCCGTATCTGAGGATGCACTCGTTGAGGGTTGGGAAAAGTACCCCGGCCCCCTGAAGCTGACCGGCGAATACATGGGCGAGTACCAGCCCGCAACTGCTTCTTCCCCTGCGAAGAACGTACCCAAGCCCCTCAAGGATGTTCCGCACCGTGAAGAACCGACCTTCCAGGGCGCCTACGAGACGTTGCGTGCCTACTACAGCGCCCAGATCACCGCGCTCAAGGATGGCCACTATGCAGATCAGGCGATTGAGCTGACCTACCCGGCAGACAAGAGCGCCATCGACGAGGTTAAAGCAGTCAAGGAACTGTATGAGCAGAACGGCTGGTACATGGACTTCACGTGCAGCATTTCCATGCGGAATACGGAGCCTCGAACCGCCCTGAAGAACGGTGACGGCTACGTAGAAATCATGATGGACGCCAAGTATTCTGCCACCGCCATCCATCAGCCGGACGGCACCGAACGCAAGATTCCGGCGATTACTCAGGTAGCCATTCCGCACGTGATGCTCTACACCGAGGGTAAGTGGTGGCGAATCGGCAACGATTATCTGAACGAGCGTCTGAATGGCGGCAAGGGCTCTTCCGCCTCTTCTGGCTCCGGAAGTTCCAGTTCTGCCGGTTCTAGCGGTTCTTCGTCCTCGGGTCACGGCTCCACTAAGGTCTAGCCCTGCAGGGGCATACTACTCCTCCCCGACCTTACCCCCGGTCGAAAGTAGCCTCGTCTTATCAATCCAATCATCACTAGCCCAAAGTCGTTGAGGCACAGTCGCCCCTGCACCTCACCGACTTTGGGTTATTGTGTCTTAAAGACAATGTCCAGGGTTTTTTGACGAAGTTTTAAAACCAGTCTTCTATAGTAGGAAGTGGATACTTCATACCGCCGCAGTTCACGCTCCGGCACACCCGTATCCCGGTACACCCTTTGTACCGCGCACTATACAAGAACGATGAGGCGGATCCTTTCGTACGCATCACAGTGTTGTGAAGCGAGCTACCTCAATCAACCATTTTCAGGAGATACCATGTCCTTCCGGCCGAGTGCACACGCCAGCCTCTCTGCTAACGACCGAAACGGATTGACCCGCCGCACCGTTCTTTTTGGCGGTCTGACCGCCGGTGCTCTGGCCCTAGCAGGATGCGCTTTCAACAAGGATATTCGCCCCACCGGTACCGGCGATACTTTCTCCGGCTCCCCGAGCGCCTCCGCCTCCCCCTCGGCTTCAGCTTCGGCTTCGCCTTCTGAGTCTGCCTCGGCTTCGGCATCTGCTTCGTCTTCGTCCTCGTCAAGCCGTAACAGCGCGAAGATTATTCCGTCCGACGAGTTCATGAAGGACTATAAGAAGTACATTGGCGACGTCAAGTACGAGTACAAGCCCGCCATTGCACACTACGTTGAGCCGACCGATACCTCCCCCGCGAAGAATGTTCCGATCCCGGTCATTGATACGGTGGCTCAGCGTACCGTCTCCCTCGAAGGCGCTTACAAGACCCTGGCTGCTTACCAGAGCGCGTACATTGCCGCGATGTACAACGGCGACCTGCAGTACCTCAAGGGTCTGGTCCACGGCGCTGACAGCGGCCTGGTCAACAACCTGAAGGCTATTGCTAAGCTCTACGCCGCGGGTGGTTGGACCAAGGACTACGAGAGCAAGCTGAGCATCCGTGACGACAAGGACGGAAAGGCTCTTGCCTCTTCCGATCTGGCTGTTGTGGCGTTCCCCTGCCGGGATGTTGTCAAGGAATACACCATCTACCAGAAGGGCACGGGTGAGCCTCAGAAGGCAAGCACCCTGGATGTCGTTATCTACGTGGTGTACGCCGAGGGCAAGTGGCGCGTAACCAGCCGCGAGTACTTCGTGTCCCAGTACAGCGACCAATTCCGCAAGGTCTTTGAGGGTCCCTCCTCATCGGCTTCGGCAAGCAAGTCCAGCGGTTCCGGTAGCTCTAGCTCCGGTAGCAGCAACGACTTCAAGGTCTAGGCTCTGAGGAAGCGGGGCGGGTATCAGTTGATACCCGCCCCGCTTTCCTATGTTCCTGTGCCTTTCATCTGTAGTAGCGATGATTACACTGCGACCAATTGCGCCGAGCAAACGGATGCGAGGGTCCGCTAGAGCTTCCAGCCCGCCGCATTCACGCGCGCCTGCCAGAAGGTGCGGTACATGCCCGGCACCGCCACGAGCTCCTCGTGGGTACCAATCTGCGCCAGGGCGCCATGCTCATCAAGCACCACAATCTGATCGGCGTCACGTACCGTGTCCAGCTTGTGCGCAATAACCAACACGGTCGAACGCTGCCGCAGACGGCGAATGGACTGCTGCACCGAGGCCTCGTTCTCGGGGTCCAGGGCGCTCGTCGCCTCGTCAAAGAGCAGGATAGGTGCATCCTTGAGCAGGGCACGAGCAATGGAAACACGCTGGCGTTCACCGCCGGAAAGACGGCCTCCGCCCTCACCCACACGGGTCTGCCACCCCTCCGGCAGGCGCGCCGCAATCTCATCGGCACCCGCCAGGGACGCGGCCCGAAGCACCTGCTCGTCGGTAGCGTCCTCACGTCCCACGCGAATATTCTCCATGAGGGTTCCGTCGAAAAGATACACGTCCTGGAAAACCATCGAAAGCTGAGCCATGAGCTGCTCGGTGCGTTGCTTGCGCACATCCACACCACCCACGCGCACCGTACCGGAATCAACATCCCAGAAGCGGGCCAACAGCTTGAACACTGTGGTCTTACCGCTACCGGAGGGGCCCACGATAGCTGTGAGCGACCCTGGTTCGGCTGTGAAGCTCAGCGAACGCAACACCGGAACGCCCGGCGTGTACGAGAAGCTCACATTCTCAACGCTCACACTGCCAGGATCGCTCAGATGCGCTGGCTCCTCGGGTACGGGGAGCGGCTCGGACGAGAGGATTTCGTTCACGTCCGCGAGCGGGATACGCGAGTTCTCCGCGCCAACCAGGAAGCTGACCGCATCCTGAATCGCACGAGTGAAGCGCAACATCACGCCGATGAACACCACGGTCGAGACGGGGTCAAGCGATCCGGTCAGCGCCATCTGCACCGACACGTAGATGAGCGAAACCGCCACAATCTGGGTGCTCATTCCGCCCAGCACGAGGGCAAGGGTCGAAATCCACAGGGCACGCACACGACGACCGTGACTGCGCTCAATAGCGGAGTAGAGCGGCTCATAGTTGCCGCTCCTGCCCGCGGAGCGCAGGGCACCCTGGCACGAAGCGTACTCCACGATGCGCGAGGAGAGCTCACGCTCAAGTGGGTCGGTCAGCGAATGCGAGTAGTGCTCCAGACGGTTTGAAAACACTGTCAGCGCCGCAATGACCAGCAGCGAGGCGGCAAGGGTTATCCCCAGCATGGGCTGCCAAATAAGCACACCCACCATGAGTACGAGGGCCGCAATTGTGTTACGCAGAACCGGCACCGCCACGTGAGCGATACCCGTACCGATGGACATAAGACCCTCAGTGACCAGGCGCGACATACGCCCGTTCAGGCCCGCATCGAACCAGCCCAGCGGCAGGCTCGCCAGACGATCGCCCACCTTCACCAGCATGACGCGCAGACCCTCCAGGGCAGCGCGGTAGGCACCCAGGTTCATGGCGTAGGTGCACACCGCGCCAACGACGGCGCATACGCCCAACACTGTGAGCCAGCCTCCCAATCCAAGACCCCATGCAGGTGCCGACGAGGCGAGCGCCACCACGGTGGGAATAATAGCAAGGTATACGAGGCCCTCCACGACACCGCCGGCAGTCACCCAGGCGAGCGCGCGGCTCAGCTGGGCGTTACCCCGGTCGTTGAGGAGCCCCCGGTACTGGCGCAGAAGGAGTGGGTCACGCATATACCCGACCGCACTGTGCGACTCCTCCCGGCGGGCGGCGCGGTACGCGGCGGTGCTTACCGTGTTGCTCATAGTGTCATCAGCTTTAGTGACTGTCTTAGTCGCAGTTTTAGTCACGGTTCTCTCCTTCCTTGGATTCGTCATCGTTCAAACCCTCAGCGACGAATCGGGAAGCCTCTCCCCCGCTTAGCGAACGCCAATAGGGGTGCTCTGCCAACTCTTCGGCGGTTCCGCGCGCGGTGATGCGGCCACCCTCCATGATGCAGATCTGGTCGGCTCCGGCAACCACCTGGGCAGTGTGCCCGATAACCAGCACCGTGCGGTCGCGGGTCAGCTCGGTGAGGGCCCGCTGAATCTGCGCGGCGCAGTCCGGGTCGGTGTTGGCGGTAGCCTCGTCCAGAATCAGGATGGGCGCGTTGGTGAGCAGTGCCCGGGCGATAACGATGCGCTGCTTCTGTCCGCCCGAAAGGTTCGTGTCCTCGCCGATGACCGAGTCTAGACCGTTCGGTAGTTCACGGATGTCCTCCCAAATCTGGGCACGGCGCGCAGCCTCAATGACCCGTTCGTCGTCGGCATCGGGTACAGCCAGGCGAATGTTATCGCGGATGCTAGCGCGCAGAATCTGTGCCCGCTGTAGCACAAAGGCAACCGAGCGGTACAGCTGTTCCTCGCTCATGGCGCGCACGTCCGTGCCATCGATGAGCACGCACCCTTTATCGGGGTCTTGGAACCGTGCCAGCATCGTGGCGAGGGTGCTCTTGCCGCTACCGGAGGGGCCCACAAGCGCGGTGACGGTGCCCGGTGCGAGGCTCAGGGTTACCCCATCCACCGCATTCACCACAGAGGAGGTTGCCGCGGAGCCATCATCACCGGACGACGAGGGAGCCTCGGAAAGCGCCGGAGCCTCAGTGCGATAGGAGTAACTGATCCCCTCAAAATGCACACCGGTGCGTTCCTCAGAGGTACCGGGGGCACCCGCATCAGCGCTATCGGCGCTCTCAGGTGGGGCCTGCAACTCACGCACGCGGGTCATATCCACTAGGCGTAGGGCAGCATTACCCGCCATCTGGTACGACCAGGCCGTGTTCGTGATGACGTCCAGGCTCAGGGGAATAACCAGCGCGATGAGAGCACACACCATAACCTGCGACGTCGAAGCGTGGTTGCCCTGCACCATGAGCGCGCCACCGCCCAGGCTCACGAGCATCACAACCGGCACCGAAATAACCGCCGTAGAGAGCGAAGAACCCTTCAGCAGCGGCCCACACCAATCCCAGTAGAAGTCGGCAAAGCGGCGGGCAGCCTGCGCGAACGCGGCATGCGCGGCACCGGTTTTACCGAAGGATTTGACGACCTCAATGCCGTCCACGAACTCGACGGCGCGGGCGCTGGTTTCAGCCAGGTAGTCGTCCATGTGGGCGGTCTTCTCACCCATGCCGCGGGTCATCCACATCTGCCCAAGCAGGTACAGCGGCAAGGTCGCAATGGTGAGCAGACCCAGCCACGGGTTGAGCGTGAAGCTGTACACGAGCAGGGCAAGCGGGGTGACGACCGCAGCGGTAACTTCAACCGGCTTATGCGCGATGAGAGTGTGGATGGTCGTCGTATCGCCCTGCAATGCCTTGCGCACTCGCCCCGAGGAGGTCGATGAGAACCAGCTGAGCGGCGCACGTCCCAGGTGGGTGAGGATGCGCTGCTGCAGGTGGGTTTTGAGGTGCACATCAGCCAAGTGTGTGATTATGAGAGCCACGAAGTACAGGCCAATCTGCAGGCCGAAGGCGGCAAAGAGTTCCTGAACCTGCACCCACACGCGGTCGGCGGGGATGCTTGCTCCCCCGACTGCGGGTAGCAATAGATCACCGAGGCGTGTGAGCACGATGTACGGCCAGATAGCTGCGATGCCGGAGAGCGCCGCGATTGCCTGACCGGCATAGATACGCTTCTGCACGGGTGCAAGTAGCTCGTTGAGGGCTTCGCGTGAGACCCGCGCCTTCTGCGCGTAGTTTTGGGAGCCGGAAGGTTGCTTTGGGGGATTCTCCCCACCCTGCACTTTGGTCGGAACCGCTCCCAAGCGCTTGTGTTGAACTGTCGATTCTGCCATAGAATACATTCCCTCCATTGGGTTGTTCTTAGTTTCAGCTTAACCACAATTTAGGGTGTACTTACAGGAGATTCGCAGATGTTTCTTAATATTACTTTGAAAGTCTTTCAAACCCGAAGTATCGGCAAAGCCGGCACAGTCAACGTTGCCAATACCGTCAACACTGTCAACAGCTTCACCATATCTCCGGGCACAGCAACAGCCCCGCTCCTTGGCAACTAGGAAAAACCAAGGATGCGGGGCTGCGCAATATTATCTAACGCACCGTGCTATCTAATGCACAGTGCTATCTAGCGCACCGCCTCTAGGAGGTGGAACGCTCACGCAGACGCTCGTGAACCTCGCTCACAAAGCGGTTCTGATTATCGCGAGCATAATGCACGACCTCACCGATGACGGTAATAGCCGGCGCCTTGACCGATGCGCAATCCACCTGAGCGTTCTCAAGGGTCGTGACAGTCACGCGCTCCTTCTCAGAGAAACCGTTCTCGATGGTTGCCAGCGGCGTGTCAGCCTCAATCCCACGAGAGAGCAGAGACGCCACCGTATCGGGCAGGGTACGAACGCCCATCAGCAGCACCACGGTGCCCTGGGCGCGCAGGGTCGCCTCAACAGCCGACACTTCGGTCTCCGACAGGCCGGAGTGACCAGAAATGACGGTGAAAATCGAGGACACCTTACGCAGGGTCACCGGAATAGCCGCACGCGCAGGAACCGCAATAGCGCTGGTAATGCCGGGGATAACCTCAGCCTCCAGGCCGGCGGCGATGCACGCATCCAGCTCTTCAGCGCCGCGACCGTACACGTACGGGTCGCCGCCCTTCAAACGCACCACGGTCTTACCCGAGAGCGCGTAATCAATCATGAGCTGCTGAATGCGGGACTGCGGAACAGCGTGCTTACCGGGAACCTTGCCCACATCAACGATGAGGGCGTTCGGTGCGTACTCGCCGTACTCCTGCGGGGCGAGGTGATCCAGAAGGACCACGTCCGCCTCGCTCAGGGCACGTGCCGCACGCAGGGTCAGCAGGTCAGCGGCACCGGGGCCGCCACCCACAATGTAGACCTTGCCGGGGTTCTCAGCGGGCTCGCCGGGCAGAAGAATGCCGCGTTCCGTCACGCTATCGTCCAGGGTGTGCCCGGGCGCCCCGCCCGCGAGCACCTCGTCAATAGTGGCGAACTCGCGGGGCGGGAACGGAGGAATCTTCGGGCACATACTATGCTGCCGGGACCGGGTTGAGGTCACTGGGCTTAGCCACGGGAATCTTGGCACCGGTCAGCAGGACGGTGTTGGACTCGCCAGCTTCTGCCGCCGCAATTTCCTCGGGGGTTGCGGGGCGAATCTGCTCGCGCTCCAGCACGTACAGGTGCGAACCCTCGTCGCTGCCGTTGGGCTCGTTGATGAAGGCACGGAAGCGGCGCAGGCGACGCTCGTCCTTCAGGGTTGCTGCCCACTCGTCCTCGTAGGAGTCAACGTGACGCTGCATGTCGCGCTCCAGGTCCTCGCACACGCCCAGGGAGTCCTCAATGAGGACGGACTGCAGGTGTGCCAGACCGTCGCCGTGCTCCTCATCCAGATCCTCAAGCCAGCGAGCGGTACGCTGCAGCTTGTCTGCGGTGCGGATGTAGTACATCAGGTAGCGGTCAATGTAGCGGATGATGTCCTCGCTGGAAGCATCCTTGACGAAGAGGCGACCGTGAGCGGGGTTTGCACCACCGTTACCACCCAGGTACAGGTTCCAGCCGTTGGTGGTTGCAATCAGACCAACGTCCTTACCCTGTGCCTCAGCACATTCACGGTTACAACCGGAAACACCGAACTTGAACTTGTGCGGGGAGCGCAGGCCGCGGTAACGGTTCTCCAGCTGGATTGCCATGCCGGTGGAGTCCTGAACACCGAAGCGGCACCAGGTCGAACCCATGCAGGACTTCACGTTACGCAGGGACTTACCGTATGCCTGACCGGACTCGAAGCCGGCATCCACCAGGCGCTCCCAAATGTAGGGCAGCTGCTCCAGGCGAGCACCGAACATACCGATACGCTGTGCACCGGTAATCTTCACGTACAGGCCGAACTCTTCAGCGACCTCTGCGATGACGCCCAGCTTCTTAGCGGGGATCTCACCTGCGGGAATACGCGGAACGACGGAGTAGGTGCCGTTCTTCTGCATGTTCGCCAGTGCACGGTCGTTAGTCTCCTGCAGGCCACCGCGACCTGCGTCCAGGACGTAGGAGTTGCGGAAGGAGGAGAGAATCGACGCAACGGTCGGCTTACAGATTGCACAGCCGTCGCCGCCGCGACCGAAGCGTGCCAGCACGGAGTCGAAGTCGTCCAGGTTGGTCAGGCGCACAGCCTCAGCCAGCTCTGCACGGGAGAAGTCGAAGTGCTCACACAGTGCCTTGGAGACGGTCAGACCCATCTTCTTCATCTGCTGTTCCAGAGTCTTCTGCAGCATCGGCACACAAGAACCACACTGGGTACCCGCGGTGGTGCAGGACTTCAAGGATGCAACATCGTGGTTGCCGTCTACGATTGCCTCACGGACAGCACCGAAGCTGATGTTGTTGCAGGAACACAGGATTGCGTCGTCGGGCAGTTCGGTGTCGGGGATGCCGTCGCCGCCGCCAGCTGCGGTCAGGTAGACGTTCGGCTCAGCGGGCAGTTCGCGACCGAGCAGGGGCTTGAGGGAGTCGAAGGGAGCGGTGTCACCGACGAACACACCACCGAGCAGGGTCTTTGCGTCGCCGCTGGTCACAATCTTCTGGTACATGCCGCGTGCAGGGTCTGCGAACAGAACCTCGAGGCAGCCCTCGGTGGTGCCGCGGCGGTCACCGAAGCCAGCCACCTGAACGCCGGAGAACTTCAGCTTGGTTGCGATGTCGAACTCTTCAACCTGAGCTTCTTCATTGTCGTTGAGCAGGTTAGCTGCCACAGCGTCAGCCATAGCGTTAGCCGGTGCGACCAGACCCCAGGTGCGGCCCAGCACGCAGGCGACCTCACCGATAGCCCAAATGTGCTCGTCGGAGGAGTGGCATGCGTCGTTGACGAGAATACCGCCACGCTCACCCAGTGCCAGGTCAGCGTCACGTGCCAGCTCGTCGTTGGGGCGAATACCGGCACCGAAGACCACCATGTCGGCGGGCAGGGTGCGGATTTCTGCGTCCTCGGAGGGAGAATCTGCGATGGAGACGGAGACGACGTTGCCGTCAGCGTCCTTGTTGATGCCGGAGATGTACACGCCGGTCTCAATATCAATGCCGGTTGCCTTGATCTGGGCGTTCACGGCGTAACCGCCGCCCTGGTCAACCTCAACGGACAGCAGCCAGGGAGCCACATCCAGGATGGTGGGCTCTGCGCCCAGGTCCTTCAGACCCTCAGCTGCTTCGAGGCCGAGCAGACCGCCACCGACGACGATACCGCGGGGCGCGCGGCCGAGAGTGGACTGCAGGCGCTTGACCTCGGAGACCATGTTCTTCACGTCGTCGATGGTGCGGAAGACGTGTGCGGCGTCCGAGTTAAGAATGGGGATGCGAACCGCGCGGGAACCGGTTGCGAAGATCAGCACGTCGTAGGGGTACTCGTTACCCTCGGTGTCAGTGACGACGCGGCGGGTGCGGTCGAGCTTGTCTGCGTGGCAGTTGTTGACCAGGTTGATGTTCTCTGCATTCCACAGTTCGGGATCGCCGAGGGTCAGGTCCTTCTCGGTGTCCTTGAAAATCTGCTCGATAGCAACGCGGTCGTAGGGAATGTAGGGCTCGTCGTTGAGGACGGTGATGGTGTCCGCTGCGCGACCGGCAGCTTCAGCGCCTTCGTGGTACGCGCGTACAAAACGCCACGCAGCCGGGCCTGCGCCGACAACGAGAATGTTGCGGGGGGTGTGCGACATGGATTTTCCTTCCTAGTTGTAATGCAGGTAGTTCATGACACTTATCTACCCTCAGTGTGCGACTGGACCGTGCCCGGCGCTGGAACTCCTAGTTTCCGTGCCGTTAGGCTCGTATCTGATGCGTACCGAGTAGTTGAAGCGCCCGCTTCTTTAGAATGCATCTGAAAATTACGAAACATTTTTGTGTGGGATTATGTTGTTTTTTCAGGCAGTCAAAAGGCGTTTTAAACTACGACTTTTATCGTACACGTTAGCGCGAGGTTGAAGTATCGAAAATCCGCATTTTTTGGGAAAATTTTCCAAAAAAATCCGCGGAATACCGGGCTAGAATAGGGCATTCTTACCTTATCTAGATTTAATTTAGGTAAGGCTAATCTATAAAATTCAAGGTCATCTTTTAGGGTGAAAATAACCTTTAGCACCCTCCGCGTGCCCCATTTCCAAATGTGGGTTTCATAAGGTAAACTCCAAACAAAGAACACACGAATCGCTATTGTGTCCTGCACCCCGCGCGGCGCAGACCACCACTTCGAAAGGAAACCCCCATGGCTGAGAACTGGGTACGCATCTGCGCCGAATCTGACCTCGAAGAAAACTGGGGTGAAGTCGCCCTGGTCGACGGCTACCAGTACGCCATCTACAAGACCAAGCACGGCATCTTCGCCAGCGACCACCTCGACCCGCACAGCCAGGCACTGGTCCTCGCACGCGGCATCGTCGGCGAGAAGAACGGCAACCCCACCATCACCTCCCCCCTCTACAAGGAGGTCTACGACCTGACCACCGGCGAGTGCCTCTCTGACCCCTCCTACTCCATCAAGGTCTACCCCGTAGAGGTCCGCGACGGCGACGTCTACCTCAAGACCGCCTAAACGTTCAGCCACCTACGGCTACTCAAACACAGCAACACAAAAACCTCGGGACCATGACGTCCCGAGGTTTTTTGTATTAACACTTTCAGCCTTACGAGCGCATCTACACGCACCGCAAACCTGAGCTGTTAGGCGGCATCCAGCTGGGCAATAGCCTCATCCATGCGGTCAATAAAGCACTCCGCCACCACGGCAGCAGAAGCGCCACCCTGCGCGTTCACCAGCGGCGCGGCAACCTTCACCGGCACACCGGTCGACTCAGCATCACGGCGCATCTTACCGGCAAAGAAACCCTCCGCCAGCAGGTAGGTTGCAGCAAACTTAGGCTGATGTTCGTCAACCACCTCGTGGAACTTCGGATCAATCGCGGCAATGAAGCCGTGATGCACCGGAACGTGCAACTCCTCAGCCAGCAGCTCAGCCGCACGGCTCATGTCCGCGCGACCATCAGCGCGGGAAGAACCCGCCGCACCCTGAACCACGGGGCCGTCGCCGGGAGTCCAGCCAGCTTCCTCCAAACGGGCGCGGGTCAGCGCGGCAAGGCGCGCATCCGGGCCCAGAGACTCACCAATGCTGATACGCTCAATGCCGCTATTGCGTGCGGCATGGCGCAAATCCACCTGAGTGTGGAAGCCTGTCGACAACAGAATCGGCACAATCACGCAGGGCTCATCGTTGGGCAGGGAGGCTGCGGCATCATCAACGCTGGGAGATTCCACATCCACATATGCGGCATGGATACGGTACTCCACACCGTCGTTACGCTGCGCGAGCAGGAACTTAATCTGCTCACGAATCAGCGTGATAGCCTCGCGACCGGCGACCGAGTCGGTGCCGTGCGAGGTTGCGATTACATTCAGAATAGTCATATTTTCATTGTATGAAAGGAACACCCCGCTTCCCTACTCATGAACACGAGTAACGAAGCGGGGTGTTGCGCGAAGGCTAAATCTTAGCTCTTGCGGCGGCGTGCCACAACCAGTGCGGTACCTGCAGCCAGGGTGATAGCACCAGCTGCTGCGGCGAACATAGCGCCGGATGCGCCGGTCTGAGCCAGCTTCGAGGAGGAGCTACCGGAGGTCGAGGAGCTACCTGCGGAAGAACCGCCACCGAGGGAGGAACCACCGTTAGAGGAACCGCCATTGGAACCGCTCACACCCAAGTTGTCGGATGCGCCGGAACCAGCGTCAGAACCACCGTTGGAGCCGCCCTTGTGGCCGGCAGTGTTCTGGTCGGCGGTGCTGCTCTCAGAAGCGGAAGCGCTCTCAGAAGCGGAAGCGCTCGAAGATGCCGATTCGCTCGCCGATGCGCTCACCGAAGCACTGCTGGAGCTGCTTGCGGAGCTCGACGCGCTCGCAGAAACACTCGAAGAAGCAGACGCGCTAGCGGATGCCGATGCGGATACCGACGCGGACACGGTCGCCGAGGGGGTCACGGCGGGAACGCTCGGAACCGCGGTCGGGGATGCGCTCACCGATGCACTCGGGGTTGCAGAAGCACTCGGGGCGACAGAAGGTGCCACGGACGCGGTCGGCAGAGACGGCGAGGTGGGCTCCTCCGAAGGCACAGCGGTGGGTTCTGCGGTCACGCTGGGCTCAGCGGTTGCAGAGGGTGCCTCGGTCGGAGCAACAGTCGGCTCAGCGGTTGCAGAAGGCTCAGCAGTCGGTTCTGCGGTAGCAGAGGGCTCAGCGGTCACGGTAGGCTCCGCGGTAGGCTCAACGCTTGCAGAAGGCGTCATGGTGGGTTCTGCAGTTGCAGAGGGTGCCGCAGTAGGCTCAGCGGTGGGAGCAACGGTCGGCTCAGCAGACTTAGTCGGCTCCGCGGTGGGGGCAACAGTCGGCTCAGCAGACTTAGTCGGCTCAGCGGTAGGTGCCTCGGTCGGTGCCACGGTCGGCTCAGCAGACTTGGTCGGTTCCGGTGCCTTAGTCGGCTCAGGAGCCGGTGCCGAGTTCGCTGCCAGACGGTTCAGCCACAGCTGATCCTCGTAGGTGTTCGGGTTCTCGAAGCTGGTCGGGTAGATAATATCGCCGTTGGGCAGTTCGAGAGCGTTGTAGCCGCCGCTCTTGTCGGTCTTGCGCATCGAGGAGAGCACCACCTCGTTCACCTTGTTCAGGGTGTCATCCATGAACACCAGGCGGGAGCCGGATGCATCCACCACGACCACGTTACCCGCGCGGGTCAGGAACATGGTGGCGACCTCGGTCTTCTCGAAGCCCTCAAGGGTTGAGGACTCGCGGACCACGCTGAAAGTGCCGTTCTCGTACTTGAGGACCTGCACCTTACCGCCGGACCAGTTGTTCCAACGGTAAATGTAGCCCTTGGGGCTGACCAGGGTCGAGGACAGGGTGGTGGTGTAGCCCTCGGGCGAGGAGTTCGGCACCAGGGACACGCCGTTGCTGCTCAGGTGCAGCAGGTGACCCTTCTGGACCACTTTTTCGCCAGACGCATCGTAGATGGAGGTCGACGGTGCGTACACGAAGCTGCCGTCGGGCAGCGGCGCGAGGGTCACGGTGTTGTTGGAGAACGAGTCGCCGTAGTACTCGTCGAGCGAGTAGGCGTTCACAACCTGCGGGTCGATGGAATCGGGCTTCGGCAGAGCCTGCGAGGTTGCCTTACCGGATGCGTCAATAATGGTCAGCTTGCCGCCGCCCTGGCCGTCAATGCTGAGGATGCCCCAGGTGTTGTTGGCGGGGTTGTAGCCGATTGCCTTGACGGTGTTGGCGCCGAGCTCCGCGTCAGAGTAGATACCGGAGGAGACGAGCTTACCCTCAGCGGTCACGGTGTACAGCTCGGGCTTGTTGGTCTCGCTGCCGATGACGAGCATGCGGTTGCCGTCAGCGTCCACAGCGAAAACGCCCTTGATTGCCTTCAGAACGCCGGTGTCGGTCATCTTCAGGTTGGAGCTATTCAGCACGGTGTAGGTGGTGTCGCCGCTGAAGCTCGGAGGTGCCACGTGCACGATGTGGTTCTGTCCCAGACGTGCGGTGTTCTGGGGTTGGTTCACGCCCGCACCGGTGTTGTAGGACTCGGCGGCGCTGTAGGCGCTCTTGGGGGCGTTGGCTGCGCTACCGGTGTAGGAGATGCTCAGCGGGTCGAGGCTGGCGCCTTCGTTGTAGAAGTCGGAGAAGGCGTGGTTACCGTCGGCGGTCAGGTTCGCGGAGATGCCGCTGATGCTGACCACACCGTCCTTCTCGCTCTGCTTGGCGGTGCCGGTGCTCAGGGTAGCCATCTTGACTTCCATGGGGCCCTCGAACTTGCCGCTGGCGTAGTTCTTGGTGCGCACGGTCATGTAGAGGGAGCCGGTACCGTCAGCGAGGTTCAGTTCCACGCGGGGGTTGGAGAAGGTGAGGTTCAGGGCGCAGCCGGTTTCGGGGTCCTGACCTTCGGCGCAGTGGCCGGTGAACCAGAGGCGGCCGGAAGCCTGCAGGGTGACCTGCTTACCGTCTTCAGAGACGGTGGTGGAGGTCGGGGTGAAGGTGAACTGCTTTGCGGTTGCGTCCCAGGCTGCGCCGTCGGTCATTTCGCGGGGCATACCGTTATAGGACAGGAAGGAGGCGCGCACGCCCCAACCGAAGGACGCGCCAGCGGTTGCCTGGTCGCCTGCAGCGACGTTCTGTGCGGCAACGTTCTGGGCAGCGATATTAATGTTCTCGGCGAGAACGGGTGCCAGGGGCAGGGCGACAGCGCCAGCGACGGCGAGGGCGCAGGCTCCCTTGGAGAGGCGGGTGCTAGATGTGAAAATCTTCATTGGTGTGTATCCATACTATCGACATTGTTAGGACAGGCTCACTATATCGACAGTGTGAGTATTTCTCAACATCAGATTCCAAGAAACTATTTTATGACAGAACGCCTCGCACCACACTAAAGGGGATACAACTACCCCACGCCAGCATGCCGCCCAAGTACCGGGGGCCGCCACTCCCCCAGCCTCTAGGCAACTAATCCTTCTTCGAAGCATGTACACGCGACACGCCCAAGGCGCCAAGAATCAGGCCGCCACCCAAAATTATCAAAATCGGCAGAAGAGGCAAGCTCTTATCCGTGTTGCGGGTAATCTGCGCCTCCGTTGCCTTCACACCATCCGGCGACCCGTGCTCAGTACGAACCTGAGAGGAAGAACCATTCAGAATCGCGGCACGGCGAGACTGCACCGCCGAGTCAATACCCGAAGGCAGATTAGAGTCGGGGGTCGGCACCTGAACAGGCTGCGCTTCCTCAGTGCGGTACCCCAGAGCCGAGGAAGACTCGGTAACAGAACCACCCGAGGGGCGCGGAATAGAAATCGTGGCATCCTTAGTGCCCGGAGCCATGGCGGTATCACCCTGAATACCGCGGGTCTTAGACCTAGAACCTGCGGCGGGTGTGCTCGCGCCGGATGCACCTGCAGTATCAGTGGCAATCGTAGGATTCGCAGAAGGTTCCGCAGCAGATGCGCTCTCGTTCTTAGAGGAAGAATCAGACGACGAGCCACCATTCTCGACAGAAGCCTGAGTCACCGTAAAACGAACCGTATTCAACTGAAGGTTGCCATCATCGGCGGCGTCAAATGCTGCCACCAGGTACGTCTTGCCAATCTGCAAGGACGCGCCGGGCACGCCAATCACGGCATCAAAAGCACCCGCAGAAATGGATTCCGGGCCAACATGCACAATGGCGAGCGCATCACCCACGGTGTTGCCATTGGAGTCGATTTCCATGACGATCAGGTCGTAGCCCTTGTCATTCTGAGGGAAGTTCGTGGCACGGACCGTGACGGGTTTCATGTCATCCTGAGAGTTACCCTGCGAGTCCTGAATGGACATGTGCGGCTTACCCTTGCGCTGGTTCATCGGGCCATGCACGCTGGTGTCTTCGGAGACAGCGTATCGACCAGAATCTTTGTTCTTCCGGTTGTCTACGGTACGGCGAACCGTGTCACCGTTCGTATCGGTGGATGATGTCACGGTGGGCGAAGGCAGGTTTACAGTTTCAGGAGTTGGTTGAGGAGTCGCCTCGGCAGTTTCGGCATCTTCGCGCTCAATGTCGACCGGCGGTTCGGTGGGTTTTGCCTTACCGTTGCGCGGGTCAGCGGCCTCAACCAGGCGGTTGTCCCGCTCGGTCACGAAGAATTCGTAGGAGACGCCGTGCACGGTATCTTCCAGAACAATGACGTACACGACGTTAGAGTCCGTTGCCGGGCTCATCAGGAGGCGAAACTCCCCCTCCTTGGTCCCCTCAGTTAGGGTCGGGCTTTCCAGCACGGAGCCACCATACTCACCGGAAGGGGTGTAGAAGTTCACGTCAGCCAGAACACTGGAGGCCTCCAGATTTTCAGAGAAGCCCGTCCAACGTAGAAGGTAGCCGCCATCCCTAAGCTGCGCCTTCATGGTGATTGTGGAGGCTGCGCTCTGCGCCTTCTGGTTGTCTTCAGCCTGGTCCGCGTTCAATGCGGAGGGTTTCAGCATGGCAGAGTGCATCGTGACGGGGGCTTCCATTGCGACGGAGGGTACAACAAGCCCACACTGAAGCCCCGCAACCAAAATGGTTGCGGTGACAATACGGTGCTTCGCTGAATAAATACTCATGCAATGCGTCTTTTCGTGGTGGAATTGTGCGCACTACTGCTCGTTCTTCACGTGCCGCGGGGAGCCCTTCGGGAGCGTCATGCGCCCGGATTCGCCGTACCACGCTCCGCTTCGTATTTCAGGTGGCGAAGACCTGACAATAGCTCGCATCTATTTATCGGTTATGTCAACCCTATCACGAACCTTAAGGTTTATTCACGTGGGGGTAGATGCTTTTTGAACACCCTGAACACGCAATTCACCCCCGCAATCTGCAACTACAGATTACGGGGGTGAGGGATATCTCAAGACATATTGAGGGCATGAATAAGTGCCCTACCAGCAGGCACAACGCGCAAGCGCACCAAAGACTTTAGGAGCTCAGAAAGCCCCTGCGGTGAGCCGTCCATGCGGCGCCAACCACGAGGGTCAGACCAACGCCACCAATAGCCCAGAACGCCGTACCATGCTGAGCAACCTCTTCGCTGGTAGGAGCCGCAACGGAAGCTGCAGCCTTCACGCCATCCTGACGATCAGCATTCGCATTGGAGTGCACCTGGGTGGCGTTCGAGTTCACCGTAGCGGAACGAGTATTAGACTCGGAGTGAACCACGGGAGTGAAAGCCTTATTGCCAGTACCAGAATTGCCATTGCCAGAAGCTGCCGACTCCGCTTTTTCTTCATCCGTCAGAGCATCCATGTTCGCAGCAACAGCAATCGACACCGGGTCAGAACCCGAGCTATACGCCGAAATCTGGTTAGTGCGGGTCGGTTCAAAAGCCGAACGCGGACTCATCGTACGCGCCTGAGCCAAAGCCAGCAGGGCCTGACGCTGACGCTCCGCCTTCGCTTCCTTTGCCTTGGACATGGCACTCACCGCATCCAGGGTGGAGCGGGGCGCACTCGTGACAGACTCACCTGAGCCCGACTGGGTTGCATCAGAGCGGGTCGAAACGGCGCTGGTAGCCGAGGAGGAGCTACCCTGAGTGGCGCCGGTCGACTCAGCCGCATTGGTGCTGGGCGTGAGCGATGCGTTGGCATCCTGGCTGGGCATCTCATCCTTCGTCGAGGAGGTTGCGCTACCGGTCGCCTCACCGCTGACTTTGAATCGCACCGAGACAACTTCTTCCGCGTACTCAGTATCGTCCGCACGGACTAGGTAAGCGGTGTACACCGAGCCGGTCTTCAATAGAGAACCGGGCATACCAATCTCTTCTTTGAACGCACCATTGACGATGCGATTAGAGCTGATGTACGTAATAGACAGCGCATCGCCCTTGTGGTTGCCGCTCATATCGGTTTCAACCACGATCAGGTCGTAGCCAGCCGCGTTTGCGGGCAGGCGCTCTGCACTGATGGTCACCGGCTTGGTTTCCTTATCAGAACGCACCTCAGCATACGCAACCTTCAGTTCCGAAACGCTCAGGGTCTGAGTATCACGAGAAGAGGTCGATCCGCCGGGGACCTGCTCCAGCTTCTGAGTGTGAGTTTCAAGATCCGGGTGTTCAGAAGAATTCGAGTGTTCAGAAGAGTTCGGGTATTCAGAAGAATCAGAGGGAATCTCTACCTTGACCTTGTCCTTACTACCCTTCTGATCTGCAGTCTGCTGGTTCTTCTGCTCCTCTTCACGGAGCTTCTCCAGCGCCTTCAGCTCATCAATGGTCGGCACATGGTGGGCACTCTCCTTCTTATCCACCATAACCTCGTCAGAGTCATCCTCAACCGGAATAGCGTGCGGTACGAGGGAGCCTCCAGAAATCATGAATTCGCCGTAACCCGCGTCGGAGGTCATCAAATCCATGGCACTAATGGAGTAGTAGCCTTCCTGGAGCATCTGCGGCAGCTCGAAGGTGACGAGCATCGAGCCGTCATCAGCGCGCTCGACCTGCAGGGCAGACGGCTCGTAGGTGTCAGATCCGAGCAGCATGCCAGAGGCACTGTAGTACTGCAACACCAAGTAGACCTTGGATGCGTCACCCACATAGCCACCTTCGTAAAGGGGTGCAAGCTTCAGGGTCGCTTTGCCATCCTTAATGGACTGCACGCGAATCTCGATGGTATCGACCTCAATTTCAAGGTCTTCATAAGGGCAACTCGAATCAAATTCGTTATTAACTAGAGCCGCCAGACAATCATTCACATTAATTGCTTCAGCCTCTACTGCGGAGGCGCCAGGAAGCACAAAAGCACTTGCGCCTAGAGCGGCAGCAAGCTAAAGAGCATGAATGCGTTTCGGAAGTCGAGTGATAGTCATGTGTGCCATTTCAATCGATATAGACGCAAAGCGTGGACTAGGGAAGGCTCACCACAAGCCGGTGTTTCTATCCAGGTATTTGCGCACCAGTATGTCGGTTACATCCCAGCCTAACATAGATATTGCACTAATTGTTGCATTGCATTCATGTGCTAAAACTTCATGGTGCAACAATTGCCGAAATAAAAGGGAATTAAATACTTTACCGAGATATAAATAACGCAAAATTCGAATGCCATAAATATTCCCAAGAGTGCACCAAAAAATATTTTTTACACCGCCCCAGGCGCAACAGACCAAAGCGCAACAGACCACCACACAACAGAGTCGACATCTAGACACACAGACAACCAGGCACGCAGAAGGCGCCCCACCGAACACGCACCCCATCAGCACGCACCCGGCAGAGCGCCTCCCGCTCAATAACTCCCCCGCAGAGAGTCACACACGCCTCACAACGCGAAGATCCCGAATCTGGAACTACTCAGCGCCCAGCTCCTCAGCATCCTCAATGCGACGACGATACACATTAACCACCACAGCAGTACCCACAAAGGCAACCGAACCCAGCAAGGCAATACTCAGCGGCAAGGTACCCTCCGGCAGAGGGCCGTTATCCTGGGCGCTCGCCTCCAGCTTCGAACCGGAAGAATCACCGCGCGACTTCGAGCTACGCGTATAGAAGCTGCCCGAACCCGCAGCACCCGCATTCTCCTGCGGCGAAGCAACAGTCACCGTCTCCCACTCAGGAGACTGATAACCCAACAGGTTCACCACAGTACGACCAGGCAATAGCGTCGCATAACCAGACATCACCATCGTCGAAGGAACCACCGCAGTCTCAGCCACAGAACTACGAGCCTGCGCGGTAATCGCACGCGCAGACTGCTGCGCCTGCACAATATAGCCCAGAGCGCCATCCGTCGACGGAATCTTAGCAACAGAATCAGTCACCAAACCCTGAGCATCTGCAGAGGCATCTGAAGAGCCCGAAGGGCTCACCCGCTGATTCGCCTTAGAAATCACCGGGGCCAGCGGGCGAACAACAGTATTCGTATGCCTCGGAGCCGGATCAACAGGAACAGCACGCTGAATCACACTCACACCAAAAGCACTGGTCGCCATGAGCTTCAGCTCGTCAGTGGAGTCACCGCCCACCACAACCACACGGTAGCGCTTACCCGCATTCAAAGAGGTGCCGGGAACCTTCAAATCAGCAGAGAAAGAAGCATCAGCCACCTGCTGAGGGCTCACATGCGTGGTCGCCAACGGCGAACCCACGGCACCACCATCGGCAGGCATTTCAAAGACCATCACGTCATAACCCAAGCCGCTCTCCGCCACGTTCTTAGCGCGCACACTAATCGACTGCAGCTCATCCGAACCGCGCAGTTCTGCGGTAGAAATTTCCAGGGTCGCCTCGCGGGTCTCCGCGGGAGCCTGATCAGAGCGGGAGTGCACCAGCAGACGGTCCTCGGTCACCTCAGCAGGCGCCGCATCATCAGCAGAAGAGCTCGCCGAAGCAGAAGCGCTGGCAGACGCACTCGCGGATGCACTCACCGAGGCGCTAGCGGATGCACTCGCAGAAGGACGCGCCGAAGCGCTCTGCGATGCAGACGGCTCCTCAGAAGGTGCCGGGGCTACCGTCGGGCGCGGGCTATCCTTCGCAGCACTCGGGGATGCGCTGGGACTCAGAGACACCTCGGGGGCGGGATTCGCCTCCACACGGTTAACGCGGGGAACACCGGGGGTGTCGGGGAAGAAAATATTCTGGCGGCTAGCCATAATCTCATCGGTTGTTACACCATACTCAGGCATAAACTCAATGGAGACAGTCTCACCGTTGCTTAGATTCTCAACTTCCACCATGTACAGCTGCTCAACATTGAGGCGCTGGTGGATGCTCAGCTCCATGTTGCCTTCTTCATTCTTTGAGGCAGTCAGCTGAGCAGCGGGTACGGTCATAGTCGCCACGACGCCATCTTCAACGGAGATGGCAGACAAGCGAACCTTCACCTGATCCAGGGAAGTTACACCGCTGACCTGCAGGAGAGTGTAGTCGCTAGTCTGAGCCAGCAGATCCAAGGTGATGCTGTGCTGAACGACGTCGGCGGCAACAGCAATGGGAAGCTCAGGCTTCGGAGACAGCTGAGTCTGCGCATAAGCGGCAGATGCAAAGGTAGTGGGAGCCAAAGTTGCAGGCGCGACGGAGCCGCCCAAACCGAGGGCGGCAGACGCTACTAGCGCCGCGCCGCGGCAAGAACGCTGCGTGGAAAACATGGTCACCTATTTTCGTGAGTGAGTGTGATGAATCGTCGTGTGACTCCTACGCCCAAAGGTCGGAAGTAGGCGCAGAATAACGGTTCTCTGATATCGGTGACCGGAGGCGCTTCACAGCGACTCCTACCTCGGGTGAACGAGGCGGTAAAGAGTGATAGTACCGTCTATGACAGCACTCTAAATTATAGGTATAACCTTAGAAAAAATTAAAGATGTAGGGGTGCCCGAATCTTGCATTTCGGACATCCCTACATCTATATGCATATTTTGCCTAGTGAGGCAATAATTGACCCGTTTTAGCGACGAGAACTGAGCTGCATCTCACTACGGCGACGACGGCTCAAACGCATACCGGCAAGCAGCGACAGCGATCCAGCAGCACTAATAACCAGCACATTGGAAGCGCCGGTAGCGGCAAGTTGCTCACGCTTCTGCTCTGCCACAGCCTTCTGAGAACCAGAGGCCTGCGCCTTCTGCTCGCCACTTTTCTGCGGTTCAACCTCCTGAGCTTCGACCTTCTGAGCGGACGCATCCTGAGCACCGGTATTCTGGACCGCGACCAAAGTATCATCCTTCTGGTCGGTAGCGCTCTCCCCCGCCTTCTGCTGATCTGCCGCAGGAGCGGTAGCCTCAGCAGACGCGGATGCCTCGGGTGCAGCAGCCTCAGCAGGCGCGGTCGCCTCAGCACCGGTCGCCTCAGGCGCCTTAACCTCAGGTGCAGAGCTTTCAGACTCCGACGCCTCGGGGGTTTCGGGTGCATTACCCACGCCGTCGCGGTCCACCTTGAAGCCACCGTTCACGATGCGCACGGTGCCCTGCCCATCTTCCGCTACAGCACTCACGCGGTAGGTGGTGCCGGACTTAAGGGCAGCGCCGGGAATCTGCACCTGTGCGGTGAAAGCCCCAGTGGAATCAATCTCTGAGACATCAGCCGAAGCAATGATGCCGTCGGTTGCCACACCGTATTCGTCCACGGCGCTCACCATCAGGTGCACCGTGCTGACGCCAGTGAAACCATCGCCGCGCACAGTCAGAGCCTTCTCGGAGTCGTTTTCGGGGACAACGATTTCTTCCACGTGCAGGCGGGCGGTCATCACGGGGTTAGCAGCATTGTCCTGCGGCTGTTCGGCAGAGGTGTCGCGAACACGGTCAAAGCGAGTGTTGCGCGGCAGGCTGTAGCGGCGGCGCGGGTCATCCTCGGGCAGCACGTGATCGAACTGCGACTGTGCAGTGCTCGCAGGTACTACGCTCTCAGGCTGTGCAGCCGGCTCAGGCTGCACCTTCTCCTCGAACTGCTTCTTCTCAGACTGTGCCTGCTCCGCCATTGCGCGCTCAGCGGTAGCAACCGGAGCGGAGCCATTCTGTGCATTCCAACCATTCATGAAGGGAACCTCAACTTCCTGGGCGGTGTAACCATTAGCGGCAGAGGGCGCGATTTCAACACTGAGCACATAGCGCAGGTCTTCGTGAACAGCCTGCACTTCTTCCAGCCTGGACCCGGGCACCTCAATGCCATCCAGGAGGGTGCCATTCATAACGTCGGCACGTGCGGGAGAGGCAGCGAGCAGGATGCGGTTACCCTGACTATCCAGGGCGTACACGTAGGTCACGATTTCAAAAGCCTGCGCCTCACCCAGACCGGTGACCTTGTAGACGACAAGGTTCTTTTCCTGCGGGATTTCCAGCTGACCCGAAAGAATCTGAGTGTTGAGCGGCTCATTCTGAGTGTCTGCAGGCAGCAGCTCCAGGGGTGCAGAGGAGTTGTAGGAGGGGTCTTCCGTTGCGTAGCCCTTGCCGGGATCAACCACTGCGGTCGCGACGACGTACTGCTGGTTGGGGTCGAGGGTACCTGCGGGCAGGGTCAGCTGGGTGCTGAAGCGACCACCCTCCACGTCGAGTTCGGGTACGAGGGTCATCGCTACGGCGGAGCCGCGACCCAGCGCATAGAGCGGATACTGGCGGTATTCGCTCACGTAAACCGCCACGCCGTAACGCTCAACAGCGCCGCCGGTGAAGCCTTCACCGCTGACGGTGATGCTCTGGGAGCGTGCGGGGTTAATGACAACGCCCGGCTCTACATACACCTGCGGGGAATTCTGGGTAGCAGCGTTTTCAATGGGGGTTACATCTTCCGCGGAGGGAGGGTTATCTGGCTCCACCGTAGTTGAGGAGGCGAGCCCACCGGGATTCTGCACCTGCACATCTGCGTGCGCGGCACCAACACCGGTGACGGACAGGACGGAAGCAGCAATAGCGGCTGTTGCTCGGGTTTTTGAGTGAGCGAGTTCGGGCATGGAACACACCTTCTTCTGTGAGTGTGAACGATACCCTCCGGAGGATGCCACTGATCGAAGGTGGACGGGTGCCTCTTCGGGTTTGAACGCTATAACGTACGGACTAGTCATAACATTCATGTAGTGGTGGAATTTACCGCGAAGGGAATCGCTCTATTTATCGGTAATTCCACACTAACAATACTTTTGCGTTTATTGCGGTAAATCCGCTTTACCTTCCAAGTGTTTTCCTGTGCAATAACCCACACAGAATATTTTTCACCCTCCGGAACGACATCAAGAGCACTCAAACTGCATGGACTAGGCAAAATTTTTCAACCCTCCCTTGAGATTCAAGGTTTTATTGCATGCATATGCAGTTTTAATGGATTTGAGATATAAAAATTCTGCACATTCATGCATTTAATTTATTTCTTTTAAGTGAAAAAATAGCAGGTCACACCGCTTTTCCATGCCCATTCACTAAAAGCGTGCATACCAATAATTGCCCAATAAAAACCTCAGCAGAACTACTGACACGCAAAAGTGCCGCCAATACTCTACCTAGAGTATTGGCGGCACTCGCTTCACTCACCTCACGGCGAGCGTCAGATTTTCAGAGCCTAGCCTATAGAGGCTGAGCTATTAGAGACTGCGGCGGCGCAGGAGCATCAGTGCAGCACCAGCAATCAGAGCTGCGGCACCAACGCCTGCGATACCTGCAACACCCTCAGCACCGGTGTTAGCCAGCTGCGGCTTCGAGGAAGCCGAAGAAGAGGTCGAGGTCGAACCCTTAGTGCCGGAGACACCTACAGTGTGACCCTTAGAGCTGGAGGAGGTAGCAGCAGAAGCGTTGCCAACCTTAGCCTTGGGTGCCTGAGAAGTGGGCATGCGGGTCTCGGTTACGACAACCGAACCGTCTTCGCGCATTTCAGCGGTGAAGACGCTGGTGGTGCCGTCGCCGTTATCGCGAACGGTGGTGTTCTCGTCCTCGGTAGCTGCCGGCAGGGTCGGTGCGGGGTTGTTCGCATCGCTCACGGTAGCGGTGGTGACTGCCACCTGGTGCACCAGGCCGTTGGGGTCGCTGGTTGCCACCATTGCGTATGCGTAACCGGGCTGCAGCAGTTCAGCAAGAACGCTGACCTTGACACGGAAGGTGCCGTTCACGATTTCAGAAGCAGGCACGTCGTGGGTTGCCAGAGCTTCGCCGGTGATGTTGCCGTTTGCATCCAGACGGAAGATTGCAATCTGGACACCGTTAGCGACGGACTCGTGGGTGAAGCCGGAGCCGTTGAAGGTCAGAACGTTGTACTGGTCGTTCGGATTCAGGGAAGCATCCTCGGTGGTGAGGGTTGCGTTCTCGGGCGCTGCAGGAGTCTGGGGTGCAGGGGTCTCTTCCTTGGGAGCTTCCGGTGCCGGGGTCACGGGAGCGGGAGTCTCGTCCTTGGGAGCCTCGGGTGCCGGGGTCACGGGAGCGGGAGTCTCGTCCTTGGGAGCCTCGGGTGCCGGGGTCACGGGTGCAGGAGTTTCTTCCTTGGGGGTCTCCGGTGCGGGGGTAGCGCTCTCAGTAACCTTGAAGGAGGAGATAGCTACGAGCCTCTGATCGGGCTGACCCTGCGGGTTGCTGACAGCAGCCAGTGCGTAGGATGCGCCAGCGGGCAGCTTGCTTGCTTCAACGGTAATGAAAGACTTGAAGGTGCCGTCCTGAATCTGCTCTGCGGGTACCACGATGGTAGCGAGAGCCTCACCGGTGATCTGGTTGTCTGCGTCCAGTGCGTAGATGCTGACCTGTACGCCGGGGCCGACCTTCTCGCCGTAGAAGCCGGTGCCAACAACGTTCACGGTGTTCAGCTGTGCATTGCCGGGGAAGTGAGCATTCTCAATAACGATGGAGGGGTCAGCCTGCTTTGCCTCGGGAGCCGGGGTGGAGGGGGTGGTCGGCTCGGGGGTTGCAGGAGCGGTGGGGGCAGGAGTCTCAGCCTTGGGAGTCTCGGTTGCGTCAGCCTTGGGAGCTTCGGTCTTCGGGGCCTCAGCCTTGGGGGTCTCTGCCTTAGGTGCTTCGGTAGCCTCAGCCTTGGGAGCCTCGGTTGCGCCAGCCTTGGGGGTCTCTGCCTTAGGTGCTTCGGTAGCCTCAGCCTTGGGAGCCTCGGTTGCGCCAGCCTTGGGGGTCTCTGCCTTGGGGGTCTCGGTTGCCTCAGTCTTGGGCGCCTCAGTCTTGGGGGTCTCTGCCTTAGGAGCTTCGGTTGCCTCAGCCTTGGGAGCTTCGGTCTTGGGTGCCTCAGCCTTGGGGGTCTCGGTTGCATTGCCGCCAGGCAGGGAAGAAGCCTGAGCAGTTGCCTTCTGGTCGACAACCTGCTGCTGCTGATCGGCGGGTGCTTCTGCCGCGAAGGTTGCCGGGATTGCTGCCACAGAACCAGCGGTAAAAGCTGCCGCAGCTGCGATCTTGTAAACGCGACGGGTAGTCTTCGACATTTTTCCTCGATCTCTGAATTATCGGTGGTGAATCCTACGCGGTGCGCCTCCGTCTTTGAGGGGCGCGCAGGTTCACATACGGGTGTGACTGCTAAAAGGCTAGCACCCGACCCTGAATCTTCTCCCCTCTTAATGCCCACTTTAAGCAACTGTAATAAAATCGTTATAAAACTACCCCTCAAGTTGAGAGTTATTACAGACCAATTATGGTGTTTTGTGGTCATATACTGATATATGAGCACCGGCAACCCTACATTTTGATTGCATTTGAAGAAAATATGATACTTTCCGTGGATAATTTCACCCTAACCATTTCACTATAGTGAACCTTAAAGTCTCACGTACCACTTTATAGTTTCATCAAGTACTCCTTGACATCTCTCCCCCGCCCATTCCCACCCCGCACGGCACCCTAACCAAAGCTCCACACAAGCCACAGATTTACCGGGCGCGCACACAAAAAGCCTCACCCGCATCCCAAGAATCTGGAATACGGGCGAGGCACGCATAATAACCCCCGCATCAGCGAGCGCAAGAGCGCAAAGCTTAGCTCTCCTTGCGAATCACCTTGAATTGGCTGGGCTGAGCCACCGGGCGAATCGTAATGCGGTCAAGGTTCACGTGGTGCGGAACGTTCAGAGCAAAAGTCACGGTCTGCGCCACATCCTCGGCGGTCAAAGGCTTCTTAACTCCGGCATAAACACGGTCAGCCGCCTCCTTAGAACCCAGGCGATTCAGGGAGAACTCCTCGGTGTGCACCATGCCCGGGCAAATCTCAATCACGCGAATATTGTTCTCGGCCTCTTCCAGGCGCAGCGCCTCGGTCAGACCGCGAGCGCCGAACTTCGCCGCGTTGTATCCGGCACCACCCTCGTAGCCGTGTTCCGCTGCGGTGGAGGTCAGGTTCAGGATTGTGCCGTGACCGTTCAGTCGCAGCGCCTCCGCAAAGGCGCGCACCATGTGCAGAATGCCGAGCACGTTCATCTGGTACATCTTCAGGTAGTCGACCGTCTTACCGTCGGCGACCTTGTCCACGCCAATAGCGCCGCCGGCAATATTGACCAGGGCGTCAATGGTGCCCTGCTCTTCCAGAATCTGCTCGGCAACAAAGCGCACGGAATGCTCGTCGGTCACGTCGCAGGTCACTGGGTGAGCACCGGTCTCGGCGTAGAGGGTGTAGAGTCGGTCGGTGCGGCGTGCCAGAGCGTAGACGGTCCAGCCGCTTGCCACCAGCTGCTGTACGGTGGCGCGGCCAATACCGCTGGAGGCGCCGGTCACCACGGCAACTTTGCCAACACCGGCGTTGGGCAGGAAAGGAGATGCAGGAATGTGGGTGTTCTCAGTCATACTTTAATCCTAGTAGAGTGATGCCCGCGGGTGCTCTGATCGAGCAAACTCGCGGGCATACATTTTGAAATTTTCGATAGTGAGATAGGTTCCGGAACCACAACCACCCGGCGCCCCGTCAGGCAACTACTTGTGGCGGCGCGGCAGACCCCAGCGGCTCCTGCCACCGTCACGGAACCCGAGGCGGTGCTCAAAATACACGGGCGAACTACTACCGGTCTTGAACGTATCCGGAGGAACCGTACCCTCACGCGCCGACAGCAGATAAAGAATCGCGGCACCCGGCATGAACAAAATCAGAGGTAGCACGAAACGCATGCGCGCCTCACCGTAACCGCTACGCACCGTCAAATGCCAGATGCACAACGCAACCAGCACCAGGTGCAGTATCAGCAGAACAGTTTCAGACGTGCCCAAACCGAAAATACTCAGAGAACTCATGGCAACTCCTCAAAGGTCGTATGCTTTCAGTCTACGCCGCCACCGCGCCGCTGAGAAGGATTCACCGGCTGTTGATACCGTCACTATTGATACTGTCACTGTTGATACTGCGGCTATTGATACCGCGGATTTTCGCGCCTACACTGCAGGTAACCGAGGGTAGCATTTTAGGGGCTCCCTCCCCCACTGCCGTTTTCCACCGAGTTTGCCACTGAACCGCCGATTACTCCTCCTCTAGGGACCTCCACATGACAGCAACACACATAACAGCAACACCGCGCCAGCGCATCACCGCATTATACGAGCGGCGCCAAGCACTCCAGCAGAGGGCGCGCAGCATCCGTGCCACCACCGGAACCCCCTACAGCTCTGAGGTACACCTGCTGCTCGGGCAGAGCTACCTCGACCCCGCCAGCTGGCAGGAACTCACCGCCTCCAGCGGAGTACGCGCCGCAGCACGCAGGGCACAATTCGCGCGCCGGTACCGGCACCTCCTGGCGCGTCTAGAAGCCGCCATCGAGCAGTACGAGCAGGTCAGCACAGCGCAGAATTCCCCTGGAGCTGAGAGAATGCCGTGAATATGAGAAAATAGCCGTTATGGCTGAAAACATTTTGGGCTCAGACTCGCCCGTACAGATTAACGTTCCCGACCGCCCCGCCCTCGAAGGCCTCGAAGAGAAGCTCTCGCAGCGCTGGGCTGACGAGAAGACCTACGCATTCGACGAGAACACCACTCGCGAACAGGTCTACTCCATTGACACCCCGCCGCCGACCGCATCCGGCTCCCTGCACGTGGGTCACATGTTCTCCTACACCCAGACCGACGTCATTGCACGCTACCAGCGCATGACCGGCAAGAACGTGTTCTACCCCCTCGGCTGGGATGACAACGGCCTGCCCACCGAACGCCGCGTTCAGAACTACTACGGCGTTCTCTGCGACCCCTCCGTGGCAGACAACGACTCCTTCCGTGACCTGATCACCTGGAAGGCAGACGGCACCCCCAAGCCCGACCGCAGCCAGGCAAAGTGGCCGCGCATCTCCCGCAACAACTTCATTGAACTCTGTGAAGAACTCGCGGTTGAAGACGAGAAGGTCTTCGAAAACCTCTTCACCACCCTGGGCCTGTCCGTTGACTGGTCGCGCACCTACCGCACCATCGACGCGCACTCCCGCAAGGTCTCCCAGCTCGCCTTCCTGAAGGACCTGGAAGCAGGCAACGCCTACATGGCTGAAGCACCGACCATGTGGGACGTCACCTTCCGCACCGCAGTGGCACAGGCTGAGCTGGAAGACAAGGAACGCCCCGGCGCGTACCACCGCATCAGCTTCCACCGCCCCAACGGCGAGAAGGTCTGGATTGAGACCACCCGCCCCGAGCTGCTGCCCTCCTGTGTGGCTCTCGTGGCGCACCCGGACGACGAGCGTTACAAGCCGCTATTCGGCACCACCGTCACCTCCCCGCTGTTCGGCGTTGAGGTCGAGATCAAGGCGCACCCGCTGGCACAGCCCGACAAGGGTGCCGGTATCGCCATGATTTGTACCTTCGGTGACACCACCGACGTCACCTGGTGGCGTGAACTGCAGCTGGACACCCGCGCCCTCATCGGTCGCGACGGCCGCTTCTCCCGCGAAACCCCCGAATGGATCACCTCCCCCGAGGGTCGCGAGCGCTACGAGCGCATGGCAGGCACCACCGTCTTCACCGCACAGAAGACCGTCGTGGAAATGCTGGTTGAGGCTGGCGAAATGGATGGCGACCCCAAGCCGATTACCCACCCCGTGAAGTTCTACGAGAAGGGCGACAAGCCCCTCGAAATCGTTGCTTCCCGCCAGTGGTACATCCGCAACGGCGGCCGTGACGCTGCACGCCGCGAGAAGCTCATCGAGCGCGGCCGTGAAATGAACTGGTACCCCTCCTTCATGCGTAGCCGCTACGAGAACTGGGTTGAGGGTCTGAACGGCGACTGGCTGATTTCTCGCCAGCGTTTCTTCGGCGTTCCCTTCCCCGTCTGGTACCCGCTGGACGCTGAGGGTGAGCCGGACTACGAGAACCCGATTCTGCCGACCGAAGAGATGCTGCCGGTTGACCCCGCATCTCAGGCTGCTCCCGGTTACACCGAGGATCAGCGCGGCGTAGCGGGCGGCTTCATCGCTGACCCGGACGTTCTGGACACCTGGGCTACCTCCTCCCTGACCCCGCAGATTGCGACCGGTTGGGGCGTGGACCCGGACCTGCACGCGAAGACCTTCCCCATGGATCTGCGTCCGCAGGGTCACGACATTATCCGCACCTGGCTGTTCTCCACCGCTGTTCGCGCGGAGACCCTGGCTTCCTCCGTGCCGTGGTACAACACCGCGCTCTCCGGCTGGATTCTTGACCCGGACCGCAAGAAGATGTCCAAGTCTAAGGGCAACGTTGTGGTCCCCAACGAGGTTCTGGAGAAGTACGGTTCGGACGCTGTGCGCTACTGGGCTGCTTCCGCTCGCCTGGGTGCTGACACCGCCTACGACGAAGGCCAGATGAAGATTGGCCGCCGCCTTGCCATCAAGCTGCTGAACGCATCCAAGTTCGTGCTGAACCTGGGCGCTACCGAGAAGTCCGTCATCACTTCTCAGGCTCAGGGTCGCGTGCTGATCAACGCTCTGGACCGTTCCCTGCTGGCTCGCCTGGCGTACCTGATTGAGGAAGCAACCGCCGCATTCGAGAAGTACGAGTACGCTCGTGCCCTGCAGATTTGCGAGAGCTTCTTCTGGTCCTTCACCGACGACTTCGTTGAGCTGATTAAGGACCGTGCGTACGGTGCTCGCGGCGAGGAGGAGCAGGCTTCTGTTCTGGCTGCACTGGCAACCACCCTGGATGCACTGCTGCGCCTGTTCGCGCCCTTCCTGCCGTTCGTGACCGAAGAGATTTGGTCCTGGTGGCGTGCAGGTAGCGTGCACCGCGCCGAGTGGCCGCAGGCACTGCCCATTCTGGAAGGTACCCTGCTGGCTGAGTACTCTGCACAGAACCCGACTGCCGGCATTTCTGCTCAGTGGGTCCTGGCGGACGCTGACCCCGCTCAGATTGAGTCGCTGAAGCAGATCCTGCCGGATGTTGCTGAGGCTCTGGGTGGTCTGCGTAAGGCTAAGAGCGATGCGAAGGTCAAGCAGCGCACCGAGGTTGAGTCCGCAACTATTGCGGCTCCGCAGGCTCAGCTGGATCGTATTGCCGCTGGCTTGGCTGATCTGAAGGCTGCCGGTAACGCTCGTGAGCTGTCCCTGGTGGCGGCTGAGGGCGAGCTGGAGGTTCGCGATGTTGTACTCGTTGTGGAAGAAGCAGCTGAGTAATTTCGCCTAAATTGAGCATTCTTCGCTTAAATTTATGACGCTATTTGAGCGTTGAAGACGGGGCGGTACCGATTGGCGGTACCGCCCCGTTTTCTGTGCCTGCTGTTCGTTGCAGCTCGCCGGGCGTGAGGGTGCGGCAGCTAATCTCTACGGCTCTGACTATAGGCTTTATCCAAACTGTGCCCGTGAATGTCTGCTCCAGCCCTCTGAGATTCTTCGCCAGCGCTTCCCCCAACAATGTGGGTTTAGTTTGTGCTTCTATGGGGTTTCTGTGGGGTTTCCAACCCATTTTTATATTCATCAATGTGCAAAGAGCATAATCAACCTTATGAGATTGACTGTCACTTTATGTATGATTGTTGATGTGAGGGTTTTACCGCCAGGAACAACCCTCTATTCAGCTTCAGCAACAGACAATTCACCGGTACGAACTAGACACAACCGCCCAACCGCACGACAAGAACTCAACCGGTCAGGTGGCAGTGATGCCATCTGATTCTAACCCCGCGCCAAAGTAGGCGCACCTTTATATCCTCATGACATCATACTCATTACCTTCCGGTTCCCCTGACAACCCGCACGCGAGGCAGAGTGTAGCCCCAAGCTCACCGCCAGGAGCGCAAGCAAACGTTTCCCCCGATCAGCTTCAGCACTACCACACACGCCTCAACGAATACATCAGCCAGGCACGCGAACACGCCCAGGCTCTACACGCCAACTACACCAACGAAGTGTACGAACTCTGGCATCAGCATATTTCCACCAGCGCCGCCGCCGATGAGGCGAGCATCGCCTCCGGCTCTTTGAGCGCTCAGAGGCTCGAAGAGCTGACCCGCAAGTGGGTGCGCCTCATGCGTGAAGGCCGCGATATGCTACACCACGAAAGCTCCATCGCTGCCGCACGTGCCGCGGTTGAGGCTAAGCCCCTCCCCGAGTAGAGTCACCCTCTATTTTCTTTCGCGCGGCAACGCCAACACTTTCGCGTTAGTACCGCGTTTTTCTGCGGCGGGGCAATCGAGCCAAGCGATTAAGCCCTGCCCGGAACGCATACTTCATATAACCTGCCCCTTGCTATAGTTATGGATATTCAAAAACCCTAACTATGTTGCAGAAAGGGCGGGAATGTCCCACCAAAAACGCGTCCTGCGGCCTATACGTAGCGATGTCGCTCCCCCAGTTACCTCGCCACCGGTCTACCGTGGTGATATTGACGCGCGCGGCGCGGCGCAAGACCTCGTCCCGCGCAGCCTCTGGGTCGATTTCTGGGACACTCTCTTCTTCATCTTCGCCGGCGTCGCGGCCCTCGTGCTGACCTTCATGATTCTGGCGAATACGGTCGGCCACTCTTTTTGGGGTTTCCCCATCGCTTTTATTTTCTGGGCGGTCACCGCGTACCTGACACTACCGCGTTTTCACGCCATCATGACCCGCATCTACGTGCCCGACTACTTTATTGGGCGCACCCGCACCCCGGACGGCCTGCTCGGCGACCCGGTCAATATCGGTCTTATTGGTACCGAGGAGCAGATTCACCAGGTCATGCAGGACGCGGGATGGACCCGCGCTGACGATGTCACCCTCGTCTCCTCCTGGAAGATTATTCTCTCCACCATCACCCGCCGTTCCTACGCGGAGGCGCCCGTCTCCCCGCTGAAAATTTTTGGTCGGACGCAAGATTTCGCCTACCAGAAGGAAGTGGACGGCAACCCCGAGAAACGCCACCACGTGCGTTTCTGGAAAACCCCGGACGGCTGGTTGCTGCCGGGCGGTAACCAGGTGGATTGGTTGGCGGCGGGTACGTACGATTCCGGTGTGGGTTTCAGCTTCTTCACCCTGCAGGTCACGCACCGCATTGACGCTGAAACCGACTTTGAACGCGACTACATTGTGGAGTCCATTCAGTACGCTCACCCGGAAACTCACGTTGAGATTCTGCACGATTTTTCCTCCGGCTACCACGCCCGTAACGGCGGCGGTGACGCGATCCGCACGGACGGCGCGCTCCCGGTCATCGTGCTGAACAATGAGGGACTGGAGCCGCAGGAGCAGGAAGAAATTCACCTCTCCAGCGCGCACGACCTGGCGTACCGCATGCCGCTGAGCCTGCTGGTCGGTTCGGGTATGCTCATCGCCGTGACCCTCGCAGACATTACCAACAGCGTCCTTCTGGCGATCAGCCGCCCGGCTCTGCGTGCCAAGCTGCTGGAGGAAGGCTCCGGCAACGACCTTGAGTTGCTGAACCTCTTCGACCAGGTGGATAGCGACATGCTGGTGACCATTACCGGTACGGTGCTGGTTGGTTTCGTGGCGATTTATTCGGCGGTGCACCTGTTCCTGCTGTGGAGCACACTGCGCGGCTCGTCGAAGGCTCGCCGACTGGCCCTGCTGTTGACTGCACTGAACTTCGCGGCGATTACCGGCGGCGTGCTGTGGGGGCACCAGTCCCTGCCGCTGTCCACGATTTTCTTCCAGCTGGGCGTTGCGGTGTTTGCGATGCTGGCGTTCACCTCGGACGCGGCGGTCCAGTACACGGCAACCCGCACCTTCCATATGCGTGATACGAAGATTGTGCAGCGGGCAACGCACCCGAAGGTTCTCGAGCACAGGGCTCAGCGCAAGGCACTGAAGGCGCAGAAGACCCAGAAAGCGCAAAAGGCACGCAAAGCTACCTCTGCAAGCGGCGCTCACCGCACATAGAATGCACGCTTCAGGGATTGCACGTTTCAGAGCAACATCGTGAATAGAAAAGTACCGCCCGGTCAGTACATGACCGGGCGGTACTTTTATGCTCTGCAGCCGCAGACTCTACCGAGCCTGCGCGCAGTGCAGGGTTCTTAGGCTTCGCCGTTTTCGCCGTGGAAAATCGGGCCCACGTTACGGGGGCGCTTCAGCTCGAAGAAGCCGGGGTAGGAAGCCAGCGCCAGGGCACCGTCGAAGAGCTTACCTGCCTCTTCACCGGCGGGGCTCGGGGAGATGACCGGGCCGAAGAAAGCGGTGCCGTTGATAGAGATCAGCGGAACACCCACATCGGTGCCGCCCACGGTCTCCAGCGCCAGGTCCAGGGATGCGCGCATCTGCTCATCGTACTGATCGGTGAAGGCGACATCCACCAGCTCTGCGGGCAGGTTGACCTCCTCCAGCGCCTTGACGATTGCGTCGCGGTAGGAATCAGCCTTGTTGCTGTTGTGGTGAATCTGCTCGCCCAGAGCGTCGTAGAGGGGCTTGATGACCTCGTTGCCGTGCAACTCACGCACAGCGGTGATAAGGCGGGCCGGTGCCCAGGACTGGTCCATCATTGCCTGGTAGTCGGCGGGCAGCTCGCGGCCCTGGTTGTGCATGGACAGGGAGAAGGGGCGCCAGGTCACCTCAACGTTGCGGACCTTCTGCACCTCACCAATCCAGCGGGAGGTAATCCAGCACCAGGGGCAAATCGGGTCGAACCAGAAATCAACCTGTGCGGGTGCGTTCTCAGCCATGAGTGTTCCTCTCTCATACGGTTGCGCCAGCCGCTTCTATGAGCCGGCGCTTATTCTTCGGTACATGCTCTTCAGCACACGCTCTTCAGGACGTGCCAACGAGAGCGGTACCTGCTAGTGAGCCGTCACCCCGCATAACCGGGGCGACGGCTTCTTTATTCCCTAGCCTGTCGGCTGGAAGTATTCGGTTATGCCGCCTGACGGTCCGCATCCTTCAGGGAGGCGGCCTTCGCCTCCCCCTTGACGGTGCGGGTGGTCTCGGCTTCAGGCTCGGGCGCCTGCAGCACGTAGCGGGGTTCCGTGCCGTTGAGCACGGTGTCCTCACCAATGACGATGGACACCACATCGGTGCGGTCCGGGATGTCGAACATAATCGGCTGCAGAATCTGCTCCATCATGGAGCGCAGGCCGCGGGCACCGGTACCGCGCTCGGCGGCGAGGCGGGCAATAGCGGCAACCGCTGCGTCGTCAATGATGAGCTCCACGCCGTCCAGGGCGAAGAGATGACGGTACTGCTTGAGCAGCGCGTTCTTCGGTTCGGTCAGCACGCGAGCCAGCTCTTCTTCGTTGAGCTCGCTCAGGGTCGAGATGACCGGCAGACGGCCAATCAGCTCGGGGATAATGCCGTAGTGCGCCAGGTCCTCGGGCATAATCTGGTCCAGCGGGTTCTTCACGGAACCGCCCAGTTCAGCACCGAAACCGATGCCGCCGGCACCCACGCGGGCTGCGATGCGGTCGTCAATATTGTCGAAGGCACCAGCCACGATAAAGAGAATGTTCGAGGTATCAATCTCAATATTCGCGTGCGCCGGGTGCTTGCGTCCGCCCTCCGGCGGTACGGTCGCCACGGTGCCCTCAATAATCTTCAGCAGCGCCTGCTGCACGCCCTCACCGGACACGTCACGGGTGATGGAGAGGTTCTCGCCACCCTTGCGGGCAATCTTGTCGATCTCGTCAATGTAGATGATGCCGCGCTGAGCCTTGGCAATATCGCCGTCAGCGGCGTTGATGAGACGCAGCAGAATGTTCTCCACGTCGTCACCCACATAGCCCGCCTCGGTGAGGGTGGTTGCGTCGACCAGGGCGAAGGGCACATCCAGCTTCTTCGCCAGGGTTGCCGCCAGGTAGGTTTTACCGCAACCGGTCGGGCCGAGCATCAGAATATTTGACTTGCCCAGCTCCACCTGCTCCCCCGCGGTCGCCGAAAGAATGCGGGAGGTCAACACCGGGTTATCAATATCGTGGATGCGCTTGTAGTGGTTGTACACCGCCACCGCCAGGGTACGCTTCGCCGCGTCCTGACCGATAACGTAGTCGTTGAGGTAGCTGTAAATTTCGCGCGGAGTGGCCAGCTGAGGCGCGGGGGCCGCCGCGGGGGCTTTCACCTTCAGACGCTCCTCAGCGAGGATCTCTTCGCACAGCTCCACGCACTCGTCGCAGATGGAAACGTTCGGGCCGAGCACAATCTTGAAAACCTGCGCGCGAGTCTTCTTGCAGAAGGAGCATCGCATGCTGGCGTTGGGCTGTTCGGGAGGGGCAATGACATCTGTGGCCACGGAGATTCCCTTTCGATCGGCGTGGTGAAATCGGTGCAGACGGGTCAGTGTTCTGATGTCTGCGGTGATTTCTCAGGAGGGGCGGTGGTGGGCGCCCTGTTTGAGTGAGAAACCGGTATGAAATACTCTAATTTTCTCCTTCTCTAAGGCTACCGGAGTTCACCCCGGAACTCAGAATTACGCACCGCAAATGGACGGACTTACCGGGCATATGACAAAGCGCGTCTTTTATGACGGCGGCGGGGGCTGACACTCCGGCATGTGACGGTAAAGACCGGCAGATGATGCCCGGCAGACGATAAAGCCCGGCACAAAAGCACAGGTCAACACCACATATCAGCTGGTCTCGCCGCAACCCACCCGGAGGGTACAAAACAGTGGGTACAAATCAGCGGGCGCAAATCAGCGGGCACACAAAGGGCGGCATCGCACCGCGCACCAGCCCGAAGGCTCGCACACGGGGCAATGCCGCCCCTCCCCGAAAAGTACTCGGGGATATTCCTCAAAACTAAAATTTAGGTGTGGGAAATAGCGGTGTTGGTCGCAGGCTTACGCAGCTTACGCGACTCCAGCACCTTATCGACCAGGCCGTACTCCAGGGCAGCAGCCGCAGTCAGAATGTTGTCACGCTCAATGGAGCGGTCAACTTCCTCATAGGTCTTGCCCGAGTGCAGTGCCAGGGTCTGTGCAGTCCACTCACGCATACGCATAACCTCGTTCGCGTGAATCTCAATGTCAGATGCCTGACCGCCCTGCTGGCCGCTCAGTGCGGGCTGGTGAATCAGCACGCGAGCGTTCGGCAGTGCCAGACGCTTGCCGGGGGTACCGGCAGCCAGCAGAACCGCCGCAGCGGATGCCGCCTGACCCAGGCACACGGTCTGAATCTCGGGGCGGATGAACTGCATGGTGTCGTAGATGGCGGTCATTGCGGTGAAGGAGCCACCGGGCGAGTTAATGTACAGGGTGATGTCACGCTCGGGATCCTGCGCCTCCAGAACCAGCAGCTGAGCCATGATGTCGTCAGCGGATGCGTCGTCCACCTGGGTGCCCAGGAAGATGATGCGGTCCTCGAACAGCTTTGCGTACGGGTCCTGACGCTTGTAACCGTAGGGGGTGCGCTCCTCGAAGCTGGGGAGCACGTAGCGGTTGCTCGGCATAGCCGGCGCCGAGGTGGTGATATCGTTCGGCAGGTAGTTCATGTGCATCTCCCTTATGCGTTCTTCGATTCGGGCAGCTTACCGGCGGTGGTGGCAATGTGGTCGAAGAAGCCGTATTCCAGGCCTTCTTCCGCGTTGAACCAGTTGTCGCGGTCGTTATCCTTCAGGATGGTTTCCAGGCTCTTGCCGGTGCGCTCAGCGGTGATCTCTGCCAGGCGCTTCTTCATGTCCAGAATCAGCTCAGCCTGGGTGCGGATATCCGATGCGGTACCGCCAATGCCGCCGAGGGGCTGGTGCATGAGGATGCGGGCGTTCGGGGTTGCGTAGCGCTTGCCGATGGTGCCTGCGGTGAGCAGGAACTGACCCATGGATGCTGCCATGCCGGTCACCACGGTCACCACGTCGTTCGGGATGAGCTGCATGGTGTCGTAGATAGCCATGCCAGCGGTGACAGAGCCGCCGGGAGAGTTGATGTACAGGTAGATGTCTGCCTCGGGGTCTTCAGCCGAGAGCAGCAGCATCTGGGAGCAGATGAGGTTAGCGTTGGAGTCGCGCACCTCGGAGCCGAGCCAGATAATGCGCTCCTTCAGGAGGCTGTTGTAGACGTAATCTTCCTGGGCACCAACGATGGGGGTTGCCATAGACGGCGCGGGCGCCACGCCGGCTGCCTGGGAGGCGCCGATGGGCAGAGGCATGTAGCTGGACATTCTTCCTCTTCTTCTCTAATGGGTCTTCGCTGCATCTTTGCGCGATTTACGCGCCGGAGCGCACGCGAAAAGTTTCGTTGCTACTACCTTACCGATAGTTGCTCTCCCCCGCTTCCCTTCGGGTTGTTCGTTCGCCAGGGGGTGAAGTAGAGGCGATAACTCGGGCGGCGGAATAGCCGGGGGTGAAAAGAGCCTCAGCGGGCACCCAACCGATAAGCTCGGTGGATGCCCGCTGAGGCTACACGTTTCAAGCAATCAGCTCACGCCCTCTAGCGGGGTGGCTTCTTGCAGACCGTGGCGGGGATTTAGGCAGCTGCCTCTTCGCCCTCGCCCAGGTACTTGGACAGGTCAACAACGTTGCCCTTGGTGTCCTTGACCACTGCGGTCTTCAGCACTGCTGCCAGAGCCTTGGAGCGGCGAACCTCGCCGACCAGTGCGCCTGCCTGGCCGGAGCCGTCCAGCATCTGTGCGAACTGGTTGGGGTCCATGCCGTACTGGGAGCTCATGGTGATGATGTAGTTGATCATCTCAGCCTGGTCAACGGTCACTTCTTCCTTGTCCGCAACAGCGTCGAGAACCATCTCGTTCTTGAATGCGGTCTCGGTGTTCTCGCGAACCTCGGCGCGGTGCTCCTCGGTGTCGTGGCCTGCTTCAGCGTTGGGGTTGTTGAAGTGCTGCTCGAGCTGGTCCTCAATAACCTTCTCGGGGACGGGGATCTCAACGAGCTCAACGAGCTTTGCGAGGACCTTGTCGCGTGCCTGGGTGCCCTGCTCGGCAACCTTAGCTTCTGCAACCTGCTTCTTGATGTCTTCCTTCAGCTCTTCGATGGTGTCGAACTCGGAAGCCAGCTGTGCGAACTCGTCGTCAGCTTCGGGCAGCTCGCGCTCCTTGACTGCGGTGAGCTTGACCTTGATGGTTGCCTGCTCGCCTGCGTGCTCGCCACCGGAGAGCTTGGTCTCGAAGGTTGCGTCCTCGCCAGCGGACAGGCCGGTCAGAGCCTCGTCGATGCCGTCGAGCATGGTGCCGGAACCAATCTGGTAGGACAGGTCGTTTGCTGCGTCTACCTGCTCGCCGTCGATTTCTGCGGCGATGTCGATGGTCACGAAGTACTTGTCAGCTGCGGGGCGCTCAACGGTCTTCAGGGTGCCGAAGCGCTCACGCAGAGCGTCCAGTGCCTGAACCTCGTCCTCAGCGGTGACCTCTACCTCGTCAACCTCAACCTCGAGGCCCTCGTAGTTGGGCAGCTCGATTTCGGGGCGGACGGTGACGGTGATGGTCAGCTTGACGTCTGCCTCACGGTTCTCAGTGGAGGGCTGGGACTGAACGTCCAGCTCGGGCTGCGCCAGGGGGGAGAGTTCGTTCTCGCCCAGTGCCTGTGCGTAGTAGTCGTTCAGAGCGTCGTTCAGGGATGCCTCGACGATGTAGTCGAAGCCCGCACGCTGCTCGATGAGCTGCTTGGGCAGCTTACCCTTGCGGAAGCCGGGAACGCTGATCTGACCCGAGAGGTTCTTGTAGGTGCGGTCCAGGTAGGGCTTGAATTCTGCGAAGGGAACCTCGACCTCAATCTTTGCGAGGGTCGGGTTGAGCTTCTCGACGGCGGTCTTCACGTCCGTGATCTCCTCATATAGTTTCGGTGCGGCACGAATCGTGTGTGCCGCGGTTGCTTAGTGGAAAGAGCGCCACGACCCTGTAGCGTCGCGGCAACCGTTTCACGTCGGGGCGACAGGATTCGAACCTGCGATCTCCTGCTCCCAAAGCAGGCGCGTTAGCCAAGCTACGCCACGCCCCGTGAAACCGACCGTGTTGCGCACTTGCGTGTTTAACCACAGTCAGTGCCCTAGTTTACCTGTTTTCCCGCTAAATGCCCAACACAGCGGCTCGTGCACGGTTTATTTCCACTGAGCGCGTACTCCCCTCATAAGGATGCGCAGACCGGCACAAAAAGATGAGACAAACACCCGCAAGAACACGCAAAAGTCACCACGCCAAACCGCACCAACACGCCTAAGAGTTTGACAGCGCAGATGAAACCTCGTTACTATGGTCAAGTTCCATCTCGGGGATGTAGCTTAATGGTAAAGCCTCAGTCTTCCAAACTGATTACGCGGGTTCGATTCCCGTCATCCCCTCGAGATTTAGGGTCTCGACGCTTTCGCGTCGAGGCCCTTTCTTTTTCCCTCGAGGGGATGACGGGAATCCCTTCCGCATGCGGATTTGTTTCCTCGCGCGCTCAGAATCCGCACACTCCAGCCTGCTTACATATACTTACTCCTCAAGCACCTGCTGCGCCGAGACAATCGTGGCGAATTCATCGCGCAACGCCGCAACATTGTAGAGGTGCACCATCTCCGGGGAAAGAAAATCGCCGGCACCATCAGAAAGCGCAAAGGTTACGCAGGCATCCTCAACAAGAGCCACCTGAAAGCCATAATTTGCCGCCATCCGCACAGTGGTAGACACACAATGCGGTAGCGTACAACCCATCACCGTGAGCCGATCAATCCCTCGTTCACGCAGATAGGCAAGCAGATTCGTACCAATAAACGCACTATTCACATTTTTGGCAAATACCCTCTCCCCCGCATGAGGCTCAAATCCGGCCTGAAACCTAGTATTTTCCTCATCGTAAAAGAAAGAGCTCGGGTCCGTTCCCCGATGCTGAATATGGATTATTTCCCGCCCTGAACGGCGGAAAGCCTCCATAATCTTCTGCATCTTCTCTTCCGCACCGTCATTATTTCTAGCCGGTAGCTGCGGATGCAGAAAACCCCTCTGAACATCCACCACCATTAGAGCCTCAGCCATTGTTCTTCTCCTCCTGTGGCTACTTCTGGCAGCCGGGGCACCAGTAGAGTTTGCGGCCGGCGATTTCTTCCACGCGGATGGTCGTTCCGCAGCGGCGGCAGGGCTCGCCATGGTGCATGTACACGTAGTTGGCGTGGTCGGGCCAGGCTTCGGTTTCGGGTACGCCGGGGCGGTCTTCAGGTTCGGTGGTGATGATGCGACCCACGCGCACGCCGATGACCAGCAGGTGCTTATTATCTTCCCAGAGTCGCTGTAGCTCCTCGTCGCTGAGGCTCTTGCCGGGGCGTAGCGGGTCAATTTCCTGGCGGTAGAGCGACTCGGCACGGAAGATATTGCCCACGCCGGAGATTGCCGCCTGGTCCATCAGAATCACACCGATCGGGCGGGAGCTCTTACGCGCGGCGCGGTAGAACTGTTCGGGGTCGGCATCCGGGTTGAGCGGGTCGGGGCCGAGCTTGGAGCGGACGGTGCGCACCTCCTCCGGCGTGAGGGTGCGGCAGATAGTCGGGCCCACCAGATCCGCCCAGCCGTGCTCCGAAACAATACGGCAACGCACCGTACTCTTCGGCTCGGGAGGACCGGCGTAGGGCTCCCCCTCCCCCGCACCGTATTCTTTTTCGCCAATCTTGCGGGGCGCACCAATGCTCGAAGCACCCGTGAACGTCTCGTCCCCTCCGAAGCTCCAGTTACCGTAAATACCCAGGTGTACGTTCAGAGTCAGGTCGTTTTCGAAGGTCACGAACAGGTGCTTGCCGTGCGCGTACGCCCCGGTAATGGTGTGCCCATCCAGCAGGGCGGCACCCTCAGCGTAGCGGCCCTGCGGGGAAGAAACCTGCACGCGCTCGCCCGTGAAGACGTCGCTGATTTGGCGGGCAATACGGTGGATGGAGTGACCTTCGGGCACGGGTTCTCCTCGAAAACTTGTTGGCTAGAATCTGCTAGAAATAGCGCGGATGATATGGGGTGCAGGAACGACTGAGGCGCATAGCCTGCACTATGCGCCTCAGATGTTAGAGCTTAGGCAGCATCAATCTGCTTGCCGGCAATGTCGCCGGTCTGCTCGTACTCAGCCAACTGACCGATACGGCGTGCGTGACGCTCCTCATTGGTCCAGGGGGTAGCCAGGAAGACCTTAATGATTTCCAGTGCTTCTTCCTTGCTGTGCTGGCGGCCGCCCACAGCAACAACCTGTGCGTTGTTGTGCTCGCGAGCCAGCGCCGCGGTGTCGTGGTTCCACGCCAGAGCCGCGCGGATACCCTCAACCTTGTTCGCAGCCATCTGCTCACCGTTGCCGCTACCGCCCAGCACGATACCCAGGGAGTCCAGGCCAGCCTCACGGTCACGCTTCACACCGAGGGCTGCGTTAATGCAGAACGAGGGGTAGTCGTCCAGCGGGTCGTAGTCGGCGGGGCCGTGGTCAATCATTTCGTAGCCCGCAGCGGTGAGGGACTCGATCAGGTAGTGGCTCAGCTCGAGGCCGGCGTGGTCGGTTGCGATGTGTACGCGCATGGGTACTCTCCTGGTGATTTTGTCTTGGTGTGACGTGCGTTCGTGCGTTCGTGGGAGGCGCCGGTTCTCAGTTCTGAGCGCCGTTGCTAGAGTGCGCCGCGCATCCATCAGGTGGGATGCGCCTCCCCGTTTAGATTTTTTCTGTCTTAACTGTATCGAATTCGCGCTGGTTCGGGTAATGGGAACCCTTCTAGACCCCCACCGATACGGTAGACTGTGGGTTATGGCACTTTTTGGTGTCCCGATTCGCCGCGCCTGAGCTTCAAAACCTCCAGCGCTACGTATGCAGCGTCGCAGGAGCCGCGCACCTCGGGAACCAGGACACCATGACAGGGCGTGTCACCACGGCACGCTATTCACATCTAAGGAGAGGGAGCTGTATGCCCGGCCTGAACCTAACCCGCAATGAGGCAATCGAACGCGCATCCATCATTAAGCGCGTGCACTCGTACCGTATTGAACTTGACCTTCCGAAGGACAAAGACGTCTTCTCCTCGAAGGTTGAAATCCGCTTCGACGCTGAAGAAGGTGCCTCCACCTTCATTGACGCGATTACTTCCTCGGTCAAGTCCATTAACCTCAACGGCGAAGAGCTGAGCACCGACCTGGCTGACGGCGAGCGCATCCAGCTGCCGAACCTGGCGGCTGAGAACACCCTGGTCATTGACGCAGAGATGTTCTACACCAACACCGGTGAGGGTCTGCACCGTTTCGTGGACCCCGCCGACGGTGAAGTGTACCTGTACTCCCAGTTTGAGGTGCCGGACTCCCGCCGCGTGTTCCCGGTCTTCGAGCAGCCCGATCTGAAGGCTGAGTTCGAGTTCATCGTGCGCGTACCTTCGCACTGGGTGGTTGTATCGAACCAGCCCGAGACGAAGGTTGAGGAGAAGGAGTGCGGTTGCGGTCGCGCGAAGACTTGGTCCTTCAAGCCGACCCCGCGCATGTCTTCGTACATTACCGCTATTGTGGCGGGCCCCTACGATAAGGTCACCAGCGAGCTGACCAACTGCGAGGGTCGCGTCATTCCGCTGGCTGTCTACGCCCGCAAGTCCCTCATGCCGTTCGTGGACGCTGAGGACATGTTTGAGCTGACCCGTCAGGGCTTCGAGTTCTACGAGGACCAGTTCAAGACCCCCTACCCGTTCGAGAAGTACGATCAGCTGTTCGTGCCCGAGTTCAACGCCGGTGCGATGGAGAACGCAGGCTGCGTGACCTTCCTGGAGACTTTCGTCTTCCGTTCCAAGGTGACTGAGGCACTGCGTGAGCGCCGCGCGATCACCGTCCTGCACGAGCTGGCACACATGTGGTTCGGCGACCTGGTCACCATGAAGTGGTGGAACGACCTGTGGCTGAACGAGTCCTTCGCTGAGTTCATGTCTACCCTGGCTGCTGCGGAGAACACCCGCTACGCCAAGGAGGCGTGGGCTACCTTCGCCGCTTCGGAGAAGACCTGGGCGTACCGTCAGGATCAGCTGTCCTCCACCCACCCGATTGTGGCGGAGATTCGTGACCTTGCCGATGTTCAGGTGAACTTCGACGGCATTACCTATGCGAAGGGCGCTTCGGTGCTGCGTCAGATGGTGGCTTGGGTTGGCCAGGAGAACTTCATGGCTGCTCTGAAGGTGTACTTCGAGAAGCACAGCTGGGGCAACACCGTCCTGGACGATCTGCTGGTTGAGTTGGAGCGCACCTCCGGCCGTGACGTGCGTGCGTGGAGCGCTAAGTGGCTTGAGACCGCTGGCGTGAACACTCTCGCCGTTGAGGTGGATGAGGATAAGCAGGGCAACATTTCGACCCTGGGTATCCGCCAGTCGTACGCTGAGGGCTTTGAGACTCTGCGCCCGCACCGTGCCGTGCTTGGTTTCTACAACCTGGTGGACGGCAAGCTGACCCGCACCGACCGCATTGAGCTGGACATTGACGGCGAGCTGACCGTTGTTGCAGAGGCAGCCGGCATGAAGCGCCCGGACCTGTTGCTGCTCAACGATGAGGACCTGGCGTACGCCAAGATTCGCCTGGATGAGCGTTCCATTGAGACCGCTATTAAGCACCTGGGCGACATTGATTCGTCCGTGGCTCGTAGCGTGGTCTGGGGTTCGTTCTGGGATACCGTGCGTGACGCTCAGATGCCGGCACGTAAGTACGTTGACCTGGTGCTGAACAACATCGGTCAGGAGACTAACTCCACCGCTCTGCGCACCCAGATTAACAACCTGTCCGCTACCCTGCACTCCTTCGTGGCTCCCGAGGCTCGCGAGGAGACTCGCCGCCGTGCCGCTGACCGTCTGTGGGAGCTGGCTAACGCCGCAGAGCCCGATTCGGATGCTCAGCTGCAGCTGCTGCAGGCGTTCATTGACCAGACTCGCACCGAGGAGCAGTACGACAACGTGCAGCGCCTCTTCGAGGGTGAGCTGACCCTTGAGGGTCTGGACATTGACGCTGACCTGCGTTGGAACCTGGTGTGCCGTCTGGCAACCGGTGGCCGCTTCACCGCGGAGCAGGTCGCTGAAGAGCTGGAGAACGACAACACCGCTAACGGTCAGCAGTACGCCGTTCAGGCGTACGCTTCCATGCCCACTGCTGAGGCTAAGGCGGAGTACTGGCACAAGATCATGGTGACCGGCGAGCTGTCGAACATGATTCAGCGTTACGCTATTGCCGGTTTCAAGTCCGGCAAGCCCGAGCTGATTGCTCCGTACGACGAGCAGTACTTCGAGCAGATTGAGGGCATTTGGCGTTCGCGTTCGCACGAGATTTCCATGCAGATTATTGGCGGCATGTACCCGAGCGAGCCGACCGCTGAGCTGCTGGAGTGTACCGAGGCATACCTGGCGTCCCTGCCTGAGGATGCTGCGGCTCTGTACCGTCAGATTGCGGAGGCACGCGATGGCGTGGCTCGTGCGCTGAAGGTTCAGGCTGCTGACATCTAACAATGCTTATGAGCTGAGGCGGGTTGACCGCCTGCTCTCATAGGTTTTGCTCATAGGTTCTTGATCGTCCCCTTCTGCCCCGTTCTGGGGTGGGAGGGGACGTTTTGCATCAAGGGCCCAAAATCTTGTCACTGCGGTGCATATTTTTTGTTATTTTCATTTGAATATCCATCAAAAGCTCTCTACTTGGGGTTGCGCCTATCGTATACTGTTGTGCATGCCTTCTATCAAGTCTCCTATCGCGAAAGTTTCTCTGACCGGCGCAGTCCTTGCTGTGGTTGCCGCCGGTTCCTTTGGCGTGTACTCCGCAGGAGGCTCCAACGCGCCCGGTAGCACCGCCGCTGCCGCTGCTGCGAGCGCCGAGCCTACCCAGTCGGCGCAGGAAAGCCCCAGTGAGTCCCCCTCCCCCGAGCCGACTCCGGAACCGACTACCCCGGCGCAGAAGATTGAACGCACCGCGCAGAACGCCTTCGGTAAGGAGGGCGCGCAGGCAACCAGTGAGATTCAGACGCCGTTCTCCACCTCCGCTGATGCCGCAGACATGCTGGTTCAGCAGTTCAAGGGTGGTGTGGTCATGTACACCCCCAAGTACGGCCCGGTTGCGGTGGAGTCCGGCGTCTACGCGCACTGGTGGAAGCAGCGCGAGTACAGCGATTTTGCCGGCTGGGAGGGTCTGCCGGTGAGCTGGCGATCCGAGAACGGCGTTCTGCACACCAAGTTTGAGAAGGCTGAACTCTACTGGGATAAGGCGAACGGTCTGCCGCGTAACGCGAACGTCCTGGGCGCTAAGGACGCCCTGGTGATTGGCGACTCGCAGGTGACCGCAACCTCCTGGGTTGGTTTGGGCCTGAAGCAGGCTGGTTTCGTCCCCTACCTGTTCCGTTGCGGCGGCGTGGGTTTTGTGACCGCCCGCGAGGGCGTGTGCCCCTCCTACTATCAGGGTGTGATGGGTGGCCGTTGGGCTCTGCCGAGCGGTAATCCCGGCGTGATTTACCTGGACGCATCCGGTAACGACATTTATATTCACGAGGACGAGACGAAGGCTCGCGAGCACGTGAACGCGCACCAGACTCAGGTCATTGAGCAGCTGCGACGCATGTACCCTTCTTCGAAGATTGTGTTCGGTGGCGTGGTGTCGATGAGCGAGGACGCTACGACGGATAAGCAGCTGGCCCATAAGCGTCACGTGGCGAACGAGGTCGCAAGGCAGGGTGCCCGCGAGACCGGTGTGCTATTCATGGACACCGCGGATTGGCAGAGCATCTACCTGACTGAGGGTGACATGGCTGATGGCGTGCACCTGAAGAAGGAGGCGCACCACAAGCTGGCGGCACCGTTTGCGACTCGTCTGCGTGAACTGCTCGGCACTGCATAAACTGCTCAGCACCGTGTAAACTAACCGCCTGATCAGCCGCGTACATCAGCTTTGATTCATGCATATAGCATTAGAATGAGGCGCCGGAAGGATTGAATACTTCCGGCTCCTCATTCGTTTGAGTGGGTTACCCACCGCAGCTCTTAAGTTAGTGTGCGGGATTTATACCGTTACGCTCGCCTGGCGTTCCTTCGCCTCAGCCTTCTGGTGTGCGAGCACGCCCTCCGCAAGGCGACGCTTCTGGCGCTCACGCGCCGCTTCCTTCTCACGCTGTTCAGCAGCCCAGGCGACGGGGTCAATGTCGATCGACTCGTAGTGCCATTCGCCAATGTAGTCACGAATCGGGGCAATCCAGGTCACGGGGATGCCGCGACGCAGGTACACTTCGTGTTCCTTATCTTCAAAAGCGTGGATAATGCGGTTGCCGTCAGCAACCAGGGACTCAATGATGGAGTCCTTCCATGCGGGGCTGTTGGAGCCATCATTGCCGGGCTTAGCGAACACGTACTTGGGGTTCAGGCCTGCGCGCTCAATAAACTGGTTCAGCTCTTTCATGTAGGTGCCGTCGCGACCGGTAATCACTGCAATCTCTGCGCCAGTTTCTGCCGCCATGTCGAGAACACGGTCAGCAACTTCAACGTTAACAGTTGCGTGGCGAATCGCCTTGAAGAATCGGCGGTAGCTGGCGAAGAAACCGGTCAGGTACTTGTCCATCTGATCTCGGTTACTGGCAAGGGTGCCGTCGATGTCGACTGCAATCAGATCCATGAAGGTCTCACTTTCGATCCGTACGGGAAGGATGCGCCTGGTGAGGGCGTAGCGGAAGGGTTCCCGTGCGGTGTGGCTGGTAATCGGCGTGTCAAAGACGCCCGGTGAAAGGGCGTAGTTTTTCTAGAATACCCTATTTTTGTAAAGTAATGCCTCATCGAGCGTCATATTAAGCTCGTCATCTTTATTCCGATGCGCCTAGAAAAACCGCTGGTGGCGCAGGCTAAGAGCCCACACCACCAGCGTACAAGTCAAGATATGTCTCGATGAGAGTTAGAGCAGCGAACCGGAACCGCGGCGCACCAGCACCATACCGGCGGGCGCCACAATGCGCAGCCACTCATCCGAACCTACATGCGCCGCGAACAGGGGCAGGTCCCCCGTGAAGCCTTCCGGAATGAAACCGAACACGCGCAGGGCAAACGCCGCACCGGTCGGCACGAGCACGGTATCAAATTCGGGCAGGTACTCCAGCACCATATCGGAGGACCAAATACGCGAGCGCACCGTGGAGAGCACCGCGGCACCGGGGTTCTCGGGCAGGGCGCGTTCTACCGCCTCCAGGCCCTCTGCGGTGGCGCGGTGGAACTCTTCAACCGGGACGGTGCCAACCTCGTACCAGCCGCTGAGCGGGGCGGACTTACCAGCCCAGCTCGCGTTGACGGTCACCGGCGGCATGAACAGCACCAGCTGCGGGTTCTCTTCGTTACGCTGTTCTTCTGCCTGCTTCTGCAGACGCGCCAGACGGTCCAGCAGCGCCTGCGCCTGTACGGTCATGTCCAGGGTGGAGTCAGCCAGCAGGTGCAGGGCACGCAGACCCATGATGACCGGGGTGCTCGAGGAGGCGTCCTCCGGCTCCAGGGAGCAGGCGAATACCGCCACCACGCGGCCGCGCGCGGTCAGACGGATGGCGGCGTCCGGGTTTACCGCCAGGGCGCGAGAAATGTAGGTGGCAAGGTCCTTGACCACTGCGGCACCCTGGGCGCCGCCGGGCAGGATCAGGTAGGGCTCCTCCACGCCTTCGTGGGGGTTGTACTTAAGCTCGATAGGTGCTGCCGCGTTCGGTGCGCTGTTCTGGTCGGGAGCGTTCTCCTGCACGGGGGTATTGTCAGGGGTGGTTTCAGACGGCGTAGTCATTTCTGCTCCTTTTCGGCGTTGGCCTGCTCGGTGGCAAGTTGGTGGGTGATATTGTGCGATGGTGTGTGACGTTCCGAATCGATCATCCGGTGTCATTGTTCCTAGTCAATACTCCAAATCAACTCGTCGTGGTTGTCTCAGAGTATGCTCTCCCACTCTACGCCAGAAACCGGTTCATTGAAAACGTGCGAGAATAAAACCATGACCAAGCCCACTGTGACCCAAAACCTCATGCGCATGCTGGACCTCTCCCCCGTGGAGGCGGCGCCCGCCTCCTTCGGTAGCGATGAAGTGTCTACCGGAGTGACGCTCACCCGCGAGCAGCCGCGCACTTTCGGTGGTCAGGTTCTTGCCCAGTCGATTATTGCCGCCGACCGCACGGTGGAGGGCAAGGACATCCACTCGATTCACGCCTATTTTCTGCGCCCCGGCGATATTGAGCGTGAACTGTTCTTCGCCACTCAGCGCCTGAACGATAGCCGCTCTTTCTCGACCCGCCGTGTGCAAGTGTTCCAGGATGAGGCGCCCATGTTCTCGGCGATTATGTCTTTCCAGTCCGATAGCCGCGGCCCGGAGCACACCGCTGTGACTATGCCGGAGGTTCCGGACCCCGAGTCGCTGCCCATGGTGAGTGACTACCTGGGCGAGTTGCCGCATCCTGTGGCTCAGGCGGTCGCGTGGGAACGCCCCATTGATATGCGCCACGTGGACGCGCCCCTGTACACTCAGCCGGATGCGTCCTCGACGGAGCCGCGTGCCTGCGTGTGGTTCAAGACCTTTGACCGCCTGGTGCACGCTGATGGTTCTGAGGCGTCGGAGGCAGAGCACCGTGCCGCTATTGCTTACGCTTCGGATTACCTGCCGCTGGAGCCGGCTCTGCGCCGTCACGGCAAGTTCTGGCTGGAGCCGGGCCTCAAGAGCGCCTCGCTGGATCACGCGATGTGGTTCCACCGTTCGGCGCGTGCCGATGAGTGGCTGCTGTACGTGCTGGATTCCCCGAGCGCTCAGGGCGGCAGAATGCTCGCGCAGGGTTCGATTTTCAATCGTTCCGGTGAGCTGATGGCGACCGTGGCGCAGGAAATGATGTTCCGCCTGCCGGAATATCGATAAAGCAGAGCACCGCTAGGACTACCGGAAGGCGTCAGGCGAACCTGGCAGAGCATACAGAAAGACCGTGTGAGGTGGTTGTCTCACACGGTCTTTCTTATGTTCTAGTGTACGTTCTAGACGGGGCGAAGAAGCTCTTATTTAGCTTCGCCGTCAATCACACCGTCCGGGGAAATGTGCACGGTGCTCTTGGTGCGGCGGGAAACAAAGAAGTCACCCACGAATACCAGACCGGTCACCAGAAGACCCAGTGCTGCCATCCATACTGCCGCCACGCCGAAGATTATCGGGAACAGCACCACGAGCAAGCCCAGAATAAGGGTACCAATAGCAGAGAGCTGCAGGTGGCGTCCGGCGGCGTAGCTCAGGTATTTCATGGCCTGGGCAGTCATCAGACGAATCAGCGCCCACATAATCATCCACGCACCCACAATGGTCGGGATGAAGGTTGCCTGTGCACCCACCGAGGCAGTCAGCAGAATCAGGCCAGCCACCACGGTCAAGATGCCGTCAACCAGGTCCCAGCCGGTACGTGCCTGCTTTGGCGTGCCGAAGTAACGCACCAGTTCAAACACGCCACCAAGCCACACCGAAATGGAGAACACATAACCCAGAACTACCAGCGGAATAGCGGGATTGGCGAACATGTAGATTGCCGCTGCAATCAGCAACAGACCGGTAACCAAGGACATCCAGTTATATTTTGAAAGCATAATGCTCTCCTCTTCGTAATCACATGTGTCAGTTGCACTTACGTGCATACCCATTATAAACCGTGAATATGAAATCCGCCACGATATATCGGTCGCCACTGAGCGAACTATTTCTACCGACGAATAACCCACCACGTAGCGGAACAACACGTGAGATAGCAGGACTATACCCCTTCCCCAGCAGACACAGCGAAGCCCCGCCTCCTGCGTCATAACAGCATCAGGAGGCGGGGCTTACCACCAAACCCTATCGGGTCAGCTTGCGGTGCACCACGCGGTGCGGCTTAGCAGCCTCAGGGCCGAGGCGCTCAATCTTGTTCTTCTCGTAGGACTCGAAGTTACCCTCGAACCAGTACCACTGATCCGGGTTCTCATCGGTGCCCTCCCACGCCAGGATGTGGGTTGCCACGCGGTCCAGGAACCAACGGTCGTGGGAGACGACCACTGCACAGCCGGGGAATTCCAGCAGCGCATTTTCCAGGGATGCGAGGGTCTCAACGTCCAGGTCGTTAGTGGGCTCATCGAGCAGCAGCAGGTTACCGCCCTGCTTGAGGGTCAGCGCCAGGTTCAGGCGGTTACGCTCACCACCGGAGAGCACGCCCGCCTTCTTCTGCTGGTCCGGGCCCTTGAAGCCGAACGCGGAAACGTACGCACGCGAAGGCATTTCAACGTTGCCGACCTGGATGTAGTCCAGACCGTCAGAGACGACCTCCCAGAGGGTCTTCTCCGGGTCAATGTTCGCGCGGTTCTGGTCAACGTAGGAGATCTTGACGGTCTCGCCGACCTTCAGCTCGCCGCCATCCAGGGGCTCCAGGCCAACGATGGTCTTGAACAGGGTGGACTTACCCACACCGTTAGGACCAATCACACCCACAATGCCGTTACGGGGCAGGGAGAAAGACAGCCCGTTAATCAGGGAGCGGCCGTCGAAGCCCTTCTGCAGGTTCTCAGCCTCAATAACCACGTTACCCAGGCGGGGTCCCGGAGGAATCTGAATCTCTTCGAAGTCAAGCTTGCGGGTCTTCTCAGCCTCCGCAGCCATCTCCTCGTAGCGTGCCAGACGAGCCTTCGACTTAGCCTGGCGGCCCTTAGCGTTGGAGCGGACCCAGTCCAGTTCCTCGCTCAGGCGCTTAGCGAGCTTAGCGTCCTTCTTGCCCTGAACTTCGAGGCGGGCGCGCTTCTTCTCCAGGTAGGTGGAGTAGTTACCCTCGTAGGGGTACAGGTTACCGCGGTCAACCTCGGCGATCCACTCGGCAACGTGGTCGAGGAAGTAACGGTCGTGGGTAATCGCGATGACGGCACCCTCGTAGGACTGCAGGTGCTGCTCCAGCCAGAGCACGGACTCTGCGTCCAGGTGGTTAGTGGGCTCGTCAAGCAGCAGCAGGTCAGGCTTCTGCAGCAGCAGCTTGCACAGTGCCACGCGGCGGCGCTCGCCACCGGAGAGGTGGGTGACGGGCATGTCAGCGGGCGGGCAGCGCAGCGCTTCCATTGCCTGCTCCAGCTGGGAGTCCAGGTCCCATGCGTTAGCGGCGTCGATAGCTTCCTGCAGCTGACCCATTTCTTCCATGAGGGCGTCGAAGTCAGCGTCGGGCTCAGCCATGAGAGCGGAGATTTCGTTGAAGCGGTCCAGCTTGGACTTGATTTCGCCCACGCCTTCTTCAACGTTGCCCAGAACGGTCTTTTCTTCGTTCAGCGGCGGCTCCTGCAGGAGGATGCCCACGGTGTAGCCTGCGGTCAGGCGCGCCTCACCGTTGGAGGGCTGGTCGAGGCCAGCCATGATCTTCAGGATGGTCGACTTACCCGCACCGTTCGGACCAACCATACCGATCTTGGCGCCGGGGAAGAACGACATCGTCACGTCGTTAAGGATGACCTTGTCGCCCACAGTCTTGCGGGCCTTGATCATCTGATAAATAAATTCAGCCATAGTTACCTATTTTAGCGTGGATTCGGCTGAGGGTACGAGAGTTTTGGGGTGCATGCGATGCGGAGTACCTCGCGTGCACTAGACTCAAAGCTATGAGCACAAACCCCTCCCCCAAAGTTCTGCAACCCGAGGACCTCGAACATGCCGTTGACCGCCTCGCGCTCGCCATGCCGCTGGCGACGCGCGATCAGCCGTTCGGGCCCGAGCATACGGTGTACCGGGTGGGCGGCAAGATATTTGCCATGTACACGGAGGGTATCGGCTACCCCATCGTGAATCTGAAAACCGACCCGGAAGAATCAGAGGTGCTGCGGCGCATCTACCCGAGCATCATTCCGGGATGGCATATGAATAAGCGGCATTGGATTTCTGTGGGTGCCGGCGAGGGTGTCACCGAGCGAGTTCTGGAGGAACTGGTGGAGGATGCGTACCTGCGCGTCATGTATTCGCTGCCCAAGGCGAAGCGACCCATTGAGTTCCGCGAGCGCCCGATACCCGAGAAACACTAGACCGAAAAGCACCGGGGAAACGTGGAGTTTGAGGCGAGTGAAAAGCGGTCTTTAACAGCGGAGCGGGTGAGCACCGGTCCGGACCACCGGCTTGCTCACCCGCTTTGCAAAGCACATTCCTATCCGCGACTGAATGGGTCATCAACCACAATGAACGCTCGAACCACCAAGCTCCCACCCCATATATTGCGGGGGTCCGTACCATGCACCACTTGTGTGAATACGTGATAGTTGAGTCCGCTCCCTTGCCAGACCTCCTATGCAGAGGAGGCGCTCGCATGGGTGCACGGAATATTTCCCTTGAGTGACTCAGCTACGTCATGCGATGTAGCTGAGAGGGAATCACTGCCTTCGCCCGAACTACCGGCACGGACGAATGTGTACTCTCAGGAACAATAATAACCTTTTTGCATCACGGTGTCACTTTTAGGTTGAGTTATTCCATTGGTTCCCATTGAGCGTATTTCAAGTGTTTTATAGTGCCGAACCCACATATCCAATCACAGCGAAATACCTGCGAATTTTTAAGCCCCGAAAAATCAAGGAGGGACCGCCCTAAACCCTCCTTATATCGTCTCCACGTGGGCTAATACCCACTTAAAGCAATATACAGAAAAGTTAGTGCGGCCCCTCACTATTTGAGATAAAAATGAGATAAACCCCTACTCAGAGCGATTACCGACGGGATTTATCTATTAATTCCCTAGAGTGACCGGTTACTCGCCGTGACCCGTTACTCGCTGAACTCCACCTTCTCGAAGCTCATGGTGCCATCAGCGTGAGAAACAACGGTATTCGGGTCACGCTCACGACGAGCCGCCGCGTACGCATCATGGCTTGCCTCATCAACCCAGCGGGTCACCACAAAGTAGTCGCCGCCCTCATCCAGGGGGCGCCACAGCTCAAAACCCTCAAAGCCGGGGAAAGAGTCAGCGATGTGGCGAGCAGCGGCAAAGCGCTTCTCCAGCTCATCACGATTGTCGCCAACGACAGCCAAACGGTGAACCTTAACAACGGACATGTGTCCTCCTTCTGTTGAGTACATGCTTTCAACGATGAAAGCGGGTTACAACCTCGCACCAGCTATAGGTGAGCTATATTCTTAGCGAGGTTAACCTCAGAATAACGGTTCGCGGGCACAAAAAATAGGGGTTAGCGCCAACTAACAGTTATATGACGCTAACCCCCATTCAGAGAATCACGAGGCACCCACAGGCACCCGTTCGAAGCTTAGGATTCCGGCTGGGCCTGCACGGTATTAGGCTGTGCTGTATTAGACTGCGCAGTATCAGGCTGTACTGTATTAGGCCGTGCGGCCTCAGGCTGTGCGGTATCTGCCTGAGCCACGCTATCAGTCTGCGGTGCGGGGTTCTTCTTCGCCTTCTTCTGAGCCGCCTTCGCCGGGTTCGCAAAATGCACCCCGCGCTCAGCCAAGAAACGGCGATCCTTCTTATCCCACTGCTCCACCGGATACGCCTCCAACAGGTCCGGGCGGCGCTCCAGGGTGCGCTCAATCTGACGGTCACGACGCCAACGCGCAATCGCACCGTGATTACCAGACAGCAACACCTCCGGCACCTCACGGTCACGCCACACGGCGGGCTTAGTGTACACCGGATACTCCAGCAGACCGCCCGTATGCGACTCCTCTTCCAGGGAGGCGGGGTTACCCATCGCGCCCGGAATCAGGCGGGTGATAGCCTCAATCATTGCCATAACCGCAACCTCACCACCGTAAAGCACGTAGTCGCCCAGGGACACGGGCATCACGCGGAAGCTCTCCTGCGCCCAGTCCAGCACACGCTCGTCAATGCCCTCGTAGCGCGCCGGGGCGAAGACGATATGCTTCTCCTCCGCCAGCTTGTACGCCATCGCCTGATCAAAAACGGCACCCGCCGGGGACGGGACAATCAGCAGCGGGCGGGTATCAGCCTCGGGCTCAGCACCCTCAGACTTAGCGCCCTCAGTAGCATCTTCAGCGGCTTTCAGCGGGGAGGCGGCAAGCACCTCATCCAGCGCCAAGCCCCACGGCTCCGCCTTCATCACCATGCCCGCGCCACCGCCGTACGGGGTATCATCCACCGTGCGGTGACGGTCAAAGGTGTACTCACGCAAATCGTGCAGGTGCAGGTCCACCAGGCCCTTCTCACGCGCCTTACCCAGCAGGGACAGCTTCAGCGGCTCCAGGTACTCGGGGAAAATCGTGACCACATCGTAGCGCACGGACTACTCCCCCGCCTGCTCGGTCGCCTGCTCGGTCGCCTGCGCAGAATCCCGCTCAGCGTCCTCGACCAGGTCAATCAAACCCGCCGGAGGGGTCAGCAGCACAAAGCCGGGCTCATCCTCGGTCGAGGGAACCACTTCGGGCACAATCTCCTCAACAAAAGGAATCATGATCTCTTCACCCGCACCGGATGCAAGACGCGGCGAACGAGCCAGCTTAATCAGCAGCAAATCCTGCACCGGCATGGTCTGCAGACCGGTCACCTTACCCAACGGCTTACCCACGGCAGGGTTATCCACGGGGCTCTCACCCTCGGGAACATCCGCCAGCAGGTACACGGGCAGGTTCACCAGCTCCTGCTCGTAGAAGCCCTCTTCATCGCCCTCATCCTCGGGAACCTCGTAGACCAGGCGGCTGCCGCGCAGCTCCTCAGCCTGATTGCGAGTAGTCACCTCGTCAAAACGGACCACCAGAATCTTCTTGTTCCAGCGGGCACCGGCAACCGTCAGCTCGCCGGTGGGCGCCACCGAAGCGGCAGCAGAGCCGGGCTTGAAATTCTCGATACCGAGCACCTCACCGCGGGCAAAACGCTCCTGCGGGGCATCAGTAAAGAGCTGAACCGTCACCTCACCACGAATACCGTGAGGCTTACCGATACGAGCCACTACAACCTGCATTAATTTTCCTCCGCTGGGTACAAGTCGAAAACCTACGCCGTGCACGTGCACGGCTCCCACTATTCTACCGGGCACTTAGGACGGGCGCATTCTGCCGCCCGCACTACCACCGGGACCCGGGTACGCGAAAGCCCCCGCCTTCCGAAAATTCCGGGAGCGGGGGCTTCAAGCGTTGACGAGCTAGCGTCGCTTTTTGTCGGTGTCGATAATGTCGATACGCATCGGCTCACCATCAGAAATAGCGTCCATCACCAGACGGATGCTCTTGGCGGTACGACCGGACCTGCCGATAACTCGGCCCAGGTCATCCGGATGCACGCGAACCTCAAGGGTTTCACGGTGACGCTGGGTGCGCAGGCGCACCTTCACGTCCTCCGGACGATCGACAATCCCTCGAACCAGGTGTTCGAGTGCGTCAGCCAACATAATTACTCAGCTGCTTCCTCAGCCTCAGCCTCGGGTGCTGCTTCCTCAGCAGCCTCTTCAGCCTTCTCAGCCTTGGGGGTGATAGCCTCGGGCAGGATCACGGAACCCTTTTCGGGAACAACGAACTCAGCCTTAGCCTCGACGGGCAGAACCTTGGATTCTGCCTTCTCGCCCTTGAATGCAGCCCAGTCGCCCGAGAGCTTCAGCAGAGCCAGAACCTGCTCGGTCGGCTGTGCGCCGACGGAGAGCCAGTACTGAGCACGCTCAGAGTTGATCTCGATACGCGAGGGGTGCTCGGTCGGGTGGTAAATACCAATCTCTTCGATGGACTTACCGTCGCGCTTGACGCGCGAATCAGCGATCACGATGCGGTAACGAGGATCGCGGATCTTACCCATACGCTTGAGACGAATCTTAACAGCCACTTTAGTGGTTACTCCTGTTTCATAATTTGGTGCGAGGCACACGGTTCAGCACCCGTGGGGCGGGCCATTCACGGCGCCTCTATGGACACAACGGCGCGCGAAGAGAGGGGTCGCGCGTCGCCGGGTACTCAGCTAGGGTATCAGAGCCCAAGATTTTAAGCTAGCGACACGGAAAAATAATTGCCCAAGGCACCGAATATCACTTTCAAACAACGGTCTGTGCCCCGTGATGCACCCGGTAGCTTCCCGGCAAGCCGCAGCGTAGCCGCCGCCAGTCGAGGTTATTAGGAGTCGAGGTTGCTCAGCTCCAGAGTCTCCCCCGTCTCCAGGGCGCGGTAGCACTCACGCAGACGCTCCACCATCGACGAGCGCACGTAACCCTCCAGGTTCTCCGGAGCAACCCACTCATAGGTCACCAGCTCAGCATCCTGCAGGGTAATCTTCGTATCCGCCGCGATCACGCCGCCGTCATACATGTAGTAGGTCGAATCGCCCCACACGCCCAACGCCAGACCGTGGAAAATCAGCAGCACGCGACCCAGCTTCACATCCAGGCCCAGCTCCTCCGCAATCTCACGCTCACAACCGGGCTTGGGCGCCTCGCCCGCCTCCACGGTACCGCCGGGAAGAATCCAGCCGTCCTTATAGTTCGGCTTCACCAGCAACATCTCGCCGCGCTCATTACGAATCAGCGCGCCCGCCGCCAAACGGCGCGTGGGCAAGGTGGCGATAAAAGCCTTCAGCTCTTCATCGCTCAGATAGGAATCCTTCATGGCTTCTTTCCTTTAGCGGTCGGTTTTCTTCGCAGCGCGCTGCCTGATGCTACGCACTATACCCAGGGCACGCTCACGCAGTCCAGAGGGTGCCTGCTCCGTGGACGGGGCAACATCCTCCACCGTGCGGTAGTGGCCCTCACGCAAATCATCAATCAGAGTGCGCTTCTTGGTCGAGCGCTCATCACTCGCGCTACCACCCGGATGCACCAGCTCAGCATCCGCCACCGGGCAGGCGTGCTTCTTCATCTGAGCCTGCTCAAAAGAACGCAGCACAGTGGGAATCAGGGCAGATTCCACGGTGGCATTCAGCGCAAAGAGTGCGGCAGCCACCGAGAACTTACGGCTCGCCTTACCCTGAGCGCGACGGCGGCGTGCCACCTTCGCCAGGGTCAGGGCGATAGCGCTCTGAGCGGTCACATCCGCACCCAGGACAAGACCCACACGGCGGGTCTTGGCGCGAATCTGCTCGGCGGTCAGGCGCTTCTTCGAGACAGACTTCTTCGAGACAGACCGTGCCGAGGGGGCTACCTGCGTTGCCTGAGTCGCCTGAGACGGCGCATCTTCAGCGAGTGCGTTCTCAGGCTGTGCGGCATCAGACGGTGCGTCCTCAGCCGGGGTCGCCTCGGCCTGCGATGCGGCAGACTGCTCTACCGCAGACTGTTCTGCGGCAGGCTGTTCCGTTGCAGACTGGGTGGAATGCGGTGCGAGGGCAGCCCTCAAATGCGCAAGAATAGCTTCTTCTTCCTCCGGGGTGAAATTCCTACCACCCGTAGGCTGGTTCGCGTCCTCCCTATCGGAATCGCGGTCCTGCTCATAGTGAGCCTCGAAGTCATCAAACGCCTCAGAGTCCAGGACGTCTTCTTCCTCATCAAAAGCGTCTTCCGGGAAAGACATATGAGTGTACTCGAAGGGAATATGACCTTCGCTAATGGCATCCATCCACTCGGCGAGGGTCACGCGGCGGCCGGTCGCCACCAGCCGGTAGCTACGCTCCATGGGCGAGGGGAAGTTACCCGGGTAGGGTTCAATCTCCTCGTCGTCCTCGAAGGATGCGTCCTCTGCGAAGGTGTTCTCAGGAACAGGGTTCTCAGAGAAGGTAGCCTCGGCAACGGAGTCATCCAGCGGGAAGGTAACGTCCAGGGCTTCAGAAGTCTGCGCCGCATCAGCCGAATCAGCCGCATCCGCCTCAGCGGGTTCAGCCGCATCTGCATGCTGCGTGAAGCCTTCATCCTCGTTGCCGAAGATGCGCGCCGTGCTAATCGACGCCACATCAAAACCGGTGGTCGGCACCAGCGCCAGCTCCGTGGGAACATCCAGCAGCTGCAGTACAGACTCCAGCGCCAGGGTATTGCTCGTATCGCGCAGGTACGCGTTCAGGCGGCGACCGGTAATGGAGTCAGCCTCCACACCAAACATCGCCATGACATTAGCGATGCCCTGCTCGATTTCATCCTCATCGGAACCAAAAATCTTCGAACCCGACAGCTCCGGGGCGCTACCGGGAAGCTCCGAGAGCAGATCCTCCAGCACCCCGCCAAAACGTGCGACTTCCTCACGGCTGAGGGCACGGTTCAGGCGCTTAGGCACACGCTGCCAGGTGAACTCCTCCACGATGTTCTCGTAGGGTTCGCCGAACGCCTCCAGGTACCACTCCTCGTCCGAGTAGGGTTCGCGGGCGGGCTCCTCATAGACCACCAGGTGCTGCTGGTTCGCGTTGCCCTCAGCAATCAGGGCGTTGCAGTTCAGCAGGCCAAGCAGTGCTATCAAATCCACCGGGTCGGCAGAAATGAGGGTCCATTCCCCCGCCGGCGCGGCAACAACCTGCCGGGTACCGGCAGGAAGGTACGCCAAAAGAAGCCCCGTCATCATGTCAATGGGCAGGTCAACGAGCATGGCGGCGTCGCCGTCCACCAGGAACTCCAGCTCGCCCTGTCCATTGGGCAGTTCCTCCCACACGGTCGCCTCACCCTCAAGGGCGGCACCGGTTACCGGCAGCTGATCCAGCAGCTGCGCCACGTAATCTTCAACGGGAGTACCCACGTGCAGGTGGCCGTCGGCGACCTCCAGCACGTTCATGTAGCCCTCATCATCCACGGCGCACAGCACGTAGAGCTGCACCTGATGCTCACCCATCTCGTAGGCAATCAGCTCCGGGGAGGCGGCGGTCGCCTCAATAAGGGCGGCAATCAGCTCCTCATCGGTGGTGGAACGAGCCATGATGCGGCGGCGCTGAATCTTCTCCTCCAGCTCCATGGTCTGCTCGATGCGCTCATTGCGCTGCTTCTCGGCGGTGCGCTCCTCATCCTGGGCGCGCAGGTACTCGGGGCTATCCGATTCGCCGGGTCCGGCGGGCGCGGGGGCGTCGTCCCACATGCCGGTGAGCTTATCGACGGTCCACTCTTCGCTCTCCAGGGCGGCGGCGAGGTGGTCAACCTTCGTGCGGTCGTTCCAGGCGCGCTGCTTATCGGGGTCTTCCGCCTTCACCTCCTCGTGCATGTTGCGGGCTTCACGAATGAGGTTCAGGATGGTTGCGGCAACGTCGTCAACGGCGGGGTCGTCGCTCTCGCTGGAGTAGACGAGGTCGCCCGCCAGCTCGGCGGCGTGCTCCCCGTACTCGAGGGCGATACGCGCCCAGACGGGGGTGTAGCCGGGAAGGATGCTCGAATCATTGTCGAAGCCGTCCGCAAAGTCGTCTGAAAAGTCGCCTGCAAAGTCGCTCGAAAGGTCGTCGTCGCTATCCTCTGCGGGAGCATCAGAGAAGCCCAGCGAGCCCTCCTCAGCTACAGACTCAACAGCAGACTCGTCTACAGATTCGCCGGCTGATTCACCAGCAGGCTCCTCTACAGCATCATCAGCGAAGGCGCGCTGAGACCACGGCGCAACCTGCTCATTCAGCTGATCATCCGCGTTCTCTCGATCCCAATTCTGCTCGTTCTGAGCCATTGATACCTTCCCTTCACACACCCATTCATATGCCCAAACCGGGCACCATACCGGTACGGGTGCGCCCCGTCACCACGTGCGCACCCGTACCACCCCTTACCGGGGCTCATATTTGCTCTTACTGCAGGAACTTCTCGAAGCCCTTCGGCAGGTTCATGCTGGACAGATCCATCTCCTGGTTCTGAGCCTGCTGACCGAATGCAGCACCGGCGCGAGCCTGCTGCGCCTTAGCTGCTGCCGCCTCCTGCGCCGCACGCTTCTGCGGGTTGCCGGAGCGAGCCTTCTTCTTCTTGTTGCCCTTCGCGTTCTTACGAGCGCCACCCGCCGCAGCCGCCATACCGGGCATCTGCATACCACCGGGCATGCCGGGCATCTTGCCCGAAGCGAGCTTCTTCATCATCTTCTGAGCCTGAGCGAAACGCTCCATCAGCTGGTTCACCTCAGACACAGTCACACCCGCACCCTTAGCGATACGGGCACGGCGAGAACCGTTAATGATGCGCGGAGCCACACGCTCATGCGGGGTCATGGAGCGAACAATCGCCTCCACGCGGTCAATCTCGCGCTCGTCAAAAGCCTCAAGCTGCTGACGCATCTGAGCCGCACCGGGCATCATCATGAGCAACTTCTTCATGGAACCGAGCTTACGAATCTGCTGCATCTGAGCCAGGAAATCCTCAAACGTGAAGTCTTCCTGATCGATGAACTTCTTCGCCATGCGGTCGGCTTCAGCCTTATCCCACTGAGCTTCAGCCTGCTCAATCAGAGTCAGGATGTCGCCCATATCCAGGATGCGGCTTGCCATACGGTCCGGGTGGAACTGTTCAAAGTCAGTGACGTTCTCACCGGTGGACGCGAACATAATCGGCTTGCCGGTCACCGAAGCCACCGACAGCGCCGCACCACCGCGGGCGTCGCCATCAAGCTTAGACAGGACCACACCGGTGAAGTCCACACCCTCGTTGAAAGCGTTAGCGGTGTTCACGGCGTCCTGACCGATCATCGCATCGATGACGAACAGAACTTCGTGCGGCTCAATAGCGTCACGAATGTTACGTGCCTGCTGCATGAGCTCAGCGTCAACACCCAGACGACCCGCGGTATCGACAATTACCACGTCGTGCAGCTTAGCGCGAGCCTCAGCCACACCGTCACGTGCCACCTGCACGGGATCGCCGGTGGGTACGTCAAACTCGCTGGTCACACCGGGGTGCGGCGCGTACACGGGCACGCCCGCACGCTCACCGACGACCTTCAGCTGGGTCACCGCGTTGGGGCGCTGCAAGTCGGATGCAATCAGCATCGGGGTGTGGCCCTGGCCCTTCAGCCAGTGAGCCAGCTTGCCAGCCAGGGTGGTCTTACCGGCACCCTGCAGACCCGCCAACATGATGATGGTCGGGCCGCTCTTCGCCATGTTAATGCGGCGGGTCGAACCGCCGAGGATGCTCACCAGCTCCTCGTTCACGATCTTGACGATCTGCTGGGAGGGGTTCAGCGCCTCGGAAACTTCCGCACCGAGAGCGCGTTCCTTCACGTGGGCGGTAAATTCGCGGACCACGGGGACGGCGACGTCAGCGTCGAGCAGGGCGCGGCGGATTTCGCGGACGGTTGCATCAATGTCTGCCTCGGAGAGGCGGCCCTTGCCGCGCAGGTTCTTAAAAGTTGCCGTCAAGCGGTCGGAGAGAGAATTGAACACGAGCCGTGATCACTTTCTTAACGTTGAGGTGGCCCCCAGCCGCGAAGGCGAACGGGGATGGTTAGTCAGTCTTTAAGGATACAGGATGCGCGCTTTCTCCCCCGCCTCCACCTGTGGATAAGTGGCGCCGGTTCACCCTGAGCTCAGGATTTACGCTCGACAGACACCCAACCAACACGCAACAGACACGCGGCTGACACACGACCAACAACCCTGTACCCCTTCTACAGATGCACCCATCCAACATTCTGCACCCCGCCTCAGCTGGCTCAACACGTCAGATAGATTAGATTTTCTAGACAGCCTGGGTTAGAATTCTAAAGGTGTTACGCACGAATGCGTGATACGCCCGAGTGGCGGAATTGGCAGACGCGCCTGACTCAAAATCAGGTTCTTCGGAGTGTGGGTTCGAGTCCCACCTCGGGCACCAACGCACAAGCGGCGGGAAAGCTTGAAGCTTCCCGCCGCTTTTCTGTATCCGCTTCTGTACCCCTTGTACCCCACCCACACATCAGATGCGGCAACGATGAAGACACGAGAAGAGACACAAGAAACCGCCGCCCAGCCGTGAGAATTCACGACCGGGCGGCGGTTTCTATGCATCGAGTGGTTTCTATTACATCGGGCAGTATGTTCCGGGAACTAGCCCCGGCTACCCTTCAAAAGACCACTCAGAAAGAGCGAGCGGCTTAGCGCTTGACCTCGTCCTCCTCGTAAGGACGCAGAGCCTCACGCTCACCCTCAGCACCGAAGACGCGGTGTACCTGAACCATGTTGGTGGTACCTGCGCGGCCTGCGGGAGCACCGGCAGCAACGACAACCAGGTCGCCAGCTTCCGCCAGACCATTCTTGAGCAGGTACTCATCCACGAAGTGGAACATATCTTCCTGATCGGTGATCATCTCAACCTGCTCAGCGTCAACACCCCACAGCATGGAGAGGAAGGAGCGGACCTTCGAGCTGGTGGTGAACGCAACAATCGGGGTCTCGGGGCGCAGACGTGCCAGACGACGTGCCGAGTCACCGGACTGGGTGAAGGTCACGATGAGCTTCGCATCCAGCTGATCGGCAATGTTCACTGCCGCACGGGTGATGGCGCCACCGCGGGTGCGGGGCTTGCGGTCCAGCTCGGGCACGCGGTACAGGCCGCCCTTCTCGGTGTCCTCAATGATGGCAGCCATAGCCTGCAGGGTCAGAATCGGGTACTTACCGACCGAGGTCTCACCGGAGAGCATTACTGCGTCTGCGCCGTCGAGGATTGCGTTAGCACAGTCAGAAACCTCTGCACGGGTGGGAACGGGGTTGTCGGTCATAGACTCGAGCACCTGGGTTGCCACGATGACGGGCTTTGCCCAGCGGCGTGCCATGTCGATGGCCTTCTTCTGCACGAGGGGAACCTCGGAGAAGGGTAGCTCAACACCGAGGTCACCGCGAGCGACCATGATGCCGTCGAACTTGTCGATGATATCCTGCAGGTTCTCAACTGCCTGGGGCTTCTCAATCTTGGCGATGACGGGTACGCGAATACCCTCTTCATCCATGATCTTGTGGACTGGGTCAACGTCTGCACCGGTACGAACGAAGGAGAGCGCGATAATGTCTGCGCCCATCTTCAGTGCGAAGCGCAGGTCGTTTGCGTCCTTCTCGGTCAGCGCGGGCAGGGAGACTGCTGCGCCGGGCAGGTTAATACCCTTGTTGTTGGAGATGGGACCACCAACGATAACGCGGGTGCGGACGCGAGTGGGGGTAACCTCAATTGCTTCGAGGCGGATCTTGCCGTCGTCGAGCAGGAGCTTGTCGCCGAGCTTGACGTCGCCGGGCAGGCCCTTGTAGGTGGTGCCACAGATTTCTGCGGTACCTTCAACGTCTTCGGAGGTGATGGTGAAGTCTGCGCCGGGCTCAAGGTATTCCTTGCCGTTTGCGAAGCGCTCGAGGCGGATCTTGGGGCCCTGCAGGTCGGCGAGGATTGCAACGTCCTTACCGAGCTTTGCAGACTGTTCACGGATGGTGTCGTAGCGTGCCTGGTGCTCGGCGTGGTCACCGTGGCTCATGTTCAGACGGGCGACGTTCAGGCCAGCCTTGATTGCCTCGGAGATCTTCTCGGGGGACTCGATTGCCGGACCGATGGTTGCAACGATTTTTGCGCGCCTCATGTACCTAACCTTTGTGTGTTGTTTTGTGTGACCATTGGAGGTTCACACTGGTTTTCCGGGGAAGACTAACGTCAAATTCCCAATTATTCCCACGCGTTCTAACAGTTAACCACGTGCCGGATGTGTGGGACTCTTTCTCAATTATAGGGGTTTTAAGCCCGCTTGGGTATGGTTCCCCCAACTCTTTCCATCGAAGAATTTGTGTTTCACGTCGCATTTTGAGCACCACCTCCCACCCGCCAGGCATGCCACGGAAAGCCAGTTTTCACACCCACTACCCCGTCTCCCCCGGAAAGTAAATTAGGGTACTTTTCACCCTTAGAAACCACCCATTCAATCATTACGCAATATTTAGTCACACTCGAGAACCTTCGGGCGTGTTTCAAAAACATAGAGACACTCAGAGTGGGCTGTGAGAAGATAGATGGGGCATCCAAAAGCTGGGCGATTTCACATTTTCGCGCGCCTAGCCTATATTGGAACCCATAATTAGTATTTGAAATGCGAAATATATCTGGAAGGTTCACAGATGACTACTCGCGTGCTGATTATCTTCGGCTCCACCTATGGCTACACCGAACAGTACGCCACCTGGCTGGCAGAAGATTTGCGTGCACTCCCGCAGGCTCCTGAGGTTGAGATTGTCCCCGCCTCCAAGGTCACCCCCGAGCAGGCAGAGGCATTCGACGCCTTCGTGATTGCCGGCAGCGACTACGGTGGATTCCTCAACGGCGCACCGGCACTTCGCAAGAAGATCCTGCCGGTCATTGCACCCAAGAAGAACCGCACCGCGTTCTTCACCGTCTCCTTCACCGGTGAATACTCCAAGAAGCTGCTGGACAAGGCCGTCGCCAAGAGCTACACCCCCGAACTGACCGAGGGTCGCCCCGTCTACCACCTGCGTGGCGGCATCGACTTCGACAAGATTTCGCTGGCTCACAAGACTGCCCTGAAGGGCCCGGTGCGCGCATGGCTCATGGCAAACCCGAACCCGAACGAAGGTATTCAGCAGATGCTCGAATGCTACAAGACCGGCAAGGCTGAGTACATCGACCGCGAGACTCTCAAGCCGCTCGTCGAGGACATCGCAAAGTTCCTCTAAATCCTTCGGGATTCACCAACTTTCGTTGACCCCGTCTGCCCCTCTCGGGTAGGCACGGCTAGAAGCCGAGAGAGCGGGCGGGGCTCACCGAGATAAACGTGCCGACAGGCACCATAGCGTGGTCGATGACTCTTCATCTCTCCTGCATCGACCATGAAACTCCGGGTACCGGTGCGAGGCCGCGCTAATTACAGTACCCGGAACATGAGGGGTGGGTCTTTGTGTGTGCGGCCCACCCCTTTCCTTATACCCAAAAGTCACACCCCCCGTTGCCGGCACCTCGATGGCGCACGCTCCGGATGCGACATTCCACCCAGACAGCACACCGACGCAGCAGTCCACAGAGTGAAATTCGCAACCCCCCGGCGTGTCGCGCACCCAAAATTTTTCGCAAAAATTTGAGCCTATAAATGCACCGACAAGCCTCAAAATAAAACAGGCTCCCCAAAGACGCAGATTTACTGTGCGCTCCGTGAAAAATATGCCGCCAGGCTGACACCCCAAAGCATTGCGCACAGCGGTGCAGGTACCGTAGGCTGATAGCTGTGTCAGCCGCTTGACATACCCGGCAACCGACACACGAATCACTCAACTACCCCATATATTCACTCGTGTCAGAAGCCCCCACACACAAGGCTACATCGACACACTCACTCGAATACAGGCAAAACTATGAAGAAACTCCAGACTGCCGCGCACTCCGCGGCAGCCCGCTCTATCGTGGCGTCCGCAGGTGCACTCGCCCTGGTCGCTGCATCCTTCACCTCCGTTCCCGCTGCTTTTGCCGCTCCCGGCGCGAGCGCAGCCGCAGAGGTCAGCCCTAACGCATCCTATGAGGAGCTCAACTACGCTCCCGCCCCGGATGCATCCCTGGTCGAACGCTCCAACCCCGCCATGGGCGCGGGCGAGCGCGAACGCCTGGGCACCGCCAACGCACGCACCGGCGCCACCTCCCCCGCTTCTACCGCAACTCTGAGCGGTATTTCTGCGTCCCAGAGCTCCGTTCAGGGTCTGGCTGCCGGTCGGGGTTTGGCATCCGGTCAGGCACTAGCACAGGGCCGCTCCACGTGGACCCCCTCCGGTGGCACCCTCGGCATGGATGTCTCCTCGCACCAGCAGAACGTGGACTGGGCGAGCGCCTACGCCGCAGGTTCCCGCTTCGCCTACGTAAAGGCGACCGAGGGCGGTTACTACACCAACCCCTACTTCGCTCAGCAGTACAACGGCTCCGCCGCATCGGGTATGGTGCGCGGCGCCTACCACTTCGCAAACCCCCGCACTTCCTCGGGTGCCAATCAGGCGCGCTACTTCGTTCAGAACGGCGGCGGCTGGAGCGCCGATGGCCAGACCCTGCCCGGCCTGCTGGACATCGAGTTCAACCCCTACTCCACCTACGGCAATACCTGCTACAACATGACCCCGGCGCAGCTGACCGCCTGGATCAAAGACTTCGTGGACACCTACCGTTCTCTGACCGGTCGTGCCCCGATGGTGTACACCGCAACCTCCTGGTGGTCGCAGTGCGTGGGTTCGCAGCAGTTCGGCACTCTGCCGTTGCACCTGGCAAGCTACTCAACCGTGGTCGGTGCAATTCCGGCGGGCTGGAGCAGCTACGACATTTGGCAGTTCACCGACTCCGGCCCGTTCGTGGGTGACTCGAACTTCTTCCCCGGCACCGTGAACGACCTGAAGAATCTGGCGAAGAACCCCAACGCGGTGCACCGCAACTGGGCGAACGGTCAGGATCGCGCCGTTGAGGAACGTGCGGCAGCTGACCGTGCCGCGCTGGATTCTAACGTGGTGACCACCGCGACCGGCTCGATTGATATTCGCACCGGCATCGGTGACTTCTGGAACAAGAACCGCTCCTTCTACGGCAACCCGATTGGTACCGAGTACTCCTTGGGCAACGGCGTGTACGCCCAGAAGTTCACCAACGGTAAGACCATCTACTGGACGAACTCTCACGGCTCACACTGGCTGGTCACCAACGGCGGCCTGGATCATAAGTTCCGCTCCGACGTGGCACGATTCCGCGGCCTGACCACCAACGAGGAAACCCGATCCGACACCATGGCGGTATCCTTCGCCAACGGTGAGGGCGGCTACTGGTCTGCCGCTACCGGCACCCACATCCTCAACGAGCGCGGTGACATTTATTGGACCTGGCGCAAAGCAGGCATGAGGGGCGCCCCCACCACCGATGAGCAGAACCTGGGTAACGGCCTCATCAAACAGGAATTCACCGGCAGCACCACCTACGTGTGGTCCGCTCAGACCGGAACCCACCGCCTGCACACCGGCGGCGCGTTCTACCACCGCTTCCTGCAGCACCGCGGCATCTGGGGCGCCCCGGTGACCGACGAGACCGTCACCGCCACGGGTGCTCAGGTGCGATTCGCCTCCGGCAAGGTACTGCTTTGGTCGGATGCGTACGGTGTGTACGAGACCAACGGTAATGGCGCAATCTTCAAGCGTTGGGCGCAGAACACCGCCCGTTACGGTGCGGCACGCGGCAACGAAACCTACGTGAACGGCGTGTACTACATGGATTTTGAGCGCGGCACGATCCGTTGGACCGCGCAGCGTGGCATCTACTAAGTAGCGTGGAATCTACGAAAGAGCGTGGAATCTAGCCGACCATAAAACGCGCATATGAAAACGAGGGGCACCTGGCAGAGGTGCCCCTCGTTCTTTTGCTACAGGGCGCATCTTCTGAACAACACAAAATCAAGATGCGTTCTGTAGCGGGTGGGTTACCGAGTGAGTAGAGAACCCGGCTATGTTACCCGTGCCGGCAGGTAAATTTATGTCGAGGCGGTGCGCCGCCGCGAAGCGTTATTGCGGAATTGTCCAAGAAGTTCGGATTAGTGTGGCGGACATAGTCCCCATTGACTATGTCCGTGGGGCCCACACTAATCTTGTGAGACCTCTTCCGAAGGTGTCTAGAGGGGCGCCTAACCGGAAGTAGGACTCAGCGGTGAATAACGGCACGGTACGAAGATGCTGAAATTCACCCGGGTATGGCGTTCCGGGAGAAGGAATCGATATCTAGGAGGGCCGAAACCTTCACACGTTACATCCCGTTACATCAAGGGTATATGCAAGGGTGTTCAAAACCTATCTCTTCGACAAATATTACGCCTCAACCAATGGTTAAATGTTTACAATACAAGTATGCATTTTGAGACCTATAGATGTCAAACAAGATGCTCTATTAAACTAATTTGGTGGGAATTTTGATATATTTCCCCGGATATTTCAAAATAAATTCCCGCGTATATTACGTTTAGGTATCCAGTACTCACAGAGGTTTTCAGTTCCTTACGATAACGGCTCTCAAAAACCCGCAGCTATAAACCGGTAGCTATAAACCGGAGCCCTAAAATGCTGCATTAAAAACACTATTAAAAACACTAAGGCGCACCCCGCGTCGTATGCACAGCAGAAAGAGTACCCCTACTCCCCCGCCACATGGGATGCGCCCTAGGCGTTATAACCATCGAAACTACCGGCAGGACCTCAGCCGAGTGAGACCTTGAAGCCCTACCGGGCGCCTCGAATCATCCGCCAGTTTAGAGGCTAGCGAAATCCAGCACCATGCGGCCGGTAATCTTACCTGCCGTCATTTCCTCGAAGACAGCCGGTGCCTCGTCAACCTCACGCAGCTGAACCACCGGAACCACGATGCCGTCAGCACCGAACTGGAATGCCTCCGCCAGATCCTGACGGGTACCCACCAGGGAGCCCACCACGCGGATGCCGTCCAGAACGATCTTCACAATGGACAGCTCCATCATCTCCGAGGGCAGACCAACAGCCACCACGGAACCGCCCGCACGAACCGACTCGATAGCCTGGTTGAACGCAACCTTCGACACAGCGGTCACCACAGCAGCGTGAGCGCCGCCGCCGGTCAGCTCGCGAATACGAGCCGGAACGTCCTCAACCTCACGGCCGTTGATGACGTGATCAGCACCGACCTTACGAGCCAGAGCCAGCTTGTCGTCGTTGATATCAACAGCGATAACCTTGGCACCGAAAACCTTCTTAGCGTACTGAACAGCCAGGTTGCCCAGACCGCCAGCGCCGTAAGCAACCAGCCACTGACCCGGGCGAACCAGCGACTCCTTGGTTGCCTTGTAGGTGGTCACACCAGCGCAGGTAATGGAGCTAGCCTGCGCCGGGTCAAGGCCCTCGGGAACCTTCACAGCGTAATCAGCGGGCACCAGGGTGTACTCGCTCATGGCACCGTCGACGGTGTAGCCGGCGTTCTTGACCGAACGGCACAGGGTCTCACGACCCGAGGTGCAGTACTCGCAGTGGCCGCAGCCCTCAAAGAACCAAGCCACCGACACGCGGTCGCCTTCCTTCAGGGACTCAACACCCTCGCCGACCTTGACGACACGACCAACGCCCTCGTGGCCCAGAATACGGCCCGGAAGCTCACCGAAATCACCGGCAGCCACGTGCAGGTCAGTGTGGCACACGCCCGAGTACTCAATCTTCACGAGCGCCTGGCCGTGACCAACCTCCGGAACGGGAACCTCACGAACCTCGACCGAACCGTCAACCTTCTCAGGGACAACAACAGCCTTCATGGCTTCCTTGCACATAACCTAAACTCCTTTGTCATTGGTAGCCGCACTCAAGCCGCAAGCTGCAATCTGCAATCTGCGCTTTGCAACCTAGCGGGGTGGGCGCGCATATTCTTTACATTACATTTCCACCGTAACATGATGAGCCGCCAACCTAAAGAACCTTCCCCGAATATGACAGAGGGGTTAATTAGAAGCGTTCTCACGAGCAAGGGTGATCTTTCGATAAGATCCATTCCGACCAATGCGTTAAACTGCCAAATGTTGATATATGACGCTATGACGAAACAACACAGAAGATGAGAGTGCCTCCCAAACAAGCGGTTTGGGAGGCACTCAGAAAAAATTTAAATATTAAGTTTGAGGCGCATACCACACTAAAGACAGGGTTCAATCTGCACCTATACGACTCTTACAGGCTCATAGCAGCTCTAGAAGCTCGCAGCCGCCGCCTAGAATCCGTTGAGAAGCCGTCTAGAAGCAGAAAGCAACCTCAATATAGCCGGCACCGCGCTCACCCGGACCATTCGGAGCGTTCAACGCCCAGCCCAGATCCATGATGCGCACCGTAGAATCCATGAACGTACCGCCGCCAGCGCCACCGCCAGCCAACTGTACCGAACCCACCGCATAGCGGGCACGAGCCGAATCATTATTCCACTTCTGCGACACCACACGAGCCGAAACGCTCAACGCAGCACCGGAGCCGCCGCCGCCATAACCGGCGCCACCGCCTCCAGAAACCACCGACTGGTAGCCGTTAAACAGCTCGCCAGCGTTCGACGGGCGGTTATCGGTACCCTCCGGAGTCTGATCCCACTGGTACGAATAGCTCGCCACACCATCGGCGCCCTTCGCACGGAAACCACTCTCACCCGCCGCACCGGCAGTCGCAGTGCTCACCAACTTCTGGGTGGAGGTGCTCGAAAAACCAATCACCGGGCCGTCAGCAGTCGGCGGGTTCAGCTTCTCGCCGCCAGCGCCGCCCACACCACCGGCAGCGCCCGAACCCGGGTTCACCGTCAGAATCGGATTAGACTGCGCCTCGTACGAGGTGAAACCAACAAAACCGGGCGAGCCGTCGCCGTCACCCGAACCAGCGCCACCACCGGTGCTGAACTGGTGCTCGCCACCGGAACTATCCAGCGAATAGTGCGCGGTCGGGCGCACAGCACCCGCATTCGCGGGGTTCGGCAGAACCGTCGCATACGACGCCAGAACACCGGCACCGCCGCCGCCACCGGCAACAATCATCGGCACGCCATCCACCTCAATAGCGGAGGAACCACCACCGGATGCCGAATACAGCACAGCGCTCATGCCGCCGCGACCGGTTACGCCGCCAGAAATGCGGGTCAAATCATTAATCGCAGAAACAACGTTCGCGGGAACCGGCGAAGAAGCCTTCGAGGAACCGCCCACGCCATAGCCGTCGCCGCCCTCAGCGGGCTTCAGTTCACCCTTACCGATACCGCCTGAACCGGCAGTCAACCTAATAGTCTGGCCGCCGCGCACAGCCATAGAGCCCTCCACCATGGCGCCGGAACCGGCATCAGCCACAGTGTAGTTCGTGCCGCCAGCACCGCCCACAGCGGTAAAACGCATACGCTTAGCGCCCGCAGGAACCGTCAGCACGGCAACCTTCTTCACGCCGTCGCCGGCAGTGATCATCGTCGAATCCTCGTAAGGGCCGGTGCACTCGCCTTCCTCATCAGAAGCCGCATACGCCGGAATCACCGAAGAAGCCACAACAACCGGGGCAGCCCACGCCGCACCAGCCACCAGGCGGCGGCGCGACAGGCCCGGACGAGAAGAAGGAGAAACGGCGCGCGAAGAATCGCCGGATGAAGAGCTCACGATAAAATCCTGTACGTTGAGTGGGTGTTTCTAAACGCAGACGCGGCAGGTATCACCATTCGAAGAGCCTCATACTCCTTCGCGGGTGCCCACCACATGCAATACCTCTATTATGCCTTCTCAGCGGCCTAAATCCACGCACGGCACCGTCACATACCACTGTGTGAATGCTGCACGCGCTCAGCAGAACGCCAGTGCAGAAGAATGCCAGTGCAGAAGAATGCCAGTGCAGAAGCGCCAGAGTGGAAGAAACAGGTACAAAAAACCGCCGGACGGGGGTGCGCTCCCCCCATCCGGCGGTTTTTCTATGAATGTAGATGAAAGCTAGGAGCTCTTCGTTTGGGAGTCCTTCATCTGGGAGTCCTTCGTCGAAGACTCAGAAGAGTCAGAATCCTCGGCGGGCTCTGCCTTCTCGGATGCCTTCTCCTCAGCGCCATCTGCAGACTCATCTGCGGCAGGCTTCGGAGCGAACTCCGCAGGAGCCGGCTCAATACCCGCGGCAGCCTTCGCCGCCGCACGACGACCAGCCACCACAAAACCAGCAGCACCCAGCAGAACCAGCAGCAGAGCAGTCCACACGTGAATACGAACACCCCAAAGCATCTCCGAGGTATCGATACGCAAGAACATCTCAATGAAGAGGCGACCCACACCGTAGTAGAACACGTACAGCCACAGGGTCTGGCCCAGCTTCAGCACGCCCTTACGGCCCAGCCACAGCAGCAACGCCACACCCAGCAGGTTCCACAGCGACTCGTACAGGAACGTCGGATGGAACAGCGTACCCGCCGGATACTGGGGCGGGAAATTACCGCTCGAGGCGCTAATCTCCAGGCCCCACGGCAGAGTCGTCGGCTTGCCGAACAGCTCCTGGTTGAACCAGTTACCCCAGCGGCCAAACGCCTGAGCCAGCAGAATACCCGGCGCTACCGCATCCGCAAAGGCCGGGAAATTAATCCCGTAGCGGCGGCAACCATACCAGGCACCCAACGCGCCAACCGACACGGCACCCATAATGCCGATGCCGCCCTCCCAAATCTTCAGGAAAGCCCACGGATCAGCAACATTCGGACCGAAATAGCTACCCGGGTCAGTAATCAGCACGTGGTAGGCGCGGGCACCAATAATACCCGCCGGAATAGCCCACATCGCCACGTCAAAAACGCGTTCAGGGGTACCACCCGCCGCCTTCCAACGGCGAGAACCCAGCCACAAGCACACCGCCATACCCGCAAGAATACACAGGGCATAGAAATGCACACGGAACGGACCCAGTTGCAGGTACGAAACGCTCGGTGACGGTATCGAAGCCAGTACGTTAGCTACCGGCACGCTCGCCAGCGACAGTACATCAGACATTAGCCTTCACGCCCCGCCAGCTCACGGGTCAGCTTAGCCACCGCCTCAACACCGCCAGAAGCCAAAGCCTTCACCAGCGCGGTACCGACAATCACGCCGTCCGCATACTCGCCAATCTCCTCAACGTGGGCACGCGTCGAAACGCCCAGACCCACGCACGCACGAGCGGAACCGGCAGCCTTAATGTCCGCAACCAGGGTGCGAGCCGCCTCCGACACGGAGGTGCGGGCACCGGTCACGCCCATCACTGACACGGCGTACACGAAGCCGCTCGACGCCTTCGCAATGGTCGCCAGACGCTCCGGCGAAGAAGACAGAGCCGCCAAGAAAATACGATCCAGACCGTACTCGTCAGAAGCCTCAAACCACGCCGACGCCTCATCAGGCACCAGGTCCGGGGTAATCATGCCCGCGCCACCGGCAGCCGCCAAATCACGCGCAAAATTCTTCACACCGTACGCCAGAACCGGGTTCCAGTACGTCATCACGACAACCACAGCGTCGGTCGCCTCGGTAATGCGGCGAACCGCCTCAAACAGCTGAGGAAGCTTGAAACCGTTCTCCAGCGCCACGCCGGTCGCCTTCTGAATCACCGGGCCGTCCATGACCGGGTCGGAGTAGGGAACGCCCAGCTCGATAATGTCCGCGCCGTTATTGCCCAAAGCAATCGCCGCGTCAATCGACTCATCCAGGGTCGGGAAGCCCACCGGCAGGTAGCCAATCAGCGCCGCACGGCCCTGCTTCTCACACTCAGCCAGACGAGCCGCCAGAGGCGAATCGGGGTTAGCAGTCGGGAACGTACCGTCCAACACCTCAAAGGGTGCCGCCTGAGAAATAGCGTCCTGGTAGCTCATTACTTAGCCTCACTTTCAGCCTGTGCGTTCTGTGCAGCGGATGCGGCAGCTTCCTTATTACCGGTCATCAGGGTCGAGGACGGAATCGCCTTACCCAGACCGAACCACTTCAGCGCGGTCTCCATGTCCTTATCGCCACGACCCGACAGGCAGACAATCATCGTCTTCTCGCGTGCCGCCTCCGGATCCTCAGCAGCCCAACGCTGGCACACGCGCAGTGCACCCGCCAGAGCGTGCGAGGACTCAATCGCCGGAATAATACCCTCGGTACGGCAGAGCAGACGCAGAGCGTCCATCGCCTCGGTGTCGGTCACCGGCTCGTAGGTCACGCGACCAATATCGGACAGGTACGAGTGCTCCGGGCCCACACCCGGGTAATCCAGACCCGCCGAAATCGAGTGGGACTCAATGGTCTGGCCGTCCTCATCCTGCATCAGGTACGTCATCGCGCCGTGCAGCATGCCCGGGCGGCCCAGAGTAATGGTCGCCGCGTGACGACCGGTATCCACACCGTCGCCACCAGCCTCAAAACCGTAAATCTCGACCGAAGAATCGTCCAAGAACGCGTGGAACAGACCAATCGCGTTCGAACCGCCACCCACGCAGGCAGCAATACCATCGGGCAGGCGGCCGGTCTCAGCCAGAATCTGCTCGCGCGCCTCCTCACCGATAGCGTCGTGGAAGAAACGCACCATCGCCGGGAACGGATGTGCACCAGCGGCAGTACCCAGCAGGTAGTGGGTGTTCTCAACGTTCGAAACCCAGTCGCGCAGCGCCTCATTAATGGCGTCCTTGAGGGTGCGGGAACCGTTCTGAACCGCAATCACCTTCGCGCCCAGCAACTGCATACGAGCCACATTCAGCGCCTGACGCTCAGTATCTTCCTCGCCCATGTAGATCACGCACTCCATGCCGAAGAGCGCAGCCGCGGTCGCAGTCGCAACACCGTGCTGACCCGCACCAGTCTCAGCAATCAGACGGGTCTTACCCATACGCTTAGCCAGCAGAGCCTGACCAATCACGTTATTAATCTTGTGGCTACCGGTGTGGTTCAGGTCCTCACGCTTGAGGAACACACGCGCACCAGCATGCTCAGAGAACTTCGGAACCTCAGTCAGTAGCGACGGACGGTTCGAATACTCAGCAGAAAGACGCTGGAACTCGGCAATGAACTCGGGGTCGTTCTTCGCCTCGTTAAAGGTTGCCTCCAGCTCATCCATGGCGGCAATCAGCGACTCGGGCATCCACCGCCCGCCGTACTCACCAAAATAGGGGCCGGGGGCATTCTTCAACGACTCGCCGTTGAGGAAAGCATCTGCCAGGTTCTCGCTCATCACTATTCCTTCCCTGGATGGTTGCTGCCGGATGCGCGCCGCGGGTAGGGCGGGGCATCAGGCCTGATCACAGCGAAACACCACGCAACCGCGGGTAGGGCGGGGCGGCGTTCGCACATATTCCCCTATAGTACCCGGGTGCAGGCGGTGAACAGTACCCTGGGGTGCACATGACCATTCCTAGGACATGTGACGTTCGCCAGAGTGGGTGCGCTCGCGGGTATGGGGTGGCTCGTCTGGGAAGGTTTAGAGGATGGGGAAGGAGCGCGCGGGTTGAGGGGCGCGCGGCGAGCTACAGCAACTCGCGCAGCTCCTCCATCTGCTGAGAAAGCACCGTCGACACGCCACCGCGCATCGACACCCCGTACAGGGTCTCCGCAATCTGCATCGTGCGCTTCTGATGCGTAATCACAATCAGCTGCGAACGCTCCCCCAACTCACCAATCACCTGCAGCAGGCGCGACAGGTTGCGGTCATCCAACGCCGCCTCAACCTCGTCCAGGGCGTAGAACGGCGAAGGGCGAGACATATAAATCGCAATCAACAGCGCCAACGAAGCGAGCGAACGCTCACCGCCGGACAGCAGCGACAGGCGCTTAACCTTCTTACCCGCCGGGCGCGCGTGAATCTCCACACCCGAATTCAACGGATCGGACGGGTCGTCCAGCTCCAGGTGACCCTCGCCTCCCGGGAAGAGTGTCTCAAAGATACGGCGGTAGTGGGTGTTAATGTCCTCCAGCGCGGCGGTGAACACCTCCGCAATGTGGCTGCTGACCTCGTCCATGACCGTGTTCAGGTCGCGGCGGGTCGCCTTCAAATCCTCAATCTGCTGGTTCAGGTAGGCGTGGCGTTCAGAAAGCGCCTCGTACTCTTCCAGCGCCAGCGGGTTAATGGCGCCCAGTGCCTCCAGTTCGGCGCGGGTTGCCTTGAGGCGAACGCGGACGCTCTCGGTGGAGGCTTCGGTAGTCTCTGATGCCGTTTCGGTAGCAGTATTTTCGGGGGCGAAATTTTCGGAAGCCGCGTTTTCGAATGTCTCCTCTGCGGGCACGTCAACCGGCAGCTGCTCGGAGTACTCCTCCTCCAGCTGCTCCAAGGTCAAACCGGTCACCAGGCGGGCACGCTCAGCCAGCGCCTGCACACGCTCCTGCACGCGCGCCGCCTCCGTCTGGGTGCGCGCCAGCAGGGTCAGCGCCGCCGCGTGCGCCGCCTGCAGGTCCTGCACCTCGTCATTGGTGCTGGTCAGGCCCTCCTGGGCGTTCTTCAGGGCGGTGCTCAGCTCGTGCAGCTGCTGCTCACGCTCGCTCACCTGCTCGGCAAGCACCTCACCCAGACGCTGAGCGCGGCGCTCAATGGTCGCCGCGGGAGCCTGCTCCCCCGTGCCCGCCAGGTAGGAATCCTCGCGGGTGCGCGCCGACTCGTAGGCAACGCGCGCCTGCGCCCCGGATTCCTCTGCGGCGGTGAGGCGCTCGTTCAGGCGGGCGCGCTCATTCTGAATGTTCTGCGCGGAGGCTTCCAGGGACTCCGCCTGAGCGCGGGCGCGGGCATGCTCGGCGCTCGCCACGCCCGCCGCCTTCGCAGCCTCACGTTCCGCTTCAACCGCCGATTCTGCCGCGGTCTGAGCCTGCTGAACGGCCTGCTCGGCTTCGTCCAGTTCGGCGCGGGTGCGGGTCACGACCTGGGATGCGGCGCGGTATGCGGCGGCAAGTTCCAGGGGGCTGGCACCCTCAGCCGGGTAGAGCAGGCTGTAGCGGGTGTGCTCGGTGCCTGCGGGGTCAAAAATACGCCATATAGTGCGCTGACCTGCGAGGGTATTCTCTGCGAGCAGGTGCAGAGCTTGCTCTGCGGAGGCGGCATCCGGCGCGAATAGCACACCCGCCAGGCGCTCACTCAGCGCCGCGGTGACGCGCGCCAGGGCGTGCTCGTCGATGCCGGCGAGCGCGGCGGCGTCCTCGCTGAGCGGTTCAATGATTTCGGTTGCGGGGCGGATACCCAGCTCGCGTAGCTCGGCGGCACAGGATTCGGGCAGGGTAGTTTTAGACAGGACGGTTTCAAGCAGAGCGGTTTCGGGCAGGTCAGCGGAAAGCTCGCCGTCTTCACCGCGCAGATGCGATACCTCGGCGCCCTCAACCGGCACGCTCAACGCCGCGGTCGCCAGCGAGGTCAGCGCTGCAGACGCCGCGCGCGCATACTCGGGGTCAATCTGCACGGCATCCAGCACGCGTAGCAGGCTCGCGCCCTCGCTCGAAGAATCCATGAGCTCGCCGGTCTCGGGGTCGAACACCGCCTCGGCGGATTCAGAGCCCGGCTCGGCGGGTGCTTCACCCAGGCTCTGGCCCAGCGCCTCACGCAGGGTTGCGGCACGCTCAGCCGCCGCCGCGTAGGCGCGGGTCGCTTCCACCGCCGCGGCGCGGGCGGCATCCAGCTGAGCCTGCGCGCGGGCACGAGACTGCGCCGCCTCACCCGAGGCGCGCTCAGTCTGCGCCACCTCGGATGCCGCCTTCTCAACGTTCTTCAGCGCCGCATCGTAGCGTTCCTCAAAGCTGGCGTAGCTCTCCACCGCGCGCTCTGCCTCTTCGCGGCGCTCCTCGAGCAGTTCCAGGGTGCGCTCGTATCCGGCGCGGGCAGCGGCGGTCGCCTCGGTCAGTTCCACACGGTAGGTGCGCACACGCTCGGCGGCGATGGACTGCACGGTGCGCACGCGCGCGGCGAACTCGCGCAGGGTCGACACGGCCATCTGACAGGCGGTGACCTCGGCGTTCAGGCGGTTCTGCTCCTGCTGATGCTTCGCGGATGCGGTACGCGCCGCCTCCAGCTGTTCTTTCAGGGTTTCGGCGCGGCGGGTACCTTCCGCCTCGGAGGCGAGAGCCTGCGCCTGCTCAGCCTGCAGAACACCCAGCTGACGAGCCAAAAGTACCGCCTCCAGCTGGCGGATGCGCGCCTGCAGCTGGCGTGCGGTCGCGGCGGATTCCGCCTGCTCGCTCAGCGGCTGCAGCTGCGAATCTAGTTCGGCAACCAGGTCGCTCAGACGGGTCACGTTCGATGCCACAGACTCCAGCTTGCGGCTGGTCTTCTCCTGGCGGCGGCGGTACTTGACCACGCCCGCCGCCTGCTCAATCATGTCGCGGCGCTGCTGGGCGGTGGCGTGCAGGACCGCATCCAGTTGCCCCTGGCCGACGAGCACGTGCATCTGCTGACCCAGACCCGCCTCCGAGAGCAGGTCCTGAATATCGGCAAGGCGCGCCGGGGAACCGTTAATCTCGTACTCGCTACCGCCGGAGCGGAACATGGTGCGCGAAATCTGCACCCGATCAGCGGGAATACTGAAGGTGCCGTCAGAATTATCGAAAGTCAGGGTGACTTTGGCGCGGCCCAGAGGCGCACGCTGGGCACCGTCGCCCGAACCAGCCTCGCCGGAGCCGGCAAAAATGACGTCCTTCATGCTGCCGCCGCGCAGACTCTTAGCACCCTGCTCACCCATCACCCAGGCGAGCGCATCCAGCACATTGGACTTGCCGGAGCCGTTGGGTCCAACCACCGCGTTAATGCCGGGGGTGAACTCAAAAGTGGTGGCGGAGGCGAAAGACTTGAACCCGCGCAGGGTCAGCGACATCAGGTGCACAAGGGGCCTTTCTGCAAGAGAACTGGTGTGTGCCGGGCACGTTCTGTGGTGCGTGGCGGCATCCCTCTAGTGTACGCGGTGCGGTAGCTGGACAGCGTTAGCGTACGTGATTGAAGGGGCGCCGCTACATGTCATATTTATTCAGCTTACGCGCGGGGTGAACGGGGGCGTTCATATTGGGTCTACGGATACGGGTTCGCCCGACTGGTGCGGTAGATTGGAATGAGCATCACAAATTCTGCGGGGCTGCTGTGCGTTTCCCCGCCGTCTTTGCATCCCACTGACTTCTATTTTCAAGGGCCACACCATTGTTGAATGCACCCGCCGAGAAGGTCGGCACAAACTCTGACATTCGCCACGCTAATGCAGCTCTACTGTCCATTACCCATGAGCTGCCTCCGGAGGTCGTCACGAGCGACTACTTCGATGAGCAGCTGGCCCAAACCTACAAGCGTCTGCGCATGCCGAAGGGCCTGCTGGAGCGCCTTGCCGGTATTAGCACTCGCCGCGGTTGGGCTGAGGGCCAGACCTTCGAGGACGGCGTTGTTGCCGCAGCCGAGAAGGCTATTGCGGAGGCGGGTATTGACCGCTCCCAGATTGGCCTGCTGATTAACGCTTCGGTGACTCGCGATAACTTTGAGCCCGCCGTTTCGGTGGGTGTGCACGACCGCCTGGAACTACCGCGTCACGCCCTGAACTTCGATATTACGAACGCCTGCTTGGGCTTTGTGAACGCGATGACTGTCGCCTCCACCATGATTGATGCGGGCGCTATCGACTACGCCCTGATTGTCGCTGGCGAGGACCCCTCCCCGTGGCACCGTACCGCGGTGCGCATCCTGAACAACCCCGATTCGACCCGCGAGGATGTGCTGGCGCAGTTCGCGACCCTGACCCTCGGTTCGGGTGCGGCGGCGGCTGTGATTGGTCGCGCTGACCGCCACCCGGAGGGTCACCGCATCGTTGGTTCGGTGTCCCGCGCGGGCACTGAGCACCGTAACCTGTGCATCGGTGGCGAGGCGGATCAGGGCATGAACACTGACGCCGAGGGCCTGCTCAAGTACGGCCTGGAGCTGGTGGCGCAGGCGTGGGAGCAGGCGCATCAGGACGGCTGGGAGTGGAACGACATGACCTCCTACGTGACTCACCAGATTTCTAACGCCCACACGAACGCCATTATTGAGGCGGTCGGTATTGAGCGTGAGCGCATCCCCCTGACTTTCCCGAAGTGGGGCAATGTGGCTGCGGCGGCTCTGCCGATGACTCTCGCCGAGTGCGCGCCGACTTACAAGGAGGGCGACCGTATTCTGTGCATGGGTGTGGGTTCTGGTCTGAACACTGCCCTGCTTGAGATTCAGTGGTAACCCGGTAGCCAGCAACCTTTAGCCGGTAACCCGTTAGCTTTTGCGGTAGACATTCACCGATTCGATCCGGAAGGATTCCCAGTATGCGCCATTTGAATTTCCCTAAGGCTCAGCCTCCCTACAATCCGGAGGAATGGGCGGGCGTGAACCCGCGCTACTCCCACCTTCTGGAGGTGCCCACCACCGCCCCCATTGAGCAGCGGGCGCAGCAGGCTGGCGCGCGCCGCTGGCACTACCTGGATAACCTTCCGGTGCTGGTCGAGCAGGGTTTGGAGCCGATTGGCACGATCCTGTGCGTGCACGGTAACCCGACCTGGTCGTACCTGTGGCGTACCGTGCTGGATGCGGGCGTGAATGAGCGCGCCCCGTGGCGTGTGGTTGCGGTTGATCAGATTGATATGGGTTATTCGGAGCGTACCCACCTGGATTTGGAGGGTGAGCGCCGCACCCTGACCGACCGTATCGCTGACCTGGGTGATTTCACGCGAGCGCTGGGTCTGGATGAGACCGATAAGCCGGTCGTGACCCTCGCCCATGACTGGGGTGGGCTGGTGTCCTTTGGTTGGGCGCTGGAGCATCGTGAGATTCTTTCGGGCGTAATGCTGACGAACACCGCGGTCTACCATGACGGCATTGAGAATATCCCTGCCGCCCTGCGCCTGGCCTTGGGTGTGCACGAGTGGGGTACTCACGATTCGACCGCGTTTATTGATGTGACCTTGGGTTTGGCTCAGAATGAGGGCCGCCTGCCTGCGCCGGGTTCTGCCGGTGCCGGGGCGCTTGATGGTGCCCTGCCGCAGCCGGTGGGTCAGCAGCCTAAGCGCCTGTACCCGAGCCCTCTGAACGAGGCGATTTACCGTACGTATCGTGCGCCGTACGCTCATTCGGCGTGGCGTGAGGGTGTGCGTAATTTTGTGGGTGATATTCCGACCGGTACCGATATTCCTTCCTACGCCCCGATGCAGCGTATTGCCGAGCAGATCCGTGACCTGGATGTGCCCGCGTTCTTCCAGTGGGGCACGAAGGACCCGGTGTTCCAGCGCCGCTACCTGTTTGACCTGATGGAGCGCATGCCGCAGGCGAAGGTGCACCGCTACGAGAAGGCCTCGCACCTGGTCATTGAGGATTACGATATTGCCACCCCCATGATGTCGTGGCTTGCGCAGACCTTTGGCACGCTGGAGGACGGTGTGCTGGTTCCGCCGCGTAATGCGGAGGCGGAGCACCGTGCCGCCCGCGCGCGCCGCCACGGTCTGACGACCGGCGAGGGCACCGCGACTGAAGCCGCTGAGGGTGCTGTTCCCGCGGCGTTCCGCCCCATGCTCGCCGCCCTCACCGAACGCGCCAATGACGTCTCCACCGCCGTGGTGGACATGGACCCGAAGGGTGACGGCACCTCCGTGTCCGTGACCCTGACCTGGGCGGAGCTAAACCAGCAGGTCAACGCCGCCGCGACCCGCCTGCACGCACTGGGTGTGCGTCCGGGCGACCGTGTGAACCTGATGGTGCCTCCGGGTGCCCGCCTGACCACCCTGATTTACGCCTGCATGAAGCTGGGCGCTGTCATTGTGGTGGCTGATACCGGTCTGGGTATTCCGGGTCTGACTCGCGCGTTGAAGGGCGCTAACCCGAGCTTCCTGGTGGGTATTCCCGCCGCGCTCAGTGCCGCCCGTACCCTGCTGTGGCCGGGTGTGCGTATTTCTGTGGAGCCGCTGGGTTCGGTGCAGGAGAAGCTGCTGGGCGTTGCCGGTTCGGTGTTTACCTCGCCCGCCGCTGACGGCACTCCGGGCGCGCCGGTGCCCACCCCGACCGTGGTGGAGTTCCCCTCCCCCGTGCCTGATGCTGATGCGGCGGTGCTGTACACCTCCGGCTCGACCGGCCCGGCTAAGGGCGTGGTGTACACGCAGCGTCAGCTGGCGGGTATGCGTGATGCCATTGCGAATACGTACGGTTTTGCGCCCGGTAGCGGTCTGGTGGCTGGCTTCGCGCCGTTTGCGCTGTTGGGTCCGGCGCTGGGTGCTACCAGCGTGACCCCGACGATGGATGTGACCCGTCCGAAGACCCTGACGGCTTCTGCCCTGGCGTCGGCTGCGGCGGCTATTGATGCGACGGTCGTGTTCGCGTCCCCTGCCGCCCTAGTGAATGTGGTGGCGACCGCCGATGAGCTGAACGCTGAGCAGCGTGCGGCGTTGGCTAAGGTTCAGACCGTGCTGAGTGCTGGCGCGCCGATTCCCGTGCCGCTGCTGGAGGCGCTCTCCGCCCTGGTGCCGAACGCCTCCCTGCACACCCCGTACGGCATGACCGAGGGTCTGCCGGTGACCGATGTGTCTTTCGAGATGATTCGCCAGGCGATCGCTGAGGGCACCCCGAATGCTGCCGGTGAGGTGCTTGACCCGTTCGCTCGTGACGGCGTGTGCGTTGGTTTCGCGGTGTACGGTGCGGCGGTGGCTATTGCGCCGCTGTTGCAGGACGGTTCGGTAGCGGATGAGCTGACCCACGAGCCGGGTGTGACCGGTGAAATTCTGGTGTCGGCGCCGCACGTAAAGGACCGCTACGACACCCTGTGGGTCACTGAGGAGCAGTCCATTAGCACTCCGGGTTGGCATCATACCGGTGACGTCGGACACTTGGACGCTTCGGGTCGCCTGTGGGTTGAGGGTCGCCTCGCGCACGTGCTACTGACTTCGCAGGGTGTGCTGACCCCGGTTGCGGCGGAGCAGTCCGCCGAGTCCCTGCCCGAGGTGCGCCGCGCCGCCCTGGTCGCGGTGGGCCCTGCAGGTACCGCCGCCCCGGTGCTGGTCATTGAGGCGTCCGCAAATACTGCCGCTTTGGAGGCGCGCCAGTCGGCATCGGGTCTCAAGCGTGCCCTGCTCAATCGCGTGCCCGGCGCCAACCGCTTCCCCATTGCCGAGGGTGTGGCACCCTTCGAGCTCTCGCAACTGGTGCGTCAGAAGGTCGCCGAGGATACCGGCGTGGAACTTGCCGCAGTGCTGGTAGTACACGAGCATCCGACCGATATTCGCCACAATTCGAAGATTGACCGCCCCGCCCTGGGTGAGTGGGCGTCGAAGGTCCTTGCGGGGGCGTAAGCACCTGCCGGATCCCTAAGTCTAAGGAGTATGATGTCCCCTCATTCTTCGCGTGAGTCCTCGTCCCACGAGTCTGTACCCCGCCTGTCGACTTCGCATTCGGCGACTTCCCCAACGGCTCGGTTCCGCAAGCCGGCGCAGCCGCTGGCGGCACGCTACACCGACCCCGCCCCGCGTTCGCTACGCCCGATTGAGGAGCCCGATTTCGCGCCGCGTATTGGCGAGCGCATCCTCTTTACCGGTGCGAGCGGCCTGCTGGGTCGTGAGAGCGTGCTGGCGTTGCTGCGTGCCGGCTATGATGTGCGCGTTTTTCAGCGTGGTGATTCGGGTATTGCGGCGCTTCTGCCCGATTCGATTCGCCCCCGTTTTGAGCAGGTGCGCGGCGATATTACGAACGCGCAGGCTGTGGACCTGGCGATAACCGGCGTGAACGGCGTGGTGCATGCCGCGGCGAAGGTTTCGGTCAGCGGCGAGTGGGCTGACTATGAGCGCATCAACATTGAGGGCACCCGCACCCTGCTACAGGCGGCGCTGAACCATTCGGTGGGTTCGTTCCTGTACATTTCGTCGCCGTCGGTGGCTCATGCCGGTGCGGCGATTGTGGGCGATGGTGCCGGCGTGGCGTCCCCGGCGCATGCGCGCGGTAACTATGCGCGTTCGAAGGCTGCCGCTGAGCTTCTGGCGCTGGAGGCGAACGGCACTGCCCTGCCCGGTAGCGGGGTTTTGCGCGTGGGTGCGTTGCGTCCTCACCTGATGTGGGGTCCGGGCGATACCCAGCTGGTTGAGCGCATTCTGGAGCGTTCCGCCGCGGGCCGTCTGCCGCTGCTCTCCGGCGGTACGGGCCTGATTGATACGCTCTACATTGATAACGCCGCGGATGCGCTGGTGCGCGGCTATCAGCGCCTCGACGCTTTTGCGGGTCGGGCGCTGGTGGTGACGAACGGTCAGCCTCGCACTATCGCTGAGCTGCTCGGTGGTTTCTGTGAGGCGGTGGGCGTTCCCGCCCCGCGCTTCTCGGTTCCGGCGAAGGTTGCGGCCCTGGCGGGTAAGGTCATTGAGCGCGTCTGGGAGCGTCTGCCGAAGAACGTAACCGCCGGTGATGAGCCGCCGATGACGGAGTTCCTCGCCGAGCAACTGTCGACCGCGCACTGGTTTGATCAGCGCCGCACCCGTGAGCTTCTGCAGTGGGAGCCCGCCGTGTCGATTGAGGAAGGCTACGAGCGTCTGGGCTTGTTCTACGGGGATAGGTACAAGCGATAGGTACAGCCGCTAGCTACTTCTTTTTGGGTGGCTTTCGGGTTGGCTCCCCCTGTTCTAAATGAATGCGGTTTAAACGAATGACGGCGTAGCTACATCCCCCATCGTGGGAGGAACGTAGCTACGCCGTCATGTACATATCTAGCGTGAGTTTGCGCCTATCGTAAGCTCTTAACTTATCGAGCACGCGGCGCCCGCTGGCAGTGCGGGCAACGGTAGGACGAACGGTTCTGGAACGGTTCGCGCACCATCAGGGAGGTGCGGCCCGCCTCCGCGCAACGGTGGCAGGGCTCCCCTGCACGACCGTAGGCGTTCAGCGAGCGCTCAAAGTAGCCCGATTCGCCGAGCACGTTCACGTACAGGGCGTCGAAGCTTGTGCCGCCCGCCGCCAGGGACTCACGCAGCACCTGGGTGACCGCCTCCAGCAGTTCGCGGGTCTGCGCGGCGCTGAGGGTGCGTGCGGGCTTCGCGTAGTGCAGCCGCGCACGCCATAGCGCCTCGTCGGCGTAGATATTACCCACCCCGGAGATGACCGACTGGTCCAGCAGCACCTTCTTAATGCCGCTGGAGGTGCGCAGGAACTTGCGGCGCACCGCCGCGGGGTCGAAGAATTCGTCCAGCGGGTCGCGGGCAATGTGCTTGACCGCCTCGGGCACAAGAAAACGCTCCGGTACCAGAAAATGCTCCGGTACTTCACCCGGCGCTGCTTCACCCGGTGCTACTTCGTCCACTGCAACCGATGCGGGTACGTCCGGTACCAGCGGGCTGAGGAACATACCGCCGAAGATGCGCTGATCCACAAAGAGCAACCGCTGCCCGGTGCTTGCCCGGTTGGTGCTCGCCGCGCTACCGGTAGCTCCAGCCGGTCCTAGCTCGAGCGCCACGCGCAGGTGCCGCGGCTGCTCATCAAACGCCGCACGAGCCCCCAACTCATTACCCGAGTCGCTGCCCGAGTTGCTGTCCGATTCGCAGCCCAGCTCATCGCGCACGAGCAGCTGACCGCTCATGCCCAGATGCACCACGAGCGCCTCGTCGGCAAGCGTGCCGTCCGCCTCGCTCAGGGTCAGCCACAAGTATTTGCCGCGGCGGTAGGCACCGCGCAGCGCCCTGCCGGTGAGTGCCGCCTCAAAGTGGGCGGGACCGGGCAGGTGCCTGCGCAGCGAACGGGCATCGACCACGCGCACCGCCCGCACGGGGCGGCCCAAGGAATGGTCGGCTAGACCTGCGCGGACGGTTTCTACCTCGGGCAGTTCGGGCATGATTTACTCCCCTCAACGGGATTGCAGGATCAAGAGCCCCGCAGAGTTAGCAGACCTGCAGGATGATTGAATGAGCCTAAACCAGAACGCGGTACGCCTGCTCAGCGGCAAGGCGCTCCGCCTCCTTCTTGCTCGGGCCCACACCGGTACCGGCCTGCTGGTTCGCCACAATAGCGACCGCAGTGTACACGCGCGCGTGGTCGGGGCCCTCGCCGGTGACCTCATAGCGCACGTCTCCCCAACCGCGGGCGGTGGCGAGGTTCAGCAACTCGGTTTTCCAATCGCGTCCAGAGTTCAGGACCTTCTCATCATCGAGCAGCGGCGCAATCAGGCGCAACACCAGGTCACGAGCCGCCTCGCGACCGCACTCCAGGTAGGTCAGGCCGAAAATCGCCTCCATGGTGTCGGCAAGGATCGAGTCCTTATCGGCGCCGCCGGTGTGAATCTCGCCCTTACCGAGCAGGATGTACCGGCCCAAATCCAGGTCGCGTGCTACCTTCGCCAACGCCACCGTAGACACCACCACGTGGTGCAGCTTCACGAGCTCACCCTCGGGCAGGTCGGGGTAGCGTCGGTACACTTCTTCAGCAATTGCCAGGGAAAGCACCGAATCGCCCAGGAACTCCAGGCGCTCGTTATGCTCCACCCCGGGGTTCTCGAAGGCGTAGGAACGGTGCGTTAGGGATAGCAAAAACGTCTCGGCGTCGATATCGACCCCGAGACGTTTACGCAACTCCCTAGTATCAACACTAGGAAATTCAAACATAAGGATTCACCGCTTCTTAGGCGTCTGCAACCTTACGGCCCTTGTACTCCAGGAACAGGGCGTTGCCTGCAGCGTCGGTTACAACCTTTGCCTGGTGGGGCAGGCTGTAGGTCACGCGACCGTTTTCAACGGTCTTAACCAGCTGGGGCACGGATGCCTTCCACTGGGAACGGCGTGCGCGGGTGTTAGCGCGGGACATCTTGCGCTTGGGAACAGCCACAGCTATCTCACAATCTCTAGTAACAACAATTTAGTTTTCGGTATCTGCACCGAGCAGGCCCTGTAGGGCCGACCAGCGCGGATCCAACACCTCGTGATGATGCCCGGGGTCATCCTCCAGGCGCGCACCGCAATCGGCGCACAGACCCTGGCAGGTGTCCCTACAAACAGGCTGGAACGGCAGTTGAAGGATTACTGCGTCCCGCAGAGCCGGTTCAAGGTCGATGGAATCATCCTCAACGGCGTACTGCTCATCTACTTCGTCTTCGGGGCCGCCAGCCGGGGCCTTCTCAAAGACGAAAAGCTCTTGAATATTGGCCGACATCTCGTAATCAATCGGATCCAAGCAGAGGCTACACTCGCCGTGTACATCCACAACGACGGAGCCGGTTACTAGGATACCATCAACAACAGACTCCATACGAATATCGAGGTCAATATCCGAACCCTCTTCCACGCCGATGAGCGTGTTACCCAGGTCTGCCGGTGCGGGCAGAACCTCAGTGAGAGTTTCCATGGTGCCGGGGCGGTGAATCAGGTTAGTAACCGATACCACCAGCGGCGATGCGTCTGCACGTGAAATGGCGTTTCTCCTTACGAAATGTATAAACCAAAGTCCCATTTTAGGGGTCATTCGCACCGTTAATCAAGATTAAGCGCCTTTTAAATCCCTTTAAGTGGCGCTCACCTCTTAAATATCCCCTTAAGGAGGCGCCGCGCGGCACTTAATCGGTCGGTCGAGGCTACTCCACAGGTAGTTAAGCGGTAGTTAAGCGCCCGGTCGGCGGTGCGGGTTGCCCAGTCAGTGGCAGTTTGCCTTGCCTGTTGAGTGTGTCAGGCATGCCGGGCGTGTTGGACGTGTCGGGCGGGTGCGCGCCCGGGTTGTTCGGGTTGCCCGGATTGCCCGGGTTGACGAGGCGCTTTAGGCGTTTTCTAGGCGCTTTTCAGGGCGCGGGCGACCGCCTCCGGCACGAAGGGAGTCACGTCACCACCCAGCGACGCCACCTCACGAATAATCGTGGACGACACCGCACCGTAGCGGTCCTCACCCGCCAAGAACACTGTCTCAACCTGCGCCAGGTGGCGGTTCATGCTCGCCATCGGAGCCTCATAGCTGTAGTCCGTCGCCGAACGCAGACCCTTCACCAGCACCTTCGCGCCACGCTCCGCCGCGTACTCGGCAAGCAGCACGCCCGGCGGAATCGGCTCCACGCTCACGCCCTCAATGCCGAGCTCCAGCAGAGACTCACGCACCAGCTGCACGCGCTCATCCAGGGAGAAACGGTACTTCTTGGCGCTATTGTGCGCCACGCCCACAATCACCTCGTCAAAGAGCTGAGCGGCGCGGGCAATGATTTCCAGGTGGCCGTGGTGCACGGGGTCAAAAGATCCGGGGCAGAGGGCGATCATGGCGGTCCCTTCACGAATAAATATCAGAGGTTGGAATGACTAGATGCGGGCGAATTTAGGATGCGGGTGAGCGGCATACGGGATAGTGGCATGCGGGCGAGCGCAGGCTGAGGCGGAAAGATGAGGGGTGTTCTTAGGCGGCGAGCTCTTCAGCGTCCTCGCCGGATTCGTTGCCCGCCTGTTCCTCCACCTCGTCAGGCTCCACATAGTAGAGAACCGTCTCGCCGTGCTGACGGGTCGAAAAACAGTACAGGCCCTCGCCCCACACCGGTTCCGCATCGCGCGAAGAACGCTCCACCACGACCACGGCACCCTCGGCAAGCTTGGGGGTGAGCGCCTCCAGCAGCTCGCTGACCTGCTCGTTCGGCATGGCGTAGGGCGGGTCAACAAACACCAGATCCCACGGACCGGAAGCTGACTTCACGTAGGTTAGCGCCTGCGACTGCTGCACGCGCGCCGCTGAACCGGTAGCGCTAGAAGAACCAGAGCCGTTGCGGCCCATCGCCTTCTCCACCGCAGCAACGTTCTTGCGAATCACCGCAACAGCCTTCGGGTAGGTGTCCAGCAGAGTCACGGAGGCCGCACCGCGCGAGAGCGCCTCACAGCCCAGCGCGCCCGAGCCGCCAAAAGCGTCCAGCACGCGGGCGCCACGAATAATGTCGTAGCTCTCCAGCTTGGAGAAGAGGGATTCCTTCACCCGGTCGGTGGTGGGGCGAGTATTATCCCCCGGAACCGAGGCAAGGCGAACGCCTCCGGCGGCACCGGAAATAATACGGCTCATAGGGTCTCTCCTCTTAACTAGTGCGGTGTGTTGAAGTCACGGTTTCAGCGGGTGGCAGGTAGGGGTGGTGGTCAGGGCCAGTGGACAGGGCAGGCGGAGCGTTCTCCCCCGTCGGGCGCTTATCCCCTGCCGAGGAATGCCTCACGGTCAGCATCCAGTGCGCGGTCAATCGTACGCGCCAAAGACGGATGCTTAGCCAGCGTCGGGTCCTTCTCCACCACCGAGCGGGCATCCTCACGGGCACGCTCAATAATGTCGGCATCGGCGAGCGCCCGCAAGAACCGCAGGGTGCTCTTAGAGCCCGATTGTGCAGCACCCAGAATATCACCCTCGCGGCGCTGCGCCAGGTCGATGCGGGAGAGCTCAAAGCCGTCCGTGGTGGAGGCGACCGCATCCAGGCGCTCGCGGGACACGCCACCTTCCTCCTGGCGAGTCACCAGCAGGCAGGTGCCCGCGTAGCCGCCGCGGCCCACACGACCGCGCAGCTGGTGCAGGCCCGAGATGCCGAAGCGGTCGGCGTCCATGATGATCATGAGCGTGGCGTTCGGGACGTTCACGCCCACCTCAATAACGGTGGTGCTGATGAGCAGGTCAATTTCGCCGCGCTCGAAAGCGGTCATGACGGCGGTTTTCTCAGTCGGGTCCATGCGGCCGTGCAGGGTGCTGATACGCACGCCGACGAGGGCATCCTCAGCGCTCAGGTAGGAGTACATTGAGGCGACCGAGGTCAGCTGAACCTTGCCGTCGCTGCTGGCGTTACCACCCTGACCGAAATAGCCCTGGGCTGAGTTGCCCGCGCCGGTTCCCGCACCGTTCAGGCTGGATGCGCCAAAGAACGCGGCGCCTTCCTCCAGACTGTCACCGTCCTCCCCGATTTTGGGTACGACAACATACACCTGGTGGCCCGCGTCGATTTCTTCGCGGGCGCGCCTCCACAGGCGGGACGCCCAGGCGGGCTTCTCGGCGAGGGGCACCACGTGCGTTGAAATTTTCTGTCGGCCGGCGGGCAGGGTGTCGAGCACGGACACGTCCAGGTCACCGAACACGGTCATGGCGACGGTACGCGGAATGGGCGTTGCGGTCATGACCAGGCGGTGCGGCAGGGCGCCGTCGGTGCCGCGCAGGCCGTCGCGCTGCTCCACACCGAAGCGGTGCTGCTCGTCCACAACAACCAGACCCAAATCGTGGAAACTCACCTCATCGGAGAGCAGGGCGTGGGTGCCAATCACGATCTGGGCGGTGCCGTCGGCGAGCTCCTGCAGAACCTTGCGCTTGGCGCGGGTACCCATGGAGGCGGTCAGCAGGCGCACACGAACACGGCCGGGTGCCTCGTTCCCCGCGGGGCTTCCCTCGGCAGAGCTCTCGGCAGGCCCCTCGCCAGAATCGTCAGCGTCAGAGTCTTCGGGCGCCGCCATATCCCCCAGGATGTCCAGCACCGAACGTAAATGCTGCTCGGCAAGCACCTCGGTCGGGGCGAGCATCGCGGACTGGCCGCCCGCATCGGCAACCTGCAGCATGGCACGCAGAGCCACCACGGTCTTACCGGAACCCACATCACCTTGCAGCAGGCGGTTCATTGGCGATTCACTCGACAGGTCGGCGGCGATCTCAGCGCCCACCTTCTGCTGTCCCTCGGTCAGCTCGTAGGGCAGAACCTCCAGCAGCTGATCGGCGAGGCCGCCCTCCACGGCGGGGCGCGGCTGGGTCAGGTGCGCGGCACGCACCGAGCGCAGGCGAGCGAGCGCGCTCTGCAGCACGAATGCCTCGCGGTAACGCATCTGCGCCTGTGCGGCACGCCACGTGTCCTCCGAGTCGGGGGTGTGCAGGGCGCGGTACGTCCACTCGAGCGAGGGCACCTTGCGGGCGCGACGAATCGTGTAGGGTACCGGGTCTTCGAGTTCTTTGAGCGGCACCTTTTCGAGGAGCTGCGCCATGTAGCCGCTAATGCGGTCGGTGGGTAGCTTCACGGGGGCGCGGTAGACGGGCACGGGGGCGGTGGCGGCGTCGGTGACATCCGAGCCGGAAGCGTCCTTCGAGAGCAGAGCGTAGTGCGGGTTGGTGAGGGTGTATTCGCCGCGGTAGATGCCGACCCTGCCGGAGAACATCATGGTTTCACCCTCGTGGATTTCGCGGGCGGCGGTCCAGGCGTTGAAGAAGGAGAGCTTCATCTGCGAGCCGATGAGCACGCCCGCACCGGGGTTCGTCATGCTGGGTGCGGGCACGCCAAAGAGGCCTCCCTGCGCGAAACTATCTTGACCGTAGCTGTCTGCGTAGCCGCTATAGGAGGCGGGTTGCGCTCCTCTGCCCAGGTTGGGGTTCTGTGCTGCGGGGTTCTGTGCTGCGGGGTTCTGCGTGGAATTGGCGAGCGCGTTGATGCGCGGGTTGTGCATCCCGGTTGCCTGCCTGTTCTGCGCGGGCACGCCGGATACTCTGGATGCGCCGGATGCGCCGGGGCGGTTAGCACGCCCGGGCACCACGGACACAGGACCACCAGCACCGAAGCCAGCAGCACCAAGACCGGCAGGTGCGTCCTGCCCGGTGGCGTCGGCGAGCCGGTCGGTGATGGTCACTTCCGTGATTTTGCCGCGGCGTGCCGCCATGGTTCGGGTGCTCACATGCACCACGCGGGCGATGATGGTGACATCCTGGCCCTCAACGAGTTCGGCGAAGGAGCTGAGCTCACCGCGCGGCAGGTACTTGCGCGGGAAGTATTCGAGCATCTCCCCGACAGTGTACAGGCCCAGGTGCGTGGAGATTGCCTTGGCGCTGGGCGCGGGCAGGTACTTTTTGAGCGGCGCATTTTCGATGCGGTCTTCGGAGGCGTAGCGCGCCAGGGCACGGCTCTTAGCCTCCGCGGCAGCCGATGCAACCTTCGCAGCCGCAGCCTTCTCAGTAGTTGCTTTCTTCGCGGAAGCTTTCTGGGCGGACGCTTTCTGGGCCGTTGCTTTCTTTGGCGTGGTTTTTTGCTCGGGGTTTTTCTGTGCAGGAGTCTTGGAGTCTACTACCTTCTTCGCCGGGCTTTTCTGTGCGGGCGTTGCCTTCTTGGCCGCGGTTTTTCGGGTAGTGCTCTTCTTTGGCGCGGGCTTCTGCTCGACCTCTTCGCTCGCTTTCGTGACCTTCTCCGGGCGCGCCGAAGTAGCCCGCGCGGCAGTTTCGCTCTCCTGCGGGCTCGGTACGTTCTGAGCGGGTTTCTTCCGTGCGGGTGCTTTCCGGGCAGGTTTCTCCGGCTGAGATGCTTCTGGCTGAGGCTCTTCCGGTTGAGTTGCCTGCCGAGCCGCCAACGCAATATCGACCAGCTCGTAGATAGCGTCGTCGGTCATGGTGTGCGCGGCGGGGCCCAGCGAATGTTTGAGCGTCTTGAGCGCCTTACGGTAGGGGGCGCTGGCGCGCTGTGCCGCGCGTTTGCTCAGCTCGGCGCGGCTCACCTCCCCTCGGGCGTAGGCGGCAAGATCACGCACGGTCAGCTCGGCGGTGGTGCGGAGCTGCTCATCGCTCAGTAGCGGCGCATCTTTTGTCCCCTGCTGAGCTCGGGTCGCAGAACCGGCGCGGGAGGCAGGCGCAGAACCTACGGGCTCACCCTGCACTGTCTCAACCTTCGCAGGCTTGGTCTGTGAAGCCTTGCTCTTCGTAGCCTCAGCCATTGCACTTTTAGCCGACGCAGCTTTGACCGGCGCACTCTTGTTAGGCGCAGGCTCGAAAAGCCCCAAGTCCAGGGCTTCCTGCTGCGGGTTCACGGAACGTCGGGCGGGGCTCATGCGCCGCCCTCCGCACCGCACGCGTGGTCGGCGTGGTGACCGTCCACCAGGGAGGAAATACGCTCATCCGACCACTGACCGTAACCCATAATCAGCTCGCGGGCGGGGTCAATTTCGGGAACGTGCACGTGCAGCGTCCAGAGTCCAGCCGCCATGTCCAGGGGCGTAATGAGCAGGCTGTCGCCCATGGATTCAAGTTCGGGGCGCAGCTGCGCCAGGGCGAGAGGCTCGCAGGTCAGCGTACCCATGAGCTCCCAGCCGCTCCGCCCCGCATGTTCTGCGTGCTCACCTTCTACGTGCTCGGCAGGTTCAGACCCCGCCCGCGCCGCATCCGCAGCTGAGGGCGCGCGGAGCATAGACAGCACCTGTGCCTCGTTCAGGGTTGCCCCCTCCCAGCGCGGGTTGGAGTGCACCACGGCAAGGTAGAAACCGAGCGCGCCAGCATCCACGAAACCAGCAAGCTCGGGTGAGGGCGGGAACTGCGCGGTACGTTCCAGGGCGGCACGCATCAGCGCACGTCGACGCTCTTTCAGCGCCTCGTCAGCAGCATCCTGTGATGCATCATAGTGTGCGTCCAGGCGAGCAAGCTCCACCATGACCGACAGCATTGTGGAGGGCACCATCTGCTCCCCCACGCTGGCGCGAATACGCTCAGCCGCGAACGCCATCGCGCGCGCCTCCGCGTGGGCGTACTCCAGCTTCACTTCGCGATGCTTCGGCAGGGATCCGCGAGCAATAACGCGCTCGTAATCTGCTTCCAGGGCGCACACGAGCGGCAGCTCATCGGCTGCGTCGCCGAGCTCCTGCGCGAGGTTTCCGGGCAGGAACCAGTAGGTGCGCACCGCCTCCAGCGCCCAAGCGCAGAGCAGGGTACCGGAGTTGCCGCGTGCCACGCGGGATGCGCGCATAATCGCGTGCTCGTAGATGCCACCCAGCTGAATCCACAGGTGGGCGAGGGTTTCGGAGGCGCCCGCCGCCTCAGGCGCGCATGTGCCCTCCTCGCCAGGATTTTCGCTAGCGGGAAGAACCTCGCTGGGCAAAATCTCGCCGGGCAAAGCATCACCGGGCAAAACCTGCTCCATGCCTCGCTCGAACTCTTCGGTCAGGGTCAGCAGGGTGTGGGCGATATTGGAGCCGGTGTCCTTATCGGGCACGGGGAACCCGTTGAGTTCGTTGAGCGCCTCGCGGTAGCGTTCGATGGTGGTGCGGGCGGCGGTGGACCACGCTACGCCGAAGCGGTAGGCGCGCACGCAGGCGCGGCGGTAAATCTCGCGCTCTTCGGTGCGCTGGTTCTGTTCTGCGTTCACGCTACCCTCCTTGTCGATTTCGTCAGTTTCGCGTGGTTCTCGGCTGAGTTTTCTACTAGTTCCCGACTAGTTCCCAGTGCTCGCGGCACGGGCAGAATCCAGCCTATTTCGTACTTCTATTCTAAGCAATTTCGGTTAAATGTACGGTATTGCCCGCCACCCATCCCGCGGAATGAAAGCACGGACGGAACGCACAAACCGCCCGCACCTCGCGGCGCTCGGTGACTTGCGGTACTGGGTCAAGCTTCTACGCGGACGCTCCATAGTGTTCCCAGCCCATGCCGTCCAGGGAGCGGCCGTCCATCACGACCGCCGCGCCGGTCACCGCATTGTGGCGGCGCTCGGCACCGTAAAGTTCGGCGCTCAGACCGCGCTCCGGGGCGTCCGCAACGCAGGTGCCCAGGGGCACGAACTCTTCGGGCACCTCACCGGGGAAGGTCGCCAGCAGGCCGTGGTCCTCTCCACCGACCAGCACGAAGGTGCGCGCCAGGGATGCGGGGCTCTCCCCCGCTTCGTTGCGCTCACCAATCGCCAGCAGCAGGCGCGCCAGCGGTAGTAGCGGCTCGGCGAACGCATCCACGGCGGCGCGGTCGAGGCGCATCTGCACCCCGGAGGCGGCGGCAACTCGTCCGGCGTCCTTGACGAGTCCGTCGGAAAGATCCAGCATGGAGCTTGCCTTATGCTGGCGTGCTACCTCTCCTGCGGGGATGGGGCTGACCGGGTGGTGTTGCGACTCGACGGCGCGCTCGCAGACTGCAATCATGTGCGCGGCGTCTTCGGGGGTGAGGGTGCGGGCAAGCTCGATGAGCCCTTCGGGAAGAGCGCCAGCGGGAAGAGCACCAGCACCTTCCGGTTGCTGCTGAGCCCACGCCCGGCTCACCGCACCCAGCGCCTCCTCAGCATCCTGACCTGCGGCGATGGCACGCAGCAGTGCCGTGGCGGGCAGGGAGAGCGGATTGAGTAGCAGGCGCAGACCGGCATCGGACCAGGCGGTACGTCCCGCCAGGGCGATAGTGTCGCCGGGGCGTGCGCCGGAGCGTAGCACGGCGCGGTCCGTGTAGCCGAGGGCGGTGACGGTCACCGACATTTCGGTGGAGTCGCCAATATCGCCGCCGCCAATCACGCATTCGGTGGCTCCGCAGGCGTTGATTCCGTCCACAATGCCGTGGGCGAAGCCGTCAATCCAGCCGTAAGGCGTGCTGCCGGGCAGGCTCAAGGAGATGAAGAGGCTCGCCGGGCGTGCACCCATGGCGGCAACGTCGGCAAGGTTCTGGGTCGCTGCTTTGCGCCCCACATCGTAGCCGCTACTGCGGGCGGGTTCCAGAATGAACTCGCCGGCCTCACCCGCACGTGCGATACCGCCGGGCCAGAGGTTCATGAAGTCCTGGTCCTCAACGAGAGTGTCGGTGGTGACCACGGTACGCTGACCGGGCGCGGGCGCGGCGAGGACGGCACAGTCGTCGCCCGGACCCACATCGAGGGGCTCAATGTGCCCCGCCTGACGTGCCGTTGCGGCAACCTGCTCATTGTGGGCGTTGATAATCGGCATGAAAGCGCGCAGAACGCGGGACTCCCCCAGCTTTGAGAGAGGTGTCTCTCGCATGGGATTGTCCCGCGTTTCGCTAAAAGTCTGAGGATTCACATCCTCTATTATCGCGTATTCTTACGCGTTATGTTCGCCTTATGCTCCGCGGCTGAAGTAGCGGATCGCCAGAGCAATCAGCACCAGACCGATGAGCGAGAAGAGAATCAGCGGTGCAATGCCGGAAAGTCCGGAATCGTCCGCATCCGCATTCTTCACGGCCTGTTCCTGAGCGGCATTCGCACCATCAGCCTTTGTCACACTCTTTGCGGAGCGGCTGGCGCTAGCCGAGGTGGAGGAGCTGGGCGACTTCGGAGCCGATACCGAGTTTGAGGAGCTCGAGGGGCTTACCTCCTGGGAGTGGTCCTCTTCGGTCTTATTGCGTGAGAGGTATCCAGCAACCCAGTCTGCCGCGCCCGGGATGGAGTCATTCGAGCCGTTATTAGCTGCGATTCGTCCGAGGGTGGTGCCGCCAGAACGCAAAGGATCGCCCTCGTTGTCATCAAGCCTGTCATTCGGTGCCTTGGTGCTCGGTGAAGAGCTTGAAGATCCCGATGAGGAGCTTGAGGATTCGGAGGATTTGCCCGGTCGCGGAAGCTCGATGGAGATGACGACATCTTCCCCCGAGGTTTCCTGACGGTTTCCAGGGACGGTCACCGGGTTGTTCGCCGGAGGAATCGGGGCAACAGGCTCAGTCTCAATCGGGGTAAGGGTCTTGGCGTCTGAGCTGTCCTTGGTATCCTCTACCGGAGCTACGGGAACTACCGGAATCACGGGGATTTCTGCATCCTTAGTGGGTTCCTTGGAGGGTTCCTGAGTCGGCGCGGGCACTACCGGAGCCTGAGTCGGCTCCTCGGAGGGTGCCTCGCTCGGTTCCTTAGTCGGCTCGGGGATGGGCTCAGGATTCGGCTCAGAAGTGGGCTCCGGGGTCGGTTCAGGAGTGGGCTCCGGGGTCGGTTCAGGAGTGGGCTCCGGGGTCGGTTCAGGAGTTGGTTCCGGGGTCGGTTCAGGAGTAGGTTCAGCCGTAGGCGCCGGGGTCGGATCCTGAGTCGGTTCAGGGGTTACATCCTTAGTGGGCTCAGCGGTAGGCTCCGCGGTGGGAGCTGCGCTGGGCTCGGCAGTGGGCTGCGCAGTAACATCCGGAGTGGGCGTCGCATCCGGAGTGGGAGTAGCGCTCGCAGAAGGTTCAGCACTGGCGGTGGGCTGAGCGCTAGAAGAAGCGCTAGGCTGAGCGGTGGGCTCTGCCTGCGCATTGTCAGTCTTATTGTCTCCCTGGGCGGTGGGCCATGCGCTTACGGTAGCAAGCGTAGGTACTGCCGTCTGAGAGGAAGATGCCGCGGTCGCGGCGGGGTCCAGGGTTTGGCCTGCGGTGCCGACAGGGTTCGTCGGAAGCTGTGACGCTGCCTCCTGCACATCTTGAGCAAATGAGGCTACGTATGGACTTCCGGAAGCAACCAGTGCTGTCGCCAGACTCGCAGAGACCACCTTACGGTTTCGTTTTCCCAAAGGTTGTCCTTGACTTTCTGATACGTTGTGAGTGAATAGATACCCAATCGCTAGGGTAGATTGGATATGCCTTCGTCTATTCTACCGAATCGGCTTTTTCTTCATTACTCACTTTAGCGCTTTCATACCAATCTTTGAGCTTCACGATGTGCAAAGACTACCAACAACACCTTTTCATCACCCAGAAGCATCATTTCATGCACTTGTGAGCAGAATTACGTTTCACCTTATCAACACCGCTTTAAAACTTGCACTCCCCCATTTAAGTGACCCCAAAGCGAGTGTAAGTGATTTTTCTCATGGGTAAATTTAGAGCGATTCTCATCAAGATTTAGAGGCTCATACGTACCAATTACCCCGCCCATACAGGCATCAACTTGCCCACAAACTTGCCCCCCCCCCGAACTAGCCCACTGTGCAAAAAACGCCCCGCCGCGATTCTTCAAGAATCCGCGACGGGGCATCTCTCTGCGGGAGCTACTCCCCCACTGCTACGTATTCAAAAACTAGCGCAGACCTAAGACCTAGCGCAGGCCCAGGGGGCGTTCCATCGCCAGGGTCAGCAGCTCGCTAATCAGATCAGTGTAGGAAATACCGGTGTTCTCCCACATGGTCTTGTACATCGAAATCGGGGTGAAGCCGGGCATGGTGTTCACCTCGTTGATGACCAGGCGGCCATCCTCGGTGTAGAAGAAGTCCGCACGCGACAGACCCTCGCCGTCCAGCGCCAGGAACGCCTTCACAGCAAGCTCGCGCAGGCGATCCTGCACATCCTGCGGCAGGTTCGCCGGGCACACGGTCACAGCGGACGACTCAGAAACGTACTTCGCCTCAAAGTCGTAGAAGCCGTGATCCTCATCCACAACCTCAATCTCGCCGGGGTAGGATGCGCGGGGCATCTCGCCGTGGTGGCCGTCGAGCACAGCGCACTCAATTTCGCGGCCCACAATACCGGCCTCAATAATGATCTTCGGGTCGTGGCGGCGCGCCTCTTCAATCGCGGGCACGAGCTCCTCCACCGAATCCACCTTGGTAATACCGAAGGAAGAACCAGCGCGGGTCGGCTTCACGAACATGGGGAAGCCCAGCTTCAGCACGCGCTCCAGAATCTGCTCACGGTCCTCGTGCTCCCACTGGCGGTTGGTGACGACCTCGTAGGGGCCGACCTCCAGGCCAGCGGATTCGAAAGCAACCTTCATGAAGTGCTTGTCCATACCCACAGCGGATGCGGTCACGCCGCAACCCACATAGTGCAGGTCAGCCATTTCCAGCAGACCCTGCACGGTGCCGTCCTCGCCGAAGGGGCCGTGCAGCAGCGGGAACACAACGTCCACCGGTGCGGTGCGGGTAACTTTACCCTTAGCATCCACCAGGGTCAGGCGGGAATCACCGGCACCCATCGGCAGGAACACCTGCTGGGTGCCCTCGGGGAACTCTGCGGTACCGCGAGTGCCAGCGGTCAACTCGGCGAGCTGCTGCTCATCGGTCAGGTACCAGCGGCCGTCACGGGTAATGCCGATAGTGATGACGTCGTAGGCGGTGCGGTCAATAGCGCCCAGAACGCCGGCAGCGGTAATGAGCGAAATCGGGTGCTCGGAGGAGCGGCCACCGCACAGCAGGGCGACGGTCTTCTTCTCGGTCATATATTTCTCCTAGTCAATGTTCCCCTACCCTCAGGTCCGGAAGGTGGAACGGCAATGCGTCAATAATCCTAACGCACGAATACCGTCGCGGTCACTGATACGTTTCTCACGCACCGGCTCTTCGCAACGGTATCCGTCCTCGGATGTCTACATTCAATCTTCTTCTAGTATGTCCTGGCACACAACCCGAATCAAGAGGGTGCCAGCACACCAGAAAGCTTCAAAACCTAGTGGCCCTCATGCTTGAGGCGGCGGCCCAGCAGCTGAGGCGCCAAATCCTCAATGCCGATACGGTCCGAAAGCACAGCCACCACAGCCTCAACAATGGGCATCTCCACGCCGTGACGACGAGCCAACTCAGCCACCACCGGCGCCGACTTAATCGACTCAGCAGTCTGGCTCATGTGCTCATGCAGGCGGTCAGGGGTAATACCCTGCGCCAGCAGACGGCCCGCCGTGTGGTTACGAGACAGCGGCGAAGAGCAGGTCGCAATCAAGTCGCCCATACCGGCAAGACCGCTCATCGTCGCAGCCTCGCCACCCAACGCCACCGCCAGACGGGTAATCTCCGCCAGGCCGCGAGTCATAATGGACGCCTTCGAGTTATCGCCGTAATTGCGGCCCTCACAAATACCCACGCAAAGCGCAATCACGTTCTTCACCAGGCCGCCAATTTCGGTACCCACCACATCCGTGTTGGTGTACGGGCGGAAGTACGCGCACGCAATCGCGTGAGCAACAGACTCAGCCACCGGCAGGGTACGAGCCGCAACCACGGAGGCGGTAGGCTCCTCCCCCATGATTTCCTTCGCCAGGTTCGGGCCCGACAGCACGCACACGCGGTGCGGAATATGACCGATCGCGCGCACATCAGCACCGCGCAGAGCCATAGCCTCTTCCAGCTCCTCGGTAATGACCTGCGACATGCGCAGACCCGTACCGGTCTCCAGGCCCTTCGCCAAAGACACCAGCATGGCGTTCGGCTCAATATAGCGGGCGAAGCTCTGCAACTGCGAACGCAGAACCTGCGCGGGCAGGGCAAGAACCACGATATCGGCGCCGGTCAGCGCGGCGGGGGCATCCGCCGTGAAGTGCATGTTGTCTGGCAGCTTCATTCCCGGAAAATAGCGGGCGTTCTCGCGGGTGCGCTCGCACTCAGCCATCACCTGCTCATCACGACCGATGAGGGTCACGCGAGTGTTATCGCCGCGCTCGCGGGCAGCGTCCGCCGCAATCTTAGCGAAAGCGGTGCCCCAGCTACCGGCGCCGAGCACCGCAATAGACTGTACGGTTGCCGGAGGGGTAAATTCAGGGCTTGCTGCGGGGGTGCGTCCAAAGAAGGTCACGAAAACACCAGCCTCTCTTCCTTGTGAGGTCCTTGGATGAGGTCCTTGGGTGAACCCCCTGATAGGCGCCCGGTCGGGTACCTATCGGGGGCTCTCAATGGTTCCCAGTGGGAATACTACTTTTCGTCCGGTTCGCCGAGCGCGCCACCAACCGGACCGGAGGGAGTGCCGGGAGCTTCACGACGCTTAGTGCGCGGGTTCCAACGACCCTCAGGAGCCTTCTCGCCGCGAATCTTCTCCAGCTCGGCGGTAATAGCGTCCAGCATGGCGTCGGTGACTACGCCCAGTTCGGTGCGGGTGTGCTTAGCCTCGGGGCTGGCGTCCTCAACGAGGGAGACGATGTCCAGCGCCTTACCAACCTTCACGCGGACGGTCTTGCGCGGGAACAGCGAAATCTTACGCTTCTCCTTGATGCGGCCGTCCTCGCCGGGCTCATCCACGTAACCGAGAATCTGCTCATCACCCCAGTGCGCCACCGGGAAGACGGGCGCACCGGTCGCAAGCGCCAAACGAGCCGCGCCGGTACGCGCCTGCATGGGCCACAACTGCGGATCGTGGGTGGTGGTGCCCTCCGGGAAAATCACGACGGCACCGCCAGCCTCAACAATCTTGCGGGCAGTAATCAGGGACTTACGCGCATCCACCGAACCGCGAACCACAGGAATATGCGCGAGCTTGCGCATAATATAGCCGAGCACGAGTGCGCGGAAGAGTGAATCCTTCGCCAAGAAGCGCGGCAGGGCGCCCTCAACGAAAGCAGGGAAAGCCACGGTCACCGGGTCAAGCTCGGTGGTGTGGTTGGCCACGATAATGTACCCGCCGCTCTTAGGCAGGTTCTCACGGCCGGTAATCTCAACGCGCGCGATGAGCTTGTACAGCCCGCGCGCAGCGTTACCGAGCACCTTGTACAGAGCATCACCGAAGGCGGTGGGCTCAATCTCAGGCAGAGCCTGCTTTCCCTGCTGTCCGCTCACTAGTCCTGAACCTCAACTTCCTCGGGCTCAACAACGACGATTGCTGCATCGGGCTTGGGAGCCTTCGACGCCTTGCGTGCCAGCACCTCAAAGTTGGCACCCAGGCCCTTGAGCTTCTCCTCGAAGTTCTCGTAGCCGCGAGCAATCAACTCAACACCGCTCACGTGAGAGGTGCCCTTAGCAGCCAGAGCAGCAATGATGTGGGAGAAGCCGCCGCGCAGGTCCGGAACCTCAATGTCGGCACCGGTCAGCGGGGTGGGGCCAGAAATAATAGCGGAGTGGCCGTATCCCTTACCCTCGAAACGGCAGGGTGTGCCGCCAACGCAGTCACGCATGACGACAATATCTGCGCCCATCTGCTTCAGGGCGTTGGTGAAGCCGAAACGCTCCTCGTACACGGTCTCGTGCACGATGGACGCGCCCTTAGCCTGGGTCAGCGCCACGACGAGGGGCTGCTGCCAGTCGGTCATGAAGCCGGGGTGCACGTTGGTCTCAAAGACGATGGGCTTCAGCTGAGCACCGGGGGTGCGCTGAGCCGGGTGGGTGAAGCGGATACCGTCAGCGGTCACCTCGTACAGGCCACCCATCTTGCGGAACTGGTTCAGGAACGCGGTCATATCCTTCTGAGCTGCACCGCGAACGAAAATGTCGCCGCCGGTAGCCAGAGCTGCAGAAGCCCAGGAAGCGGACTCGTTGCGGTCGGGCAGGGACGCGTGATCGTAGCCAGTCAGCTCGTCCACGCCCTCAATGACGATGGTGCGGTCCTCGTTAATGAAGATGATGGCACCCATCTTCTGCAGAACAGCAATCAGGTCAATAATTTCGGGCTCAATCGCTGCGTTGCGCAGGATGGTCTTACCCTTAGCGCGCACACCGGTGAGCAGAACCTGCTCGGTAGCACCCACGGAGGGGTAGTTCAGCACAATCTCTGCACCCTTCAGGCCCTCTTCGGGAACGATTAGGGTGGTGCCGGTTTCATCGTCCTTCTCAACGACTGCGCCGAACTTGCGCAGTGCAGACATATGGTAGTCGATGGGGCGGTCACCAATCTTGCAGCCACCCAGGTTGGGGATGCGTGCGGTACCGAGGGTGTGCAGCAGCGGGCCCACCATCAGAATCGGGATACGAGAGTTACCGCCGAAGAGCTGAATCTCCTCTGCGTTCTTTGCAGCGGTGGTTGCATCCTGTGCGGGGTTGAGGGTCAGAACACCAGCTTCGCGGTCGTAGTCGACCTTTGCGCCGTGCAGCTCCACGAGGGTGGTAACGATTTCAACATCGCTCAGGTCAGGGACGTTACGCAGGGTCGAGGGGGTCGAACCGTGCAGTGCTGCGACCATCGCCTTGGGCACCAGGTTCTTGGCGCCTCGAACGTGGACCTCACCAACGAGCGGAGTGCCACCTTCAATGCGAAGCTTGCTGATGTTCTCAGTCATTAAAAATCCTTTGTGGAGTCGGCTGGTTTAGGCCGAACTTTAACTTTAACAGTGTGCTGATGCGCCGTGTTCTCATACGTGCCGCACCCTGTCGGTAGCAGGGTGAAACGGGCGCATATATTCATCATTATTCTAAGCCCTGCGTAAAGGTGCTCCAAACACCGAAGAGCCTTTGGAAGGGTCGGCCAGGATTTTGCTCTGCTGCGTGTATCAAAGACCGGGCCTGATCCCCTCAGATTCAGTACCGGAAAAAACAAAAAGATACACAAATATTCACACTAATGCAAACATTTTCTGGTTCTTCGCCGAAATTAGACGTTAGTTTCATTTTTAATATCCGAATTTGCACTTGAGGGCAATATCTCCCCTACAATAGAGTGCACACTCGTGCCCAGTGAACGACACCTCCGCTCTCTAGGAGGAGCCAATCAGCTCTACACTGCAGCACTGGCGCCAACACCGCCTTTGTAACCACGCAGTATAGAGCCCCACGGGAAGGCACGGGGCGTGCATTCACTGCATAAACCCTGCGATGATGCCCAACCACAACAGTTCGGCTTCCTGCTTCACTTCAACGTCAAAAATTCACCTCAACATCACCGTAAATATTCGAAAGTCAACTAAAAACCAGGGCATATCGCAACCAACCACAGGTCACTTCGCGGCTGCATCCGCGAACTACCGAAGGACCCAATATGACACATCACAACACTGCATCAACCATTTCGCGCCGTCGCCTCGTACAGGGTGCGGCATGGAGTGCCCCCGTTATCCTCGCCAGCGCAACCGTCCCTGCATGGGCGGCAAGCGGCGAGCCCACCTGCGCCCCCGCCCTGACCCTCAAGCCGACCGCAACCGGCTTCGACGACAAAGCTGGCGCATACACCGAATGGATCGTTCCTGAAGGCGTTGGTCGAGTACGATTCGACCTCATGGGAGGTGCCGGCGGTGCCGCATCTTCCTTCACCCCCAGCTACCTGAGCAATGTCACGAACGCATCCCTGGCTGGCGGCGGTGCCGGCGCACGGCTCAGCGGCGTTCTGACGGTCAAGTCCGGCGATATCCTGCGCGTCTGGGCGGGTAACGGCGGCGTCGGCTCCGCAGCCGGCGCGAAGCCCGCACTCGGTGGCGAAGGCTACGCAGCGGGCGGCGATTCCACCGGCTCCAGCACCGCAACCGGCGCACCGCAGGTAGTGGGTACTAACAGCGGCTACGTGTACGGTGCATCCGGCGGCGGTTCCTCCGCGGTCGAGCTCGTTCGCGACGGCTCAGTCACCGTTGTGGCCGTTGCGGGTGCTGGCGGTGGCGGCGCACAGCTGGGCACCCTCACCACCCACCAGAGCCTCTTCAACGCCCAGCCCAATGATCAGCTGAACCCGGCACTGCGCGTAGCACTGGACAGCCGCGACGCATCCACCACCGCAGGCGGCAGCGCAGGCGGTGACTTGGGCACCGACAACACCGGTCAGGGCGGCATGCTCATGGCAAGCCCCTACCAGGAATTCAAGCCCCTCGACGAGGACGACAAGACCCTCGACATGCGTTTCGTGGTCACCGGCGGTACCGCCGGTCGCTCCGGCGTCGCGGGTATCCTCGGTGAGGCATTGATCGGCGTCCTCGACGAGAACAACGAGCTGAAGCTTCAGCCCATGTCCGAGCCCTGGTTCGAAGCGTACAGCTTCCCGCGCTACTACCGCTACGAGGGCGACTCCGTGCATGAGGGTGAGAAGGGCACCGGCGGTGCGGACGCTACCGGCTCCTACCGCGGTAAGGGCGGCTCGGGCGCTCTGCTCTCCAATACCTACGGCAGGCTTTCCATCACTTCCGTAGCATCCGGCGGAGGCGCCGGCTACGGCGGCGGCGGCGCAGGTCTGAACTTCTGGACTATCGGCGCATACGACGAGAGCGTTTTCGGCCGTCAGGTGCAGTTCGAGAGCGAAGGCAACATCTACTCGATCAGCTCCCTGAGCAGTGGCGGCGGCGCAGGCGGCAGTTACATTAACCACGAGGTGGTTTCTGACTTCGCTCTTGCCACCGCGCAGAACGCGAACCCGACCGCGGGCGTGCGCTCCCCCGGTTCGGCGGCGCTGTACAGCTGCACCGAGAACGCAACCCTGAACACCCCCATCACTGAGGGTGCCTAAGCTCTAGGCATTGAATAAATACGCCTCCCCCGGAAGCTGATGCTTCGGGGAGGCGTATTTATCTGCGTGCCAATTTATATGCGTGCCCAGAGGTTTTGGTAGACCAAGGTTTTGGGCGCAGAAAAGCTCGAAGGCGGCGACTGATTCAGTCGCCGCCTTCGAGCTTTATATCTCTAGGTTTTAGAGCGTTCAGGGTAGAGATTCCCTACGCAGAGTTCCCTACGCAGAGTTCCCTACTTAGAGCTCCTGGGTGCGGGGCATCCAGGAGGGACGCTTCGCCTCGTACGCCTCAATAGCCTCAAGGTTCTGCAGGGTCAGACCAATGTCGTCCAGGCCCTCCATGAGGCGCCAACGCACATAGTCGTCAATCTCGAAAGGCACAACCAGCGCGCCCACGGTCACGGTCTTGGACTCCAAGTCAACGGTGATCTCGGTGCCGGGCTCGTGCTCCAGCGCCTTCCAAATCAGCTCAATATCGTCCTGTGCAACCTGCGCGGTGACCAGGCCCTGCTTACCGGAGTTGCCGCGGAAAATATCGGCAAAACGAGCAGAAATAACAACCTTGAAACCGTAGTCGCGCAGCGCCCACACGGCGTGCTCACGGGAAGAACCGGTACCGAAGTCCGGGCCCGCCACCAGCACGCTACCGTGCTTGTAGGGCTCCTGGTTCAGGACGAACTCGGGGTCCTTACGCCAGTTAGCGAAGAGGGCATCGTCGAAGCCGGTCTTGGTCACTCGCTTGAGGTAGACGGCGGGAATGATCTGGTCGGTGTCAACATTCGAAGAACGCAGCGGCACGCCAATGCCGGTGTGCTTAATAATGGGTTCCATAATGGCTCCTTAGCTATAGCGGCGTGCTAGGCCACGACGTCGGACGGGGCGGACAGGGTACCGCGCACAGCGGTTGCGGCGGCAACCACCGGGGAGACCAGGTGGGTGCGGCCACCCTTGCCTTGGCGGCCCTCAAAGTTACGGTTCGAGGTGGAGGCGCAACGCTCACCGGGTGCCAGCTGGTCGGGGTTCATGCCCAGGCACATGGAGCAGCCGGCGAAGCGCCAGTCGGCGCCGAAGTCCTTGAAGACCTTGTCCAGGCCTTCTGCTTCTGCCTGCGCGCGGACCTTCTGGGAGCCGGGCACGACCATCATGCGTACGTTCTCGGCGATGGTGCGGCCGCGCACGATGTCTGCTGCGGCGCGCAGGTCCTCGATGCGGGAGTTGGTGCAGGAGCCCAGGAAGACGACGTCCACGGGGATGTCCTTCATGGGGGTGCCCGCCTTCAGGTCCATGTATTCGAGGGCGCGTTCTGCTGCGACCTTGTCGTTCTCGTCCTCGAACTCGTCCGGGGAGGGAACGGCGTGGCTCAGCGGCACGCCCTGACCGGGGTTGGTACCCCAGGTGACGAAGGGTTCGAGCTCGTCGGCGTTGATGAAGATTTCCTTGTCGAAGACGGCGCCTTCGTCGGTGGGCAGGCTCTTCCAGTACTCGACTGCCTTGTCCCATTCTTCGCCCTTAGGCGCGTGCTGGCGACCCTTGATGTACTCGAAGGTGGTCTCGTCGGGGGCGACCATGCCGGCGCGTGCGCCCGCCTCAATGGACATGTTGCACATGGTCATGCGGCCCTCCATGGAGAGGGAGCGGATTGCGGAGCCGCGGTATTCGAGCACGTAGCCCTGACCACCGCCGGTACCAATCTGAGCGATGACGGCGAGGATGATGTCCTTAGCGGTCACGCCGGGCTTGAGGGTGCCTTCAACGTTGATTGCCATGGTCTTGAAGCGTGCCAGGGGCAGGGTCTGGGTTGCCATGACGTGCTCCACCTCGGAGGTGCCGATGCCGAACGCGAGAGCGCCGAACGCACCGTGGGTGGAGGTGTGGGAGTCGCCGCAGACGATGGTCATGCCGGGCATGGTCAGGCCGAGCTGCGGGCCGACCACGTGCACGATGCCCTGTTCCTCGTCGCCGAGGGAGTGGATGCGCACGCCGAATTCCTTGGCGTTGCGGCGCAGGGTCTCGATCTGGGTGCGGCTGGTCAGGTCGGCAATGGTGCCGAAGATGTTGTCGGTGGGGGTGTTGTGATCCTCGGTGGCGATGGTCAGGTCGAGGCGGCGCAGGGGGCGGTTCTCGATGCGCAGACCTTCGAATGCCTGGGGCGAGGTCACTTCGTGCAGTAGCTGCAGGTCGATGTAGAGCAGGTCGGGCTTGCCGTTTTCACCGGGGACGACGACGTGTGCGTCCCAGACTTTTTCTGCCAGGGTGCGCGGACGGGTGCCCGCGGTGGTTGCGTTCTGTTCGCTAGTCATGCTTTCTCCTGCTTGATGCGTTCCTACGGTGGATGCGTTCGGTGTGGTGCGTGCCGCTGGTTTGTGGGGTTGAGGAGCGGATTATGTACCCGATGGGACCCTCAAATCGGTATTTCCCTGCGGCGTGTCGCACATTTTTTCACAGATTCTTAGCCTGTGAGACGGCCTAGAAACACCCCGAACCAGCGAGTGTTTTTGTGTGGGTTTATTCTATGAATCCAGGGTAATTTTGCGGGATTATCCGCATTTTTCTGCGACTTTTCGCATATTTTTACCCATAAACCCACATAAACACTTATTATGAAAAGCTCATAATTTATCCCGTAGGGGGTGATTCCATCTTCAGCTCTGCACCCCAAAGAGTCCATGAAGTCCGGGGTATCTTTCATATTCTGAGATAGAATATAAGAATGACTCCTTCCGCCTCACGTTTTAACGCACACGGAATGCGTCACCCCAACGCATCCACACACCACAACGCACCGATTGTCGACCCCGTCAAGCCGCCCGAACACATGGCCGCCGACGAGCAGATGGTAGAGGTACACTCCCACGGCTCCTCCGGCGTTGGCGTGCTCGACAAGGCGACCCTCATTCTTGATTGCCTCGAGGCAGGACCCGTATCCCTGGGCGACCTCGTCAAGGCAACCGGTCTGGCGCGCCCCACCGCACACCGCCTCGCCGTGGCACTGGCACACCACCGCCTCGTAGCCCGCGACGTGCAGGGACGCTTCATGCTCGGCCCCCGCCTGACCGAACTCGCGTCCGCAACCATTGCTGACGAGCTCATCACCGTGGCTGATCCGATTCTGCAGAAGCTCAGCCTCGAAGCTGACGAGTCCACCCAGCTGTACCGCCGCCAGGGCGACTGGCGCGTGTGCGTTGCGACCGCGGCACGCCCCTCCGGCATGCACGAATCCATCCCGGTGGGCACCCAGCTGTCCATGCAGGCTGGTTCCGCCGCCCAGGTGTTGCTCGCGTGGGAAGATCAGAACCGCATTGTTGAAGGCCTGCGCGATGCGCACTTCAGCGCCGCTATGCTCGCGGCTGTGCGCCGCATCGGCTGGGCGCAGTCCGTGGGTGAGCGCGAGCGCGGTACCGCCTCGGTCTCCGCCCCGGTGCGCGCTCCCGGTGGCAAGGTGATTGCGGCTGTCTCTATCTCGGGTCCGATGGATCGTATGACCCGACAGCCGAACCGCAACTACCCCGAGCTGGTCGTCAAGGCTGCTCAGGCAATTACTGACGGTCTGCGTGAGCTCTCTACTTCTCACTCGGCATCGGATGTTGAGGAAAGCTAAGGCTCCGTTATAGATAGTTTTCACGAAAAGAATCCCTCCCCGCCTCATTGAGGTGGGGAGGGATTCTTTTATGCGGTTTCTCAGATGATATGCCGCTAAATGTCCAGCGCCTTGCGGTAGGCGTTGAGGCGCTTAGCTTCCAGCTGCACGGGGGCGACCACGCAGGACTGCACCGCCTTCTCAACGCCGGTCTGCAGGCGACCGCGCAGCTTACGGGCGTAGTAGCGTGAGCCCATGGCGGTGAGCAGCCTGCCCACACCCGCCGAGGCAATGCCGAGGAGTATACCCAGCAGCAGAAGCAGGGTGGGCAGGGGTACCGGGGAGCCTTCGGGGGTCGGGGCGGGCGGCAGGTGAATCTGCAGGTACGCCATGCCGGAGATGAGGGTCAGCCAGCCGACACCCACCAGGGCGCTCAGTAGCGCGATCCACTGCAGGGTGTTGAAGATGACCCAGGGGGCGCGGGTGCGTCCCAGACCGTAGTCGATGCGCATCATGTCCCGTTCGAGTAGTTCGGGTAGCTCCGCCTCGCGGGAGAGGGCGGCTTCCTTCATGCTGCGTTTCCACGGCTCATCGATGCGGGCCGCCATCTGCTTGCTGTATTGGCGTACGGCGTTTGCCAGGCCTGCCTTCTGCGCGGCGCTCAGCGGGGGTAGCGAGGATGCCACCAGCTCGGGTGCGTTTTCGTTATCGGAGCCGAGCAAGCCCGAGGACTTCTCAGCCTTAGATGCGCTCTTCGATTCATCCTGCTGCCCCAGGTGCAGGCGGCGCAGGGGGTCAGCTTTCAGGCGGCTCATCCAGCGGGTGAGGATCCAGCCGGTGTGCTGACCTGCGGCGCGACGATAGGAGGCGGTTGCCGCCTGCAAAACCTGTTCTGCCTGGCTGGAGGTGTAGCACGCCTTCACGAGCTTCTGTTCCGCGTCGAGGGCGTAGGCTCCGGCGAGCACGGTCCCCTCTCCCCCGGCGTAGGTGCGCAGCTGGGATGCGGTGGCGTGCAGCTGCGCGTCGGTTCGCTGCAGGGATAGGCTCTTGGCGGCGGCTACCTGGGCGAGCAGGTCGCGCAGCACGTCGATACCCTCGCCGGTTCGCGCGGAGACGGCGATGGGTGCGGCGAGCAGGTGCGCTTCGGTGCCCTCAGCCTGGAGCAGGCGAGTGAGGGATGCGAGCACGGCGGGCACCTCGGCGGGTGCAAGCTTGTCCGCCTGGTTGAGCACGCAGAGCGCCTGCGCGCCGGAGGCGGCAAGCGGCACCATGAAGTCGCGGTGGATGACGGCGTCGGCGTATTTTTGAGGGTCGACAACCCAGACGAGTACGTCCACGTAGCGCATCATGCGGGCGGCGAGGTCGCGGTTGGTGGTGGTGACCGAGTCGAAGTCGGGCATGTCCAGCAGGATGAGGCCGCCGGTGCGGGTGCGCATTTCGCCGCGTCCGCCTACAGCGCGGCGGATGCGGTTGAAGAGTCCGGGTGCCGGCTCGGTGACGGCGTTGGGTGCCACCGCTCCCCCGGCTGCTTCTCCTTCGGCGGTGAGCGCCTGAGTTTGCGGGTAGACGCGCTTGTCAATGCCGAGCCAGTCGAGCAGTTCTTCGCTGCCTTCTGCCTCCCAGATGGCCGCCTGCACGGTGGAGGTGGTCGGGCGCGTGGGCGCAGAAAGGGCAATATTCTGCCCGGCGATGGCGTTGAAGAGCGTGGATTTGCCGCTGCCGGTCGCGCCGAAGAAGCCGATGACGGTGTGTTCGGTGGAGAGTTCGCGGCGCTGGCTGAGGCGTTCGAGGGTTTCGGCGGCGTCAAGCAGGACGGTTTCGGGGACTCGTCCTTCACCGTAGCTGATGGCTTCTTTCAGGGAGGCGACGGAGCGCGCGAAGGGCGAGGTCGCCACGGCAGGGGTGGCGCCTCGCTCGGTATGGCGCTCAGTGGCTTTGTTCTCGGGTTTATTCTCGGGGGTAGTCATAGTGCATTTTTCTTCGTCTGTGGTGCGGGGTGCCTGTCCGGAGTGGTTTAGCGGACAACCGTGCCGTTAGTGTGAGCTGCGGTTTGGCTCTGCGCGCTCATCTCCGCGGCGATTTTCTGGACCTGCTCGGCGGCGCGGTGAATGTCCTCCGCCTCAGCCTGCGGGTCGGTTTCTTCCAGCACGGCGGTGAAAGGCTGAGCGTGTTCGGTGAGCAGATCCGCCATGCGTTCGAGCAGGTCGGTGCGGGCGCGGGTTGCCATGCGGCGCACCGCATCTTCACCGAAGATAGACTCGAGCAGCTTCGTGCCGACCACGCCGCTACCGCCCGCAATACCCGCCTCAATACCGGTAATACCGCCGGTGAGGCTGAACGCGGCGACCATGAGCATCACGGCGGCGGCATTCACACCAAGGGAGAGGAAGCGGGCACGTTTACGCTTATCGGCGCCTTCTTCACGGATCATTTCAAGGACGGAACCCTGCCAGAGGCGAATCTGCTCGGCAACAGCTGCGGAGAAGATGTCTTCGGCAGACTGCACCTCACCCTTCGCATCACCGTCTGCGTTCTGTTCGGGCGCAGCTGCAACAGCCTGCGGCGCGTCAAGGCGCGCCAGCAGGGAGCGTCCGGCGCGGCTGGCACGCCAGCGGGTGCGGGTGTTTTCGGAGGCGCGGGCGGCAGCATCCAGCACAACGGCGTGGATGCCGCTTTCGAGAGCGTCTTCCACCTTCTGGGCGGCGGCGGGCTGACCGCGCAGGGCGGAGCCAACCCGGTCGCGCAGGCGACCGATGGTGCTGTCGAGGGAGCGGAAGAAGTCGCCGGTTCCCACGAAGTCGTGCCAGCGCGAGAGCACTTCGCCGCGCAGCAGGGAGCCGTCAGAGAGGGCGCCGTCGATGATGGTCAGCGCGTCCTCATATTCTTCGGCTGCGATGGCGGCAAGCGACTGGTGTGCCGCCTGCTGGCGTGCCTGTTCGGCGGCGAGCACCTGCAGGTTACCGGCGAGGGTTTCGACGGCACCGGCGAGAGTCTGCCGGGCGATGGCGGCGCGGGCGGGTGCGTCCGCGCCGAGTTCGCGGATCCACAGGGTCAGCGGGGCGAGACTGACGGGGGCGAGCATGCCGCTTTCGTCGCGCGGCTGTTCGGTGACGGTGTGAATCAGTACGGCGTGGATTCCGGCCTCGTCGAGCATGCGTCGCAGGTCGTTTTCGATGGCCTCTTCGTCGCCTTCGGGCACGCGGTTGAGCACCACGGCAATGGCGATGGAGCGTGCGGCTGCTTCGTGGAGCAGCTCCCAGGGCACGGCGTCGGCGTAGCGATTGGCGGTGGTGACAAAGAGCCACAGGTCAGCGGCGGAAAGCAGCTCCTTGGCGAGGGTGCGGTTCTCCTCAGAGACGGAGTCGATATCGGGTGCGTCAATGAGCGCGATGCCCTGCGGTAGCGCCGAGGTAGTAATAGGAATGAGGGCGCGCGCAATCTTCGGGTCGAGGCCGGGTAATGCCTGCGATCCGGCGTTCATGCCGGAGGTGCGGGTACGCGGCAGGGTGGGCAGGAAGCGTTCGGGTGACAGCGCCGCTTCGTCTTCTGCGCGGTGCAGGAGTACGGGGTGGCGGGTGGTGGGTCGAATCGCGCCGGACTGGGTGAGCGGTTCGCCGAGCAGGGTGTTGACGAGGGTGGATTTGCCGGCGCCGGTGGAGCCTCCGACCACGATGGTGAGGGGGTTGTCGACGCTGGCGCTGCGCGGCAGGATGTAGTCGTCGAGTTGGCGTGCCATGGCGGCGAGTAGGGCGCGCGCAGTGGCAGTGCCGTGCTCGGCGGTGCCGTCGTGGGTGACGGTGTAGGGGGTGCCGGGGGTTTCGCCGGCTTCTACGTCGAGCGGGAGGGGGATTCGAGTGAGCAGTTCGCGAGCTGCTTTGAGCTGCGCATAGTCGGTGGTAGTCACAGCGCTATTGTCCCATAGGGTGCATCTGCTTTATGCCATGTTTGGGTGTTGGCGCGGTCGCGTTGTGGCTAGGTTGCGCGGTTGGGGGTGCTGAGGCTGTGTGAGGGGCTGTTTTTGATAGGTGTTTGGACAACCTGAAGGGGTTGAGATACTACTTGCGCATTGAGTGCAACAACTCCAATTTATGATTTACTCACAAGAAGAAAAGATGAGAAAATCCCTAAGTTTCCGCGGGAAAACAGTATGTTTCATTGCGGTTATCCCGAACACATTGGTACGTTCTATAACCCGCATAAAACAGGCCAATATTAAGATTTGATAACTTTTTACGCTCAGGGGCAGATATGGTCTTTTTGAACCTAAAAGTACGCTTAGAATCGTTGAGCACGACAACCAGGCAGGTCATAACCCACACCGATTCCTTCAGGGGGCTTCTGGCCTGCCCTTTCTATCGCATCCGTACTCACCGCGGTATGCCACACCTACCGGGAACGCTCACCGACCTCTCACGCAACTGCATTCAAAATTTACTGCGTTGAGGTTCACTGCATCCGAGCTACCCGTTATTGCCTGCCCGTCTTTACTCTTGCGAAAGGTTGCGTATGTTCGGTTCACTGTCACGTCGCCATCTTCTTGCTCTTTCTTCCGGAGCAGCATTGAGTGCACTCGCAAGCGCCTGCAGCCCCGTCGTTTCTCGTCCTCAACCGCTCACCAAGTCTTCTCCCGATCATGCCGCACCGGCGCCTCAGAGCACCCAGACTCAATCTGCGACCACCACGCGCAGTATTACGTACGCCGAGCCTCTGCCTGCGTCGGCTCTGGATGGTCGCGGACCGGCTATTCTGCCGGATCAGTTCTTTGAGCGTTCCGGAAATTTCTCGAACGGCACCCTGAGCCATCGAGCTATTAATGTCCCCCGCCCCACCATGCCCCCGGAAGCTAAAGAGCGCACCGTTGAGGGCCTGCACGCTTTCTTGCAGTACTGGGGTGCGGCGCAGAACTATATGCTCCTCACCGGCGACACCGACCCCTTCATGAACCTGCCCGGCCAGGAGCACTTCAGCAACATGGCGCAGATGTACCGCGATATCTACCGCTACAACATTGGCTGGTTGGTCTCTAAGAGCAACCACCCCATGTGCATTAACCTGAGCTCCCCGCAGCCGGTGCCCGCCACCGAGCAGGACGTCTACTGCTGGAAGGCGACCCTGAAGGTGGACGAGAACGCGTTCCTGTTCAACCATGAGACCCGTCAGCGCGAACAGCTCACCGGTATCTACGGCAGTAATCAGAAGGCGGACGCTTACGTCTACTTTGGCGCAGAGGGCTGGCAGATGCTGGAGGATCCGAAGTCTTCCCGAGCGCTACCGCCACCCCTGCGACTAACCCCGGACCGTCCACGAATACTCCGAGCGCGCAACCGACCCCGAATGAGAGCACCCCTTCTAAGGCGGCTCGTTATATTCGAGGGTCAGCCTAAAGCTTCTTTCCATCCGTGCCTCAAAGATCCCGTCATATTGGGTGATATGTGGCACGGATGAGGGCTTTTATTTGTGTGCCACGCGTGAAGTCTATAGGCTAGGGCTAGATGAGGTCCGCCCATTTTCGCCTCAATATGCCTCTGCCCGCCCCGCGGGTGACTGTTTCGCGCCCTCCGATGGGGGCGTGATGTTAGGCTGAGGATGAGGGCGTGAGCTCTTCACCTATCACCGATACTTCCGCATCACAGCACATTCAAGGGGATCACTATGATTCACAGCCGCCGCCACTTTATTGCGTTCACGGGCACTGCCGCCCTGGGTGCGATGCTTGCCGCTTGCGGTTCCAAAAAGACTGCGGAGGCGACCCCCTCCCCCACTGCTTCCGCTTCGATTGCGGGCGCCTACGATAATCTGTCGGGCGAGCTGAAGTGGACCAAGTACGTTCCCGGTCATGGCGCAGCCCCGATGAGTAGCACCGACCCGGAGACCGGTCAGGTCTACACGATTGAGCCGACCGCCGGCCCGGCAAGCGTGGATTCTAAGGCGAGCTCCGTGCCCATCCCCGTTGAGGATGAGAGCATGTACGACAAGAACGCCCGCGGTCTGCGTGCGACTTTCGCGTATTTTGCGGCGGCGGTGAACTATGCCCGCATGACCGGTGATCCCGGTCCGGCCCTGCAGGTGGTTCAGGCACAGAACGCTACCGACCGTGCGGCGTTGGAGAAGTTGCGTGCGTTCTACGCGCCCGGCACGAACTGGCTGGTGGGTGGCGAGTGGACGTTCCGCCTGACCGATAAGCAGCCGACGACTCGCGGCACTAAGTATTCGTGGGCGTGTTCTGTTACTCAGGCGCACGGCCTGCAGGTTGAGAAGGCGACGAACACCACCAAGCCCCTGGAGAATACTGAGGCTGCGGAGATTAAGGCTCTGTACGCTGAGTACGATGAGGAGGCGAAGCGCTGGGTTGTGATTTCGCCTCAGCAGTATGATCCCGCGTTGACTCCGAAGCCGACTCAGACTCCGCGCGCGCATCCTTCGTCGACTTACACTCCGACGGTGACTGATGACAGCACCGTGGCGGCTCATGGCGGCGCGAACACTGGCACAAATAACGGTGCGAACACTTCGGGTAACGGTGCCGCGCAGGGTACCGCAAATAATGGTGCGGCACAGAATGGCGGCACCCAAAATGGCGGCGCACGACAGTACACCAGCTCCCAGAATGATGCCGCTCAGAACGGTGGCGCACAGAACGGTGGCACACAGGCTCCTCAGCCTGCCGCTACCCAGGCGCCTGCGGCTACCGCGCAGCCTGTGGCGACTCAGCCTGCCGCTGCGACGGCTCAGCCGAGTGTAGCTCCCGGCGCTCCTGACCCCGGTGCAGCTGGTGCAGAGGCTGCTCCCGCTGCGGGAGCCCAATAGCCCCTCCCCCGTAGACAATCCCTATAGACAATCCTTATAGACGATGAACGCGTCCTCGCCTTCGCTGTCTCCCGTGCCCCCTCGGTGCGCTGTTGCCGCTGGTTGCGGTAAGTTCGCTGATGGGCGGCATATCACGCTCGCTTGAGCGGTGGTACACACGGCTGTGAAGGCGGGGGCGCGTTATACTTAGGACTGTCTCTAGAGGGATATCCGCGTGTAATATCCGCTCGCCGAGGCGCACTCTCACTCGTCTCTCACCTGAGATTCTCACTCGAAAGGTACTCCGTGGCGCTTTTCCCTTTGACCTCTGGGCTTTCTAATGGTTCCGCTACCGGCATCAGCCGCCGTTCTGCTCTGCGTTACGCCGGCGCGGGCGTTGCAGGCGTGTCGTTGAGCGCCCTGCTGGTTGCCTGCGGTGGCTCTTCGTCCACCACCGAGAACGCTGATGCGGATACCCCTCAGATGTCTCCCTCTGCTTCTTCGCGCAATGATTTTAGCGGTGAGGTCACCTTCGATAACTACGAGAAGAAGGGCACTTTCGTTCCGGCGACCGAGTCCGCTCCCGCGCAGAACGTACCGGTTCCCAAGCGCCCGGCGAGCGCTTCGGAGAACTCGGTGCAGGGTCTGTACGATTCGATTGCGTTCGTGTATGCGGCGATTAACTACCTGGTGTTGACCGGTGATGCGGCTCCGCTGCGTGAGTCGAAGGCTGATGAGAAGTTCATTGCGTCGTTCTCTGCGTTCATGGATGAGTCGAATGAGAGCTCGCAGGCGCGTGACTGGTTTGTTTCGCCGAAGGTGACGATGACTGCGTTCACCGCTGTTCCGACCCTGGTGAAGAAGAGCGTGCAGTGGACTTTTGACCTGGTGATTGATTTGGGTCCGACCGTTGTGGTTGATGGCGCTCCTGCGGAGATGTCTGAGAAGGTTCGCCGCACTGAGCGTGGCTTGGTGGTTACCGGTGTGCGTCACGATAATGATTGGACTTTGACTATTCAGGATGAGTATGAGGCGCAGGCTTCGGCTCAGCCTAAGAATGGTGGCGGTTCCGGTGGTTCCGCTAACGGCGGTAATGCTGGTGATTCCGGCAACTCCGGTGATGGCGGCAATTCTAATGGTGACAACCTTTAAGCCTTCAGATGGATGAGGCGTCATGCCCTAACTCGCACTCGGGTTAGGGCATGATTTGTTTTACTCTGGTAGTAACGAGCTTTCCTGTATTCAAGGTTTTTGTATGTCTTCTGTTTCTCAGTCTTCTTTCTCTCGCCGCTCCCTGCTGCGCCTGGGTGTGGGCGTTTCTGCGGTTGCCGGTTCTGCGGCGCTGTTGAGTGCGTGCGGTTCGGGTGGCTCTAGCCAGCAGTCTGGTTCTCAGGGCGGTAGCTTGAACGGTTCGAAGTCGAGCGCTAACCCGAATGGGTACAGTGATGATGGTCAGAACTATTCGGGTCTGGTGGAGTACACCCACTATGAGAGCGCGTTGAATTATGAGCAGGGTACGGTGGAGCATCCGCCGCGTAATGCTCCGAAGCCAAAGGTGACTGAGGCGCTGTCGGTCAATACGGTGACGGGTTTCCATGAGGCGATTGCTTATTTTGCGGCGGCTATGGATTATCTGGTGAAGACCGGTAGCACGGATGCGTTTTCGACCGGTATTACGTTGTCGTCGAAGACTCGCTCTGAGGTGGATGCCCTGTCGGCTTCTATTCTTGCGGGTGTACAGAAGGGTTCCTGGTATGTGAATCCGTCGGCTTCCTATGCGCTTTCGAGTGCGCAGCCGTCCATTATGAGTGATGGCAACCTGCTGTTTAAGGGCAAGTACACTCTGGATTTCGGTACGGAGGCGGTGGCTGAGGGCAAGATCCAGCCGGTGGTTGCCTCCGCGAGTGCTTCAGCTTCTGCTGAGCCTACTGAGCCTTCTGAGGATGCGCTGGTGTCTGAGGCGGCGTCCCCCAGCGCTTCTGCCAGCGCTTCTGCGACCGCGGCGGGTCCGGCGTCTCAGGTGACGGTTCAGGAGTGCGATTTCCGCGGCCGCTACCACGCTGATTCTAAGATGTGGGAGCTGAGCGTGGCGTACGGTGCGACGCTCCAGGGAGGTACCGCCCAGGGTGGTGCTTCCTCCGCGAGCGCGGTAGCATCCGGTTCGGCTTCCGCGTCCTCTTCTGCCGCCGCTTCCGCTGAGGCGTCCACCACCTCCGCGGCGTCATAGTTCGTCATAACGCTTTGATCTGCGAGGCGCTTCTCACGCTTCGCCCACTCAACTCTGTATCCTGTTGGGTTTGCGGCTAAACTGGTTGCAATCACCGACTGACTGAAAGGTATCACTATGTCCGAGAACCTGACCCGCCGCGCGGCGCTGGGTGTACTGGGCGTCAGCTCCATGGCTTTGCTGGCGGCTTGTGGCTCTAAGGCTACTTCTGAGGCGTCTGCTTCCGCTTCTGGCTCTGAGAGCGCTTCTGCTGCTGAGTCTGCTACCGCGTCACCGAGCACCTCGGCTTCGGCGTCTGCTTCCCCTTCCGCTTCTGCGTCGGCTTTGGCTACCGCTACGAATTCTCCGCTTCCTAACGACAATAAGGATTACAGCGGCGTAGCGAAGTTGGAGAAGATGGAGGAGCACGGCGAGTACCAGCCGGGTAACGCTGAGCACCCGCCGCAGAATGTTCCTTCCCCGATCGTTCCGGAGGCCATGCACCAGAATTCGGTGGCTGGCTTTGCGGCGGCTCTGGCGTACTTCGGTGCGGCGTTTGAGTACCTGCTGCGTACCGGCGATATGCACTACATGAACGAGGTCAGCACCGACCAGGAGACCCTGGCGGCGATGAAGAAGTACGCGGACTCCACCAAGGCAGGTATTGACGAGAAGAAGACCTGGTACGTGAACCCGACCGCTACTTTGACTATTGGCACCAAGCAGCCGGTTTTGGCGCAGGGCGCGTACAACTGGACTGTGACTCTGAACGTGGACCTGGGTGAGAAGCTGTTCAAGGACGGCAAGGAGCAGACCGTGGCGGCTGATAAGCGTCACGTGAAGATGTTCGGTGAGGCTGTTGGCCGCTACTTGAACAACAAGTGGGACCTGCACATGGACATCAACTAGTCCTCCGGGCTGGTTTTCTCCCCCTGTTTTTGGGTCTTTTCCATCTCAGGATGCAGTTTTTCACTGTTTTTTCCATTGATGGCAATAAAATTTGTGGCTCCGGCTTGCGGTGAACAGAGTTCATCATTACTCTTATATACAGAGGTTGTCTTTTGGGCTACATAATGTTTCTAGAGAGCGCCGCACATTCATCATCCTTTATCGAGAAAGGGTTTGTGCGGCGCTTTTCTGTACCCTCTTCCCGAGCCTTATTTCTTGAAGTTTTTCTCTGGCATTATTACGAACTGTGACCGCAGGTTTAAACCTGCCGCCGGTGAGTAGTAGAGTTGCCACGTAACCGATTATTCATTGCGGAGACCCCGTCACGGCTGGCCTCCCCCAGGCTCATGTAAGGAGCACCCCATGGCAAAGATTCTCAACAGCATTGTTGAAGCAACCGGCCAGACCCCCCTGGTTAAGCTGAACCGACTGGACGAGGGCCTTCCCGGTAACGTTGCGGTCAAGCTTGAGTTCTACAACCCCGCAGGTTCGGTCAAGGACCGTATCGGCCGCGCCATCATTGACGCTGCTGAGAAGTCGGGTGCGCTGAAGCCCGGCGGCACCATCGTTGAGGGTACTTCCGGTAACACCGGTATTGCGCTGGCTATGGTGGGTGCTGCTCGCGGTTACCGCGTCATCCTGACCATGCCGGAGACCATGTCTGCTGAGCGTCGCGTGCTGCTGCGCGCTTACGGTGCTCAGATTGTGCTGACCCCCGGTACCGAGGGTATGCGCGGCGCTGTGGAGAAGGCTAAGGAAATCGTTGCGACCACCGAGAACGCTATCTTGGCATCCCAGTTCTCCAACGAGGCGAACCCCACCATTCACTACAACACCACCGGTCCCGAAATTTGGGAAGCAACCGACGGTAAGGTCGACATTTTCGTGGCGGGCATTGGCACCGGCGGCACCATCTCCGGTTCGGGTAAGTATCTGAAGGAACAGAACCCGAACGTGAAGGTTGTTGCGGTTGAGCCTAAGGACTCCCCGCTGCTGTCTGAGGGTCGCGTTGGCCCCCACAAGATTCAGGGCCTGGGCGCTAACTTCGTTCCGGAGACTCTGGACCGTGGCGTCTACGATTCGGTGACTCCGGTCAGCGCTGAGGACGCTATGCGCACCTCCCGTCTGCTGGCTACCCAGGAAGGTATTCTGGGCGGTATTTCTTCCGGTGCGGCTGTCTGGGCTGCTCTGGAGGAGGCTAAGAAGTCTGAGAACAAGGACAAGCTGATTGTGGCTATTGTTCCCGACTTCGGTGAGCGTTACATCTCTACTGCCCTGTACGAGGATATCCGCGGCTAATAGCCCGTTGTTTCTCCCCTCTGCTCCCTGCCTGAGGTCTTGGACCTAGGGTTTGGATAGCTGATGCCCCGCCTCCGGCTCGTCCCGCTGTGGACGGTCCCGAGGCGGGGCTTTTGCGTCTTTTGACCGGCAGAAATATTACGTTCCGCGCGTTTGTGTGACTGAGTTTTTGGTATGCGTGTCTACTATGACATGTAGCCGGCCGGGAATAGGCGAAAGGGCTTCATTGTTGGTACCTTTGGAAAGGTCGCATATACAGAGCACGACCGATGAGGGAAAGGGAACCCATGAGTTTTATTGCGCGTCTGCGTGAAGATATTGAGAACGTCCGCCAGCACGACCCTGCTGCGCGCGGCGCTGTCGAGATTGCGCTGAACTATTCGGGTATGCACGCCATCTGGGTTCACCGTCTGACCCATAAGCTCTGGCAGAAGGATGAGACGAAGGCTCTGGCTCGTACTCTCTCGCAGTTTGCTCGTTTTCTGACCGGTGTGGAGATTCACCCCGGCGCGACCATTGGCCGCCGTTTCTTCATCGATCACGGCATGGGCATTGTCATTGGTGAAACCGCTGAGGTTGGTGACGACGTGATGCTGTACCACGGCGTGACCCTGGGCGGTCGCTCCCTGGAGAAGGTGAAGCGCCACCCCACCATTGGTGACCGCGTGACCATTGGTGCCGGCGCTAAGGTGCTGGGTCCGGTGGAGATTGGTTCCGATAGCGCTATTGGCGCGAACGCCGTGGTGGTCAACGATCACCCCGCCGATTCGATTATTACCGGCATTCCGGCGAAGCACCGCCCGCGCACCCCGGAGAAGAAGAAGCCCCTGGTGGACGCTGTGGAGTATATTGACCCCGCCATGTGGATTTAGCGCTTGTTAGCGTTTTGAGGCGGTAGCGGCGCGTCTGGAGGCTCCTGACGAGGCTCTGCAGGCCTTCTCCCCTGCTATAGCCCCTAAAATACCCCTGGAGATACCCTTGAGACACCTCGGGGTACCCCATATCAAGACATAACGAAAGCCCGCCTTCGACCGGATTCTCATCCAGCCGAAGACGGGCTTTATGTATTCAGCTACGGGAGCTTAGTGAACGTGAATGTCCGCTGCGTTCACCTCGGAACGGTCACCGCTCCACATGGTGTGGAAGGCGCCCTCTTCGTCAATACGACCGTAGGTGTGTGCACCGAAGAAGTCACGCTGACCCTGAATCAGGGATGCGGGCAGGCGGTCGCGGCGCAGACCGTCGTAGTAGGACAGTGCGGAAGCGAACACCGGCACGGGGATGCCCAGTGCGGTTGCCTTAGCCACCACGCGACGCCAGGAAGGAACGAGCTCCTCCATGAGGTTCTTGAAAGCGGGTGCCAGAAGCATGTTCGCGGGAGCCTCATCAGCGTAGGCAGCCATGATGTCGCCCAGCAGTTCGGCGCGGATGATGCAGCCTGCACGCCACAGCGATGCGATGGTGTCCAGCTTCAGGTCCCAGCCGTATTCCTTGCCTGCGCGGGTGAGCAGGTCCATGCCCTGTGCGTACGCAACGAGCTTGGAGGCGAAGAGTGCGCGGCGCACATCCTCAACGAACTCGGGGTCGCCTGCACCGATGCCGGTGGTTGCGATGAGGCCTGCGGGCAGTTCGCGCTGTGCCTGCTCGCGCTGCTCACGTTCGGAGGAGGAGAGGGCGCGTGCGAACACGGACTCTGCGATAGCGGAGACGGGGGAACCGAGGTCCAGGCCGGCCTTAGCTGTCCACAGGCCGGTACCCTTCTGGCCCGCTGCGTCAACAATAACGTCGACCAGGGGCTTGCCGGTCTTTGCATCGACCTGTGCGAGCACCTCAGCGGTGATTTCGATTAGGTAGGAGCTCAGGTCGCCTTCGTTCCAGGTCTTGAAGATTTCTGCCTGCTGTGCCGGCTCAATGCCCGCGATGGAGCGCAGAATGTCGTAGGCTTCACCGATGACCTGCATGTCGGCGTATTCGATGCCGTTGTGGACCATCTTCACGAAGTGACCTGCACCGTCGGTGGAGATCCATGCGCAGCAGGGTGCGCCGTCCTGAGGTGCCTTCGCTGCGATCTTTTCGAGCAGCGGGCCCAGGTGCTTGTAGGACTCTGCGGAGCCGCCGGGCATCATGGAGGGGCCCCAGAGAGCGCCCTCTTCGCCGCCGGAGACGCCAACGCCCACGAAGTGCAGGCCCTTTTCAGCCAGGGCGTGCTCGCGACGGATGGTGTCGGGGAAGTGGGAGTTACCGCCGTCGATAATGATGTCGCCCTCATCGAGCATGGGAGTGAGCTGCTCGATCACTGCGTCGACGGGTGCGCCCGCCTTGACCATAATCAGGATGCGGCGGGGAGACTCGAGGGAGTCAACGAGTTCCTGCAGGGACTCGGTACGGATGAAGTCGCCGTCTGCGCCGTGCTCAGCCAGCAGTGCGTCGGTCTTCTCTACGGAACGGTTGTGCAGTGCCACGGTGTAGCCGTTACGTGCCAGGTTGCGGGCGAGGTTTGCGCCCATGACAGCAAGGCCGGTGACACCAATCTGTGCCTTCTTGTTTTCAGTCATGTATATAAGGATACGCGCTTAGGGCAGGCTATATATAGGTGGAGTGCAGTTTTATGCCCGAAGGAATCGCAGTTCCGGCTGGATTATCTTCGCGAGCTTCCCGCCGGGTACCCTCGCGGCAAGTCAATAGGTAAACAAAAACCCCGGTACCTTGCGGTACCGGGGTTAGCGGTGGGTCCTACCGGGATCGAACCGATGACATCCACGGTGTAAACGTGGCGCTCTACCAGCTGAGCTAAAGACCCATAGTTCTCACTGATTCGTTGCCGTTTCAGTGGCGAACACAAGAGAAAACTATACGGGCTTTTGAGGTGCCACGCAAATCCGAGACGCGTGTTCTATGTCTCAATATTTTTTTCTTTTTCGCAACTCACCCCACAGCAAGCCACATCAAGCCATGTTGACCCCCGGCCTTATAGGTAGGTCACACCCCATCATTCCGCGCCATTCCGCCAACCCCACCATTCCGCACTATTTAGATACAAAAAGACCCTAACTAGTACTTTTGATGCGCATATTTTTCGCTCAGAGAGCTAAGCCACGAAACCCACATCACAAAAACCTTCGTTTGATGCCAAGAAGCCCACATTTAGGTCTAAGATAGTAGAGATAAGTAGCGAAGTAGACCCCACGGATCTATAGCGCTTAAACGCAGAGATTGTTCGACAATGCAACATCGCGGCGAACAATCTACACAACCGCACAGAAGAGAGGTTGGATTAGTTTGGCTAACGTACCGAACGAGCACTCCCTGAGCACCCTTCTTGATGGCCTCAAGGACATCGACGTAGAAGAGACCCAGGAATGGGCTGAGTCCCTCGAGGACCTTATCAAGACTCACGGCACCGAGCGTGCAGAGTACATCCTTCGCGCGCTGCTCAAGGAGGCTGGCGCAAAGGGCGTAAAGGTCCCCACTCTGGTCAAGACCGACTACATCAACACCATCCCCGCAGACCAGCAGCCCGAGTACCCCGGCGATGAGGAACTCGAGCGCCAGTACCGCGCATGGATCCGTTGGAACGCAGCAATCATGGTTCAGCGTGCCCAGAAGAAGGGCATCGGCGTTGGCGGTCACATCTCCACCTTCGCAGGTGTCGCTGACATCTACGAGATGGGCCAGAACCACTTCTTCCGCGGCCGTAACCACCCCGGTGGCGGCGACCAGATCTTCTTCCAGGGTCACTCCTCCCCCGGTGTCTACTCCCGCGCATTCGTTGAGGGCGTCCTGACCGAAGAGCAGATGGACGGCTTCCGCCAGGAGAAGACCAAGGGCGCAAACGGTATTCCTTCGTACCCGCACCCCCGCTGCATGCCCGAGTTCTGGCAGTTCCCGACCGTTTCCATGGGTCTGGGCCCCCTGAACGCAATCCACCAGGCATCCTTCAACAAGTACCTGCACAACCACAAGATCAAGGACACCTCCGAGCAGCACGTCTGGGCATTCCTGGGCGACGGCGAAATGGACGAGCCCGAGTCGCGTGGTGCACTGCAGCTGGCTGCAAACGAGCACCTGGACAACCTGACCTTCGTCGTCAACTGCAACCTGCAGCGTCTGGACGGCCCCGTTCGCGGTAACGGCAAGATCGTTCAGGAGCTCGAGGCATTCTTCCGCGGCGCAGGCTGGCACGTCATCAAGGTCCTGTGGGGCTCCGACTACGACGAGCTGCTCAAGAAGGACAAGAGCGGCAAGCTCATCCAGCTGATGAACGAGACCCTCGACGGTGACTACCAGACCTTCCGCGGTGAAGACGGCGGCTACATCCGCGAGCACTTCTTCGGCAAGTACCCCGAGACCAAGGAACTGGTTGCAGACCTGACCGATGAGCAGATCTTCAACCTGCGCCTGGGTGGCCACGACGACAAGAAGCTCTACGCAGCCTTCAAGGAAGCTATGGAGACCAAGGGCAAGCCCACCGTCATCCTGGCACAGTCCATTAAGGGTGCGGAGCTCGGCCCGTTCTTCGAGGCACGTAACTCCACTCACCAGATCAAGAAGTTCACCATGGAAGCACTGAAGGGCTTCCGTGACCACCTGAACATCCCCATCTCCGACGAGGAGCTGGAGAAGGATCTGTACAACCCGCCGTACTACCTGCCCGAGGCAAACCACCCGGCACTGCAGTACATGCAGGCACGCCGTAAGGAACTCGGCGGTTACATCCCCGGCCGCGCAACCGCACAGCCCGAGATCACCCTGCCCGAGTCCAAGGTCTACGCACAGACCAAGAAGGGCTCCGGCAAGCAGACCGCTGCTACCACCATGGCGTTCGTCCGCCTGATGAAGGACCTCATGCGTGTGAAGGGCTTCGGTCACCGTATCGTTCCCATCACCCCCGATGAGGCACGTACCTTCGGTATGGACTCCTTCTTCCCGTCCGCTAAGCTGTACAACCCCAACGGCCAGAACTACGTGCCCGTTGACCACCAGCTGATGCTGACCTACACCGAGTCCCCCGAGGGCCAGATCGTTCACGTGGGTATTAACGAGGCAGGCGCAACCGCAGCGTTCACCGCTATCGGTACCTCCTACGACACCCACGGCGAGCCGATGATCCCGATTTACATCTTCTACTCGATGTTCGGTTTCCAGCGCACCGGCGACGGCTTCTGGGCAGCTTCCGACCAGATGTGCCGCGGCTTCGTTATCGGTGCAACCGCAGGTCGTACCACCCTGGCCGGTGAGGGTCTGCAGCACGCTGACGGTCACTCCCCGATCCTGGCGTCCACCAACCCGGCGTTCAAGATCTACGACCCGGCATACGGTTACGAGATTGCGCACATCATGGAGCGCGGTATCGAGCAGATGTACGGCACCAAGGACGAAGACCACAACGTCATGTACTACCTGACCGTGTACAACGAGCCGATTCACCAGCCTGCTGAGCCGGCAAATGTTGACGTTGAGGGCATCATCAAGGGTATCCACAAGATCAGCGAGTCTCCGCTGACCTCCGGCCCCAAGGCACAGCTGCTGGCATCCGGCGTTGCTGTTCCGTGGATTGAGAAGGCTCAGAAGCTGCTGGCTGAGGACTGGGGCGTCTCCGCAGACGTCTGGTCTGTCACCTCGTGGACTGAGCTGCGCCGCGACGGCATTGCCGCTGAGGAAGAGGCTCTGCTGAACCCGAACCAGCCCGCTCGCGTTCCTTACGTGACCCAGAAGCTGGCAGGCGCTGCTGGCCCGATCATCGCGACCACCGACTTCGCTTCGGATGTTCCCGACCAGATTCGCCAGTTCGTTCCGAACGACTTCGCAACCCTGGGTGCTGACGGCTTCGGCTTCGCAGACACCCGCCCGGGTGCACGTCGCTTCTTCCACATCGATGCAGAGTCGGTTGTTGTCCGCACCCTGCAGATGCTGGCAAAGCGCGGCGAGGTTGCAGCAGACGTTCCCGCGAAGGCATTCGCTAAGTACGACCTGCTGAACGTGAACGCTAACTCCGAGCTGGAGCAGCACTAAGCATTTAGCTCTAGAACCCCGGTTCTGCGTTAGACGCTAAACGATGCCCCCGGTTGATGATTCATCAGCCGGGGGCATTCTATTTATTGGTTTTTGAGAACCCACTCTTTATATCGGAGATAAACTTCTGATAGCTGCTGCCGCTGTTCTTCTAGTTTTGTTTCGTTATCTCGAATGAGCGGTTTTTGATACGAGGCTACGAGGTTGGCAAGACCTTGAGCCATTCCTGTATCTTTACTGCATTGTGCTTCAATGACACTGATTCGAATTTCTTCTTCCGATGCTGGGGCATTATTATCACCACTAGCGCGGGTTGCATCTGATAGCTCTTGTGTTTCCCATTCTTCATCGCCTTTTCGTGGCGTTAGACCTTTATCCGATAGGCATTTCCACCATGCTTCACGGTATTTTTTCCATTCGGGATGATTCATGGCGGCCGCATAGGATTGACCGTGGATTCGACGATAGGCTTCTGTGAGGCCACTTTGCTCTTCGAGGCTGATGCCCGCGATCTCTTTCAACGTGGCTAAGATTTCAGGCATGCACTGTTCCATGATTTTTGTGTCATAGCCCCCGGATGATGGTGCATTCCCGGATCGCTTGTAGTTTCCATATTTGGCGGAGTATTCGGGGTTCCAGAGGCCAAACTCGCGACCGGACGAAAAGAATTTCCTGTCTTCTACATCCGGGATATATATTTCATAGGATTGGCCGTGCTTTGCGAAACAGCGCTGCCTGAGAATTTCCAAAGCTCGACCGTAATACTGGGAATTTTCGTCTAAAAGGTCATTGTATTCTTCGAGTGGAGTAATGATTCGGTTATTTTTATAGTCTAGAGTTGCTTGGGCCGTTTCATCACGTTCTAGTTGCGGGCCTGTAGAACAGGATGTGCAGGCTAACGTGAATGCAAACGTTAAAGCCATTGCAGGCTGAAAGAATTTCTTGAGGTTCATGATTTTTCCTTTCAAGAACAACAAGGGGATTATTTTTGCGGCTGAGCGGCATAATACTTATGTCATATTATGCCGCCCAACCATTTATGCGGGGAAATTAGTCATTTCGGCGAAGGGAAGTGATCTTATCGTTCCAGTCTCCGTCCCACCAATTTCGACCTTCATAGAAACCTTCGAGGCTGTTGAAGTCGCGATAATTGATATCGAATGAGAGTCCCTTGTAGTTTTTATCCTGATAAGCGACGTAACGTTCGCCATGGCTTCGGATGGAAGATACGCGATCATTCATATCACGCAGGTGAGGCACGTACCGGTCACCGTGGGTATCGTGAATACCGCCTGCCTCGTTATAGTTACGCCAGTCGTAAAAGACTGCGGCGCTACCGGCGGGCATCGCTGCCATGGTTGCTGCCGTTGCAACCATCGCGGTTGCAAGAGCCTTGTAGAGCTTCATCGTAAACTCCTAGTGTTTTGAGAAGGATATCCTTCTGCGTGAGTGAGATATGTTTCACGACCTGGTGTATACCAAGCCCTCCTCTTAGATACAATCCCAATCTATGTAATCGGAATCATATTTAAGAGGTGGCTACAATGTAGCACTCATTAAGGAGTCTTTTCAAGCAATGAGTGAGTCATGTGTCACAAAATTTAAGAGTGTATGTATAATAAGGGCTGTAAAATTTGGTATTTTACACCATTTGCATACTGATAATTTTTTGCACGAATATTTTATGTGACTAAAATCACTCAAAAGATACTCTTTATGATAATAACACGAATGCATGTTTTAACTGAATTAGCCCGGAGGTAACGTATTACCTCCGGGCTACATCAGTTATGGGGAAATCAGTGATAGGGGGTTAGCCTGCGAAGTGGCCGGTCACCTCCGCCAAACGCGCCGGATTCACCAGGTCAGGGTGCGTACCCTCCAGCAGCACCGCACGGAACGACGACGCATGCGCCGCCCAACCCTTCGCATCCAGATACGGCTGATCCTCATGCGGCACACCCACCAGCAACACATCACCATCAAAGAACGCCTGCTCAGCACCACGCATCAACGCCGCCGAAGCACGCATACTACCCAGGCACACGCCCAACTTCTCCTCCGGCAGGTAACCCATCGCCGAACCAGCCCGCTGCAAACGCTCCAACGTACCCGGCAAATCAAGCTGCTCGTCGGCTGCAGGCTCTGGCAAACCGCCCATACGAAGCAGCGCACGGAAGCTCTCCTGCTCATCCGGCGCAGGCACACCCTGCCACTGCTCCGAAGGATACGCATCCAGCAGGATTACACGCTCAACCAGCGCACCCGCAGCCTGCGCCAGGGCCGCCACCTGCACCGCGGCAGTACCGCCCACAGACCAGCCCATCAACGCAAAACGACGCGGCAACGAACGCTCCGCCAGAGTCTTCTCAATCAGCTTCAGGTAGCCCTCAGCCAACTCCTGCAGGCTCGACGCAAACCCGGCATTCGGGTCAGAGAACGCCTCAGCCTGCACAGCATACACACCCTGCTGAGCCGGAAGATGCGAAAGGTACCCCGCATAGCACCAGCCCAAACCACCCGCAGGCGGCAGAATAAACAGCGGCGCAGGCTGATGAGCGGGCTCAGCGGCATCATGCGCGGCAGGATGCTCGCGCTGAGTCACAACGTGCTCGCGCAGGGGCAGAACCGGAGCGAACTCCGCACCCTCGCCACGCTCGCCCGCAATAGAAGCCGCCAAAGCCTGCACGGTCGGATGCGCAAAAAGCGCACCGATACTCACGCTCAGACCCAGCTGCTCCTCAACCGCGGCAATCACCTCAAGAGCCGCCAACGAATGACCGCCCGAAGCGAAGAAATCCTCATCCACGCCAAAACGCTCACGACCCAGCACACCGGCAATAATCGAGCACAGCTGCTGCTCCAGCAGACCGTGCGGACCCTCAGCGTCAGAAGTCTGCGGGGTCAGGTCGAGGGACGCCAACAGCTTGCGATCCGCCTTACCGGAGGGGCTCACCGGCAGAGCAGGCAGAGTATGCCACAGGGTCGGAACCATGTAGTCCGGCAGAACCTGCGCACAATGCTCACGCGCCGCCTCCACCAGCTGCTCGGCACGCTCGGCGGAAACATCGCCCACCTCCAGCACCGCCGCCAGGGCAGGCTCACGCAGACCGCGGTACAGCAGAGCCACCGAAGCGCTCACGCCCTCAACCGCGGCAAGAGCCATCTCAATATCGCCCAGCTCCAGGCGCTGACCGCGCACCTTAATCTGGTAGTCCGTGCGGCCGCGGTAGCCGATAACGGCGCGACCATCGGGAAGAATCTCCCAGCACGCCAAATCGCCCGTACGGTACAGGCGCTGGCTCTCACCGTTCAGCAGCGCGAGCGCACCGGCAGGAGCCTGCTCCACAAAAGCCGCCGCGGTCGCCTGCGGGTTGTTCTTGTAGCCGCGCGCCAGCTGCACGCCCGACAGGTGCAACTCACCCGTCACGCCCACCGGCACGGGGTGGCCGGTCGGGTCAAGGATCAGTGTGCCGGTGTTCCAGACCGGCTCGCCAATGGGCACGCTCTCACGCTGCGGGTCGGCGGAAGTCTCCCAGAAGGTCACGTCCACCGCCGCCTCGGTCGGGCCGTACAGGTTCAGCGGGTACACTCCCAGAACCTCACCCGCAGCCTGTACCTGGTCCTTCTGCAGTGCCTCGCCCGAGCAGACCACGTAGCGCAGGGGCTGCTCCCGTTCCCTGCCGAAGCCGGCATCAGCCAGGATGCGGCGCGCCGCCGGCGAAGAGGTCAGCGCCGAAAGCATGGTCGGCACAAAGTGCACCGCCGTGACGGACTGCTCGGCAATCACGCGCGCCAGGTAGGCGGGGTCGCGGTGCCCATCCGGGGCGGCAATGACCACGGCGGCACCCTCGGCAAGCGGCCAGTACAGCTCCCACACGTGCACATCAAAGGAGATGGGGGTCTTGTGCAGAACGCGGTCGCCCTCCCCCACCGGAATCTGGTGCTGCTGCCAGCGCAGGCGGTTATCAATCGCGCGGTGGCTGATGGCAACGCCCTTGGGCCTGCCAGTGGAGCCGGAGGTGAAGAGCACGTAAGCGTCCTCGTCCAGACCGGCTTTCGTGCCCGGAAGCTCCTCGGCGGCGGGTGCCCGGGTGGAATCGTCAGTGCTCAGCAGCGGCAGGGTATGCTGGGGCAGGTTCGCGTGCCGCTGCGGCTCCTGCGGGTTCAGCTCCTGCGCGGTCAGCGGCTGCAGACCGGGGCCGTGCAGCAGCAGGGAACATTCGGCGTCCTCCATCATCACGCCCACACGCTCGGCGGGCAGATCCGGCAGCACCGGCACGTAGGTGGCGCCAGTGTACAGCAGGGCGTACAGCGCCACGTACTGCTCCACACCGCGGTGCACACGCAGACCCACCGCATCGGAAGGGCGAACACCCCAGTCCAGCAGCTGCGCGGCAAGCGCGCGGGCACGCTCATCCAGTTCGGCGTAGGTGAGGGCGCGGTCAAAAGCGTAGGCGCGCTCCGACTCGGGGGTGAGCACCTCATCGCGCGCGGGGGCAGAATCCAGCACCGCGAGCGCCCGCGGATGCGCCGCCACCGCATCACGGAAGCGACCCAGCAGGGTCTTGTACTCCAGCGGATGCTCGGTCAGCGCCGGGGCGGTCAGCTCGCGCAGGGTCGCAAGCTCCGCCTCGGTCGCCAAACCCAGGTTGTTCAGGGAGGCACCCTCGCGCTGCGCCTCCGCGGCGTAGGCGGGTAGCCACTCGCTCAGGCGGGCGGCGTGGCGTTCCAGCTCCTTGGCGGTGTAGAGCGCCGGGTTCATGTCAATCTCGCAGGAGATGCTGTTGCCGCGGCCGGGCATGCCGCGCAGGGTGAAGGTCGCGTCAGCAACGGGACCGGCAGAGATATTGTGGATGCGCGCGGTCGGTACCGCGGATCCGGACTCGTCCTTGGAGGGTGCCGCCAGCGGCAGCACCGCGTCGAAGGGCACCACGTTAATCTGCGCGCCAAACAGCCTGGACTGGGCGTTACGTGCGGTACGTTCGAGGTCTTCCTGACGGGCCAGCGGATGCTCAGCGTTACGGGCGTACTGTTCCTTCACCGAGTGCAGGGACTCCGCGATGGGACCGGTCGCCGCAACCTGCACCGGCAGCACGTTCACCGCGGTACAGCCGGTCTGCGCACTCGCCGCACCCAGGGCGCGGGTCGCCTCCGGCAGGGTGCGGGCGAACATGCGGTTCATCTGCGGCACGCCGAACGAAGCCTGCGGGTAGCCGCCCACACGCGCCAGGTACGAGCCCACGGCGGCGGTCGCCAGCACCGGCCAGGAGACGGCGTGCTGCTTTGCCGCATCCAGCAGAGCCTGCTGGGTGGGCACGTCAATGCTGAATGCCAGGCGTACAGACCGCGCCGACGGGGAGGCGGTACGACCCGCCAGGGAGGTGTCTTCCTGTTCCAGGGCGCCGCTCGCCTCCCAGAAGGCGACGTCTTCGTCACGTGCGGCGGAGGCGGCGTCGTCGGCATCGAGCAGCTGTTGCAGGCTCATGCGGCGGGTTGCCGGGACCGGCTGACCGGCGGACAGGGCGCGGTATATCGCCGCCACGCGGGAGAGGCCGTTGAACGCGACGAACCCGTCGGCAACCACGTGGGAGAAGGAATGGTACACCCAGAGGAACCCGCCGTAACGCACCGCTGCACTGCGCACGGTCACGCCCTCATCGGTGGTGAGGGGCTGGGCGAGCAGGCACTGTGCCCAGGCCCGTACCGGCGCGGGCAAATCAGAGTCAGGCAGGGCTGATTCAGGCAGGTCAGAGGCGTTCTCCTCCCCCGCCTCGGCGGAGCCGTTCAGCTCCCCCTCATCCATCAGCTCCCCCTCGTCCACGAGCAGGTCAATGCCCGCAAGGAACGCCTCAAGCGGCAGAATCTGCTGGGAGGCGGCACCATCGGCAATGCGGGTGCGCACGCGGAAGCCCTCGTTCTCGCGGTAGAGCTGCACCAGCGCCTCACGCAGCAGGGCGAGGTCGGTGTCCGCGGGGCATTGCAGAACCTCCGCGGTGTTGTAGCAGGGGTTCGACGGGTCAATCGCGGCGGCAAAGTAGATGCCGCGCGCGTTCGTGGTCAGCGGCAGCCAGGGACTGTCAGCGCTGTGCGATGCGGGGTCAGTCGCGGCGGTGCGAAGGTCGGAAGCAGTCCCGAAGCTAGCGGGTGCGATAGTATCAGCTACGCCCATGGTGGCCTCTCAAAGGTCTGGAGTAAGGGTCTGGATTAGGGATGATATGCGGTGTGTGAAAGGTAGGCTGCTGCCCCGCTGTTTCGCGCTGACAAGGGTAAACCGACAGTGGCAACCCCAGCCAAGTCTCCGGCATGAACGCGGCCAAGAGCTCCGCCACAAAATACGGCGCGAGACGGCACAGATTAAGCGGGGTGAGCGAGGCGAGTAGCAAACACCCCGGGCACCCGCCTGCATTTGCGGCAGGCGGGCACTCGGGGTGCGGTAACGCTTAGCCCAGGCGGGAGGCGATGAACTCCACGGTCGGGTTCTCCACCAGCTCGGTAAACTCAATCACGGCGCCTTCGGCAGCAAGATCATCGAGCAGCGCGAAGGAACCCATCGAGTCCAGGCCCAGGGAGAACAGGTCGGTGGTCGGCTCGTCAAAAGCGGTCTGCAGGGAGTCGGGCTCGACGATGTACTTCTCCATGATGGGGCGCAGGGTCTCAAGTGCGGACATTTTTCTCCTCAAGTAGGGGTAGGAATACGGGCGTAAGGTTTAGCCGAAAAGGGTTTAGCCGAAAATTTCGGCAAGCTTGGCGCGCAGTTCGCGGCGAGAAATCTTACCCACGTTCGTGGTGGGCAGCTCCTGCAGAACCTGCACGCGCTCGGGAATCTTGAAGTCGGCGAGCTTCTTCGAGGTGAAGAACTCGTGCATCGTGCGGCGCGGGTTTTCACCCAGGTCGGCGCCTTCCTGCGGCACAATGACCAGGCCCACACGCTCGCCCACGGTCTCATCCGGGATGCCCAGAACCACGGCGTCAAAAACGTCGGGGTGGGTCAGCGCCAGCTCTTCGATTTCGTCCACGGCAATCTTCTCGCCGTTGCGGTTAATCTGGTCCTTCGCGCGGCCGGTCACCTCAAGGTACTTGCCTGCGACCAGTCGCACAATGTCGCCGGTGCGGTAGAAGCCGTCCTCGGTGAATCCGTAACGGTTCGCGTTCTCCTCCAGGTAGTAGCCGCGAATCGTGTACGGGCCGCGGGTGAGCAGGTGGCCGCTCTCGCCGCGCTTAACCGGCTGGTCCTGATCATCAACAATCAGAATTTCATCGTCGGGGCTAATCGGGTAGCCCTGAGTCCTCAGACGCATCTCAATCGGGTCGGTGGAGCGGGTGTAGTTCACCAGGCCCTCAGCCATGCCGAACACCTGCTGAACGGTGCAGCCGAGCACGGACTCAATCTTGCCCGCAACCGCCGGAGCCAGCTTTGAGCCGCCCACCTGCAGGGTCTGCAGGGAGGGCAGGGACACGCCGCGCTTCTCCGCGGAGGCGACCCACGCCTGAGCCAGCGGCGGCACCAGCGCGGAGGTGGTCACACCCTCCATCTCAATGAGGTGGAACGCAGTCTGCGGGGACGGATCCGCCGCAAACACGAGCTTGCCGGAGACGCACATAACGCCCAGAATACCGGGCGAGCTCATCGTGAAGTTGTGCGCGGCGGGCAGCACCACGAGCATGGTCGTGTTGTTGTTCAGCTTGCAGATATCGACCGAGCCGCGCACCGAGTACAGGTAGGCGGCGTGGGTGCGAGGAATCAGCTTCGAAATGCCGGTCGTACCGCCGGAAAGCTGCAGGAACGCCACCTGCTCGCTCGCGCGCTGGTTCTCGGTGTTCTGAACGACGCCGGGCACGAACTCTTCAGCAAGCTCCTTGTCGGTCAGCGGGGTCAGCGGCTCGGCAACGTCAATAGCGACCGGCGGCTCCAGGGAGTTCTTGCGCAGCTCGGCGGCAACGTCCTCGTGCAGGGCGGCAAAATCTGCACCGGGGGTCAGCGAAGAGAACACGTGCGCCGCCGCGTCAGTGCGGGTCGCAAAGTGCACGAGCTCGGTAGTGCGGTGCTGCGGCAGGCAGAACACCGGCAGAGCTGCCGCCCAGAAAATACCCAGCAGGTACACCAGGTACTCGGCAGTGTTACCCAGCTGCAGCAGCACGCGGTCACCGGGCTGCACGCCAGCCTGAATGAGGCGCGCCGCAGCGGCACGACCTGCCGCCTCCAGCTCACCGTAGGAGAGGCGAATCTGCTGGGGCTTGCCGTCCTCATCGAGCTGCGCGTGCGAGATCGCCACCAGCGCCGGGAAGTGCGGCTTTGCGCGGCAGGCATCCAGCAGGAACTCAGGGATGGTCTGGTCAATCCAGTAGCCAGCTTCGCGGTACTTCGCGGCAAAAGACTCGGGGATGAGCGGTGTGGGGGCCAGGGGGCTACGTTCTACGGTCATCTTCTCTCGATTTCTATGTCGTTTGCGGTTTCTATAGCGCTCACGTGCTGCGTGCGTTCGCAGCGTGATGCCATCTCGTCGATGAGGGCGGGTGTACAGCCTACGCCGGGTACCTTTCGGCACCCCTCGCGGCGCGGTAGTGTTGCACTCTTCTTAGGCTGTACTTCTCTAGGATACGGGCGCGGCGGTGTTTACCCTAACGGGAACCCCGCACGCCCACCATACGGGGTGTGCTCTACCCGGGCGGAGCCCTAGGCTACCTCTCGCTGGTCCTCTTCAGAGCCCGGCTCAGTACGTTCAGCCTCCCGGCTGGCTGCAATAATACGTTCCAGGGCCGGCACAATCGCACCGCGCCAGCACGCATAATCGTGACCGCCATTGAAGGTCGTGCAGTGTGCCCTCTCCAGGCCCAGCTTTTCCAGACGCGCTTTCAGCTCGCGGTGATGAGGAACCAAAACCCACTCCTGCTCCCCCACCTCAATCTCAAGGTACAGGTGGCGCAGACGGTCAATCTCGCCCGCCGCCTCAAGCTCGTCCAGGCGGTCCATGACCTGCGGCTGCCACAGCGACGAAGACTGTGCGATTGCGCCGCCAAACGCCTCCGGGCGGCTCAGCACCGCCAGCAGGGAGGACAAGCCGCCCAGGGACTGACCGTTAATCACGATGTTCTGCGGGTCGGTCTTAATGCCGTACACCGCCTCCAAGTGCGGGAACGCAATCTCCACCAGGTAGTCGGCAATCGGGTTGTCACCGTTCAGTTCCTTCCAGCGGTTCTCGCGACCGCCAGAGTGCAGGAAGAATACGTGCATCGCCGGAATACGGCCCGCCTCATGGGCACGGTTGAGGGTCTGCTCCATGCCCTGGCTGAACCACATCTCACCGTCGAACTGGATGAACAGCGGCGCATCCGGGGCGGGATCCCCCACACGACCGAGCACGTACTGGTGACCGTCAGAGGTCTGCATCCACTCGGGGTCGGGCAGCGCGTCAATCTCTTCCTGAGTCAGGATGAACTCCTGCACCGGCGCGTGCTCAAGCTGCACCACACCCATGCAACGACCGATGCGGTTGCACACGGTCTCGGGGTTCAGCGGGTCACCCTCGCCGGAGTCCAGGGCGGCACGCAGGCGCACCTGGTCGTCATCGCCCAGCCAGGCGGGGCGCTCGCCGGGCAGCGCCGGCAAGAAGTTGTAGGAGGCACGCCAGGTAGTTTCCATCTGCATGCTCAGCTGCCACCAGCCGGTGCCCTCGATGCGGGCCATGAGGGAACGATCAAGGTTCTTCTCATCGGTCAGGCGGTTGATGAACATGAGCACCTGCTCCGCCTGCTCGTTGTAGTACAGGAAGGTGACGATGCGCTCGTTCTCACTGATGGTGCCGTCGTCAAGATGCACCGGCTCGATGATGGGGGTGCCTTCGGAGACGACCTCAACGATGCGGGCGTTCAGCTCTTCGGGGCTGACCGACTCGGCAATGAGGGCGCTGATGAGGTGGCTGTCCACGCGCGGTGCCGGTACAGGGCGCGGGATCTTGGGAGGGCTCGGGCGCACAGCCGGCGCAACGGTACGAGGCTGCGCAGAAGCAGCCTGTGCAGAAGCGTTCTGCGCGGGAACGGTCGCGGTGGGTTCGTGCTCGCCCAACGGTTCCTCCTTGGTCTGTGGAAACACTCAATCGGTGAGAATCGGTGAGGAGGCGCATTATCGTTAGTTAGCCTCCACTACCTCACTCTATGGTATCCCTTACCCAAACTCCAGCCAAAGGGAAAAATGAAAGAACCAAAAAATGACAAGAATGACAGCCAGCACACGCTCCTCAAACCCAAACACGAAGCCGCCACCCTCACCCCTCCAGACCACCCCCGCCCCGCCAGGCCAGCGCAGGCCAGCTCAGAAGTTAAAAGAGATGAGGCACCGAGACCGTGCATCAAACCTCTCAAGTTACAACTTTCAAAGTCTCATGCGGCAGTCTCGGTGCCTCATCTACGGGTTCCCAAAATGGAACCTACCCAGTGCTCGGATCCGTTCATGCGTCAAAGACGGGCGAGCACCGGGTAGGCGCCCTACGCGCAGGGAATCCTGGGTCCCTCAGATCCTAGCGTTCGCTGCTTGGCGCAATGCCGAGCTTTTCCACCCGTACTGAGACGGTTGGCGCAAACTCCCACGCGGCTTAGGGGCGAAAACTACTCGCTTTCGCGGGCCGCCGAAATAGCGTCAGCGGCAATATGAATTGTTTGGTTTTCCTTCGGAATCACCAAAGGGGTACCGGTGCACGGATCAGGAATAATGACCGATTGCAGGTCAAAAACTTCCTGAATAAGTTCCGGTGTAATTATTGCACGCGGATCACCCTGAGCGATAATCCGGCCCTGCTTCATTAACACAACATGAGTAGCATACCTGAAAGCAAGGTTCAGGTCATGCAACACCACGGCCACAGTCCGGCCTTCGGAATGCAATTTCTTCGTCAGGTTCAGCACCTCAATCTGGTGCGTGATATCCAGGTAGGTGGTCGGCTCATCGAGCAGAATCAGCGGGGTCTGCTGCGCCAGGGTCATGGCGATCCACACACGCTGACGCTGACCGCCCGAAAGCGCCTCAATGGGACGCTCCGCAAGCTCCAGCACGTTCGCCGCCTGCATCGCCTCCACGCAGGCTCGCTCGTCCTCATCGGACCAGGAACGCAGCAGCGACTGGTGCGGGTAGCGGCCGCGCGCCACCACATCCGCCACGGTCACGCCGCTCGGCGCCTCCGGGGTCTGCGGCAGCATCGCCAGAATCTTAGCGATGGCGCGGGACTTCATCTGCGGCAGCGGGGTGCCGTCCAGGCGAACCTCACCCTCCTTGAGCGGGTTCACGCGGGCAAGAGCCTTCAAAGTGGTCGACTTGCCGCAGGCGTTCGGGCCCAAGATGACGGTCAGCTCCCCCTCCGGCACCTGAAAATCTACCCCGTTGAGCACCGTATGCTCACCGTAGGCAACCACCATGTTCTCGCCTTCAAGGCGGGTCGTCACACTAGTGTTCACTAGCTCTTCTTCCTTTCGAGGTAAATCAGGTAAATCAGGTACAGGCCACCAATCGCGCCGGTCACCACACCCACCTGAATGATGCGTCCGGGAACAGCGAAACGGCCAATCAGGTCGGAGCCGAGCACCATGAGCGCGCCCATGAGTGCCGCGGAGGTGAAGCCCACCCCGCCACTGCGGGCGAGAGTCTTCGCGATGTGCGGTGCCGCCAGGGCGACGAAGGCAATCGGGCCGGTCGTCGCGGTCGCCAGCGAAACCAGAAGCACACCGATGAACAGAGCCGCCACACGGTACGCGTTCACGCTCACACCCAAACCGGATGCCACCTGGTCACCAAAACGAATCGCGCCCAGCGGGCGGACCAGCATCAGCAGCAGCGGAGTCACCACGAGCAGCAGACCCAGCAGCGCGTAGGTACGCTCCCAGGTGATGTCATTGAGCGAACCGGCAAGCCAGGACGCCGCGGTCTGCGCCTGAGTCAGCGAAGCACGCACCACCAGCAGCGAATTAAACGCCGCCAGGGTCGAACCCACGCCAATACCGACCAGCACCAGACGGAAACCGTGCAGACCCGTGCGGCGCGTCAACAACCACACCAGCACCGAGGTAGCCAAGCCACCAACCACAGCGCCCAGAGCAACCTCAACGGGACCGGAATTGAACACAATAATCTGCAACAGCGCACCGGTCGCGGCACCATTCGTGAAACCGATAATATCCGGCGATCCCAGGGCATTACCCGAAATCACCTGGAAAATCGCACCCGACAGACCAAGTGCCGCACCCACCAGAAGCGCCGCCACAATACGCGCCGCACGCTGCTGAGCGAAAGCCACCGTAATCTGCTTGCCCTCACCCAGCAACGCCGGGATCACCTTATCCGGGGCGATATTGTAGTCACCCTGCAACATGCCCCAAAACGCCAGTGCCGCAATCAGCACCACCAACGCCACATTCAGGATCAGTACGCGCCACGGCACCTGGGCACTCACAGGACCGCGCACCGTCAGCACCGGGCGGCCACCCAAATCGCGGCCACGACGACGCGCCGAACGATTAGCGGGGGTGGTGGCGGTCGCCATCGAAAGAGCGGAAGAATTCGACATTAGAGAGCCTCCACCTTACGACGAGTCATCAAGAACAAGAACACCGGGGCACCGGCAAGAGTCGCCACAATACCCACCTGAGTCTCCTGCGGAGCCACCAGCACACGCGCCAACACGTCAGCACACAGCAGCCACACCGGACCCACCAGCGCCGAACCATAATTCACCCAGCGCACATCATTACCGAGTAGGGCACGCACCACAAACGGCACCGCCAAACCCACAAAACCAATCGGACCCACCGCAGCAGTCGCAGCACCGGCAAGCACCGTCACCGCCAGCAACGTCAAATTCTGGGTCGTGCGAACACTCACGCCGAGGCTGGTCGCCGCCTCCTCGCCCATACTCAGAGCATTAATCGCAGGAGCCACAAAGAACGCCACCAGCACACCCAGCACAATCACCGGACCCACCGTCGAAGCGATATCCATACCGCGGCCCTCCAGCGAACCGGCAACCCACACACGGAACTCGTTATACGCATCCTGATCAGCCAAAATCAAGCCCTGCGCAATCGCCGACAGTGCAGCAGAAATCGCCACACCCGCCAACGCAAGCTTCACAATCGACCCGTCACGACCACGACCCAGCGTATACACCAGCACCGCAGCCAACGCGCCACCAATCGTCGCAGCAACCATGTACTGCCAAATACCCATCACACCAAAAACCACCACGGAAGCAATCACAGCCACCGCAGCACCGGCATTCACACCCATCAGACCGGGCTCAGCCAACGGGTTACGGGTCAACGACTGCATCAACGAACCGGCAACCGCCAACGCAGCACCCGCCGCAAGACCCACCAGGGTACGCGGAATACGCTGCTCCATCACAATCGTCTGCGCCTGCTCAGAAGCAGTGCCATTGAAAACAGCCAGAACCTGATCCGGCGGAAGATTATTCGATCCGAACAGCAACGAAGCAGCCACAGCCCCCACCAAAAGCACCGCAAACAAGAACAGAAAAGCCAGGCGCTTACCCAACTTCTGCCCCTGAATCACAGAACCCTGACGGGACGTACTCTCCTGCTGAACATCTCGGGACAATGAGCTCGTGCGGGCCACTATGCTCCTTATGCTCGATACAAGAAAACAGGGAGGCACACCCGGCACCCCACAGGAGGGGCACCCGGCACACCGGTAAATAACGAGAGAAACGCCGGAGCGGGCGAGGTACTCCCCCACCCGCATCCGACGTTAAGTCTTAGCGCTTGCGGGCCAGCAGCAGCGCAGCGGCAGCCACCACGCTCACGCCCAGAACCACCACGCCAATCCACGGGAACGCAGCACCGTAAGTCACGGTCTGCACGGTGGATGCGGTGTTAGCCGCACCCGAAGCGCTCGGGCTCGACGCAGTACCGCGCGCAACAGCCGAAGAGGACGCGCTCGCCGAAGCGGTCGCCTTCTTCTGGGCATTTGCAGACGCCGAAGCAGCGGGAGCGGCGGAAGAACCGGAGGAAGCGGAGGTACCGGAAGAGTCAGATTCCGCGTTCAGGCGGTCGTACTCCTCCTTGGTGATGGTGTTGCCGTCAGCGTCGGTGTAGACGGTCTCAGCCTCAGCCGCGCCGCCTGCCGAACCATTCGAGGAACCGTTCGAGCCACCGTTGGAGGAGGACTCATTGGAATCGTTAGAGCCCTGAGCCTCATCTGCGGAGTCGGAGCTGTTAGAGTTCGAGCCGCCATTCGAGGAACCGCCGTTGCTCTTCGAGCTGGACGAGCCACGGTTCGAGGAAGAACCCGAAGAGTTCGAGGAGGAATTATCCGAACCACCCTCGCCCACCACGGTGAACTCGGGGCTGCGGTTGGTGTACGCCTCGGTACCCAGGTACTTGCCGTCCTTGTCACGCTTCTCGCCGGTCGCAAGGAAACGCAGGGTGTGGGTGCCAGCGCCTACATCCGGCAGAACGAAGGAACCGGAGACGTTGCCGTTGCTATCGGTCTTCTGCTGGTGCACCACGCACGCACCCTGAGCAGCATCGGAGGGGCACAGGTCGCCGTCGTCCACCTTCACGGACACCACGGTGTTCGCGGGGAAGCCGCTCACGCTAAAGGAAATCACGCCGTGCTCGCTCACCGAGGAGGAAACGGTCGAGGAGGTGCCGGGGGTAGATGCCTTCGCACCGCCCGGAGGCAGAGCGGATGCGGTGCCAACGCCCAAGCCAAGCGCCAGGGTTGCTGCGGCGCAGGCGGTCAGCGCCTTAGAGGTCAGGGATGCCTTCGGGGCTCCCGAAAAAGGTGCACGCATGGTGGTCCTTTCAAAATTACCGGGGTCGAAGCTGAACGCTACCGGGTTCGTGTCAGTACAGTTCAGTAGGTCAGTGCAGTTCAGCGGGTTGCGACCCGAGTGGTTAGTGGGGCACCCGATCCACGCCCCTGTTCAAGGGTGCAAGGTCAAGAGTGCGGGGCGTGAGCCGGTGCCGATATGAATGTGTAATCAGAGCTTACTTCTTGAGAGAGCTTACTTCTTGGAGGTACGCAGGATCAGAGCCGCAGCCAAAACCACCAGGCCAGCCGCCGAGAGCAGCAGGTTATTGGCGTTGTTGACCAGCCACTTGGTCAGACCGGTCAGCTCGGTACCCTCAATGACCGGGCCCTGCGCCTTGGTGCCTGCTGCGGAGTTCTGAGTTCCCTGCGAGCCCTGAGTGTTCTGCGAGTTCTTCGAACCGGCGGCGGCCTTCGCAGCCTTCTTCGCGGCGCCGTCAGTCTTCTGCAGGCTGGTACCCAGGGACTTCTGCGCGCTCTGAACCTTCGCCTTAGCCTGCACGCGGTTCACAACCGGAGCGGTGCTCTGCGACAGGGCGGCGAGGGATGCGTCCACGTCGGTGGCGCGGGTGCTGATGCGGCCGCCCGCGTTACGCATGGGCACAGGTGCCGTGGAGGTTGCGGTTGCGGGGTTCTCGTTCAGCTCTTCAACCAGCTGGTCGGAGGCGTCCTGCTCATCGCGGGAAACTTCCTGACGAGGGGTAACAGCACGTTCCACGGTCATGTCTGCGAAACCGAGCACCGCATTTTCAGCACCCTGGTTGCCGTTGTGCACGACCACACGGTAGGTGGCGGCTGGCATGCTCACGCTGGTTTCATAGCTGAAGCTACGGTTGCCGTCCAGACGCTTCCAGCCGGAGCCGTAGAGGGTCTGCGGGGAGTTACCGAGGTAGGTCGCGGCGTACACCCAGGTGCCCGGTTCAGCGTTCGGCACGGTCACGGTCACGGTGGAACCGTCACGGCTCACCTGCACGCCATTACCAGCGGTCAGTTCGGAGGCGTTGACCGGCTCGGGTGCGTCACCGGGGGCGTACTCGCCAATGGTGAAGGTCGTGTTGATGCCGCCCTGGCTGTTGGCGCCGCCGTAGGTTCCGGATCGGTCACCCTCACGCAGGCTACCGGTCAGCAGTCGCAGAGTGTGCTCACCGGAGGCGTACTTGGCGGCGTCTTCATCATTTTTGAAGGCTGCGTTTGCGCGGGTGGGCAGGTCAATCCAGGTGTCGATATGGCCGTTTTCATCGGGGGTGATAACAGCCCAGATGGTGCGGTTATCGTTGACCGCGGTGGCGTCGTTACGGGATACCTTGCCGTCGTCAATCTTCAGGCCGATAACGGATGCCTTCTTGTCTTCGGGGTTGCACCAGCCGTCACCGGTCAGGTGCAGCTTGCCACCCTGAACCGCATTGGGGTTCTCGATGGTCAGGCGCGGGGTGAAGGAGTCGCCAGCAGGGGCGCAGGTTTTCGAGTCTTCGCTGGGTGCGGGGGTAGGGTCTGCGGTTGCGCTCGGCTCGGGGGTCGGCTCAGCGGTAGCGCTTGGCTCGGGGGTCGGCTCAGCAGTAGCGCTCGGCTCCGCAGTAGGCTCTGCAGTCGCAGAAGGCTCAGCGGTTGCGCTGGGCTCAGTGGTGGGCTCTGCAGTCGCAGAAGGCTCTGCAGTTGCACTGGGCTCTGCGGTCGGTGCGGGGCTCGGAGCCTGATCACGCAGAGTCACGTTCTGCGACACAGACACACGACGGTCGTAGGTGTTACCGTCCGCATCCACACCGCCCAGGGAGCCGGAAAGCACCTGGATACGGTGGCTGGTACCCTCCACGGTCCAACCCTTGCTCTTCAGATGCTCAGCGGTCAGACCGGTATTTTCGGGGGTCGGTAGGGACACCTCAACCTCGAAGGTGCCATCTTCATTGGCGGTTGCCATGAAGTTTGCGGGCGAGTTGCCGCCCTCATTGGTGAGCGGGTTACGTGCCTGGTGAGCCTCATCCGGCAGGGCGTCGAGGAACTTCACCGCGAACACAGCGCCGCGACCGGGAGCGGTGCTGGTGAAGCCGGTGCCGCGTAGCACGAGCTTGCCTTCGCGCCACTTCTCGGTGGAGATGGTGACGGTAGCCTTATCCGCCTGCTGGGTGGCTGCGGGGGTGTCCGCGTAGGCGATGGTGGTGCCGGTCAGAGCGGCTCCGGGGGTGATGAGCGCGCCAGCGAGAGCCACGACGGCACCATAGCGGGCTGCGGTGCGTGCGGGTCGAGTTTCGGTCATTGTGGTCCTTGAGGATGGTGTGGTGGGTCGTGCATCCCCTTCCCGCCACGGGTCTAGGGTGCGGCGGGAAGGGGGTTCAGGAAGCTTCAGCGGGTGATTGCTTCACGGGGTGTTTAGAACGGGGCGTTTAGAGCGGAAGCGCCTTCTTGACGTCTTCAACAATGCCGTTGAGCAGCAGCGGGCCGCCGGTGGAGGTCCACTTGGAGCCGTCCACGAGAATCACGTGGTCGTCCTTGACTGCCTTCAGGTTGGTGAAGCCGGAGGTTTCCTTCGCCTTATTCAGTGCTTCTTCGGCGCCCTGCAGACCTGCGGAGCCCTGCGCGTTCGGGTTCTGCTGGCTTGCGCCGCCGAGGGTGCCCAGGAACATGTAGTCCGCGTCGATGGTTGCCAGGTTCTCCAGGGAGACGGGCTCGGAGTGGCCCTGGCCGTTGCGGTCCTGCGACTCGGGGCGCTTGAGGCCCAGGTCGTTGAGTACCTGGCCGGCGGGCAGTTCCTTGAGAATCAGGGCGGGGCCGTTGCCTGCCCAGCGGACGATGGAGAAGGTCTTGTCGCCGTACTTGGGTGCGAGCTGGTCCTTCAGCGCTGCGGCGCTTGCCTCGTATGCCTTGATGACTTCTTCACCCTTGTCAACCATGTTCATGGCGTTGGCGACGTTGCGGAAGTTGATGCGCCAGTCGCCACCCGCGTAGCCGCAGTAGACAACGGGGGCGATCTTCTTGAGGGTTTCGTAGGCGTCGGAGCGCTTGTCCACACCGGTGGAGTCGACGAGAATCAGGTCGGGCTCAAGGTTGCCGATCTGCTCGTAGTTGACCTGGGCGACGGTACCGATGATCTGCACGCCCTTGGCGCGGTCGGCTAGGTAGTTGGGCACGCCGGACTGGCCGCGGCCGGAGACGGAACCGACGGGGGTCACTCCGAGGGCGAGCAGGCCGTCGAGAGTGGGTTCGGAGAGGACGATAACCTTCTGCGGGTTGGCGGGAACTTCTACATTCTCGTCATCGATATCCTTGATGGTGCGGGTGCCGCTGTTACCGCCGGAGGTGGAACCGCCGGAAGTGGTGGTCGTGGTGGTCTCGCTGCTGCATGCCGCGAGGGCGAGAGCAGCCGATGAGGCGAGCGCCAGACCGAAGAAGGCGCGGCGGTTAACGCCCGGTGCGCCCTGGTTTTCGGTGTCGGTCAGCTCGGTTCGATTGAAAGACATAGTTCCCCCTAGATATGACTAAACTATACCTAACCTTACAGATATCTGAGTGTTACATCAAGATGTGTTCTGTTTGCTTTCTCTGGCCGCCAGGATACCCGGTTTTGCCGCGGAATTGCGCGGGGTAACATATATCACCCTTTGTCATAGTCTTGCTGACACTATGTCGCTTAAATGGGTGGCCCTCCCCACCAGTTTTCGCTATACATCTGCGGCAGTTGAGAAGCGTTGAGAAAGCAGAACACGCACAACGCCCCGCCGCGAAAAACCGCGACGGGGCGCTCTTCACAACGGGGCGCTGAGGTTTTATAGATGCCGGGCACCATTACTGGCGGGCACAGTTACTGGCGAGTACCGCTAGTGGCGACAACCACAACCGGTGCCGGAACGCTTGACCGATGCAGCCGCCGCACGCAGGGAGGCGATCGCCGCCTCCGGGCCGCCGAGCGCCTCATCCACGCCGTAGACCGAGCTGCCGGCAACGAAGCAGGTTGCGCCCGCCTCCGCGGCACGCAGGATGGTCTCTTCGGTGATGCCGCCGTCCACCTGCACGGTCACCGGCAGGTTCGCGCCCTCAATCGCCTTGGCGGCGCGGGCAATCTTCGGCAGGGTCACGTCCAGGAACGCCTGGCCGCCAAAGCCCGGTTCCACGGTCATAATCAGCAGCATGTCCAGTTCGCTGAGCATGTCCAGGTAGGGCTCCACGGCGGTTGCCGGGCGCAGCGCCATACCCGCCTTCGCGCCCTCAGCACGCAGGGTGCGCGCCAGCTTGATGGGGGCGATAGCCGCCTCCGCGTGGAAGGTCACCGATTCGCAGCCCATGCTGGCGTATTCGGGTGCCCAACGGTCGGCGTCCTCAATCATCAGGTGCACGTCGAACGGCACCGGGGAGATTTCACGCAGACGCTTGACCACGGGCGGGCCCCAGGTGAGGTTGGGGACAAAGTGGTTGTCCATCACATCAATATGCGCGGCGTCTGCGGTCGAAATGCGCTCCAGCTCGCGCTGCAGGTTCGCGAAATCCGCCGAGAGAATCGACGGGTTAATGGCAATACCCATGGGGTTCCTTTCAAATCCGTGCCGTATGGCGAGTGATGCTAGGCGGTGAAGCGGCTAGTTCTTACGCAGCAGGGCGAGGAACATGGCGTCGGTTCCGTGCACGTGCGGCCACAGCTGTGCGGTGGTCGGGTTCTGCGAAGCCTTCACGACCGGGGTGCCCTTCTTGACCTTGATCTCGGGGGTGTGACCGGGGTCTTTCTCCCCCGCAAGCACGCTCACGGGTTCGCCGTCCGCGCCTTCGGTGTGCAGGGCAACTTCGCGCAGTGCGGCGGCGGAGTCGAGCAGGCTAACCGCGCCGCTTTCGAGCACCTCAGCCACAATGTTCTGAGTTTCTGCCGCGTGCGGGGAGCAGGTCACGTAGGCAATCACGCCGCCGGGGCGGGTCGCCTCAATGGCCGCGTCCAGGAGCTGACGCTGCAGGGGCAGTAGCTCTGCAATATCGCGCGGGGACTTGCGCCAACGCGCCTCGGGGCGGCGGCGCAGGGCACCCAGACCGGAGCAGGGCACATCCACCATCACACGGTCGAAAAGCTGACCGGGCTCAATGGAGCCGGGCAGTGCGGAGGCGTTCTTGCGCAGGGTCTCGCGGATCTGGCGGCCGTCGCCGGTGAGTACCGTGTAGCTGTCCTCGGGCAGGGGGCGCATGGAGGATTCCACGAGCTGGGCGCGGTGCGGTGCCGCCTCGTTGGCGACCAGGGATGCGCCGCGCTGAATACCGAGCGCGCCGAGCAGCGCCGCCTTACCGCCGGGGCCTGCGCACAGGTCGAGCCATGCGGTGTCAGTGCCGTCCAGGGGGGCTGCGGCGAGCGCGCGTGCTACCAGCTGGGAGCCGGCATCCTGCGCGCGGACGGTGCCTTCACGTACGGATTCCAGGCGCGCCAAGTCGCCGGAGGCATACAGCGCCGAACCCTCAACTAGCTCGCCGTCGACGGCGCCCTGTTCGCGTGCCTCGTCGAGGCTACCCAGGCCGGGCAGCGCAACCAGGTTCACCACGGGGGCGAGGTTGTCCGCTTCGAGCAGCTGCTCAATTTCGGAGGCGGGGCGGCCGTGCGCGACGAGTGCCTGGCGCATGGAACGCACAATCCAGCCGGGGTGCGAGGCGAGCAGCGCCATGCGCTCGGTGTCGTCCTTCGCGTCCTCGATGATGAGTTCGTACCACTCTTCGGGGGTGCGCTCGGAGACGCGGCGTAGCACCGCGTTAATAAAGCTTGCCGGGCCGGCGCCAATCTTTTCGCGTGCCAGGGACACGCTCTGGTTCAGTGCCGCGTGGGCGGGAACGCGCATGTTCAACAGCTGGTGCACGCCCATGCGCAGCACGATGAGGGTGGTGGTGCCGACCTTCTCGAGGGGGCGGTCTACGCAGCGGCTGAGGATTGCGTCGTAGGTACCCTGGTGGCGCAGCGTGCCGTAGGTCAGCTCGGTTGCAAAGCCTGCGTCGCGGTGGTCGAGGCGGTGGCTACGAATCGCCTTGGGCAGCACGAGGTTTGCGTAGGCGTCAGATTCCGCCACGGAGCGCAGTACGTCGAAGACGGTTGCGCGTGCGGTGTCTGCGGTGCGCGAGCGTGCGGAGGGTGCCGCCGCGGAGAATTCGCGGGCGGACATGGAGCGGCGGTTGCGTTCGTGGCCGCTCTTATTGCGCTGGGAGGTGCCGCCGCCACCGCGTTTGGTGTCGTCGTGCTCGGTCTTGGCGCGGCGTGCGGCGCGTTCGACGCTGGTCAGACCGTCAAAGCGGCGGCCGGTGCGCGATTCGGGGCGGGAGTTGTCGTCCCACTTCTGCGGGCGGCCCTGAGAACGCTGACTCTGGGAGCTCTGGTTCTGCGAGCGCTGATTCTTAGCGCGCTGGTTCTGAGTGCGCTCGGAGTTTTGGGACTGCTGGCGGTTCTGCTCACTCACACCAGCACCGGTACCAGCACCCGAGCCGGAGCGGCGGCGGCGCTTACGCTTCGCACCGCCCTCACCCTGGCCGCCGCCCTGGTTAAACTTGCCGTTACCGCCATTACCGGCGTTACCAGGCTTGCCGTGTCCTCCCTTGTAGGGGCGCTTTTCGTTGCTCATGCGAGTACCACCAGGCCTTCCGCCATGTCCTTGCCAGCGCCGCGAGCCCACGCGGGCGCATCCATCATTTTCTTACCGGCAGGCTGAACCTGCAGCAGCATCAGCGGTTCGGTACCGGTGCCGACCAGTACCTTCTTCGCGTGCAGACGCACCGCGCCGGGTGCGAGGGGGCCACCGTTCGCCTCGATCAGGGACCGCGCCAGGCGCTCGTCGGCAACCGCCAGACCACCGATCTTGAAGCGGTTTTCCCCCAGTTCGCACCATGCGCCGGGTTCGGGGGTCACGCCGCGGAAGCGTGCCAGAATCCGCTCGGCGGGTTCGGTCCAGGTGAGGCGGCCGTCGGCAATGCTCATCTTGGAGGCGTAGCTGACCGACTCGTCCTCGACCTGCACGGTGCCGTTCTCGCCCGCTTCGAGGCGTTCGAAGGTGCGTTCAAGCAGTGCGCCGCCGCTGGTGGCGAGGCGCATCAGCACGGTGCCTGCGGTGTCGTCGGCGGCTACCGGGGTGGATTCTTGTTCGAAGGTGGGGCCGGTGTCCAGGCCTTCTTCGAGCAGGAAGGTGGTGGAGAAAATTTCCTGCTCACCTGCGATGAGGGCGCGCTGCACGGGGGCGGCGCCGCGCCATGCGGGCAGCTTGGAGAAGTGCAGGTTAACCCAGCCGTAGCGCAGGGATTCCAGCGCGGACAGCGGCAGCAGGGCGCCGTAGGCGACCACGGCAGCTGCGTCAGCGTTCAGCTCGGCAACGGCTGCGGCGGCTTCGTCGTTCCAGCGGTTTGCCTTCACGATGGGCAGGCCGAGCTCTTCGGCACGCTGCGCCACCGGGGAGGGGGTGAGCACGCGCTTGCGGCCCACGGGGGCGTCTTCGCGGGTGAGCACGCCGACCACGCGCACCTTATCGGAGTTCGCCAGGTAGTCGAGCGGGGGCACGGCAACGTCGGGGGTGCCTGCGTAAATGATGTTGAGCATGTGAGCCTACTTTCCGAAGCTACCGAAGGAGGAACCGGCACCGAACGCGCCACCGCCGCCGAAGGCACCGCCCACGCGGGCTGCACGCTCGGTCACGGTCTTAGCGGCGACCGTGTTGTAGTCTGCGGCGCGCAGGGCACGCATCACGCGCTGGCGGTCTTCACCCACGAGACGGTCGATGAAGAGCTTGCCGTGCAGGTGGTCGGTTTCGTGCTGCAGCATGCGCGCGAACAGGCCCTTTCCCTCCAGTACGAGGGGTTCGCCGTGGCGGTCCACGCCGGTCACGCGCGCCCAGTTCTTGCGCGGGGTCGCGGACTTCTGACCGGGCACGGACAGGCAGCCTTCGCCGCCTTCCTGGTCTTCTTCGCCCACTTCGAGCACGGGGTTGATGATGTAGCCTTCGCGGTCGTCAATGCCGCCGAAGGTGAAAATCTGCTTGGAGATGCCAACCTGCGGGCCGGCAAGGCCCACGCCGCCCACGTCGTACATGGTTTCTAGCATGTCGTCGATGAGTCGTGCCAGGTCGTCGTCGAAGACGGTAATGGGGTCGCAGACGCTGCGCAGCACCGGGTCGCCTACGGTGCGAATGCTCAGGATGGTCATGGTTCTCCTTTGCCGGCGGGTGCCGGGAATGTGCTTACGGATTTCAAAATGGTGGCAGAACTGCACTGACGGTTTTTCCATGCGGGTTTTTCCCAGCGGGTTTTTCCCAGCGGGTTTTTCCCAGCGTAGCGCGCCGTTCTGCCTATTGTTCTATTGTCGCCGATTCAGTAGCGCGAATCTAGAACGAATCGAGGCGGCAGGGTGAGGGCTGAGCCTCACCTCCCTGGACTCATCTTTCTGTGCTCACCTCCGCAGGGGTTTGAAGCCCCTCCCCTATACCCGCTACTCCCCTATGCCGCGGGCGGAGGTACCGGCCTATGCTCCCGGTGGCGGTACTGATCTATGCCGCGGGCGGGGGCACTACGGGCATGAGCGAGGGGTCTTCAAATTCTTGAACCTGACGGTCAAATTCCCAGACGCGGCGCAGGGCGCAGAACTTGTACCAGTTGCGTTCGAGCACGGCGGGGTTTGCCTGCTGCGGCAACACCTGCGTTTCGCCGAGCGCCACGCCCATGAGGACGGGCGCGTCGCCGTATTTCCAGGGTTCCCAGGTGCCGTCGTCGGGGTCGACGAGGGATTCTTCGGCTTTGAGTCCGGCGACGAGCTGCATGACGACTTTTTCGTCAAGTGCTTTGACGCGGCCGCGTTTGTCGGTGCCTTTGGTTTTGTAGTCGATGATGCAGGTTCGGCCTGCGATTTCTGCGACGAGGTCGAGGGTACCCGCGTAGCCGACGGTGTCGTTCCAGATGGTGACTTCGGCGGCGAGGGGGCGGGGCTTGAAGGCTTCCCACCATTCGTCGAAGCGGTCGGCGTAGGCTTGTTCGCCGTTGATGATGAGCTGTTCGCGGCTTTCGTCGAGGTTGTGTTCGCGGCCCATGGCGCGTAGGGCGACGGCTTCGGCGTAGTTGTGAACGCGGTCGCCTCGGGCGGCGGCTGCGTCGCGGTATCGTTCGGAGGCGCTTGCTGCGTCGCGGATGATGGCGAATTTGAGGCCGTGGGATCCGGTGGCGCGGTAGGCGCGCTGATCTTCGAGGGCGGCTTTGGCTGCCATGTACCCGTGCCAGCCGCTGAGGTCGCTGGCGTGCTGCCCGATGACGGTGGTGATGGAGGGGACGAGGGGTTCTCCTCCGCGGACGCGCGCGTACATGCGTCCGTAGTCGGTGGCTGCGGCGAGTTCGGGTGTTGTCACGGGATACCTCATTCTCGGGTGGTTGTGTCCGCGGCTGGGTTTGTACTGCTGGTGGGCACAAATACCGGTGGGCATAATAAAACCCCCGTTCCTTGAAACGGGGGTTATTTGGTGCGTGATACTGGGTTCGAACCAGTGACCTCTTCGGTGTGAACGAAGCGCGCTACCACTGCGCCAATCACGCTTACGGATAAGACTATACCGAGGCTTGGCGTGAAGGTCAAATTTTGCGCGCCCCTTTTTTATCCCCATTTTATTCCCGCCGAAAAGCCACTTGTGTTTCGAAAAGCCACATAAGTGGTGGCTTCTCGAAACACTTGTGGCTTTTCGAGGGGTTCACGGCGGCACCGTAGAATCTAAATCCGGTTTTCGCTGGATAAACAAAAAAGCCCTTCATCCGAAGATGAAGAGCTTCTTTCCTAGTGTGACCCCAACCGGATTTGAACCGGTGTTGCCGCCGTGAGAGGGCGGAGTACTAGGCCGCTATACGATGGGGCCGCAACCTCCGTTAGGAGGTTAGCTGGGATACCAGGACTCGAACCTAGAACAAAGGAACCAGAAACCTTCGTGTTGCCAATTACACCATATCCCATTACTCTATTGAGTTACCGTTCCGCTTCTCGCCTTTCGGCTTATCACCGGAACGAGTAATAACTATACGGGTCTTTCTGGAGGCGTGCAAGCCGAAATCTGGAGAGCCGCCTCACATTCACGGTTTCATGTCCGCTACTTCCGCTTATTTCCGGGGTTTTTGGGGCTAAAAAGTTTTTTAAATTTCTTCAAAAAGAGGGTTTTGGGGCCGATTTTCGCCCTTCAAAGCAGCTTCGAGGGGGCTCGGAGAGTAGCTTTACTCCCTCCCCTGCACGCTTTGCGTCCCAAATTTTTTTGAAGATTTTTTCTTTCTGCACCACCTCCCGGCAGTCAGCTAATCAGACAACCAGGCAGTCAGACAGCTTGGCAGCCAACCCACCCAAGCAGTCACCTCGGGAAAGATCGCAAAACCCTCACCCCACCCCGCACCCCCAAAACCAAGACTTGCCAAAACTTTTGGAGACAACAAAAAAGCCCCGAGGCGAACCTCGGGGCTTTAGTGGAGCGGTTGACGAGACTTGAACTCGCGACATCCACCTTGGCAAGGTGGTGCTCTACCAACTGAGCTACAACCGCATGTTTTCGCTTTGAACTTTTCAGTTCGTCGCAACAACAGGTACTACTATACGAGCCTTTGCCGGGGTGCGCAAACCAAATTCTTGCTACACTCCCCCAAATGGAACCAGATTCACACTTATAAAAGATACTGACTAGTAGTTTTACAGGAAATACCCATCATAAAAAAATATTCTCAAATTTATGAAAAATCCCCTTATCCGCCGGGTTTCTTCAGACTTTTCGGTCGTCTGATTCCCGCTGGATAAGGGGATTTTCTTGAGCTGGAGCTCTCAAAGTACACACCGCAGGTACCTGCGAGCGCACCAAAACTATCTAGAGCTTAGTCGCTGCTACCGCCGGAGTCGCCTCCACCGGAATCGCCGCCTCCGCCGAAGTCCGAGCTGCTGTAGTCGGAGCTACTGTAGCTACTGGAGCTTCCGGCGTCGAAGTCGCCCGCGTCCGGGTCGGGGCCCGGGTCCACGAAGTCGTCCTCCTCTTCTTCGTCCGAAGAGCCAGAAGAATCCGAAGAGTCCGAGGAATCCACGACAGACGATGAGCTACTCACGTCGCCGCCGCGAGCAGCGTTCTGCATGGCGCGTGCCTCCAGGAATGCGGTCACGTAGGCGAGCGCCGCGCCGGCAATAATGATGATGACCATCCACACGGAGCGGTCAAAGCCGGCGATGTAGGCGAACAGCCAGATAATGCAGGCGTTGGTGAGCGCCATGAGGGTGCCCTTCAGCAGCGCCTGCCCGGTCACAGACTGCTTCATGGTTAGCTCAGTTCAGCGGCAAGCTTGCGCAGGCGTGCGAGAGAGGATTCCTTGCCCAGGATTTCCATGGACTCGAACAGCGGCGGGGAGATGCGCTCACCGGACACTGCGATACGCACGGGGCCGAATGCGAGGCGCGGCTTGATTTCCAGGCCGTCGACGATTGCGGCGCGCAGGGCTGCCTCAATGTTGGCTGCGGTGAAGTCCTCGAGGGGCTCCAGAGCCTCAATAGCGGCGGCGAGGACCTGCGGTGCGGATTCCTTGAGCTGCTTGCGTGCGTCGTCTGCGGTGCTGATTTCTTCGTCAGCCTTGAAGAGGAATGCGAGCAGGCCGGGTGCTTCGCCGAGCAGCTGCATGCGCTCCTGAACGAGGGGGGCTGCTTCGGTGAGGATCTGCTCTTCACGCTCGGTGAGGGTCTCACCGAGTACGCCTGCAGCCTGCAGGTACGGGATGAGGCGGTCGCGGAAGTCCTTGGGGTCGAGCGCACGGATGTGGTCGCCGTTGATGGACTCTGCCTTCTTCACGTCGAAGCGTGCGGGGTTGGCGACAACGTCGTGTACGTCGAAGTGCTCGACGAGCTCGTCGATGCTGAAGACGTCCTGGTCTGCGGAGAGGGACCAGCCCAGCAGGGACAGGTAGTTCAGCAGGCCTTCCTTGATAAAACCGGAGTCGCGCAGCAGGAAGAGGTTCGACTCGGGGTCGCGCTTGGAGAGCTTCTTGTTGCCCTGGCCCATGACGTAGGGCAGGTGGCCGAATTCGGGGATGAAGCTGGTCACGCCGGTGTCGATGAGTGCGCGGTAGAGCGCGATCTGGCGCGGGGTGGAGGAGAGCAGGTCTTCGCCGCGCAGCACGTGGGTGATGCCCATGAGTGCGTCGTCGACGGGGTTCACGAAGGTGTACAGCGGGTCGCCGTTGGAGCGGACGACCACGTAGTCGGGTACGGTGCCTGCTTTGAAGGTGATTTCACCGCGAACGAGGTCGTTGAAGGTGATGTCTTCGTCGGGCATGCGCAGACGCCAGACGGGCTTGCGGCCTTCTGCGCGGTAGGCTTCCTTCTGCTCTTCGGTGAGGTTACGGTCGTAGTTGTCGTAGCCGAGCTGCGGGTCCTGGCCGGCTGCCTTGCGGCGTTCCTTCACCTCGTCGGGGGTGGAGAAGTCTTCGTACACGTAGCCGCCTTCAATGAGCTTTGCGAAGACCTCGTTGTAGATGCCTGCGGTCTTACGCTCGGACTGGCGGTAGGGTTCGTGGGGGCCGCCGACGCCGACGCCTTCGTCCCAGTTGATGCCGAGCCAGTGCAGAGATTCGAGCACCTGGTTGAACGACTCTTCGGAGTCGCGTGCCGCGTCGGTGTCTTCGATGCGGAAGATCAGCTTGCCGCCGGTGTGGCGTGCGTACGCCCAGTTGAAGAGGGCGGTGCGGACCATGCCCACGTGCGGGGTGCCGGTGGGCGAGGGGCAGAAGCGGACGCGGGTGTCTGCGGGGCTGTTGAGTACGGGACCGTGGTATTCGGTCATGATGTCTCCTTGACGGTGTGTTTCAGGATGTACGTTACGTTTTGGGTGCGGGCTGTTTAGTCGCGCACGCGGGTGACGAGGGAGCCGATGCCTTCGACTTCGACCTCTACTTCGTTGCCGTCGCGCAGTACGCTGATGCCGGCGGGGGTGCCGGTGAGCAGTACGTCGCCGGGCAGCAGGGTGAAGATTTCGGAGGCAGCGGCAACCTGTTCGGCTACGGAGTAGTGCATTTCGGAGGTGTTGCCTTCCTGCACGACGTCGCCGTCAACCCAGGTGGTGATGTTCAGCGAGTCGGTGTCCAGGTCTGTTTCGATCCAGGGGCCGAGCGGGGTGGAGCCGTCGAAGCCCTTGGCACGGGTCCACTGGCGGTCTTCGAGCAGGTCGCGGGCGGTGAGGTCGTTGGCTACGGTGTAGCCGAAGATGACTTCGTGCACGCGCTCAAGGGGCACGGACTTGGCGATACGGCCGATAATGACGGCGAGTTCACCTTCTGCGCTGACGGCTTCGGAGTACTCGGGCAGGGTCACGGGGTCGCCGGGGCCAATCACGGTGGTGTTGGGTTTGAGGAAGAACTGCGGGGAGGCGGGCGCCTCGGTTCCTGCCCAGTTTGCGATCGCTCCAATCACCTTGGAGCGGGGGATGATCGGGGCGAGCAGGCGCACCTGGTCGATGGGGTAGGTGGTGCCGGTCGGTTCGATGCCCGAGTAGAAGGGGTCTCCGGCGAGTACGCGCAGGGTTTCTTCGCCTGCATCGCCTTCTACCAGCCCGAAGTGGAGCTCATTATTTACGGTAAATCGTGCAATACGCATACTTTCTAGGGTACCAGCCTTCAAGGGCGGGGTCGGTTTAGCAAGGAAAGAGCGGCGGGTAGGTTTTAGCAAGGCTAGGCGGCGGGGTGCGCCTCCCCTCCCCCAGCTCGCCGGGTGCAGATAAGTACTGCGCGCACTATTCGTCGGGCACAGCATTCACCGGGCACAGCGAATCCCCGCAGGATGCTCACCGCACGACGTGCGGGTCGCGGGCGCATCCTGCGGGGATTTCGCGGGTTACATTACGTTGAACGTTTAGATGAGGCGGGTCATCCAGCCGTGGCGGTCCTCAACAGTGCCCAGCTGAATACCGACGAGCTCTTCACGCAGGCTCTTGGAGATTTCGCCGAAGTGCTCGGTGGGTGCCGGAATCTCGAAGTCTTCTGCCTTGAGCTTGCCGATGGGTGCGACCACTGCTGCGGTGCCGCAGGCGAAGATTTCGGTGATGTCACCGTTTGCCACGCCTTCACGCCACTCGTTGAGGGTGATTGCGCGCTCTTCGACGGTCATACCGCGGTCCTTAGCCAGCTGAATCAGCGAGGAGCGGGTCACGCCCTCCAGAATAGTGCCGGTCAGTTCGGGGGTAACGATCTTGTTTTCCTTGCCGAAGATGAAGAACACGTTCATGCCGCCGAGCTCTTCGATAGCGTCGTGGCGGTGCGGGTCCTTGAAGATGACCTGCTTGCACCCGTGCTTTTCGCCTTCGGTCTGGGCGATCATGGATGCCGCGTAGTTGCCGCCGCACTTTGCTGCACCGGTGCCGCCTTCGCCTGCGCGGGCGTAGGTGGTGGAGAGCCAGATGTCCACGGGTTCGGGGGTGCCGAAGTAGTTACCTGCGGGCGAGCCGATGACGTGGTACTGCACGTGGCGTGCGGGGCGAACGCCGAGGTATGCTTCGGTTGCGATCATGAAGGGGCGGAAGTAGAAGGCTTCACCGTCGCCGGTGGGTACCCAGTTTTCGTCCATCTTCACGAGTTCGCGCAGGGATTCGATGAAGGTCTCTTCGGGCAGCTGGGGTAGGGAGAGGCGGTGTGCGGAGTTCGCGAAACGTGCCGCGTTCTTTTCGGGGCGGAAGGTCCATACGGAACCGTCAGCGTGGCGGTAGCCCTTGATGCCTTCGAAGATTTCCTGGCCGTAGTGGAAGACGGATGCTGCGGGGTCGAGGACGAGCGGGCCGTAGGGGTGAACTCGTGCGTCGTACCAGGTGCCGCCGGTCTTGTAGTCGCCTTCCCAGTCGATGGTGACCATGTGGTCGCTAAAGTAGTCACCGAAGCCGGGGTTTGCGAGGATTTCGGCGCGGCGTTCGGCGGTGGCGGGTGACTGGTTTGCTTCGTGGCTGAATTCGATGGCCATCGTTCTGCGTTCCTCTTCGTCTAGTTGCCTCTGTGGGCGTTCTTTGAGTGGCGGTTCTCGCGGCGTGGCGAGGGACCGGTGTGTGCCGCCGGGCGCGTTGTCGTGCGGGGCAGATGGTGCATCTAGCGGTCTGTGCTAGTCGGATGCATCAAAGCTAGTGGTGGATGGTGTCCACCGCCGAGGTGCCGGGCGGGTGTGCCTGACCTGTTTTAGAGTACCGGAAAGATGAGTTTGCCGCATGCGCACCTTTTCTCTCATTCAGGATGTGAACAGGTGAAGCCCGGAAGGTGTGTTCCTTCCGGGCTTCCCTAGCGTTTTCATTCAGCGCTCACGCTGTCATGCGCGAGTTTTAGTCAGCAGACCTTAGCCAAGGCGTGCGAGCACGTCCGCGCCAACCTGATCGGTTCCGCGCACGGTGGCGCCGTTTTCGCGCATATCTGCCTCAACAGCGTCCTCAATGCGGGCTGCGGCTACGTCGTGGCCGAGGTGGCGCAGCAGCATCGCGCCGGCGAGGATTGCGGCGGTCGGGTTTGCCTTGTTCTGGCGGGCGATGTCCGGTGCAGAGCCGTGTACGGGCTCAAACATGGAGGGGAACTCGCCGACGGCGTTGATGTTGCCGCTTGCCGCGTAGCCGATACCGCCGGTCACTGCACCGGCGAGGTCGGTGATGATGTCGCCGAAGAGGTTGTCGGTGACAATCACGTCGAAGCGGGCGGGGTCGGTGACCATGAAGATGGTGGTCGCGTCAATGTGCAGGTAGTCGGTCTCGACCTCGGGGAATTCAGCCGCGATTTCGGTGAAGTAGCGGTTGTAGAGGCGGCCGGCGTGGGTGAGCACGTTGGTCTTGTGCACGAGGGTGACCTTCTTGCGGCGGGTGGATGCCAGCTCGAAAGCGTAGCGGATGAGGCGCTCCACACCGTGTGCGGTGTTGAGGGAGACTTCGGTGGCGATTTCGTGGTCGGTGCCGCCGCGGATGACGCCGCCGTTGCCGATGTAGGGGCCTTCGGTGCCTTCACGCACGACGACGAAGTCGATGTTGCCGGGGTTGGCGAGCGGGGAGACTGCGCCGGGGTACAGGCGGGAGGGGCGCAGGTTGATGTAGTGATCGAAGGCAAAGCGCAGCTTCAGGAGCATTTCGCGTTCAATGAGGCCGGAGGGAATCTTGCCGCTGCGCGGGTCTGCGCCGATGGCGCCGAAGAGAATCGCGTCGTGCTGCTTGAGGGCTTCCATGGTGGAGTCGGGCAGGGTTTCACCGGTTTCCAGCCAGTGCTCGGCGCCGAGCTTGTAGTGGGTGGGGGTTACGGTGATGTTTTCGAGCTCGCAGGCGCGGGTGAGGATGCGCTGGGCTTCGGTAATAATTTCGGGGCCGATGCCGTCGCCGGGGATGACGGCGAGGTCGATGCTACGTGCTTCAGTCATGCCTCTACCGTAATACGCGCCGCGGCCGGGCGGTAGAGTGTGCGGGCGGGTTCTCAAAGTCTGGGCTAGCATGGGCTGGGCTAGGCGAGGTCGGGGCTAGACAGACTCTGGGCTAGGCGGGCTCACCGGTTAAAACAATATTCCCCGGCTGATAATTCAGCCGGGGAATATTGTTTATCTACGAGTTCTCACAGGGTAAGAACTTAGACGCTATTGGGGGGGGCGAACGCGGCGCTGGGGGCGCTCGTAGCGCTTGCACAGGGTGACCTTGACGTAGCCGTTGCCACGTACGCTACGAGCGGTCGGAGCGTTACCTGCGGACTCGATGGTGCTGCCGGAAACATCGGGAGCAACGTAGGAGCCACCAGCGCCACCGCCGCCACCGAGCTGTGCGTAGCCAACGTTCTGGCGCAGACCGGTGGGGTTGTTGTTCCACTTCTGGGTCAGAACGATTGCGGATGCGGAGGTAGAAGCACCGGAGCCACCGCCACCGTAGCCTGCGCCACCACCTGCGGAGATGACGGACTGGTAACCGTTGAAGTTCTGACAGATGGAGGAGTACGTGAGAGCGTAAGGGGTACCGTTGTGGGTGCCAACTTCCTCCTGAGTGGTATCGTTGTTGTCGATCTGGTACGAGTAGGAACCCACGCCTTCACCACCGGCAGCGGTGAAGCCGGAGCCACCCTTGTTACCGGAGTTGGAGGAGTGGTAAATCTCCTGGTTGTTAGCGGAGGAGAAACCCAGAACGCCGTTGGGGGAGGTGCCGGTGGGCAGGTGGGTCTTGGAACCACCGTTACCACCGATACCTGCGGAGCCACCCTTACCTGCGTTAACAGTGGTGGTGACGGAGGTGTCTGCGGAGTAGGTCAGTGCACCCTGGTTACCTGCAGAACCTGCTGCAGCCTCAGCGGAACCACCGGTAGAGCCGAGAACCGGGGGTACGTCGCGCCTTGCGCCGGAAGGCCGCAGGTGAATTGCGGTAACTGCGCCATCCTCAGCGTAGGAGGGGTAGTTTCTAGAGCCACGGGTGTTCACGAAACCGCCACCACCGCCGCCACCTGCAACTGCAACGGGGGTACCGTCGATAACCAGAGCGGAGGAGCCACCACCGGAAGCAGAGTAGGTGATAAGCTTCAGGGTGGAGTCATCGGGCCAGATAGCGTTCACGCGCTCCATGACGCTTGCGGGGATGGGGGTAGGCAGGTTGGAAGAACCACCGTTACCGTAACCCTCGCCACCCTCTGCGGGGTACAGGGGACCGTTACCGATACCACCGGCTGCGCCGATGAGCTCAACGGTCTGGCCTTCCTTGACCTCAATGATACCGGTGATCTTTGCACCGGAGCCTGCTGCGATATCGTCGAAGTTGGTGCCACCAGCGCCACCGACGACCTCGAACTTGATCTTGTCGACCAGTGCGGGAACGATGAAGGATGCGGTGCCCATAGCACCTGCAGAGGAGCCCATAGGACCTGCAGAGGTGCCCTTATCACCTTCCCCAGCACCTGCAGAGGAGCCCTCTGCAGTGTAAGCTGCGGTGGACTCCCAGTCACAAACGGTGGAAGATGCAAAAGCGGGAACTGCAGCGGAAGCTGCGACAACCGGAGCCGCCCATGCTGCGCCAGCGACAACCTTGCGGCGAGAAATGTTAGTAGACATGTATGTCCTTCGAGAGTGATGTCATTTTGAGGAATAAAAGTTATCACCCGCCGTCGTGCACGGCGAAGAACGTCACCTGATAAGAATCGAGTGAGTGAAGTCGGCTTACGCCAAACCTCAGGTGATAACGACATAATGCTGTAACCGGTCCCTATATGGGGACTTTTGCGTTTCAGAGCTCTTGGTGTTCGCTCCGCGAGGCCTTAGGCCATCTGCGCAGATTTCGGTACAGCCAAAACTATACCTATCAAGGACCTGTACCGCAATGGTTCCAAATGTGACCCCGATTAGGGGGTTTTCTTTAAACTCTCCGTCTTGGTTGAAGGTTTTTCAACTAAAATCGGTTACTTAAGGGAGTTACAGGTCTCTTAAACCCGAATCTAAACCCCATACAACCCCAAACCCTCAAGCTCCACTTGAATGAACATTATGAAAAAAGTGATAAAACTCACTAAAATAGCTGTTTTTGGCGTGTCATACTCACCCAAGCACATACCCCCACACACAAACCCACAGAATGTTCCTGCATGTGAGAGCAGAAAACTGGGCATCAGACCCCGCCCCACCACCCCGATACACTGGAAACATGCCCCTCAAGCACACCGAACCCCAGCAGAACCCCCAACACAGCACAGAAACAGCCGAACCCGGCTACGCCGTAACGAATACTCGCGGCACCTCAGAAAGTAGCGACCTGCCCGCCGACGCCATCACCGCCTCCAGCCGCGTACAGAGCTACCTCAGAGACAAACGTAGCTTAATGAACGTCATCGTCGTCGCGCACTTGCAGTTCTTCTGTTGCGTGCTTTCCCTTGCCTTCGTCAACGGCTACGACTGGATTCCGTTTATCTCCGCGCTCTGCAGCACTACCGCGCTCTACTTCCGCTACCGCTTCCCCTACGGCAGCATCTACGTGGTCATCGCGGCGCTCTGCCTCACCCTCGTGTCCCCCTTCCCCGACTCACTCGCAGTCACCTGCTACCCGCCGGTCACCCTCGCCGCCTACCATATCGGCAGGCACTGGACCCGCCGCGCCCGCTTCCGCGGCCTCATTCTCGGCTGGGTCGGCGCACTCGCCGTCACCGTACAGACCTTAGTCTCATTCCTCTACTACTGGCAGGGAGACCTGCCCGCCCGCATCTTCTTCTCCCTGATGCTCGGCGTGCTCTGCGGATCCATCTTCACCGTCTTCTGGTTCCTCGGCGACTCCCGCCGCATGCGCGAACTGCGCAGCGAAGAGTTCAAAGAACGCGCCCGCCGCCTCGAATACGAGCAGGAGCAAGAACGCCGCCTTGCCGCACAGGACGAACGCACCCGCATCGCCCGCGAAATGCACGATATTGTGGCGCACTCGCTCTCCAGCATTATTTCTCAGGCGGACGGGGCACGCTACGCCGCCGCGAGCGCCCGCACCGCACGCGCACAGCAGGCTGAACAGGCAGAGCAGTCGGGCCAGGCCCAACCAGGTCAAGCCCGGCCGGGTCAGGCTCAACAGCAGAGCACGCCGGATATTGCGGAACAGACCCTCGAACTCATTGCAGACACTGCACGCGACTCCCTCACCCAGATGCGTTCGCTCCTCGGGCTACTGCGCACGGACGAGGCAACCGTCTACGCGCCCGTGCCCACCCTCAACGATGTGCCCGCCCTCATGGAGCAGAGCCGCCGCGCCGGACTACCCGTGACCTTCACCGGAATCACCGGCACCATGGCACGCACCCTACCGCAGGGTGCCGAGCTGGCGGCGTACCGCACCGTGCAGGAGGCACTCACCAACACGCTCAAGCACTCCCCCGGCGCGGCAACCACCGTCACCATTCACTGGGGTGAGGACGGCCTGCACTTGCGGATTCAGAACAATCCGGTTTCCGCTGTTTCCGCTGTTTCCCCTGCCTCGACCTCAGCCTCGAATCAGCGCGCCAGCAGCCCGGTACCCGGTAGCGGTAACGGTCTGCGCGGCATGAGCGAGCGCATCGCCCTCTACCACGGCACCCTCACCTACGGTCTGCAACCCGACGGCAGCTGGCTCGTTGAGGCGACGCTCCCCTACCGCGACCTCTAATACCTCTATACCCTGTTCGCTCCTCTTATTCCTCCACCCGGCTTTCCTCCACATGGCCACCGTGACCTAGGATTGAAACTATGTACTCTTCTGCAACTCAGAACACCCAGCCAATCCGCGTGATGCTCGTTGACGACCAGCGCCTGGTGCGCGGCGGCTTGAGCATGCTCGTGAACTCCCAGCCGGACCTGCAGGTCGTCATGGAAGCTGATGACGGTCTGGCGGCTATTGACGTTTTTGACCGTATGGTCTCTGAGGGGCAGGAGCCGCAGGTCATCCTCATGGATGTGCGCATGCCGCACTGCGACGGATTGGAGGCGGCGCGCCGTATTCTGGAGCGTGACGGAGAGCGTGAAGTTTCCGAGGATGAGCGGGTGCGCATTATTATGCTCACGACCTTCGATATTGATGAGTACGTGTATTCGGCGGTGCGTGCGGGTGCGAGCGGTTTCTTGTTGAAGGACACTCCGCCGGATCAGCTACTGGAGGCGATTCGTACGGTGCACCGCGGCGATGCGGTAATCGCGCCGTCTGCGACTCGCCGCCTGTTGGAACAGATGATTCCGGTGCTGGACTTCCCCGTCCCTGTTACTCCCCCGGCTGCGGGTTCTGAGCTTCCCAAGGCGACGTTTATTCCGGCTGAGCCTGCGAGCGTTGAGCCTGCGAGCCCGGCTGATTCTTCTTATCAGAGCGAGCCTGCGCAGGATTATCCGCATCGTGAGTTGATTGAACAGTTGTCGCCGCGTGAGTTTGAGATGCTGGGTCTGATTGCGCGCGGTTTGTCGAATGCGGAGATTACGCGGGAGTTGGTGCTGTCGGAGGCGACGGTGAAGACGCATGTGTCGCATGTGTTGGCGAAGTTGGGTGCGCGTGATCGTGTGCAGGCGGTCATTATGGCGTATGAGGCGGGTATCGCCCGCTAGCGCCCACCCTTATATATAAGGGCACAGTAGAGTAGAGAGCACAGTAGAGCCCCAGCGGGCGCCTCCATTGAGGCACCCGCCGGGGCTCTTGAGTTAGGTAGTTTCTTGTATCTCATCGATGATTCGTTCAAAGTCGCTCATCAACTCAGGCAACTTATTCCGAGCGACGTCCCATAGGACAGCAAAATCAACACTCACATAGCTATGAGAAATGATGTTACGGATAGCGATAAGGTACTGCCACTCAGACCGTTCATACCGTTCATAATCTTCTGGGTATTTTGAACGAATTCTATTGAGGGTTTCGCCAATAACCTGAAAGCGCATGCAGAGCGCGTCCTGGACCACCCCGTTTGAGTCGTCTATCAGGTCTTCATATCGCTCGGGAGTAAAAGCGTAGATACGCTGAGCTGACTCAAGAATCAGAGAGAAGTCGTCAAGCGATCTTTTCATAGCGGCAGCTCCACCATGTCCGGTTCTGCTTCCGCGTAGATGCGAGGGCGCAATTGGGTCACCATATCAACGTTACGGCCGGTCAGCTGTTCAATGCGGTGCTGAGCATCCACCATCTGCGTATACTCGTCAAAAGGGGCTACGCCCGGCATCTGCACCAGAAAATCTAGGTCGCTGGTTTCGGTCAGCTCACCGCGGGCGGCGCTGCCAAAGAGTCGGGCACGGCGCACACCAGCGTCACGGAGGATCTGAAGGACCTCCGTTTCATGGGGTAGCGTGTACCCGCGACGTAGATTGGGGTGGCTAGTGCTCATACACCCATCATACGCGCAAAGCCAGGCTGCAGGTCAGATCCAAGAATCTGAGAGCCCAGTAGATTAGAGGGCACTGCAGACTAGAGGACACAGTGAAGCCCCGGAGGGCGCCCCCCCTTTATCGGGGCACCCTCCGGGGCTTCACTATCTCACGCCGAGTATCCGGGTTTGCCGGGTACTGTGACTATGCCGGGTTAGCCGCGCATACCCTCAACCGGGGACATGCGAGCCGAACGAGCCGCCGGCAGAGCCGAAGCGAGCATCGCGGCGAGCACACCCACAATGAGGATGACCGCGTACCAGATGTACGGCAGGTCAAGCACGAGCGGGGCGCTGGAGCTCACGGACGCCATCACAATCTTCGCGGAGACCGTGCCGATGACCGTACCGGCAATCATGCCGAGCACCACCGCGGCGAGCGTAATCAGGATCGCCTCAATGGAGATCATGCGGCGCAGCTGCTTGCGGGACAGACCCAGCGAGCGGAGCATCGCGTTCTCGCGGCGGCGTTCGTTGACCGACAGGGTCATTGTGTTCGCCACACCAATAATCGAGATGACCACTGCAAGCATGAGCATCACCAAGGTGAAGGTCAGCATGATGGTCAGCAGCTGGTCAAAAGTCTGGCGTTCCTGCAGGCCACCGGTGAAGGAGTTGTCCGGGCTGGTTCGGTCCAGTTCAGCCTGCAGGGTCGCGTTCTCGCTACTGGTCAGCGGGGAGGCGGCGCGCACCAGAACGACGGTGTCGTTACCGGTTGCCTGGCTGGTGACGGTCAGCTTTGCTGCCTTTGCCTGAGCTTCCTGATCGCCGCTGGCGATTGCCTCTTGCATGCGCTTATCGGCTTCCTCAGTTGCGGGGTTGGCAACCTTCTGCGGGTTCTTGGCGTCCTGTAGCTTGGCGGCGGTGGCAGGGTTGACGATCAGCAGGGTCTGCTTGGTTTCGGACTTGACGGGCTTGAGTTCCACTTCGCCGAGCGGGCCGCGCGCCTTCAGACGGCTGGACTCATTCAAACCAGCGGCCTTCCAGAGGCCCTGCGGTACGAGCACGGTGTCGTCGGCAAGGTTCGGGTTTTCATCCGGCAGGATTGCCTTCATGTCGGAGGAGCTCAACGCCACCAAGTCGGCGTTCTGGTTGGCGGCCTGTCCCTCGTACTCGACGGTGTAGTCAACCACGCCGGCGGCGTAACCAACAGCGGATGCCTGAACGTTCTTAATACCCTTGACCTTGGAGGCAATCTCCTCCGCCTTGGTCACGGTGGAGGCGGCCTCAGACTGGTCGTACGAGCTGTACTTCGCCTGCGCAGAAATCGGGTACCGCTGATCCAGCGTCTTGACGAACGATGCGCTCAGAACCGTGTAGCCGGTCAGCACAGTCGACACGACCAGGGTGCCGACGAGCACAGCACGGCCGGTGGAGACGGTGCGCTTGGGCGAACGCAGCGCGTTGGCGAGCGCAAGCTTACCGGTCTGGGTTCGGGTGACCGTGCCGAGGGCACGTACCAGCGGGGGCAGTACCAGCGGGGTGATGAGGAAGACCGCAATACCGAGCAGCAGTGCGGCGAGCATGCCGAGGAAGATCGCGGAGTTACCGTCACGCTCCGTGCTGGTTGCCTTCTCGAGAGCAGTCACAACGGCGACCACGCCACCGATGGCGAAGAGCACACCGATGATCGGGCCGATCTTGCCGGGCTTGCTGACTTCGCGGTTGGTGTGCTCGCTCATCGCGCTGATGGGCGAGATGCGCAGGGCGCTTCGTGCCGGGGAGAGCGATGCCAGAACCGTGACGATGGTGCAGATCAGGGTACTGATAATCACCGGGGTGATTGAGTACGAGATCATGAAGGTTGAGACCATACTTCCCACCAGCATGCCGGCGGGGAAGGTCAGTAGCGCACCGATGAGGGAGAACACCACGCCCACGGTAACCGATTCGACAAGTAGCATCCGTACGAGGGAGCCACCGCGGGCACCGAGGGTGCGCAGCAGGGCGAGCTCGCGGATGCGCTGACCGACCAGCACCGCAAAGGTGTTGGAGATGACGAAGGAGGAAACCAGCAGAGCCAGTGCCGCGAAGGCACCCAGGACCACGCTAATGGAGGTGAAGACAGTGGAGATACTCTTCTGGTAGTCTTCCAGCAGCTTCTGACCGGTCATGACGCGCGGGTCGTTCTTGGTGTCGCCGCTGCTGAGGGTATCCTGCAGGCTCTTGAGTTTGGCGTCGGTTACGCCGTCCTTGAACTTGAGGTAGATGAGGTTCGCGCCAGCCATGTTTCGGTAACCGGCGGCGGAACTCTTGTTCTCTGCCTCAGATGCCTTCAGGGCGGCTTCGCCGAGGCTGGTACCACCAATCAAGACAGCCTGGTTGGTGGTGGAGCCCTCAAAACCGGGATCAAAGAGACCGACGACGGTGTATTCGGCGGTCTTGTCAGTACCGGGGGCGCTGACGGATTCTACAACATCGGTGCTGGTGACCTTGCTGTTCAGCGAGAGGTTGTGCTTCTTCGCGAAGTAGGTAGAGACCATGATTTCGCGGTCGCTACTGGGGATTTTGCCCTGCACTTTGTACGGGAAGAGGCTCGAGTCGGCGGGTAGCTGGTTGTACTGCACCTGGGCTGCCTGGTCGCCGGTGCCGAGCGTACCGGTCACGGCGTACTGCACCCAGTAGCCGGAGAGCAGGTCGCTCTGTTCCACCTTCTTGATCTGGTCACGGGTCAGGTAGATGGCGGTGCTGTCTTTACCGTCGCTGGTTGTGGCGACGGAGACGACGACCGCCTCGGCGCGGGAGAGCACGTCACTGACGGAGGAGTTGACGGTCGCCTGCAGCGAGTTGGTGAGCATCATAATGGCGGCGATGAAGAAGGATGAGATTGCGATGCCTATGCCCGTGAGGATGTATTTTCCTTTGGAGGCGCGCAGATTGGAGCGCGCCACCGTGTTCAGTGTGGTTGCCACGGCTTATCGACCTTCCAGCTGTGCCATTGCGCCGAGGACGGCGTCGTAGGTGGGTTCGATCATTTCGCCGGCGACCATGCCGTCCTTGATGAAGACCACGCGGTCGGCGTAGGAGGCGGCATTTGCGTCGTGGGTGACCATGAGGATGGTCTGTGCGTGGTCGGTTGCGGCGGCACGCAGCAGGCGCAGCACCTCGGCACCGGAGTTGGAGTCGAGGTTACCGGTCGGTTCGTCGGCGAAGACCACTTCGGGGCGTGCAAGCAGGGCGCGCACGATGGCGACGCGCTGCTGCTGACCGCCGGAGAGCTGTTCGGGGCGGTGGTCGAGACGGGTTTCCAGGCCGAGGGTCTTGACCAGGTAGTCGCGCCACTGCGGGTCGGGTTTCTTACCGGCGAGGCCCAGGGGCAGGTCAATGTTCTGGCCCGCGGTGAGGGTGGGGACCAGGTTGAACGCCTGGAAGATGAAGCCGATGTGTTCGCGGCGGAACTCGGTGAGGGCGTTGTCCTTCAGGCCGAAGAGCTCGATACCGCCAATACGAATCGAGGTTGCCGGGTTCGGGTCGGGGGTGTCCAGGGTTGCAATGGTCTGCATCAGCGTAGACTTACCGGAACCGGAGGGGCCCATAATGGCGGTGAACTTGCCCTGCTCAAAGTCGACGGAGACGTTGTTGAGGGCGTGGACGGTTGCTTCACCCATGCCGTAGGTTTTGGAAAGGTTTCGTGCGGAGACGGCAGGCTGTGCCGTCTGGGCGTGAGGAGTTGTCGTAGTCATAGTTCAATTATTTCACACAGCGTGGCGCTGACTACAGGGTTTTTCTCATCCTCCAGGTTGATTTTGGCGGGTGTTCACCGGGTCTTGACCTGCGGATGCGAAGGTTCCCCACTCATTCCACGGGCTGAGATGCGCCTGTGGGTGGCTGGGCGGGGTGTTGACCTCATCCTTAAGGATGAGTGGCGGCCCAATCAGCGTTCTCTCTCTTTTCCCCCCCCCCGGCCCCGCGCACCCCTGCACCCCTACCCCGCTTCCTTACCCTGCTTCTCTGCCCCGCACCTACACCTATATATGCACGCGAAAAGCCCCCGGCTCCTCCCCCATCTAGGGTGGGGAAGCCGAGGGCTTTCTGTCGCTATCCGTTACGGCGCTATCTCAGACGCTGTCCGCTAATGCTCAGGCAGATGTTATGCCTTGGGTGCTTCGTAGCGGGGGAACAGCGGTGCGGGTGCGGGCAGTTCGGTACCGGGCACGAGCGCGGTGCCGAGGGCTGCGAACTGGCGTGCGTCACCTTCGGGTACGCCGAGCAGGGTCAGCAGCTTGGCGGTCGAGTCGGGCATGACGGGCTGCAGCAGCAGGGCAACCTGGCGTACAACCTCGAGGGTTACGTACAGCACGGTGTTCATGCGGTCGAGTTCGCCGTTCTTGCGCAGGGTCCAGGGTTCCTGTTCTGCGAAGTAGGCGTTGGTGTCTGCGAGGACGGTCCAGATGCGGTCGAGTGCGCGGTGGAATGCCTGCTCGTCGAAGTCTGCACGGACCGGCTCGTAGAGGGCTGCCGCCTCGTCGAGGATTTTGCGGTCGGCTTCGGTGAATTCGCCGTGGGTGGGCACGGCACCGCCGCAGTTCTTGGCGACCATGGACAGGGAACGCTGGGCGAGGTTGCCGAGGTTGTTTGCCAGGTCGGAGTTGATGCGGTTGATGATGGACTCTTCGGAGTAGGAGCCGTCCTGACCGAAGGACACCTCACGCATGAGGAAGAAGCGCACCGCGTCCAGACCGAATGCGTCGACGAGGTTTGCGGGGTCGACGACGTTACCGACGGACTTGGACATCTTTTCACCGTTGACGAGCAGGAAGCCGTGGCCGAAGACGCGCTTGGGCAGTTCGATTCCGGCAGACCACAGGAATGCGGGCCAGTAGATGGAGTGGAATCGGGTGATGTCCTTACCGATGAGGTGCAGGTCGGCGGGCCAGTACTTGGTGAACAGTTCGTTGTCGGTGTCAGGGTAGCCGACGCCGGTGAGGTAGTTGGTGAGGGCGTCGACCCACACGTACATGACGTGCTTGTCGTTGCCGGGTACGGGTACGCCCCAGTCGAAGGTGGTGCGGGAGATGGACAGGTCGTTGAGGCCGCCCTTAACGAAGGAGATCAGTTCGTTGCGGCGGGATTCGGGGTAGACGTAGCCTTCGTTGGCGTAAAGTTCGAGGAGCTTGTCGCCGTACTTGGAGAGGCGGAAGAAGTAGGATTCTTCTTCGGTCCATTCGACTTCGGTGCCGGTGACGATGGCGTAGCGCTGGCCGTCGCGTACTTCGGTTTCGTCTTCTGCGTAGTAGGCTTCGTCGCGTACGGAGTACCAGCCGGCGTACTTGTCGAGGTAGATGTCGCCGTTCTCTTCCATGCGCTTCCAGATGGCCTGGGATGCGACGTAGTGGTCGGGGTCGGTAGTGCGGATGAAGCGGTCGTAGCTGATGTTCAGCGCGTCGTTCATTGCTTTGAAGCGTGCGGAGTTCTCGTCGGCGAGTTCCTTGGCGGTCTTACCGAGCTTTTCGGCGGTGGTCTGCATCTTCTGGCCGTGCTCGTCGGTGCCGGTCATGAAGCGCACGTCGAAGCCGTCGAGGCGCTTGAAGCGGGCTAGCACGTCGGCTGCTATGGTTTCGTAGGCGTGGCCGATGTGCGGGTTGCCATTGGGGTAGGAGATGGCGGTGGTGATGTAGAACGGAGTTGCAGTCATAATTTTCAGTTTACCGCAGTATTAGGCGAGGCTCTCACCGGGGTTACACTCTGAAATGCGATAAGCACCAAGCCACCATGTAACATGGCTGCCACGCCGCATGTTTCCTCCGCGCCTACGCAGGGGCACCCGTCACCCGGACGCTCCGCCCCTCCTTGCTTCGCTGCGGAGAGCGTCCGGGCTGACACCCTGAGGGCGCTTCCGGAAAACACGGCGCACCAGCCTAAACTTCCAGCCACCAAGCAACACGCTAAACCGCGACAGCCCTCCCCCGCCCCACACGCAAAACACCAACCACCACACAACACGCTAAACCGCGACAGCCCTCCCCCGCCCCAGTTCGCTAGACACGGGGCGCACGCGAAACCCCCGCGCATCCACCGCAACCCCGGCGGGACCGCAGCGTACCCCGAATACCAATACACGCGGAGGTGCATATATCCTCTGCCGCGACATCAGGGTGTCCGAGCTCTGCGAGGACGGGTCCCCTGCAGGAGCAAAGAGGATAATATGCACCTCAAGTCGAGAAAGTGCATTATTCAGGGAACGCAAAAAATCCCGCCGATTCCGAAGAATCAGCGGGATTTTCTTTGAAGTGCGCCCCCTGGGACTCGAACCCAGAACCCATTGATTAAGAGTCAATTGCTCTGCCAATTGAGCTAGAGGCGCTTATTCGTTTTTCAGGGTTTCCCCCCTGCAACAAGTAAATACTATACGGCATTCTGTGGGCGCCCGCAACTCAAGCAAGCATGAACCGCATCACATATTTGTTGGGTGGTGCTTTTTAGCCTGAAATAGCGAGAACCCGGCGCCCTACCCCTCCCCGTGGCGGGGTGTGGGTGGAGCACCGGATTCTTAGAAAGCTATTGCTGAGCTACAGTTTAGCGAGCGACGGAACCTTCGGTGTAGTCGTCGTTTGCGGAGTTCCAGGAGAACAGCTCGCGCAGCTTACGGCCGGTTGCCTCGATGGGGTGTGCCTCGCCCTTTGCGCGCAGTTCCTTGAACTCGGGGCCGCCTGCAGCCTGGTCTTCCATGAAGCGCTTTGCGAAGTTGCCGTTCTGGATGTCTGCCAGGACAGCCTTCATGTTTTCCTTGACCTCGGGGGAGATCACGCGGGGGCCGGAGACGTAGTCGCCGTACTCTGCGGTGTCAGAGATGGACCAACGCTGCTTAGCGATGCCGCCCTCGATCATCAGGTCGACGATGAGCTTGAGCTCGTGCAGGACCTCGAAGTATGCGATTTCGGGCTGGTAGCCAGCTTCGGTCAGGACCTCGAAGCCGTACTGGACGAGCTGGGAGGTGGAGCCGCAGAGCACTGCCTGCTCGCCGAACAGGTCGGACTCGGTCTCTTCGGTGAAGGTGGTCTTGATGACGCCTGCGCGGGTTGCGCCGAGGCCCTTTGCGTAGGACAGCGCCAGTGCGAGTGCTTCGCCGGATGCGTCCTTCTCGACTGCGACCAGGGCGGGAACGCCGCGGCCTGCTTCGTATTCGCGGCGGACGGTGTGACCGGGGCCCTTGGGGGCGACCATTGCAACGTCGACGCCTTCGGGTGCGGTGATGTAGCCGAAGCGGATGTTGAAGCCGTGTGCGAAGAACAGTGCGTTGCCGGGCTTGAGGTTCGGCTCGATGCTCTCTGCGTAGACCTTTGCCTGGACCTGGTCCGGGGTCAGGATCATGATGACGTCTGCTTCTGCTGCTGCTTCGGCAACGGTTGCGACGCGCAGGCCTTCTGCCTCAGCCTTGGCGCGGGACTTGGAGCCCTCGGACAGACCGACGATGACCTTCACGCCGGAGTCACGCAGGTTCAGTGCGTGTGCGTGGCCCTGGGAGCCGTAGCCGATAACTGCTACGGTGCGACCCTGAATCAGGGAGAGGTCTGCGTCGTCGTTGTAGAAAATGGTTGCTGCCATTTCTTCTCCTCAGTAAGTTTGGTATGCGGCCCAGGCTGGGCTCAACATTGACTATTCTACTTGATAGCTGTTTAGTTGCGGGCTGTCGAGAGTACTTCTCAGTATCTGAAGTATCCGGAAGGTCTGTGAGCCCATAGGGGCGGGTATCGCATCGCCCGCCGGTTTCCCGGTTGAGGCGGTGCGATACCCGATGCTATTCCCCGCTGGTGCGGGGTTGGCGTGGCACCCTGGTGGGTGTTAGATGCGTTCGCTCATGGCGCGGGGGCCACGTGCCAGGCCGATGGTGCCTGCGCGAACGATTTCGCGAACGCCGTAGGGTTCCAGAACGTCCAGCAGGGCGTTGAGCTTCTCCTCGGAACCGGTTGCTTCGATAACAACGGATTCGGGGGAAACGTCGATCACGGATGCACGGAACAGGTCTGCTGCCTGAACAATCTGCAGGCGTGCTACTGCGTCTGCCTTGACCTTGATCAGGATGTGGCCGCGGCGGGTGGAGGAGTCGGCGGGAAGCTCGACGACCTTCAGCACGTGAACGAGCTTGTTCAGCTGCTTGGTGATCTGCTCGATGGTGTGGGCGTCGCCTTCGGTTACGACGGTGATGCGGGAGACACCGGGGTTTTCGGTGGGGCCCACAGCCAGGGAGAGGATGTTGAACAGTCGGCGGGAGAACAGACCGGAGACGCGGGTGAGAACGCCCGGCTTATCTTCTACCAGAACGGACAGAGTGTGCTGAGACATTAGTTCTCTCCCTCACGATCGAACTCGGGCGAAGTGTTCTTCGCAATCCAAATCTTGTCATTAGATACGCCTGCCGGGACCATGGGCCAGACGAGGGCGTGGGGGCTGACGGTGAAGTCAATGACCACGGGGCGGTCGTTGATTTCGAGGGCAGCCTTGATGGTTGCGTCCACGTCTTCGTCGCGTTCGCAACGGAAGGTTGCGCAGCCGTATGCTTCGCCGAGCTTGACAAAGTCGGGGATGCGTACGGTGCCGTGGCCGTCCTTCAGGTCGGTGTTGGAGTAGCGCTCGTTGTAGAACAGAGTCTGCCACTGGCGCACCATGCCGAGGGAGGAGTTGTTGATGATGGCAACCTTGACGGGGATGTTGTTCTGTGCGCAGGTGACCAGTTCCTGGTTGGTCATCTGGAAGCAGCCGTCACCGTCGATGATCCACACGGTGGATTCGGGGTGTGCGACCTTTGCGCCCATGCCGGCGGGGACGCCGTAGCCCATGGTGCCCAGGCCTGCGGAACTGATGAAGTGGCGGGGGCTTTCCTGCTGGATGTAGTGTGCGCCCCACATCTGGTGCTGGCCAACGCCGGTGACGTAGTATGCGTCGGGGCCGGTGAGGGCGCTGATGCGCTCGAGGACATACTCGGGCGAGCCGAGGCCGTCGTTGGGCTTTTCGTAGCCGAGCGGGTAGTCCTTGCGGATTGCGTTGAGCTCGTTCCACCATTCGGTGAGGTTCGGCAGCTGGTCTGCGAACTCGGTGGAGAGCAGGTCGGTCAGCTCGGGCAGGACGTACTTGAGGTCGCCGACAATCGGCACGTCTGCGAAGCGGATCTTCGAGATTTCTGCCGGGTCAACGTCAATGTGGATGACCTTAGCTTCGGGTGCGAAGGAGTCAACCTTGCCGGTGACGCGGTCGTCGAAGCGTGCGCCGAGGGTGATGAGCAGGTCAGACTTCTGCATTGCGGCGACGGCGGGGACGGTGCCGTGCATGCCGGGCATGCCGAGGTTCTGGGGGTCGGAATCCGGGAACGCACCGATTGCGTTGAGGGTGGTGACGACGGGTGCGCCGATGAGCTTAGCCAGCTTGTGGAACTCTTCGGAGGCACCTGCACGGACCAGGCCACCGCCGACATAGAAGACGGGGCGCTTGGATTCAGTGATGAACTTTGCAGCTTCGTGGATCTGCTTGGAGTGTCCGCGGGTGACGGGGGTGTAGCCGCGCAGTTCAAATTCGGGGATGCCGCGGTATTCCATCATGCCGACCTGTGCGTCCTTGGTGACGTCCACGAGCACGGGGCCGGGGCGGCCGGTGGATGCGATGTGGAATGCTGCTGCGAGCGCGCGGGGGATGTCCTGCGAGTCAGTGATCATGAAGGAGTGCTTGGAGATGGGCATTGCCATGCCGACGATGTCAGCTTCCTGGAATGCGTCGGTACCGAGCAGAGCGGTGGACACCTGGCCGGTGATTGCAACCAGGGGGACGGAGTCCATGTTTGCGTCTGCGATTGCGGTCAGCAGGTTGGTTGCGCCGGGGCCGGAGGTTGCGATGCACACGCCGGTCTTGCCGCTGGACACGGCATAGCCCTGAGCTGCGTGGCCTGCGCCCTGCTCGTGGCGGACCAGGATGTGGCGGACCTTCTTGGAGTCGTACAGGGGGTCATAGGTCGGCAGAATAGCTCCACCAGGCAGGCCGAATACGTCAGTCACACCCAGGTCTTCGAGGGTGCGGACGATTGCCTGAGAACCGGTCATGCGTTCTGCGGGAGCGTTTGCCGCGTCATCAGAAGTGGAAAATCCCATGGTCATGGAAATGCCTCGTGTCTTAATGGTTCTTCGTTGTACTCAATGTTCTGCGTGGGGTTTGTGTGGTCCTCACGCATCCTATGCCCGGGGGTACCAAGCTATAAAAAATGCCCCTCGCTGTTGGTGGTAGCGGTAGGGGCGCTCAGTCGCAGTGAATAGACCCTGCCACTCGCCCTAGGCGACGTCGACAAGGTTTAGAATTCGCTGGAACATTGCTGTCTTCACTCTTCTATGGTGCGCTTCGAAAGAGAGTGAGTCAAATCTCTATGGGGTGTCGTGGTGGTTTTTGCACGGAAACCCCCAAGTCAACCTTCTTCTTTCATGATGTGGACACCTTGCGCGTGTGTGTGGATTCTAGCGCAGGTTTTTGAACAGGTGAGAAAAACTCGCATTTTTGGGCGTCATGGCGCGTAATATGTGCGAAATACTCGTGACCTTCGTTGGTTACCCCGGTAGACTGAAGCTATGACCGAACCGATCATCCCGGTCGCTGATGAGCTGACCGAAGCAAGTAAGTACGCAGAGGTTGTTGACCCCCGTAACTCTGTTGAGAGTAGCGAGTTTTTGACGGGTGAGGAACTCATTCGGGTTCTGCACCCGGTTTTTGACGACCAGATTATTAATTACGGTGCATACAATTTGGTGTATGCGACGGGTCGTGCTGTTTACCGTAATCCTGATTTGGCGTTGCATCAGTATCCTGATCAGCAGCATTTTATTGTTGGGTATCAGGATGCGCCTGATGAGGTGATTATTGCTCCGGTGAATTTACCGGCATTGACGCCTGCGGGTATGGCTACGACGATTGATAATACGAATGCGCTGCATGCGTATCGTGTGGGTGATGATGCGGTGACGCTTGAGTCGGTGAATGGCAGCTCGTTTTATTTGTCGTTTGAGGATAATGCTGAGGTGGCGACTCGTTTTGGTGTTGGCCTGCTGGAGCAGGGTAAGGACGTGGAGGATTTCCGTGAGTTTGTGACGCGGATTTGGCCGGTCCTGTAGTAGAGACTTTTCGTGCTGGATGCCCGCTGCAACTCTTAGGGTTGTGGCGGGCTTTCGCATGTCTACACTCAACCACCAAGCAACACGCTAAACCGCGACAGCCCTCCCCCACACCAGTTCGCTAGGCACGGGGCGCACACCCAAACCACGAACCATCCCCGGCGGGATTAGCTCGAGGTTCGGCACCCTCCTCGTTCCTACAGGGGCACCCGCCCTCGCTTCGCTTCGGGCACCCTGATGTCACTACGGAGGCCACCGAAACCTCCACGCACCCGCCTAACCGGTGCAGCTACATTTTCCGGAAGCGCCCTCAGGGTGTCACACGGACGCTCTCCGCAGCGAAGCAAGGAGGGGCGGAGCGTCCGGGTGACGGGTGCCCCTGCGTAGGCGCGGAGGAAACATGTAGCGCACCCCCGCAGTCTTAGGAGACGCGAGGTACCCACCCACCCCACCCCTGCAGGAACGAGGGCGAATACCGTCTTCCAAACATCAAAACCCGAAGCAAAGAGGATAATATGCACCTCAAGTCTCAAAAATGTATTTTCAGAGGGAACGCAAAAATCCCGCCGATTCCGAAGAATCAGCGGGATTTTCTTTGAAGTGCGCCCCCTGGGACTCGAACCCAGAACCCATTGATTAAGAGTCAATTGCTCTGCCAATTGAGCTAGAGGCGCTTGTTTGTTTTTCAAGGTTTCCCTTGCAACAGAAAAATACTATACGCGAGTTTTTGTGGTGTGCGCAAGTTGATTTAGCGTGAGCCTGGACACACTATCTGGGTGGGGTGTGTGGGACACTAGTGTGTGTACTGTGTGGGGCGCGTCTGCCCCCTCCCTTTGTTGTTTTGAGGAGTTTTTGATGAGTGTTCGTCTTGAGCCGGGTGTTCCGGCGCCTGCTTTTACCCTTGCTGATGCGTCGGGCGTGGAGCATAGTCTGAGTGATTATGCGGGCAGTAAGGTGATTTTGTATTTTTATCCGAAGGCGTCGACTCCGGGTTGTACTAAGGAGGCGTGCGATTTCCGCGATAATTTGGCGTCGTTGAAGTCGTTGGGTTATGTGGTGTTGGGTGTTTCTCCGGATTCGCCGGCGGCTATTGCGCGTTTTGTGGAGAAGGAGTCGTTGACGTTCCCGCTGTTGTCTGATGCTGATCATGCGGTGGCTGAGGCGTATGGTGCGTGGGGTGAGAAGAAGAATTACGGCAGGGTGTATGAGGGTCTGATTCGTTCGACGTTTGTGATTGATGAGCAGGGTGTTGTTGCTTTGGCTCAGTACAATGTGCGTGCGACGGGTCATGTGGCGAAGCTGCGTCGTGATTTGGGTATTGACCCGAAGTAGGGTCGTGCTTTCTGTGTGTGTAGTGTGAGGGGCGGTGGCCCTGCGCGAGGGTTACTGTTTGGCGTGTTTGCGGGCTTTTTGCCCTATGGGGGCTTCTTTTAAGGCTTGGAGAACCTTGGTTCCTGGTGTACACTAATTTTTTGTTGCCTCAGACGCATGCATCTTCGGGTGTGGGGGTGACACTGCGCGCGAGTGGTGAAATTGGCAGACACGCAGGATTTAGGTTCCTGTGCCTTATGGCGTGGGGGTTCAAGTCCCCCCTCGCGCACACACACATTTACATTGGGCCCGCCGTCACGGTTTTCGTGGCGGCGGGTTTTCTTATATGCGCCTTGCCGGGTGGGTGTGTCTCGCCCGGTTGGGTGTTGAACCGTTATCCTGAGAGGTAAGCATCCGCGACGGAAGAGAGGACCCTCCCGTGCAGCATCAGCCTTATGCATCGTCTGCTGTTGGCAATTCTGGTGCGCTGCTTCGAGCTACTGCCGGCTCGAGTGGCTTGAGTCGACGCGCCGTTTTGCGTTTTGGCGCGCTTTTTAGTGCTGGTTTGGCGCTTTCTGCGTGTTCCGGTCAGTCTTCGGTTGGTTCCTCTGTTGGTTCTTCGGCGAGTGCGTCGTCTGCTGATGCGCGGCGTGTGTTTCGTTTTGCGCAGGGTGCGGCGCCGTTGGGTTTGGATCCGGCGTTGTTTCCTGTGGCGAGTACGTATCAGGTGACGGCGCAGGTTTTGCAGACGTTGTTGGTGGCGAATCATTACACGGGTGATCCTGAGGTTCAGGATTCGTTGTGTAGTGACTGGAAGGTTTCTGATGACCGTTTGACGCATACGTTTGTGTTGCGTGAGGTGCATTTTAGTAGTGGCGTTGCGTTGACTGCGGATGCTGTGGTGCAGAATTTCCAGAGGTGGCAGGCGTTGGCTACGGGTGAGGGTACTGCTGCCCATGCGGTGCCTGCTCAGCCGTTGTTTGCGTGGGGTTTTGGTGTGCCGAAGCCGGGTTCTATTGATCCTTCGGCGGTGGAGCCTGCGCCTGTTCAGGCGTCTCCGTCGGGTGCGGCAACCCCGGGTGCTTCTGCGAGCGCCTCCCCGAGCGCCTCCGCTACTGCTTCTGAGACCGCTACTCCGAGCGTCTCCCCGTCGGTTTCCACTTCTACGAGCGCTTCTGATGCCGCGCGTCCGGGCGATAAGAAGCCCGCGCAGCCTGCTTCTTTGCCGCATACGGTGCAGTCTTTTATGCCGTTGGTTTCGTCGGTGGTGGCGAAGGGTAACTCTGTGGTGGTGACCCTGTCGCGTCCTTCGTTGGCGTTCCCGCGTATTTTGACGCAGCAGGCGTTCGGCATTATTGAGCCTTCGCTTTTTGGTGCTGATCAGAAGCTGACGGGCAACCCGGTGGGAACGGGAGCATTCCGTGTGGAGTCGTTCGAGGGCGGCACGGTGCGTCTGCTGAAGAACACCCATTTTGAGGGTCAGGCACCTGAGCTGGATGAGATTCAGATTTCGACCCTCACTTCGTCGGATAAGCGTTATTTTGCGCTGATGGAGGGTCATATTGACGCCTGCGATCAGGTGAATTCTTCTGATTTGGGTCAGCTGGCACGTGATGGTTATCAGACTCCTGGCCGTGACCCGTTCTCGCTGGTGTATTTGGGGTTGAATACGGCGCATCCGGTGTTGAAGAACATTTCGGTGCGTCGCGCTATTTCGCATGCGGTGGATCGTGGTGCGTTGCGTCAGTATTATCCGCAGGGCACCTCGGATGCGCAGACGTTGATTTCGCCGTCGTTCCGCATTAAGGCTGATGATGCGAAGAATTACACGGAGCGCAATCAGGATATGGCGCGCTCGCTATTGGCGGCGGCCGGGTACGACAATCAGGTGATTGAGTGCTACTACCCGGCTGATGTGTCTCTGCCGTGGATGGATACTCCGCAGAAGGTGTATTCGGAGATGGTGGGTTCGCTGATTGAGGTGGGCCTGAATATTAAGCCGGTGCCTCTGCCGTGGGCTGAGTATCTGCCGAAGAGCTGTGAGGTTTCTTCTGAGCGCGGTATTACGTTGGCCGGTTTCTACGGCATGTACCGTGATCCGTATGCGTTTTTTGGTCCGGTGTTGGCGCCGCTGATTGCTGAGCATCAGGTGCGTTCGTTGATTGCTGATGCGCCCTCGGATATGACGACGGGTTTGACGAAGAAGAATTCTGATGTGCCGTCGTCGCGTGGTGCGGATTCGAATGTGCGGATTTCTGCGTCTCCGAGCCCGCAGCCGAGTTATTCGCCGGATCCATTGTCTCCGGAGGAGGAGGCTTCGGCTTCTGTTTCGCCGAGCCCTTCGGTAACTCCTTCGCCGTTGCCTACTGCTGCAGCGGTGGCGCCGTCGCCTCGTTTTACTGAGGTGATGGAGGCGATTCGTACCGCGGATTCTGCCGTTTCGATGGATTCGCAGCGTGAGTTGTATGCGAAGGTTGTGTCTCAGTTGGGTCAGTTTATGCCGGCGGTTCCGTTGTTGAATGTGACGTCTAAGGTGGCGGTGAGCCGTGAGGTTCAGGGTTATCAGACGGAGCAGAATGCGATTGAGCTGTTCGGTAAGCTGCGTAAGTTGTAGACAATTCAGGTTTGAGTGTTGCGTTGCATGTGTTTGGCGTGCCTTGGAGGGTTTTTGCCCTCCAGGGAAGCTAGCATGTGAGCTGCAATACTCTCCTGTTATTTGCTGATTCTAGCTATGCCTCCCCCGCTAAAAGGAGTAGGCTAGATGATGTACCCCACAGTCATTGTGCCCAAGGCCGGGCACCCGCACCCCTAAGGGAGAATTCAGTGGTAGCACGTACTGAACGAACCGACGTCGTCCTGGTCGGCGGCGGCATCATGAGCGCCACCCTCGGTGTGTTCCTCAAGGAACTCGAACCGAGCTGGAACATCGTCCTGCTTGAACGCCTCGATAAGGCCGCTCAGGAATCCTCCAACCCCTGGAACAACGCAGGTACCGGCCACTCGGCACTGTGCGAACTCAACTACGCCCCCGCTGGCCCCGACGGCACCGTCTCGGCAGCTAAGGCACTGAATATCAACGAGCAGTTCCAGATTTCCCGCCAGTTCTGGGCATCCCTGGTTGAAGAGAAGATCCTGGACAACACCGACTTCATCAACCCGGTCCCCCACATGTCCCTGGTCTTCGGTGAAGACCACTCCAAGTACCTGGCTGCACGCTACGACTCCTTCCGCAAGGAGAAGCTCTTCGAGCGCATGGAATTCTCCACCGAGCGCGAGAAGATTGCCGAGTGGGCACCGCTGACCGTCAACGGCCGCAAGGGCAACGAGCCGATCGCCGCGACCTGGTCCCCCGAAGGTACCGACGTTGACTTCGGCGCCCTCACCCAGCAGATGATTGACCACCTGCAGACCAAGGGCGTTGAGGTTCGCTACGGCTACCAGGTCACCAACCTGAACCGCGAATCCAACGGCTCCTGGACCATTGACGCCATCAACCGCATCAACAAGGAAGAGCCGCTGACCATCAACGCGAAGTTCGTCTTCCTCGGTGCCGGTGGCGGCGCCCTGCACCTGCTGCAGAAGTCCGGCATTGAAGAGGGTAAGGGCTACGGCGGCTTCCCCGTCTCCGGCCTGTTCCTGCGCAACACCCACGAGGCCACCGCAAACCAGCACAACGCTAAGGTGTACGGTCAGGCTTCGGTGGGCGCACCTCCCATGTCTGTTCCCCACCTGGACACCCGCTACGTGGACGGCAAGCGCGCCCTCATGTTCGGCCCCTACGCTGGTTTTAAGACGAACTTCTTGAAGCAGGGTTCCCTGCTGGACCTGCCGCTGTCCCTGCGCCCGCACAACATCTACCCGATGACCCGTGCAGGTCTGGATAACTTCTCCCTGGTCAAGTACCTGCTCTCCGAGCTGGTCAAGGACAAGAACGCACGCCTCGAATCGCTGTACCAGTACTACCCCGAGGCTAACGGCGGCGAGTGGGAGCTCATCGAGGCCGGCCAGCGCGTCCAGATTATGAAGAAGGACGCGAAGAAGGGCGGCATCCTGCAATTCGGTACCGAGGTTGTTTCTGCAGCTGACGGCTCCATTGCGGCGCTGCTGGGTGCATCCCCCGGTGCTTCTACTGCGGCTCCGATTATGCTGAACCTGCTGGCTAAGTGCTTCCCCTCCAAGATTGCCGGTTGGGAGTCTCGCCTGAAGGAGCTCATCCCCGGTTACGGCGTGAAGCTCAACGACAACCACGACCTGGCTGATGAGCTGATGGCTCACACCGCTAAGGTTCTGGGTATTCACAACTAGTTTTCAGCTAGTCGACAACAGCATCTGACAAGGCTTTTTGAAGCTTTTCGGAGCGGCGACCCTCTCTAATTGACCAGCAGGTCACCTATCTGCACTCGCAGAAAAATGCGGGAGGGTCAGAAAACCCTATAATGTCACCGCAGGGGCGGGAAGGACAGCTCATTGTTCTCCCCGCCCCTTCTGTGCACCCACACGCTGAAACCCGCACGCTGAAACCCGCATGCTAAAGCTAATAGGCGCACTACTGTGTACATCCCACTCATTCAAGGAGCCCCATTGGCTGCACACACCGGCTCTTCCACGGACACCTCCTCAATCACGGTGTCCGCCGGAGCTCGACGCGGACTCTTCTCCCGTAAGAAGAAGCCCGCAGCTCCCAAGTACGCAAGCGTAAAGCTACGCGACTTCCCCAAGGGCAGCATCCTCTACATCCTGCGCCGTGCCATCTTCAAGTTCGGCGTAAACGGCGCAAGCGACATGGCGGCAGCACTCACCTACTTCACCGTGCTGTCCATCTTCCCCGCCCTGCTGGCGATCGTCTCGCTACTGGGTGTGTTTGGGCACGGTGAGGAAAGCGCCGCGGTCATCCTCGCCTTCCTCAAGGACAACGCACCCGCCCAGATGTACGCCATTATGGAAGACCCCATCAAGCAGATTACCGGCGACCATGGCGCAGGCCTGGTGCTGTTGACCGGTATCCTCAGTGCGATCTGGTCCGCCTCCGGGTACACCGGATCCTTCGGCCGAGCACTCAACACCGTCTACGGTGTGCGTGAAGGCCGCCCCGGCTGGATTCTCAAGCCGTTGAACGTCCTCGTCACCACCGTGATTATCATCCTCGTTGTACTCATGATGCTCATGCTGCTACTGGGCGTAACTGTCCTCGATTTGGTCGGTCAGTATGTACCCAAAACCGTGGACATGGAGCTCATCAAACTCATCTGGCTCAACGGCCGCTGGGTGCTGATTCTATTCATGGCGATTGCCCTGATTACCCTGCTCTACTCCACCACCCCGAATGTTCGCCGTTTCAAGCCGTGGAAGCTCTCCCCCGGCGCGGCGCTGGCACTCTTCGGCATGGGTCTGGGCGGTTTCGGCTTCACCCTCTACGCCAATAACTTCAGCAAATACAACGCCACCTACGGCCTGATCGGTGGTGTGATTGTGATGCTGCTGTTCATCTGGATCATGAACAATATGCTGCTCTTCGGCGCGCACCTGGACGCAGAAATCATGCTCATGCGCCAAATCATTGCCGGCGAAGACGACCGCGGACTCCTGAAGGTTCAGCCGCGCAGCACCACCGCATCCCGTGCGATGAAAGAACAGCGCGAACGCCTCATGTCCGCCGGGCACGAACTGCAGCAGCAGGCGGTGGGCCAGGGAATGCTCCCCAAGCCGAAGGGCCCCTCCATTGCGGATCGCGTACAGAAGGCCGTGGACACCAGCACCACCAGTATTCGCACGCTCATTGCCGACGGTATGGAACGCATCGAAAACGGCAAGGAGCAGCTACAACAGCAGGCGAAGGCAGAGGCTAAGGCGGAAGCTACCGAGCCTGAGGCGAAGACTGACTCTCAGCAGGAGGCGCTTTTCGACCCGAGCACCGACACGTCAACCGGTGAATCGCAGAAGAACTAAACGGCAGCTCAGCTGAGCGCGTATCGCCTCCACCTTTCAAGGGCGTGAGATAGAAAAGGGCGCAGGACAGAAACCCCGCGCTGGTCACTAAGATAGACATATGACCAGTGCAGATTTCTCTCCCGCGCCCTTTGCCGTACCCAGCGTTGCCCTGCCCGACCTCGCGTACACCCTCTACCAGCCGCAGCAGCTCAAAAGCCGCGTCCCCGCCCTCATGATTCACGGCTTCGCCACCCGCGGCGAACAGCTCTACGGCGGCACCGGCTGGATCCGCCAATACCTGCGCGCCGGATACCCCGTGCTGATTGTTGGCCTGCCCTACCATTCAGACGAATACCTCAAAGACCCCGAATCCATGCACGCCATCGACTGCAAGCTCCCCAACAACACGGGCGTGCGCAGCCGCACCATTCCGTTTGATTCGGTGCCCTCTGTCGACGCGGCAGGTCAGCCGCTGACCCCCATGCACCTGTACACCAACCTGCTCGCCCAGCTGCTGCGCACCGTCGCCACGGAGAACAACCTCGACGTGGAGCTACAGCCGCGCGCACACGTTATCGGTTTCTCCTTCGGTGCCCGCGTCGGATGGGAACTCGCCCTCACCCACCCGGAGGCGGTCGCATCCCTCACCTTGGGCGGACTGCCCCTGCACGACCACCTCATCACCCTGCGCGCCATGCTCGAAGCGCACGAGGGGACCAGCGCCTCCGCGAGCGCAGAAACCCCCGCGGCGGACTCCACCGCCGAGGCGATCGCCTCCTTCACCTCGATTATTGACGGCTCCCCCATCCAGCCCGACGCGCTACTGAAGTTCGTTCGGATTCCCTTCGGCCCGTTCTTCGACGTGCCCGCCCTGCGCGCCGGATCCCCGGATTTGCCGGCGGGTCACCCGGGCGCGCATCCGCGCGTACCCGTTGCGGTGGTTCTCGGTGACGCGGACACCATCGCCGCAGACGGTGCGGAACTCTACGACATGGTGCGCGAGGATAACCCGCTCAACCGCTTCATCTCCCTGCCCGGCCGCGACCACGTCAACGCCCTGACCTCGGGTGCGTTCCGACGCGGTGCGCTCGCCTTTGCTGCCGAGGTAGATGCGGCGACGTCATAAAACGTCAAATTCGCGGGGGCGCTTCACTATCAGCTTTATCGTGCGCTGGGTGCTCCATTGCTCGTAGAATGGGAACGTATCAAAAAACCTTTATCTGCGGTTGGACCTCAACCGCACCTCAACAAAGGAGCACCATGCACAAGGTTAAGGCTGTCGTAGCCCTCTCCCAGGACGCACCCGTCACCGTCACCACCATCAACGTACCCGACCCCGGCAAGGGCGAAGCACTCGTCAAGGTCCTCACCTGCGGTGTCTGCCAGACCGACCACCACTACGTCACCGGCGGCGTCGGCCAGGACTTCCCCTACCTGCTCGGCCACGAGTCCGCAGGTATCGTCGAGGCTGTCGGCGATGACGTCACCAACATCGCCCCCGGCGACCTGGTCATCCTCAACTGGCGTGCCGTCTGCGGCGAGTGCCGCGCATGCCGCAAGGGCCAGCCGCAGTACTGCTTCGCAACCCACAACGCAACCCAGAAGATGACCCTCGAGGACGGCACCGAGCTCACCCCCGCACTGGGTATCGGCTCCTTCGCGGAGAAGACCCTCGTCGCAGCAGGTCAGTGCACCAAGATCACCGCTGACATCAGCCCCGAACAGTACGCAGCAATCGGTCTGCTCGGCTGCGGCGTCACCGCAGGTCTGGGCGCTGTGCTGAACACCGGTGAGCTCAAGCGCGGCGAGTCCGTCGCTGTCATCGGTTGCGGCGGCGTCGGCACCGCAGCAATCGCAGGCGCACAGCTCGGTGGCGCAACCACCATCATCGCCGTCGACATCGACGAAGAGAAGCTGGCACGCGCACGCGAGCACGGCGCAACCCATACCGTGAACTCCTCCAAGGTCGACCCCGTCGAGGCAGTCAAGGAACTCACCGGCGGCTTCGGTGCAGACCTCGTCATCGACGCTGTCGGCATCGCACCCACCTTCAAGCAGGCATTCGAAGCACGCGACCTGGCTGGCCGCGTCGTCCTCGTCGGCGTGCCCGCACCCGGCACCACCTGGGACATCCCGCTGGATGAGGTCTTCGGCCGTGGCGGCTCCATCAAGAGCGCATGGTACGGCGACACCCTGCCCTCCCGCGACTTCCCCGAATTCGTGGACCAGTACCTGCTCGGCCGCCTCGACCTGGACGGCTTTGTCTCCGAGCGCATCCGCCTCGAAGACGTCAACGAAGCATTCGAAACCATGAAGACCGGCCGCGTGTTGCGCTCGGTCGTGGAACTCTAGGAGCGTAGCGTGAGCGAACGTATTGAACGAGTCGTCACCTCCGGCACTTTCTCGCTGGACGGCGGCTGCTGGGATGTTGACAACAACGTCTGGATCATCGGCAATGATTCCTCCGTGATCATCCTTGACCCCGCCCACGACGTCGACAAGATTTCCCGCACTGTCGCAGGCCGCACCGTGGAGAAGATTCTGCTGACCCACGCCCACGACGACCACATCCGCAGCGCCAAGGAGGCGGCAGAACGCTTCGGCGCACCCGTCTACCTGAACCCCGCGGACCGTGTGCTCTGGGAAATGGTGTACCCCTCCTGGGACTTCGACCACGAACTCACTGACGGCGACGTGCTGCGCATCGGCGACACCGAGCTGAAGGTCCTCGCCACCCCCGGCCACTCCCCCGGCTCCGTGTGCTTCTACGCACCCACCCTCAGCTGGGAGAACAGCGAAGGCGTCGTCTTCTCCGGCGACACCCTCTTCAACGGCGGCCCCGGCGCAACCGGACGCTCCTACAGCGACTTCGACACCATCATCGAGTCGATCTCGACCCGCCTGCTGACCCTGCCCGAATCCACCGCGGTCCTCACCGGCCACGGCGACAGCACCGGTATCGGACTGGAAGCACCCGAGCTTCCGGCATGGATTAAGCGCGGTCACTAAACCGGTAGCCTCACGCTGAGATTCTCACGCCGAAGTTCTCATACTGAGGCTCACCACAAACCGAGCACGGTACACAAAAGGCGGATGCCCCACCACCCACAAAAGATGGCGGGGCATCCGCCTTTTAAACATGCGCTCGTCACGTTCACACTGCCCGCAAGGATAGCTACGAGCCAAACTAGGCGCGTTCCGTCTCAGACAAAGGAGCCAGTTGCTCCTCATGCTCCTTACGCCACAGGTAGCCATACAAATGACCCAACGCAAAATACAGAGTCGCAATAATCACCGGAACCATAAACGCATTACGGTAATACGGAGCGTCACCCATATAGCCGCCCCACATACTACCCATTGCAAGACCGATGCCCAACATCGAACGAGTAAAGAAGCTCGCCTGCGCATCAGGAATATGCTTCATCGAACGGTTCAGCCACAGCTCATGACCACCAAACGCAACGCCCAGCACCGCACCGCAGAACGCCAACGCATAGAAAATCGTGGACGTATCATCGCTCGCCGGCAAATACAGCGCCACCATAATCAGCAAAATACCGCTCACCAGCCAGCCACGCCACGGATTCACCGAACGGCCACCCAAAACCACAGGGAAAGCCACCACCACGAGCGCGCCGGTACCGGTCGCAACCATCGCCATAAACAGGTTCATCGAACCGTGAATCAGCGAGAAGCCCAGCAGACCAGAAGCAACCGAACCCATGCACGCACCCAGCAGCACCAGGCCAAGAATCAGCACCACCGTCTGACGGCTCGGACGCACCAGATTCTTCGGCGGAGCCATACGAATACGCGAAACATCAGGCAGAACCCTCGGCGCCACCAGCACCACAATGAACAGCAGCGCATCCAGAATAATCGTGATCCAGAAGCCCGCATACTCATGATTCGGGGTGAAGTACGCATCACCCAGCCACACCAGCAGAGCAGCCAGCGGATGCATCGACATATTCGCCGTAGTACCCCACGACACAGCAGTCGACAAACGAACATCACTGTACTGGTAGTTACGGCGATACAACGACTCAAGAGCAAACGGAGTCCACGGCGGAGTCGTAAAACCCATCGCCACACAAGAAAGCGCATGGTAGGTCGTACTCACGTTATTCGGGTCAACCGTCAAACGCCAACCAATCACCAGCATATTCAACACCGCAGCAATATTCAGTATCGACGTAATCGCCAGCAACGACCGCAAACCCAGAGCACGCACCAGCATCGGGCCGAGCATAATCTGCACCGAATACGCGCCAGTAAACGCCGCCACCGCATAGCCGCCATCATGCACACTACCCAGGTGGCTCGCCAACAGAATGTACAGCGCAAACGCCGAAGAAGCCGCCGGAATGTGGAACAGAATCGTCAACACACTACGGGCAAAGCCCTCAGCACGAAGCACCGCATACAGGTGACGACGCTGCTCCTTACCATTGCGCTGAAACAACGCCCAATGCTGACGCAAAATATCCGGCAGTGAAGCGTTCGTATTAATCTCATCCGCAGCCGGAACCGGGCGAGGCGGCAACTCCTGCAACACGTGCTCGTTGTTGCGCACCACATCCGTCAGGGAGGTGCCCGGAACCGTCGGAATGCCCGTGCCCGAAGCACGCATTTTATCCAGCGCATCGGAGGCGGGTGCCACCTTCATGGTGCGCGGAGGAACCTCCGGCGCGGATGCGCTAGCGCGCGCATCAGCCGAAGGTTCCACACGATACGTTGAGTTCGGGTCCCTATCCTGAGGTGTCGAGGTCATCATCTCTTTCACGAATAAGCCGCCGGACATGCTACAACAGAGGCCCGGAAGCGAATTTATGCCTAATAGGAGTTTACCCTCACCGACGAGCCGTTCTGACCCTTTTCAACCACAATCTGGGCGGGAATACGGTTCTTCATCTCCTCCACATGCGAAATCAGGCCAATAGTGCGGCCGCTATCACGTAGCGACTCAATCGTGCCCATCACCATGTCCAGGGTCTCGGCGTCCAGCGTGCCGAAACCCTCATCAATGAAGAGGGTATCCAGCTCGATACCGCCGTTATTCGCCTGAACAACCTCCGCCAGACCCAACGCCAGAGACAGCGACGCCAAGAACGACTCACCACCGGACAGCGACGACGCCTCACGCGGCTCACCCGTCCACGTGTCAGTAATCTCAAGGTTCAGGCCGCCGCCGGAACGGCTACCCTTCGCACGGTGATCGCTGAACACCATGCCGTAGCGGCCCTCACTCATCCGGTCCAGATGCAGCGACGCCGACTGCAGAATACGCTCAAACTCGGCACCCAGCACATAACTGACCAGGTCAACCTGATGCTCATAACCGCCCAGAGTGTCACCGCGGGCAGCCGCCGCCAGGTTAGCCAGCATCTGCGCACGGTTATAACGCTGCGCCGTCTGCGCACGGAACGCCGCATACTCGCCGCGTAGCGCCTGCAAAGAACGCAACACGCTCTCCCGCTCACCCTCACGAAGAGTCAAACGGTGCGCCGCCGCACGCAACTGCTCAACCTGCTCACGCACACCCTGCAGATCATCCGGCGCCTGCTCGCCAGCGGCGGCACGCGCCGCCACCGCAACAATCGCCTCACGACCAAAGCCCTCAAGCAGGCGGGCATGCTCCAGCTCATACGCGGCAACAGCCTGCTCCAGGGCATCAACACGCTCGGGGGTGCGCACCGCCGCCTGCACCAGCTCAGCACTCTCAAACGAAGACTCAGCCAGCAGACGCTCAGCCTGCGCCTCCGCCAAAGCATGACGCTCACGCGCCTGCCCCAACAGCAACACCGCACGAGCAAGACGCTGATGCGCCGCACGGTAGCCCTCAACAGCCTCAACGCGCTGCGCAAAACCCACCGCCGCACGAGCAGGGGCCAGCTCAGCCGCAGCCGCCTCACAGCGTGCCGCAGCGTCACGGTGACGAGTCTGAGCCTCAACCGCCGCGCCCTCGATGGTGCGTAGCGCCTCCTGAGCTTTCTGCTGCTGCCCCCGCACCCGCTCAACCTTCACCAGCACGCCGTCACGCGCAGTCACGCGCGACTGAGCCTGCGCGAGGCGGGTCTGCGCCTGCTGCAGCTGCGCGGCAGTCTGCTCAACGTCGCACTCGCCCTGGGCAGCCAGAGTCTCGTACTGGGTGCGGGCGGCGGCAAGCGCCTCGGAGGCTTCCTGATGTGCCTTGGTCGCCCGGTCCTTAGCCAGTTCGTGGGTGCGCGCCTGCTGGTGAGCCTTGTCTTCGCGCTCCTTGGCGGCGTCCAGGTCGGCACGCTCAATCAGCTGCTCACCCTCGGCAATCTGCGCGGGGGCGGGGTGCTCGACCGAGCCGCAGACCGCGCAGGGTTCGCCGTCCTTGAGCTGACGCGCCAGCAGGGAGGACGCCTGGGCGAGGCGCAACACCTGCAGGTTCTTGAACTCCTCCGTCGCGGCGAGCGCCTGCTGAGCCGAAGCCTGCCACTTTTCCTGCGCCTTCTGCTCGGCGGTGGCGGTGCGCTTGCTCTGCTTCTGAGCAGCGGCGACCGCGGCGGAGGCGGTATCCAGCTTCTGCTGCATCTGCTGGGCGACGTCGTGTTTCTGCTGCGCCTCGGTGACCAGGTGCGCGGCGAGGGTGCGTTCCTCGTCGGCGGTGCTGTAGCCGGCGAGTTCTTCGGCAAGCTGCTCGGCCTGGGCGGTGAGGTCGCTCAGCGTCTTTTCGGCACGCGACTTATCCTGTTCGAGGGTGTGAGCTTGCTTCAGCAGGGCGGCTGCGGCGGCTTCCTCTTCGGTAAGCTGCGCGTCCTTCTTCTGCAGGGCGCGCAGGGTGTCGAGGAGCGCCTCAAGCTGGTTTTCCTGTTCGGCGGGCTCGAGGGAAGCGAGAGCGGCGAAAGTCGTCTCCTCGGGGAAGGTGACCTCCGGCGAAATGTTCTCGTCGCGGAGTGCCGCGAGCAGGGCGCGCCCGCTCTCCTCCAAAGCTGATGCGCACGCCGCTTGCTCCTGTTGGCGGGCGGCGAGCACCTGCGATTCAGCGTGGACCTGCGCGTACTGTGCGTGCAGGGGCGCGGCGGCACGTGCCTGCGCTAGCTCTTTACGCTGTGCCTTGTGTTCGTCGGTGCGTTCGCTCAGGCGGGTGCGGCGCTCGCAGAGCTGCTCGTATTCGCGCCAGTCGGCCTGTAGCTGGGCGCGTTCGGCGAGCAGGCGGGTGTGCCGGTCGGCTTCGTCGGTGAGGCGCTGCTGTTCCTGCTTTTCGCGCGCGGAGGTTTCGCGGGCGCGTTCTACCCCGCCGGCGACCCATGCGTCGAGGGTTTCGGCGGTGACGCTCTCAGCGGTGAGCTGTTCGGAAGTCTCGTTCCCCTCCTCCGCAGCCTCTTCAGCGTCCGGGTCTACTGCGTCCAGCAGCGCCTGCAGGGCGAGCATTTCTACGAGGGCACGTTCAAGGTAGCCGCGCTGGGTGTTTTCGTCCTGGGCGACTTCCTGCTGGGCGGTTTTCGCTTCTTCGGTGAGTGCGGCGAAGAGCTGCTCGTAGTGTTCGACGGGGAACATTTTCTTGAGCAGTTCTTTGCGTTCTTTGGGCTTGGACTTGAGGAATTGCGCGAACTGGCCCTGCGGCAGGAGTACGACTTTGAGGAATTGTTCTTTGGTCAGGTGGGTGCGTTCGGCGATGGTGCGGTTGACTTCGGCGACGCTGCTGGAGATGGGGGTCCAGGCTTTTTCGTCGGCGGGGTCGGCGCCGGGCGCGAGTTCGGCGAGGGTTGCTTTGGCGCTTTCTTCGCGCATTTGGCCTTTGCGGGCGCCGCGGGTGATGGGCTTGTTGTAGGCGGGGGTGCGGTCGATGCGCAGGCGCTTGCCGTGGAGGGTGACGTCGAGCAGTACGCGCGGTTTGGTGCCGCTGTGTGCCGCGTAGGTGGAGTGTAGTTTGGCGGATTCGCGGTCGCTGCTGGTTTCGCCGTAGAGGGCGTAGCAGATGGCGTCGAGGATGGTGGTTTTACCGGCGCCGGTGGGGCCGTTGAGGAGGAATACGCCGGCGTTGTTGAGGGTGTCGAAGTTGATTTCTTGGCGCTTGGGGTATGCCATGAAGGCTTCGAATTCGAGGTTGTGCAGGATCATGCGTTGTCCTTGTGGCTTTTGATGTGGTCGCTGAGGGTGGTGATGACGTCGCGTTCTTCGCTGGTGAGGGGGCGGTTGCGTACGTATTGGTGGAATTGGTCGAAGGTTTCGACGGGGTCGGCGTCGCGGGTGGGTTGTGCGGCGGCGGGTTTGTCGGCGGCGGGTTTGTCGGCGGCGGGTTGGGTGCTGCGGTAGCTGAAGTGGGAGATGGTTTCGTAGCGGCTGCGCAGGCGGTCGACGGCGCCGACGGGTAGGGTTTCGTCGGTGAGTTCGATGCGGCAGTAGTAGCCGTGTTCGTAGGCGGTGTGTTCGGGGCTGTTGAGTAGCTGGTCCATGGTGCCGCGCAGGGTTTTCATGTGTACGCGGGTTGCCCATTCGTGGCTGCTGATGGTGGGGGCTTCGTCGGGGTTGAGTTCGATGAGGTAGGCGCCGTTGCGGTTGTGTTCTTCGCTGAATGAGAAGCCGAGGGGTGAGCCGCTGTAGCGGATGGTGTGGGTGACGGGGTAGCGCTTGTGGATGTGGCCGAGGGCTACGTAGTCGAAGCCGTCGAAGAGGGAGGCGGGTACCCAGTCGATGCCGCCGACGCTGATGTCGCGTTCGGAGTCGCTGCGGGGTGTGGTGTCTGCGCTGCCGGCATTGTCGCTGCCGGTGGTGTCACTGACGGTTGCGTGGCTCATGACGATGATGCGGTCGGCGCCTTCGCCGCGGGCGTGACGTTCTGCGGCGTCGGCGCGGATGGCGTCGGTGACGGCGCCAAGGACCGCCTGGTGGGTGGGGTCTACGCCGAGGGCGGTGGCGTGGAGGCGCGGCGCGAGGTAGGGTATGGCGTAGACGTGTACGCGCTGGGTGCCGTCGGTGAGTTCGACGGGGCGGGTGGCGTCTTCGAGGGTGGTGCGTAGGTGCACGCCGGAGGCTTCGAAGAAGGCGGCGCCGTAGCTGAGGCGGCGGAAGGAGTCGTGGTTGCCGGAGCTGAGGATGACTTGCACGCCGGCGCGCATGAGGCGGGTGAGGGCCTGGTCGAGCAGGGTGGTGCTTTCGGCGGTGGGGATGGTGCTGTCGTAGACGTCACCGCTGATGAGGAGAGTATCGATGCCTTCGGCGTGCACGTAGTCGAGCAGTTCGTCGATGAACTGCTGGTGTTCGCGGGTGAGGGGGCTGCGGTGGAAGGTGCGGCCGAGGTGCCAGTCGGAGGTGTGCAGAATCTTCATGGTTTCAGTATGGCACTGCGTCATGTTTTGCGCCTCACAGTTCGTCATTTGCGGTTCGGACCCCACAGCGGCGCAGGCACCCCACCACGGCGTAGGCGCACCCGACCCGCGGCGTAGGTGCTCATGCAGAGCGGGGGCTCCGTCCTCAAGGCGCCCCAGCGCCGCAGAGGGGGCACTCCCCCGCGAGCATGAGCACGAAGCCGCGAGCGTGAGTGCAAAGCCGCCTGGCACATCCTCCCTCCCACGAGCGTGAGCCCAAAGCCGCCTGCATACCCTACCCTTCGCATCCTAAACGCACATGGGATAATCGCCCTATGAGTTTTTCTTCTGTTGAGTTCACGCGTGCGCCTGAGGTTTCGGCTGAGTTTGCGGGCAGGGTGCGCGGCTTGTTGCGTGCGTCTGCGTTGGGTGATGCGCTGGGTTATCCGTTGGAGTTGTTGTCGGCTGAGCAGATTACGGAGTGCAACCCTAAGCCGTGGGATTCGGCGTTTGGTGAGTTGCTGGTCAGTGATGATACGCAGCTGACGTGTTTCACGCTGGACGCTTTGACGGAGGTTTTGGAGTGGAATAATGAGGGCGCGGCGGCGGATGATTTGGCGTGTCTGTGGTTGGCGTATTTGCGGTGGTTCCGCGGTATTGGTGAGGTTCTGCCGGAGTCTGCGCCGTTTTCGTTGGATCGTGAGATTGATGGGTCTTCGGAGTTGACGGCTCGTCGTGGTCCGGGTGCGGCGACGTTGCGGGCGTTGGGTTCGGGTGAGATGCAGTTGGTGTCGAAGTCGTTGAATCCTGAGGCTTTGGGTAGTGGTGCGTTGGTGCGTTCGGCGGCGTTGGGTGTTTTGCCGGTGGCGCAGGAGCGTACGGTGGTTTTGTTGGCGGTGCGTGCGGCGGCGTTGACGCATGGGCATCCGGAGGCGTTGGCTTCGGCGGCTGCGTATGCGTTGCTGGTGCGTGACTTGTTGGCGTCCCCGTCGGGCACGTTTGGTGCGTTGTTGGAGGCGGCGCGTCGTGTGGTGTCGTGGTGTGGTTCGGTGGCAGCGGATGATTCGATTCCGGGTGATGCGTCGCGTACGGCGGCGGCGTTGAGTCGTGCCGTCGAGCTGCTGGAGCAGGGCGTGGCGCCGGTTCCGGGGGCTGTGGCGGAGCATTTTGGTACGGGTTGGACGGCGCCTGAGCTGTTGGGTGTGGCGTTCTGGTGCGCGGCGGATGCGGTGAAGAGCTTGCCTGCTGATGCTGATGATGCGATGGTGCGTGGCGCCCTGTTTGAGGGGTTGTGCGGTGCGGTGTCGGTGGATTCGGATTCGGATTCGGTGGGCGCGATGGCGGCGGCGTTGTGGGCGGCGGCTGGTTTCCCGGTGGGTGGCGATGAGGCTGATGCTTGGTCGGAGGCGCTGGGTCGTGTGCGTGGTTTGGATCAGGTGGAGGCGGTGGCGGAACGCTATCTGCGCCAGCTGGGTCTGTAGCGGCGCTGAACCTTAACGGTGCTGAACCTTGGCGGCGTAGCCGGTCACGCGGAGCGGGCGAGGTATATCTTCGCAGGACTATATTCGTAACTATCTCTTCGTAGCCGCAGGTAACCGAACCTCAACGGCTTAGCGGACATGCGTAGCGGGGGCTCCGTCCTCAAGGCGCCCCAGCGCCGCAGAGGGGGCACTCCCCCGCGAGCATTGTCCGCGAGCCGTCTCACGAACCCTACCTACGCGAATATCCTTCGCGGCCTGTATAGGTACAGAAAAGGCTCTCCGGTATTTCGGAGAGCCTTTTCTGTATGGGCAACTACCCCTTACGGCGTAGCCGCTCAAGCTAGGTGATATTTCCTAGTCCAGGTAGTCGCGCAGTACCTGCGAACGCGACGGGTGGCGGAGCTTAGACATGGTCTTGGACTCGATCTGTCGGATTCGTTCGCGGGTCACGCCGTAGACCTTGCCGATTTCGTCGAGGGTCTTGGGCTGGCCGTCGGTCATGCCGAAGCGCATTGCGACCACGCCGGCTTCACGCTCGGAGAGGGTGTCGAGCACGGAGTGGAGCTGTTCCTGCAGAAGGGTGAAGGACACTGCGTCTGCGGGGACGACTGCTTCGGAGTCTTCGATGAGGTCGCCGAATTCGGAGTCGCCGTCTTCACCGAGGGGGGTGTGCAGGGAGATGGGTTCGCGGCCGTACTTCTGGACTTCGATGACCTTTTCGGGGGTCATGTCGAGTTCCTTGCCGAGTTCTTCGGGGGTGGGTTCGCGGCCGAGGTCCTGGAGCATCTGGCGCTGCACGCGGGCGAGCTTGTTGATGACTTCTACCATGTGCACGGGGATGCGGATGGTGCGGGCCTGGTCTGCCATTGCGCGGGTGATGGCCTGGCGGATCCACCAGGTTGCGTAGGTGGAGAACTTGAAGCCCTTGGAGTAGTCGAACTTTTCGACGGCGCGGATGAGGCCGAGGTTGCCTTCCTGGATGAGGTCGAGGAAGAGCATGCCGCGGCCGGTGTAGCGCTTGGCGAGGGAGACGACGAGTCGCAGGTTGGCTTCGAGCAGGTGGTTTTTGGCTCGCTTGCCGTCGTGGATGACCCAGCGCAGGGCTTTTTTGAGGTCTTTGTCCATGTCGGGGTTTTCGGCGAGTTTGTGTTCGGCGTAGAGGCCTGCTTCGATGCGCTTGGCGAGGTCGACTTCCTGCTGTGCGTTGAGCAGGGAGACTTTGCCGATTTGCTTGAGGTAGTCCTTGACGGGGTCGGCGGTTGCGCCGGGGGTGACGACGCGCTGTGCGGGTGCGTCGTCGTCGTCGTTTGCGGTGAGGACGAAGCCGGAGCCCTTGGCTGCTACTGCTTCTGCGGCCTTCTTTTCTTCTATTTTGGCTGCGGTTTCTTCGTCTTCTTCGTCGGTTTCGTCTTCGCCGTCGGTGGTTTCGAGTTCTTCGTCGAGTCCGAGGTCGAATTCGTCGTCGCTCTTTTTGCGGCGGCCACCGGTCTTGCGCTTGGTTGCGGTGGTGGTGGTTTTGCGGGTGCGCTTGGGCTTGTCTGCCTCGGTTTCGGCAGTAGTTTCGGCAGTGGTTTCAGCACCGGTTTCGGCGGTTGCGCCGGTGGTGTCTTCGGTTGCCGCTGCGGCTTTGGTGGTTGCCTTCTTGGTGCGGGTGGTCTTGGTGGTTGTTTTTGCGACGGTTTCTTCGGTTGCGTCGCCGGTCACGGTCTTCTTGCTGGTTGCAGGTGCCACTAGAACCCTTTCTGGCTTGTGGTGGGGTGCTTTGTCTGCAAAACACCTAAGACCCTGTCAAGTCTGTGCTGGCGTCCTCGGTCGGGGTGTTTGTTGCGTTTGTCCGGTTTAACGCTGTGGGGGCGGGTTTTATTCCGCGTGCGTTGGGCGGTTTGCAGGGTTCCGTTGCTCGTTGTGTGGAGCGGTTTGAGGGCGCGTTATAGCGCATTGACTGTACGGGGTCAATATATAAGTATTGCAGATTTTTGGTTGCTTTCAACTTGACGCGCTGTTTGGGTGGCTTGTGGGCCTGGTTTTGGGTGAGTGCGGCTGTGTGCGGGAGGGGCGTGCCCGGTGGCGCGCCCCTCCCTCGTTTTGTACCTCGCTTTTAGGTGCCGGTTTTAGGTGCCGGGCTTTTAAGGTTTTCGGGGTTTGAGGGTGCTGATGGGTTCGCGGTGTGTTCCGGGTTCGCCGCAGATGGTGTATTTGATCCAGGCGGGTAGGTTGCCTGCGTTGAGGTGTACATCGAGGATGTTGAGGTCCTTTCCGAATGTGTGGCGGTGGGCTTCTTGGCGGAGCATGCGGGCGTAGGTGCTGTAGCCCTTGTACCAGTTGGCCCAGGCTTGGGTGTTGCGTAGTTCGGCGTATTCTCCGTCGGTGCTGTGGGGTGTGAGCAGGCTGGTGAGTAGTTCGAGTGCGTTGAGGCGTGCCCAGTGGGGGCTGTCTAGTTTTCCTTTGAGGGCGTTGAGGTAGTGGGTGTAGACGGCGTGGTGTTTGGTGAGGTATTCGCTGTTGGTGCAGCTTTCGTCGATTCGTTGCTTGAGGTTTTCGAGTTTGTTGTGGGCGTTGTGGTCTTTGGGGTGTTCCTCGAGGCGTGGGAGCAGGTCGCGGCTGATGGTGTTGAGTTCGGCGGCGCTGGCGAGGTCGGCGGGGGTGAGGTTTTCGAGTGTCCAGCCGTTGAGGTTGGTGTGCCGGTTGCTGCGGTTCTGTTGAATGGTGCGGCTCTGTTGGATAGTGCGGTGGGTGCGGCGGATCCAGTCTTGCCATTGCACACATTTTTCGGGCACGGCGCGTACGTGTGGCTGTTCGGTGCCTACTGTGGCGCTGAGTGCGTGGGTGAAGCTGGCGGGGATGTAGGTTTTGCGGGTGATGCGGGTGCCGTAGCGGGGTGGTTCGAGCGGCGCGCGGTCGGTGCTGGGGTATTCGCCGCCGAAGGCGTGGTAGGTGTATTGGGCGGAGTAGTGCAGGTAGGCGAGCGCTTTTTGGGCGTGGTTGAGCCCGTAGCCGGCGAGGTAGGTGAGCATTTCGGCGGTGATGGGGTTGAGGGTTGCGGGCGCGATGGAGGCGCGTAGGTGCCCTGCGACTTCGGCGGGGATGAGTTCACGGAGTGCGTCGCCGATAGTGGGCGCGTCACCGGTGATGGGGTTGCCCGCGTTATCGACCGGGTGGGTGGTGAGCAGGTGCGCGGCGGCGTTGATGGCGGCGTCCCAGTAGCAGAGGTCGATTTGGGCTTGGCGGTAGATGGTGCGGACGCTCTGGCGGGCTTCGTCGTGGCGGGTGGTGTGGGTGTGGTCCCAGAGTTCTACGGCGTTTTCCCAGTCGTGGCGGGTTTCGGGGTTGGCTGTGGGGTCGGTGTCCCAGTGGCTGTGGGCGTAGTTGTGTTGGGCGGTGTCGGCGATGGTGTCGCCGTGGCGGGTGAGCCAGGTGTAGTAGCTGCTGTGGCGGATTTCTTCGATGGGTGCGAGGAGAGTGAGTGCTTGCTGTTCGGGGTTGAGCGCCCAGATGCTGGCGCCGCCTGCGTAGATGACGTCTTCGCAGCGTAGTTCGCTGACGATGCGCGGGTCGTGGAGCAGGTGGAGCCATGCGTTGATGGGGATTTGGGTGTCGACGTCCTGTTGGATTTCTTCGATGGCGGCAAGTTGTACGGTGTTGGGGTGCAGTTGGCGTTGGCGTACGGTGTTGTCGCCGTCGATGATGATGGCGTAGAAGCGGGTGAGGGTTTCGCCGTTGTGGTGGGTGGGGAGTTTGGTGAAGGTTTCGTGTAGGAAGTCGGCGCGTTCGCTGTGGGTGCAGGGTTCGTCGGGTAGGTTGACGCGCAGGCTGGGGCCGAGGGTGTCATCGGTTGCGGTGAGGATGATGAGTGAGTGGTCGGGCCAGTAGCCGTGCTGGTGGAGGGCGCAGCTGAGCACGTCGTATTCGTTGCGGATGGGCGGGGGCGTGTCGTAGCCGCTGTGGAAGTGGTCGCTGTTGGGGGTATTACCGTTGGAGGTATTGTTTGCGTTCATGCCTTCACGGTGGCATGGTTTGCGCGGGTGCGCAGGTTATACAAATAAATCTGTGGATACTTCGGTTCATGTGTCCGAAGGTTCCACAGATTTATTCGTATTGTTCGTTTGTTCACCGAGGTTTGTCCACAGCGGTGCGGGGTGCCGCGTCATAATCTGTCACGCAATACCTGTCACGCACTATCTGATGGGGGGGTATCCCCTACTGCGCGCACCTATTGTTCGTCGAGGAACCGCTCGAAGAGCGCACCAATCTCGTCGCGGCTGGGCACGTTGTGCGCGTCGCGTCGCGAGAGGGGAATCGCAATATCGGAGGTGCGGAAGTTCTCGTCGTAGTTCTCCTCCAAGGTCGTAATCATGCGACCGATTTCGGGGTTCTGCTTGACCTGATCGTTGATCTGGCTGTGCACGTGGCGTGCGGCCTCGCGCAGGTTCTCGGTGGGCAGGGAGAGGTGCGCCGCCATGCCCACGTGTTCGAGGGCGGTGAGGGTGCCCTGCGGCAGGTCCGTCTCCGAAATGTACTGGGGAATGTTCACGCCGAAGCCGACGGTGTCGATTCCGTTTTCGGTGAAGAGCACTTCCAACAGGTTGGTGATGGTCGCGTGCACGTCCGCGCTGGGCTTCCACGGGGAGATGCCGTGAATCAGGTCCTTGCGGGAACCGTGCGCGGTAATCGGGAAGGGGCGGGTGTGCGGCACCGGCATGGGGAATGCGGAGACCAGCACGACCAGGGATGGCTTGACCCGCTGGGCGATGGTCAGCACCGCCTTTTCGAAGCGCTGCCACTGCAGATCCGGTTCGGCACCGGTGAGCAGCAGGAACGGCTTGTCGAGGCTATCTTCTACGGCGTAGAGCTTCAGCTGCGGGTATTGCGGCGTTTCGAAATGGTCTTTTTCGTAGCGAATGTAGGGGCGGCGGGCACGGTAGTTGTGCAGCTGGTCGCTGTCGAACTCGACGATTTCAATGTTTTTGAGTTCGCTGAGTAGCACCTGTCCGAGCTGGCCGGCGGTGGAGCCTGCGTCTTGCGGGCTGGAGAGGGCGATGACGAGGGTTAGCCCGTGCATCCTGGGGTCGTCCAATATTTTGGTGTTGGCTAAGTAGAGATCTTCAGGGTTGAGCATTACGCCTCCTCACTTCTGTCTGGTTCGCGCCGCGTTCGGGGGGCTTAGTATTTTCTGCCGGTACCCGAGGTGTTGGGGCGAAGGGGCGTCTTCTGTTATCTGACGCTTTCCGTAGTCTTTCATTTTATGCCACTACGGCACTGTCTCGACAGTGTGCGGGCTTTTCTCGCAGTAGGTGAACTTGTTTGGCGCCTCGTCGAGGTTCTTAAGACGCTATAGTTCGGCTTCTTGCGCATTTTTCCGTGCTGTCGGCTGTTCGGGGTGAGAGCTGAACCTCACGCTCTCCTGCATATCCGTGTAGAGTAGAAGCAGTAGTCCGCGCGGCTTTGCGCGGCGGTATTCATCCTCACTCTTCGAGGGCCTACAGTTGAGTTTTTCGGGCGCGAGGATGTGCCCTGACTATTTTGAGAAGACATACGCAAAGGAGTAACGATGTCTCTGTCTCTGTCTATTCACAGCACCGACCTTGAAGCGCTCGAAGCTGACGTTCTGGTTCTGGGCGTTCTGAAGGGTTCGGACGGCGCGTACCTGGCGCCGAGCTCCCTGTCTGAGGACTCTGTTGAGGGTATTAACGAGCTTCTGGAGGCGCTGGGCGCCTCGGGTGCACCCGATCAGCTGCTGCGTCTGCCCGGCCTTGAGGACACCGGCGCCGGTATTGTGGCGCTGGCGGGTCTGGGCTCTGATACCGCTGAGGGTCAGGAGCGCCTGGACGCTCTGCGTTACGCCGCCGGTTCTGCGGCTCGTCAGCTGGTTGGTTCTGCTGAGGAGATTGCTTTCGATTTCGGTGTTTCTTCGGTAGAGGAAATTGAGGCTATTGCTCATGGCGCTGTGCTGGGTAACTTCGTTGAGGAGGGCCTGCGTTTCAAGACCAAGGATTCGGTCCAGGAAGAGATCGAGTCCATTCTGATTGTTTCTTCGATTGATCAGGAAGAGGCTGAAGAGGCTCTGGTGCACGCCCTGGTTCTGGGTGAGACCGCTAAGGATGCTCGCCGTCTGGTGAACCTGCCTCCGTCGCACCTGTACCCGGAGACTTTCGCTGAGTTCGCTGCTGAGGTCGCTGAGGATTACTCGAACATTGAGATTGAGCTGTTCCACCACGACCGCCTGGCTGAGGAGGGCTTCGGCGGCATTTCCGGTGTTGGTCAGGGTTCGCCCCGCAAGCCGGTTCTTGCCGTTGTGAAGTACGCCCCGGAGAACCCGAAGGCTCACGTTGCTCTGGTGGGTAAGGGCATTACCTTCGATACCGGTGGTAACTCGCTGAAGCCTGCCGCTTCGATGATGACCATGAAGTGCGATATGGCGGGTGCTGCTGCCGTGCTGAACGCTGTGGTTGCTTCTGCTGAACTGGATGTTCCGGTTGCTGTGACCGGTTACCTGTGCCTGGCTGAGAACATGCCCGGCGGTCACGCACTGCGCCCGGAGGATATCATCACCATGCGTGATGGCCGTACCGTTGAGGTGCTGAACACTGACGCTGAGGGCCGCCTGGTCATGGCTGATGGTATCGCTCTGGCTTCCGAGTCGAACCCGGACGTCATCCTGGATATCGCTACCCTGACCGGTGCCGCTATGGCTGCGCTGGGTCTGCGCACTGCGGCTCTGCTCGGTGACGAGGAGATTCGCGACCGCGTGATTGCAGCCGGTGCCGCTGCGGGTGAGGCGTACTGGCCGATGCCGCTGGAGTCCTACCTGCGTAAGAGCCTGGAGTCCCCCGTCGCTGACATCAAGAACATTGGTTCCCGCTACGGTGGCGCGCTGACTGCGGGCCTGTTCCTGAAGGAGTTCGTGGGCGAGGGCATCCCCTGGGCTCACCTGGATATTGCGGGCCCCGCGTTCAACGAGGAGGCACCCTACGGCTTCACCCCGAAGGAGGGTACCGGCTTCGGTACCGCTACCCTGGTGAACTTCATCCAGTCCTACGCTCAGTAGTCTGCTGCACTGGGCGCGCGCCCTAATTGGTGCATCCTAGCTGGTGCCCCTCATCTGGTGCACCCCTATCTGGTGCGTAGCCGCACAGCATAGAGCTCAACATAGAGCTAATCAGAGGAGGGCTTTTCGGTATTTCTACCGGGGAGCCTTCCTCTGCGTCTTTCCTTGGCATCATTTCTTGGCATCTTTTCTTAGTTGCGTTCTGTGTGAGCGCTGTGGTGGTCCTGTCACCGCGCCGTTCTATGACGCACCGCTTTTCTTGAGTGGTGAAAAATTTGCGCTGTTTGGGTGATTAATCAGCTAAAACCGCCCTGAGTGAACTTAAACGACCCTCAACGGGGGTATTGTTGTATTAAGTGTTTTTCTGCGTACGCGGAGGGGCGCGCGATTTTTGTGAGTCGCGGGCCTTTCGCGCATGCTGGGGAACCTACCAATAAATTGGTAAAGAACTCATTGCAGGGGTCTTTAGCCCCCACAACTATGCAAGGGAGCAATATCGTGGCTCAAGAATTCGACATCCTCATCCTCGGCGGCGGTTCCGCTGGCTACTCTGCTGCTATTCGCGCACGCCAGCTAGGCTTCACCGTCGGCCTGATCGAGAAGGAAAAGGTCGGCGGCACCTGCCTGCACACCGGCTGTATCCCCACCAAGGCGTACCTGCACGCTGCTGAGCTGGCTGAAGAGGCACGCGAGGCATCCAAGGTTGGCGTTAACGCTGTTCTGCAGTCCATCGAGATGGGCAAGGTTCGCGATTACAAGGACAACATCGTCTCCGGTAAGTTCAAGGGTCTTGCAGGCCTGCTGAAGATGAAGGGCGTTGAGGTTATCCCCGGCGAGGGTAAGCTGACCGCTCAGGACACCATCACCGTCGGTGGTGTTGAGTACAAGGGTAAGAACATTATCCTGGCATCCGGCTCGGTCTCCAAGACCTTCGGTCTGCCCATTGAGGGTCGCGTTCTGACCTCCACTGAGGCACTGGAGATGGACTACCTCCCCAAGAGCGCTATCGTGCTCGGCGGCGGCGTGATTGGTTGCGAGTTCGCATCCATGTGGAACGCTATGGGCGTTGACGTCACCATCATCGAGGGCCTGCCGAACCTGGTTCCCAACGAGGACCCGGCAATCATCAAGGTTCTGGAGCGCGCGTTCAAGAAGCGCGGCATCAAGTTCAACACCGGCACCCTCTTCGAGAAGGTTGAGCAGGACGCTAACGGTGCTAAGGTCACCCTGGCTGACGGCAAGG
>ERZ772977.9-NODE-9-length-206939-cov-12.498584_pt1 | contig 206939 bp, 231 predicted proteins | sample MGYA00511131_ERZ772977 | MGnify/ENA primary metagenome ERZ772977 (study PRJEB29015, sample SAMEA2737935) | human oral metagenome | biome: human oral; feature: human-associated habitat; material: dental | place: China | collected 2151 ...
CCCATTGTGGGATTAGCTCAGGCAAAAAGCCCCTCTCTATTCGAGAATGGACTTGCGAACATTGCGACACGCATCATGACCGTGATATCAATGCTAGTGTCAATATCCTCAAAGAAGGATTGCGTCTAGCTTAATCAAATTAGAACCGTAGGGACTACGGGGATAGCTTGGTTCATTCGTGTAACCTCTGGAGTTTAGCCATCTAAATTCTAAGTCTGCACGCTACCCAAGAAGCCCCTTCCTCTTAATGGAATGCAGGGAGGGGTAGTTCACAATTAGCTTACTTAAAGAAAGGAAAATATTATGGGATTAGGCGATTTAGTAACTGCACCATTCAAAGCTGTTGGAGGTGTAGCAAAGGGAGCCCTCAAACTAGGTGCTGGGGTGTTAAAAGTTGGTGGAGACTTTGTTGGAGGGGCAATTACCAAAACTGTTGGATTATTTAGCCCAGGTTCTCAAAAATGGCTAGAGCAACAAGGTCAAAACATTAAAGATGGGATTGGTAACTGGTTCGACAAAAAGAAAAATGAACCTGAATTAGGTAAAATTGGAAACTTAAAAAACAAGTTAATCAATATGATTGTTAAGTTTGCTGTTAGTTTGAAAAACAGTATGGTTAAAACTGCTAATAAGACAGGTGAAAAAATCGCTACTGAACAAGCTAAAGAAGCTAAAGTTGGTTTTGGGAAAGATTCCGTATTGACTGGAGATGTTAATCTAAAAACTGTCCCAAAAAACGTAGCTTCAAAAACACAAACTAAAGGAAAGTCATTAGATAACTTAATGTCTAATGCAAAATCAAGAATGAATGCGACTGAGAAAGCTAACAAAACTTTTGGTATAGGACTTGGTAATTCTCATGAGCAATCAATTAAACGATAAGGAGAAATACTAAATGAGTGCAGAACAAAACGGTAAGCAAATTGTACAACAAGGCGCAAATGCAATTATGCAACAAATCTCTGAACAAGAGAGAAAACGAAAAGAAATGGTTCAAGGAACTAAGAATTTTGGGAAACAACAAGCTTTCAATAAGGTGAAACAAGACATTGCACCTAAAGGCATTAATATGTTATTAAGTAAAACGCCTAAACCGTTGTTAAAAGCAATGGTTAAAGCAAACGAAGCTAGAGCTAAAGCTTTAACAGGTTTGTCAAAGTTCCCATTGTTTAAAAATAATGCTATTGGTAAATTCTTCAAAAATGCTGCTTCAAAAGCTACGGAAGTTGCTATAAAAATCCAAGGTCATATCGGTGGCAAGGTTGCACAGGGAGTTGCTACAAAAGCAGCCGCTGGAGCTTTAGCTGCTCCAACTGGAGGGCTTAGTGTAGCTGCTGAAAAAGCATTCACTGTCGCAAAAAGTGCTACGGATATCGTTAAAGCAACAAAAGACAAAAAAAATGCAGATTTAGTTAAGGGGATTTCTGAAACAAAAGATCCTAACAAATCTAAAGTAGATAAGGTTGTAGAAACAAAGGCGACAGAAGTTGTTGATAAATTCATGCCAGGGGCTAATAAATTGTCAGGTGTTATGAGTAAGACCAACTCAAAAGAAGATCCTAACAAAGATAATAATATGGCTATTCTATCTGGGACTAAAAACTTAGTTGGTAAGGCTGGAATGGACAAAGGCCTTGATTTTTTGAACAAGTAGTTCAAGAATTAAGAAAAAAGAGAAATCTTTTTTCTTTTTTTATATGAAAATATGGCATACTATAGATATATAAATTGTGAAAGGTGAATAATATGGCTAGAAAACCATTATTACCTTCTGACAAAATGACGCTTGAAGAGTATGAAAAAGAAGATTTGAGTCGGATGAGAAATTTGGTAGCGGACTATGAACGAGTTCGTACCCCAGGGAAAGTATTGATTGATAGTCCAGAAAGGATCCAAGAATTAATTGATGAAATTAAAAGAGATCCAAGAAACTATATTCATGTTCCTAAATTTTTAAGAGGAAACTATGCTCAGTATTCAACCTCAGAGGAATTAGATTTCTTCTATAGTCAATTAAAACGCCAAATTGATACAGCAGACATGAGGAATAAACTTGAAAGAATGGCATTTAAGCCTTTTAGTAGAATAACCCCTGCTGAGATGGAAGCTTTTAACGCTTATGTTATTCTAAGCGAGTTGCCTCAAGTAGACGGGCCAGAGAGTATTCGTCCTGATGTTTATTTCAACGTAGATGATATGATCTTTAGAGGGCACAAGGCTATTAGAATCTTGGATAAGGAACGTGCATCTTATGGAGAGAATGTACCTCCTGAATTTGAGGAAAAATATTACAACAAATTAGCTGATGTTGTGTTAAAAGCTCCACAAATTTTTAGTGAACTTCCTAAACATATTGTTGACACTAATAGGCCTAACAATCCGTTTTATGAGAGTTTGAGTCAAAGGTCTAATGAACTCACATTATTGGCTAAAAACTTAGAAACTAAAAAAAGTAGCGGTGAGAAAATAACAAAAGAAGATCATTACAAAGAAGAATTAATTGGAGCAGTTAAAGAATACGGATTGAATGCTGAGAGATTTGCGGAAGAAGCTTTATCCAAAATGGAATTACAAAAACAAGCTAATTTCCGTTCTCAAGAGCTTGAAATTCCGTCAGAAGAGCTAGACGATGATTACTTTAAATATTCATCACTGGACGAAATGGGTTATTTTGAACAAGGGGATTCTGCTCCAGCAAGCCAAGAAGAGTTAGATGCATACTTCTCATCATTAGAGGAAGAAGGAAGGAATTTGCCTCCTGTATATGAACCTATTTATGAAGAAGATTTATATATCCCAGAAACTTTTGAATGGGTTAATGAAGGGTTGCCATCTATCGATGATAGTTTAAATTTACTTTCTATGCAAACTGCTTCAGGAATGGATCTTAACAATTCAGAAGACCTAGACTCATTTAAAGATTATGTATTTCACCCAACAGACTATGATTCAATTGAAATTGATGAATTTGACGGAGATGCTAAAGAAGGTTTTGTATTTGGATATGATGATAAACTACAATTGTTATCTGATGAATGGTATGAATTAAACGCTAAAAATGACTTATCTAACAAAGATATTAGTCGGATGTTAGAATTAGAATCTGAAATGGGAACAAGAGTTGCTAAAGACCAATCTCTTTACATGTCCATTCCTTCTGAAATAACTGATCCAACAAGAGGTAATAGTCCATTCTTTAATTCTTTAATTAAAAAAATTGATAAAATTAAAGGCGATATTGACCCAATCATTGGAAGTGATGTGGCTGATTACAAACAGTCAAACCAAAAGTGGAGAAAATATCATTCCCCAGATGATTTCGAAAGAAATGATGACAATGCACCGAAAAAAAACAAAGAAGATAGGAGTGAACGTTAATGACTCTAGCTGAAGAAAGAACAAAATTAAATGAGGATTTTACATCTTGGTTTGAAGAACGAACTGGCAAGAAACCTTCAATGGTAGACTACATTTTAGCTATCAAAGAGGGTTCAAAAGAAGTTCAAGATGCTGCTGGACGCGCTTATGCAAGGACATTGATTAAAAGTGATGGAAGCATAGATCCTGGATTTGGAAAGGGCTTAAGCCCTAACGTTTCGATGAATTACGAACCAGACAACGCATTCTTCTTGGAGTTAGAAGATAAAGTAGATAAGTATTACTTAAACCAAAGTAGCACGTATAAACAATGGGCAGAAAAAGTCGCTCCAAAAAGAGAAGAATATCAAGCAAAAATGCTTCAAAAGAAAAGAGTTCTAGCTCTTGAATCTGCTTATGCAAATAGATCAAATTCTGCAAAAGAAATGAAGGATTTGGCAAATAAATGGGAAAACCTGGAACGTTCAGGTCTTTTATCGCAAACCGTTAATATTAGTATTTCAGGAAAATTTATGTCTCAATTGAGAAAAGACCCAACACTTGAACGTTATTTGCCCGCAAAATTAGTAGATAACCCAGGTACAAAAATTGCTGCTCCATTCTATGATGAAGTAAGGAACTTTATTCAAAATAACAAAGAAGAGTACGAAGGCTTCTTTGCAATTCCTGGTGATTATAGAAAATCAGCTATGAACAAACTTCGAACACAAGCTGATTTAGATTTTAAACTTAGAGGAAACCCTGAAAAAGCTAAGCAATACGGGATCGCCTTGAGGGAAAAAAGAATGCAACTTGAAAGTGCAAGAAATCGTGAAGTTTTGCAAAATAAGAAACAGCCAAGTAAAGAAGTAAAAATGTTGGAGGGAGGGCGATAGCGAATGGAAATTGATAGATATTGTAATGAATGTTTAGGTTATTACAGCTATGAAGTCGATGAAACAAAAAAATATGAAAAGTGTAAATGGTGCGGTTCTGAAGATACAGAAGAAGTTTAGATTAAATTTATAAAAAGCTTTGATAAACCCAAAGCTTTTTTGACATTACCTTGACAGAATTACTTAAAATTGATAGAATTACAATGTATAAAAAATGTCCTTTTCATAGGGCGTAATTGAAAGACTGGTAAACAAATGTCACTATTTCTATCTTTAAAAAATGAAAAAAAACAAGAACCTAAAAAAATTAACATTCAAGATTTAATTAAAAATAGCAAGGCTTTATCTGAGGAATTGCCTCTTGATGAGGCTCTTACTGAAATTAAAGATGCAAAAATAGATTCAGAGGTTCTTAAAAATGAAAAATTAACCTTTGATTCATCCGAAGTAAGCTTAAATGATCTTCTTAAGAAAAAGATCAAAGGTTTATCAAAAGAAAGTCAGGAAGATTTGATAGCAGGGGATACTTCTGAAACAAGAGAAGCTCCTTTAGTTTCATCTTTAATACCATCACAAACAGAAATTTTTAGTGAAGAAGAACTTTTTTTTGATTCAGTTTCTGACGATTCTTCGCTAGAAACTACACCATTTGATGAAGATCTCTTCGATAAAATTTATCAGAAAGAAAAAGAAATTAATGAGAGTGAAGTTCCTTCTACAGATAAAACAAAAGGTTTTTTTGAAGCATATTCTTTAGTCGATTTAAAGAGCGTTGTTCCTGAGTTAGAATTAGAGTTTTACATAACTTCAATCCCTAACTACGACGGGAAATTACCAAATATTCTTGTAAAAACTGAAGAAGGAAAATATGTTATTAAGACTTCAGAAGATATTCTTCCAAGTGATGAATTTAGATTAACTAAGCAAGAAATCTTGAAAGACTGGGAATATCTATTTACAAATGGATTCTCTGAACTTTTAGATTAAGGAGGAATTTATGACTGAGCATGTTTTGACTAACTGTGCAATTGTAAGAAAGTATGATTTTCCTGTTGTGTTATTTAATAAAGACGGGGCTTCTATAAATCAAGGAGATGTTGTAGTTGTTGGTTCAGTGGATTCTTCTATGGAAATTGATGTCGAAAAGATTTACCAAAGTGTGAAGGCTCAAGTTGAAGACGATTCTGAAGCTAAAGAATTAACTGCTTTGAAAATAGGAAGATTCTTCACAAATTTAATGTTTAGTATTCGTCGTAGAAGAAATGTGTTATCATTACAGCAAAACGGTGTTTTGAAACGAATTGTAGATGTAAAAACTAAACTAGTAAAAATTTATTCTTTTGATAAAGCTTATTCTTATATCGGTCAAGAAGGACTTGATGTGTTTCTGGATTTTGTAAAACTTTATAGTGCTGAGGGAAATGTTTTAGTTAAATTTGAATTTAATCAAGGAGTTCCGCTTGAAGTTGTTGAAAAATTTAAGGATTACAAAACTATTATTGCTACTAGTGGATTTTCTAAAGATACTTATTATTCTCTCTTTGAAAACAATGCGTATTTGCAGTCTTCATTGAATGAAAAAAATATTACTAAGGATGGTATTATGGAAAAATTCGTAGATGGAGAACTATTAGTCCAAAAACAATGATAACAAGGGAAGGCTGCGCCTTCTCTTTTGTTTGTGTTTTATTTCTTTTTTTGTTATAATTCTGCTATAGGGTGGAAAATATGAAAAATAAGAAAAGTAATAAGATGAGAATCTTCTTAAATAAAATAATTGGTTTTCTTTCTTTATCACTATTTAGTATTGGCAGTGGATTTTCTTTAGGAGAAAAAAACTTATCTTTCAAAAACGGAATTTTTGTATCTTTTTCCTTTGTTTTAGCTTATATTTTCTTTAAATTTAAAAATATCCTCAAAAAGAAAAAAACACTGGTAAATTATAAAAATAAAGCTATGAAAATTTCGCAAAAAAGAAAAGCCGCAAATGTAAATAATGAAAACAGAAATATTCGTTTAGTAGCATGATGAAATTAAACATTAAAAACGCTGACAACCAACCAATTGATTTTTTTGAAGATATTGTAAATGCTAAAACAATTGATAATTGGTTGTCAAATATTATTAGAAAAGCAACGTCATTTTCTCCGTTGGAGTTAGTTATTAATATTGATGGGGATAGAACAGTATTGATTGAACATAGTATGTTTGTTGATAATGTTTTAGAAATAGTAAACAAACTTTCTGAGTCAAAAGATCCTAGATTTAGCATTCCAAATAACAGTTTAGACATGCTTATTGATCTCGATTTGAGAAGTGTATCAATCATAATTAGCTAAAAAAGACTTTTTTTAGTCTTTTTTTAAATATTTCGCAGTTTTTATGGCATACTATTATTATGTAAAAAATAAATATTTTGGAGGAATAACATGATTAACTTCAAGAAAAAGGTGGTTTCTGTTGCAGTGTTATCTGTGTTACTAGCACCTACAGTATCAACACCTTTTCTTTATTCAACGCAGGTTTTAGCTGAAGAAAAAGCTGATGCTCCCAAAAAGATTGAAGATGCTAAAGAAAACACTTCAACTGAAAATAAAGATAACAGGAATACAATCTCTTCCGTTGTAGAAAAAGAGTCTACAATTTTATCTGATAGTTCTGTGTTTAACATCCAAATTGGATATCAATTTGAAGATGGCTCTTTTGACGAATGGCAGAGGGGAACTGGGTTCTTAGTGAATAACCAAGAAATCTTAACTATTCAAACATTAGCAGATACGAGCACTTCAAGCTCTTTATATAAAGCTATTTTGGATAAAAAAGCAGATGCTTATAAAACTGCTGGCATTGATTTAAAAAATGAAGATGAAGTAGAAAAACACTTTAAAATACGGGTGACTAATACTGATGGAGAAGTATTAGCTGTAAAAGACAGTTCTGCTAAAAATGGGTTAGGTCTTATTTCTTTAGAAAAAACTAGTCCTTCAACACCTGCTGTTTTTGAAGAAGAAGCTGATGTAAACAGTGCTGAAGGTACTAAATACAAGATGAAACTTTCTGCTCTAAACAACAATAAGGCTGAAATTTCTGAAACCGAAGGGACTTTGGTAAAACCAGCTGCAAATGCTACATCGGGTACATTGGCTATGTCTGCTGACTCTAGTAAAGGAGATGTTGCGGGAGCTCCTGTCTATAATGAAGGTGGCAATATTATTGGTATGGTTACAGGGACTGGGGAGTCGCTCACAATAGTTCCAAGTAATGGTTTGCAGACTTTTCTTACTAATAATGATGTAAAATTTGACACTAGGACTACAGCTGAGAAAAAACGCAAAGCCAAAGAAAAAGCTGAAGCAGAAAAAGCGTTGAAAGATGCAGAAAAAGCTTCTCTTAGCACTAAAAAATTAGAAAAAGCTATTGAACAAGCAGAATCAATCAAAGAAAGTGAATACAAAAAATCATCTTATGCTAACTTAGCTTCTGCATTAAAAGATGCTAAAAAGGTTATGAAAGATGAGGATAAAACTCAAGCAGAAGTAGATAGTGCTGAAAAGAAACTGAATGATGCTTATGGGAAGCTTGAAAAATACACTTTATTTGATAAATTAAAAGGACCTTTGTTCTTAGGCTTAGGTGCAGCTCTATTAGCAGTAGTTATTGGAGTTGCTGTTTCTAAAGCTAAAAAAAGTAAAACAGTAGCTATGCCAAAAAGTAAAAAAACAGTAGCTATGCCAAATGACGACTCGGACTTTTCTGAAGAATTGCGTAGGATGGATGAGGCAGACTTGATGAGTGCACAACGTCGTCAAAGTGCACAGCAACCTTATCAAGAGCCAGTAATGCAACATCGTAATGCTTATGGTCAATATGAAGTAAATGATCGTGATTTAGATGTAACAGACCAAGTTGTTCCTGCAAGCTTGAGAACAAGCAATACTAATATCCCTGGGGTTACTTTTGCAGAAGAACAACCTGATAAAGCAACTGATTTAACAAACCAACGTTTTGGTGTCCCGCTTAATGTACCAAATATGTCTATTGATGGTGGAGACGATGAAACTACTATCCTTGGACACGCGCCTTATTTAGTTAGAAAAGATGATGGTAAAGAAATTCCTTTACGTGATGGCTTTATCATTGGTAAAGAAGTAAATAAAGTTAATTATGCTATTACTGGTAATACATCTGTTAGTCGTACTCACGCAGAATTCTCATCTATCAACGGAAGGTTCTACATTCAAGACTTGGAATCTAAGAACTTTACTTATTTGAACGGTCATCAATTACCTTCATATCAAAAAGCATTGTTGAACAATGGAGATGTTATTCGATTATCAAATGTAGAGTTCACTTACTATGAGTAGAGAAGGGATAGCAAAAACATGGTGATTACGGCTTACAATACAGATATTGGTATTAAAAAAAGTGTTAATCAAGATTCTTTGATTATAAAAAAAGCTATTGCTGGCGCTGGTGAGATCGTTCTCATCGGTGTCTGCGATGGTATGGGTGGATTGGAACAAGGAGAACTAGCTTCTGCAGAGGCGATTAAAACGTTAAATTTTTGGTTTGAACAAGATTTGCCAAATTTACTTCTTGAAGGGATGTCAAATAAAGCTTTTGTTGATAGTATGACTTTTGCTATTAAAGAAGCTAATGATAGAGTCTATAAATATAGCTATGCAAAAAACATTCAATGTGGAACTACATTGGCTGCAGTATTGTTATACAATGGGCACTATGCAACAGTTAACGTTGGAGATTCAAGGGTATACAAGATTGACACTAGTGGAACTATTGAAAGATTAACTCATGATCAAAGTGTTGTTCAAGATAAGATTGATAAAGGCGAAATCACTGAAGAAGAAGCTAGAACACACAAAGCTAGAAACGTTTTGTTGCAATGTATTGGATTAGGCGATGCTGTCACGCCAGGATTCTCATTTGGGAATTATAGCGATGGAGATATCTTCTTTGCATGTAGTGATGGTTTTAGGCATCGCCTGATGGAAGAGGAAATGGCTAAGCTTTATAATCCTCAAGAAGTTGTAGGGCAGGAAGAATTAATGGAACGTGCTGCTTATGGAGTAAAGCTTAATATGGAACGTGGAGAGACTGATAACATTACAGTTGCCCTGTGTCAATGGAAAGAAGCACAAAAGAAAGAGGGGTAGAGTGTTATGGAAAACGAACAAACTCCTCAAGGTCTTAGATTAGGTTCTTTAATCGACGGGAAATACAAGGTAATTGCCAAAGTCGGACGAGGTGGAATGTCTACTGTTTGGCTAGCAATGAACATTAAAACTAATAAGAACTGGGCCATTAAAGAAGTAAGGCAAACTGGAAAAAATGGTAGTGAAATTGTTAATCAAAATTTAACTACTGAAATTGGTATTCTTAAAAAATTACAACACGAAAACTTACCTCAGATCATTGATATTTTTGAAAAAAACAACACTTTCCTAATTATTATGGATTATGTTGAAGGACGAACTTTAAAAGCTATCGTAGATGAAAGAGGGGCTCAACCTCAAGAGGATGTTGTTAACTGGGCTATCCAGTTGTGTTCGGTACTGGATTATTTACACACGCGCAAACCTGCGATTATCTATCGAGATTTGAAACCTGGTAATATCATGTTACGCCCAGATGGACGAATTGTTCTTATTGACTTTGGGACAGCTCGTGAATATAAAACAGGTCAAGAAGAGGATACTATTTCTCTAGGAACAAAGGGCTATGCTGCTCCTGAGCAATATGGAGGAGATGGTCAAACAGATGCTCGTACAGACATTTACAACTTAGGTGCTACCATTTATCATCTTGTGACAGGGAAAAATCCAACAAAACCCCCTTATGAGATTCGCCCTATTAGAGAGTGGAATCCTAGCTTATCTACTGGATTAGAAAAAATCATTTTAAAATGTATTGCTAATAATCCTAATGAAAGATACCAAACAGCAAAAGAACTTCAATTTGCGCTCGAACATTATAAAGAGCTAGAAACTAGTTATGTTCAAGGAAAGAAAAAGGCCAATAGAAGTTTCTTATTTACTTTTGGCTGTGCAGTGCTTTCTTTATTTGCTAGTCTTGGTTTGAGTATTTATGCAAATTCATTACAATCAAAGAGTTATGATGATCAACTTCATTTAGCAGCAAGTATGCTAAATGAAAAAGAACAAGTGAAAGCCTATTTTGAAGCGATGAAATTAAACCCTCAAAAGGTAGATGCTTACGAAGGTTTATTAAACAACTGTTTCTTAAAAGACGGTAATTTTTCTCAAGATGAAGTGGACAAAATGACGGAATTTTTGGGATATAGAAGCAAAAATGGTGGAGATACTATTGAGATTCAATTAAAGAAAAATCGAGAAGCCTATGATCAGTTCGCTTATGATATGGGACTTGCTTATTTTTACTATTATGGCGAAGAAGGGAACAAGCAATTGTCAAAAACGTGGTTTGACATTGCTAAGAAAAGTGAATCTTTAACAAATGCTCAAGTTGAAAGAGCAAAACGATTTAGTCAGATTGCTGATTATAATATGCGCATTAATTTAAAAAATAAAGCAGGAGATAATAATATTTCTTATAAAGACTATTGGAGTGATATTGTTTTATTAGCTTCAGGAGACATTGTGAAAGATGACAACCTTAAGACAGGGCTTGTTGTATACAAAGAACTAGTTAGTCAAATTTTACTCCATGCTAATGATTTTAAAAATGCGGGTGTTAAGAAAGACGAAGTTGAATCAGAATTAGAAATGGTTGAATTAAGACTTGTAGATATTATGAAATCAAAAGATTTTGATGAAGAATCGGATCAACCTATTATTGATGAGATTGAGCAAAATATTATTAAAGCAAAACAGAGTATTGATTTTGCATACGCTGATTAGAAAGGAACTATTGTAAAATGGATGAGAATATTAATTTTATAAGAAACCTTTCTTTGGGTGTGTTAATTTTAGGCTTGCTACTTTTTATCGTAGCTATATTAATCTTTTGGAAGTTTGATTTGTTAGATTATTACCGATTTAAAACTGGTAAAAAGATGAAGAAAACGAATAATTCTACATTGCAATCAACTGTTTCGCAATACTATTCCGAACAGCTAGCAAGTGATGAAAGTCACGAGATCGTTAATCAGGATTATTATTCAGATTCAGGAGATCTTGAAGAAAATGTTGAAGAAATTGGACAAATTAAAGAAGGAATTGTTAGTCAAGTTATTGCAGATGAGACAGTTCGAGATTTTACGACTTATTTAGGTGTTGAAGATACTACAGTTTTGCCCAAAGAAGAATCGAAAGTTTATTTGGATCCTAATGGAGAAAATGATACTACCATTCTAGGTTATGCTGACGAACAACAAGAAATTCAAGATGGTTCTGGAGATACTACTGTATTAGAAGAAGATTTAGATGAAACTGACATAGTTGAGCTTCCTAAAATCGAAGAAGATCAAGAAGATGAGATTGGTTCGGATGAAACACAACTTTTAGTATCTGATGAGAATTTAGATGAAACTGATGTTGTTGATTTAACGTCGTTGAGGCTTTATCTTGAAAATCAGGAAAAAATCCTGGGAAGAAGTATGACTACAGCTGAGAAAAAACTAGCTGAAATGGAATATGAAGATTCGAAATGTTTAAACGTTCAGTCTACAACCGTTGTGACAGTAACCGAAGGCTCTGAAGATACAGAGGTTCTTCAGAAGGTCGAAGAAACTGATGAAATTGATGATCCTACAGAAGAACTTGCTCCAATTTCATCTAGTAACGTCACTCCTATTCCTCAAGAAAAAACCTCCCCTACTTTAGATGTAAAAACTGAAGAGTCTATTCTATTTGAAACAGAAGGAGAAGAAGAAACAACTATCCTTTCAAATAAAGAATTAGATAGGAAGGCGGCTTCTTCAACGAAGCTCTGGAGTAATCAAACTTCTAAATTTCAGGTGCAAAAACATGGTGAAATTATTGTTTATGGAAAATAAGTAAAGAAAGATGGCAAAAAGTCATCTTTTTTTGCTTGTTTTATGGTATAATTATGTATGTAAAAAATTATAAAAATTGAAAAGAAAGGTTTTTTGAAAATGTCACGGAAAGTGTATAAAAAAGTTGTATCAGCTTCTTTAGGGACTATTTTAGCAACAAGTCCTGCTTTAACTTCAACAATGGCATATGCTGAAGAAACTGCTGGAACAAATGAGGAAACTAACAAACCAGAAGTAGCTACTACTCCAAAAACATCTAGTACAGAGGAAACTCCAACACCTCCCCCAGCTTCTAGTGAGTCAACCGAAGCGACTCCAGCAACTCCGTCTGAGGGAGAAACTCCAAAAGAAGAAGTCAAACAAGAGGCAGAATTCAAACTCGCTGACGAAAAAGGGAACCCTATTACTAATTTAGAAGGTATCAAATTTACTCTCCTAAACACAGATGGTTCTCCTATTGAAGGTGATTTAAAAAAAGACCAAGATAAAATCACTTTTACCCCTAAAACCAAGGTTGATGATAATACTAAATTTAGTTATAAAATCGAATTGCCTGGTTTTAATGAATTCACGGGAGATCCTATTAGTTTTTCTGAATTAAGAGAAACCCTTCCTGTTTTGATCTTGACAAGTGATAAAAAACCAGGTGCAGATATTAACTTCGTAGTTAAAGATGAGTCATTAAAATTATCTCATTCTGATTTCAAATTTACTGATGAAGACGGGAATGATTTGACAATTGACCCTGTAGAAGGAGAAGAAACTAAATTCAATCTCTCAACATTGAAAGAAGGTCAAATCGTAAAATATACTATTGAGCATCAAGGGTATAAAAAGAAAACTGGTGAATTTACAGTAAAGGTTACTTCTGAGGAAGAAAATGTTGATTTAAGTAAGCTTGAAGAAATTTCAGTCAAAGAATCTGAGATTAATAAAGTGTATGGAGATAAATCATTTAATTTAGCAGAAGTTTTGGATGTTCCTTCTAATTATGATGGTTTAATATCTTATTCTCTTGAAGGAACCCCTGATTCAATTTCTCTTACGGATTCAAGCACTATTAATGTTTTAAAACATGGTGAAGCTACTGTGCATATTACAGCTCCAAAAACGGATAATTTTGAAGCATTAGATGCAACTGTTAAAATCAATGTTGCAAAGAAAAAATTAGGTAAAATTACATCTGACTATGTAAAATGGAATTCTACTGAGAAAGAATATGATGGGAACAATGACTTCACTCTTGAAGGAACACTAAATGAAAAATCAGGTGTTGAAGAAAATGATCACATTAATGTAAAAGTTGAATTTAAATCAACATCTTCTTCCATTGGAAATTATGATACTGAAGGTGGAAAAGTTGAATTTAGCGGAGATTTAGAAAATTATAGTTTTGAATCTGATTTTAATAAAGGGCCAGAAGTTAAAATTAATCAAAAAGAACTTAGAATGTCTGTTAAAGATTTAACGGTATCTTATGGCTCTAAAGAGTGGAAAAAAATAAAAGAAGGAAAAGCCCCTTCTAAGAAACTATTAAAAGAAATTATAGTACCTAGTGGAACTTTTGCGAACGAAGAAGAAGAAAAATACTACAATTCTATTGATTTGAGTGATTACTTCAATTATAAAATTGAAAAAGGTAAATACAAGGTTGGTCAAAACGATGCGAAGATTTCCATCTCTTTAAACAAAGAAAAGGAAAAAGAGAGCAACTTTAAATTTGTTCTTGAAAAAGAAAAATCAAACGTTGTTGTAACTAAAGATGAGCGTTCTGCAGAAGATTTGTGGTCGAAAGTAACAATTGATACTGACAACAGTAAAAACATTTACAAAGATGGTGAAACAACATTTGTCAAACCAGGTGGCTCAATAACTTTCGACTTAAAAGATCATTCTGAATATGATAAGGTTAATGTAAAAGCTAGCAATTTAGATTCTAACTCTTTTGATAATAAGATTTCAATTCCTGCTTCAACTCCTTCAAAAGACATCGTAGGTAAGTTTTTCTTATCAACAACTGATGATGCAGCAACAAAAAGTGAAGAATTTGATGTTCCTAGTGACTTTAAGGTGGATGCGGATGCCCCAGTTGTTGAATTTACAAGTGGTTCTAAAATTTTTGCGTCTATCTTTAATGCGGGTACAACTAAGTTCTCTAACAATGATGAAGCTGTTAAATTTTCTAAGGCGAATGGAAAAGATGGCTACGTTCTTTCTTTATCTTCTAAAGATGGAGAAAGCGGGCTGAAATCTATTAAATATAGCGTAGTCAAAATCACTAGTGATGCTGATGCTAAGCAAAAAATACAAGAAGCTGCTTTGTCAGATGATACATCTTGGGAATCCGTCAAAAACAATACAATTGCAGTTGGTGGAACAAACGAAGGGTATTATATTGTCATTGTTAAAGCTATAGATAATGTTGGAAATGAAGCTGTCTATGCATCTAACGGGATGGTAATTGATAAAACTAATCCAGTTGTTAGTATTAAAGGATTACCTGACCTTAACAAAGTCCAATATAAAAATATTCCTTATAGCGTATCATTACACGATCCTGTTTCAAATGGTGTAGTTACAGGTATTGCTAAAGTTGATGTTATTGTTAAAGAAAACGGGCAAGTAATTGCATCAGAAAGCAAAAACACAAATAGTTTTAGTTTAACGACTAATGATTTGTATGGAGTAGAAAATCTTGATTCCTTCAGTAAGTTAGAATTGGCAAAATTAGAAAAAGAATTTGATGGAACTATTGATGCCGACAGCAATGATATTACCCTTGAAGTAGTAGCTTACGATAACGCTGGAAACAAAATTTCATCTAACGAAATCTCTAGCATCAAGATTGACAAATCCAGAGCTAGTGTAAAAGCTACTTATGATAATAGTGAACTTAAAAATGGCAAATACCTTTTTTCTAATCGCAAACTGGCTGTGGAATTTAATGATAGAAACTTTGTAGAGGATAATGCAACTGTTGATTTTACAGTTGATGGCAAAAAACAAAGTTATAAAATTTCAGACATTCGTGATGGAAAAGTTGATGGAATTAAATTGGTTTCTGATAGGATTGACTCTCAAGGGGAACGCTTAGAAAAAGATTACACAAATGAAAGAACAAACACGTATGTGTTTGAAATTGGTAGTAAAGAAAAGGGTAATCATTCTTACAAAGTTAATGTTTCATATGTGAAAAATGGTGAAACTGTAGAAGCCACGTTTACTAACCCAGATGGTGATAAAGAATTTGTGATTGATGAAGTCGCTCCTGAGACTACAATTCAGTTTAATAGTGGTTCAGATAAAAACATTAAAGTAAGTAATGATCCTGCAAATCCAACTTATAAAAATACTAATGTTACTGCAATTCTTACAGTAAAAGAAGATAATTTTGATCCTAAAGATGTAGTTGTTCATGTAACGTCAAAAGATTCCACTGGTAAGGATGAAGATAAATATTCAACTACCTCTATTGACGCTGCTAAAATTGGTAAATGGGTGACTGTAGGGGATACGCATACATTTGTAATGGATGAATTTAGTTCAGACTCAAACTACAGCCTATCTTTTGAATATACAGACTTAGCTGGGAACAAAGAAACAACGCCAACTTACTATTTCACTGTAGATAAGGTAGCCCCAACTGGAGCAATTATCGTTGGGGGAGTCGGTGGTAATGGCGAGTATTCGAAGCTTTCTAACAAAGCTACTTTTGTTCACGTTGGAACGGGAGAAATTACTTTGAATAATCGCGTCTCAGACGAAACTTCAGGAGTTGCCTCCGTTAAGTATTATTTATATCATCCAGACAAAGATGTTTCAGGAACATTCTCTATTCCATCACCAAGCGATTTAGAAAATATTGACTGGTTGGATTGGAAAGATACTGTCACTCTAAGTGGAGATCAACAAACCATAGTTTATCAACGGATTGAAGATAAAGCTGGGAACGTAACTTTTCTGAATGCTGATGGAGCAATCTTAATTGATAATGCAAAACCTGCAGACCCTCAAATCGATATCACAACTGTAACTTCTGCAAACAACATTTACTCAGGGGATGTTTCAAGTAAGATTCATGTAGAAGATCAGGTTAGTGGTGGAACTTATTCAGGATTGAATACGGTAACTGTTGAAGTATTAAATGGCGAAAACGTGACCCAATCTCAAACCTATAATGTGGGAACAAAAGAAGGACGCACGCGCACTTATGATACTGACTTAGTTGTAGATTCAAGATTGAACAATTCTAACTATGTGACTATCAGAGTTACAACTGTTGATTGGGCTGGAAATACAGCGTCTTCAGAAAGAAAACTTTCTATTGATACTGTTGCTCCTCGGATTGAAATCTCTTGGGACTCAAATGATGGACGAAGAGGGCGTTATTACAATCACAATAGAACAGCTATAATAAGAGTATATGAGCGGAACTTTGATCCTAACTCAACACATATTTCAGTATCTGGAGGAAATGCACAAATTAGTGGTTGGAGTATTGGAGAACAAAATGGTTCGTCTGATGAAAATGTAAGTTATGCAACTGTTACTTTCTCGGAAGACGGAGATTACACATTCTCAATCAGTACAACCGATTTAGCAGGCAACAGTTCACAACAAAGCTACAACGACTTGTTTACTATTGATAAAACCGTTCCAACGATTAATGTGTCATGGGATAAAGGTTTGGTAAACGGCAAATATGTAACGGGTTCTCGAACTGCTACAATCACAGTTCATGAACATAACTTTGATGCAAGTGGATTCACTGCGGATGTTAAGGCGATGCTTGAATCTCAAGGTATTGCTGCTCCATCTGTAAGCGGTTGGTCTTCAAGCGGAGATACTCATACTGCAACATTAACTTTCTCTGCTGATGGTGATTATAGTTTCAATCTGAATTTTGAAGATATGGCTGGAAATAAAGCTAATAGCTATAGCGAAAATGAATTTACTGTTGATTCTACAAATCCAAATATTGAATTTGGAGGAGTGGCTGATGGATCTAGTAACAAAGGAACTGTAAAACCTACTGTACGATTCACTGATAGAAACTATGATAAAGCTGGTATCACTCTTAAATTAAGAGGATATCATCATAAAGAAGTTGTTGTGACTGGAACTTATGTGGATACTCCACAAGGTGGAGAAATTATCATGGATGATTTTCCTCATGATTTGGATGTGGACGATATTTACACTTTGACGGCAGAAGCAGTAGATAAAGCTGGCAACAAAACTACTAAATCAATTACTTTCTCAGTGAATAGATTTGGTTCCAACTATTACTTTAGCGAACAAACTAAGAAATATCTTGACAGATATTATCATAATAAAGAACAAGAAATTGTTATTCACGAAGTGAATACTGATGATCTGAAGAATAAAGATGTAACTGTTACAAGAGATGGTTCTGTTATTAAGCTTAATAAAGACGACTATACGGTTAAAGATGTTTCTAAAGATGGCTGGAAAGAATATGTTTATACAATCAAGCCAGAAGTCTTTGCTAAAGAAGGTGTTTACGAAGTAACAATTGACTCAGAAGATGCCGCTGGGAACAAGCAAAGTAATAAAATTAAAGAAAAACCTGCAAGTTTTGTTATCGACAAAACTAATCCTTCATCAGTAATTACTGGTATTGAAAATGGAGAAATTTACAATGCAGTAGAAAGAGAAATTGGTGTTTCTACAAAAGATAATATTCTATTGAACGAAGTAAAACTTTATGTTAATGGTAAAGTAGCTAAAACTTACACTCAAAAAGAAATTGAAGATGCTAAAGGTGAATTAAAATATACCTTGAAAGATTCTCAAGAGTGGCAAGAAGTAAAAGTAGAAACTACAGACGCTGCTGGTAATCAATCCATTTCTGAAACTCAAAGAGTATTGGTAACAGCTGATACAATTACCCGTTTAATGAATAGTGTATGGGTAAAAATCTTTGGATTAGGTGGTGTGGGAGTTATCGCTTCATCAGGTTTTCTTTGGTTCTTACTAGGTAAGAAAAAGAAAGAAGAGAGCGAACGTTTAGACGATACTCAACGTAGATTATAATCCAAAAAAGTTACTTTTAATTGATAAAATGAAGGCGAATGAAAAAGTTCGCCTTTTTTTTGAAGAAAAAAATAAAAAAATTAACGTTTTTTTTACGTTTTTATGGCATACTAAAAGTATCGGAAGTTGGCGCCAACTAAATCAACTTTTGATAAAAGAATTTTTTTAGGAAAGGAGTACATAGATGTACTTGTTCACAAATATCATTAACAACGCTTATGCGTTAACTAAAAAACAGGAAAAAGCCATGAAGGCTGCTTTTATGGCTGTTGCGGTTCTTGCTACAGTTAACTTTGCGTTCCCTGGTGTTTTTGCTGCTCCCGAACTTGCTAAAGTTGTAGGTATGATTTTGGGTATTATCTACGTAATCATGGTATTCGTAGGTGTGTTCCTTTTAGTAACAAATATCATGGCTTTTGCAACTGCAGAAGCAGATAATGGACCTGCACGTACTAAAGCAACTTACGGTATGGCAGGTGGAGGATTGTTGATTATCCTTCCAGTAGTATTGACTATGTTCCCGTTCGCAGAGTGGGTGTCAAGCCAGATCTCAGAATTGCTTAACGTGTAATTCAAAAAAGAGGGGTTTTATCTCCTTTTTTTTATTTTTTTCGCGTTTTTATGGCATACTTTAAATGTACTAAAAAAAATAAAATAAAGAAAGGTGCAAAACATGTACAAATCATTAACGGTATATAATGATAAGCCAACTTTTTCCAATACTTTGAAAAGGTTTTTTAGGAATAAATATTGGTTAGCATCATTTGTAATTGTTGGAATAACTGGGTTGTTGTTTTCTCTGTTTCCTGAAGCTTTTGCCGATTATACAAATGTTCAAGGGGTAAAGGATAACTTCGAGAACTTTATTAATGGAGCGCAGAAAACTTCGGTTCAATTTATGGGAGAAGCTTATAAGTTATTCGGGGAGATTTTTAAACCTAGTTATGTAACGGAACAAACGGCAAACTCTTTAACTGGAGGAAAAAGTGCTATTTCATTCCTGCCAGAAATTCAGGCTGTAATTGTAACGTTGGCTGGTGGAGCAATTGCTGTATTTTTTACAACAAATATTATCAAAGAAGCTCAAAAAGGCTCAGAATTAAGTAATGAATACTGGCAACGGGTTATTTTAAATCTAGTAATTTCTCTTGTGGCAACTCTTTTAGCAACCCGACTCATGCTTGCGATTTATTTGATGGGTAGTGCGGTGATTGATACATTCACAAATGCCATTAAAGACAATCCTCTATCTGGATTAGATAAGGACCAATTTGCTAAATACTTGTCAAAAATACCAGGGATGGAAAGCTTACCTGACATTGTTGGTAGCAATGGTAAAAATGCAGTTGACTATGAAAAATTAAAGAAAGCCAATAGCGTATTGGTTATGATGGAGTACATTGTATGGTTCCCAATGGTGGTCAGTGTATTCTTGATGTATTCGGCAATTTTTGAGATCAAAGTCCGTGAATTATTCGCACCTGTTGCGGTTTCTTCAATTATGATTGAAGGTTCTCGTGGTAGTGGTGCTCGATTCTTGAAAAAATTCGCAGCATGCTATTTAAAGATTGCCATCTACTTTATTATTGCGTACTTTGGTATGGCTTTAACCCAATATTTCTTTAGTAAGTTAGGCTCATCAACAGGTGAGGCTGAAGGTATTAACTTAGCATTTATCTGTATGCTTATGTCTAACGTAGTAGCTGGTATGGCAATGATGCAAACTGGTGGTTTGGCAGACGAAATTCTTGGGGTTTAAAAAGAAAAGGAGAAGATAGATGATTGAAATTGAAATGTCTCGTGATATTCGAGAATTCTCTCCTAAAGTTTTAGGTCCATTTGATAAAAGGCAGTTAGTAGTATTAATTATTACTGTTTTAGTGGGGGTTCCTTTGTTTATGTTGATGGGGCCTGTTCCTTTGCAAGCAAAATTAATTATCACTCTAATCATTTGTTTACCAATTCTATTATGTGGATGGGTGAAGATGTTTGGGATGCCTCTAGAGGTGTTTGTCATAAAATTTATTATCCCGACGATTTTCAGTCCAAGAAAAAAGGTTTATATGACAGACAATGCTTACGAGAGAATGTTTACAGAAGCAGGGCAGTCAAATCCTTATAAGCCAGAACCTATTTTAAGAACTATTGAAAAGCCTAAACTTTCTAGGAAAGAAAAAATTGCTATTAAGGCTAAATTAAAAAAATATGATGCTGTGGATTAGAAAGGAAAAATAAATGAGTTTATTAGGAAACCTTTTTAACTTTTCAAAAAATAAAGGAAAAGGCAAAGAAGGAGAAAAAAAGAACCCTACTAAAGAGGAAATTAAAAACAAAAAAAGCGTGCAGGCTGCTATCCCATACACTAGGGTTTTTAAAGATGGAACAATTGAAACGAAACCAAATCATTATACAAGAGCGTATAATCTAGGTAACGTAAACTTTAAGATTGCTCCAAATGAAGAACAAGTAGCAATTTTTAGAGCATATGGCGATTTCCTTAACACGTTTTCTCCAGAAGTCCATTTCCAAATTGTCATTCAGAACTCTATTGCAGATAGACGTACATCTTTAGAAAATATTCGTTTTGCGTTGAGGCAGGGTGATAAATTGAACAAACACCGTCAAGAAATGAACGGTATCCTCCTTGATAAAATGTCAGAAGGTGGTAGGGGGTTAACTCAAGATAAATATCTTGTTATTTCTATCGAAAATGAGGATATTGATAGAGCATTCACTCTTTTAAACAACGTAGAAAATGAAGTTAGAAAAGGAATCCGTCGAATTTCTCGTGATGTAGATGTGAAACGTCAAACAATCGAAGATCGTCTTAGCTTGATGTTCAACATTTACAATCAAGATGGTCAATCTGTCTTTTATAACGACTTTAAAGAAATTAATGGAAAACAAATTCCATACTTTAATTATGACCGTCTACTTCAATTCGGTATGTCCTCTAAAGACTTGATTGCACCAAGTGGAATGGAATTCAAAGGAGATCACTCTATCATTGGTGGGTCTTATGGCCGTTCAATGTATTTGGAAAACGTTCCTACATGGTTGTCAACAGAATTCATTTCCGACTTGTCTGATATTCAAACGACTATGTTGATTTCTATCAACCACGTACCAGTAGATACTGCAAAAGCGGTTAGAATGATTAAAAACCAGCTGACAGCCGTTAATGGACAAATTGCCAACAGTCAAAAACAAGCTGTTCAATCTGGATACACTCCTGATTTGATTGCGCCAAGCTTGCAACTAGCTCAAAAACAAACTCGCGAATTGATGGATGACGTTGTTGGTCGTGACCAAAAATTGTTCTTTGTTACCTTAACCCTGACTATTTTTGCGGAAGATAAAGAACAATTGGATGAATTCACACGCATGATCACTTCTGTAGCAAACAAATATTTGTGTCCAATTAAGACTCTTCTTTACCAACAAGAACAAGGATTCAATACTTCATTGCCTTTAGCATTGAATGAGCTGCAAATCAAACGCTTGTTAACTACAGAATCGGCATCAATCTTTATCCCATACACTTCACTTGAATTGTATCAAAAGAATGGTATTTACTATGGCTTGAACCAATCTTCAAACAACCTTATTCTTTATGATCGTTTAAGTGGTAAGAACTTCAATGGTTTGATTTTTGGTGAGTCTGGTTCAGGTAAATCATTCTTTGCAAAACGTGAGATGGCTTCTGTTCTTCTTCGTAGTGACAGAAACGTAGTCTGTGTTATTGACCCTGAATCTGAATATAGTAATATGGCTAGAGCCTTTGGTGGTGAAGTGGCGGTACTTGCTCCTGGTTCTCAAACATTTGTAAATCCGCTTGACATGGACTTGGATTACGATGGTGGAGATTCTGACCCAGTATCAATGAAGGTTGACTATATTGTATCCATGATTGAAATCATGTTGGGTGATGGACGCGCTCTTGATCCACAAGCTCGTTCTATTGTAGGTCGATGCGTTAAAAATATTTATAGACCGTATTTGAGTCTAATTAATAAATTACGTGAAAAAGATCCATCAATTACAAGTGATAAGGAAGCTATGCCAACGCTGGGTAACTTGTATAATGACTTGCTGATCCAACCTGAACCTGAAGCAAGAACAATTGCTACAGTATTAGAAGCATTTGCTACAGGAGCATTTAATATCTTCGCAAACCCATCTAATGTAGATACACAAAAACGATTCTTGGTTTATGACATTAAGAATCTTGGTACAGGTATGAAAAACCTTGGTTTGCACGTATGTTTGAATGATATTTGGAATAAAATGATTGAAAATAGGCGTAAAGGTTTATTCACATGGATTTACATTGACGAGTTCTATTTGTTGCTACAATCAGATTCAGCTGCTAAATTCTTGATGCAAGTTTGGAAACGTGCTCGTAAATGGCAAGGTGTTCCAACTGGTATCATGCAGAATACAGAAGATTTGCTTCGCTCATCTGACTCTCGTAACATCTTGAATAATACGTCATTTATTGCAATGTTATCTCTTCCAAAATTGGATCGTACTAACTTGAGTGACTTGTTGCAAATTCCTGACTCACAATTGGAATATATTACAAACAGCCAGCCAGGTTATGGATTAATTTACAATGGTAAGACGATCATTCCATTTAAAGATGAATTCCCAGAAGATACTGAAATCTTCAAATTGATGAACACAACCAATAAGGAAAGATTCTCTTACATGGGTGAACCCAATGTAATTGATACTTCTTTCTAGAAAATAATAAAAAACAGGAGATAATCCTGTTTTTTTTTGTAAAATATGGCATACTATAATTATGGAAAAATTCTAACCTATTGAATAAGAAAGGCTATAAAAATGAAGAAATATATTGCAATATTAGCTATTGGTCTTGGATTTGTTTTTACAACAACCAATACTGCATTAGCTGAAGAAGTGGGTCCTGTGGCTGTACAGGCTATTGTACAAGAAAAATACAACCTAGAAATCACTGTTAATTTAGTAAAATCAGACACTGAAGAAGTTGTAAAAACCTATAAGTTAAATCAAGAAAACAATTGGGTTCAAAAAGATAAAGTGCCTGTTGGTAAATATAAAATCAGACCGTATATTGAAGGGTTGAGTCCTCGCGCCACAACAAAAGTAAAAGCTACTTATTTAGAAAAGGAAGTTGTTGCTAACCCTGAAATTACAGACTACAAAGATAAAACTCCAAGGTTTGTTGTAATGGAAGGGGATCAGCAATTTCTTTCTGATTTTTATGGTTTAGTTGATTATGAAAGACCTGACGGGAGCACGGTTAAAGGTGAAGTGACTCGCGATAAAATGCAACAAGTTTATCAAGAAGCGATTCTTAGCCAACGAGAAACTAATTTACCTCAAGGGGCAGAAAATCATGAAGTAGACGAACATGATGACGTGGCAGGCCCTGGGCACGATCATGGATTATCAAAAGACGATGTAGATGAAGTCAAATCTAATTATAAAGCTGAAAAACCAATGGAAGTTTATCAACCTAAAAAGATTAAAGCGGAGAAAGAATCAGCTTTTAAAACTAGTAATATTTTGATTGCTGGAGCTGTTCTATTATTAGCAGGATTTGGTGGTTATCGATTAATCAAAAAAAATAAAAATAGATAGGAGAGTGGCTTAATGTCGGAAAAAGATGATTTCTTAAACAATTCAAACGATTTAAAAGAGCGAGAAGAAAAACAAAAGAAAGATCTTTTGAAAAGCCAAGAACGAGAAAAAGAGGTCCAAAAAAAAATGACCTCTGAAAATAAAAATGAGCTCGATACTGGAGAGATTAAAGAAGCCCAATCCGAAGAAAAAGAAGAAGATAAAAAACTGTCTGATGAAGAAAAGGATAGTATTTCTAAGAGAATGGGTGAACCTGAATCTGAATCAGAAGAAAAATCTGAAGATAAAAACAAAGAAATTCAAGAAGAATCAGAAGAAGAGAAAAAGCTTGACACAAAACATATTAGGCATTCAGCTCACGCTGATTTAGAAGAACAAGAGCTTGAAAGAGACATCGCTGGGCGTACTCGTTTTTCTAGAGGAAAACAGACTGGTGATGATCTTCTAAACGATAGAACAGAAGAGGAAGAGCCAGAAGAAGAACTTTCTGAAGAAGATCAAACTCTTGCTGAATTGCAAGCTAAACAGGAGGCAGAAAGAGAAAAGCACGAGGCTAGAAAAGAACAATTTAGAGAAGCTAATGAACGTGCGCTACGTTATCAAGAAGCTTCTCGATTAGGTAATGAAAATTATCAAAGAACTCGTTATATTCAGGAACAAAATGAGTTAGAAAGAGCTTCAATTGAACGTGCTAATTCAATTCTTGAATCAAAACCTGATTTAACTAAAGAAGAAGATGACTTCATGGACAGGTACATGGAGCGTCTAGCGAATGACTCTGACAAACGCGCAAAAGATGAAGATAGAGTCCGTTTATCTAAACATAAAAAAAATGCGTTAGATGAAGATGAATATATTGAAGATCCTCTTAAACAGTCTCGTAGATTAGATAAACAAAAAAATAACAATGCTCTTAAAGAAGAAAGCCTAAGTATTGAAAAAGATACTGGGAACGTAGTTAATAGTGCAAAAGGACAAGTAACAAGTTTAGCTCAAGAAGCTGGCCCTTCTATGGGTCAAGAGTCAAGCGCTAAAGATGAATCTCGGAAAAACCAAAACGCTAAAAGAGTAGCAAAAGAAACTTTCAAAATGATGAAGGGTGAAGGCGGTGGAGAAGTCACTTTAGATGGCGTTACTGTTCAACTGACTAAAAATGGCGCACCTTCGTCTGTTACTGAAACTGTAAAGAACACAAATATGACCCAACTCATGGACCAAATGTTAAACGTTCATGACAAAAAAACTGCTGAAGAAAATACAAAACAGGCGGTTCAAGTGGGTGTTACTCAAGTCGCTAAGAAAACTGATGCGAGAGAATTGGCTACATCTGCAGATAAAATGCTCAATGATATTAATAAGCATGACCTCGGTGGTAAAGCAGCAAAATTTGAACGTAACAATTTGCGTACAGATGCGACAAAAAAAGCGGATATTGAATCAAATTCAAGTGCAAAAATTGGTGGTCAACGTTCGTTAGGTAAAGCCACCGTTAAAGGGAATGCTCTTGCAAGTGACAAAGCTAATATTCATGCGGGTAGCGGTTTAACTCGAAACACTAACTTTAGATTGGCAAAAGCTCCTAGTGTTGGAGAAACAACTTCGCAAGCAGGCATTGTTGGCTCTGGAAAGTTAACATTAAAAAGCGGAAGTTTAAAAGGAGTAGTTTCCGAAAATGCAGGTGCCATTGGTCAATTAGCTGGACAAATGATTAAATCTAGCACTGATAATAGTAATGATGATCGAGATAAAAATCCTTCTAACCTAGCAAAAAGTGCAAAAAAATATTACAACAAACTAAAAGTAAAAGGGCAATCGGGTTCAACGGATTCAATTGTTGCAAAAGGTATTGTCAAAAATGGTAAAAGCTCTTCTAAGCTTGTCAAAGAAGGCAAAAATGCTAAATCAAGATTATTAAAAAATCAGGCACAAAGTTTTGGACGTAAGAATGCTGAACGTCATGTAGTTAGTAAAAATGAAGGAGCAATGAGAATTGTCCGTGAAGGTCATGAGAGTGGAATTAAGGATATCCGTTCAGATGCTCCAGGGATTCTTAAACAAAAAGCTAACAAAAAATTAACTGAAGGTAAAAAATCAGACGTTACTTCTAAATTTAGAAAAGGTAAAAAGAGTGCTTCTGAAGAATATAAAGAAGCAACTACAAAAAGAGACGGAAACATCCGATTAGGACGGGATGGCAATGCCGAAAATCCATCATCTGGAGACTCTAAACCTAAAGATTTAGCAGATAAAATTAACAGTAGACAAAACAACCTTTCTACAAAGCTTAATAATCAATCTAAAAGTAAAATGTCTAAAGTTGGTTTTGGACGAGGACGTAAGGTAAGTACAAAAGGAAGTCTTAACCAATACTTAGAAAATATCCAAAAACAAGGTCAAGCTGTCCGAAAATTTTGGATGAAAAATGGAGTGAAAGCGGCAGGACAACAGACTCAAACTAACTTTGTTGGTAAAGTTGTCATGAAAAAAGCTATTGCGACTGTTGCGACTTCAGGAATGTCTGCAGGGGCTTTAGCAGGTAGTTCTGCTATAATAAGTGGCGCAAAAGGTAATGCTGACTTTGAAGTAATTGCCGCAAGTGTATATGATAGCGAGTCAGATACAACAGCTCTCACTCAAGACGCTGTAGACATGTTGCAAGCACGTTTTAGTGCTTATAACAAAAAAGCACAAGGAAAAGATGTTAGTCAAGCTGAATTAAAAAAAGCTGGAGCTGATTATACTCCTCTTATTGATATTCCTGTTCCTAAAACGATGAATGGGAAGCCTGTAAGAGCAAATGTCAAATTTAAATTTGTTGATAGAGATGGTAATAACATTGATAAAGATAAATTTATGCTTGATGAGTATTCTGATCTGGTTATGCCAAAAGATGCTGTAAATTCTGCTGGTATTGGTGGAGCAAGTGGGGAATTAAGTTCAACAGATACTGGACACCCATTCAACGTCCCTTATTTTATTGCTCAAGGCTTGCATAATTTCGCGGCTCTTGATTTAGCTGTGCCAGAAGGAACCCCAATCTATGCTGTTTCTGACGGTACTGTTGTTGAGTCTAATACTCAAACAGCTTATATGCATATTAACGGGAACTATCTTCGTCATACATTGCCTAACGGTGAAACTATTTACTACGGGCATATGCAACAACCACCATTGTTGCAGGTAGGTGATACCGTTAAAAAAGGACAACAGATTGGGTTTACTGGGCATACTGGTTTAGCAACTGGACCTCACGTCCACTTTGACATCCGCTATCCTGACGCTAGCGTTCCAGGAGGAAATCCTTGGAAGTTGTTACCAGGTGTTCCTTATGGTGCTTCGGGTATTACAGTGGACCCTGCTACTTCAAAAGGACCAACACCTGATACGGAAAGTAAAGATTCTGGGGATACTAAGAAAGACAGCGGAAACAATAACAAAAAAGAAGATAAAGGTAAAAGTTCAGGAGATTCATCATCACAAGGTAAAAAGAGTAACGCTAAGAAGAATAGTAACGGTGAAACTCAAATGGACGTTATGTTGAATATGCTTGGTGCACTTGAAACGGGTGGGCAGGTATATGGACAACGTGATTACGGAAACTTTATTAATGCTGAGTTAGCTGCTGAAGTTACAGCCACTTTGGGTTGGTCATCAATGTACGGAGAAAATGGACGTAAATGGCTTGAAAGATTTAAGTCTGAAAATCCTGATTTGTTCAGTAAACTTGATGAAGGCGGCCAAGTTGCTCCTGTTTTGAATATTGGATGGGAACAATCTCGATGGAATGCTAATCCAACACAAAAAGCTTCTATCGTAAATATGTTGACAACGGACCAAGGTAGAAAACTGCAAGACCAAATGACTGCTGAGCGTGAAGCTGATCACTGGAAATATTGTGTAGCTAATTATACTGATAATATGAGAGCGGTAGCTTGGTTCACGAATATTGCTGAGTTAGCAGGACGTTCAGTTGCTGATTATGTGTTTCAAGCAGCAAATGGTAATTACTCTTTAGATAACTTGTACAATATTACAATGTCTAGGACAGGAGCTGGTGCTATTGGTAATGCAATGTACCAACGTCGTCATTCTTTGTACAAGCAGTGGATTGAAGAACATTATGCTGCTGATGAAAAGTGTGATGTCGAGAATATTGAGGTCACAGGTGCAGGAGCAATTAATGGTAGTGGTAGTAACCCAAATAGTGGTAGTGATAGCCGTTCTGGTCAAACTCTTTTGATTAAAGAAATTCTAGCTATGTCCGCTGTAGGTTCTCACTACGGACAGCCAAACCAAGAAGAAGATTACTTCAAATATTGTATTGAAGTGATGGATAACGCCTTTAAGGGTAAAGATGGTAAGGGTATTGATATCCAGTTTATTGAACAAAAAGATGTAGTTATTGCTAATGTAGAAATCAAAGTTCTTTGCGATTTGTATGAACTTGAGAAAATGGATACGAAATTCCATACTTGGGACACAAGTAATGAACAGTATGGAGATAGAAACCCACAAGCCTATATGGCATTACCAAATAAAGACTTTGAAGAAATCTTTAATATAAAAATTAAGCCTGTTGCTTCTGGTTCTGAGTCTGGTAGTGGTGGTGGTTCTGGGCTTCCATACGTTAAATGGGCGTTGCAAGTAGCAGAAGATGATTCACATGGATATTCACAAATTCACCGCAATGGAGATCCAGACTATGACTGTTCTTCTTTCATTTGGTATGCTTTGAATCAATCAGGATTTGATGTTGGCACATATGCCTTTGCGACTCCTTCAATGCCATCTGTACTTCAGGCTGCTGGATTTGAAATGTACACTATTACTTCTGCAGATCAGTTGCAACCAGGTGATATTCTGCTAAAAGAAGGACATACCGAAATTTATATAGGCGATGGTAAAACTGTTGGAGCTCACAGTGATGAAAATGGCGGTATCACTGGTCCGATGGGAGGAGACCAAGGGATTACTTCTTTGGGGATTGGAGAGATTTCTGTTATTCCTATGGATATTTCAGGGTGGACTTGGGGATTCCATCCGCCTAAAGATTATGTTGAAAAATATGCTAATGCAAGTGGAGCTAAAGGTGATATTGAATTTGGACCAGATGGTTTATTAAAAGAAGAACCTTCTGAATTAGGTCAAAAAGTTATCAACCAATTGTTTGCTATTCCTGGTGGTATGAATGGTGGACAACTTCACAAAGATTGGGGTATTGACGACAACATTGACCAATTAACAACAGCTCAAGCAATTTGGGTAATTCATAAAATTGAGGGTGCTGGTTTTGGTCAAACTGGTGATGGTTTAGCTGGCTCTGATACGCCTGCGGTTCACCAAGCATTTGTTGAAAGACAATTGAATCGTCGTTTCAATGGTTCGGTCCATGAATTGTTGAAACATTGGGGAACGTATAGCTATAACGGTTACTAATTCAAGCAAAAGAGAGAATCTTCTCTCTTTTTTTGTTGAAAATCATGTTTTTTTCGACTTTTTATGGCATACTACTAATAAGCGAAAAAATACAATAATTGAAATTTAGGTTGTCACTTATGAATGAAGAAATAAAAGAATCAGGAAATTGCTTCAAAGCGTTAGCCAAAGATACTTTATTAAAAAAACCTTACATAGATTCAGATAGGAATTCTTATCTTTTCGTAGATGAACTTGCTGCTAAAGAGTTTAGAAATAATCATCAAGAAAAAAATGTAGATGTTGTAAAAGTAGATGACAAAAATATGATTGATATAGAATCTATTTGTTATGCTGCTGGGGCAATACATTTGATGATTATTGGGTCTGATGAACAAAAAGAAAAAGTATTACTTGAGGAAAAAAATCTAAAAAGGGCTTATTACAATGGAGATCTGAACGCTAATTTGGGGTTGCAACTTCGAGAGCAAAACCAGGAAGCTAAAGAAAGACTATATGATTGTAAGTATATTCTAGCTGTCAATATTGATAAAAACAGAGAAGATTATATTTACTATGCTAGTGCTAAGAGCAAGAGTGGAAAACATGTTATTCTAGCCTTTAGTGATTTAAATGAATATGAAAAATGGGCTAAAGATTTTGGGAAAATTTATAAACCTCTAGAATTAGACTTTTTGGGTTTGCAACGAATTGGAAAAAATCATGGATATTTAATTAATCCTATGGGTTCCAGATTTTATCTTTCTCCCAATTTGATCTTAACAGTACAGAAGATGAGAGAAAGAAGAATAAATAAGAAAGGTGAACAAACAAGATAATGTTGGAAATTTTAGGTAAGAAAAAATATTATTATGTGCAAAAATGTCCTGAATGTGGAAGCCGTGTAACAGGTAGATACATTCCTAGACCTAGATACGAAGTAGATGCGGAATATCTGATGAAAAACTCTCTTCGGCATGGGGAACTTATCCGTTATTCTGATGGAGAAGTTTCAAACAATTGTTACTGTGAGGAGTGTGGGCACGAATGGCGGTATGAGATTATTGGTCGTTTGATTTCTCGTGAACGTTTTGAAGAAGAAGGTCGGGTTCGAGGAACTCAAGAAAAGTTGAAAGAGTATTATAACGAACACCCAGAAAAAAAACGTGGAATTTTGAAGAGTGCAATTAGATTGCTACCAAGATACTAAGAAAGGGGTTCAAAAAGAAATGAGATGGTATTCTAATTACTTAACAATTTTAAAGGCTGCCTCAACAATCGCTGAAGAAGAAGCTGGGAAAATTTATGCTTCTGCTTTTAAGGCTTTGAAAAATTATGGAGTTGGCTATGAAAATGAAGGTCGTTGGGTTATTGAAGATGATGGCTTGATTTATTCTTTAGAACTAGAAAATAGCGATGAAGCATCACTTAAAAAAGGAGTTTCCTTTAATCAAGAAGATGTTAATGAGGAAGTGATTGATTTATCATCTGAACTTCAAGAGCTGATTTCTGAGGAAAATACTCTTTCTGAAGCTGAATTCATCAAAAATGAAGAAGTTACTAACGATGAAGGTTCAGAAGAAGATGAACAAGAGGGTGTTTTTGAAAATGAAGATGAACTGCCTTTGGAGCAAAATTCCGTCCCAGAAGATGCCTCTGCTAATCCATTCGATGGTCTTGATGATCCATTTGCGACAGAGGGTAATTTAGATGGTAATGAAGAATTCAACCCTTTTGCAAACAGTGAAGAAATTCAAGAAGGCATAGAAGAAAATAATCCATTTGATGCTCCCGTTGAGGAAGACTCTGTTAAAGTTGCAAATCCTTTTGATGAACCCCTTGAAGAAAACGTTCAAGCCCCTATTGATGATAATGAAGCAGAGCGGGAGGGTGAATCAATTAATGAATTGGCTTCAGACTTATTCGGTTTAGATTCATATGATTCTTTAGAGGAAAGTAATTCTAACATGGAATTAGAATTGTCTCCTGAAGATTTACCTATTCCAGAGCTCCCGCTATCATTAAAATCAAAAGATTTCACTTTTAGTATTTCCGCTATTAAAACAGAAGATTTAAAAGAACAAGCTACATTTTTAGTTGCTCCCTTGCGTTTAGATGTGTCTGAATTTGTTGCTGTAGTTAAAGCAACTATTAACGGGGAAACTTTCGTTACTTCTACCGATACAAATGGACGATTGGAATTTGAAACAGATAAATACACTTATAGCATCCATTCAAGAATGATAGATGGAGTTTTCTCTCCAGAAATCATTATCAAAGATGAAGATATGTCTCAATTCGATGTTAAAGAAAAAACATTCGGAAACGAAGGGCATATTGCTTTAGTGGATGAAGATGGGGGAATTGTCGTGCATATCTTCCCTACTTCATTTGCGTCAAACAATTATGGGACTGCAGACTTCGTTTACTGTGTTGATGCAGGAGATGGAGAGTATTACACAGGTACAAATGGTGGAGATAAATCTGCGTTTGTGGCTATTAATGACCACGAATATGAAATTGTAGCAAAATGGAATGAAGGTACATTGTTTGCAAAGATTGAGTAAGTTGAGGTAATGGGGAAGTGATATGAGTGTATTAATGTTGAATAAAAACACCCATCTTCTATCTCTTAAAATGGACGGAACTCAGGTTTTGGAAATTGAAAAAGTTGTTAATGAGAGACTATTACCATTTAATCTTCAAGGAAATAATCTTACAGTAGAGAATCTAAACAAATGGATTTTAAAAAGGCTGATGGGTGAAAAAAGAGAAGGTATTTCAAAAGTTAAAAGTGATTTTCCTAGATTTGATCAACAAGAGTGCATGTTTTCGCTGACCGATCAATATTGGTTTAAGAGAAAGCATGATCAAACGTGGGATGATTTAAACTTTTTCACAAATCCATATACTGAAGCTGTAGGAAAGATGTTTTTCTCGCCTTGGGAGGTTGAGTCTGATTTAATTAAAGGAGCTTCTCCTGACTTAACGACTAATGGTATCTTGAGGAAAGCATGGCGGAGAGAGAATGGGGTCAATTATCTCTATAAGGCAAGAGGATTGAGTGGCAAACAACAACCAATTAGTGAAGTTCTTGCTTCATTATTACTGAAAATGCTTGATTTCTTGCCATTTGTTGAATATGAACTAGCCATAAATGGATTAACTCTTTGCTCTAAATGTGCTAATTTTATTGATGAGAATACGGAGTTTGTCCCTGCGTCTCACATTTATTACCAAAGAGCAAGATTAATGACTGATACTAGATATACTCATTTTTTAAAAATGTGTAAGTTAATGGACGTTGATAAAACGATGAGTATTAAGGCTATCGAAGACTATATGGACAAAATGATTGCTGCAGATAAAATAATCGGGAATGATGACAGGCATTTTGGGAACTTTGGTTTTATTCGCAATGTAGAAACTGGGCTTATTACTGATTTTGCACCATTATTTGATTCTGGTTCATCATTTTGTAAGCGAGATCTAAAGGCTGAAGAAGAAGCTAAAAAAATGGGGAAAGAGAAAATAATCATTTTTCAAGACCAAGAAGAAAGAGCTTTGAAGAAAATTATTGAAAAATATGATCTTGAAAAAGTAATTGATTGTAAGCAGATGTTTCATTTGATTGATCGTTATCCTGAGATTTCTTTAGAAAAAAAAGAGGAAATGAAGGGACAAATTAAAGCTAGCATTGTAAATATTAAGCAACTAAAGAGTATAGTCATGCAAGAGAAAGCAACTACTAACGGATAATAGAGCATCAATAGGTGCTCTATTTTTACACCCTTTGCTTGTTTTTTTTTACACTATATGTTATACTTCTTTTCAAGAAACATAACATCATGTAAGAATGTAAGAGGAAAATCAATGAATTGTGAATTAGTTCTTTTAGATTTACTTCAAAAGGATTCTAGTACCAGCATTGTTAATTTGATTAATCAATCTGGGATAATTAATAATGTGCATTCAGAAGAAATTCCAACATTAATCAATAGTATTTCTTATTTAAAAGATAATGCTTCTGTGGATATTTTAGGTAAAGTTAGGGGTTCTATCAGTGGTGATTGATAAAGAAAAAAAACGATCTGTTTCTGAAGAAGAAAAGAAAGCATTGGTAGATGCTATCTTAGCTCGTAGAGAGAACAGAAAGATAAAGAAGAAATCTTTATCAAAAGACTTGCTAAAAACAATCCATAAAGCTGCAAACAGTGATGATAAAGAACTAAATCAGCTGAGTGCAATGCTAGCTTTTGAAGCTGTAGAAGCTTTTTACTCAAGACGTGCAGCTGGTTTTGTAGAAGAAGGAAAAACAGAATTTGACGACTTAAGGTCAGAGTTATATATTTTAATTTCTAAAAACCTACAAGACTATAATGGAAAAAATTCACTATTTACATTTTTTGATCCTTTAGTTAACAGAGCTTTTATGAAGGCTCGTGATAAAGGTCGAGGTTTGGGCGGCAATCGTTATTTCAGGGATTTAGGTCCTTATATTACTAGAGCTCAGGAAGAAATGAAAAAAATGGGCTTGAGCGAACCTACCCCTACGGATATTAGTGATTTTATTAGAATTCGTAGAGGAAAGCATATTTCCGAAAATACAATTAGTCAATGGATTTTTGCTCACAAGAAGCACGGGCAATTAGATGAGTATATTGATGTTGTTAGGGATACAAACGAAAACAATGATCCTGAAGCCTCTTTGATTAAGCGAGAAGAAACCAAAGAATTTTACGAAGCTATTATGAAAACTTCTCCTAGAAGTCAATTAATCCTGTTAGCGGAAGTAGAATATATTGAAAAGAAAGGTTTGATTCCAACAGCAAAAGATTTGTTGCCTATTCTACTAAATAAAATTAATTGCTCAAGTTTGCAAGACTTGGGTATCTCTATTAACCACGCGCATAACGAATTGAAGTACGCCTTTAATAATCAAAAAAGGAAGTTAAAAAAATTGCCTTTGAATAACCTAAAGAAAAAAGAAGAAAATTTAAAACTACTAGAAGAAGATGATGAAAACATCGAAAATGTATTACAAACTGAAGAAGATATTGAAAAATTATTTGAATAAACAAGGCTTTGCCCTTGTTTTTTTGTATTAGAAATAACACAAAAAACTAATATTTTAGTTGTTTTTGCGTACTTATTTTGTTATAATTGGATTAAATAAATAAAGAAATGAGATTGAACTTTGGATTATTCGTTGATTAATAATTTGGTAAATGAATTACCAGAAGATAAAAAAGAAAAAGTTTTGAGTGCAATTAAAAATAGAGTTGATAACGGAGAATTCTATGAAGAAACTCATTTGCATTCAAAAGAACAGTTTGAAGCTGATAATCCGCCAAAGGAAGTTATAAAAGTTTTAAAAAGTCAAAAAAGAAAAGCTGTTTTTTTGACGCAAAATGGTGTAGCCGCAATGACTTGGGATTACGCTTCAATCGCTAAAGAAAACGAGATGAAGTTTATCCCAGGGGTGCAAACCGATTACCAAAAAAAAGTTATTAAAGAAAAAAATGGTCTTAGTAAAATCGATAATAAAAATCCTCTTTCTAACATTGTTTTGCACGCTTTGAATGATCAAGGGTGGAAAGCTATTGGTATGGCTATTTCTGATTCTCAAACAAAGGATGGACATTCTTTGATGTCAGAAGAGATCTTAAAAAAATATTTTGGAGAGGATTCAGTTGGGTATAAAAATGTAGTAGCGACGACTTCCTCAATTAATGGACCCATTTCTATTATTTTCCAAGAAAATGAAATTGCTAAACAAAAGGCAAATGAAATTTTAAAAGAAAGGAACAAAAAAACTGGAGGAGAAATCCCTCAATCCTACATTGATAAATTAAAAAATAAGATTCAAGAACTTGATGAAGAAAATTCACATACAAAAGAGGAAATAAAAAAACAAAAGAAATTAGCTAATGCGAAATTCACAAAGAAAGATAAGGCTGCAGAGGCGCTCTTAAATGAATACGGTGAAGATTCTGAAACATATATTAACTTTAGTAACCAACTAGAGAAAGAAAAACTTGAAGCTTCTCAAGCTGGTTTATTTGCTGAAGAATTAAAAGAAGAATCTGCAAGATTGACAAAACGCATTTCGGCTCTAAATAAAGAATTAAAAGCTTATTTAGATATTATTGAAAAAAACGGAGTCTATTCAGAAGAAGTAGATGAGGTAATGGCTAACGTCTCTAGTGATGAAGTTTTAGAAAAGAAGGCTAAAAAAGAACTAATTAAATTTAATTCTATTTTTGGAAATGGCTACTTTTATGTCGAAATTCAAAATCATGGTTCTGCTTTGCAGGAGAGAATTTTTCCTAAAATCGTTTCGTTAGCAAGAGAAAACAGCATTCCTATCATTGCATCAAATGATGTTCACCTTCTAAATGATTCTGAGAACGAAATGCTTAAATGGCAAATTTTGAAATCTACAAGGGAACCTAACAATCCTAAATGGTTTGAATTAACTCCTGCTGAAAAAGAGATGTTTTTTAAGTCTAATGATGAAATGAAAGAGTCTCTTCAGAAGTTGTTTCCAGAAGATGTTGTTGAAGAATCGTTGCTTAATACTTTATTTTTAACAGAGCTAGCTGATGTGAAGTTTGAAAAAGAAAATCATCATCCAAGGTTTGTTGACGATACGGGTAGAAACTCTAACGAAATTTTCATGGATTTAATTGAAGAAGGGATAAAGAAGCGTTTCCCTGAAGGGCTTGATGAGGAGCATAAAAAGAGATTAGACCATGAAGTTCATATCATGAAAACAATGGGATATGTTGATTACCACTTGGTTGTTAATGATTTCAACCAATATGCTTCAGAATATGATGCTATTCCATTCGACAAAATTCCAGAAGCTCCTTTATCGAGAAATGCGTTGCTCTCATGGAAAAAAGAAAACGGCTATGAAGTTCCTGTCGGTCTTACAAATGGAACTGGACGTGGTTCTGCAGTAGGTTCATTAGTTTGTGATTTGTTGGGTATTACTCACTTAGATCCAATGAAATATGAATTACTGTTTGAACGTTTCTTGAATCCAGAACGTGTATCTATGCCTGATATTGATTCTGATATTAGTAGGACAGTCCGCCCAATTGTAATTGAGTATGTTAAACAAAAATATGGAGAAAATTGTGTGGCGGGTATTATGACCCAAAACTCTCAAGCTCCAAAGGGGGCTATTAGGATAGCTGCTAAATCTTATGGATTATACCTTCATCGGCACGATTACAAAGATAATGGTGCGAAAAGATTCCTTTCTTTAGGGGACAGCATTGCGAAAATGGTTCCTGAAGCACCTGGGACTTCATTTAATTCTGCAATGTTAGATTCTTCTTCTGACAAGACGGTTTATCAATATCTGTTGGAGACCTTTGCTTCTAATCCAGATGCAATCAAAATCATTGAATGGGCAAAGAACATTGAAGGTGTTTTTACTGCTTATGGCTCACATGCTGCAGGTATTGTTATTACAGATGGTACACCTGTTTCAGAGATTGTCCCTTTACGTTGGAATGATAAGTTGAGCTTATATACAACGCAGTGTGATATGGTCGTTGCAGAAGAAATTGGAATGCTGAAGTTTGATATGCTTGGATTGAAGACGGTTGATATTATCAATGATACACTTTGGGAAATGAACAAATCAGGCGTTGTGATGGACACAAATAAACTTCCTTTGGATGATGAGGATGTCTACAAGGAAATCTTCGCAAAAGGGAAGACTGATTCTGTATTTCAATTTGAAAGTAATGGTATGAAGCAAATGCTGAAACAGTTCAAGCCAGAAAACTTTGAAGACTTGATCATTTTGGTATCAATGTTCCGCCCAGGCCCATTACAATATTTAGGAGATGTGATTGATGTAAAACATGGACGAAAACCATTAACCTTCTTAACTCCAGAGCTGGAACCTATTCTTGGAGCAACTTATGGAGCTATCACTTATCAAGAGCAGGTAATGCAGATTTTCCAACAATTAGCAGGCTATACACTCGGTGGAGCCGATTTGGTTCGACGGTTCATGTCTAAGAAGAAAGCAGATAAGCTTGCTAAAGAAAGGGAAGCTTTCATTTTTGGAGATGAATCTCGAAACATCCCTGGATGTGTAAATAATGGAATTGACAAAGATGCTGCTGCCAAGTTATTTGACCAAATGACTGACTTTGCAAAATACGCTTTCAACAAATCTCATGCAGCCGCTTATGCCTATAACGCTTACATTACTGGGTATTTGAAATATCATTATCCTGCAGAGTTTATGATGGCTGCTATGAGATGGGCGGAAAAAACAGGAAGTCACGACCCACTACCTGGTCTTATTATTGAATCTCGTTCTTTGGGTGTAGAGGTATTACCACCAGATATTAATCATTCAGGGGTGAACTTCAATGTAGAGAATGGTAAAATTTTGTTTGGTCTAGGTTCAGTTGCTGCTGTAGCAAGTTATGCAAATGAAATTGTTGAAGAACGAAAAAATGGTAAATATGTAAGCTTTTTTGACTATTTTAAAAGAACAAGAGCTAAAAAAGATTCCACAAAAAACTTGATCTCTGCAGGAGCTTTTGACAGTTTTCATACTAATAGGAAAGCTATGTTAGAGATTGTAGAGGATGCACAAAAATTAGCTAAAAAAATTAAAGAAAAGAAACGTTCTTTGGAAGTGGTTAAAGCTATGTTGCCATACATCAACAACTTGCATACAGAGCAAGAATTAGCAGATCGACAACGAGAGATGGGCTTTCCAGTAGAAATTAAGAAACTAACAACTGCTGAAAAATTAAGTCAAAAAATCCATACTCTTGGCAATAAGATAACTGAATTAGAATCTGAATTTGCTTCTATTAAATTTTCTACTAGCATTAAAGAAGACTTTGATGAACGGTTGAATGCTGAAAGAAAATTTATCGGGGCCTACATTACCGCTCACCCGTTAGATGGTTATGAAAGTGGAAAATCTTTAGGTGTAGAACCTATTAGTACAATGACTGAAAATACTACAGTTATTTATGGCTTAATTTCTTCTGTTGATATTAGAAAGAAGAAATCAGATGGGAAGCCGATGGCTTTTCTGACGGTAGAAGATGAATTAGGTTCAGTAAAAGTAAATGTCTTTTCAAATGTGTATCCTCACTATCAGAATATTATTAAAGTAGGTGCAGTTGTAACTGTAAAAGGAGCAACAAAGATCTCAGAAACTGATGACGAAGGAAATGTGATCTACGAATTTAATGCGAGAGAATTAACCCTTTCAAAGAAAAAAGAAAGAGGATTAATGGCGAATGTAGATTCTATCATTCTATTTCACTTAGATGATGAAAAAGAGTTTAGAAAAAAATATGAATCTCCAGTTGGCGTACCATTGTATATTTTTGACAAAACTTTGACTGAGCTAAGGTTGATGAATTACAAAGTGTCTTCAGAAGCCTCAAAAGAAGATTTTATCGTTGAATTATAAAAAAGAGAGCAATATGCTCTTTTTTTTAGAGTTTTTTTAACAAAATTTGCAGTTTTTTTTACTTTTTAAGGCATACTATTATTATCAGATATTTTTTTCAAATTGTTTGACGAGTATTAAAATAAAAAAGTGAAAGGTTAGTTGTGATAGATGAAACTTGGAAAAGTTAAATGGTTTAATCGAAAAAAAGGATATGGTTTCATTGCTGACGAAGATGGGGAAGATTACTTTTTTCATATAAAAGATGTTGTAATGGATGGGAATCATTCTCTACATTCAGGAGAAAATGTAAATTTTGAATTCATAGAAGGAGACAAAGCTGTTGGAGAAGTGAGAAAAGCGCTGAATGTCTCTAGTTTAGATGTGTAATTTTCGACTCTAGGTTTCATAAAATTCGAAGAAAGGTAAAAGTTATTAAATGGCTAGAGAAAATAATGTTAGACTTCGAGGCATTGTGTTAAAAGACCCTATGATTGTTACCAGGGGAGATGCTCAAGTTGCAACTGTTATTTTAAAAGTAATAAGACCTGACAGGGTTGCTGGTGATAACAGTAGTTTTGCTCACTCTGCAGATGTTAGAATTATGTCTCAAGATCCTGAAATTGTTTCAGATATTGCAACTTGGCACGAAAATGACATTGCAGATATAAAAGGTTTCTTATCTTCAAAACAAGTTAATAAGGCTTCTTTTTGCCCAACTTGTCATACAAAGAACGTGAGAAAAGGGTCTCTTGTTTTTGTTATTGCTAATTACGTGGAAAAATTGGGTTCGGTGAAAGATAAAGAAGAATTGCCTTATCTTCTTAAGAAACGAGAAATTTCAAATACAATTCATGTATTTGGTAATTTGCTTCAAAACCCTAAAATGTTAACAACGTTTGCTGGATTAGACTTTACTCAATATCAAATTGCAGTCAACAGGAAATATAGAGTAAAAGAGGATGACCCTAAAATTAAGACAGATTATCCTTGGGTAAAATCATATGGAGATCAAGCTAGAATTGATCGTTTTCGCCTACAAAAAGGGGCAGAGGTTTATATCGATGGCTGTCTTCAAAACAGAACTGTTAATCGAAAAGCATTTTGTGGACAGCTTTATGACTTAGAAGAGGGGTATATGACTACTCCAGACGGACTTCCAGTTGTTCAAAAAGATGAAAATGGTAAACCAATGGGTTGTGGAACAGAGTATTATTGGCATGATCAAGTATTGGAAATCGTTCCATTTGCAGTAGAATACGTTGCAGGTTATCTAACTGAAGAAGAAGCTGAAAGAAAACAAAGAGTTCGTCAATTACAACATGAAAAAGATGGTGGGACCAATCCATTCTTTAATCGGACATTGTATGATACCTTCACTTCTGATGATGAAGAAAACGGAATGGATCCATTAGACCAAGACGCTATAGAAGAATAAAGTAGATGAAGCAAAGCACGTGACTGTTCTTTTTGGCCGTAAATGTGCTTTGCGTTTTTTGAAAGGAATTACAGATGATTAACTTTTTTGAAAAGCTCCCTATAAATTCTTTTGAAGATTTGATGGAATCGGTTTTTAAAAAACAAGAGAAATCTCAAATCCCAGAATTAGAGAAAATTTTTGAATCTATCAATAAGCCTTCTGATGTTTTAAAAAATCTAACTTTATCAGATGATTTGACTAAAAGTATTTATCCGATAAACGAAAAAGGTAGAGTTGTTTTTCCAAAGATTGAGAAAAAGAAAAAATGGTGGAATTTTAAAAAAAATAAGCAAGAACCTAAAGAACATATGGGTTATGTTGGGGATCAGACAAGTGCTTACCATAAAGAAAATCTAAAACAACAAGCTGCTTTAATGGTAAAAAAAGCAGAAAAAGCAATAGGAAAAAACCACGATTTGGATGCTCTTCAATTAACCGCATTATTTGCTAATATTGGTAGGAAGTACACTGCTAAAACAAGTGACATTGAAAAGTTTACTAATGACGATTTGTATATTATTGGTAACGATGTTACTGGACAAATCATGTTCCCTGGGCAAGAAAAATTATCTGCTTATTTAGCTGCACGCTATTTTAAACAATATGGCTTAGATGAAGATTTTTCAAAACCTTATATTGCTGCAATTTACCATCAAGCTGCTGAAATGAATGAAAAAAATGAAAAACAAACTGAGGAAGAAATAATAAATGTTCCAGAACATCTAGAAAAGTTGTATGGGGATGAAGCTTGTAATGTGTATCTATCTTTATCCACTATAAACAAAGGGGTGCTTAATTACAGAGATTTAGCTAACGTTCAAGTAGATATCTCTGCAGGAGAAAAAATAGTTCGTGAAGAGCTTGATCCATTTGTTACAAACATCGTGTCAAGGAAACCTAGAAATGTTGCAGAAATAGATAAGAAATTTTTTGCTTCTAGTCAATTCGATGAGTTTGAAAAAGATGCAAGAGAAGAACAATTACGAGAGCAAAGAAAAAGACAGGAAGAAAATCAAAGAAAAATTAATCAGCAAACCTATGAAGAAATTATTGAAGGTGAACGAATCAGGGTTGAAGAACAACGTCAACTTGAACGGGAAACTTTTAATAAAATTGCAAATCTCGATACTGTTTTGTCAATGGCGACTTTACAAGCAATGACAGAAAAAGAAGAACGTAAAAAACGTCAACAAGAACTTGCTTCCGTTGAACAAGACTTTATTGATCTTGATGGAGATGGAATTGATGATCGTTTAGAAGGAAACGACTTAGATATTAGTTTGTAGGAGAAAAAAATGCAAAAGAAAGATTTCGGAGAAGTAAAAAAGGCTTTGAAGCCAAAAAATGGGAATGTCCAAGAAATTTGGGCTACTTATGTTAATGTAGAAAAAACAACTTTGTTTTCTTCAAAGAAAAAGGTCTTCTCATTATCGGAAGATGAACAACTGGTTTATAGCAATCTTTTTTCTAAAGTGCTTTCGGGGAAAGCTGAAAAGAATTTATTTGAACTCGATTTATCAGAAGACAATTCTCTTTCATTTTATAATATCAGTGAAAAACATGATAAAGGAGTAATCGAGAAGGTTATTGACAACATTATTGAAAGCTACAAAAGCAAGGAAAGTTTTGCAGTTCTAATTGCTTTGGGAAGTTATGCAATTCCATCTTATGCTTCTGATGGAGTTAAACTCGAAGGCAGTGATGGCAACTACAATTTTATGATTTGTGCAGTATGTCCGACTAAATTAGCAAAACCTTCAGTGGTTTATCACCATAATAAAGATTTCTTTGAAGGTTCTAAAAGAGACTATGTTCTTCAAAATCCTGATATCGGCTTTTTGTACCCAACATTTGAACATCGCGAACCAAACGCAAATAAGCTACTTTATTTCGTTAAAAAAGACTTACATCCAACTGTTTTAGAAAAAGTTTTAGGGACTGATATTCCATTAACAAGTGAGGACTATTTGGCAGACTTTTCGGGAAAAGTAGAAGAGTCATTTGGTGGTAATGTTAACGTTGAAACGCTTTATAATATTAACACTTCGTTGGAAGAAAAGATGGTTACAAAACAATATCAGGAAGAAGACTTGATTTTAGATGAAGCTGATATTAATGATGTTCTTGTGAAAAATGGAGGCAAGAAAGTTGAATTTGATGGTCAAATTAATCCCCGTTCACTTGTGTCTAATAAATTCAAATTAAAGAGAGATAAGGATATTGTTATCAATGCCTCTTCAGACGGAATGAAAGAAATTAAACAAGAGATTATCAATGGAAAAAGTTATTTATTAATTCCTGTAGAAGATATGACGCTTAATGGGGTTAAATTGAGTTGAATTGTTTCATAACGTTATGTTATAATGAGTGTAGCCAAGACAGAAAGGATGGGGAATGAAAGCTTCAAAAGAGCTTATTGCAGCTAACAGACGATATAACGAAGCAAATTATGATCGTATTACCGTCACCGTGTCTAAAGGGGATCGGGAAGTAATCCGCTCATTTGTTAAAGAAAAATATCCTGGAAAGTCTGTTAACCGTTTTATTAAAGACAAGATTAGAGAAGAGATTTCTTCTCTGAAATGATGAACGAGCGTTTTTACGCTTGTTTTTTAAAGGAAAGGTTAGAAATGGGTTTAAAAAATTTAGAAAACGTAACTTATTTTTTGTTAAATAACGAAATTAATCGTCCAAGCAATGGGGTTATTCCTCTTCATAAAGATAAAGAGGCTCTTGATGCTTTTATGAAAGAGAACGTTGAGGCCTGTTTGATGACGTTTGATAATTACGAAGAGCGATTGAACTATCTAATCGAAAATAATTATATTGAAGAAGGATTTATCCGCAAATATTCAATGGATTTCGTTAATGAGCTTCACGAATGGATGCTAAGTCAAAAATTTGAATTTCATTCTTTCATGGGAGCTTACAAATTCTATAATCAATATGCTCTTAAGACTAACGATGGACAATATTATTTAGAGACTATTGAAGATCGTGCTTTGATGAATGCTCTTTATTTTGCAGAAGGTGACGAGCAATTAGCAAGAGATTTAGCGGATGAACTAATCCATATGCGTTATCAACCTGCAACGCCAACATATCTAAATGCGGGTAGGAAACGTCGTGGGGAATTGGTTTCATGCTTCTTACTAGATGTTACTGATAACATGAACTCAATTGGACGTGCTATTAACTCTGCCTTGCAATTATCTCGTATTGGAGGAGGAGTAGGTATCAACCTGTCAAACCTTCGAGAAGCTGGAGCTCCTATCAAAGGTATCGAAGGAGCAGCATCAGGTGTTGTCCCTGTAATGAAACTTTTTGAGGATAGTTTTTCTTACTCAAATCAGCTAGGGCAACGTAACGGTGCAGGGGCAGTATACTTAAATGTTTTTCACCCAGACATTATCGCTTTTCTTTCAACTAAAAAAGAAAATGCTGATGAAAAAGTGCGTGTGAAAACCTTATCTCTTGGATTAACAATTCCTGATAAATTCTATGAATTAGCAAAAAATAACGCTGATATGTATCTATTCAGTCCATATTCTGTAGAAAAAGAATATGGTGTACCATTCTCTTACATTAATATCACTGAAGAGTACGATAATTTGGTCGCAAATACAAATATTGTGAAAGCTAAAATTAAAGCAAGAGAACTGGAAGAAGAAATTTCTAAGCTTCAACAGGAATCAGGTTATCCTTATATTGTTAACATTGATACTGTAAATAAAGTGTCTTCATTTAACAAGAAGATTATTATGAGTAACCTATGTTCAGAAATTCTTCAACCGCAAACGCCAAGTGTCTTGACTGACGCTCAAGACTATGAAGTGTTGGGTACTGATATCTCTTGTAATTTAGGCTCGTTAAATATGGTTAATCTAATGGATGCAGAAGATATTGGTAAAACTATTCGAACAGCAACAAGAGCTTTAACTTGGGTATCAGATCATTCTAATATTGTCGCAGTTCCTAGTGTGAAAAACGGCAATGAGAGAGCTCATTCTATTGGTTTGGGTCTTATGGGATTAGCTAGTTTTCTTGCTATGAATCATATTGAATATGGTTCTAAAGAATCTTTGGATATTACTTCTACAATTTTTGAATTAATGAATTATTGGACTTTAGCTGAATCTAATTTGATTGCTAAGGAGAGAGGTGTAACCTTTGATGGATTTAAAGATTCTAAGTACGCAAATGGAACTTACTTTGACAAATATACTGATGGTCAATTTGAAGGGCGTACAGATCTTGTAGAAGAATTATTCTATGGACAATTTCTTCCAACAGCTAAGGATTGGGAGAATCTAAAAGCAGATGTAATGAAATACGGTCTTTACTCTGAATCTAGAATGGCAGTTGCACCAAATGGTTCTATTTCTTATATCAATGATTGTTCTTCATCTATTCACCCGATTATCAATAGGATTGAAGAGCGTCAGGAAAAGAAAATTGGGAAGATTTACTACCCAGCTAGAGGATTGGCTACAGATACAATTCCTTACTATAAATCCGCTTACGATACGGACATGAGAAAAGTAATTGACGTTTATGCTGCTGCAACACAGCACGTAGATCAAGGTTTGTCTCTGACTTTATTCATTCGTTCAGAAATCCCTGAAGGGTTGTACGAATGGAAAGGCGATAATAAGAAACAAACAACTCGTGATTTGTCTATCCTAAGAAATTACGCTTACAATAAAGGTATTAAATCAATCTACTACGTCCGTACTTTTACTGATGACGGTGGTGAAGTAGGTGCAAACCAGTGTGAAAGTTGCTCTATCTAAGTAAAAAAGGATAAAATGTTATGGAAATTATCAAACGAAATCAAACAATCAATGAATATAATCCAGATAAAATTTACAAAGCGATTCTATCCGCTTACAAAGAACATAAACCTATCTTAGATGACAACGATTATGAACTTTGTAAAATGGTAACAACTAAAGTAGATTACGATATTAAAGATCTTGAAAATAATGGTTTACGTCGTATCCCTATTGGAGTTATTCAATCTCTTGTAGAAAATCGCTTATTGGATGCTGGATTATTTACGGTTTACGAAAATTATGTAAGTTATCGAATTCAGCGAGATATTGAGCGTTATGGATATGGCAATCAGTATTATGCCCGCTTTAAAGTAGGTCGTTTGTAAAATTACAAAAGGACTGGCTATCCTTTTGTCAGATAGTTAGTTCATTTGTTGTTTCTAAAAGTTATATTGGGAGAAGAATGTGAAAACTTATTATAAAGCAATTAACTGGAATAAAATTGAAGATGCAATTGATAAATCAACTTGGGAAAAGTTAACAGAACAATTTTGGTTAGACACGCGCATTCCGTTATCAAATGATTTGGATGACTGGAGGAAGTTATCTGTTGCAGAAAAAGATTTAGTCGGAAAAGTATTTGGTGGGCTTACTCTTCTTGACACGATGCAATCTCAATCAGGGGTAGAAGCTATTCGAAATGATGTGAGAACTCCGCATGAAGAAGCGGTGTTGAATAATATCCAATTCATGGAGTCTGTTCATGCTAAATCTTACTCTTCGATTTTTTCAACCTTAAATACAAAATCAGAAATCGAAGAGATTTTTGAGTGGACCAACAGCAATGAGTATCTTCAGAAAAAAGCTAAAATCATTAATGAAATTTATGAGAACGGAACTCCTCTTCAAAAGAAAGTAGCTTCAACATTCTTAGAAACATTCTTGTTTTACTCAGGTTTTTTCACACCGCTTTACTATTTAGGAAATAATAAGCTTGCTAACGTAGCAGAGATTATTAAATTGATTATTCGTGATGAATCTGTCCACGGTACTTATATCGGTTATAAATTCCAACTTGGGTTTAATGAGTTAAGCGAAGAAGAGCAAGAGAAAATGAGAGATTGGATGTACGATTTACTTTATACGTTATATGAAAATGAAGAATCGTACACAAAATCTCTTTACGATGAAGTAGGCTGGACAGAAGAAGTAATGACCTTCTTGCGATACAATGCAAATAAAGCTTTAATGAACTTAGGTCAAGATCCTTTGTTTGCAGATTCTGCAGATGATGTGAATCCTATCGTAATGAATGGCATCTCAACAGGAACATCAAATCATGATTTCTTCTCTCAAGTAGGGAATGGATATTTACTAGGTACAGTAGAAGCAATGACAAATGATGATTATAACTACGGTTTATAGTAGTTTATGATTCGCATTGTTTATGGAGAAGTGAATAATAAGGTGAACAAAATGTTTCGGAAGCTTGTTGTTGGGGAAAATAAAAAAGTAGCTAAATGCTACCTTTTTTGTTTATTCCATTTCAATTTCAATGTCGCTAAAGACATCATCCTCATCTTTGAAAGTTCCCGACTCCATTAAGACTTCTACCATTTCATCTCTATTTGTAACATCAAATCCTGCAGAAACAGCTAAATGTCTTGAAATTTGGTCGTCTGCTAGAGTGATTTTTCTGCTAGCAATTCCAACAGCATCACGGATGTACTCTGTGTTTTCTGAATTATTTGCAACTGCAGCAGTCCAGAAGAATGGAATTCTATGAATGCTACATCTCAGAACTAACTCATTGAGGAGATCTCGACATTCATTTTCAAATATTGCTTTTTTGTCAAATTGTTCACCAGTTGAAAGGTTATTGTTTGTCATTTTACTTTCCTTCTTTATAATCAAAGAATATAAACTAATAACTAAGAGCTATTTCATTAGATTATTAAATGCATCGAAAAGATTTTCATCTTCATCTTCGTCTTCAGGGACTAAGATTGGGGCATTTGTGATGTAAGCTTCCTCCTCGTTAGTTTTTAGAGGAGTGCTTTTTTCAGGTTTCACTGTTAAGCCAAATTTATCTTCTAATTGTGGAGCTGGAGTAGTTTTCACTTTTTCTTCTGGATTTAGAGAAGTAATAGAAGTTGTTTCTTTTTCGATTGGTTTGTAATCTTTTTGATGTTTTTCATCTTTTGTGTTATTTGTTTCAACTTTTTGATGATTGTTAACATCAGCAATATATTCTCTTTCGTTATCTCCGTTTTGTCTATTCTTTTTCCTTTTCTTTTTATTTTTTTGTTTATTAGCTGCTGTAGAAGGATATTCTTCTTTCTGAGTGAACTCAGTTTTTTCTTGTTTTTCCTGGTCTCCTGGATTTTTATTTCCATGAGCTTTTTTATTTTCTTTTGAAATAAGCTCATATTCTTTTCGCGGCTTTTGAGAAATAGTTAATATTTCTAAGTTAACTAAATCCTCAACATCTGCCAATTTTATCATTCGAGTATCTGTTTTATTTAAAACTTCGTTTCTGAAGAATACTCCTAATTGGGGAGTTGTGAAGCTTCCTCTTATTAAAGCTTTAAGGAATGCTGTCCTCAATCGAGGTTTTACATTTTCTTTAAGAAATTTAACAGATTCAGGGTCAGTAATATCCATAGCTAAATGGATACTTCTTCGCTTCATTGAAAAGTCATATGTTAAACTTTTCGGGATGTGAAAGTGCACATATTCTCCCCTAACATAGTATTTTAAGGCTGTTTTGATTAATGATGTTAATCTGATTCCATAAGCACTTAACGCATACAAGTCAGGGTCAAATGTTTTGTAAATTTTGATCTCGACTTTCATTTATTATTATACCTTATTTCCTTAATTTACTCAATTTTTCCTTGCGTTTTTACAAGCATTGGTTTTATTTGTCATTTTGTTGCTTTGCTTTGGAATTCTTTTGATATAGATACATGTAGTATCCACGAGCATTTGCAAAGTCAAAAGGTAAAGTCTCGTCGTTTTGATTTCCGTTAATAAATTTAAGTCCTTCGATTTGAGACAGCTTTTCTTTAATTAGTTTTTCCCATGCATAACCTGTACCCCCAGTAATTACAATATAATCATAAACCGAGAAATCTTGTGTTTCAGCTAAACGGTTAATCATAGCTTCAAACATAAGGTCGCTTTGTTCTTCTAAGATTTCCCCAAAAGGAACATTTTTACTTGAGAATTTACCATCTTTTTGGGTAAAAGTTCCAGTTTCTAAGCATTTTTGAATTGCTACTGGAGAAATGACAGTGCGGTATCTTTCTTCAATGACTTCAATAGTTTTTTCTAGCACGCGCCTCATTGAGAAATCATCAAATGTTTTTTTTGCAACAACACGGTTGTTAGAAATTTCAAAAGTATCCCATGTCCCGTGTCCTCCGTCAAGGATAAGAATACTTGAGTTGAGGTATTTTTTAGCTTCAGGGATAAATTTATGGTCGCTGTTAATGGAGATAGACATAAGTGTCCCCATTGGTTGCTCCATCACATCCACGTCATCTGGCGAAATATCTAAATGAAATTCTTTTGGTTGTCCGTTCCCAACGCTTAGAGAGAAGTTGTGTTTTCCTACAAATGCTTCTTTAAGGGCGTGGCGGTCTTGTCGTAAATAATTAGAAGGGAGCCCTGTTTGAATTTTTAAAGGGAGGTCTCCAATATCTCCATATTCATTTTCTGTGATGGCTAAACCTAATGCAACGTCAATTAAGACTGCAAACATTGGAGTATCATACCGCTCACGTTGATATAAACTTCCGTCGGAATAGCTAGTGCTGGATTGGTGGATTGAATTTTGAGCCGATGCCCCGACAATCCATCTTTCTTTAGTATCTAAGTTTTGATACTTGATATGCTCAGGGCTTAAAGTACCTATTTCTTCAGAGTAGTCTTTTTCAGCAAAACTTGGAAATTGAATATCTGCATTAGGTCCAAAGACTTTTACTGAAGAATAACCAATGTCAATTCCAACTTCCCACGCATTTTGTGTATGTCCATTTGGGCGAGCAATAAATCCAGTTTTTACTCGAAAATCTTTTGTATTAATAGCCATTTTAATTTTTATTACCTTTCTAATATTAGCGATTATTATCTTTTTCAAAAAAAGCTAACAACTTTCCTTTAACTACATTCGAAATGTCTTTAATCTTAATAGTCCCAATTTTACGACTGTCATAAGAATTGTTTCTATTATCCCCTAAGACAAAAACTTCTCCTTTTTTTACAGTGATAGGCAGGGAGGCGAGTCCAGAATCTTTCATTTTATCGAACTTATCAGTAACTTTTTCATCATTTCGATAAAGATATCCATTCTTAACTTGTACAGTATCGCCTTCCACAGCTACAACTCGTTTGATTAATTTATGGCTTTTGCCATCTTCACCTGCTGGAGTACCTTTTAATTTTTTAGGGTCAACTTTGAATACGACTACATCATCTAGCTTTATGTTTGATGTGTCACTAGTAGTGCGAACAAGCTCGTTAGGAGTATAAGTTGGAAACATTGACATCCCACTAACACGAACAACATTCAGTGCTTTTGAAACTGCAAAAATGCTTAAACAAATAATGATAGTTAAAGAATATTCGTTGAGAATAATTTTTTTCCAACCAGTTATTTTTTTCTTGTTTTGCTTCATTTTTTACATCACCTTATGAATAGTTCTGTTATTGATAATGCCTAAGTAGATCTTATCTTTTTCCATATCATGCCACAAAACGATAACATCGATTTGACCAATTGAAAATTTATAATCTGTTAAGTCAGTTTCTTCAAAAAGAATATTTTTAGCATATTCTTTTTCCAACCTTTCAATAATTTTTTCGGCTTCTTTTGCATTTAATCCATTCTTGCATTGATGTTCGCCATCTAAAAAACCGAGTTCGTGTTCTTCGTCATATTTCCAATATTTAGGGCAAGCAAAGAATACATTGTTTCTTCTGCCAATCCCTTGAATTAGCTCCAGATGGTCATCTTCGGTTTCGCCATTTTTGTTTTTTTTCTTGTGTCCATTATTACACATAAAATAAAATCTAGAGTCTCCATTCCAGAAGTTATCCACTTTCATAAAGCTATTCCTTTCTTTTTTATGGACATATATGTAGTCCATTTTTTATCTATAATTTTAGTATGCCATAAAAACTCAAAAAAAAAGATTTTTTTTATTTTTTTTCTTTTTTTTAACAAAATATGGCATACTATAGATATCAGCGGAAAAACAAAATAACGTTGTAAAAAAAGAAAATTTTGTTCAACTTTTGAACAAGGAGGAAAAATTTATGTCAGAACAAGAAAAAAGTGTAACAAATAAGGTTTTTGTTAGAGGTCGCCTCGTTGGTTTTGGGACTGATTATCTAGGACGAAGAGAAATGTATATTGCAATTCGTGGACAATATCAAGAACGTCCAATCAATGCTGCGTTTACTTACCGTCCTAACGAATTAGATCCTAGCATTCGTAGAGAAGACTATCTAGACATTGAAGCTACTATTAATGGAAGCAATCGTACTTCTAGAACAACTGGGGAACGATTCCATTCTCAGTATTTTGTAGCAGATAGCATTAAGCCTGCAAAAACTGAAATCCAGGAAGTATTTGGATACAATGGAGGATTTAGTTATCACAGACCTCAATTCCGCGCGTACTATGAAGGTGAAGTTACTGAAGTGGTTAAAACTAAAGGTTTTGTGACAAATACAAATAATCGCAGAATTGAAGTGACTTATTATAATCTTTATGTGAAAGTTCCAAGCGAAGTTCCAGGTCGCGCTAGCGAAATCATTTTAGCTCAATATACAAGCCGTATGCGTGTATCAGATAATGAAGTTTTCCCTGGCGATAGAGTAGCAATCGTTGCTAATTTGGTTACTAAGAGAAAAACAGGTCGTAATGGTGAGCCATATATGGCAAGCAATCTTATTGTAGATGATTTGTTTATTGTTTCAAGAAATAACAATTTTTCTGTAGAAAATGGCGATGTTAGTCCTGCAGAACCTGATACTAATAAAGCTCAAGAAGAAACTGTACAAAGGGTAGAGGGTGTTGTTAAAGAAGAATTTTCACAAGAAGAACAAAAACCTACAAAAAGTTTAAAGGCGACTCCTGAATATGAGAAGAAAGACACTCCAGTAAATGGAGATGAATTCTTTGAAGATTCTTCAAAAGAGGATGAAATTGAAGAAGCTAAGCAAGAAGTTAAAATCGAAATGACTGAAGAAGAAGAGGAAACTCCAGAAGGCGAATTTGCTAGTGGGAACGACTTATTTTAAAAGTGTCTAAGTGAAAAAGGTATTAGAAATAATACCTTTTTCTATTGTTTTTTGTTGCTATTTGTGGTATAATATAACTATAATATAATTAATAATAAGAGGAAACAAATTAATGAAAGTAAAAAGTTTAAAAACTAATAATTTTCAAGGGCTGGAAGGGGTTCATGAATTTAATTTTAGTAAAATTACAGCTCTTGCTCAACCAAACGGTTCAGGAAAAACATCTCTTATCAATGCGCTGCGTTATGGTTTAACGGGTGTTGAGCCAGCAGGCGATGTTATCACTCGTGGAGCTTCATCAATGGCTGTACGGGTAGTTCTTGAAAACGATAGTAGCTTTTTGCGTCAACAATATGCAGAAAAGAAGAAAAAATCAAGATATTTTGTAGGTAACGCAAGTAGTACCCTATCTAAGCTTAATGAATTCATCTGTAATGAGCTTGGAGGTGTTGATGTAAACACTGCAAAAATGGTATCTTCAGGGGAATTGCTGACAAAAATGACTTCTCAACAATTCGGAGAAATGTTACTTCGTTATTTGCCTGAGTCAATGACAGTAGAAACTATTTTGGAGCGTTTTAGCGGAAAAAACGAAGAACAAGAGAAAATCGTTCGAGATTTCTTCCCTGAAGGTGAATTTGGGGTAGAAAAAATCAATGAATTTCATGAACTACTAAAAGAACGACGCAGACTAGTAAAAGAAAAAATTACTGAAGTAAATGCTCTGATCAACAGTCTTGGTTCAGTGCCTCCTGAAGAATCTATTTCTGATATTGAAGAGAAAATAAAAGCAACGACTGATAAACGTGATGAAGTTATCAAAGCTCAAGAAGCTATGAAAAATTATAATCAAATCTTGAGCCAAATTAATATGCGTAATTCTCAAATCCAACAAATTGATAATGAATTAGCTCAACTAAAAGGCGTTCATCATACAGATGAAGAAATTAACTCAACTTTTGGATTACTATCGAACAGTCGTAACATTGAGCAGGGAATTAAAGCAAGCTTGAATTCTTTAGTTCAAACCAAAAAGACATTGGATGAAGCTATTGAAAATATTTCTAAACCAATTTGTCCTTTGTCGGCTAAAATCAAATGTACAGTTGATAAAACACCTGTTTTAAAAGAATTAGAAGCACAACGGGATAGTTTGGTTCAAGATTATAAGAACCAACGTGATTCGTATATCGAACTAGCTAATCAAATTAAACAGTTGGAAACTAAATATGAACAAATGATTAGTGAAAACAATACTTATCTTCGTATGCAGGATAAGCTAAAAATAAAAGAGCAACTGTTTAGCCAAACTATCACTCTTCCTGAGAAACCAGAAGATATTGGTTCTGTAGAAGCATTAAATTCAGAGCTTTCTAATTTACAACAGCGATTGTTATTTGTGACAAACTACAGTAAAAAAGAGACTTATGAAGAAAAATTAAAGGGACTTACTCAAAAACACCTTGACTATGAGAATCTTGTGTTAGCATTTTCTCCTAAAGGAGAGGTAAAAGAAGCTATCACATCTTACTATATGGACGAATTTTCTGAACCGTGTAATGAAAAAGCTTCTAAACTATTCCCTGGTATGAACTTGAAGTTTGTTAGTGAAAATGGGGTTAAAGTTCTTACAGATCCTAATGGAAGTGGTGAACATTTAGAATTCACATCACTCTCTGGGGGAGAGCAAGCTAGTGTTATGTTCTTATTGGTTAGCATGTTAGCTTCACTTTCTGGTATGGGAATTATCATCTTAGACGAACTTAGCGTGTTAGATGATGTTGTTTTTGAAAACTTAGTACGAGTTCTTCATGAAAATCAAGATGAATTTGATATGTGCTTACTAGCATCTGTTGATCATGTAGATACTTTAAAAACTTTAAAGAAATATGATATCCCAGTCATTCATCTTAATACAAGAAATGCTGAAGAATCTAAAAATGATGACGCAGTAGACGTTGAAGAAAATGTGAAACCAGAAGTTGTATCTGAAGATAACTATGAAATTGCTGAAAAGCATTCAGATAATGCCGAAGAACAAGAAGAAGTGGTAATTCCTTCAGATGATTCGGTTGAAGGAAATAAAAAATTGGCTGTTATTGACGGGCTTAAAGATTTGGTGGAAAAAACTGCTGAAGAAACTGCAAACATGCGATTCATACCTTCAGATAACGACATCTTAGAGGAAGAGCTAGAGGATGATGAAGACGAAAGTGAATTGTTAAATCACGAAGTTAAATCTTCTGATGTCAATGAGAATGAATTTGAAATTCTAAATGAAGATTTGGCAGAAGCTGTAGAAGATGTTGAAGAAGCAGAGGTACAGCCTGAAGCTTTAGAAATAACTTCAAACGAAGTTGATTTACAATCTTTAGGTCTGGATAAAGGAAAGGCTAAAGTTGTAACAGACTTTATCATTAATGAGTCTTCAGAAGACGGCATGCTTGAAGGAAGTGCTAAAGAAATTGCAGAAAAACTTGATATTAGTCAACCGACTGTAAGCAAGGTACTAAAAAAACTTCAAGAAGAGAACTTACTTACCTCAGTTAAACGAGGCTTATGGAAGTTATCAAAAGAATTAATGGATGCAAATGGAAAATGATGTACTGAAAGTGAGTGGTTATTTAAAAAAGGTGCTTTACCGTGATGAAAAAACGGGATATGCCACCTTTTTATTAACTACCGAAGATGAACGATTTGTAAAAACAAATATAGGGGAGCGTTCAACTGATATTTTAACGTCAGGAATAATTCCAATTCTACCTCATAAGACACCTTTATTGCTAACAGGTAATTATAGGTATGAAGATAGACCTTTGTTTTTTGCAGTAAAATGTGAACAGAGAAGCTCAAATGACGCTTTTACTATTGAGTTTTTGAAACAGAAATATTTTGCTGGCATTGGACCTAAAACAATCGAGAGAATCATTCATGTTATTAATGGGGATATTTTTTCCTTTTGTTCTCAAGAAAACGCCCCTCAAGTATTAACCGCTGCAGATAGCAAAATAAAAATAACTACTGCACAACTCTTGGTTGAAAAAGTTAGAGGCCTAAAAAATATTGAAAGTCTACTTCACTACTTAGTCAAATTTGGTGGGGATTTCATGAGTGCTCAGGCTATTTATGAAAAATTTGGAGATAAGAGTATTGAGGTTATCGAAGATAATCCTTATCTATTATCTTACACTGGGCTTTCTTACGAAGCTAGGGAAGCAATAGCTAAGAAAAAAGGAATTAAAGCGCACGAAGACAAGAGGTTGATTGCTCTATTAAACGAATGTTTTCGATTAAATGAGTCAAAAGGTAACACTTGTATTTCATTGAAAAATCTGTTTAAGCTAGTAAGTTTTGTTGAAAAAAGGGCAAATATGGGTTACAAAACTAACCCTATTATTCTCACCTCTACAATTTTACAATTAAAATCAGAATTTGTTTATAGAGAAACTGATGATGAACTTTACTTCTATACTAGACGAATGTTTGAAATAGAAGAAAGAGCTGCAAGGCATATTGTCCGTTTATCTCGTTCAAAAACAGATTTCCCAACAATGAAGGCAAGTATTGCTGAAACAGAAGAGGCTTTGGGAATTGAATATGGGGAAGAGCAGAAAAATGCTTTTAGTTTATTTAATTCAAGCGGTGTTAAAATTTTAACAGGTGGACCAGGGACAGGGAAATCAACAGTTATTGATGGCTTGTTACAATACTACAAACAAATGTTTCCTGATCATGCGATTGCCTTGTGCGCGCCAACTGGTGCTGCAGCAAAAAAACTTCGTGAAGTGACAAAGGGCGATGCTAGAACGATTCATAAATTGCTAGATGTGAAACCGTTTGGTATTGATGAAATGCAATACAAGGATGAATATGATCAGTTACCTTATGATTTGATCATTGTTGATGAATCATCAATGATAGATATTGAATTGTTTATGATGCTCCTTTCAGGGGTTAAATCGGGTGCGTTATTGCTTTTTGTAGGGGATGAGGACCAGCTTCCTTCAGTTGGAGCAGGGAACGTGTTGCACGATATGCTAGATAGTGGGTATATTCCGTCATGTCAATTAAGACAAGTTTATCGCCAAAAAAATGGTTCTTCTATTGTCGGAAATAGCATTAAGATGCGTACAGGTGATACTAACTTGATTGAAGATAGCTCTTTTGAAATTATTAGAGTTAAAAATCAAATCGAGTTAGAACAAGAGGCTATTTCAGTTGTGCAAAGAGAATGTGGAGAATACAGAAAGAGAGATTTAAAATTATACTCTCCTGTAAGAAACCCTAAATATGCCGTCAGTACCTACTTTTTGAATAAGCAACTGCATAATTTATTCGGCTATAACGACTCTAAACAAATTATCTTTGATGGGGTGAATTTTGCGGTTGGTGATCCTATTATCATGACAAGCAACAACTATGCTTTAGGCTATCTAAACGGTGACGAAGGTGTCATTTCAGACATCGTTGAAGATGACGACGGACAACACACGATGATGCTTACGATGGACGATGGAACTTTCCAAGAAATTAGGGGTAAAAATTTAGGAGATGTGGAATTAGCTTATGCCGTAACAATCCATAAATCGCAAGGAGCGGAATGTGATACAGCTATTATTCTTTTACCTAGAGAACCTAAGTCTATGCTAGAGAGAAGCCTTATTTATGTAGGAGCAACTCGCGCAAAACGAAAAAACATTTTGATTGTAGAAAATGATGCTCTAGAGTATGCTATTAGCAATAGTCAGAAAAAGAACAGGTTTAGTGGATTGAATGAGCAAGTCCGTAAAATTGCAAAATGAGATAGGAAAATAATAGTTTATATGGAATTAAAGAATCTAAATTTGCCAACAAGAATGTTGAACGCATTGAAGAAAAAACATATTCATACGGTCTCTGACTTTCTTGAGTGGGCTCCCAAGAAGTATCTTTACTTTGGAGAAGCTAAGCCAATTGAATATTGTCAGGAAGACGAATATGTCGCTGTTAAGGCAAAACAGCTTTATGTGACAACTCGCTTTGTAAATGGAAAGAAAAAAGCTTTTCTTGTGTTTAAATTCCAGTCAAATAGCGGGATTAAATTTAGCGCAAGCTTGTTTGAGAGGGTGTATGAATTAGAGAATTTTAAATTAAACAATGAAAAAGAAGTTGTTATTTGTGGTAGGTTCAAAAATACAGAGTATGGACCAGTAATAGAAGAAGTTCTTGATATTTTCCCTGCAGAATTTTATGTCCCTAAAGTATTTTCTATTTATAGAAACATAAAAGGAGTTAGAGATGATAAACTTGATGAATTAAGAAGAAATTTGTTTGAAATGCAACCAGAGATTGTGGAAAGGGATGTTAGAAACTCCTCCATGACAGATCTAATGAGTTACCAAATGGCTCTTTACAGGCTTCATTTCCCTGAAAATAGGGAGCATATTCTTCAATCAAAAAAGAGGTTGCTTTTTAATGATTTGCTTTATTTCAACTTATCTCTAAAGAAAAACATTGTTAAAACTCCTGAAACGACAACAAAAGAATTTCTTTCATGGAAAAAAACACAAGAGTTCATCTCTTCATTGCCTTATAAATTGACAGATGGTGAAGGAAGCCAACGTTCTGTGTTAAATGAAATGCTCCCAAAAATTAAGAGGGGTGAGCGGATTAATATGCTTCTTCAAGGAGACGTGGGTTGTGGTAAGACTATTATTGCTGCAACGCTCATGATGTATTCTGCAGAAAACGGCTATCAATCCGTGTTAATGGCTCCTAGAGATGTTCTTGCAAGACAACATTACGAAGAAATTAAGAGATATGCTGATACAATGGGGTTTAACTGCGTCTTCATGGGCGGTAAACAAAAAGCATCTGAAAAGAGACAAATCTTAAAAGAGATTGCAGATGGTTCTGCTGATTTTATTGTTGGTACTCATGCTTGTATAGCAAAAAATGTTGTTTATCACAATTTGGGTGCGGTCATTACAGACGAAGAGCATTTATTTGGGGTAGAACAAAAAAAAGCTTTAGTTGAGAAAGATCTTGATGGAGTTCATAATATTTCTATGTCTGCAACCCCCATTCCTAGAACAATGGCTACCATTATGTATGGAGAGCAGAAAGAAATTAGGATTATCAGTAAAAAACCTGCTGGACGGCTACCAATTCTAACTACTGGAGTACAAAAGAGAGAAGAAGCTTTTTCTAGGATGGAGCAGGAAATCCTTAGCGGTCATCAATGTTATGTTGTTTGTCCAGCTATTGAAGAAAATGATAAATCTGACTTAGTTAGTTTGGAAACAATAGAAAAAGTCTACCGTTCTTACTTTGAACCAAAAGGAATTAAAATCGGTATTGTAAACGGAAAATTAAAGAAAGAAGAAGTTGAGCAAAATATCGCTGATTTCGTAGCTAATGAAACTCAGATTCTGCTGTCTACGACAGTTATTGAAGTTGGCGTGAATGTTCCAAATTCTACTGTAATGGTGATAGAGCAGGCAGACCGCTTTGGATTAGCAACCCTTCACCAACTACGAGGTCGCGTTGGACGGAATTCATTACAATCTTACTGTATCCTAATTTGCGAAGATCCACATAACGAACGAATCAATGTCATGTGTAAAACAAACGATGGTTTTAAGATAGCCGAGGCAGACTTGGAACAACGAGGAACGGGTGATTTGCTCGGTACAGCGCAGTCAGGATTAAACGATTACGTCGAAAAGATGTTAAACTACCCACGGGTATTCGAGGCTGCTAAGAGAGCAAGTGATTATTGTATTGAAAATAACTTAGGACATTTTTTGCTTAATCAATACAATAAGCATTTAGAATTAGATAAGGAAGTCAAAGATACTGAAGATAAAAAACCTAAAAGACGAAAGGCTAAAAAGCAAATTGAGGAAGAAGAATAAAAAATAGAAATAACTATTATTTCTATTTTTTTATTGATTTTTTTATGAATTTATGATATAATGTTTACATAAAATGAAAAGAATAAATCAGGAGAAAACATAAAATGATTACACTAAATATTGAAGGAAATAAGCAAGAATACATCAAACGATTTAGAAAAGCGCTAGGACATCGACAAGGTGCAGAAGAGTTGTTAAACTATATTACGAGTCCAAACCGTGACTTCTTTACAGCTCCAGCTTCTGCAAATGACGTATTATCAATTCCAGGCGGTTTGTGTAAATATGCATTGCTTTTAAATGAAACATTAGAAGAAATGTTTTCCACTGGAGTTTTTGCTAAAACTCTAGAAATGAAAGATGAACAAGGTAAACCGTTGGTTACTAAAGAGGCTATTGCTGTTGCATCACTTTTGTCTCCGCTTGATAATATGCTTTTATTTAGCGTAGAACAAAAAAATCGTAAAAGTTACGACCCTCAAGTGATTGCAAGATTGCAATCTTCAGGGGAAACTGTGCGCGTGGATGCAAAAGGGCAATATGTATGGGAGTCTTACAATGGTTACACTTATGATGATTCAATGCCTCTAGGTGATGGGATTCGTGCCATTTCTTTCATTCAAGCTTTTATGCCACTGAAAAAAGAAGAGCTTCTCGCAATTCGTTGGGCAAAAGGTTCTGCAACCTCTGGTCATGACAAAGGTGCTATGTGGAATGCCTTCAATACAAGCATTTTAACAGTAGCAATGCAAAATGCTGCGACGACTGTTCGGTTCTTACTTGCTAATGAACAATATTATGATGTATTTAATCCATCAAATCAATCTAATGTATATAGCATTCATCAAAATAATATCCATTCAGAACAACAGTCAATGATGACTCAACAGGCTCAACAAGTTGCTCAAAGTCAAACTTCTCAAACAGTAAACAGCGTATCAACTTCAAATTCGAATACCCCTAGTTATTCAATGGCTCCAGTAAATTCTTTGGCTCCTGTGGATTCAACTACAGACGAAGATTTGATTTCAAAAGAGTTAGATGAGTTCGATAAAATCATGATGGGAATGTAAAAATAGAGGTAAAAATTTTTACCTTTATTTTTTTCATTTTATGGCATACTAATAATGTAAATATAATTGATAAGATAGAGCTGTAAAAAGGGATGGCTCTTTTTATATTTACCAAATATAATAAAGTTTGTCGTTGGCTTTGAAGGAGGAAAAATAAAAATAACGTCAAAAAATAAAAGCCTTTTAAAAGGCAAGGAGGAAATATATGACATTTAAAGTTGATTTAACTGACACCAGATTGTTCTCTGGATTATACGAAACAATTTGGTTAAACTACGAAAGTTTATCTGATGAAGATGACATTCCTTTAGAAATTTATGAAGATCATCACGCTACAAAAGAAGATGATGTTTCATTCGTTGTCACTAAAGATAAATATCTAAATAAGATTGCTGAAGCTTATTGTGCGGTACTAGCTAAAGAAATTGCTGACTCGCATTGGGTTGTTAGCAAAGTTTGGTCTCCAGAATTTTATAATGATGGCACGGATCATATTGTACTCGAATGGGAGAATGCCCCAGATGACGCTAAAGAACGATTTCAAACTTTCTTAAAGGCAAAATCTAGTCATCCTGAAGGAATTAGCTCTTTTGAGTTATATGATGTCTATCACGGCTTCAACAACGGCTGTTATGATTTTGAAATTTCAGCTCAAACTGTTGATTGGATCGTAAACAGAAATGTTATTAAATTATAAAGGGGATCTACAAATGAGTATCTATATCAGTACAAATATTGTTTTTTTTATCTAATCAAAAAGAAAACTTATCAAAATTAAAAGATTTTATTCTTGATTTGAAGGCGAATTCAGGCATTGAAAATGACTTTGGCAAAGATTGGCTAGGGCATTTAGCCTTTAATTTATGTAAGAAGAAAGGTCTGTCCGATGAAGAAAGTAAAGAAGCAACTTGTTATTCTTCGGATTATGCAGGTTGTCGAGGTACTCTTGAATCGGTAGATTTTGATGAAGACGAAAGTCGCTTAGAGATTAATACTGGAACAAAGAACAATTCTGCTTCCGTCATTTTTAAAGAAGCTCTAGACCTTAGTGGACTTGAAAATATTGAATTCTATTGGTTGGATTTCTACGAAAATGGGGAAATCGAAACAAATGATTCAAAGCAAGTAGTATTCAAGGGTGATTACTATATCGATCACGAATGTGAACCAAACTTTATGGAAATCGCTTCTGAACCAGATACGTATACTAAAGAGGAAGCTAGAAAAATTTTCATCAATCTTCTAACTTCTAAATATGTCTACCAAGATGACGCTTTAACTCAAGAAGAAGCGGAAAAATTGACCACTGAAGAGCTATTTGATTTAGTTGATAGCGCTGAATTTTATGATGACGATGATGATGAAATCTATCTCGTTGTTAAAGAAGTAAGCTATGTATAAAACATATAGTTTATTTATCTAAAGGAATTAATAAAAAGAGGAAACAAAAAATGGAAAAACAACTTACAAAAACATTCTACGGCATTTTAGACCTAGACCAACATAGCCAAAACCTACTCTACGGGACTGCTTCTGAAAGTCCATCTTCTATTGCTATTGCAATGCTGAATAAATTGAAATGGCGAGAAGACGAAGACGCTTGTGAAGATGACTTATCTACTTTGTCTCTTCGTGATATTGAAGCTTTGTTGCGTCCTTATGGATACGCTATCGCGGTTATTCCTGAGTATGTTGCTGTTATCTTAAACGATAATACGCAAATTGAAAAATTTTATTCAGGTCCATATTATGGTGTCAAAGGGGTTTCTTGCCTAATTGAAGAAGAAGTAATTATTCGAAATTAAAAAAGACAAAAAGGAGAGTGTTTACTTTCCTTTTTTTATTTTCATCAAAATATGGCATACTATTATTATGAAATTGTTGAATAGATAGAGCTCGTTTAATAGGGGGAAACATAAATCTTTATTTATAGCAATTTTTAAATAATAAAAATATTTAGGAGGAAACATAAAATGAGTAAATTAGAACTCGTTAAAAAAGTGCCGATTTTGTATGCTTTTGCTACTGCAAGCAGTATTAAACCGAACGAAGAAGCACAAGATATTATCAAGAAAGTGAATGAATCAAACGACCCATTCGCTACTGCAACCGAAGATTTCGGACTACTTGAAATCCATAAAACAGGACGTAAAAAACCAATTGGTTGGGACTCTAATTTTCTTAAAAATGCTAAAGGCAATTACACTTGTATTTGTCCATTTCATGGAGATAATAATGAGGGTTCTTTGGTTATTACACCAGGGAAAAACTATTGGAAGTGTTTTGCTTGTGGAGAAGGCGGAGATGTTGTTAATTTTGAGATGAAATTCTTTAAATTAGGATTTCAAGATGCACTTAATCATGCAGCTTCTCGTTTTGGATTTGACGGAAAAAGTGATATTGAAGTTAAAGAGACTGTATCGGTTACTAAATCTTCAAGTTCTGCTATTCCAGAAATGAAACTTGCAAGCAAGTATGTTATTAATAATGTGTATCGTGCAATGCAAGAAATTTTTCCATTAACTGAGAATCATAAAAAACATTTGCTTAACGTGCGTCAGTTGACAAAAAATGATTTTGCGAGCTATTTTTCTTTTCCTCAACGAGGAACTGATATAGCTGGTCAAGTTATGGACTGTTTAAAGAATAAGATAGCTGAAAATACTTTCGAAGAAAGCTACGATGAGTTATCTGAAGCTCAAAAAGAAGTTATTAACTCTTCAAAAGTTCTGCAACGTGTCCGAGAAGATTTCAAACATATTCCTGGGTTTTATTTGAACAAATCAACAAATAAAATTGAATGGATGTATAAAAACGGAATCGCCTTGCTTGCGATTGACGATTTGGGTTGTGCTCAAGGGATTCAGGTTCAAAACTTAAATCCTACAAATGGAGCTCCTAAATATGTATGGTGGTCTTCTCAATCGAAATTAGGTGAACCTAATTGTGAAGGAGGCTCATCTGCAGGTGCTCCAGGCGGTGTCGTTTTTCCAAAGGATCCTTATGGGGTTCATGGAGAATTAGATGCATTAAAAGCACCTATTGTGATTACTGAAGGACGATATAAAGCAGAAGCTCTTGCTAGGCAAGGACAGATTGCTGTTTATGTGTCTGGAGTAAGTACATGGCGTAACATTATTCCAATCATCGAACGTTTGCGTCGGGATCGGGAAAACATTTATGTAGCTTTTGATTCTGATAGTATGGGAAATACAGCTGTATTTACTCAATTAAAAGAATTGTCAACAGCTTTAGAAGAAATGAACTTAAAACCAATTATCCTAACATGGTCTAAAAGTTTAGGTAAGGGATTTGATGATCTCTTGTTTAACGAAGGATTTATGGGATATAAAAAATTTATGAAGGCAGTTTCTTTTAAAGAATTTGTAAAAATCTTTTATCATGAAGAAAAAGCTTTGCTGAAAAAATTTGGTGCTGAACACGTTTCATCGCTTGATAAAAAATATAGAAATGAATTCAAAACTGCTTTGCAAAATAATATTGAACAAACGTTGAATTTATTTAGTCGTAAAAATTAAAATTAAATAATAAATTATTTAGGATGCTACTTCAAGGTGATTTTCCTTGGGGTGGCTACCCTGTTTAGGAGGAAACAAAATGAAACAAATTACTTTAAAAAACGGGAATGTCATTGTTATTGCAGTAGACGAAATTCCAACTAACCCGCTTGAATTTGAAGAAACCTATAACTGCTATACTTGGCAAAGTCACTATTGTTCAATCATGGAAAATGACTTTGAAAGTGCTGTTGAATGGGTTGATTCAGTTCTTGGAGATGGGGCTTTTGATCGTCAAAGAGAGAAATCTCAAAACAATAAGAAAGATGTAGTTGGCTTTGCTTATGACCTTTGTTCTCTGTTAGATAAGAAAGGTATTTGGGCTTTGCCAATTTTAACATTTGAACACTCGACGATTAGATATTATATCGGTGATTCTATTGACCGATGGGATGGTTCTGTCGTTGGTTTTGTTTGGGCTGAAAAAGAAACTCTCTATAAAGAATACGGAGTTAAACGATTAACTCCAGATATCAAAGAGAAAGCTAAATCGGTCGTTTCTGATGCCTTAGAACTTTATACAGATTATGCTAATGGGGAAGTCTATGTAGCATTCTTGTTTGATTCTCAGGAAGATTGTGATGACGAAAACGTTAAAGATTCTGTTGGAGGTCTTTATTATACAAATGAAGACGAATTCAAAGAAGATGTAACGCTCCAATTCGGTTTTACTAAAGAAGATATTGAGAGCGTTACTTACGCTTAATTAGGAGGAAAAATAATAATGGATAATGTAATTATTCAAAATCTAAAAAGCTCAATTGCTTTTTTGCGTAAGCATAGTACATTTTCGGCAGATATTGCTGATGGACAATTGAAGATTTTGTTAGAAACAAATGCTACAGATCAAGAGCTCCGCGATTTTGGTAAAGATCTTGATGCAGCAAATGATGTGTGGCGGTGATTGCTATGAATAAGACAAAAAAATTTTTCATCGATATGGATGGAGTATTAGCTAGATGGACGGCTGGTTCTTCAATTGAGGAAGTGAAATCCCCTGGTTTTTTCCTTAATTTGGAAGCAGAAGTAACACTGATTGAAGTGGTGTTAGAGTTAGTTCGTCAAGGTTATTCTGTATCTATCCTGTCTCATGTATTTGGTCCTAGAGCTGCTTCTGAAAAGAGCAGTTGGTTGGAAGATAATGGTCTTGGTTTTGTACATAAGACTTTTGTTCCAATTGAAAGACCAAAGGCTGAATACATTGAAGAGAATGATGATTGTGTAAACATTTTAATTGATGATTACACAAAAAATTTAAAAGAATGGGAGTCTTCTCACCCAAATAACGTTGGTATGAAACTCTATAATGGAGTGAACGGAACTAACGGAACATGGGAAGGGAAGTTTATTAGTCTTGATCAATCTTTTGATGAGATTATTAAAATCCTAACAACAGAAATAAAATAAAAGAAAAAGGAGTCTTGGTTTCAGGGCTTCTTTTTTTGTTTTATAAAAGTGGTCTGAGAAAACCTGGGGTTTTCAACCTCTGGATGAACGTCAATAGAAATAAGTATAAAAACTATTGAATTATCCATAACGTTATGTTATAATTTATACATAAAATGAAAAATATAGAAAGTAAAAAAATGGATAATTTAAAATTGTTGGATGACAATAAACACGAATTAATATTTTGCGTAAAGTATAATAAGCCAATTTTTACAGAAGATGAGAATATGAAGCTTTATCTTCTAAAAACGCTTAAAGAAATTGAAAATGAATTTGGGAAAGAAGTTGATGAAAGTGGAAATATTTCATATAAATTTATCCTAAACTCTATTAATATTGGGGACTGTTATGTACATCTGACATTAAAATGTGATCCAAAAGTTGGGATCTCAGTTGTAGCAGGAAGAATTAAACGACAATCGGCTAGTAGGATGAGAAAAGCTTTCCCTTCATTGGTGACGAGGCTTCCTTCTTTATGGACTAATAATACTAGTTTTAAGACTATCGGTAAAGAAAGCTCAGATGAAATGATTGCAAAATATGTAGAATCGCAAAAAGAGGTTTAAAATGAAAAGTTCAGGCTTTAGATTGTTCATAAGTCTATTTATTGGCGCTTTATTCCTCGCATCTCTTTATAAAGTTTATATGATTTTAAATTCCTTAGTGCTTTTCCAAGAATATATAATTCCAATCATTGCTTTTTTAGGATTGTCTGCCTACTGTATTTTGAATTGCATTTTTTTGCCTAATGAGAAGGGTGCAACTAAAACTCAAAAAATTGTTTGGATTGCTACAGCCCTGTTGTTTGTTTTGTTTTATAAAGATGATTTGCTAAATATGTACAATTCTTTCCCAAAATATTAGACAAGGATATTAATGATCTTAAAAATGATGAAAACAAAAGAGAAATATGATAAAAAGGAAATAAAAAGAATACTACCAATTCTTGAAAAAATTGAATCTTACAGGATGACCATGAGTGAGCTCACGGATAAAGAGTTGAAAGGTTTAACTTATAAATTTCAATTACGTTTGATGAATGGAGAAACTATTGATTCTATTCTTCCAGAGGCTTTCGCGGCAATTAGAGAAGCGGATCGTAGAGTTTTAGGGAAAGAACCTTACAAAGTACAAGTCTTAGGGGCTATTGCCCTTCACCAAGGGAAAATTGCTGAGCTAAAAACTGGGGAAGGTAAAACTTTGCTTGGAACTATGCCTGCTTACCTTAATGCTCTCACTCGCGAAGGAGTCCATGTAGTAACTGTTAACGAATACCTGGCAAAACGAGATTCTGATGAAATGCGTAAAGTTCATGAATTTATGGGATTAACAGTTGGATGTGTGACTTCGGACATGACTAAAGAAGAGCGTCAAGAGGCTTATGGGTGCGATATTACTTACGTAACTAACTCTGAAGTTGGCTTTGATTACTTGCGTGACAATATGGTTAAAAAGAAATCAGATCGAGTACAGGGCGAGTTAGCTTATGCTATTATTGATGAAATAGATTCTGTTTTAATTGATGAAGCGAGAACTCCTCTGATTATTTCTGCAGCAAAAGAAAACAATAATTTGATTTACGGGACTTGCAACCTCCTAGCTAAGCAAATGGAAGAAGGTGTAGCAAGTTCAAAATTTAACAAATCAGATGCAATAATGGGTAAAGTTATCGAAGAGACAGGTGATTTTATCATTGACAAAAAAGACAAAACAGTCACCTTGACTCCTGCTGGTACAAAGAAAGCTGAAACGTTTTTGCATGTTAAGAATATTTCTAGCCCTGAAAACAGAAATTTATATCATTGCCTCCTAACTGCTTTAAGAGCGAACCATCTAATGAAGCGAGATAAAGATTACGTTGTAAAAGATGGAGAAGTTCTAATTGTAGACGAATTTACAGGAAGAATCATGGATGGTCGTCGATATTCAGATGGTTTGCACCAAGCTATTGAAGCAAAAGAACGAGTAGAAATAAAAAAAGAAAGCGAAACTCAAGCTACTATTACTTATCAAAATTTCTTCAATAAATACAAAAAGAAATGTGGTATGACAGGTACAGGCGCAACAGAAAGAGATGAATTTAAAGAAATTTATGGTTTAGACGTTGTTGTAGTGCCCACGAACAAGCCTGTTATTCGAAAAGATTTAGAGGATTTAGTATTTAAAACTAACTCCGAAAAATTTGATGCTGTTTGCGATGCAATAGCTGAAGCTTATGATAAAAGACAACCTGTTTTAGTCGGTGTTACCAGCGTTGAAAAGTCTGAAAAACTTAGTAAACTCCTTAGTAAAAAAGGACTACCTCATTTTGTTTTAAACGCAAAAAACGATGCTTTAGAAGCAGAAATCATTGCTAAAGCGGGTGAGGCTGGAAAGATTACAGTTGCTACTAATATGGCAGGACGAGGAACGGATATTAAGCTAGATGATGACGCAATTCGTGCTGGAGGTCTAAAGGTCATCGGGACGGAACGAAACGAAAGCATTCGTATTGATAATCAATTGAGAGGACGTTCAGGTAGACAAGGAGATCCAGGGGAATCGCAGTTTTATCTTTCGCTAGAAGATGAACTATTAAAATTCTATGCTAAAGAGAAGTGGATGGTGGCTCTTAAACAAGTTAATACTCCTAAAGGAGAAGCTTTAAAAGACTCTAGAGTTTTAAAAGCTGTCCGTTTAGCTCAGGAATCACTTGAAGAAAATAATTTCGGTATTAGAAAACAAGTATTCGAATATGATTCCGTAAACAACCAGCATAGAGAGTTTATTTATCGTGAGAGAAACAGAATTTTAAGTGGAGAAAATGTTCACGATGTTTATCAACGTGCTGCTCAATTTATAGCTGATAAAGCTATTAAAAAATGTATTGTTGGTGGTTCATTAAAATCGTGGGATTTAATTACTCTAAATAGGGAGATTGCTACCAAGATTCCTGTAGATGTTTTTGTTTCTAAAGATGCTAATGATAAAAATAGAAAGCAATTTGTAGAACTTATTCAAGATAGGGTAGCTTCTAAAGTGGAAGAACAAAAAAACAGGTTTGATCCACGAGAGTTAGTTAGATATGAACAGCAAGTTCTGCTGTCTATAATAGATAAGCATTGGGTTTCTCACTTAGAAGCATTAGACCACTTAAAACAATGGATTGGTGTTCAAGCATATGGGCAAAAAGACCCTCGCTTTGAATATAAGAGATTGGCTAATTCATTGTTAGATGATATGATTAGTGATATTTACCATGATATCATCAAAGAATATTTCAGATAATAAAAAAGTAGTGCGTGACGCTACTTTTTATTTTGCGAAAAAATGGCATACTATTATTATGGATTAATTGAATAAGTAGAGTTAGAGAAAAGGAGGAAACATAACTAACTGTATACATTTCATTAAACCATAGAATAAAAATATTTAAGTGGTCCTGCGTGGCTACAAGAGGAGGAAACATAATGACTAATTTCAAGTCAGAAGTAATCATCAACGAGGTTTCAAACCTTGTTGAATCAGAGAAGACAGAAAGCGCATTTTGGAAAGAAGTAGCGCTTTTAATGTACAATCAGGATTATCCTGTGCCAGCTACAATTCAAGTTATTTCCGAAGATGGAAAAAAAGCAGAGGTTCAAATTTCTAAATTGGAAAAATATACTTCAAAAGAAGATAAGATTTCAATCGATTTAGTAAATGATGAATTGTTCTTGCCAGAAAGCCATTATGAAGAAAGAATGCTTCGTCGCATTGATTCTGAAAAGGATATTCGCTCTCGATACGATATGAGGCCTAATAATATGGGCCCTATTACAATAAATATCGGGGCTATTTCTGGTCAAATCGGACGTAAAGGTGTTGATCGCTTGGAAGATGGAGTTGTTCATAAGCCTTTTAGAAGTCAATTATACTGGCTTCGCTATTATGAAAAGCTATCTTCTGGATACAAGGATTACACTGAGTCTCTAAAGGCAGATGAAGATGAAAGCAAGATTGCTAAATTCTTCGCTAAGCCTTCAGAGGCAGAAATGGTCGAGGATTCTATTCAAGAATTATACAAGATGCTCACTGGAGCAGCAAAATCTAATTTGTTGGAATCAGGTATCGCTTTGGACTTTTATAGTGATGAAGCCCCATATACTCGTCGTCAAGTCACATCGGCTCGTAAACTTTACTTGAAGATGTGTGCAGTTGAATTCGCTTCAGAGATGAATGAGTTGATTGAAGATTTTGTTGCTATTGCAGCCCCTAAGTACCAAAAAGGAACAAAAGTTCAGGACTTCTTAGTGGATATTGTTGATGATCCAGAAGAACAATTGAAGCTTATGGGTGAAAAACTTGATTGGGTGAACTCTATTGTTTCGTCTATGGAAACTGTTGTTACTATGAAGAAAAACAAAGATGTGGTTTACGAATCACCATTTGGAAATATTCAAATGACTAAGTTGACTGATGACGAGATGCATGAGTTTATTCAGAAAGAAATTCCTAAAATCAACCCTCGTCAAAGAGATGATATCATTTCGATTTTTGATGTAACACCAGTTGAACAAAAAGAGAAATATGAAAAATATTTAGATTCTTCTACTTTTGTGAAGAAAGAATCTTTTCTTTTCCATGGTTCTCCAACGTGTAACTGGGTTTCTATTATTCAAAATGGTCTCTTACTTAATCCTAATGCTGCAATTTGTGGTAAAGCTTTCGGTAACGGGATCTACTTTGCACCAGATTCTGACAAATCTGCTGGTTATATGTCTAACCGTGGATCACGCTGGAGAAATGGTGGAGATGATATTGTTGTAATGGGAATTTACCGTGTTGCAACTGGGAATCCTTACTATGGTACTCAAATTATTGGTGGAGCACCTGAAAAGACAAAAGAATTGAAAAAAATGTTCCAAGAAAAAGGATACGATTCTTTCTGGTATGAGGCAGGTACAGGTAGCTTTGTTCGTGATGAGGTTATCATTTACGAAGAAGAGGCTTGTGTTCTTGATAAATTGATTATCATGAGTGTAAATTAATAAAATAGAAAAAGAAAAAAATGAGACGAAAAAAATACAATTTAGTGGCATTTCATACAGAATGTGGCCCTATCTTTCTTAAAGATGGCCAGCATTTATTACAATCTTTATTCTTAATGTTCTCGCAACTAGCGGATTTCGATGAAGATTCTTTTAAATTATTTGAGGAAGTGCTTTATCAGGAATATCAATTAAACATTAATGATGAAGAGGCTGTTCAAAAAAGTGGTGTTGCTGTAGGCTATGCTCGTGAATACCACTTTAATGCTTGGGCAGAAGGTGCAAAAATTAAGCCTTTTCTTAGTTCGAATGATAGAGAAAAGGCTTATTTGTGCGCTTGTGCTGTAAGACACTTGTTAAAAAAGAATGGTTTTTTTGAATATGTTTCAAAAGAGTTGACTTTAAAAATTTTTGTCCCTGATCCAAACGACTTTGATATTGTTTTGAAAACGGAAAACGATTTGTATTTTTGCGCCAAACAAGCATCAAAATGTTGATACTAAACAAATGTAAACTTAAAAATGGAGGAAACATAAAATGAACGAAAAAAATATACCCTTGCTGGATTTGATGGCAAAGCTGGTTTTTATTTCTTTGCTAAAATTGAAGAAGGAGGGCAAAACTAATGACTGATGTTATTCAAGCTACTCCTTTGTCTCAATTGTCAGAAGCAGGAATGTGTAAAACTTCCAGAATGGTAGAAAAGAAATTAGGTTCTCTTCTTGTTCGAGGGGAAACAAATTCACCTAACTTCTTCAGAGCTTATATTTGTCGTGATATCATTCAACAAGCTTTGCGCCATAAGGTTCGCAAGGGAAAAGATATCATGGAATATATGAATGGAAGATATGTTGAGGCAGGGTTTATTAATCCACAACAAAAAAATCAAGTATTGCTAGATGATTGGAAAAAGATCATGCGCTATATTTATGACGAAACAAGAGAACCTCGTTTTGTTAAAACAGGATATCCTGTTTTGAAAGATGGCGAATTGCCTGTAAAAGTCCAACCAACTGTTTTGTTTCCTGTAGGGGACAAAGTAGATATCGTTATCATTAAAATTGGTCGTCCCAATATTAGTAGACGTGGTGAAAAGGGCAAAATGGCAAGAGACCTTCAGTTATATGCTATGGTCAAATACGCTCGCATGCTTGGTTATAAAAACATAACTGCATCTTTCTATTTTCTTACCAAAGATAACGACACGAATAATTGGTCTACCAATGAAGCTATGTTCTTCAACGGTGGCACAAATATCGTATCAATGAGTGACATTTGGGATGGAACTGACACTCCAAATGATTTGGATAAGGAAATGGCTCCACTAATTGAGCGTTATTACGCTGGGGTTGATGAATGTATTGCTGCAGATCATGGTCAGACTTGTGCTTATCATGAACTTTGTCAGTACAAAAAAGCTCCGATTAGTTCAAGCGTAGAAGAAGATGCATAGTAAATTAATAAAATAAGAAGTACCTCTCTAACGAAGAGGTCAAGGAGGAAAAATATTATGGGATTTGCTCAAGTAACAACTAGAATTTGTGAAATTAATGGAGAAACTTTATTTGATTCAATCAAAATGTTGATGGAAATTGATGTTATCCAAACGATTACTTTGGAGAATAAAGGTTCCTCAATTAAAATTGATTTTACAAATGAGCATAATCATATAGAAAATATTTATGATAGGATTCAATATGTTTTTGTTAAATTAACAAAAGAAAAAAATAAAACATTTGTAATGTTTTCAATGGCTCGTGATTTTGAAGAAGATCTATACGCATGTCGTCGAGGGGTTTTATCCGTTATCAAAAACGGAGAAGTTAATTCTTCTTTTGATTTCTTTGACGTAGCCGATGGCGAAGTGCCAAATCGTATCATTCGAGAACCAGCCATGCGACTTGCCGAAACAATTGACTCTTTATTGCCTTTGGCGATTTGGAAGTCAAATGTTGAACGTTTTGAGGATGAATTCGCAAAAGGAGATTTCACGAAAGCTCTTACATTAAAAATAATGAAAAAATAAATAAAGATAAGAAAAAGGAATTTTCTTAATCTAAGGAGGAAAAATAAAAATGCCATCAGTAAAATACAACGAAGCACAGCAAGAAGCCATTGTTTCGAAAGAAAAATATATCCGAGTTATTGCAGGAGCTGGAGCGGGTAAAACTCAGGTAAACTCTGAAGTTATTGCTCATAAGTTAAATGAATTAGGTGCTAAACCAGAAGAAATTTTAGCCATCACATTTTCTAAAAATGGAGCTAAAGAAATCAAAGACCGTGCAGTTCGGACTGCAGGTCATGAGCTTCCTGGTTTGACAGCAACTACATTCAACGCTCTTGAAAATGAAATTACTCTAAATAACTGGGAAAAATTCGGCTTTCGTCACCGTCCAAGTGTAATTGACGATGTACAGGATTTACCAATGTGTGATATTTTGCTACGTCGCCACCCGATTTTAGAGTGGACTGGTTCTAGTTTCAAGAACTATACTGCTACTAGCGGATTTGGTGTAAACGGAGCATTACGCATTGTATCCGATATCATGCACCATTGCGGAAAATTATTAATGAAGAAGAAATTCTCTGATATCACTTATCAAGACATGAAGGATGATGAAATTATTCCTGTTAATTCAAAAGAATTAACTCCTTCAATTGTGAATAAGATTATTTCTTTCTATCCTGAATATGAAGAAATGAAAAAGGGGAATGATCCTGAGTTCAATGTTCCAGTAATTACATTTGATGAGCAGATTGCTTTTGCAATGCGAGTGTTGAATGAAGATCCTGACTATTTGGATAACAATTATGATTTTGCTTATATCATCGTTGATGAGGCTCAAGATACTTCTGAAGATCAGATTGAATTTTTGAACCACATCATCAATATGAAAAAATTCAAGTCATTAATTGTTGTTGGTGATGATAGCCAAGCGATTTATGAATCTTTGATGGGTACTAGCCCAGAATATTTGATTAATTTGGAAAAGTATTTGTACGAAATTGATTGTAAAACTGGAATCAAAAAACCAGTCAAAATTCATGATATCGTTATGGATACTAACTATCGTTCAGTTGGTAGTGTCATTGATATGGCTAACAAAATCATTGACAAAAACGTAAACAAATACGACAAAGAGTTGGTAGCATTCCGTGAACAAGGAACTAAACCAACTATAGAAGGATTCTATAGAAAAACAGACCAAAAACCTACAAAGAAACAGCTTGAAATGTTTAAGAAAACTCAAAAACCTCTTAAATTGCAAGAGGGGCAATACGATAAGATGGCGCGAGATATTAAGACTTTGATTGATTCAGATCCTAGCATTAACTTAAATGATATTGCAGTCTTAGCGTATTCTAAAAATGAGCTACTTTCTGTAGCGGACAAATTGACGGAATTAGGAGTTCCTTCTAAGTTTGGTGCTCCTGAGAAACTAGTTGATAACAACCGCGTTCAAGCGTTACTAAAATTCTCTCACCTAATCTATAAAGATGTTGATACTTTTTCAGATGACACTTTGATTGTTGCGAATGCACTTTTTGATGGAAATCTAATTGAAGAAGATTCAGATGTTATTGTAGAAAAATTGAGTGAAGTAATGGATACTGTCAAAGAAATTCGTTCATCTTATGAAGATGAAAAGAAAAAACTGTTTCTTGGAATACTTCGTTCATTAGCTCACGGTGATGAAGCTGTGCTGAACTTTGAAGAAAAATTTAAAGATATGGAATTCGAAGAAATTTTGCAATACTGTGATGATTTTGAAATTTTTGGAGCTGACATGCAATACAAACGTTCAGAGCTAGGTGATGGTGTGATGTTAATTACAGCTCACTCATCTAAAGGTTTGGAATGGAAGTATGTATTTGGTTCAGTGACAGGTTTCCAAAAACCTGGCAATCGAATTAGTTCACGAAAAGTAGAAGAAATGCGTCGCTTGTTATTTGTATTAATTACAAGGGCAAGAGATGTGTTGAAGCTTTACGGAGTGTATACAGTTTCGGGGAACACTATTGAAACACGAGTGTATAATATGTTCTTAAAAGAATGTTATGAAGCGCTTGATGAAGCATTTGCTCCCGTATTTACAAAATAAAATAAACAAAAATAGGCTTTTTTAAAAAGTCTATTTTTTTGTTTATCAAAAAATGGCATACTAATAATGTACCAAGATTGATGAAGTAGAGATAAATAAAAAACGGAGGAAACATAAAAATTAGAAAAATATTTTTACAGAATCGAAAATGGTATTTACCCTGGGGCGGTTGCTCTAAAAAAATAAAAAATATTTAAGGAAAAGCACTTTAAGTGCTTAGGAGGAAAAATAATGAACACAACTACAACTACTACTGCAGCTACTAAACACAACGGTTACAAAATCTTCCCTGGTTTTGTTTATAAAGATCTTATCACTGGTCAAAAAGTTGTTGTTAAAGAAGTGAAAGATGGTATCGTTACTTTTGATAATGGTACATCAGTTCCAAATCTCGATGCATTTGAGTTGCTCGACGGGACAATCAACTACGATTTGTTAGGCAAAGAATCGTTGCTTGTTAAGGACGGAAATCTATACATCGGTGATGTTGAAATCGAAACAGGTACTCTCTATGTAGAGGAAGTTTTGCATTATCAAGCACCTCGTGTTATTCTTCAGGTTCGTGCAGATAACAGTGGCAAGAAAAAATTGTTTGTTTACAACGTGATTGATGACAAATTCTTTGCAGTGGATGAAAGTCTTTTTGACGAAATCCTTGATGTTAAGAAATATGAGAACGTTCTTGTTGCACGTCTCAAAAACGTTGAGCAAACTATCTTAAAAGAGAGTGATGTTGAGAAGGCTGAGTTGGATCCAAATGATTTGAAATTGGCTACTCCAACTGAAGATGGCTACAGTTTCAAAGTTGACACAGAAAAATTCGTTTTGTTTAAAGATAGTTTTTTTGTTGAGGCTGCTACATTTGTTCTAAGTGAAAAATCAGAAATCAAAGAAGTAAAAAATAATTTCTTGTTTATTCAAGAAGTAAATAAAGAAATGATCTCTATTGATGCTCCTGATGGCTTTATTGATGTTACAGTTGATGGCCCTAGCTTGGTGCGTGAAGTGATTATTTCTTTTGCAAAAATCCTTCTTGAAGATGGAACAGAAGAAATTGTAGATGTATATCGGAAAGGAGCAACTGTATCTATTCCTAGTGGAGAAGTGGTAGAAAGCATTCGAGTAACAAATGACGGAAGTCATTCATTGTTAATTGAAACGAATGAAGGTTTTATTTACTCAAACAATGGGCATTCTCCACGTTACGCTAAAGGCAGTGTGGCCAAATCAGTGATTGCTGATTATCCATACTTCGTTTCTCTTGAACCAGGAACTCATCGTAATGTGTTTGTTTTAGCAAACGAAAAATATGAAGTAGTGAAATTGGAAGTTGTTAAAACTAATGACCGTGGTTTTACTACAAATGTAATTGAGTAAAAAGAATAAACAGAAAAAAAGTCTAGTTAAATCTAGGCTTTTTTCTTTTTTTTGTTATAATATTATTAAAGAAAATGAAATAGAGGTAAATAATTAAAAATGAAACTTAACAAAAATAATGAAATCATTGAAGAGAAACAATCTTTTGAACAAGAAGAGTTTATTGAAGAGAAATTTGAAGAAGCTTCAGAACCAACAGTTAATTATCAAAAACCAGCGACTAAAATCGCAATCTCTGACGCTAAAATCCTTTTGAATAGCGGAAAGATGGGATTTATATTCATTGGAATTGTTGTAGGTTTTTTCATTCTAGCTTGGGCCTTAACCTTCCTTAAATTAAGTATGCTTGCTTATATCGTTTTAACTCTTCTTGCACTACCATTCATCTTGTACTATTACATTAAAATCCATGAACATGATGAAGATAAGCTTGATTGACAAAAACTTAACATTATCAATTTTTAATTGAAATTATGGCAGAGTTGTGATATAATTCTATCATAATGTTTTTTGTTAGGAGAAAAAAATGCATGTAAAAAAATTTCGAGATGGAAACCGTGTCGTCTTTGTAATTGAAGATTGTGAGGTAGAAACTGAACAAAAACTAGACAAATTCTTGAACCCTGAAGTTGTAGATGCTTTAGATGCTCAACCAATTGAAAGTAATAAAGAAATTTCACAAAACGATGTGAAAGAAGTCGAAGCAGAAAAAGCAGTCGCTAATGATAGTAATGCGGATGATACAGAGAAACGCTACATCACGAATACAATTGCTTTAATTGAGAGTGGGAAAATTTCTACCAAAACAGATCAAGCTTTTAAATATTTGTCAGACATTATTGCAAAAAACAAAGAAACAAATAGTCTGGAGAATGAACAGAAAATCTGTAATGCTTTAAATACTTATATTGGGAAACGGTTCTTAGATGTAGATTCTTACAAAGCTTCTAAATCATTAAGTGATGAACAATGTTTAACTTTCGCAGATACGTTTAAAGCAATGCTTGAAAAAGAATTGAAAAAAATAGAAACAGAAAAACAGTATTCCTTTGAAAATTATGCTCAATTTGATATTGAAACAAAGCGTAAGGTCGTATATATGACCATTGAAAAATGTAAACGCATTGGAAAGACTTTGAGCCAACAATCATGAAATTCTATTTTTAGATTCAATAAAAAAATGGCATAATAATAGTGAAGAATAAAATTGAGTAGGAGGAGCAAATAAAGATGTTCCTCCTTTGTTGATGAAAGGAGAACATTATGATGAAAAATAACAATCAACAAACAGAAAAAAATAATATGGAGGAAACAAAAATGCACGAAGAAGAGATCGTGACTATTGCCTTTATTCCAGAAGAAGAAGGCCGACATGTAATTAAAAGAAATGGACAAGAAGTAGACTTTTCTATTGAAAAGCCTATTGCTTGTATTCAAAAAGCAAATGCTACAGTACCTGCAGTTAAACAATTGTCTGAGGTTCAAATTTTAGCGATTGCTGAAAGTGTAAAAAATAAAGTGTTTGCTCGTAAACACGCTACATCAGTTGAAGAAATTCAAGACTGGATTGAACTTGGTCTGATGGAAATGCGTGGATATGAAGTTGCTCAATCATATACACATTATCGGGCAGCAAAAGCAGAAAAAAGAAAAACAAATACAATTGATGATAAAGTCATTGCTTTGATTGGTAATCAAAATGAAGAAGATAAGCAAGAAAATGCTAATAAAGATCCTGAAATTAATTCCACACAGCGGGATTATATTGCAGGCCACGTTAGTAAAGACTTAACCTTTAGAACCATTCTTCCTGACTTCAATTCCTTTAAAGAGTTATCTCCTAAAGGGAAAGAAATTATTAAAAAGGGTGATGGTGAAAAGATTGTTACTGCTAACGCTGAAGGTCTTATTCATTTCCATGATGCTGATTATTTTATTCAACCTATGACAAACTGCTGTTTGATCAATGCTGACGATATGCTACAAAATGGAACAATGATTAGTGGTGTTAAAATTGATAAGCCTCGTAGTTTTTTAACTGCAGCTAATGTTTTGACTCAAATCATTGCACAAGTGGCATCTTCTCAATATGGAGGTCAGACTTTCACTCTTTCTCACTTAGCTCCTTTTGTTGACGTTTCACGCAAGAAACTCACTAAAGAGGTAATCGCTGAAAGAGAAGAGCTCGGTGAGTCATTGGATGAAGATATCATCAAAAAAATTGTCGAACGTCGCTTAAGAAAAGAAATTAAACAAGGAATTCAAACAATTCAATATCAATTGATTACACTAATGACAACAAATGGACAATCTCCATTCGTTACAATGTTTTTGTATATCAATGAAGTGCCTGATGGTCAAATCAAAGATGATTTGATTATGCTGATTGAAGAAGTGTTTGACCAACGTATTAAAGGGGTGAAAAATAGTAGTGGTGTCTACGTTTCTCCTACTTTTCCTAAGTTGATTTACGTTTTAGATGAAGATAACATTGAAGAAGGTTCTAAATACTACCACGTAACTGAGCTAGCTGCTAAAACTTCAGCAAAACGTCTTGTGCCAGATTATATCTCTGCTAAAATTATGAAAGAGCAACGTAATGGGGATGTATATCCTTGTATGGGTTGTCGTTCATTCTTAACAGTAGATGACGGAACAACGAATGCTGGGAATAAAGCTAAAGCTTTGAATTATGAAGAAAACGCTCATCAATACTATGGACGCTTTAATCAAGGTGTGGTAACAATTAATCTTGTCGATGTTGCATGCACTTCTGGTGGAAACTTAGAAGAATTTTGGAAAATATTTGATGAACGTTTGGAATTGTGTCATAAAGCCCTTCGTTTACGTCATGAACGTCTTCTCGGTACTAAGTCCGATGTAGCTCCCATCTTATGGCAGCATGGGGCTTATGCACGTCTAGAACGTGGAGAAGTAATTGATCCTCTTCTATATGGAAATTATTCAACGCTAAGCTTAGGTTACGCTGGATTGTATGAATGTGTATTCCGTATGTTAGAAAAGAGTCATACGACAGAAGAAGGGCGTGAATTGGGACTAAAAATTATGCAGTATATGAGCGATAAGTGTACTACTTGGAAAGAAGATGAAGATATCTCTTATTCATTGTATGGTACTCCACTAGAGTCTACTACGTATAAATTTGCTAAAGCTCTTCAAAAGAGATTTGGTATTATTCCTGAAGTAACAGACCGTAATTATATTACAAATAGTTACCACATCAACGTGAGAGAGAACATTGATGCTTTCTCTAAAATTGAACAAGAGTCAAGCTTCCAACATCTCTCTCCTGGAGGTTCTATCTCTTACGTAGAAGTTCCAAACATGCAAAATAATATCTCTGCTGTTGTTGCAATCCTGCAATGTATTTACGACAACATTACCTATGCTGAAATAAATACAAAATCGGATTATTGCCACGTTTGCCATTACGAAGGAGAAGCTGTCCTTGTGGACAACGGTTCTGGAAAATTGGTTTGGGAATGTCCAAATTGTAAAAATCAAGATGCTAGAAAAATGACAGTTGTTCGACGTGTTTGTGGTTACTTAGGAGAAGCTGCACGAGGTATGAACCAAGGTCGTTTGGGGGATATTCATGACCGTGTACTTCATGTGTCTCAACGGATTGACCCAATGAGTAGAAAAACTATTTCATAAAATTAATAAACAAGAGAAGCTGCTTTTTAGTAGCTTTTTTTGATTTCTGCGACTTTTAGTGATATAATAATCATATGGGGATCATTTGGTGTCCTCGTTAGATTACCGTTAAGCTGGAAGCGTAGGCAGGCTTGGTAATGAAGGAAGATTGGTTAAGGTACGTTCGTTAGAAACGCAATGATGAATTTATTTTGTTTAACGCCTAGAAATCTATCTTAGTCAACTCCAATCATGTTAAATAGAGAATGCGAGGTTTTAGAACCATTCCGTTTGACATGGTACCAAAGGTAATTTGATGAAAATAAAAAACAAAATTTCGTTTTAGAACCATTCCGTTTGACATGGTACCAAAGGAACGATATGTTAGTGAAAAATAAAGGAGTAGTTTTGGAGCTATTCTGTTTGACATGGTACCAAAGGATAAAAATCAACAGATTGGGGAATTGGAAAGTTTTGGAACCATTCTGTTTGTTATAACACTAAACGCATTTAGTGTTTTTATTTTTATCAAAATATGGCATACTATTATTATGAATAAAGTTGATTAGATAGAGCACAGAGGAGGGTGCTCTTTTTTTCTTTATTTGAAAATAAAAAAGAAGTGCCTTTCGGCATTAGGAGGAAACATAATGACTAATTTATTAAAATATATCGGAAAAGAACAAAAAATTCCTTCTTTTCCAACAATCACTGAAAAAGACGATTTTAAAACAGCATTTTTCAAGCTAGCTCGTTATTTAGGTAAACTTGAGGGTGAAGAAGCAATAAAAGATTCAGTAGCCTGCATTGATAATTTAGAGGTTTTAAACCCAGAATTCGATATGTCTCTCTATAATGCGTATGATTTGAAATCAGTGTATCTTGATGATGACGCGGAACGCACAGCAAAGACTGTTCTTGAAGGAAGAGGAAAGGTGGATACAAAGGAACACCCAGTTCTTGTATTTACCACTGATAATTCTTCAGAAAGGATTTTTGCTGTTGCTCCTACTTGCAGTGCAGCTAATGATGGTGCATCCTTTAGTATGAGATATTACGTCGATTACAGTTCAATTAGAATTTATTCAATAGGGTATTTGCTATTGGCATCTCGTTTAGAGAATGCTGTTAAAGATAAAATTCCCGAAGGAACGCATTCTATTTTCGAATACAACGCTAAATCATGGCGTTTCTATAAATATATAAGCGTGTATGCGGAAGCTTTACTTGATATTATTGGTGAAGAGTATAATGTTAGTCTGAATCTTAAATACTCCAAAGAAGGACGTAATACAATCGCTACCTTCCGCACTGATAAAAAATATCAAGATGAAGAATTGAATACAGTTACCATCTTTAATCAATGGTTTAGAAAAGTAGAAGTGGATACTGAAAAATACGAAGGTAAAATTTTTGACTACGAAAAATTTTCAGAAGTTGAAAAAGATTTTGCTGTTATTTATGATCAGTTGCCTAAAACTTTAGCAAAACCAGAGTTGAGATTTAGAAAATTGGGGAAGCATAAAGCCTATGGACTTTATTCTCCATTTTTAAATATCATTGCGGTGGATGTTCGGATGACAAATAGCTTTGTTCATGAATACGGGCATTATTTAGATTTTAAATATCAAAATAATGTTCTGTCAAACTCGTCTCTATTTGCACCTTTCATTAAGATGTATAGAGAAAATCTCAGTGCATTAAATGAGACTTTTTGTGTGAGTAAAAAGATGATTGATTATTTCAACATCCCAACAGAGATATTTGCTAGAGGTTTCGAACTATGGGTACATGCTAATATTGTATCGGATTCTAGCGTTATTCAACAATCCGAATGTTACAACAGTCAGATTGATTATAAAGCTTTTGAAGGCTTCAAAGAAGGCCTTTTTGCTTACTTTAATATTATTTTTGGGCAACAATCTAATTGCTCTTATCAGAACAGCGTTGCTGCTTCAAAGGTCAATGAAGTAGAAACTGTTTATGAACAATTGTCTTTATTCTAGGAGGAAACATGAATTATTTAACTAAAAAAAATAGAGAAAGCATTGAGAAGATGGTTTCTTGTATTGGATACTTGCCATCTGAGCGTGTATTCTATATCGATAAAGAGGTAAATGGCTATCAATTTCGTTTTTATAGCATTTATCAAAAGAAAGTAATCAGTTATGTTCGTGGTAAAATGAAACGAATGTATCTTGGTCATTTAAAATAAATAAAAAAAGAGCTTTGCAGAAATGCAGAGCTTTTTTATTGTTAGAAATACATACTATTTCTATTGATTTTTTGAGTCATTTATGATATAATTATTTCGCAAAAAGTAAAAATGAAAAAAGTAAAAATAAAAAAGGTAAGAAAAAATGAAAACATATGATTTGAAACAAGACTCTTTGGTAGTTTTTCCAACTACCTATGCTTTTAAGCTACTCAAAAAAGAAAATAATAGTGTAACTGAAGAAACTAAAGACTTTTACTCTTCTGAAAAACTAAAAAAAGTTCAGGAAAAACTTCTCAAAGAAACGGTGAAGAACTTCTTTGCAATTTATCACTTTTATTCTTGTATTTCTACAAACATTGAAAAACGAGATTACATGCGTTCATTGTTAAAAGGAGATTCGAATCCTCTTGCTGATTATGATGGTAATGTGAAAGCCACTATGTTGACGGTAGATAAAATCACACGCGATTTGTACTTAAACTTATTAGATCTCCGTTTAGTTAATTATTTGCTTAATCGAGAAGATGCTTTTGTTGGATATCCTGTTGTAGAAGCAGGAGAAAAATACTTTAAAGAATTTTTCAATAAATTAAATGAGGCTGAATTAAACTTTAAAGAAGATAAGTATCCAGAAGACTTCACAAAATTTGTAAGCGAAGTTATCTATAAACTAAAATACACTTTAAATGATAAGCCGATGGATATTTCTAATAAAAGAAATGAAAATGAAATGTTAACCACTCGTTATCATGAAGTATTAAAAACTATCGTTGATTCACTTGTATCTATTACAGGTAAAAAAGACTACTATTCTGATATTATTGAAGCTGAAGAAAGCATCATTGGCAACAAATCTTAATAGTAAAGGCACAGCTTATTCCAGTTGTGTTTTTTTGTTTTATCAAAAAATGGCATAATATAATTATGAAAGAAAAAAATAAAAAGAGGAGTTGAAAATTATGGCACTTGAAGATAATATCAGTAATAAAGATATATTAGCTGTTTTAAAGGAATGGGATAATAAAGACAACGAAGAATTAAACAAGTTAACTTATAAAGATGTTCAGTCTGAAGAGAAAAAATTGTCTAATGCTTTCGTTGAAGCTGCAAAGCAGGGTGCAGATCCTAAAGTATTGGCTGAGATTCTGAATGAATGGAAAGAACAAAAAGTTCAATTGAACCAAATGGAGGCTCAGTTATTTGATGGGCGCTCATCTGATGAAGAACCTGATGTATTCCAAGGCTACGTTCGCAAGTCAAAAGAAAATCTTGCCAAAGGTATGAATCTTTTAACAAATAAAACAGAAGGGTTCGTTAATCAGGTTAAAGAAGGCCTTGCAAAAGGTGGTAAAGCCTTAACAGATAAGATCAAGAATGCTCATCAGAATATCATGACTATTTTCCATAAGAAACAGGCAGAATTAAGTCAAAAACTTTCTAAATTCTTAGGGAATATGAAAGAAACTATTCAGGATAAAGTGGACTTACAACGGGTAAACAGATGGGTTAAGGCAACAGAAAGAGCAGAAAGTTCCAAAATTAAAGCTTCTGAAACTAAAGAAGAACGGATTGCAGGCTTAGCTCAGAAAATTGAAACTCAAACCAAAAATGCAATTGAAAAAAATGCGGAAAAATTCCAAAAGAAAATCGACAATATCGACCAACCTTCTTTTGGTAGTCGGGTTGCTGCAGGAACAAAAACTATTCGTGACGCTCTTCAAGGAAAAGAATATAAAGAATATAAACTAGACAAAACTTCTCAAGAAGCTGCAGATGAGCTAAAAAATGCTAAAAAGGATTTAGAAAAAGCTAATGGTAGGGCTATTGCAGTTGGTCGATTAAAATGGGGAATTGTTAATGCTTGGACTCATTTAGCTGTTTCATTCAATCAATTTAAAGCAAAACAATATGAAAAATCGGCTGATCGGAGTAGAGAAGGTTTGGACAACATTAAGAATGAAGAACTTAAAGATAAAGTTACAAACATCCGAGAAGCTATGGGCAGGGGAGAAATGTCCTTCCAAGAAGCTATTCGTTCTCTGAACGGTTCTGAGGGTGGTGCAAAAGATACTCCAGAAAAACCAATGGAAAAAGAAGATAAAAAACCTTCTTTGGACGATTTCGACAGATAGAAAAGTCACAGTTTGTGACTTTTTTTATTTTTTTTGTTTTGATAGATGTGATATAATGAATACATGAAATAAAATAACGGGGTTTTAACTATGTTTAGGTATTATCTATCAAAAGTATTGATGAAACTATGGGCTTTATTATTATCTGTGGGTGTCCTAGCTATTATTATGGGATTACGAGGATGGTTTATCCTTTATGATATTAAACGTCTTAATCCTATGCTGACGTTTGCTGATATCGTGAAGTTAAGTATTATTACTGGTGTAATTGGAATCATTATTATTGTTTTTTGCGTATTGACCAGAAAACACATACAAGAAATGAGAATCAAGGGACTAGAAGCTTCTAGATTTGATGAGTATGGACGACTAAAGGGGCAAGATAATTATTATGAGCTTTCTTTGGCAGCTCAAAAGAAAATGGATGAAGAGCGTCGTCAAAAACTTAATGCTGTATTACCTGTCTCTGAAGTAAAACAATTGACCCATAAAGGTTCATCAGATCCCGCTGGTGATATGGATAAATTAGTTGGCCTTCAGGAAGTTAAGGATAAAATGGAAGAAATGGTTGCGCAGATGGAGTTTGAGAAAAAACACAATATGCAACATCCAGACACAGCTAATCATATGAATATGTACGGACCTCCTGGAACAGGAAAAACAACCGTAGCAAGGATTATGACTGGCTTCTTAATGCAAAATGGCTACATTAAAAGAAATGAAGTGATTGAAGTCAGCGGTTCATTTTTAACAACAGCAGATGCTGCAACAAAAGCAGAAGCCCTTTGCCAATATGCTTATGGTGGTGTCTTGTTCATTGATGAGGCCTATGCTATGACAAATAGTTACGAAGGACAAGAAGCTATAGCTGCTTTAGTTAAAGAGTTGGAAGACTCAAAAGATAAATTTATTTTAATAATGGCTGGGTACGAAGATGAAATGAAGCGTTTATTAAATTCTAACCCAGGATTCTTATCAAGAATTAAAGAACACTTTTATTTCAAGAATTATTCGTTATCTGAATTGAAACAAATTTTTGAGGATATGGCTAATCACTTGGGATATCAAGTTGATCCGCTGGCTCTTGAAAAGGTTGGAGATATTTTATCAGAACTTGAATCAGATGCTAATTTTGGTAATGCTAGAACTTGTAGAAATATTTTAGATAAAACTCTAATGAGACACGCCTTGAATATTAAAAAAGGATCTACAAAAAGAGATTTTGTTATTGAAAAACAAGATATTGTTTACAACAATTCTTTGTAATAAAAAACAAGAGTGAAATCTTGTTTTTTATTTTTATCAAAAAATGGCATACTATAAGTATCAAAGATTGAATAGCTAGAGTACGGTAATATAGTACATTAATGCTCTTTAGTCTTTAATGTATTATATATAGGAGGAAAAAAATATGTTCTATTCTGGTATCAAGGCAGCCAGTAGTGAAAATGGCGTAGGTTTACGAACCTCGTTTTTTGTTTCTGGTTGTCGGCATCACTGTCCTGGATGTTTCAACTCTGCAACATGGAGTTTTAATAACGGACAGGAATATACTGAAGAGGTTGAAGAAAAAGTGTTAAAATCTCTCGAACCTCGATATGTTTCAGGTTTGACAGTTCTTGGAGGAGAACCTCTAGAGATTGAAAATCAGCCTGTTGTTTTAGAATTAATTAGAAAGGTAAAAAAACGCTTCCCTGAAAAGACTGTATGGATTTATACAGGATTTACTTGGGAAGAGCTTTTCGAAGGTTCTAGAGCGACTAGCCAATATATTCTACCAATTTTAGAAATGGTTGAAGTATTAATTGACGGACGATTTGAAATTAAGAAAAAGGATTTGTCACTGAAATTTAGAGGCTCTAGTAACCAGCGAGTGATTGATGTTCAAAAGTCGCTTGCTGAAGGTAAAGTAATAATTAGTCATTTTTTAAATGACTAAAGTTGACATGCAATTTCTGAACTTTAAAAATTAGTAAAATAAAATAAGAAATAGAACCAATTAGGTTTTGTGAGGAAACAAAAATGAATTTTAAAAATTTGGTAAAAAGTATTGAAGAAAATGAAACAGTTGTACTTTACGGCAAACGTGGAGATGTTGTTTTAATTGAACATTCGTTTGATTACATTTACACAGTTTCACTAAATGGAAAATCTCGTGATTTTCTTGCTAACGAAGCTGCTACATGGTTAGACTTTTATGAGTCAAAACGTGGAGCTTTAAGTTTCGAAAAAACAACTGCAAGTGTTTCTAGTATTTTAAAATAAAAAAAAGAAAAGAAAAATAGAAAAGAGAAAGAAAAATGACAGAAGTTAAAAATACTACCAAAGAAGTGAGATACCCTAAAGAGGTATATAGTGCGCTTACAACAGATAAAGTTTTATCCGTTACTGCTCACCTACTTCCAGTCGAAGTGGATGGAGGGAACTCCCCATACAAGATTTACCAACCAGGTAAGTCACGATTTGTTTTTTCAATTATTAATACAAAAGAAAAGACATTTCCAACTGGCAATATCCGCATCGATGAAATTGCTGGTATTTTGGCCAATACGAAATCAGCGCACCAAGTTGATGTTTTCGCTAAACTTCCTGTGTTACATCAATTATTTGATGGGATTAAAACGGTAAATAAGATGGTGAAAGGTCTTCAAGATGCTTTCAAACTATTGTATCGTTTCGTCCGTACAGGGCAAACTAGTCCAGTTAAGGAAACTAAAAAAGTTGAAGTTAACGAAAATTCGCTAGCAAAAACTGTCATGATTGGGAACGGGAAAATGAAAGGTAAAACCCCTTTTCAAGTTATTTCTGAGTCAACCGAAGTTCAAAAAGCTATTTTTGATCTTGAAACTCAATACAAATGGCTAGAAAAGAATTTAGCTCAATATCCTGATAATGCTGTACAAATGAGTGCTATTAAAGAAGCGCTTAAATTGTACCAAACAGGAGAAGTTCACCCTTCAGACCAATCAATTGGCGAAAAACTAAACTTTGGGACCATCGCAATCTACGAACCAACGCCACGCGCATTGATTCGTGAAAAAGATGAAGATGGTTTTTGCCCAGTTTACGAAATTGCTATCAATTGGCATGTTGCAGAACGCTACCCAGTTGAAATTCGCGTCAAACGCTATAAAGCTCCTGTCCTTCGTAAGGAAACAGGGGCTATCAATCCACAACGTAGTGAAGCTATTGATGTCGAAGAGAACAACTTCCGACTCACAGCATCACAGTGGGCTGATTGTACGCATTTGATGGAAGCTAATATGAACCGTTTTGAGTTCGTTATGGCTGCTCGTCAATTCCGTGAAGCTGAAGAAGCAGATGCTGCTAATCGTGCTGCGGCAAAACAAAAATAAAAAATATACATAGAAAGAAAAAAACAAAACAGTAGTCGTCTAACGGTTTGCCGTGGGGTGGCTACCCTATACAGGAGGAAACAAAAATGAATAACACTAAAAAAATCACCTTTACAGCAGAGGTATCTGAAGAATTGGCAAACAAAATTAGTAATGCTCGCTATTTTGATGGTCCAAAAAATCAAAATTACCTGCGAGAATTATTTCAAGAAGCGCGAAAGAACGGAACATCTACAACACTAAACGATAATGAGCCTTTATGGTCATTCTTTGAGCGTTTCACAGATACTAGTTTCGTTCACTTTATCCGTCAAGAATCTTGGTGTAAGTTCCTTCGGGATATCATTCTAGATGAAATTGATGAAAAAGATGAAGATGAAATTCTTGAATTTATTACTTCAGGTTCTTACGAAGATTTAGTTAGTGCTATTATGGGTCCGTATCTTTGCGATGGCTCTTATACGTATAACACATTTAAATCTCGTTGGATTATTGCTGATTTTGCTGATCAGATGGTGATTGACTTTGATGAGCTTGATAAGTCTATCAATCCGATTGATAACCCAGAATTATTCTTGGTATATGCTATGGTTTACAATATGTGTAACTTGTTACGTAATTTGGATCTTAGCGAAGTTGAGTCAGTTGAAGAATTCAAGTCTGTACTTGTAGAAGCTGACCTCGATGTTGAATTTTAAAAAAATGAAGAAAATATAAAAAGCTTGATGCAAAATGCTCAGGCTTTTTATATAATATATTAGGAGGAAACATAATAATGAATAAAAGCGAATATAAAGAATGGTTAATGAACCACATGCTTCACGAACAAGAATGTGGATGGGATATGTCATATGGCAATTCCTTGAACGAAGCTATTTATATGATTGACGACATTGTTGTTTACGGATGTTTCGTTGGGGGTCAACGTTCTGTTGATCACGAAGAAATTAAAGTAGATGAAGTATCTTGGGAAGATATCCTCAATTGGGGAACTATTGTTGTCCCAGAAACAACGTCGTATATTTCCGATGTTGAAGTAAGCGAATTAGAGGAAATCGGTTTTGACCGTTTGCCTTTAAACAGCAATCATATTGTTGGTTTCAAAGGAGGGGTCTCATGTTAATTATTGTTGGTAAAATTGGTAGTGGAAAAACTACTGTAGTAAACGAATTAGTGCAAAATTTTGGATATGAAAAAGCAGTTACAGATACTACTCGACCTAAAAGACCTGGTGAAATTGAAGGGGTGGATTATCATTTCCTGAAAAAAGAGGAATTTGATGAAAACAAAGAAAAAGGTTTATATGTTGAAACGGTAACTTATAATGCTTCTTTTGGGGAAGTGAGTTACGGTAGCAAAAAATCATTGTACACTCTCGATGAATCATCAAGTAAAAAAGTTATCATTCTTAATCCTTTTGGATTAAAGAGTGTACTAGATAGTGGCGTAGTTGGTTCTGTAAGTGTTTATCTTAAGCTAAGTGATGACACGATTCGTGATCGCGTTAAAAAACGAGGTGATTCTGCTGAAGAATTAGAACGACGTTTGATAACAGATCGCGAAGATTTTTCTGATATTGAAGAAATTTGCGATTTTATTATCGATATAGACGCTGCTGAAAGTGAAAAAGAAAAAACAGTTTCTTATTTGGCAGAATTTGTCGATAAAATTAATTCAGTCTATGAATTATTTCAGGAAGGAAAATAAAATAATGGAAAAAAATATCGAATCTGGAAATTATCAGGTAAAAGCTACGTATAGCGAAAGTTCTTACGAATCTTTCAATACTGAGATTGAAGCTTTGAGATACGCTGGGCAACTTGAGATTGATATGTGCAGGGAAATTTATCCCGAACTAGCAGCTAGTCAATATTCAAGAAATGCCGAAGAGCTTACCAAAGAAGAACTAGAAGAGCTTCTTGAAAGTAGCGTATATGAAGTTATTGATTTAACAGAAAGATGAGGAAAGAATAATGAATTTATTGTTATGCGTTGACCCGAAAGGGGGGATGATGTTCAATCATCGACGACAAACTTTTGATAAAGTTGTTACCGATGAGATCGTGGACAATGTAAAATCAGTAAACGGAACTTTATGGATTTCAGATTACTCTAAGTGGTTATTTGAAAACTATGACGTTCCTACAAAAAATATTGCTGATTTTGTTGTTCAAAATGGTAGTGATACGGATTTTGTCTTTGTAGAAGATATTGATATTGATTTTGATTCTTTACTATCTAGTAATCAACAAAACCAAATTGTCTTTTACATTTGGGATAAAGTGTATCCTGCTGATAAAAAAACTAGTTTAGATCCAAATAATATTCCAGAATTTAAACTAGAAGAAAAAAATGAAATCAATACGCCAGTTCACGAACCAATCGTGAAATTGGTGTGGAAGAAAAAGGAGAATTAATATGGCAAAAAAACGCGGTAAAAAAATTAGATTAGGATTGGTTGAATTAATCACCATTTTATTTATGATTGGTGGTTACGCTGCATGGAATTCATCTGCAAAGGGTTCTACTGAGCCTTCAATCAAGCGTTTAGCCAAGAAGAAAAAAACAACAACATCAACAACCGCTACCGCTACCGAAGGGGTACAAGTGAAGACTGAAAAGTCTAAGGAAACCGCAAGCGCTACTCAGGTCGATACCGTAGACCTTGCAACTATTCCCGAATTTGATGGGGAAACGACTTTCGTTACCATTAATGGGGGGGTCCCTAACTTCCCTGATGAAGACAAAACGAGTAAGGTATTCAAAAACTTCTCGCCTTTGGATAATCTGGGTCGTGTAGGTGTTTCTTATGCCAATCTTGGAAGAGAAACAATGCCTGCAAAGGGAGAGAAGCGAGGTAAGATTGGTCAGGTAAAACCGTCTGGTTGGCATACTTTAAAGTTTGATTTCGTAGATGGTAAATACCTCTATAATCGAAGTCACATGATTGGATGGCAGCTAAGCGGAGAAAACGCTAATGACAAGAATCTTGCTACAGGTACACGTTTCTTTAACGTGAACGGCATGTTGCCTTTTGAAAACTTGGTCGCTGACTACATTAAGAACACGGGGAACCATGTTCTGTATCGAGTGACTCCTGTTTTTGAAGGTGATGAGCTGGTGATGCGAGGCCTTCAGATGGAAGGTTATTCCGTTGAAGATGATGGCGCTGGCGTTTCTTTCAATGTGTATGTCTACAACGCTCAACCAGGGGTTACTATCGACTACGCAACAGGGAATGCTACCGCAACAGAATAGAACGACGATTCAGAAAGGAAAAATATGAAAGAAGTCTAAAGTGTAAACTTTAGGCTTTTTTCTTTGCATAAAATCAGCAATGTTGCTTGACAAAATGATAGAAATATAGTATAATTCTAATATAGTAAAAAATAAAAACTTGGATTATTTGCCTCTTGAAATGAGGGTAGTGTCGGTGCTAAGTTTTTACTAATAAATTTAAAAGGAGTTTTACTATGATTAATAATGTTACTTTAACAGGACGCTTGACTCGTGATCCTGAACTTCGCTACACACCTAGCAATAAGGCGGTAGCTACTGCAACAATAGCTGTAGATCGCAGTCGAAAAGATGAAAACGGAGAACGGCAAGCCGACTTTATCAATCTTGTTTTTTGGAATAAACAAGCAGAAACACTTGCCAACTATGTTAAGAAGGGTCACATGATTGGAGTAGTGGGAAGTATCCAAACTCGAAATTATGAAAATCAACAAGGTCAACGAGTATACGTTACGGAAGTAGTTGCTAATTCATTTACTTTCTTAGAATCACGTAGTAACCAAAATAATCAAGGAGAAATCCCTCAACAAGGTGGAAACTTTGCAGGGCAACAACCTCAAAACAACGGTGGCTTCCAACAACAAACACCAAACTTTGCTCGTGATAACAATCCGTTTGGGGGAAACCCAATGGATATATCAGACGACGATCTGCCATTCTAAAAAAGAAGCCAGTTTTATTACTGGCTTCTTTTTGGGTTCAAGTGAAAGGTGAAAATATAAAGATATGGAAAGATGGTTGAATGTTTATTATGGTTGTGAATCAGGTGAAAGAAGCGAGATGGAGCACATGGTTAATCCCATTCTAGACCCAATCTACTTGAGAGACTTAATTTACAGCGATAACTTTGAAGAAGTTTCTGGATATTCAGGTCCTTTTTACCCTCAAAAAGAAAAAGTTTTTGCTGCTTTTGATATGGTTGATCCTGATAAAGTGAAAGTGGTTATTTTAGGCCAAGACCCTTATCATACACCAGGGCAAGCTCAAGGATTAGCTTTTTCTCTGCCAGATGGAGCCCCAACTCAGCCAAGCATGAGAAACATATTGAAAGAACTTAAAGATGATCTTGAAATTGAAAGAAACTCTCAAGATTTGACGAACTGGGCTAAACAAGGTGTTTTATTGCTAAATACAAGTTTGACTGTAGAAGAAGGTAAACCGAATGGTATGGCTGATATGTGGCTCCCGTTTACTACTCGCTTAATAGAAAACCTTTCTAAGCAAGATCAAACAATAATTTTTGTTTTGTGGGGAAAACAAGCTCAGAGATTTGCTGGATTTATTGACGGCAAACAACCAATAATTTCTTCTGCTCATCCTAGTCCATTTTCAGCTAGAAGAGGGTTCTTTGGTTCAAAACCTTTTAGCAAAGTAAATAAAATTCTTAGAGCCAATGACTTAGAAGAAATTGACTGGAGCAAATAATGTGCCTAGATTTGAAAATATAAAAATTGTATTGCTAAAGATGCATGTGCTGGGACGCACTAGCTGTATTTAGGCACAAACAACGCATTGCGGTATAGACATAATTATATTATATTTTTAAAAAAATATTGACAGATATAAGCCTATATGCTATAATTAATGCATAAATTAATTAATGATGTCCCAATTTAGTTGGGCATATCTGTTGCAACAGGAAAAGAGCAATCTCCATGAGGTTGCTCTTTTGTTGTTTTTGTGCTAATATAGATATAAATAAATATGTTTAGGAGGAATTTCTATGAAGAAATTCGCTGTGTTATTAATTGCTTTATTTGGCTTTTCTGTTGTAAGTTTACCTATCGCAAAGGCTGACGAAGGAGAAGTAATGGGTGGAAGTCACCTACCTCCTGCGAGATTTTATAGCTCTTCTACAAATAATTATAATAGTGTTCGGTATGCTGAAGATGAAGGAGTGATGTCTGCTGTGAAAGATCCTGTAACAGCTACCTATCGTTCTCAATATGCTTATCATTATTCTTATGATTATTCCCCAGTCTATTACGGATATTACGATTGGTACGGTTATTGGCACAACTATACTGATGATTATGGATATCCAATGTACTATTGGAACGGAAGTTACTATTATTATTGATACATAATTAAAAAAGCGCATTTTTAGATGCGTTTTTTTTCGTAACTTTTATTATGTCATTTTTCTAAGGGGTGGTGTTTTTTGTTTTTTTTATTTTTATTTTTATTAAAAAATGGCATACTAAGAGTATAGATTAAATTGAAGAAGTAGAGCAGATGATTTTTATCATTTCCTATTTCTTTTTTTAGTTTATGGGAAAAGATAAAAATATTCAGGAGGAAACATAACTATGTTAATGTTCATTTTTTCAATCATCTTATTATTCACTTCTTACAGCCTTTGGAAAGGCTTTTTAGCTTTTGAAGACGTTCTTGACTTCAATGAAGAATTGAATCGTTTAGCCAAAGAAGAACTTTAAGGAGAGACAAATGGTGATGAATTTAGTGATTTTATTTTTGTTACCAATTTTGGTGGCAATTGATTTTTACAAATGCAGCACAAATTTTCATAACAGTTTGACTAATTTGTAAGATTTTTTTAGGAGGAAACATAAAATGAATAATACAGTAGAACAAAAAAGAAACGTAACAAAAATAATTCTCTTAGGAGATTTATTCTATATCTTGTCATATGCTGCAATCGTAGTGGGATTGATCAACTTACTTTATACAGATGTTGATTTTTTTGTAACTTCGTTTGAGGTTTCTATCGCTTTGAAGTTTATTTATGTCTTTACAAGAATTGTTGCTAGCAAGATGAAAGAGCGTTATGGCTTGTAATAAAGGAGGAAACAAGATATGACTTACTTAATAAAAGAAAAATTTGAGTATTTGGTTAAATTTTTGCCGAATAGTCGCTCTAAAAAAGTACGAACTCTCATTAAGGAAGGTTTTTTCTATTTTCCATTATTGGAACTAAATGAAGAAGAATTCCCACTTGCATTCACTGCTCCAACTTACGACAGTCGGTATAAAAATGAACAAATTGAATTTCGTTCTTTCAATGGGCAACTATACAAACCTGCTCTGAACTTCTTATATACTGAAGAAGAGCTTTCTGAATGGACGTTAGAGGATTGCATTAAATATGTAACTCCTCCAGTAGCTTACAATAGCGTTTTTGGTGTTAAAAATGAAAATGAATTCTTTGTAGAAGGAGTAAGTGTTGTTGTAGAAGATGACAAGAATGAGCGGATTTCTAAGCTTTTTCCATCTTGTGCGCACCCTAGAAAGATCATATTTGATAATTCTATTTGGGAACTTACTAGAGAGCCACGGTATAATGTAGTGTTTCATAACGGATTCACTGGTTATCAAACGCCTTTTGTTACAGTTGATTCAGATGGCCCTTTTAATGCAAATCAGTTTGATTTAGCAGTGGATTATATTTTGAGAAAATCAAAAAATGATCCACGGGTAACAAGAGAATCACTAGAAAAAGATAGTGATCGCAAAATTCAAGTCTTTAATCAAAAATTTGTGACTAATTTTAAACATGAGGTTGCAATTATTTCAAGCGATCCAGTTGCATTTGGATTAGAATTAATTCGATTGTCAAGACTAAGTATTGATGGGAAACTTTTGTATTCTGATAGTATTTCCAAACCTACAGAAAAATACCTATCATCTTTAGTGTTTAATGACGGAGAATTAACCATTCTAGGCACAATGTGTATGGATGAAAAACGGCTTGAATTAGTTAAAGATGGGGACTATTACATTGCCCGTTATAAAGTAGACTATTTCAACTAAATACAATTTATAGGAGGAAACATAATGTCGTCAAACTTTAATATTTCTACAGATTATGGCTTATTTGTTACTGAAAAGGGAGTCATTAAAGAAATCGTCCTTTTTTATATTGAGAAGGAAGGGTTAAATCCATCTGAAGATGGAATTGATGTTAATAATACTACTTTGAAGCAATTGATTTCTTTTTCTGATTTTAAATTTGATTCAGAGTATGTTTGGTTAGATGAGGATAATTGTTCATCTTCTATTGATGTTACGAATGCTTTTACTAGCTTTCCTGACGTGCAACAAGAGGGATTGTTTATTCCTCTAATCTTGCCAGTTTACCCTACATTAACGACAAGCCCGTTTAAATCTGATGATGAAGTTATTCGTCATGCTAAGAAAGAATTCGAAGGAGTAATCCCGTCTAAATTAATTACAGACGAGTTTATTTTAGAAAATTTATCCTTAGTGGAATATGTATATAATGGTTAAAAAATAAAATAAAAAGAAATAAATGGTAGTTGCCTAACGCTTTGCCGTGGGGTGGCTACCCTATACAGGAGGAAAAATAAAATGGTTAAAATTTATACAAAAAACAATTGTCGTCAATGTATGATGGCTAAAAAGTGGATGGAACAGCACGGAGTAAAATTTGAGGTTATCAATCTTGATGAATCCCCAGAATATGTAGAGCATATCCAAGAACTTGGGTTTAAAGCTGCGCCTGTTATTGAAAAAGGTGACTTTGTGTTTTCTGGCTTTTCGCCAGATAAGTTGAGACAGTTAGTATAAATGGAGAAATAAAATGAAAGAAATCACTATGGCAGAATTTTACATCTTGATTTCAGGAGTAGAAGCTTCTAAGCTTAAACTTAAAGAAATTGAGATGGAAACTTATGAAGGAAATAAGATTAATGGTAACTTTTCAACTGTTATCTTTAGCAAAGTTCGTGGAAGTGAAATGATTAAAGTATCTTTAATCCATTTCCATGGCGATTCTGAAAATCCTGATAATGTAAAAACAATTTCTAATTTAGAGATTGAGACTATATCAGGAGAAAAAGTTGCAATTCAAGACATTAGAAAATGTCTTGTTTATGGCAACGACTACGATGGATATTCTATTGCAAAAGTTGTAACAGTTCCGAAAAATGCTCCATTCATTAACAATGAAGTGGAAGAGTATCGTCATCTGGTTGTGACTGGTATTCATGGAAACTTCAAAAATCCAAAGAACGCTTATAACCGTGCAGCTCATTTTAAAGGAGCAAAGGTTATTCGTGTTCATGCGTAAAGTAAATAAAATAGGAAAAGGAAGGTCAAAAACTTTCCTTTTTTTGTTGCTCTTTTTTAGAGAAAATAATCTAAAAAAGTAGTCGGATTATTGAAATTTTGCTGTTTTTATGGTTAAATAAATACATAAAGTGAAAAAGAAAGCGAAGGAAATTATGTCTCTTATTACTCCAAAAACAAATCCAGCCCAAACAATCGTTTATTCAAAAAACGGATGCGTAAAATGTAACCAAACCAAGATGCTGCTTAAACGCAATAACATTCCTTTTCTAGAAGTAAATATTGAAGAATCTGGGAAAATGGACGAGTACATTGCATTCTTAAAAGAAAGTTCTAAACTTCCTTCAATGAGCATGCCTGTAGTGTTCCCATTTAGTGAAAGCGGTATGGAAATGTGGTGTGATTTTCAACCAAACAAAATTAAAGAATTGAAATCTCTTTTGGAAATTAACTAACATAATAAAAAACTTTTAGGATTACAACTGTAATTTCAAAGATTTTCTTTTCGTAGAATGAGGAAAAATAATGAATAATGTAGAAGTTACCCATCAAGTTCAGTTTATGATGGATGAGGAAAATAGAGTAACTATTAAAAGCCCGAATGAAAGTTTTCCTTTGTATTTATTAGGAATGGTTACGAATAATCCTGAATACAAAAAAGAAACATCTCTCTTAGAATTAGTGGGAGATGCTATGTGCTTGTTTGTGGAAGATGAGCATTTAAGACCTGCTGCAGATGATAGTTTCAGAGTCAATATTCGTGTTCATGGCCCTAATATTGGAATAGAGGATTATACGTTATTTGGCTTTTATCAATACCCAGTATCGAAGAAATTAAGTGCAGCTCTTTTTGATGAGGAATTAATTGCAATTCCTGAAGAAGAGTTAGCTCTTATAAAAACGAATGGGGAACTAGACTAAATTTTTGTTGTGGTTGAAAAATTTTATCATTTTGTTATAATAATCATATGGGGATCATTTGGCGTCCTCATTAGATTACCACTAAGCTAGAAGCGTAGGCAGGCTTGGTAATGAAGGAAGTTTGGTTAAGATACGTTCGTTAGAAACGCAATGGCAAAGTTGATTTGTTTAACGCCTAGAAATCTATCTTAGTCAACTCCAATCATGTTAAATAGAGAACGCGAGGTTTTAAAACCATTCTGTTTACCATGGTACCAAAGGATAACATTGGATGAATCTACTTTTTTATTTGTTTTGGAACCATTCTGTTTTGCATGGAACCAAAGGAAGCTGCATCTTACTGCTCAATCAAAGGTGGCGGAGATTAAAGAATGAAAAAAACAAACTACGAAAGTTAAAAAAATGAAAGAAGATAAAAAAATTTTTGTATATACTTTAAAATTAAAAACAACAAATAAACACGTCGAGCAATTGAATCGACGTTTTAAAATGGCTCAAGACATTTTTAAAAAGAGCTTAATCGAATGTCTAAGAAGAGACAAGGCTTCCAAAAAGGATCCACTTTATAAACAGGCTATGAAACACGAAGCTTCTAGCAAAGAGCGCAAAAAACTTCTAAAAGAGCTTGATAAAAAGTATGATCTAAGCGATTTTAGTCTACGCAAATTCGCAAATGATTACAGAAATGCAAGGAATTATAGTCCTTACATTCCTTCAGATGTAGCTATTACTTTAGGTAAGAGAGCGTGGGGAGCATTTTCTAAAGTTAAATTTGCTAAGGGGGCAAATCGCATTTCTCTTAATAGCCCATTCATCTCCATGGAAGGGGCCCATGATACTGGACTTATTATTAGAAATGGCATCTTCAAAATGGGAACATCTACAGATAAAGCCAAATTCAGTTGTCCTGTTATTTATGAAGATGATGAAATGGAGAAAGGTGTTCTCCGCAATAAAGTTAAATATTGCCGCTTGATTAGAAAACAAGAACACAATAAAACCAATTTCTACGTTCAGGTTATCCTTGAAGGTTATCCATATATTAAAACGGCTGAACCTTTAGATGCTAAAGTGGGAGTAGATATTGGTCTTACGACAATAGCAACTTCTTCTCGCTTAGGAACGAATCTAGAAGAATTAGCGCCTGATATTGATAATAATGAAAGATTGATTGCAAAATTGCGACGGAAGCTAGATCGCCAAAGACGAGCGAACAACCCAAGCAATTACAACCCAGATGGAACAATCAAAAAAGGAAGAAAAACTTGGCATGACTCTAAGAACTACTTAAAGACGAAGAAGAAGCTTGCTGAGTTGAGTCGTATCCAAGCGGAAAAACGTAAGCTTGCTCACAATAACCTAGCAAATAAGTTGGTTGAAATTGGTAATGAGTTTGTTGTAAAAAAAATAAACTTTGCCGACTTAGCTAAACGTCTAGAAGTTGGGGACATTAGCAAAATTACTGGGAAAAATCTTTCTAAAAAACAATTCGGTAAATTGATTGGTCGTAGAGCACCAGCCACATTAATAGAAAAATTACGCTATAAAGCGGAGTTTCGTGGGTCTAAGTTTACCTTGATTGATAACGAAAAGATTGCTGCTGCTCAATTAAATCACTTAGATGGGGAACGGCATCCTATTAAATTGTCTGAACGTGTGAAAATGGTAGGAGATCATCCTGTACAACGGAATCTGTACTCTGCATTTATCTTAGAGCATGTAACTGAAGATGGTGAGAATGTAGATTTAAAGAATTGTAGTAAAGACTTTAATCGTTTCTTACGTAACCAAGAACACACCATGGATAATTTAACAAATGTAACGCCATCTATGGGAGTTAAACGTTTTAAATCTATTAAAAGCAAAAAATAAAAGGACTAATATTGTCCTTTTTTATTATAATGAAATAAAAAAATCATAGAGTGAATTGCAAGTAAAAAATAAAGAAAAGGCTTTTTATAACCTAATAAACTTAGACATAAAAGTTGCAATATGTTATAATTATATTGTAGAAAAAAGAAAATGAGGTTCTGATTTGATGGCAAAAAAACAAGAAATTTTTGAAGATGAAGAAATCAATATTTTTGACAAGAAAGTTAAAGAAAAAGAAGACTCTTCGTCTAATAAAACGCCAGCATATGGGATGGATGAACGTGAGACTATTTTCCTTTATAGTGAAATTGACAATGCTTGGACTATCTCCACTAACGTTCGTAAGCACATCACCAAACTTATGAAGCGTCCAGAAGTTTATAAAGTTATTCGTGAAGAAAAAGACGAAGAAACAGGTCGAACTATTTCTATTGAAGTGCTAGTTGATGATCTAGCGAATGTGACATTATCTCCATTCCCGCGTCCAAAAATTAAACGTGAAATGACAGATGAAGAGCGAGAAGCCGCAAGAGAACGGATGAGAAATATGGCGGCAAAACGTAGAGCTGAAAAGAATAAAAAATAAAGAGAAAAATATGGGACTATACATTACTGCATGGTTAGAAGGAAGAGATAAAAAAGGAAAGTGGTTCTTAGCAAATCCTCGATTTGTTGATTTAGATAATCCAGAGAGAGTGAATCTTCCTCAAGCTTTAGATCTAAGAATGAATAAGAATTATCTTTTGTATGCTGCTTTAGGCGATGTTCGAAATTACGATTCAATTCCTTATATCCAAAGATTACGAGGACTTCCAGGTGATGCTACAGCTATTGTCAAGGAAGAGGCTGATATTGCCTATGATAGCGTCGGAAAAGGATATGTGACAGCAAAAGAGTTAGATAATTATTACAATACCTACATCAACGATGAAAATGATGCAGTTCGGGCAGCTGCAGGATTTGTTAGAGAAGTATATTTGACTTTGCTACACATTTGTTTTGGTGTTCGTAATGATCAAGAAGAGTTTCTAGATATTGATGATACTCGTCTAATTTTTTGGTTTGAGTAAAGAAAGAGTGAGAGAACAAAATGAATTTTGAAACATTTGTAAGCGAAATAAAAAAATCTTTAATTAAAAGTGATGATTACTACTTGTGTGAGATTGAAGAAATAGATAATCTACAACCATACGGAAAAGCCTATTTCTTCTTTGAAGATGAAATTGGCGATACCCCAAAAGAGTATATGTTGTTAGATAAGCATGATGAATTGGAAATTTTGTACGACTATTTGTTAAAATCTTATACAAAAAATGATAGTGATTGTAGAGGTGTTCGTTTAAATGATTGGAATGTTGATGGGACGAAGATTGCTGTTGTTTTCGATATTTTTATATCAAATGCGCTTGTGTTAGAAAAACGTTCGCAAGAAAGATTAAATAAAACACGTGCTGGTTTAGCTAATTTGTTACAATTGATTTCTGCTGACGATGAAAGTATTTTGTCTAATGGTGCATATCAGGTTATGGATTTGGAATTTAATTGTCTTTTTGAAAGTTGTTATATTTGTCTAGAGCAAAAGCATAGTTAATTAATTGCTAAAAATAATAAAAAAGGAAGTGAACAAATATGAGTAAATATCCAGATTGGCTAAAAGATAGATTTGACGACAATATTCCAGATTGGGCAGAAGAACGTTGGGGCAACGATGAAGACAAGGATAAAAAATGAAATAAAAGCGGTGAATCTTTACTTTTATTTTCGTCAAAAAATGGCATACTATATGTATGGATAAAATTGATAAGATAGAGCACAAAGGAGGGTGCTCTTTTTTTATTCATGAATTAATAAAAAAATCGCTACCCTTGTAGCAGGAGGAAACATAATGAAAAAATTAATCGCACATAATCCATTCGATCTCATTCGAAATATTGAAGTTGTAGAATTAGAGTTAGATACCTACTCTGTAAATAAAATTAAAGAACTGTTTAATTCTTACCATTCCTCTTCTGGTTCTAACAAGCCATTTTATCATTTAAAAGTGGCCACGCCAGATGCCATTCGCAAGCGCTTATCAGAAGAAAAAGTACAAGAAATTGTTAAATCTCTTTCTATTGGAAATAGCGTTTTAGAATGGGATTTAATTGGTTTGTCTGATTTTGATAAGAAAAAGTTATACAAAATTAATAGACTTGCTTCAATGCGTGAAGAATTTTTCAAAACGCATGAAGTTTGTGAACTCTTAAAAAACGATAAAGGAAAAGGCTCTTTGTTTAAAAAAGATGTAAGTATTTCTTTTATGCAGCAACGATTAGACAGCTTACTTTTTAGAGAAGTTGCAAAATTGGAACGTTACTCATGGTATATTCGTGAAGATGATGGGGATAATCCTACCCTTGATGTAGCATTTCAACGTGATTTCGTCTGGTCGTTAAAACAAAAGCAAGCTTTAATCATCTCTATTTTAAACAACCGCCCTATAGGAACTTTCTTTTTTAATGAAAGCGACTCAAGCGGGGAGATCGACGATGTGCTTTACGATGGGAAACAACGTTTTAGTGCAATCAAAGAGTTCTTACAAGGAGAATTCCCTATTATTGTAAATGGCGAGGAATACCATTGGTATGAATTACCATATGTTGATTATCGAAGCTTTTTATCATACTCTGTGAGTGTTGCAGTTAGCACTTTTGAGACAATGGAAGATTTGATTGAATATTACATTGTTTTAAATACAGGTGGACGCACTCATACAGAAGGTGACATTGAAAAAGCAAAATCTTTATTAAGCAAACAAAAATAAATTATTTAGGATGCTATTTCGAGGTGATTTGCCTTGGGGTGGCTACCCTATTCAGGAGGAAAAATAAATGTTTATCAAATTAATTGCAAACGTTAACGGTAGTACTGTTGAAAAGACTTTTGATAGTGTTAAATCTCTGAAGGAAAATTATCTTTCAATGACCATGGCTCATAAAATTGAGACAGTTATTTTAATGAATGGTTCTGTTCAAGAACAATATAACCGAGCACTTGCTGTCTTAGTTGGACATGAAGAAGAAGATAAACTAATTGGTTTAGCTTATCTATGTGAGACATTCTCAAGCTTAGAAGAATTATATAATTCATTAGGTGATACCAGTGGTTTACATTGTGAAGAATACGTTCGAAACAATGATGAAAACTTGGAAAATATGCTATCTGGCAAGTCAGTCGCAGATATCATTAAAACAGCTCTAATGGGAGACTACCGTTGGTCTGATGATTTCGTTCGTTTAGATGGTTATGCTAACTTAGAATCAACTAACTATTTGCCTTATGAGGTGGATTTTAGTGATATGTATGACCGTTATTTTGAAGAAAACGAAATTGATGACGTGGAGTGGTCTGCAATGGTTAGAGTCACTAAAGATGGTGAATTTTTAGAAGCTAAACAATTTGAAGTTTATGCTCTTTTTTATAACAACGCATATGAACTAGCAAAAGAAGAAGCTTTAGAATATATTGAAGATAAAATTGGCGAAAATGTCGATTTTACTATTGAAATGGAATTGAAAGGTAAATAAAAAAGCCTTGAAAGAGGTTTAGGAGGAAACATAAATGCTTACAATATATAACTTAGTAACAGAATCTAACTACAAAGACGTGATTAATAAAATGGCTGAAAAAGGCTATCCAATGATTAACGGAGGATTACCCACAAAATTTCCTAAAGGAAATGGTGATGTCTTCCTTAGATCAGGATTCAACAACTATAATCAACAATTCGAAAGTGTGTTTACAACACGCGCTATCGAAAAACAAAATGAAATTAAATTACCTTCAGGGGATAAGAAATTTCAAACTTTTGTAGTAGATAAAATGCCTGCTTCATCATTAATGGGGGCAAATTTCGCTTCTGACCAAAAGGGTTTGTGGTCTGTTGAAAAAGAAGTTGTGCCAAACGAAGAATCTAAAAAGCTCTCTCCTCAACATTACGAAGAGGAGTTGATGATTAATAGTGAAGGGGCGACTGCTTTTGAAGCTCTAAAAGAAGGATTATCTCATATTATGGGAGATCTCTCTAAGGAAGATTTAGAAGAACTACCTTTTCTTGCTAACAAACTTGAACGAGATCATGTGGTTACACATACTTTTGATCAGGAATGGGGAACGACTATTACAACTGTTCGTAAGACTAATCTTTTTCGTTTGATTAATGAATATAATGATTGGTTTAGACCTTTTGTAGTAGATTACAAGTCGCAAGGCAAACTAAAAGAAGTGTTCTTTGATTTTTCTTATAACTATCCTGAAATGGTTGAAGGCTTATGCCAGTCATTATCTGCCAGTGTAAAAGAAGTAGAAAAAATGACTGTGTACCTTCCATACTGCACTCTTGATGGAGTAAAAACTGGAGAAATGTTGTCAACATATCCAAGTTTACAAAAAGCTTATGATCATGCTTTGTATTTGGATAAGGTTTTGGGAAAAGGAGCTGCTTAAAATGAAAAATGTATTTTACGAGCTTCTTTCTCAAACCGAAGGACACATTGAATACTTCAAAGAATTACATCATATTAGAAAATATTTAGAAGAAAGTCTTCAGGATGTTTTTGATGAATTTTGCCCTTGTCAACGAAGTGACAATTATAGAATTGTTCAATTAAAATTGACAAGAGATTTATTGAAGGATAATAAGAACGGAACCGATTTTGCGGTCCAAAAATTGATTCGGGGTTATTATGCACCATTACAAGTTAAGCGAATTAGTTTTTGGCACCCTGGACAAGTATAAAAGCCTCAAAATGAGAGGTAAGGAGGAAACATAAAATGCGACTTTATTTAGAAGCAACAGCAAAAAGTAGTTTAGGTTATACACCTAATTGGATTAAATGTGAATATGTAAATCCAGATACAAAACAAAAAGAAGAATTGACTATGGACATTTGCGGAGAGGTTGAATATTCTCCTAACAATCTAAATGTGCGAGTAAAAGGTGAACTTACTCCCTGGAACTTTTGCAACCTAGAAACAGGAGAAGAAAAAGACTTAGACGGAATAGATAATTCGGATGAATATCTATTGTTGTTCAATCAAATCTTTTCATCTAGCAAAAATATTACAATTGGATTGTATCCAGTTGATGAAGAAAATGGTTTCTTTACAGAGAATGATTCTGATGAATTTTCAAACAGCCAAGGATCTTACGATTTTGTGGAGGATGAAAACATTCGTTCAATTGAGTTTACATTTGATTGTGAGATTTGCTATTGATAAAATAAAATAATTAAAATCAAATAAATAGAAGAAGAGAGTTTTTGACTCTCTTTTTTTATTGTGCAAACTCATTCTACAGTTCTTTCTTAACTTATTATCCTTATTCATAATCAAAAAAAGAGAGCAAAGTAGAACTCTCTTTTTATTTTATCGGAATTTTATTTAAAAACGTTATAACGAAGTTTCTATGTTCTTCTTTATCAACCCCGTTATTATATGCTGTCTGCATTTGGGCCAGGTGGTAGCCAACCAACTTTTGGTCCTTTACCACAGCTCTGACCTCTAATGTATAATGCACACCCTCTAAATCTACGGTTAAGATAACGCAGAAACCTCCTTTGACACTTTCAATATAAGTTCCTACACAATGATGCATTCTATCGCCTTCTTGCAATAATTGGATAGGTTTAGAGAGGTACTTAAAGGGGTTATCTCTTTTTCTTATGATTTTTAATAATGGGGCATATTTTTTATGGATTTCAAATGGAGCACTGGAAAATTCATTTTTGTATTCTTTATTTCTGATAGAAACAAAAAGTTTATTATGTTTTTCTTCTAGCTTTCTCATTGAAGAAAAATCAATTTTGAGCTTTCTTCTCCTAATCCTGCACATTCGAATGTAATCACTAGCTGTGATATAAGCATCAGTATTTCTGATCTGAAATCTATCACTAGGATGGTTCATTATCTTCTCGAACTCCCCGATAGTATCTAAAACAAACGCAACAATAAAGAAATTACGATATTCTAAAAAAGAATATGGAAGCTCTTTTGGAGGTTGAATTTTTCGTCCCTTTTCACGGAACCATTTTACAAAATTAACAAAAGTCTTATCATCGAATTCAGTTACCGCCTTAATTAAAGTATAAGCTTCTGTAAAGGTGAATTTATTTACGTTGACAATATTTTCTAGTTTCTTTGCATTTTTTAAATGTTTTTGCAGAATGTCTTTCTTTGATAAACCGTCTCGTTGAGCTCTTAATAAATCTCCGTAGGTGATAGTAGTAGGGAGGTTGATCCCTTTATCTCTTTCAAAATCATCAGCTATAAAGAAAAGAGGCATTCCCTTAAAAACAGTCTCTCTTAATCCTGAACAGCCAATTCCTCCAAACCCTAACCTTACCTCTTTGTAGTAATTCTTTATTCCGCTTTTCTTGTAAACTAAGTCTAAACTATTGAAGTGGAGTAGTTGAGTGTTTGTTTTCTTTACAGGCAAATGCCATTCACTTGTTTTTTTATCACACCAAAAAGTTCTAACTTCATAATTTTCCAACACTAGATATTTAGAGAAAACTCTGATCAGCAAAAAACCGAGTGGAGCAACTTTGTCATCTTCTAGTTTTACCACGTTAGTAAATTTCTCAATCAATTTTAATTCACTCTTAATACTTTTCTGCTTATCAATGAATTCATCAAAGTCTAGAAAATGTTGTTCATCATATGCAAAAAGGTATCGTTCTTCTGCTATAGTTAAGCCCCCTAACGGAGATAACCTTTCAGAAAACTCAGTTTCTTTAAATCTACTATCTCTAAATAACTCTCCCTGTTTAGATTCGAGAAATTCTTCAAAAAATAAGTTATCAATTTTAATAAGTTTATTTTTGTTTTTTGTTGCTTCCATAAATCTCATTATATCAATGTTTCTGCGTATAGTAAAGTAGAAAAATGCAGTTTTCTTATATTACAAAATCAAATACATAAAGTGTATTTAGCCGTTTTTTAACAAAAAAAGAAAGAGAGAATTCTCTTTCTTGGTTAGTATAAAACAACATACGGGATTGTAGTTTCATGTGTGTCTGGCACGAAAAGAAAATCCCCTGTGTCGAAGCTTTTTAGGGCCTTTTCTTCTTCAGGAATAGGAGTAAAAAAGGTTACAGTTTTCACATCAAAACGCCTTTCTAGTTCCAGAGTGTCGTTAGATGGCTCTAAGAAGCCTTTTTGGAACAACTCCCCCTCGTCTTCTAAACTGTAGATAAAAGAGTTGTTTTCTAAATTTTCTTTGTCGCTAAGAATAAATTTGATAGAATCTTTAAATCCTGCAGTTTCAACAAATTCTTGGATCTGCCTAAAAGAATCTTCAGAGCAAGAAAAGTCAATAGGTAAGAAAAATGAGTTTTTCGTTTGGTTTTGCGCGTGAACTTTTGAATAGATAGAAAGAAGAAGTGTGTCTAACAAATAAGTTTGCTTATCAAACTCAGTTGCACGAGAGTAGTGGTATTCGTCTTCTATTCGCGTGACTTGCGCGTGATTTTGGACGCTTAACTCTATTAATGTTGTTCCGTTTTCTACGATACAGTAATTAGTAACTTCTAATTGAAGTTTGGAATTTTCAAATGTGTTCTTTGACATTTTTGTTACCTCTTGTTCTAAGTTTTTATTTTTTTAAGATTGGGGTATGTTCATTTTGCTAGCTGCCTTTATTTTTAAATTTATAAAGCTTTCGAAAAGCTGTTCTAAAGCTAGTTTTTGTTTACTCGGATAGGAAAATTGCACTTTTCTTATATATACATACAGTCCATAAAATGAATTTCACTATTTTTATTTGAATTAGTTTTTCTAAGAATAATGCTATCTACATCATCACTGTTGTTCAATTTTGTAAATAGGGATACCTGGTGTTATTTTTTAGTGTGTGCTGTTTATGGTGATAGTGCTTGCTAACATTGCATTTGTAGTAGCTAACATTTCATCTTCGCCATTTGATGAACCGCCATCGTGGTCGTCATCGTCATTTATGAATATCGATAATAAAATTTTAAGAATTATTAAGATAATGAATATAGTGTATAAGGCCTTGATGGCGACATCATACTGATTTGCATAACCTTCATCACTAATAAAATAAATTGTTGAACGTAACCGCTCATCTACCTTGAGAATAGCTTTGTCGTAATCATTACCATACATATAAGGTCCGACAATGTTTGCCAAATTTGGATGGTCATCCACTAGTTTTTTCTCAAGGCTTGGTGAAGCTTGTATATAAGATGTTTCAGAATAATAATGAAATCGGTTATCATTTAAAGGTTTCATGAGTACATAGAAAACATCATGTCTTTGATCCAATTCTAAAGACTGAGCCTTGGTTGACAAGGGCTCATTTGTTTCGTTGTAAAATAGATATTGGATTTTGATTTTATTTTTAGCGTTAGCCCGCTCAATGTATTTACGGGTTTCTTGACTGATGTGCTGACCTTCATCAATAATTGATGGAATAGTCGGCTGTGGCCAAAACCAATATACAAGAAAACCGACTATTAAAATGGGAATAATAAATAAGAGTTTCTTTTTCATCTTATCACCTTCAATTCCAGCCTTGCAAATTAAGAAACGTTTCAATGTAGTTCATAATATCCCCCTTGCCTGCTCATTACTCATATCTAATAAAGAAAGATTCAAAAATAGTTCTTTAATATAATTCATTGAGTAGCCTCCTTTTTCTATTTTAAATATATATTCTATTATATATCATTTCTCTTGTTAAAGATATTTTTTTATAATAAAATTTCTATTTCATTCATTGTCTATTACATAATGTTATGTTATAATTGAACTAAAAGAATAGAAGGAGTAAGTTTGATGGGAGTTGACATTCACATGTGGATTGAAGGTAAGGATATTGAAGGGAATTGGTTTCTTGCAAACCCTAGATATGTTGATTACAAGAATCCTGAAAAAGTAAGAGATGTAAAAGAGTTTACGATAAGAAGGGACTATGCTCTTTTTTCAGCTTTAGCAAATATTGAAAATGTCAGCTCTATTCCCTATATTCAAGAAAATAGTGGTTTGCCTGAAGATGTTTCAGATATTCTAAAAGAAAAAATTGCCCAATGCGACTCGGATCAATTTGGTTTTGGAAATATTTCTTACAATGAACTAGAAGAGTATCTATTCACAAATATGCACAGCAATCACTTAGCAACAATTGCAGCCGTCGCCTCAATACAAAACCTCTATCGAAGAATTAACGAATTGTGTTTTGAAATCATTGATGATGATTATAATTCTTTAGATAAAAATACTGTTCGTTTAGTTTTTTGGTTTGATTGAAAAGGAGAAAAAGGATTGTGAGGTTTGAAGAAGTAAAAACCTATACCACATTTTTATAAGATGTCAATAATAAACAGTAAGTAAAAGCATTTAGAAGGAAGGCGAGTAAAACATGAATCAGAGAATTTATGGTGATGACCTAACGAACAACGAACACCCTTTTACTAAAGGAATGAAAGAATTGGTGAAAAATCTTAATGCGGTAGATGATATTGCCAACAAAAAACAAAAGCCTAAAACAACTCTTGTTAAGCAATGTATATCACAGCTTAAACAAAAGAATTGTAAATAAAGATAAATATTTTTTTACAAAACGCTTATACGAAAAAATGTCTAAAAAAGCACATAATATTTAAACTCTTAAAGAAGTTTATGTTGTTTTAAAAGAAAGAGTTTTTAACAAAAAAAGAGGTGCAAAAACAAGAGATACAAATTTTAATCAAAAACACCATTCTTTAGTGGTGTTTTTCAATTACTATGTATTTCGCATAATTATAGTTATGCGAAATTAGAATTGACTTTTTACTACTGCTATGGTAAAATAGAGATAATGTTAAGAACACATAAATTTTATAAAAAAGGAGCTTAAAATGACAAGTTCATCATTCACAGTTAGCTGGCGTGATATAGCTAAAAAACTAAATCCCCTGTACGAAGATAAAGGCTACGCTCCACCGTCTGACGTTCAAATGCAAAACGCGGTCTTAAAGGCAGCAAGCGTCTTAAAACCTAAAAAAGAAAAACGCTCTAATCGTTTTTATTACGAATCTTCTTTTTTGGATGATGCTGTTGAGTACATTTTAAAGAATCCAAGTTTTAAACTACATAAAAGCGAAAAATATGAAGCGAGAAATTTTACAAAAAGATTAACTACTGAATACCTAAACGCTTTTGATTTGTTAGTAACCTCTTCTTCTGCTCTTAACCTTCAACAAGAAGAAAATGTTGAATTTGGAAAAACTGGATGGTTTGATTTATATTCTCTTTTTAATTTTCTGGCATTTGATGATGTAAAGTTTTTTGAAGAATATCAACGTGATTCAACACTGAGACGCTCTCTATCAAAAAATATTGATTACTCCACAAAATACTTAACTATAATGGAACTCTTTGCTCTTTTTTCATATAAGGTACTGAAAGATTTTGATCACATAATAATTAGCGACACTGATGAAAGTGAATCTAAAGAGCCACTTATCTTTTATAATATATTAGATTTCAATAAAATTTCACAAAGGGTTGCAAAATACCTGTACCTGTTTATCAAACATTGTGATGACGTTTTTCACCTAGAGGAAGCTTTTTTTGCCCATGTAGATGACCGAGAGGTGTTGTTTTCTCTTTACGAAGAAAGTATCTTAGATTTCGTATCCAATCACAAAGAAAGCTCTATTCAAAACGGCAAAGATAGCAAGAAAGTTTCTTATTTCAAGGGCGATAGGTACTTTTGGAAACAGCATTTGTAAAAAATAAATAGAAAAGGTTATTAAGATGAATACAAGCAAAACACTAAAACAACAATTAAAAAAACACCAAGATGACGAAGCGCGCAAAGCTAAGATTAAAAATCTTGAAGAGAGACTGAATACTCTATTAAGTAATGAAAAGCTCAAAGATTGCATCAAAAAGTCCCTATCTTTAGGCTTTTCGGCTTGCTATGATAATAATGATAATAAAGAACTTTTTGCACTATTAAGTCCTTGTAAAAGCTCCGAAGTAATGGCTTTTAATGATGTTTATGAATTTAGTATCTTTTGTACTAAAGAACAAGCTGAAAAAGAGAAAAAACTATACAAACTTCATGCTTTCATTTCTACTCAATCTGACACTTTAAACGTTAAAGTTTTAACTTTTTCAGAGGATGATATTAGCGAATCTGATGTTTTAAATTGTTTAATTGAATTAGTTGGTTATGAATTTTATGAAAATTCCGCTACTCTTGTCGAGTTATTAGAACGAGAAAAAACTAACAAAGAGGCGGAGAAAACATTTGTTAGCAAACTGTCTGAACTTATCAATACCAAAGAAATCAAAGAGGTATTGGTTAAAGCGCTGGAATCTGAAAGTTCTTTTACAGCCTCTTTATTACTGGATGGATATAATATTGTTCTAACAAAAAGCACACTTGCGGATGGAATGTTTCATTTTTACATTGCTGAATTAGGAGACAATGATGTAAAGCAAGGAATATTATCAGTTTCCGCAGCGACAATATCTGTCGAATTTAGATTGGTTGAAAATAAAAAACAAGAAAATACAGGAAGTGACGCACTTTGTAAGTTTGAACTAAAAGATAATTCAATTGAATTATATCGCTACGTTCCAGAAAAAATAAACTGCAATAAAGCTTTAGAATATTTCAAAAAAGTAATTGGAGTTAATATCTAAATAAAAAATCACCTCTAAGAAAGGAAAAATATGGATCATTTAATTATTAGATTAATCTTGTTAGCTATTTGGCTGTTATTGACCTTTAATACCGCTTCAAAAAATCTTAAAAAATTGAGCTTTATCAGAGGAAAATCAACTTATTCATTTGGGTATAGGAATATTGTCGTCACATTTGTTTATGGAATCTATGCTTTATCAAATGCCTTCTTTCCATCTCTCATCATAGGCTTTTTATCCCCAGATTTAACAACTCCTCTATTTCTTTTATACATGTTCTCTTTATTATTAATGTTCTTTGTAGTTATGTCATTTGAATTAAATTTTTCAAAAAAAGCTCAAAGAAATTACATCTTAGAATATCCAAACGAACGTGTAGTTTCGCTATTTGCTTTAAAAACTATCACTGAAGAAATTGAAGAGCTTGAAAAATCCAAAGGGGAAACTACTCCTTCTAATATTCTTAACTTACTTCCTCATCCAACTCACAAGATGGCTGTTTTACTTTTTGCTCAAAGTAAACATTACTTTAAATTGTTTTACATCCATACAGAGAATCCAGGTGAATATAAAGAGGTTGAAAAGTGTCGAAAGAAATTGTCTAGTATTATGGATAACATCGACATAAAGAGCTATAATTCTGAACATAAATTTATTTATGTAAATAATGAAAAAGAGGATGTTGATAAACTTGGGCTTTATATTATTCCTTTTGAAGAATGGCAAAGGATTGCGAATAAACCAATCATTTCAGAAAATATTTGGAAAAAAGAAGATATTGTTGATTTATTACAAAAATAGAATAATTAAGGAGATTATTAAATGCCATTAACTTTATATGGCATAAACAGTAAAAACGAATTAACAGTTGTAAAGGAATATCAAAACTCATTTTCAGCTTGTTATCATGCATGGGATTATTTTGAAAAGAAATACTTCAACAAAAATGTAGGTTTGAAAGCATTTGGGATATTTGAAAAGAATATGTAAAATAAAAAAAGGAGAATTTATGTACGAATTGATATTCATTCATGGACAAACATTAAAAAATAGGGGCAAACATTCTCTAATTGCTACAGGAGAAGATTATGATCAATTGTTTCAGATAATGAAAGATGACTTAAAAAGGAAAGGAATTGTCTCCCCTTATTTTCGCATCATCACTAAGGAAAATCAAACAGTTATTGATTATGGTTCTTACACCAGCAAATATATTATCAAGAAAAATCGTTGGTTATAAATATTTTGATTGACAAAAGATAGGCAAACAATAATTGTAAATTTCGTTATTGACTATTATTTATGGGAATATGAAAAATCACTTGCCAAGATACATTAGCAAGTAGTCGCCATAAAAAATACATGATAAAGGAGGGTTAAATGGCTTTAGAATATCGAAGAGAAACGCAAAGAAAGAATGATAAATTAATTAGCAACCTTTTAGAAAATTTACCTAGTGAAGTTGCTTCTTTTGTACGTGTAAATGAAGTTACAAAATCAGATAACACTCTACTATCCTATGTTAGAGATCTTAGTCAATTTTTAACTTACGTAAAAGATAACACTTCTTTATTAACTGATATAGAGGTAAGTAATATTGACCTTCATTTTTGGACAACTTTAGATACCTCCCAGATTAAAGAATATGAGAGGTACTTAAGTAAAGTTGATAACTTAACGAATGCTTCTATAAAACGTCGTTTATCATCTCTAGCAACGTTTTATAAACATTTAAATGCTTTTAGTGGTATTGAACACAACCCTCTTAGGGATTATGCGTACCCCAAAGCAGAAACTAAAGAAATTGTATATCTGACTTCTGAACAAACGATTAAATTACTAGAAGGTGTTTTAAGTAATAGCAAAAAACTACAAAAAACAAAAACAGGAAAATTTGATCGTGAAGGCGATCCTGTGTATGAATATGAGCCTGTAGATCTTACTCCTGAAGAAGCTTTACTAAGAGAAAAAAATGTATTACGAGATTATGCTATTATCACTTTATTTCTAGGTACAGGCCTTCGCATCTCCGAATTGGTTGGAATTGATATAACGGATATTGACTTTGAAAACAAATGTATCAATGTGGTCCGAAAAGGAAAGCAGATGACGATAGAAAAGGTTTATTTTGGTCAAGAAGTCTATGACGTTCTTAACTTGTATCTAAAAGGGGTTGATGTCCCAGATAAGCTCCTCAAAGAACTGCCTAACGATGTCATTCAGTTTTGTTATAACAACGCCTACAAGAAAAATGTTGTTGATTTGGTTGCTGCTACATTCGGCTTGGCTGATGAAAAATCTAAGCTTAACGTTGAACAACTTTGCTACGCTTTAAGAAATGCTGGAAGGGCAAACTTCAACCCAGATCGTGGAGAAGATGCTTTGTTTATATCAAATAGAGGGGCTAGGATTTCTACAAGATCAGTAGAATTAATCATCAAAGAGAAAGTTTTAACCTACTTACCTGATATTAAAAATAAAGATTATATCACACCTCACAAATTGAGGTCAACCGCAGCAACAAGACTTTTATCGCAAACAGATGACATCCTTCTTGTATCTAAACAATTAGGGCACGCCTCTCCTGCGGTCACAGCAAAGCACTATGCTAAATTACAGGAGGAAAAAGAAAAATATCGCCTTGCAAGTCTGGACATCATGAATTGGTGAAATAATAAAAAATAGAAAACTAATTATGCAATAAGATAAATTCCACTGAAACTAATTTTCTTTAATATACAACAAACGAACATAGTAATAGCTTATCTTAATTAAGAATGTTTGCTTTTTTAGAAAAAATGTACTATACTATTTTTAGTAGTTAAGAAGCAAAATTTCATGTATAGCAACCCTTCAGTTAAGTTTCAGACTTCTTCTCTACCATATTTTTAAGAGCAAACTTTTGCAGGCTCCTTGCATCGTTGCTCAAAAAACCTCCAAGCAAATGCTCTCATGCGTTTGCTTTTTTATTTTATTGCAAATTATTTACATAATTTAATTTATGTTTACTTAACAACTAGAAGCACATTTCGTTAAACTATTAACAATTTACCCTCTATATTGTATATCTTTTGGTATAGCAGAAATATTTTTACATTCACCTTCTTTTTTTATTTTTTCTCGCCATGGTAAATAAAGAAATTAAGGATGCGATAAAAACAGACCCAAAAATCACAATCATCACTTCATTGTTTTTTAAATTTAACGAAGAAAAAACTAATCCCGAAAAAGAAAAAGTAACTAGAAAAGTCACAACTAATATAGCAATTGCTACTCCTTTAGTAACCCCTTTATCTTCTTTGTTTTTGCTATTATCCATTTGCATATCCTCTTTTGATATATATTTTATGAAAAATTATATCATTAATGAAACTAGAGGTCAAAGAAACAACTTTCTACTACAGGCTCTACTACAAGTGTAGCGCTTATGCTTGCAGACATATCTGTAATAGGACTTATGACTAATATGGTTCTGAAAAAAAGGAAAACTAGTCTTTAAACAGCAAAAAAGAAAAGAAGGTTTTTATCCTTCTTTTTTTGATTCTAATTATAAAAACAAAATCATAGTTTCAAGGCCCACACACATAGAAACTAAAGCCACTAAAAAATAAGTTAATGCCTTGTCAAAATTCTTTTCTTTTACTCTTTTGCTCGATAAATAGACAAACAAAACAACAAAAAATATGATGAATGAAAATGCTAAAGAAAGAGTGTTTTCTTTAATCCACATTGAATAATTCATCTTCTTCAACACTTTCTTTTATTTTAAGATTCAAAAAACCATAAGTATCCATGCCCAGTAGTTTTGCGTATTTTTTTACAATTTCTTTATCCATTTTACTATATGAGTCTTTTTGGAGAATAATAGCATCTTGTTCAATTCCAATTTTATACTCAAATGGTAACGAGGTCCTTTGTTTCATTATTTCAGCAGCATTATATAATGTATAAGAAGAACCTTCTGTCAAATCATTAGAAAATTCATCGATAAATTTATTCAGATGAAGTTTCCTATCTTTATCAACATAGAATCCAAGACCTTTAATAACAGAAACTACATTTGTTTGCCCATTCGTTGTTTCTTCTGAAGTAGAATGGATTAATGCACAAAAAGGATACTCTGTTTTTGAATCTACAGATAAACCAGACTCGTTAATGCTCATCTTATCAAATAGAATGTCTAATATAACAACACTTTCGTCTTTTAATTTTGAGAATACTAAAGCAAATAAGAATTGAATATCTACCTCTTCAAATTTAAAGTCAATTTTAATTAAAGAACTTTCTTTTTTTTCCGCATGGATTACTTCTTCAATCGAATACTTATTTTTTGCATTTACAGCGCTAAACAACATTAATTCTTCAACAAAGCCTTCTAAACTAGAATACAATCTTTCTTTTTTTAGTATTAGTTCAGACGAAATTTTTAGATCTTTATAAATTTCAGTAGCTAATTCTATCGGGCTTTTAGGAAGCTCAGGTTCTTCTAGTTCGAATAAAGACAATAATTCCTCTTTGCTTGTGTTTGGAAGGGCTTGAGAAAATGCAATCAACGTCTTCTCATTTGGAATCAATTTATAACCCTTTTTCATAAGTCTACTTAAATGTTCTGGAGCAATTCCCACTTCTAGCGCAAAAGCTCTTCTTGTTCGATCTCCTATACCCTCATTAATAATTTCTTGCAACAAAGCTACTTTTTCTTCATTTGTTTTCATTTTTTACTATCCTTTTGACTTTTGAAACTTGATAATATCAATTATATCATTTTGAAAAAATTATTTCTAATAAAAAAAGAGCTATTAAAAGCTCTTTTTTGCTGGTTTATATTAATTGTTTTTTTCGGTTAATTTTAAATACAGTCCCTTCGCAAAATTGTCTACTTTTGCTTTGTTTTTAACATATCCAAAGCTCAATCCTGACACAACAATAGCAAAGATAACTAAATTAACAAGTAGCGCTGGCAAGCTAAAGATAGAAGCCCCTTCGCTATTGAATAAGTGATAAGCTCCATCAACTTTTTTCAATCCGTTATAAATAGTGCCATCTTCTTTAAAATAGTATTTTTTCCCGTCTACACTTAACCAACCAGTTGCCATTTCAAACGTGTTTTTTTTATAAAAGCGACGTTCTTTACCCTTACCTTGCCAACCGCTTAAAGCTTTCCCTTCACTGTCAAAGAAATAAAAGCTTTTTCCAATTTTTGTTTTTCCCTTGTATACAGTTCCGTCTTCTTTATAATAATATTTATCTCCATCAACGTCAACCCAACCTAATTTCAACTGGCCTCTTTTAGTAAAGAAATAAATTTTGCCATTAATTTCTTTTTTTCCAACTACAGCTTCTCCATTTTTTGTATCAAAATAGAATTTTCCATCATCTGTTTTAACCCAGCCAGTTGACATTACTCCATCATCTTTAAAATGGTAATATTTCCCATTGATTTCTTTCAAGCCTCGTACCATCTTGCCTCCATCGCCAAAATAATACTTGTTCTCATTCTCCTCATACCAGCCTACCCTAGCGGATCCATCTTCGTTAAACCAATATAAGTCATTTTTAATAGCTACAATACCTTTTGCTATGCTGCCATCTTCAGTAAAGTAATAATCAGTAGTTCCTAATGTCCACCAACCTATTAAGACATAGCCCTCGTTGTCAATGTAGTATTTTTTACCGTTTAGCTCTTGCCACTTATCTTTCATTTGGTGGCCATTATTATCAAATAACATCAGGTGTTCTTTATCTACCTTTGCAGTTCCACCTTTTGCCATAATACCAACTTCATTGAAAAATGATGTATAACCTTCAAACTCATGAAGCCCTTTAACATAATGCCCATCTTTGTCGAAGAAATAAGTAGCGCCATCAATATCCTTTAAAGTGCTTTTTACAACATTCCCATTTTCATCATAATAAACCCTTTCCCCAGCTTTATCTCTGCCCCATGTATTTTGACCGCTTTCAGTATAATCTTTTGAATTGGTTTCTTTCGCTCTTAATTCGGCATCACTGGGCATTCCAATACTCTTTAAGATGAAATCAAAAAGGCGTTGATTTGTTGCTCCGTCATAATAATAACCATTTGACAAAGTTGTGAAGGAAGGAATAAGCATTCCATAACTATCAATATAACCGATCTTATCATTCAAAGAAGCTTTAATTTTTTCATTCCATTGAACAATTTTATTATTGATTTTTACTCCATACTTAGTTTCGTCTACAGGGTCAATACTTTTCACATACAGTTTATATTTTTTTCCATGGTCCTTAGCAAACTTATTAAAATATTCTGTATAGTTGCTAACCTTGCTAAGACTAGACACTTCACTAAGCCCTACAGAAAAAATAATTGCATCTCCTTGTTTTGCTACTTTTAAAAGTTCTTTTTCATGTCCTTTAACCCAAGTAAGCCCTTTTCTTTTCTCATATAAATAGGAAAAACGCTGACTATCTTTGGTGATAGCAGATAGTCCTTCTAAAGTGTCATCTCCAATAAAGACAGCCTTTTGAGGAGAATCCGCAAACACTGAAGAAACATTACTACCAAACAATGGAAGTAATAATAAAAACAGACTCATGTACATAATGATTAGTTGATTCTTTTTTGTTTTATTTTTCACGCCCGTTTCTCCTCTTCATTTTTCACTAACGAAACCAAAATATTGTATTCTTTTTCGTCAAAAACTAAATTAATCACAGTTGGATATTCAAATAGCAACATATTCGTCTGTCCAACCGCATCCAAAATGCGTTCTCGTTCTTGAATCGTTTTATCTTCTAAGATGTGTTTTGGGTATTCTTTTACTCCAATTTTCATTTTTCTAAGATGTTTTAAAACTTTTCTTCGTTCGTCTGTGTCAGCAATCATATAACGCCCCCACATCCAATTTTCTAAGCGAAGATCCTCAGATATCACTAATTGTGAAATAACATCTTCTTCTCGTTCTATTGCAGAATAACAAACCCTACATAAAACAAATTTTTCTTCAGGAGTTAGTTGCTCTACTTCTTCAGAATACAATTTTCTTAGGAGAGATAAAATAATTTTTATTCTTTCTTTATCTGTTCGTATTCTTGAAGAACATAATCTCCTTCTCATTTGCTTTCTTTGCCATTTGCTAAGAAAAGTATCTTTCTTATTCACTTCTTCTGTTAAATAACCAATAAATACAACACATTTTTTTAAAACTTCGTTAACATGATTTGATAAAATCCCCTTTACTTGCGGAGATTTTATGTATTTTGGTAAGCCTTTTACTTCTAACATGTATTACTACTTTCTAAATAGAGTCCTTATTTTTATTATGCCATATATTATGTCAAAAATGCGGTTTTTGTTATTAAAAAAGCCTCACTTTTTTGTGAGAGCTTTCTTTTTTTATTTTTTTGCATATTCTAATAAGCGTGCAGTCCTATCATTTTCAATAACCATCTTGCGATTGTCCTTTGCTACTTCTTTCCATAGTTTCAATAAATCCATTATATTTTCCTCTTTTTGTTTTTCTTATATATAATTATAACATAAAAAACGACAAATGTCAAATAGATTATTGACATAATCAATTTGCTGAAAGAATTTTACTTTTTTTACCTTCTGACTTTTTTTTAGCTTTTAATTCTTTTTCAACTTTTGGGAATAATTCATTAAATTGCTGAAAACGATAATATAGATTGTTAGCATCTTCGCCAAGAGAATCATGGAGCCAATCTAGTGGAGAAGAATATTTATCTTTATAAGCATGATAAAGTTTACCTTTTTTCAGAAATTTTATAGCTTCTGCTCTATTTCCAAAAGCATCATAGAGATCTTCAATTGTAGAGGCAGGAATATTTTCTGTTATAAAATAATGCAAAATTAAATTTAACTTATCGTTTCCTTCTCTTCCATCAAATACACCCTTTGGGAAGTGCTTAATTTCATTTTTCATCATTTGACGATAAAGATTTAAAACACGTTCGTTTGGATTGTATTTTACCTGTGCAGGAAAAGCTTTGTAAATATACCACCAGTAATCAACTTTTGGTTTTAGATCTTTTGGAAATTCAATATGCTTACATACTTGTTCTAGTTTTAGGGCTTTTAACGTCTTCTCATTAAAGTAATAGAAAGCTTCATCAGGAGTCCATCCTAAAATTCCAGTTATCGCATATCTAATGATTGCTAAAGCATCTTTCTCTTTTGAAAGTTTAGCGTCTCTTAACATGTCAATCTCATCAGCAGATCCTTTTTTTATATTAACTTTTTTTTCTACAAAAGATGGTGCTTTTAATTGAAAGTCTTTTTTTCCGATTAAAAAATCTTCATATCTCCTTAATGCTACTTCTTCAGTCATTTCTATCTCACTTTTTTGTTTTTATCTATTGCTATTTTATCTTAAAAAAACATTTTTTTCAATTTTTTTAAAAATCATTTTTTTATTTTTATCAAAAAATGGCATACTATAATTATAAATAATTGATTAGCTAGAGTCACAAGACAATGGCTTGGATTATTTAAATAAAAATATTTAAGTCATTTAAGGAGGAAACATAAAATGACACAATTTCAAAACAATGCAATTATCGCTGGTAACTTGGTTGCTGATGCTCGTGTGGTCAATACGAAGGCCAGCTTGAAGGATGGTTCTCCATTCCAAATTCTTGAAGCTACTTTAGCTATCAATGGAAGTCGAAAGGACGCTCAACCGTCTTTCGTTACTATCCAATTAGTTGGTTATACAGCTAAACGTGTGATCGATGCTGGTAAGCATCTAAAAGGTTCTTCTATTGGTGTTGTTGGGGTACTCGTTGACGACAAGTATACTGATGACTCAGGAAAAGTTCATTCTCGAATTAAAGTTCGGGGAGAAGATGTTATGTTTGGTGACAAGTTCATCTCAAACTTCAACTCAGTTACCTTATATGCTCACGTAGCAGCTAATCCAACTAAAGGTTCAAAAGGTGAAGTTGAATTCTCAAGGATGAGTGTTGGGAACTCTGTTTACAATGCTCAGAAAAAAGAACGTGAAAGTTCATTCTTCCACCTAGTAGCTTTTGGTAGCCGTGGACAATTCATGGCTGATTATTTCCATAAAGGAGATGCTGTCATGATCCAAGGTCGCTTGCACACAAGTAAAACTGAGGGACAAAATCCTGACGGTTCTGCTGTGTCATATTACAATACAAGTATTGTAGTTAGCGATATTACTTTTGCTCAACGTAAGAGTGTCAAAGAAGAAGCGTCTGTATCTGCAGGTACAGATTTGCCAGACGAACCAGAACAAGGTGTTGACTATAGCACTCCTAATTTTGGTGCTGGTGCTTCACAATCAACTTATGCAAGTGTGCCTGGTGTTGATATGGATGAAATCGACTTGGAACTTCCGTTCTAATCTTTTTCAAAAACATAAGAGAAAAAGAAAGGTTACTCATTCGTGAGTAGTCTTTTTTTATTGACAAAATAGCGGTAATGCGATATAATTAAATATGAAATAACGGTATAACGATACAAGCTGTATTAAAATTAAATAGGGGCTATAATGAGTAAATATAAAAATCATTTAAAAAGAGATAATCTAAAAAAAATTAAAGACTGTCATTTGAGAAATTTAAAAGTTTTTTCTACAGATGAAATTAACAGCTGGTTTTTAAAAGCAAAAGAAAATAATTATTTACTTAAAGGAATCGATAAAGTTGTCTCAACATTAAAGAATTTTAAAGAGAAGACTGTATTTATCTTTGGAGATTATGACGCTGATGGCATCACAGGTTCTGCAATTTATGTTCGCGGACTAAAGTTTGCTGGTTTTAAAGATGTGCATTATATGATTCCTAAAAGAATAGAAGGATTCGGATTCAATAAAAGAATGATTGATGATGTCATTGATTATTTAAAATCAATTAATTCTTCACCTGCTGATTGCGCTATTTTAACGGTTGATAATGGTACTGCAGCTGTTTCTGCTGCAGCATACGCTAAAGAAAAAGGCTTTACTCTGTTAATCACAGACCACCACGAACCTTATGAAGAAAATGGGAAAGTTATTTTGCCAGAATCAGATGTAACTATCAACGCAAATGCCATTCCAAATTCTGCAACCTTTAATGGTTGTTGTGGAGCTGGAGTTGCCTTTAAAGTGATGTCTCATTTGCTCGAAAACAAAAACCATATTGCTCTTTTACGTCCACTTGCAATGGTTGGAACTTTCTGTGACGTAATGGATCTGGTAGAAGAAAATTATGTCATTGCTTATTATGGATTAAAAACTTTAAATGAACACTTGGACTATAACATTCCCGCTTTTAAAGCTATGGCTAAAGTGTTAGGAATAGCTCACTGGGATGGAGGTTCAATTGGATTTAAATTCGGGCCTTGTATCAATGCATTGGAACGCTTAGAAGATGGGGCCGCAAAAATTGGAGTCCAGCTATTAACGTCAAATGATTATGATGAATGTCTAGAATTATCTTATTTACTAGTTGAATACAATGAAAGACGTAAAATTGAATCTGAGGAAGGATGGAAGTTAGTTGAAGAAGAAATTCAAAAAATGCCCGAAGGCCCTGGCTACCCTATAGTTTTGTATGTACCAGGAATTAAACCTGGAATTGTTGGTATTTTAGCAGGAAAGCTTCAAGAAAAATATAAAGCTCCAGCAGGTGTATTTAGTGATGGCCTAGAAGGAACTGTAAAAGGCTCTTTCCGCTCCCCTGAAGGGTTTAATATTAAAGAGCATTTAGATATGGTCCAAAGTTATTTTGAACATGTTGGAGGCCACGCAGGAGCTGCAGGCGCAAGTATCCAAAAAGATAAGTTTAATGCAATGGTAAAGGCTTTACAAGAAACCGTTCCGCATATTGAAACTGTTGAAGAGGATACTAACTATTATTACGATATTGAAATTACTAATCAAATGCTTCCCTTAGCTATCGCAGAAAACGAAAAATTTCAACCTTTAGGCAAAGGAAACGAAGATTTGAAATTTAAAGTCACTGGATTCAAACTACTTCCTTACGACGGAAAATATTATAAAGAAATTAGAAAAAATGGAATTCAGTTTAAATCCGAGTTCTCTGGCGCGGTTGGTTTTGATTTAGTTGAGTATGCTAAAAAAATAAACTCTCCTTGTTCCCTAACTCTTTATGGGAATATTGCTAATAACTACTGGGTTAAAAGCAATAATGAAGTTGTTATAACTCCTCAAGTAATTTTTGATGACTTTGAGATTGAAGAATCTACAGTAGTAAAAAGCTCTTTTGCTCAAAGACTAGAAAGCAAGGCTAGTTCAAGAAAATAAAAACATGGTAAAATTCACCATGTTTTTTTTGGAAATAAGCCACTTTTTCGACTTTTTATGGCATACTAATATTATGTAAAAAATAATAAAAGAAAGGCTTAATATGTTAAAAAACAAGAAAAAAATCATCACTCGTAGTCTTTTTGTGGGAATAACCTTAATTTCTTTATCTGGGTGTTCCTTATTTGATAGAAAAACTTCAGTTTCAACTTCTGGCGTAAAAATTGAAACAAACGTTAACAATCTAGATGATGGAGCTTACTACACTTATAACGGAAAAGAGTACGGAAAATTATATTTAGGAGACCGCTCCTTCAAAGAAACTACTTCAGGCACTTTATCTACTAGTACAAAAGGAAATCCTGAAAGAGTTATTTGGTTGAAAAATGACGCAAACAATATCCCAGTTTTGCGAAGAGGAGGAAAAATCGTTTATCATTCTTCCTCTAAGCTAGTTACTACTTTAAATGTAGAAAGATACTATGACTTAGGATACAGTATTGGTATCGCTAAATTAAAACAAAATATGAAGACAGAACGCTATAGTCTTGATATTAGAGATACTGCTTTAACTGTAGATCCAAATAGCGATGCAAAAAAATTACAAGATATTACTACTAATGGACAAATTGTCATCGACAGCATTGGAGACACTCCTCTCCGCTCAGGAAACGTATCAACCTCTGGTACTGTCATTGGTCTAGAAAAGAATAAAACTTATGCTGTTAACGCTTATTTAGGAACTAACTTGCATCGAAACAATATTAAAGCCGATGTTCAAGTGTTAGCTTCTTCAGAGGGGCATCACATCGATAAATTTGATTTTAGTGGTGATAAGACTGTTGAATTCAAATTCCCTAGTTACTATAATAGTGGGTATTACTTAATCAATGGGTTTGGTTTAGTCCGCTATATTGCAGACGATAAGGTTAAAGACGATGATAAAATTGATATGAATGTACCTAACGTCTACCCTAAAGAAGGTAAAGAAGGTGATGATGTATCTCAAAAGAACATCCAAGCAGAAGATTTAACATCAACGAAGATTAACATTGAATCTGATGGTGAACAAACAATTGTTATTTCTTATGGAGATCTAGACGATAAAGAAGAAAAGGTTTCTGCTCCTACAGCAAAACTTGTTTCTAATGATGGAGTTTCTACTTTCAAGAAAGAAAAAGGCAATACTCTAGTGCTCAAGACAACTCTTGATAAAGGGGAATATGAAGTACAAATCATTGGGCTCCACGGAAGAACTTATTCTTATAGAGTGACTGGCGAAAACGGAAAATCTACCTCAAAACAAGATGACGTAGCAGGTTCACCAGATACTGAAACATCAAAAGACGCGTCTTCTGAAACACAGCCATCTAAATCAATGGCAGATCTCGTAAACGGTAATTAGGAAGGAGATTAAAGTTTAATGACAGAAACAACAAAACCAAAAAAGAAACACGAAGCTGCAAAAGCTGTCATTCATAATTTAGGAGAATTAGAAGCTGCAGAGAAACTATTTAGAAAGTTTCCTGATAGTGAATTTGTGCCCTACAGTATGAATCGGACTTCTTGGAAGGAAGTTGTTGGAAAAGTTGTACGTGATAAAACAGGTGACGATGTACTGGCCGAAAATTGGAAACATCCTTTGCTAGTGACACAAAGTAAGCACGTTACAACTATTGGTGTAGAAGAACTTATTCGGCAAGCCAATAGCTTCTTAATAGAACAAGTGGAAAAAGGGCACAAGATGGATATTTTATCCATTACAGCTGGGGTCGATGGAAACCAGCTTTCCTTGACCACTCTTCTACGCCCTTACAACACGCCTATCCGAATTAAAAATATTTATAAATTCTTAGGAGAAGATTCTTTAAGAAGAGAACTTACTTCTGATGAAAAGAAAAGTAAATTACTAGCTCCTGAATCAGCCTTTAGAAGAATCTCTAAAGAAGAGAAAGATGCTCACAAACAAATTGTTAAACTACAAGAAGTGACTTTGAATAATGCTACTTCTGATAAACCATTCTTGAATCAACTAGAATCTTACTCCTTCTCAAAATTGACAGAAATGGATCCTCGGACAGAGCTTGAGTATGACTTGCGTACAAAAGATATGGATATTCAATTGAATACAAGTTATGACAATTTCATTGAGATCTTTCAAGAAGTTATGCAATACATCACACGTAACAAGCGTGATAATTACTACTCTGTTCTTAGAAACAAAGATGAAGAAAAGAGTTTCTTTTCAGTAGTTGATGCCCATATTAAAAAACATTACACCTCAACAAGACGTTTGCCAGAAGAAGATTTACCAGCTTTAATGGCGAAATTAAGAAGAGCTTTATTCGATTTATATATTGTACAAGATTTGATTGATGATCCAATGATTACTGACGTTAAGATCACTGATCCTAAATCAATTCGTGTACGTGTACACGGGAAAGCTTATCTTTCAAATATTACCTTTATTGATGCCGAAGACTACTTCCGATTTATTCAAGGGGTCGCTGTATCAAATAATATTGACTTGTCAGTACCAAGCCAAACTTTCACTGATGAAACTGATGATAACTATATTCTCCGTTTCTCACTAACTGCTCCTTATATTACTTCTACAGGCTATCCAATCATTCACATTCGTAAAATTCCTCGTAAGAAACCAATGAGTGAAGAATTGATGGCTGCTGGGATGTTTGATGAAAAGATTAAAAATTACCTTATTGATCAAAGTATTAATAAAGGGAAATCCATTGTTTTTGCAGGCCCTCCAGGTTCAGGTAAAACAACAGCATTAAACTGGTTCCTCGAAGACGGTTATGAATCTTCAGCAGAAATTCTAGTCATTCAGGAAAACGATGAATTGTTTAGCTACCGTAAAGGTGTTATGTTTGAACACGTCGTTTTAAACCCACAACGCGGAGAATTGCCATGTACTCTCGAAGACCTTGGTAAAATGGCCCTCGTTGCTGGGGCGAACGTATTCGTTATCGGGGAAGCAAAAGGTGGAGAAATTTCATCAGCAATCACGCTCTCGAACTCAGGTTGTCGGACCGCCATTACTATCCACAGCCAGTCTTCTAAAGACACTATTGATAAAATGGCAGACTTAGCAATGCGTGGTACAGCAAACATTACTTACGATCAAGCAAAACGCATGATTAAATCTTTCCAAATTATTGTTTATATGGAAGATTATCAAGTAAAAGAAATTTCTGAAATTATTGGTTATGACGAAGAGAAAAAAGATATGATCTATCGTTCAATTTACGAAGCCCCAGCTAGACAAAAATAACACACCTATCACTAGGTGTGTTTTTCTTTTACAAAGATAATGTTGAGTTGATAGTTTTAACCACTTTGTCGCTCATACAGAGTGTTTTGACTAAAACTTGTTTATCAGGAGTAATCACTCTAGGTGACAATTCTCTTAATTTAATATCACATAATGCGACTCCATAACGTAAGCTCCAAATAGTTCTGTGACAATCTCCCAAATATAATGCATCACGAGTAGGCAACTTGAAACAAATACTATTAGTAATTTCCTTCAAATATGGTGGTTTTGAATCAGGCATTAAACTAAAGCCAGTCCCTACCGTATGTACACCGACTTCAGGCCCTTCCAAAATTATACTATTCATCAAAGAACAGAACTCTTGACTCCAGTCATCATTTTCAGATGATAAATACACTTGACATTCATCCAAAATAATGATCAAATCAGCTTCTTTAATTGATTCATCTTCCGTATGCTTTCGTTTATCAATAGTGCTATTTATTTTTTGAAGAGTTCTAATTATTTTATTTTTCTTTTCCTCTTCATTGCTATTAGAACCAATATGTTCATACAAGTACAAAGGATTTAGAAAATCATATTCATAATCTTTTTCACCCACAATTACGAATTTCACTTCTTCAGGCGACTTGTACAGAGTAAGCGAGTTCAACATTTGTTTAACAAAATTTGTTTTTCCACTTCCTGCTCCACCAAAAACTCCAAGTGCTCCATAGAGTTTCAAATCCCTCACCAAAACTTCACCATTATTATCAATCCCCAGAATAAAATTGAGTTTATTTTTATCTCTCAATGAATTCACGACTTCAGCAAATAGCTCTAATTCATTAGGTAATGCACTGTCTTCTCTTATGTCGCCAAGGGTTTCTAATAAAATGCAAATTCGCACTTTTTCATTACTATCCTTTACCACGGAATAAACATTATGTTTCAAGACATTTCTCTCGATATCTCTTTTGAATTTTTCAATATTTAATTCGCCAAATTGCTTAGAGAATGTCATATCAATAATAACCATCCCATTCACAATGGACACTTCTTCAACAAAGTTAACTTGAGGACTTGAGTGCAACAAAACGTTTGTTTTTTTGCTAATGTAATCATCGATTTTTAGCACAATAGATTTAACGATTTTTTGATTATGTTTCTTGTTTTCTTCAATTTCTTTTGAGGTTAACTTTGTAATGTTATTTAAGGCAAGTTTTTTAAATAACAAATTTGCATTCTCTTTGCCAGACTCTCGATAAAAGTCTTTATTCAGAGTTCTACCTTTAAGCTTTCCATGAACGGCTATTGCTTCCCACCAATCTCTTTTCCCACTTTTTACGTCTTCCGCTCTTTTCTTATAAGTCAATTCTAATTCCAATTTTTCTAACTCTTCAAAATTATACTTTTTGAAATCTACTCTATCAAAAACATCATCTCTGAGTTCCGTTTGCAACTTTTTAATTTTATTTTCAAGTTCAATTCTTAAATAATACGATAACTTTTTAGATAATTCTGTTGAAAACATATTTTTCTCCTATTTACTTTTTTAACACTATATTCAATAAGACAGAACCGACATAATTCCCCAATAGGATTAAACCGAGTAACACTGCCAGTCCAAAACTAACCATGTAGAGTTTCTGAAGCAATTCTTTTCCGTTTAAGAACGTTATTTTTTTGAAAGTTTGTCTTAAGGTCTTTATTTTTTGTCGAATCATGAAAGCCACCCGTTAGTCTTTGCATATCCCCACATAAAGTAAAGTCCCAATGCGATAAGGCCCCATAGAAGATATTTTTTTGCTTTTCTATTAAGAGTTTTCATTAAAAATGCTGCTCCAAAAGAAACAAATAACCAACCATAGGGGAGTGAGGTAAATAAACTTTTTACAGTGTCAATTGAGCCTTGTGGAACCCAACTTAGCGGTCCTTCTGTGATCTTGTGCAATTCATTAATTCCTCCAACGTTTGCTTGCAACCAGCCAAAGACTCCAGTATTGTATAGAATTAAAGCTGTTTGTTCAGGATTTTTTTTAGCATATCTTTTTACTTTTTTAATATAATTTGTCATTTTTTCTCCTATGAGGTTAAACCTAATAATTTCATTTCTTGTAATTCTTGATTCTTAATTGTAAACAGTCTACTGATTGCGTCGTATGAACGTTTCATTCGAGAAGCATGTCCTTTTAAAACATTCTCTCTCATTTGCATCAAATTAGAATTATCTTTGTCACCCGCAATCTTAAATTTACGTTTATATAGATCTGCTCTATCTGCGATTTCAGATAAGTAAGTTTCATATTGCATAGCTTTTGATAATTCAGTAGCAGCTTGAACTTGATTCTCTGAAGTTATTTGATCAGGAATATGAACTTTCATTCTTGCTGTTAACAAGTCTAATAAATCCAACGGTTCTAATTCAAGCAGTTCACTTTTAGTATATCGCTTATTAAGGTCAATTGCCATCTCTTTCCCCTTATTTAAATTTAATTAGTAGTTTCATCAACAAGTGTGATAATTTCATTCATATCTTGAACGTCGAACACATTCGCTAACTTTTCAAGCGTTGAGAAACGAATACCTTTTTTATCATTCTTTAACAGATCACTCAAAGTATTTTCTCTAATTCCAGCTTTTAATGCAATCTCTTTTTGTGTCATATTACAATTAGAGATTAATTCTCTTAATTTAAAATAAACAATTTTTGTCATTTTTCCTCCAATCTCACATAGTGTAGACTAACCCTTTTAATTTTTGACAAACTGTCTTGTAGTCGTTATTTGCTACCACATAGATTCTTTCGCTATTTCCGTTAGGTAGAAATTTTGTGACTCTAAGCCATGCAATATCTCCCGCATTAATATCTCTAACACTAAATGGACTGTTTAAGTAACCACTACATGGGGACGAAATCGTAACATCTTCATCATTATCATAAACAATTAATCTTTCAAGTTCATTTTCGACATCTTGCCAAACCTCGGTGTCATATAATGCATTTCTAGAATGTTTGTAGCTTCCTATTTTTGTTTGATAGGGGTTTCCTGCATTATGCTCATATGCTTTTTCGTCCCAGTCGTCTCCATCAACGTTTCTAGCGTCAAAAGGTGTGAAATACAAAACGTGCACCCTATCAAACGATTTTACAAAACATAGTTTATATTCTTCTTTTTTCATTTTGTAATTGTATCAAGCCTTCCTTTTTTCATAATGAAAAATTTTAATTTAATAGCAGCATCAATTTCGATGATGAACAATTATATTTATAATTATATCGCATTACCGCTATTTTGTCAATATCAAGGCTATGACAAAATAAGTTGATATTTCAAGCTTTGCCTATCTTTATTCCAATAATTAGTAAAAAATGTTATAATATAATCATCACGTAAAAGAAAAAGGAAATGAAATAATGGCGACTTATGTTTTATCTGATGTGCATGGACATTTAGATTATTTTGAAGACATTTTAAGACAAATAGAATTCTCCCAGAAAGATGTTCTTTATATTATTGGAGATGGAGTCGATAGAGGTCCTAATCCAATAGGTGTACTAAAAAGAATTAAAGATATCCCAAACGCTCATTTTCTTTTAGGAAATCATGAACACATGATGATTCAAGCTTTAGTTGAAAATGATAAGTCAATGATGGCGAATTGGTTACGTAATGGCGGAGATATTACTTTAGAACAATTTCAACTTCTTCCCGAAAACGAACAAAAATCTTTGCTAGAATGGTTACAAACTAGATTAATTGCAATACCCAACTTGTTCGTCAATGGAAAACGATACTTTCTAGCACATGCTTCTCACCCTTTATTCTACCTTGAAGAACCTTTATCCTATAAAAAAGCTTGTGATTTTGATAAGCATCAAATTCTTTGGAGTCGGGATTACGGATTAGTTTTTAAAGATGAATTAGCAAGTCGTTATTGCAGGCTTTATAACAAATACAAAGAAACTACCCTTATTTTTGGACACACACCAGTTTATAAAACAAACTACGCTAAGACAAATAGAAATGGCCAACCATTAATTTCAAGGACAGGAAGCGGACATTTGATCAACTTGGATTGTGGTTGTGCTAGAGGAATGCCTTTAGGGTGTCTGAGATTAGATGACGGAAAAGAGTTTTATGCTTCTCTTCCAAAGGGGGCTAAAATATCAAAAATCAATCGATAAATTAAAAAGACTACAAAACAGTCTTTTTAATTTTTAGTTAGTGCGCTTCATATATACGCAAAAGCGCAAAAGCTTTTTTTATTTTTATCAAAAAATGGCATACTATAAGTATCAAAAAAAGAAAGAGGTTACTTATATGTCAGAACCTATGAAAGTTAGCTTGCAACGCTCTCCTAAAGGAAGCACAGTGCACAATTCTAGAAACTTCGATATCGAGAAGGCAAAGAATAAAGATCACATTGATCCTTCTCGTTCACATTTAAATCACTACTCTGCTATTTACCCAGAATTAAAAAACGACTTTACTGCCGTTGAGAAAAAATTCTATGCAGAAAACTTTAAACGCTGGCTCGAAATTAAAAAAGAAAGAGCAAAAAGGCATCGTCACCCTGAACGAAAGAAAACAGCCGAACAATTGCGTACAGGTAAAGTAACAGCTCCAGAAGAAATTGTTTATCAAATTGGTGATTTTAAAAATGCACCTTCTCCTAAAGAATTTAGAAAATGGATGAACGAGATTCTAAAATATAATGCTCAATTAACCAAGGGCCATTGTAAGATCTTGGATGCTGCAATTCATAATGATGAAAATACACCACACGCTCATGTCAGACAAGTTTGGTTATATAATGAGTTAGATGACAAAGGCGAACCATACCTCAGAATTGGAAAAAATAAAGCTATGGAGGCTGCTGGTATTCCTCTACCAAATCCTGACGCTCCTGCTGACAGACGAAACAATAGACTCGTAACTTATACTAGAATGATGCGAGAAAAAGCTGAAGAGTTAGCAATCGAAATGGGATTTGATATTAATGTCGAAAGAAGTAAACGGAGGCACTTAGATAAAGAAGACTACATTGAATATTCAAAACAACAAGAATTCTTGAAGGAAATGGAAGAAAGAGCCCGAATGGAAAAATACAACGAAAAAGTATTTAACGATGATGAACGATAAGTGAAAAAAACGCCACTCAAAATTGAGTGGTCTTTTTATTTTCTCAACCTTCAAAACCCTCCCCTTGTAAGCATTTTTTAAGTATTTTTTTTATTTAATTTGCGCTTTTACGTATTGAGTTACGCAATAGCGCAGAAAAGTATTTAAAAAAATAAAAAAAAGGAGAACAAAACAAAAGATAAAACAATTCTATTTTCTCTCTTTTCTCTTCTACCTTCCCCCACTTACCTCCTTCCAGGCGACCTAAACGTATTTCTTCCTCGTTCCCCACAACGACAGAAAAGAGGAGAGAAAACGACAAAGAAAAAACAAAGCTGAAGAGCGTGCGAAGCTAGGCACACCAAGGGTTTGCGAACACAAAACGAACTGTTTAACACAACAATAGAAAATTGGCGAAGCCTTCTCTCTATTCTTTTCCGCACCAAGGAAAATCTCAAAGAAAAGACCGAAGAAATCCGCAAGTTACCCAATGATACCGAGCATTTTAGCGGTTATCAACAATAAAAAATAAGAAAATATCACACCTACCGTAGCAATAACCCACTATCGTAGCAAATATACGCTGACGTAGCAGAAAACGACGTAGCGTGACCTCAACAACAGAAAAAACAAAGAAAAATAATGGACAAAGGATGAAAATCTTCTCTCCATTCTGAGGGCGCTCCCCCTCCCGCAAAAGATATCCACAACTTCAGTAACACCAACACTTCACGCGCTACTTATCCACAACTAACTTATCCGCAACACCTGCAACAGCAAGTCCATAAGGCAATAAAAAGCACTAAAATAACAACGAAAAATGCACTAACCACGCGCAATAGCAACAGAAAAACAAATAAAAACGAAAGACAGGCCCATGTTTTAAGTATAACTTGGACAGTTAAGAAGTCCATAAATGCTACTGAAAAACAATGTATCAACAAGAGAAAAGAAACAGCGAAGCTTTCTCTCTCTTCTTTTGCGCCTTTTTGAGTGAAGATAAAACACTGATAAATTCAGTAGTATCAAGAGTTTACGCTATCTATAAAAAAGAAGAATGGCGAAGCCTTCTCTCTTTTCTGAAGCGGCATTCCCTGCACCTCCCACTTCATCACCAGCTCCTCACTGGATCATCCTACCTACTCCACAACTACAATGGACTTTTATAAAACAAACATAAAACCTTGTTACACAAAGTTTTATAATAACATAAGACAAGTCCATAAAAAAGCAAAAAATGGATAACTTATTATATTTCCGTAAAATAATAAAAAATGGAATACGTATACGAACCCCATAAAATTAAAAAAAGTGGAAAAGTAATAAGTACACCACAAAGTTTAAAAAAATGGAAAAATAAAGAGAATCATAAAATATAAAAAAATGGTGCAATATAACTATTCCTTATTTTTAAAAATAATGGTCTAGTTTTATTCTTCCGTTATTCATTAAATTATGGATAGAAAGCGTCCCATAATATAGAAAAACACGGTATAGTATAGTACACCGTATAACAAGAAAATATGGGAAACTTTAGTTGTTGTTATTTTATAATTTTATGGACAGATAAGAAGCCCATTTTTTATATTTGTTTATAGTTTTGCTAATGCACTTGCTACTTCTTCGCTTATCTTATGTTTCGGTATCGGTATGTGTGTTAAATTGGTAGCACTTATTATCCACGACGCTATCCATGATGCACGCGCCTTGTATTTCGATTTCTTATCCGCTTGTCTATAATTAATCTTCTGTGACTCATTCTCTTACTATTCATCTGTAGTTAATTGCTAGTTCATAGTTTGCTTATTTTACTTATCCATTATTTTTATTTGTTAACCCATTATTCTTTTATCCATCTTTCAGCAAAATTAAATGACCAGGTGCGCGTGATCACATCTTCATTTTCTATCTATGGTTATCTAAGCCTATCCTATCCATTCTTTTGTTTTTTCTATGTATATATTTTATCTATAGGATTTCTTGCTTTGCGTTTGAGTTTCTGATTTTTTATCTGTCTTACCTCTTGCTTGTATTTAGGAATACGCAGGTTGTACTCTTTACTTTTTTTCAAAAAAAGAAGTTCGATTTACGAACCTCTCTTTTCTTTATTTTGTTTCTTCGATGAGTTTAGATGTTTTGGCGAACTCATCAGCTTCTCTGAGTTTTTGTTCTCTCTTTTCGATAGCTTCTTCCAATGTCTTGGCGCGTGCTTTGAACCATTTCCCGCCTCTCTTAACAGCAACCACAAATCGCTGCTCTCTTTCGTCCCAATGGATATTTCGCATTCCAAGCATTAAACACTCTTCAGATTCTTGCGATGAAATTTCTTTTTTAACATCCTCGGTTTTACATTCTGGACAAGAAAAAATCTTTCCGCTAACAATTTTATCAATCGGTAAAACAAGTTCTTTACCACAAGAACATTTGCACAAAAAATCATTTTTTCCTTCTGTGGTTTCAGGATCTCCTGCATAAGAAAGAATTATTAACTCTCCAATTTTTTGCCTAATAAGATAAGAATAATCTTTCTTTCTTACCCCTTTTGTACAATGCCCACATGATTTTACATACCCATTGATGACGTGATAAAAAGGAACTTTAGTCTCTTTTCCACACGAACAACGACAAGTGCTTATCCTATTCCTATTTGAATTCAATTCTGTTATCGGCTCTGAAATATCTATGATGGTTAATTCTCCAAACTTTTTTCCGATCAGATTAGCGCGATCTCTTTTGGTTCTTATACCTTGCAGGTGCCCACATGATTTTGTCTTTCCTTGTAAAACACGTTCAACCTGTTTAGTGGTTTTCTTACCACACGAACAAACGCACTCAAAATATCGGATGAGTTTTGAGTTTTCTCTTGTCTCTACAAAACCGACAATTGTTAATTCGCCAAATTTTTCCCCAATAAATCGAGTAAAATTCTCTTTTGGATATTTTGCTAAATGTCCACATGACTTTGTATTTCCATATAAAACGCTATGCAAACGTGGATTTGTTTTTCTTCCACATGAACATAAGCATTCGCACCTCCGTACAACTTTAGAACCTTCTTCTGATTCTGTAATATTAAGGATAGTTAATTCCCCAAAGGTTTGACCTATATATTGAGTCGGGTTTATTTTTAGACTCATCGCTAAATGTCCACATGACTTAGTTTTTCCACTTAGAATAGCAGACAATCTAGGTTTCGCAATTTTTCCGCAGGAACAAAGACACTTAGCTCTATATACAAAACTACGTTTTGCCTTTTCTCTTACAATATCAAGGATAGTTAATTCTCCGTAAATTTTACCAATATACTGACTGCGTTCCATTCTTTTTTGGAGACGCAAATGTCCACACGATTTTGTGACCCCATTCAGGACGCTATACAATCGTTTATCAACTCTCTTTCCACAGGAGCAGAGGCATTCGCATCTCCGCATGATTTTAGAGCCTTGCTTAGTTTTTTTTACACTAAGAATGGTAAGCTCTCCAAACCTTTCTCCAATAACTTCCTTGTAATCCTCTGACCATTTATGTCTTAAATGTCCACATGATTTTGTATAACCATTTGCAACAGAGGTAGCTCGGATATTTACCTTCTTACCGCAGGAGCAAAGACATTCAAACATCCGTATAAGAGTTCCATCTTCCCATGAATCTATAAGATTGATAATTGCCAATTCTCCAATAGTTTTTCCAACGAGTTGAGCATAGTCTGCTCTTTTTCTATTTCTTGATAAATGCCCACATGTTCTTGTGTGCCCACGCAAAACACTGATCAAAAGCCTATTAACTTTTTTTCCACAAGAACAACGACATTCGCATTTCCATACTAATTTAGAATTTTCTCTTGTTTTTGTAATGCTAAGGATAGTCAATTTGCCAAAAGTTTGTCCCACAAATTGTTCATAGCTTCTTCTTCGTTTAGCTCGTGAATGTCCACATGTTCTTGTATACCCATGCATTACCCCGTATAAACGCCTTACAACGATTTCTCCACATGAACAACGGCAAGCTCCTTTCCATACATTTCTAGAACCTACCTTTATTTTTTCAACATTAAGGATAGTTAGTTCTCCAAATGTTTTTCCAATAAAATTTGTATAATATTCTTCACTCCCTCTTTTTACATATCTTAATGGTGTTAAATGAGAAGAGTCTAGTTGGGTTTTAATCTCTTGTTCCATTTTTTGTAAGTTCTCCTTAATATGCAAGTTTCTCATTAATCTATCATAAGTATACCAAATAGGTTCCATTTCAGCAATGATAAACAAAAAAGAACCCCCTTTTTTAAAGGAGATGCAATTTATTGGAGGTATTTATCCATTTCATGAAGGATGAATTCAACAACATCTGGGACATCAAAAACTTCTTTTACAGTTTTATCATTTTGTTTTCTGATAATCTCATATCCATCTGAAGAAATCGCTTCGGAAGATTTTTGTGACCAATTAGTCACTATAAAGAAGTTGTCAAAATTATCACCTGGTTCATATTTATTCACTTCATCAAGGTCTAAATTTGCGACATAGGTAGAAACGTCACGAGTTGTTTCTACCACCTCAAAATGTTTATTAAAGGTATCTAGTTGCTTCTGTGTAAGTAATTGTTCTTTGCTCATTTTTATTTTCCTCTGTTCCTTTTTGAGATTAATGTTTTTATCTTGATACTGGTTTTATACTCCATGAATAAAATCCCTTTTAGCGAAATTTTATCCTTTTGGATTTTATTCGGAAGAAGGAATTTTATTCACTGATGAGTCGAACGAAATTGGATGAATACAAGTCTAAGGATTTATAAGCCTTGTTTAGCTCCATTCGTGACATTGTTTTAGTTCGTTCTAAGTTTTCTTTATTGGTAAGAAGAACTTTTCTAAATCGAAGAATGAAGCAATCTTGATAAGTAGAAACGGCTTCACCAAAACCAAGTTTATTAATGATCTCTTCCAAATCCTTATCAAAGTCAAATGAAAAGTAATTATAGAGTTCATCTTCTAACTCTTCAATGTTAACATCTAAAGCATCATCAACAACCGCATAGACGTTATTACCTAAGAAAAATTGTTCTGGTGTAATGATCATTAGACCAACTTGATGAAGTTTCATAATAGATTTCAACTTTTCATATAGTTGATCCAAGACAATTTTAGTTTTAACTTCTTGTTCTTCATAAAACTTAAGAGTTTCAAGATACTCTTTTTCATTATCTTCAGTCATCTTCCATGGTGCTTTAGTAAACCCTGGAAGCTCATTCACGATTTTCCAAAACGCTTGCAACTGTTCTTCCTTGCTACCTCCAATATATTCATCATTGTATAAAGGAGACCATTCAGCGCGTGATGGTTTGAATTTATCTAAGAGACACTCACGTTCTCCAAAAATAAATGGAACTTTCTTAGTCTGATCGTTATCAAATGTAAGCTCTTTATTCCAAACGCCAAATAAGAATTCAGGTACTTCTTTCAATTTAAAATGCATGATCTCATAATCTGTATGATTCATAAAAAGAAAGTAGCCACTTGGAAACACAATGTTAATTGGGGTTAAACCTAACGTCTTTAGTTTTTCCAAAATATCGTGTATAAATGCTTTGTTGGACTTGCTAATAACTTTGTTTAGGATAGCTTGCTGCTTTTTCTTGATACGTTTATTCATAATTTTATACCTTTCCTACTCCCAAAATTTTTTCTCCGAATCTGTAAGATTGTTGTTGTTTTTCATATATCATTCCTTTCTATAATGCGCGTTCGTCCCACTTTAAATATAAGACAAAAAGATTTTACGAATATCTTGAGATGTTACATCTAGTTCATAACGCTCACCATTTTTTGAAATTAGAATCTGTTCAATATCACCTTTTACAATATTCGTAACTCCTCCTGCAAGCTCGCGCATCCGTTTTTCTACTTTGCTCATATCTGAAATTGCATCTAACTCATCGACATTCAAGTGTGAATTGAATAACCTCATCAACTCATCATAAGTATTATCATAATAAGTATCATGTAGTTTCCAATCATTATCGAAACTATAGACTAAAATTTGAGTCAATTCATCTGTTTCAGGCTCTTTGACTTCATGCACGCCAACAAGTGTATCCGCACCCTTTGTGCTAATCACTGTCACCTCATAAAAGTCTTTACTATCTTCCATTATTCTTCGCAAAGTTGCCATATAAATCCTCCTTTTTACTAATCACTTATTTATAATAAAAGTATACCATAATAGTAGACGATTGTCAACTGTTTTGCTGATTTTTCATCTTTTAGAATTTACTTGGAAAATAGATAATCCCTTGTATCACGCGCATTTTGAAGGTCAAGGGATTTACTTGGAAAATAAATTTTTCCTATCAGCCATTGACCTAGAAAATGGTAAATTACTTGTTAATGTAAAAGCAAGTAAACTGAATTTTGTAGATATTATTGAAAACCATCTGCAAAAAATTATTGAAAAAATTGAAAAATTAGACTTGGAACAATACCGTTTCATCAATGCTACTAATTTAGAAAATAACATTAAATGTTATTATAAAGGCTACAAATCAAAGAAAGATGTTATTGAATAAAGAAGGGATAAACCTTCTTTTTTGTTTTAAAAAAAACATAGAAAATGCAATAAAAAATCGCCAGTGTTTTACTGACGTTTCTTTTTGTGAATTAATCTTTCAAGTATTCATCATAGTTCCCAGAATCGAAGTCAGAACATTCAGAATGAAAATTAAGTTCTTCTAAAAGAACTTCGATTACATCCCGTGGCTTGCTACCTTTTGCTTCTTTTTTATTCCTATGTCGCGCGTGCATTTAATCATCACTCCAAATTCCAACAGGTTCACCATCCATTCCAAAAGGAACTCCTATTGAAGCCAAAATTTCATACGCATTCTGCGTTTCAATTTCATTGTGACAAGAGTGGCAGCAAAATTCACCATCATACTTCACTGTTGTAGGTTTACCGCAATATTCACATCTCGTTTGATTTTTCTTTTTTGATTTTTTATTTTTACTCATGATTTTACTCCAAAATATAATCAGCAACCTGCCCGATTGTCTCTTTAATTGTTCTAGTAGCTTCAATCTGTTCACCATCAGCTACCTTTATATAACAAATGACCTCAAATCCTTTTTCATGGCGTGAAATGGTGTAAGAAATTTTCGAAGAAACAATATCGTTTGCAACTTTAGAAGCATCTTCTTTCACACGTATCGCATTGGCCATAGATTCAACAGGGAATTCCCAGTCAAAACCTCGGCTTGTCAATTCATACATCAATTCAGGCAAATATTCAAACATTTTTTTATCATTTTCATCAGATAATAAATTTTCCTCAGCAGAACTCGTTTTTTCAATCCCCTCTTCTTTGAAATATTGTGTAGTTTTATTGATTGGGAACCAACCTTGATCTTCTAAATAACGAACAGCATCATCAACTGAGACAATATTATTTTCATCTTCTTCGCCCATCTGTGTGCAATAGTCTTTTGCTTCTGAGATCAATTAGCTCTCTGTAAAAAAAGGTGCAGCATCTTGAGCTAAAGAAGGTGTCCAATATAATATTGCTTTATAAGTTTTTGCCAATTTTTAGTAACCTCATCCGACTTATTTATAATACAAGTATATCACAATGGTATTCATTTGTCAACGCTAAAGAGAAAATAAAAAACACCAGCTAAGCTGATGCCAAAACAATGTGTTTTGTATTGGAGGTTGTTTGATGAAAACTTACAAACAACTCAACAATATATTTCAGAGTATGTAATTATTATATCAAATAGCATAAAAATCCACAACTAAAAATCTATAAATAAAAAAAATAATTAAAATGATTCCTTTGGCACCATGTCAAACAGAATGATTCCAAAACGTAACGTTGCGCTGAAGCACGCAATTCTTCCCTTTGGTACCATGCCAAACAGAATGCTCCAAAACTTCTTAGAAAAGCTCTTAAATCTTATTTTACCTTTGGCACCATGCTAAACAGAATGGTGCCAAAACTCGCATTCTCTATTTAACATGATTGGAGTTGACTAAGATAGATTTCTAGGCGTTAAACAAATCAACTTTGCTATTGCGTTTCTAGTGAACGTAGCTTAATCAATCTTCCTTCATTACCAAGCCTGCCTACGCTTCCAGCTTAGCGGTAATCTAACGAGGATACCAAATGTTCCCCACGCATTTATTATAACATAAAATTACTAAAATAACAGTAGATTTTGGTCGTTGAAAGTCGTTAAAATCAAACTTCACAATGCTACTAGCGAATCTAATAAAGCTCCTGCTGCTGTATTAATACTAAGACAGAAATTATCATTGCCTTTGAATGCAGAAAAAATATCATTAAAAATAGACTAAAGTCAAACAAAAACGCAGATAAAAAGGCGCGTGATATATCAATCACCGCCTTCTGCTACTTTTACTATACCTGCATTATCCAAGAACTTCTTGTAATAAGTATCGGTCTGTTAGGGTAAGCATATGTTCTCTAGGGTAATCTGGCCCTTTTGCACCAGGTCTTTTTAAGTGTTTTTCAAAATCATCCATCTTGTATGACCAACCAAAGAGATCCCCTAAATTTTCTTTTCGCTCTTGATAAATCGGTTCTTTCAGCTGGCTTAACTTTTTCCACTTATCTTCAAATTGTTCAAAGAACGTCTTGAAATAATGAAAATTCCCACCATGAATTCGAATTTCAACCATTGATGGGTCTTGATTGAGATAGAGTTCAAGGCACGCGCCCATGGCTTGAGACCGAGATACCCCTGCTTCACAATGAATCAGAATGTTATAACCTTTATTACTAGCATGTTCCCCAATTTCTCGAATGACTCTCGCTTCTTTGAACGAAAATACAGGGAGGTCTAATCCTGTCTGCTCAAAAACGGTTTGTGACGGGTCTAAGTCCACCTCTGGAATATCAATAAAGGGGACTCGATAAACTTCTTTCAAGCGACCTGTTGGTTGAAAGATAACTGGGCAATCTTCTTTTCGCTTGTAATCAGTGATAGAGATAATAATGTAATCTTCTGTACCAAAAGGACGATTGTGATAAGCGGCAATAAAAGCCTCTTTCGCAGAGGCGACTGAGATCTTACTCATATGCCCTATCCTTTCTAATCCATAATATATTCTAAGGCTTCCTCAACATCACAAAAACTTTGAACTGTCTTAAATCCGTTTTTTCCATCATAAGACAAAATAAATGGTTGTGGTTCCTTTCTTTTATAACTTAGACAATGTGTCCCACTTGGAGTATCCAAGATAAGGCCGTGCTTCACAACATGAATATCAATCCATGTATTATATTTGTAGTGAACTTCATTGATAATTTTATCAATGTAACTAAAAATTTTATTCAATTCCATTTTTTATATTTCCCTTCTAAAAAAAGTAAATTAACTAAAATGACATTAATCCCTATAAATATTTGGAATTGCTGTTTTAGCATGGATTTGTTTATCTCTATTTGTCATCATCATCTTCATATTCATCATCGATTTCGTATTTTTGTTGAAATAACTCTGCCTGTAGGCAAATCATAGCACGAGTAAATTGTTCTTCAGGAATATCGCCAAGCCAAATATTAGCTTCACCGTGGTAAACTGGAGAAAACCCAGAATCCACCCCTGATGTTCTCCCCCCTAACCCTTCACTAATAATTTCCCCGATTTGAGAGAGAGTGAGTGGTTCGCTACTTCCATCTGTTCTATAGAAAACTGCAAAAGCCCACTCAGGATTTCCATAACATTCTAAATCAATATGCCCATACTTTGTTTTACAGGTGCCTAAAGTATATAATGTTGACATTTTTTATTTCCTCTTTTCAAAAAATATTTATAATAATATTGTATCATAACACTTTCCATTTGTCAACGTTTTTGAGGTATAAAAAACACCAGATAAACTGATGTCCAAAACGAGACATTTTTGAGAAGAACTGTTTTTAGAAAAATGATCCCCATGCAGTTATTGTATCACTAAAACCTCAGAAATCAAAAAACGCCAACCTAAGATGCTGACGTTATAAAAGCTTTTTATCCTTTATTTGAATTTACATTTCCAGTTTTTTCGTCCAGAGCGTAAGGCTTCACCATCTTCTCAAAAATAAGAAAGTGTTCCTTACTACTTTTGTAGCTACTCAAAAACAAAGAAATAAAGACAACCGTACCAATCGTATTGATAATCCCATCATTCTTTGTAAAAAGCATGCAGGTAAAACTTACTATCAAGGCCACAATAGAAGAAAACATCACTGCCTCAAAAAGATAACCAAAAAAGCGGAAAAATTTCAACTGAAAAAGAAAATAAAAATTCTTCTTATAGTCTGGACCGATTGTTTTATCTAAAAATGCCATCATTCTTTCCATTCTTTCTTCCTCTTTATTCTACAGAACTCTTTGGCACGTAATCAAAAGTGTCTTGATATTGGATCTGATAAGAATTTTTATCTTCGCTAATGATTTTGACAGTTGCATTTTGCTTCAGGAAGTCTGAAGATTTTGCAGTAATTTCAATGATCTGACCTTTTTTCTTAAAATTATAGTAATTTTCGATGCGGCCATTTTTGATTTTATTAATTTCTTGTCCTCTTGAAGCTAGTTGCTTAACACTAAATACTACTAACGAACCAAATGCAATAATTCCTAAAGCGATAAAAGTATAAGCTGCTTTTTTATAAACTTCCGCTTCATCTTTCATAAACACATCAACCCATAACAAAGCAAAGTACAAGACAGCAAGAAATGCTACTATTAAGGTAATTGAGTAAGGTGAATAAAATGGGTCGAGTGCATTAAGTAATTTTTCTAACATAATTTTCCTTCTTTCATTTAGTTATTTATTATTCAAAGTAATCATAAAATTCTTTGCGAACTGAGTGGTCAGTTTTTGTAGGAGACCTAGAGATGATTCTACGAAACAGTTCAAAAGCACGATTGTAATTCACTTTGTATCGCTTTGCATCTAAAGCTTCAGTGTCAATTTCATTCAAAAACTTGAGTAATAGCGTTTCTTTAGAATAATTCTGTTCTTTCAACTTAGTAAATAATTGCTCACTTCCTTCAGGATCTTGCTCTGAAAAAGTAGCAAACAAAGCAAAACTGCTACTCATAAGTAGATCAACATCACGCGCTGCAATATTAACCAATCCCTCAATGATTTCCTTGCGGCATTCGTTTTCAGCGCTAGTTAGTGGACGTGCCAATGGAGGTCTACTATCTTTTGATTTTTTTAATTCGATAAAGAAGTAAATACTAGCCAAAAACTCAAAGACTACTAACGGAATAACAGCCTTGAATAAAACAGCTACAACAATGGCAATTCCTTGCAACGCAAAGGTCACAATATAAGAAAGAATCATGTTAGAAAAATGGCCAAAGCGATAACGTTTATAAATGAAGTATCTAGACATCTCTGCATCATAAGAACAAATCAACATAGCTAGCGAAAGTAAAACTAGAGTAGCTAAAGGACCAAGATTTTGAATAGCATACTGAACCAAATCCTGAGTTGATCTAAATTGTAGTAGATAGAAAGCTCCAATAAATAAAGCGAGAGCTGTTAGAGTAATCAATGAAAAGAAAAGTACATACTTAATTTTTTTCAAGAACTCTTTAATTTCTTCTTTTTGAGGTGGGCGTTGATAGATTTTTTCTTTCATTTATATCATTTTCTCCTAATCGTTAAATAATTTCTCAAGCTTTTTATCTTTGCTTGACTCAAATGTAATTCGAATTTCACCATCTAAATTTGGCTCTGAGGCGCGTGGTTTACCCTGCTTACCAAAAAGTTTTGGTGCAACGCCTTTGATGGGTCGGTATTCAATTTTAGTGATTTTAGCATTACTTGGATCAACATTTTTAGCTTTAATATTATCTTGTGTGAGACTGACTCGCTTGAAAAGTGTATTGTCTTCACTTTTTGCCCTTAGTTCAATCCGTAGGAAAGAATGACTACCAGCAGCTTCTTGCAACATTCCAGGTTCAACTAAAGATTTACCTGTTGCAATTGTCTTTTTCTCACCTTGATCTGTATAAGTAAGTTCAATAGTTGTATTCACATTATTTTGGTAAATTTGTTTCCATGGTCCACCTGAAACAGGATAGTTAGAGCTAGTATAAAAAACTAATAAAATAAAAATTATCAAAGACGCAATACATGCTACTGCTGAAGGAGCTGGGTTTTTATAGTGACTATCTTGGTAGAAAATTCCTACAAAAAATACAAAGAAAAGCACTATCGCTAACCAAATCAACACTATATTGTTATCTAAAATAAATTGAATCATATTTGGAATCTCCTTGTTCTATATTTCGTAAAATTTAAATCATTTCAAATCATGTCGTTCTTCCTCTTTTTCCTGCTTTTGTTTCCATTTTACAACTATCGGCCAAAGTCTCACAAAGATTTTCAACCGCATGTTTTCAACCTTACTCTTTTTTGCTATCTTCTCACTCATATAAGAATTAAGCAATACAGGATTGATTCCTGCTTCCTTTGCAATATCATAAGAAGTTCGTCCGCACTCTTTTAAAAATTTCTCTATTTCTTTAATGAAATCTGTTTCCAATTTTTTCTCCTTTATGCTGAAGTTTCTTCCAACTCCCAATCAAAGTTCAAATCTTTGAGAATTTTCTTGAATAGACTTTCAAAAATTGGAACAGGGATGCTGTTCCCCGCTTGGTGATACAAGGCTGTTTTCTTATTAACTGTAGCAGCTGCTTCAAAATCCGCTTCTGAATAGCCTTGTAACAGCCATGTCTCTTTGGGTGTCAGATAACGATATTGACCTTGGCCAATAGGAACTACCCCACTGTTAGGGCAGCGCATTTGCTTAGTGGTAATTGTCCAACAATAATCTTCAATCACTGGAACAAAACCGCCAAAACCAGATTGTCTTTCCCCAATTCTGGAAAGCATACTAGGCTGCTTTACTAGAAACTCGTCCGTCACTTCTTCTTCAAGAAATTCCGTGATAGGACGCATTATGCTTTTTTCTAGTCCCTCAAAGTCAAATGCTTTACCCCCCAGAACTGAAACTGTAAAGACTCTTTCACGCGCCTGGGGGATTCCAAAATCACGCGCGTCCAGAACTTCAAAACTATTCGTGTAGCCTAATTTTTCCATATAGTCTAAATAACTTTCAAAATTCTTGCGCATGGTCTTTGAGAGAAGCCCTTTTACATTCTCCCAGATGACATATTTAGGCTTCCACTCCCCCATCTGCTCAATGATATGGACTGTTTCCCACATCAGGCTTGAGCGAGTTTCTGACCCTTTATCAGCTCCTTTTTTAAGCCCAATTCCACTAATATCCTGACAGGGGCTGCCATGTATCAAAATATCAGGTTTTAGGTCATACCCAACTACTGATTGAGTTTTATAAGCCAGTTCGCTTGCAAACATAGCATTATAACTGGAGACTGCCTTTTGGTCAATCTCCACATAATCAATAGCTTTAGTCGGTACACCTAGATTGCGCAAGGCAATCCGAGGGCTGCCGATCCCACCAAATAGCTCTAAAATTTTAATCATTTTTTCCTTTCTAATCTTGTAATTTAGCTTTCTTTGTTCTCTCCTTTTTTGACAAACGCAAATAGGTTATGCTGATAATGATAGACCTTATACGTTCCGCTTAATTCTAGCAATTTATTGCTTTCTTCTTCAATGTCATGATAACCTTCAGAAATCACGAAATCACCCTTAACGGTTGTAAGAAAATCCATCATAGAATGATTGAAAAATTGTTCATCTTCAAAAACAGAAAATCTCACGTCTCCTTGAACATGCCCAAATAGCATTTTTAAACCTGCGGACTCAATATAAAGAGTTCCTCTAGAATGGTGTTTTGTAAAATCACCTACAGACAGCAATTCACGCACTGCATACCAGTAGTTTGGAGTTCGGTAATCATTTTCACCAGTTTCACTATAAGGTTGACTGCCTGTCTTGAAGTTTCCATGTTCATCAAAGCGACTAACCGCAATGCTATATAGCTCTTCCGCTTGAGCATTTTCCAACCAATCTGGACTATCATACCCTGTCCTTGGGTGATAAGCTCGCTTGATTTTATTCAACACTTGGATAATTGGGCGTGTGTCCTGACGAAAACCAGTCGGTAATGCTTCCATGAAAGAATCCAAATCTTTTTGGTCATAATAATTGACCGAAATTTCTTTCAACCTTTCAATAAATGGGATTCTGCGGACACCTCGATAGTCCACATTGTATTCCCAATCCTCATCAGGAATGCCTATTGTATTCCCTTCAAAGTCTTCACCAAAATATTCGTCAATGAGAACATCATCCCAATCTGCCTCTGCCAATAATTTTGCAACGACTTCCAGATATTCTGTATCTAATTTTTTATCAAAAGCAACATAGTCAGGTAAATAAATAGTCACCTTAACATTATCTCTCCTTTTTGTTGTGTCCGTCTCAGGAATATCGAAGGCAAAGACAAATGCTGTGCGGCTTTCTTTCGCTTTGTTGTCAGTAATTTCTTTCATATTTCTTTCCTCGCTTCTTATTTTATTCTTCGCAAAATGCAATCCTGTAGGAACGCATTGCTTCTCGGACTTGATTCAGTCCATCTTCAAGAAGTAAAATTTCTTGAAACATCTTGTCACTATCTTCAGTGGCAACTTTCAATTCCTTTTCTTCTCCAAAATAACTATCTTTTAGTTTCAAGCGATAGTCAAATGGAGTTCGTGTCAACCTGCCTTCAAGTTGAACATTAGCATATCGGTCTCCTAATACTAATGAATCGCCTTGTTTGACCGCTGATAATGCGATAAAATTCGCTTCTTCGATTTTTTTGAAAAGTTCCATTTTAAGTACCACCTTTTTATTCGTTTATTATATTTAAATTATATAATTTAAATTATATATTGTCAAGCGTTTTATTAAAAAATTTTAATCTTTTTAAACAAAAAGACCAAGACAATGCCTCAGTCCTATTTAAATTTTCAATTCTTCAATCAGCTTCAAACGTTGATTATAGTCCAACCGTTCAACTTTATTTGCTAAATTTTCTGCTCCAGGCATTTCAGTATCTCTAATGCTGTCTGGAAGATAACGTATCTTGTTACGGTCAATAAAACTGCCTAAAATAGCTTCACCTAAAATAACCTTTTCTTCGCCAGTCAGCTCTGAAACCTCGGTCAAAGCCATTAAAACAGTATATCGTTCTACAATATCTGATACTCGTCCACTAAATGAGCGTTCGCGCTTCTTTGTCACGTTACACTCATCATAAATATTGATAAGTTCACCTGTTAAATAAATTGATTTTTTGAATTCACTTGCCATATTCCTCACTCCTTTTTTGGTACATGTTTCTCTATCAGGAATTGCCTATAATCATAGGCCTCTATTGGGGTTATAAACCCGCTTTTGCTATATCTTTTCTTACCTACGGTCAGATAAGTCATATATCTGATCTTCACCACTAGCTAGAAAATATTTTTGTACTCCTTTATAACCAGTAGTGTTGTTTTTTTGCATTTTATCATTGATTAAAAAAGTAGCCACTCCATCGACACGCTTATTGTTATATCCTTTATGACCTTTTTTGACAAGTCCTTCTCTTTTTGCAACTTCTTTAGCAGCTTCTATTGCTAGACATCCGCAAGATTTTGTTCTGCCGCTAGTCAAAGCGCTGCCTCGTATCTCAATATAATTGCCACACTTACATTGACATAACCATCGAGATTCTTTTCTAGGGCTTGGAACTTCCTTTAAAACCTTGAGCCTGCCAAATATCTTGCTTTCTAAATCTAATTTCTTCATATGTAGTTCGCCATGTTATATGCACTTTTTCAATGTGAACATAACTATATCTTTAAAATATACTATTTTGTTCTTCCAAAAGTTTCAGTAGCCTTCTTTCATATTCCCCCCTCCTTTTTAAACAGTAATATCTTCAGCAAGATAACCAATCAGATATTCCTTATCAGCTTCAGAAAGATTATCTAAGTCATAGTCTCCTAGCACTCCAGATTCCCAGTACCAACAGTCCAAAGGAATTTTTGAAACAATTTCCTCTGAATTTGGGAAATAGCCTGCATTTTGTGTGGTGATTTCTGTTTCTCCGTTAGAATAGATAACAAACACCATTCCGTCATGGTAAAGGTTATCCAAAAGTTCTTTTGCGAGTGCTTTATAGTTTAATTCTTTCATATTTTCCTCCTCGTCCTCTTTCAGGACTCGTGATTATTAAGGGTGCTACCTTTGTCTGATTCTATTATATAAAAAGGTGCTACCTTTGTCAATACCTCTTTAAAAATAAATAGAAAACCTTGACCGAAGCCAAGGTTTAGTTAGGAAAGTGTTGCTAAAGTTATCCTTTACCTTCATCTTCTACTGGAGCTTATGTATTTACTGCCGAGCGGTTTGAATGGCTAGATTGGAGCTAAATTGAACGCATATAGCAGTTTATCAGAAAGGTCGGAATTCGATCTTTTTTATTTTTAGAGGGGTATAGGCGATTTTAGAGTTGTTAGAGAGTAATAGATGCACGCGCAAGGGAAGTTTTTAATTGTTGCTTCTGGTGGATTAAGATATAAAAAAACCGCTCAATCGAGAGCGGTCTGCTTATGCTGGGCATGGACTATTGGGGGCGGGATTTGCGCCAGAGAATGAACCAAGAGACTAGGACGTATAGGAACAACACGCCTGCCAGTATCAAGGTGCTGTAAACCAGTCCAAGGTTAATGTCTGACAGCAGCTCCTGACCGTTGTAGCGGCTGGCATGATGATTGAGATGAGTAATCACTTGGATAGACGGCAGCAGCGTGTATAAGAACAGCAGCAAGATAGAGCCATCAGTGTCTGTCGTCACCAATGCCCCTAGACTGAGGATTGGTACTGCAATAGCGATAAGGGCGACTTTTAAAATGTCAAATGGCGCAAATGGTTTCTTGCCAGCGAATTGATCTGTAATGTGGTAACTATAAGCCAGATACAGAACATAAGCAATTACCAGGCAATAGAACACGCCTTTGATGCTTTGGACGATCTCTTGCTTCATTTGGGGGTGGGTAGTGAGCGCTTCATTCATGGTAGACTCCTTTCTAGTTGGGGTTATACTTCTGGCGGTAGTTCTCTAAAACTGGTTTGTAGTTCTCTCCTTCAGCTAACTCATTAGGGGGGATAAGTAACTGTAAGGTGTCAAATGCTCCATTTTCTGTATTATCCCTTTTTATACTGAAGCTATAAAGTTGGGTTTGTTTAGGGTTGTTCGATCTAATATTCAACTCTTTTAGTTTGCTCTCAAAGTCTTTCTCACCATCACGATACCTCTGCTCTTGCTTCCACAAAGCATAATGAACCAGCTCATGCTCCACTATCGTTCTAATAATTTCAAAATCATCAAACTTAATAACTGCATAAACAAAAACTTCGTTTAAAGTTATAGGTGGGGTAGGTTTATCAAAGAATAAATTTTCATGTCGTTCTGCTGGACAAAAACTTCCGCCTACATATTCATCATACTTCTTGAGATAGAATTGGCTATCCCATTTGATGTATGGAAAGTTGCGTTTTAAAAATCCTATTGCATAAAGATTTAATTCTTCCCTTAGTTTCTCCCACTTTTCTTTAGTCAGATAGTTTTCCTCCACTTCATAAAAAGTTATATCCTTTACAGTATATTGTAACCCCTTATGTACTGCTACTCCCAAAGCTTCACCTCTGATACTTAAATTCCTTGCATATACAACCGAACCAGTATCAAAGATGTAGTTGAAAAAGAAAAATAAGTAGAATACAACTAAAATAACTATACCTATAATGATTTGCTTCGGTTTCCCACTAAAAACCAAAAACAAGGCATGAATATTGGTTGCTACTAGAAACAATTTTATTAAAATATGAAATGTTTTTTTGTTAAACATTATTGCTTCTACTCCTTCCTTACAAAATTAGTTGCTTCAAACCATATAGGACGATTCGGTATATCATCATCTTGAGCTGTTTTTAGCTCTAAAAATTTTTTATCATTTTCTATTCCTCCATAATTTTTCTAAGGATTTTCTCCAAGGTAGTCAAATCCGACCATCAATCTCAGGCCTCTAACACGACACTCTTTGAATCTCTTGTCCTGTCTAAGAGCACGATTGATTCTATCAACACCTCTTCTATGGCTTATTCCCCACCCATAATTAGCATTTTGCTTAGAGACTCCATAAGAAGTCTGCTCCAAAACGTCATGAACCATGTCTGGATGCCCGTAAGGACAAATGACAGGTTCTACTTTGCCAGATTCTTTAAGATAATAGGCAATCACTAAATCAGCAATTTCTTTGCTTCTGTTAGATTGAGCCATGCACCCGCTCCTTCCACTTATCCAATATAGCCATTTTTTCACCTCAATTTTCACAAATATTAATAATTTGATCTGCCTTTCATATCTTTGATCTTTACAATACCTTCATCTATATAATCAGGCAAGATTCGGTGATAACCGTCTTCCTCTAACGAAATGATGACACCACCGTCTTTGTCAAGGTAGCCTTTCACCCAAACTTCTTCAGTTAATTCTTTATCCATAGTTATTTTTAACCTTTCTCAATCATTTTTACTTTTCAATTTTATAAATATGTTCGTTATATTCCACCTGATATTCCTTTGAGTCTTCATGTAGAATTGAGACAGCAATTTTATCTTTCAGTACATTTGAGTAGAAAAGCGGCTCTTTCAAAGAAAATTCAAGCCTCCCATATCTTGACTTTATGTCGTAATATTTCTTGACTGATAAATTATCTTTACTGATATCAGCGTCTTGATATACGATGAGTTCTTTTGTTGCAACATAACAACCAAAACCTGTAAAGAACGACAAACAGCTCATGCCAAAAAATGCTATAAGAAACAACAAAAAGCGTTCAAACATAGATTGACCTTTGAATTTTCCTCTTCCTGATAAAATTTGAAAAATGATAGGAAGTATAGAGCTTAACACACCTAGCGTAAACAAAGCCCAAACTATAACTTCTGAAAACTCTTTTCCACTAGCACTAGATATCAAAAATTCACTAAGCATAATTGCCTCTCTTTCATATTTTATTCTTTTCTACCAGTTTTTTCAGCTCTTCAACAGGGATCGGAGAATCATAAGTATAAGTGTCAATGAAGGCTTGATTTAACACCTCAAGGATAGCGGGAATAACCAACTGCTCAAATTCATCAACCCACTCGTACCATTTGGGGTCAATTTCACCAGCTAGTTTATCTGCAAAAAACTCGTAAGAGTATGCTGCCTTTGGTTTACTAAGGAAGAATGTAGGCTTTTTTTGAAATTCCCATTTAGTAAGTTCAACCTCTCCAGTAACAAGAGCTAAAGATTTCTTGATATTTTTTTCGTAATCGCGGAAATAACTTCCTTCTTGTACAAATCGAAATTGATTATATCGTTCTGAATTTCGCTTGTAATTCAAATAATCACATTGAATAAGAAATTGCCCGCCCTCTTGAAGAGATTCCATATAAACAAAAGGGTTATTAATAGACTTAAGTTTATAGCCAGTTTCTTCTATAATCTCTCCAAGATATTTTTCATTGATCTTAACATCCGTAGTAAATTTATTAAAAAACTCTTTTGCTAATTGAATTGTCTTTTTCACAGAAAAAACATCATTCTTGACAATATAGATATTACCAGTAGCCTCACTGTACTCGAATTCAAAATCAAATATAGCCCGAAATGGCAAAGCAACATTAAGTTCAAGTTCCCCATCAAAGAAATTTCCTGCGTGTAGGGGAATCGGTTTTAGATGGTTAGACATTTTGTTGATAAAGTACGTTGTTAGCACTTCTTGTTCTTTTTGTGAAAATTGTTCGTTTGACATATTTTACCTTTCTAGTTAATAACTTTTCACATTTTTATTATTTCCATAGCAAATCTTCTTGAGCTAGCTTTTCATCCCAGTAGCGCTCTTCTGCCTGCTTCAAACGTTCCCATGCCTGTTCGAAATCATCTTGCGTGCAGACTAAAAAACCAGGATCAAACCAACGAATATTTGAAGAACTTTTCTCGCTATATTTTTTTACAGAAGCTAAATATTTAGTCAAGTATCTGTTTAGGTATTCAGGTTTTGTTAGCAACTTTGCTGTAACCTGAGCTACAGCAAAAACTGCCATTCTTTGTTTCTTTGTTGCCATGGTTTACCTTTTCTTTTGTCTTACTTTTCGTTTTGGAAAATAATGTTCAACTTTGACACTCTTAAGTTTCCTTTCTTTGTTAGACTCTCTTCGTATTTGTGACGACAATCTGATGGAGGAAATCATCCGCAAGTTTTGAGTTGATTTTATCCTTGTTTGTTATTAATTCTTTGATGCTAACTTCATTGATAATATCGCTCAGAACGCCCTTCAATTCCTCTAATTCGATAGAATTAAATTTTTGCATTTGCAAAAGTTGATTCTGAATATTCCTTGGATCTTTGGTCTGGAATAGGTTATGTACAAAACTCGAAAGCACAGTTTGCATTTGGTCCCCTAAGAAAACAAGCAAATGACTTCCATAACTGTTGCAATCGTCGTACAAATTGATTGCTTTTTTTATAAATGTACATATGATTGTTTTTTCATCGCTAGAAAATTTAGAAAAATTATTAATAAAATACGAATCTTTGTCTACGTTACTTTCAAAAACGCCTAAGTCTAGTTCCGTAGCAAAATGACCGTCTGGTCTGATATTTCCTAAAAAGTCATCAATGGAGAGAGGAAGGTTTTGTTCCAATACTTGATAAGGAGAGATGTCGAAATCATTTGCAAGCACCTCAATTGCAGCATTCAAATCTATAAATGGGGTTGTTTTTGTTATCATTCCAGCAGCTTCCAACAATTGAGTTTTTGTGTAAACTCTATCTGGACCTTTACCAAAGTGATAAAGTTTTACAGTATAATCTTTTTCCATATTTATTCTCCTTACTTCACACCACGCGCCAAAATAGTTTCAAAAACTACATCATCTTTTCCTTCTCTCGAAAGCATATCTGTATACTCAATACTAGGAGCTAAACTTACCATTTTAGATCTCCTCCTTCTATTTATCTTTATAAAAATCACTATCGTTAAGCCATTTTTGGACCTTGATTACGCTATCTAATCGAAGGTTTTCGACTTTTCGATTTCCTTGGCGGAGTTTAGAAATAACAGAACGAGAAATACCTGCCTTGTGTTCGATAAAGTAAGCTGGTACTTCTGGATCTAGTAACAAACTATAAACCTTATCAAGATCAATAAAGGTAACTTCTTCCATAGTTTCTTTTTTCTTAGTTTTCTTTTTAATTTCACTCATATTTTCTTTCCTTTTAATTTTATTTTTGGCTCTAAAGCCTTGAAATCCCGTAATATTCGTAACCACAATATTCTGAGCAAAAACCGTAAGTGTTGAAATACTTGTCAAATATACCGATTTTATCTTTACAAACTGGACAATGTGTTCGGTTATATCTTGCTTCTTTACTAAGTTTGCTTAATGCTTGCTTTTTTCGTTGTCGTTTATTCATTTTTTACCTCTTTAATTTCCACGCCCTCACAGTTGAATACCCAACCGAATTCATTTGCCTCAAGTTGTTCACGGGTAAAGGCAACCATTGGATTATTGTTCAACTCCGCTTGAATGATATTGACGAAGGATAATTTATTTCCAATCCCGTACAAATATTGTCCAGTTTTGATTAATTGAACAGTATAGAGTTGTCCTTTTTCAATCTCGTAACCAAACTGATGCATATTGATTAGAATTTGAAGTGAATCATCATTATCAAAGATCCATTGTTTAAAATCAGGCGCTTCAGTTATACTGTACCAATTGATCAGATAACTAAACAGCTTTGCTTCAAAGTCATCTTTATTCGCCTCGTACCAATCAGCCACGAATTGCGGAACCGTCGGTTTCTGAGGTTCGTCTAACTGCTTTATATCTTCCCAAAGTTGATTCAAGATTTTAATATGGGAGAAGTCCATTCTAATGATTTCTCCATATTTCTCAATTAGTTCTTGTTTATTCATTCGTTTAACTTTTGCCATTTATTATATTTCCTCAATTTCCACGCCTTCACAAGAGAAAACCCATCCAAAGCCATTGGCTCGCAAGTCAGCTTCTGCATGATATTCTCTGAATATCCCGACATCTCCAGCTTTAATACCAAAGAACCAAATGTCGCTGCTGGTGTTTTTCTTCAGAACAGAACCCACAACTTTAATGGTGATGCGGTAACGTTTTTCCTGCATAACTTCAGTTCGAAGCCACAACTCAGCGAACTCATCTTCTTTCTGTTTTCGATCACCCTCACTAAGGTATTTAGAAATTTCCTCTGGAAGTTCATTTAGAGCTTCTTTCAGAGTCTTATTTGGTTTAGAGTTACGAATGTATTCTAGAATTTTCTTATCCATTACTCGTTTTATCCTTTCTGCTACAAGTATGCATTTTTGATTTTTTCAAGATGTTCTTGAGAGACGTGTTCCCCGTATTCGTTTACTTGTAGGAACAATTCAATTTTGCTTTTTAGAGGCATTTCCGTTTCACCAATCTTTTTATCGTAGTATTTGATTGTTTTATAGACGAATGGAACTGACTTGAAACAAATAATGTCTTTCAAAGATAAGTCATTGAAATAAAAGCCTTCTACAGCAAAACCGCCTTTGACAAACTCCAAAATTGTACTAATCCGCTTTAAGTTTAGCAAGAATCTTTTCGCTCTGAATTTGAGTTACAAATTCTTCTAATGTGTAGATTTTTTTCATATTTTTGCTCCACTTTTATTTTTATAATTATAGATAGATTATATCACATTAGTATCCAATTGTCAATTCTAAGTATGCATTTGTCAACGGTTTTTTAAAAAGTAAAAAACACTCCATTTATTTGAATGAAATTTAGAGTGCTTTTTGTGTTTTTATTCTTTTTAGATTTGCAGCATTGTTTCAAACCGTTTTAGCTCTTTCTCAAGCAAAACGATAATTTATTTTCTTGAAAGTCTTACGTCATCAAAGTCGTCAATTGAAAGAGTTGCCAGCTTCAAGTTAGGTTCTGTATAAGATGCGTTTTCCAGCTCACTATCCACGAAAAACCTAATTGGATAAGGAGTTTCTCCGTCAAACAAGGCAATTACGTTGTTAGACTTGTACAACTCTTCTTCTTGGTCTTCTTTGAACAAATCGTAAAACGCATCTGCGATCATTTTCTTTTGCTTGCGAGCTTCTTTGATGACTGTTTCAAATGTGATCATTGTTTTTCGATTTAACAAAAAAGGTGCACAATGGCACCTTTAGTGGGCTTTAAAGTTGTATATTGGTTTTACAATCATATTGATAGTTACTGTGTCTGTGATGGCATCGATGATTTCTTGTGATTCCTTGTAGGCGAATGGTGCCTCATCTAGTGTTGCTGCACAAACGGAAGTTGTGTAGATACCTTCCATCGTTTTACGGTATTCATCTAGTGATAATTCAGCCTTGGCTTTGCTACGCGACAGTACGCGTCCGGCACCGTGCGGAGCCGAGAAGTTCCAATCCGGATTACCTTTACCTGTCGCGAAGATAGAGCCGTCACGCATGTTAAGTGGAATGATGAGGCGTTCTCCAGCTTGTGCTGAAGTCGCACCTTTACGAATAATACCATTTTCAATGTCGATATAGTTGTGCATAGACTCAAATTCATCAATAATTTCCCAATCCATAGCATCAGCAATACGATAAAGCATAGTTTGACGAGAAATAGTTGAATATTTTTGAGCAATGGAAATATCGTTCAAGTAATCATCCAGTTCTTTACCATCTAAGTAAGCTAAATCTTTATTGATAACGCCACGATCTTTGATATTGACGTAATCAGGAATATGTCGAGTGACTTTGAATTGCTTCAATTCCTTTTCAATTTCTTTTTGACGACCATTTTCAGTTAGGTACTTAACAATAGCGTCTGAAACCTCACTAGATTGGGTCATTTTTTCTTCAGCAATTCGTTGGTGATGTTTTGCGACCACAACGCCAAGTCCACGAGAACCTGAGTGAACAGTGAGCCATAATTGACCATCTGGAGATTTCCCAAGTTCAAGGTAGTGGTTTCCACCACCAAGAGTTCCGCATGATTTTATGATGTGAGCATGTCGTTTTTGGTCAATACGGAATGATAAACCCTTTAATAAGGTTCGCATTTCTTTTTGATTTACTACAACTCGGTCATGAATGTTTTGACCTGCTGGCACTTTTTCGTTTACAACTTGGTCAAGTTTTTCCAAATTTAGGTTATCATCAGTGATACGGATTGCTCGCATAGAGCAGCCAATATCGACTCCGACTACGTTTGGACAGACTTTCCAATTAGCTTTATTTTCAGGCAATCGGATAGTAGTGCCAATTGTTGAACCTTTACCTGCGTGTACGTCTGGCATGATGGCGACAGTTGCGTTTTCTGTGATGGGTTCGTTTAGCATCCCAATCACTTGTCCAACAGCTGTTTCTTCGATGTTATGTGTGAATACCGTCGCTGTATTTTTGGAACCTTGTAATGTTAATACTGGCATATAGTTATTCCCTTTCTATTTGTTGTACCACATAGCGTGGGTGTATTTTGTTTTGATGAATTCTGGAAGTGGATAGTCGATGGATACATCTAATTGTGACACGTACCATTGCCCATCATTTTCGTATAGCAAGTCACAACTACCATCGTAATCTGAAATATCGTCGTTATCAATTGCTTGAAGAAATTCAGACATGGTATATAGATGGCCGTCCTTATTGAGATCAATAGTTCATATTTTTTTGTTCACTTCTTCGTTGTAGATATTATACATAATATTTCCTACTCTCTTTTTTATATATGATATAATTTTTTGTTTTTTTCTTATATCTGAGGAAGCTTTACCATTTCCCTGAAGAAGCTTTTGAAGAACTGTTGATTTTTTGTTTGGTAGGAGCTAAACATTGTTCTAAACTCAATCCTTTCTTTTTTCTTTTATAAAATGTTCGTTTTGATAGTCCATGAAAACGGATCATTTTTTCGACACTTTCAAACTTTCTGCCCTCATGGTCTGTACTTTCTTTTAAAGTGGACTTGTGAGCAGGCATAAGTGGTGTCGTCATAGCTTTATATTTATCCCAACCTCTTTTTACTCTATCCTTGTATGTGCTATACTTCAATCCGTTCTGTTCTAATATTCTACCTAGCTCTGTTTTTTTCCTTTTATTTTTAACATTGTATATACTATAATTGTTTTTTACAATACCTGAAATATCCAAAAAAACTTCTAGGTCAGTAATATTTCTTTTAACTTTTCTCAGTTTTGATTTTCTACTAGCAAAGTTACTTTTATTATTGCAAAAACCTAGTTTACAAGCTATTTTTACAAACGATAACGTTATATTGTTGCTATCAGTAGTGCCATCAACAATTACCCCGTCGATTAAAATCGCACTTTTTCCGATCTCAATGATCTCAATTCCAAAACTTTTATATATTTCCTCTAGTTCAATAACTTTATACCCAATTAAACTAGCCTCTTTTTTGTATTTTTCAAGTGTGTCTAAAGGTACAATTTTTCCCTTGTTGTAGCGAAAATAAAACTTGCCCCCATTTTGAATAACGTAAGGAAGCCAGGCAATATTTCCTCCTGTGTATATAATCTTACTTTCTCGGTCCATTATAGCCATTTTTATATCCTTTTTTGTTTAGGAGGCGCTAAACATCGCTCTAAACTCCAACCCCTTTTCCTTCTCCAGAAAAATTGTGACTGCGATACTTCATAGTGTCTCAACATTTCCTTTTGGTTGCTAAATTCATTTCCTTTGTGGTCACATACTTTTCCAATCTTTCTAACAGGAGTAGTTTTAGCTTTTTCTTTATCCCAACCCCTTTTTAACCTAGAATAATAAACCTCTCTTGGAATATTATTTTTCTTTAATTCAGCCCCAATCCCACTATATTTTTTATAAGTTTTTAATAAAAATTGCAAAACTTCTTTATCTGTTTTGTTAGTCCTTGTTTTAATTGTAGCAAACCTGCTTGTTGAAATCCCTAAGAAAGTACCTAACCGATTGAATGTAAAGCTAGAATTTTTAATTTGGGAATGACAGTATTTATTATTCAGAATGTAATCTGTACTAGAAATCTCTATCAAATCCTTAATATAAACATTATCAATTAAATCACTTATTGGTCTTATTTTGATACCGTGCTGTTCATAACACCTAATCAAATCCGCTGTTTCTTCAAGGAGAACAAGTCCTTCTTCTTTATAGCTAAAATAATACCTATCTCCTCTCAAACAAGTGTATGGTTGCCAACCTATATTTTGAATGGCATCTGTATATACTGTTTTAGAAATTTTATCAAAAAAAGCCATTACCTATTTTCACCTTATTTTTAATATTATTTAGTAGGAATATCAAATCCATTTTGTAAAGCGAAAGAATACGCCCAGGAATATTTTCCAACGCTCTTAATTCTCGCTTGTTTTTCAATTTCTAACAACATCTTCAATCCGTCAATGTTTCCTAAACGTATTGCTTCTTCAATTTTTTTATCGTAGAAACCAGTATAATCTTTGATAACTTCTTTCAACTCAATACTTTTATCAAAAACTGCATTAGAATTGAATCTTTCCCAAACTGTACGCTCATACCCTGCGTTATCTCCTCTAGTATTTCTACCTTCTAAACTCCAGTCAAAGATTTGGTCAATTTCTCCATGTAAAGCTATATTATTTGCGTGGTCTAAGATAATTGCTGTCTTACCCTCTCTATACCTCATAGCTCTAAAAGCTTGCTGCATGAACATAGCAAGGCTCTCTGTTGGTCTAGTCAAGATAACACAATCAGCATCGGACATATCAAAACCTTCTGAAATTAAATCAACGTTACAGATAACCTTGACTTCCCCTTTGCGAAAGGCTTCAAGCGTATCTTTTCTATCTGCCTTTTTCATTTTTCCATCAATATGTTCTGCCTGAATCCCATTCTGTTTAAACTCTTTAGCAAAAGCTTTTGACATAGCTATACTTGGGGCAAATAAGATTGTTTGCTTATTCTCCCCTTTCTCGATCCACGTTTTCAATACGTCAGCATAAATCTTCTTCTGATAACTAGAATCTCTCTTTACTGCTTTGAAAAAAGTTTCTCCTTGTACTTGAAGGTATTTTGGACTAATAGAATATTGAAATCCATCTGTTGTGCTAGGGGCATAATATTTATAATCAGATAAAACATGATTATCAATCAATTCTCTTACTGTTTTCCCAACAATAATATTTTGATAGGAATTGTCTAACCCTTTTCCATCTAATCTTTCTGGGGTTGCAGAAAAGCCAATTTTTATAGCTTTTGAGTACTTATCAAACAGCAGCTGGTAGGTATCTGCTTCCGAATGGTGCGCTTCGTCAATCAAGAGATAATCTGGAGCATCATTGTTGCCATTTACATCTTCGATAATGCCTTTTGTTTTATTGTTACTGCCATTGCTTTTCATCAGTTCATCTAACTGCTCTCTGACTTCTATGGTAGGAGCATAAACATAGACTAGATACCCTTGTTCAGTAAGTAGTTTTTCCAAGTAAGCTAACATATAGCTTTTTCCACTTCCTGACGGACTAACCACTAAATTATCTTCCTTTATATTTTGAAGAACGCTCTCCACCAGCATTAGTTGGTCTGTTCTAAGTTTAATTTTCATGAATATTTTTCCCTTTTTATTAGTAATAATATTTTACCATAAATATAAATTTTTGTCAATCGAGGAATGAGAAAAACCCTTGGGAATCAAGGGTCTATTCTGCTTCTATTTTTATATCTGTGGAAGTTTCACTATCTAAGCTAATTCCAAAAATTGCACCACCAAGACTAAGTGAAGCTTCCGACAGGTCGATCAAAGAGCCTCTTTCTAAAGTGATTGAAGTTCCTGAAGCTAGAGATACTTCCGAAGTAGATTTGTTTGCATTTGAATCATTAGATTTGTTTTCCATAATTCGATTCTGCCTTTCTTATTTATTTTTGTTTAGCTTGTTTCTTAGCTTCTTTTAAAGCTTTATTCATTTCTTCGACTTCCTTCACTAATTCCATATTCCCTTCACGGTCAAAGAAATCAACTAAGAACCATTCACGCTCTCCAAAATAGTTTTCGATACTATCATCTTCAAGTACGAAGTCTTTAGTGCTTTTGCGGTCCATAACTTCCTGATAGATAATTTCATTTTTTAAGAGTTTATCAAGACTTTCTTGATTAGAAAATGTTTTGATTCGACTTGCTTTATTCCAGTAAGAATAGCGTAGTTCTGTTTCGGAATAAGTAAGAGTTTTATAATTGGTTCTCCAACCCTCTTTTGAAATAGCAATAGAGCGCTGATTCATGCCAGCTTCAGCAATAGTAAAGATAGAATAGTCAACAGTATCACGTTCTCTGCGGTCCTCATTATCCATAAGAGTTGGTTTTGTGATAGCAGCATAAACTTTAGTTTTACGGATAACATTGCCCAAGTCGTTGATGAGAAGCAACTGTTGGTAATAAGCTTTATCTTCTTCATTCAATCCAGCAATCCATTTAGAATAGCGTTTAGCTTGATAAGGCGTAATCACACGCACGTCATGAAGAATCTTGAACGATGTTAAAAGATTCAAATCATAGTCTTGTGCAACGATATGAAGACGGTCAATCTTTTCCTGTTCTTCCAATGCTTTTTTAATTCCAAAGAGAATAGGAAGCATGTGAGAGAAATCAACGTAACGCCCAGAATTTGAAATTTTACCGATACGCTTCGTATGAATATAGTAATCAATAAGATTGCTTGTGAGGAATTTGAGGTTGATAAATTCATCTTCTTCAATATAAAGGCTAGGACTGATTTTAGAATCTCCCCACCAACTTCTTTTTTCTCCACTAACATAGAAACGATAAGTAAAGTCTGAAAGATAATCAATCCCCTTAATCTTACTAAGCCCTTTGTCAACAAAGGTATTGTCTGTCAGAGCGTTATCCCCACGCCCACGTTCAGTATGCCCTCCACCGTAGTGTCCATTATATTTCGCACTGTCCGCAAAAGAGTTTAACACATAGATTGGATCATCAGCTTTAGAATATCGGTTCAAAATTGGGATAATCTTACTTAATTCAACGTAGGTTGAATCAGCAATTTGGGAATCGGCACTAGACCAGATGATGCTTGGGTCAGCAAACATATTTGTTGGAACGTGGTCCAGTTGCAAGATTTCATTGCGCTCAATCAAGCCCATGATAAGATTAAACAAATAGTAACGAGACTGAAGGAGGGATACTGACGTTTCTTCATCAGATGATTTTGATGTGAACGAATCAGTAGATAAAGAAATGTCGTTGCTATCAAGCCATGTGAACCAAGTGTTTTCTCCATTACGAATTAAGACACCCACTTCATTCGGCATTACATTTCGAATAAACTTCATGACGGTGTTTTCTAGCTCGTAGTTTCCAGCTGAGTTCCGCATTTTTAGGAAAGTAATGCCCTTGCTTGTAGGACAGATATGTTCTAGAAGAGCTGGAGAGTTCTTGATTGCGACTTCTAAGCTTCCTGAGTCTACGTCATACAAATCTGTCAAACGAGGCAAATCTTCATCCAGATAGATTAGTTTTTGATGGATAATGATAGGTTGATGAACAGGGGCATTAACACCTTTGTGAATGTTCATAAAATTAACTGTCAAACCATTACGATACTCAAAAGCCGTTAGGTCTGAACGCATAATCAAAAGCTCATGCTCATAAAGTTGGATTTTGCTTTGAAGTTCAGCCATCATTTTAGCCTGCATTTCATACATAGCTGTAATTTTAGCTTCCATTTCAGCCTTCAGGTTGTTGATGACTGCTAGTTGTCCTGCAAAAGCTTCATCTTCAAAATTAGAAACTTTTTTAATTAGCTCTTTAGCATTTTCAAGATCGTTTGCCAAAGTAAGTTGATTATCAGTTTTTACCATCAACTCATTAGCAACAGCCACACTACCTGTTTTTTCAACAAGTTCTAACACTTCTTCAGGAACAATATAGGCTTTAGAGTAAATTTCAACAACCGCAAATCCTTCATGGACAGCCATTACTTTGAATTTGTGTTCTGGATTCACTTTGAAGAAATCAATCAACCCTTGGTCCAAGAAACATTTTCCAAAATGTTTGCTTAGATATTTTCTGTAATATTCGCGCGTGATAATCTCTCCGCTATATTCAAAATCATGCTTATTTTCTTCAAAAAATGCTTCCACACGTTCCTTCATGTCTTCTGTAAGAAGGTTTAGTTTCAATGTGGCGTAACCTATAGGTTCAGAAAGACGGTCTCGTTCGTTCTTTTGCTGTTCTTCTTTTAATTTTCGATAATCAGAAAAAATCTTTGATGCTTCATCTGAATAGCTAATACTTGGATCAAATTTTACCATGTCTCTTACCTTTCTTATTTCCTCTTTTGCTTACATCTAACTTACAAAACTGATCATGAACGAAGCAATTCGTTCATGATATTGAAAAACTTTTTAAAGTTATCTGAAGTTATTTCTACAAACTTTAAGAACCTTTGATAACCATCGGGCTGGACCGTTATAAAAGCGATAACTATCATCCCTAATATTCCTATGCCAATAAAGGCTAAATTAAACAGTTCAACATCTTCTTTATCCATATTAAATCGCATCTTTAACCATCCTGCTTTACAACATCTTTTGCATGCTCAGTCAGTATGGGACCTACACAAATACTAGCATTCTCCATAAACAGCACTCAATTATTTTACATATTACTTTTATTTATGATAATAGTATATCACAAATAATAAAAAATGTCAATGCTTTTTTTGTAAAAAATCGTAAAAAAGACCTAGCTTTCGCCAAATCCTTTGATTATAAAATTCACTCTACATTTTGTTTGTGTTGTAGTTATTTTTTTGTTCTTCTAAAGCTTCTAGGATAATAGAGGTGTACAATTCAACTTTTTCAGCCCACCCTTCTTTTTCAAGAATCTCAGCAACGACCGTTTTGAAATCGAAAGCTGTTTCTAAATCAGCATTTAAGATGCCTTGTTCTACTTCTTCATCGTTCATTTGAATAAAATAAGTAAATCCAAAATCATAACCTTTTTTAGCATCCATATTAAACTTGCACAAGACTTTCTCGCCTTTAAAAACTTCGAAACCATACTTTTCAAACCCAACAGCAAAAAAACAAATTTTCGCATCGTTTGAAATTTTTATTTCTATCTTTTGAACTAAAAATTTATTTTTTTCTTTCCAAAGTTTCACAAGGTTATTTTTTAGGTGCTTCTGGTTATCTCCAGAATTGTCTCCCAACCATAGTCGCTTATCAATGATCCTTGCAATTTCTTGCAAATCCTCAAGAGTGAGCGCTTTGTAAAGTGGTTGATTTCCGAATTCTCCAAATTTTTTCTCAAACTCTTTTGAAAGACGTTTATATAACTTATCTTTAGTAACCTTCCGTTCAGCTTCATTTTTATCTAAATGAAGAACATGGTGAACTTCATGGTTAGAGGCTTCTTCGCCAGTTTCAAGGCTATATTTGTTTACATTTGTTGTAACGTACTTGTTACCAACGCTAACAACTTCTTCTTCTGTAATTACTCCGTTAGTTGCATTTTTTGAAAAAATATTATTTACAGATTCAGAATAAACTTTCTGACCGACTTTGAAGTCACTTTTTTTGAATTTAGGTTCTTTTGTCATTTTTTATTTCCTCTTTGAATTTATAATAATAGTTTATCACAAATAAGCGTCTTTGTCAAGCAGAATAATATAAAAAAGCCAGTCAGATGCGACTAGCTTTCTACTTTGTTTATTGTACAATAGTTTTGGGAATAAGCTCCTTTTTATCATTAACGACTAAAACATAATCAGATTTAGTTTTCTTCTTCAATAACGGCAGAAAAATCTTTTTTCAGAGTTTTATTATTTTTCTTTTGTGAAAAGACTAGTGTTTTTCCCACTTTTTCAACGTTGTAATATTGTTCGATTTTTCCTTTAGAGGATTCGTTGTAGTCATTAATCATTCCAAGCGAACTATAAGTTGAAAAACTAAAAAAGATAAAACATACAATAAGGGATACGGCAAATACCATGCTAAAATTGTAACTAGTTTTGTTTAAAATATTTCTTATAACAGAAAATAAGATAACAGAGATCGCAATCAAAAGGAGTAAAGAAATTCCAAAACTGAAATAAAGATAATTAATATTTTCATCTAGTAAAAAGTTCATTATTTTTCCTTATTCTATTTTTATTTATATTGTTTATTATACACTATAAAGAGTTCTAAAAAAATTAGAATCTCAACAAAGCATCTAATTCACTTCTATCTTTTAAGTTTTTTACTTTATTTTCATCTACGCTTGCTACCAAAAAGATTTTTGTATAAATATTTTCTGACGTATCACGCGCAGGACCGCAAGTCTTTTTAACGTTTTCTTGGATACGCCAAACTTCTTCAATTTTATAAACCAAAGCTCTTTCAGGGACTTCAAGTTTAGCGATCTCTTCTTCGTTCTTTAATAAAATTTGTGTTTTTCCGCCAGATACAAAGCTATACTCGTTTCCCTTTAATATTTTTATTGTTACTTTTCTGTTTTCTAGTTTCTTCATTTCCTGATAAGAAAAGGGTTTCTGAGTAGATATCTGAATGTCTTTATCTGCTATTCCATATTTGGGATAAATAATCAAATTTGTATCTAATCCTACCCCATAAAATTCCTTTGCTTTGAAATTAGATACATGAGATTCTGCGTGTTCCTCGATAACTTTCTCTAATCGAATTCTAACAAATGCACTTAAAAGAAGCAAGATTGATCCTAAAATAAATGCACTCAAAAAGTAACCTTTAAAACTATCCTCAGCATTAAAATTTCTAACAAAAAATGATTCAAATGCCACAAAACAAACCAGATAAAAAACGAATAACAGACCAAAAGCGAATAAAATCACTCCAGGCAAATACAAGAAGAAAAAAAGAGAATTTATTCCATCGTCAAAAGATTCTTTACGAGTTTTTGAAAGTAAATATAATAAAAAATTATCTAATTTTGTCAAAATCATTTCCACCTTTATATGTTTTATAGATTCAATAAGTCATCTAATTCTTGCTTATTTTTTAATCTTTCTAATCGTTCTTCGCCTACGCTTGCAGATAAGAAATTTTTTGTTCGAAGGGTCTCAATATCTTCTTTAATAAACTTACAAACTCTTTGAGCAGTCTTTTTGATAAGGTTCACTCTTTCAATTTGATAGACTAATGCCTCTTTAGGAACATTTAGCTTTGCAATTTCATCTTCGTTTGTTAAGATAACCTCAACTTCTCCACCAGAGATAAATTTTTCTTCTTTTTCTTTGAAAACCTCAATAAGAATTCCCCCGTCTTTTAAAGAATCTAACTCTTTGTTTGAAAAAAATTTTAGTTTTTATTGGTTTTTCATCAATCGACATTCCTAGTATATAAATACTTAATTATCCTCTGAATTTGGGTTGTAAATTTCTTTCTCTTTCACCTTGGTACTTTCGATATAAGCGTGTTTTTTGATAATACTCATTAATCGACTTTTAACAAGAATATCTAAAAGGATCAAAAATCCTGCAAAAAATATTGCTCCAACGAAGAATTTCCCCATTGTTTTTTCAATATCAGAAACGGTATTGAGATTTGGGGTAAATACAAAAAAGAGAATGAGACCCAGAATAAATAAAGCAATTGCAGGAAAAAATAAAATAAAATAAAGAGAATTGATTCCATCTTCGAAAGATTTAATTTCGTCTTCGGAAGAATTTTTACGAGCTTTCTCAAGCAAATGCAATAAAATATTATCTAAAATTTTCAAGATTGTTTCCTCCTTTCTTCTTACCGCTTGTATCCCAACCACCTAAGAGGTGGAGGATTTACGCGGAATTTTTGTTAAAAGAAACCTAACTGAACACGCGCAACTTCTTTATTCTCTAATTCATGAACTTTGATTAGTTCTTTCCAAATATTCATAACCAAATCAAAAGCCTCTTGATTTACAACGGCCACATCATCTTTTACTTCTGGTTTCATTTTTATAAAACTCTTTGTTTACTTAATGATTGTATTTTACTACAAATCGGACTAATTGTCAATATGATTCATTAATTGGTGTATGTATTCGTAAGCTAATAATCATCAAAATCAATCAAATCTTCAACTTCTTCTGCTAGCATCAATTCTTTGTCTTTTGCAGCAGTAGACAAAGCTGCCATAAATGCCTTACCAGTAAAATCTTCGAAGAATTAACTAACGTATGAATCCTCGAATTCATTTGGGTCAAAAGCTTTGATTCCTTTTTTAGAAAAAGCGTTCATTAGACCCTTTTTCTTTTAGAAAATTTTGACTGAATAAAACAGCATTCCTAGCTGCTTCTTCACGGTGCTTAGCTAATTCTCCGCCTGCTTTCATTATAATCCTCCTTACTTGTTACTCAAATCTACTGTAGGAACCTTAGTTTGTGCATCTTTTGTTGCATTCACTAGTTCCTTCTCCTTGAAACCAAAGCTATTTGCAATGATATTTTTAGGGAAAGAGCGGATGGACTTGTTGTATTTAGTAACGGCAGCATTGTAGTCCGTTCTAGCTACATAAATCCGATTCTCAGTTCCTTCAAGCTCAATAATCAAAGATTGGACCTGTTCATTAGAACGCAATGTAGGATAATTTTCGGTCAATACCAATAAACGGGAAATGGCTGAATCAAGTTCACCTTGAGCTGCATTCTTTTCTTTTGTAGAAGCATTTGAGCCAATTTTTGCGCGTGCATCCGCGATAGATGTGAATACTTCTTCCTCATGCGTCATATAACCTTTAACGGAATTCACAATATTAGGAATCAAATCGTACCTACGTTGCAAAGTAGCTTCAATTTTAGCTTGCGCTTGCTCTACTTCTGTTTGAGATGAAACTAAGCTATTGTAACTCCCCATAACACTAAGTGCGATAATAAGCACAAAAGCAACAACTCCACCAATTACACATTGCTTTGTTTTCATTTCTTAATTCCTTTCTATTTCTATATTACCAATCACCAGAAGATCCGCCACCATCAAATCCTCCGCCATCCCATGATGAACCACTATCGAATCCACCACCACTACTCCAAGAAGAGCCGCTGTCAAAACTACTTCCGCTGTCCCAAGAAGAACCTCCAAAGAAAACACCACCCCCTGAACCTGAATCATCATCAGAATCATTGTCATGAGATTTTTTCTTTGATTTATTTTGACTTGTTTGACTATCTTTTTTGATATATTTATTATCATTATCATTATCGTAATAATGATTAGAAGAACTATAGCTGCTTGATGAATTGTAATAAGCTCCAGAAGAATACCTCGTTAGTCGCAGTACAAATCGAATCATTGTAATAGGGATGAAAAGTACAAATAAAATAAAAACAACATTAAAAAGTGTATGCAAAATCTTAGTAATTTTATTAGTATTTTCTTCACCAGAATGTCCATAAAGTTCATTTATTAAATCTTTTAAACTATCACCCGTCCTACTTTCTTCACCTGATTCTCCAGAGAATGCTGTAGCAAATTTCGCGTCTAACCCGTCCAAATAAGCATTCATTCCTCCAGAATAGTCTGATTTCCTAAAATAAGGTTTGATCAAGTCATTTAGCTTATTTGTGTCACTATCTGTAAGTACAGTAGCGAGTTCATTAGACGTTTCTGTACGAATCTTTTTATCTTTTACGGCCACCAGGACTAAAAGTCCCATGTTAGTTTCTTTATAGCCAACTTTCCAGCTTCTAATAGTCTTGTTAGCGACTTCTTCCAAATTGCCATCTAAACTATCAATAATAGCCACTGCAATTTGAGGTTTCTTTTCCATCTTTCGGTATTTTTCGTTTAGCCTTTCTACCTTTTTAACAACATCTTGTGAAAGATAGCTGTGAGGGTCGTAAACGCCACTTGCAGGAGCTTTGTCAGAAATACTCTCTGCATAAGCCTCCTTCGTGAAACTTAGCCCAAATACGATTAAGAACGCAACGAAAAATACGCTTAAAGCCTTAGCAAGAGGTCTAATTGATTTATTTTTCCGCCTCATTTTTTATTTTTCTCCTTTTTTCTATTTTTTTTATTTCCTTATCTTTTTACATTTTTTCACCTTTTATTACTTCTTTCTATTTTTTATTATACAGAAAAATAATATCAAATAAGAGCTATATAGTCAAATAAAAGTAATAAAAAAAGGGGTTTTTAGCCCCTTTTTTACTATAATTGATAAACTTACTGTAGCTCCTGCGCTAAATCCTTTCTAATGATAAAATTTTTACGATTGTAACTTACTTCATAAAAAGTTTTTGTTTTTTTTATGATTGACAATTCTTGATATAACAAGAAATGGCATTCATGTGAACGATAAAGAATCTACATTTATGACTATTCTAGTAATAACTAATAGTCAACTTATAATCTGGATGGAGTCGTCCCATCACCGTCGGTACTTTGTCATTGTTTTGGTAAGAATGTTGCGTCCACCGATATTTTTCATCAATCACTACACCTTGCTTATTTAGCCAGTTTACAAAATCGTAAGAAGCAAATAAGTAACTGTTAGCAGCTAAACTTCTGGTTAGCCCAAACAAACTTTCTTTAGCCTTTATTTCATTTATTTGTTCATTGTAAGTCAAAATATTAGGAGAAAAATCGAAAATTTTTGAATAACAAATGTTTTCATCAAATTCTCCTTTTGTTACTTTCATTTCGTTTTTCGCAACTACATCATTCCAAACCGCCTCATCAATAGCTTTTACTAATTCAGACAAGTCAGATGGAAGCTCAAACTCCTCAAAAAATGGTTCATCATCTTCAAACTCTGCGCCAATTGAACGTAAGTAAGAATGAAATGTTTGAAAATAATTGCCATTCCCAAATAATTGGTAACATTCTTCTTTACTAGAATTAGTAGTTGTCAATGTAATTGAATATCTATCAGACATAATTTTTCCCTTATCATTCTTTGTTTAGCTTCAGTTTCCACTTACGCAGATTTACTTTCGTTCGTCTTTCTTACGGGAAACAGTCGATTATTATACTTCCGTTCTGCTTTTTTCGTCAAAGCTTCTTCTAAAGACATTCCAGCTTCGATACGCTCACGCAATTCGGCATACGTCCCCACAGGATATGCTTTGGCCATTGCTACAGAATTCCTATAAACTTTTCCTTTATGGTCAATTGGGGGGATTGGGTCATCCTCTGTAGGAAGCATAATGCTATCTGCTAGCGTCCAACCACGTTTATGCCTGCTTACAAAGGCGGCTTTTTTCTGATTATGCGTTTGCAACATTTCCTTGATTGAAGAAAACTTATTTCCCAGGTGGTCTAAACATTCTTTTGTTATTTTTGTGCTTCCTCCAATAGGCGTTTCTAGGGTTTCTTGTAAGGTCCAGCCTAGCTTACCTATCCGTTGGTAATATGTTGCTGCCGTAATATTGTAATGTTCAAGCATGTCTTGAAAGTTAAGGAATCTATTTCCTTTATGGTCGTAACGCAAACCAATCCTTTTATCAGAATCGACGTATTTTAAAACAATTTCCTCTGCAGTAAAACCTAAATTCATATATTTGTTAAATTTATCAATTGAAATGTTATAAAAATTGCATAGTTCTTTTTTTGAATAAAATTTGTTGCCATTGATATAAAACTTCTCTCTCTTAATTCTTAACGGGGTAGACAACGCTTCCTCCATTGACATCCCACGAGAAATTCTTTTAGCGTAAAGACTAGGTTCAATTCCATAATAAACAGCCATTTCAGCTTGAGATTTAAAAGTTTTACCTGTATGGTCAGTTACTTGATAATGAGTATTAGTGTTACTAACACGTTTTTTCGCAGATTTAAAAGATTGTATTGTTTTGCATTTTGTCTCTTTTAAAAAACGGACTAATGGCACGATTTTCATTGGGTTGATCTTATAGACGGTAGAACTTCCATCGTTTTCATTAGTAATCTCAAAAACGTTCCACTCTAACTCTTTAACTTTTTTACCATCTTTCAAATGGAGCTTTTCAAAACCTACAACCTTCAGTCCGTTTTCTTCATAAATTTGCTTTAGTTCTTTCCAAGTAAAAATAGGTTTATTTTTAATATTTCCAAAAGAAAAATAAACATAATTATGAGAACTTCTACCTGAAGTATACAACATGTATTTTAAGTTTTCTACGCTTAATGAGGTAGGCTCTTCATTGATATAAATCGTTTTTGTATATGAATCATAAACAGGCATAAGTCCTCTCCTTTGAATAACTTGCTTTCTTATTGATAATAGTATACTACAAAAAATAGATTTTGTCAATAAAAAATATATAAAACAGAGTAACTAAAATAACCAAAAAATTTTTTTAAGCCAATTACACTCAATTATGTACTTTATGCTTCTAATTCAGTTGTATCAATGGTTTAGTTCTAGTTTAGTCAATTGTACATAAACTTTTAGTTTTCAATTGTACATAAATTTTTAGTTTTACGATCTAAGCTCTAGTTTAGTCAAACAATAAAACAAAAAAAGAAATCTTAAAAATATCGATTTCTTTTTCATTTCTTATTGCTTGTTGACGACCGCTTTCTCCTCCCTTTTGGAGCGACAGGCTTTGTCAATGCCTCTTCTAAAGACATCCCTTTTTTATAACGATTGATAAACGTATTGTAGTCAATATTATAAGCTTTACACATTTCTTTATTTGAGTTGTATTGCTTACCTAAATGGTCAATGACACCCTTTTTACTTCCAATAGGAATAGTTAGCGATTCTTCTAAACTCCACCCATGCTCTCTCCTATAAAGCCAAGCAGATTGAGTGATTCCATAATGTTTTAACATTTGCGAAGCGCTGGGGAATTCATTTCCCAAGTGGTCTCTGCATGGGACCCCTTTATTGGTATGATCGCCCAAAGGAGTTTCTAAAGTGTTTTTAAGTGTCCATCCAGCACGTTGTCTTTGATAAAAGACGGAGGTGTTCAACCCATAATGTGTCACCATAGCTTTTAATCCTTTATAAGGTTTATTTAAATGGTCTCTCCAAATTCTTGAAGAATTGGCTAACTTTTCATTGCGAGTTAATACATCTTTCAAAGGAAATCCTGCTCTAAGAAGATTAACAGCCGTCTTTCTGGATACTCCATAATGCTTGAACATTTCGGTTTCGCTAGAGAACGAATTTCCCAGGTGATCTTTAACCTCATTACTTTGAGTCCTGATGGATTCAGTCAAAGCTCTCTCCAAACTCCAGCCACGTTCTAATCTTTTTGCAACGGTTAGTGCTGGGACTCCATAATAACGAGCCATCTCAAAATTAGATTGGAAACTATTTCCTTTATGATCCAAGACAGTTTTGGGGTAAAAGTTCCAACTTCTTCTCGTTGCTTTTGCTTCTTCATCTTTTTTACTTTTAGAGTTAGAAATCGAACACTTAATATTGTCAGAAAAGATATTGACACTAACACATTTTGTTGTAGATAAAGATAATTTTTCTTTTTCTTCAAAAGTGTAAGTATTCCACGAAAGTTCTTTCAGATTTTCAGCTGATTTTAATTGGCTGATACTTTTTACAACGATGTTGTATTTTTTATAGAGTTTCTTAAGGTCTTCCCATGTATGGAAATCTTCACGAATATCGTCTTTTTCAAAAATAAAATAGTCAACTTCCTCAGAAGGAGAAAAAACGTAAGGTAACTCTTTTAAATACTTTTTTCCGACAGGTAATAAATTTTTTCCAATATAAATCACATCTGCTCTTGAATCAAATACAGGCATCTTTTCTCCTCCTTCTTCTTTTGATTTGAATTTTTTGAATCTTATCTAAAGAAATGATCCCGTCCTCATCACGCGCCTTAGTAATATCATAATAACGAACTTCAAGAGCTTCAGCTGCATCTGAAACGTTTTTATACCAATTACCTTCACTATCTTTTAGAGGACGCAACCAACCTTGGTAGGCAAAAAATTCGATAGGAAATTTTAATTTTTCCCATGATAACAACTTATATCTAAGAGATTGCTCACTTTGATGAATTTTTGTTAATAAAGATGGTGTATCCTCGGCTGCATAATATTCATAAACTTGAGGATATTGCAATTTCATTTCCATACTTCACTTTGTTTCTTTCTAATACTAGTAATTACTGTTCACAAAAAAATTATACAATAATAATAGTAACGTGTCAATTTATCTATCCCTATAATATTATACCTCGACAAAAAAATAAAGCTCTCTGCAAAAAAACAGAGAGTTTTATTTGAGTAATTACCAACCTCCAGTAGACCCACCACCATCAAATCCTCCGCCCGACCAACTACTACTGGACGAACTAGAACTGCTTGAGCTACCTGAGTCTGAAGAATAACCAGTGCTTCCACTTCCACTGCTAATTCCAAAAATAGAGCTTTTAGAACGCCCGTATTTTTCATAATATTCTTCTTCAGCTTTGCTGTATTTAGCAATGCGAGAACCGATAAACATAAATGCAATCATCCAGATTGAAAATAATGCAGCTCCGATAGGACCATATTTTTTAATATTTTCTTGACGCTGTTTTTCTTGATATTCTGTGATTTCTTTCGCATTTTTCTTTGAAAGATATGGTTCAACTTTGTTTTTGAATTGAGCTAAGTAAGCTCTTACTCCTGCAGAATAATTTTCTTGTCTAAAGTCATCTTGGATTGAAGTGTTCAGTCTACTAGCCTCAACATCAGGAATGATAGTTCCCATGTTATTGGAAATTTCCGTGCGAATCTTTCTATCCTTGATGCTAATTAGAACTAAAGCTCCATAATTAGTGTCTGAAAATCCAACCTGCCAATTTCTTGCGGTTTCTCTAGCGATAGACTCAATGTCACCATCCACTGTATCTACAACAGCAATAGCAATTTGTGGACGTAAAGCAGTTTTTGAGTATTCATTATTTAAGTCAGTTACTTCTTTTACCACGTCTTTTGAAAGATATCCGTGAGGATCATAGACTCCACTTGGGGGGACTACGCTAGGGATTCCTTCAGCATAAACAGGTTTTGCTAAAAATGAACAAAAGCCTAATAAAACTACAAAAAATAAACTTAGTTTAACTTTCATGTTTCCTCCTAAAATTTTACATTACTTATTTTTTCATAACATAGTTATAAAAGCAAAGAATCAGCAATAAAATATAAACGATCAATGTGACTACATAAGAAAGAAAAATATTCAAAAATGCAGAAAATAATGATACGTATACATTGTACAAATAAAACTTAGCACTTTCCACCTTCTTTGCTTCACGACTTTTTACATATAGGTTGTAAAAAAATACAGCTGCAAAGAAAAAGCCTAATATTTTCAAAAATAAATTTAGCATTTTTTACCTCTTTTCTACACATATTCCCGAATAAAGAACTTATTTTTTTCCAAGTAATCTTTCGCAGAAAGACTATGATAGTCAGCCACTAAGCTTTGAATATCTGCTAAAACTTCTTTTCTAGTTGGTTCATTTTTATATTTGCACGCGCGTTCATATCTTTTTTGGTAGTTTTCTAGCGTGGAAACATAATGCTCAGCCGCAAAATGCCTTTCTGCATCTTTCTTTTTTCTGATACCATAATAGAGATTAGTGCTTCCAACTCGAACGTCCGTTCCATCATCTGTAGTTTGTAGTAATACGTAAAATTTATCTTTCATTGTTTTATCACCTTGCCTTATCTGCTTATAGATTATTATTTAGAGAGCTTTTATAAACTTTAGCGTGAATGTTTTGAGAAACTTGTTTTTCACCAGGTTCCATGTGACTCAACTCATCTGAGAAAGCATACACTTTAGCATCTAAATTATCTACGTGATGAACAATAATCGCTTCAATTGTAGCTGGCTCAACAGGACTTCCCCACTCCAGTCGTCCATGGTGAGAAAGAATGATATGTTGAAGCATTTCAATCTCCTCGCTATTCGCTTCTTCCTCTGATACATACTTTTTAGGGAGTTCTGCTCCTAAGAAGATATGCCCAAAAAGAAAACCTTTCTTAGAAAAATCCTCGGCTAAGCCATTGGCATATTGATATTCTTCCACTTTCATGATGTCATGATAGATGACCCCTGCAATAAGAAGATCTTTGTTGGCAGTAGGATACATCTTTTGAACGAACAAGGCTAGGTCAAGCATTTCTTTTACGTGTCGCAGAAGTCCTCCTCGTTTGTAATGGTGCATCCGCTTAGCTGCAGAAACAACTTTAAAACTTTCACCATATTCTCCCAAAACACCGATAGTCGCTTTTTTGAGAATAGGATTTTCCATTTGATAAACAAGAGCAAAAATCTCGTTGAAAACTGCATCAGCATCAATAGGTTCACTAGGCACTAACTCAGACATATCTACAGCCTCTGTAGGCAGGCTAAAATCATGGATGGTGATCTTGTATTTTCCACCATAGTAATCAGCGGTTCCATTGACAAAAATAACTTCATTTTTTTGAAGCACTTCCCAAACTTCTTTCGTAACATTCCAGAGCTTGCATCCTGGAACGCTGGCGCTTTTGTCTGATAAGGTAAGTTCGACATATTTGCTACCATTTTTTGCTTCTCTTAGAGCTAAAGAGCTAACTAAGCAGTATTGAGAGATTTGTTCAGGTTGATTAATCAAATTCATTCTTTTACATTCCTTTTTTATTGTATAATTTAATGATAAAATAATATCATAAATGATAGAAAAAGTCAAATACAACCTAAAATTATAAGACTTGATTTTTTTATAACTATGTGATATACTTTTATCATAAATATTGTGAAGAAATAAAACTATAGAAAGGCTTATGCATGAATCAATTAACACCTACTCAAAACGTAGAAATTGACCTAATTATTGCTGCTTTTGACAAACATGATAAAGTTGTCAAATTCTACGCACCAAAAACTACTGAAACTAAAGGGGCGCGCGCATTACCTGGTGTCCTCCTTGAAAGTGGAGAATCCGTAGCAGACGCTGTAAAACGAACTATCAAAACAAAAACTTCGTTGAAGTTAAATGCTAAGAATTACACAATTCAGGAATTACCAGCTCAAACTGCTCCTAACAGAGATCCTCGTGGACATGTTTTAGCTATTCCTGTGCTTTTACTAACTAAACTGACATATGATGATTTAAATGGTGAAGAATGGATTAGTTTTAATCAGGGAATTCCTCTAGCTTACGATCACACACGTATGATTGACTTAGCATTTGAATTGATCGTTAAAAATTTAAAAGAAAACCCTATTCCTTTATTAATGTTGGATGGGTTGGTTACTTTAGAAGAAATTAAAAATATCATTGTGCACTTTGACGGCAGCTATAAAGATATGTACTTATCAAACTTCAAGAAAGTATACCCGACGAGCAAATTCTTAGAAGAAACAGACAAGATCCCTGAAATTAGAAGAAAAGGGCGACAGTTTAAACTATATTTAGTTATTGAAAAAAATATTAAAAATTTCTTCTAATAAATAAAGAAGGTTGTAGTTAGTCAAAAACAGCCAAAATTGCGCTATCACAAGGTGATATGTAGTTTTTTATTTTAAAAAATTTTTCTTATACAAAATAAAAAACAGTCATAGATTTTGACTGTTTTTATTGTTCTATAAACTAATTCTTTAGGTGATCATTTAGTTTTTATTTTTTCATGCTCATCCAATTGGTGAATATTACCAACAATCAATACTGTCGCTTCAGTATGAGTATACATTAGCTCTGAAAAATCACAACCGTTTCCTGTTTTTACGAACTTGATGTAAAAACCGTATCCAACGATTTCGCAATCTTCTATTTCGTCATGTCAGTTCGCTTGCCATCTACTCTTCCCCCCCAACAATATCTAACACCTTCAGCAACTTATTTACCGATTCTTGAGTAATGTTGTGGTTATAATATCCGTTTTCATAGGGGGTCCTAAGAAATAAAACATTAGGACCTAAAGCAATACGACTAATATCCTCAATATTGATAAGTTCATCATGAGTATGGTCTCTGTCACAAATCTGGATTCGAACAAATTTTGCCATTTACTCTACCTCCTGAACTTTCCAACCAAGAACATCTGCAACTTTTTGCGCTTCTTCTTTTGTGTCAAATTTTTTGACGTATTCCATCGTGCCAGGTTGCTCATCAACTAGTATGACAATATCAACATCTTCTTGATAACCTTTGAAATACAAGTGATTGCCATCTGTCACTACATACTTTGTTTCTTTAATAATGTTGTAACCCACAATCCAAGCGCGAGCATATGTTTCACTATTTCTGGAAATCCATGATAGAATGTCTGGGACACTAATGTTAGAAAACTTATCCTCAAGCTCATCTAAGATAGAAATTCCATAGTGTAACTCTGGATTTGTACTTCCTTGAAACGTACAACCACGTTCTTTGAAAAACTCAATCCAGTCAGCAATATCTTGCGGAATCTTAACAAGCTCAGTTTTAAGTTCATTAAAGATTTCCTCAACCTCCCACCACGGAATCCAATGCCCTTGGTAATTGTTAATGATAGTTTTTCGCTCTTCAATTTTTTTAAATAGTGTTTGAATATCCATGTTTATTCCCTCTTTCCTTATTTATGATAATAGTGTATCACAAATAAACTTATTAGTCAAGACTTTTTCTTGCTTTTCGCAAAAATAAAAACAACCAAAATGTGGTTGCTTTGTGTTCTTTTAACGTTTCAATTCTAATCGTTACGAACTAAAGGAATTGTGACAATTTTATATAATTCATCAGTTTCATGATATGATTCATTATGGACATAGATAATAGCATCTTGGCAACCTTCCCACATAGTTACTAAATTTAGACGGAATACAGGATATTCTTTAGTAAGCTGCTTAAAAGCGTCAATGAATAATTGTTTATACTCTTCATAATCCTCCGTGTCAATCGTTCCGTTAATAGTCAATGTTGCAGTATTGTGAATGACGATTTGTTTCCCATTTTCAATGTTATCTATACTAATGACTGGTCCATGAGCGTGATTTTGGAAGCAACGAATATCCAAACCCAATGGATAGAAACCTTCAAATGAAATTTCGTCAAAGATTTCTGGGTTTTGCTTTGTTAATTCTTGAAGAATATTTTTAAACACCTTAATAATATTCTTACACTCTTTGTTAATTTTATGATTTGCCTCCTTAGTTGTTTTTGAGTTTCTAATTAGCTTTGAATCTCTGATGTAAATCATAGCTGTCCCATTGATGTCAAACCATTCGCTCATTTTATTCTCCTTCATTATCTATCTTTATAAATCCGCCTAACTCTGGCACGACTACTTCTTCTCGTCCATCTTTTTCTATAACCTTGTAATATGGGCTTGATAGTCCCTTAATGGTAAGCGAAGAAGTGTTTGTATTAGCTTGGCTTCCAAGTTCACTTACAACCTTGATAAGATCAGGATCATGACGTGGAAGTTCAGAAGCTAAATAATTATCAAGCTTAATTCCTTTGTATTCACTAAGTAAGACTAAAACTTTGTTAGATAAGCTAAATCCCCCAAATTGATTGTTGTACACCACTTGCATCATCTATCCGTCTTTTCCTTTCTACCGCTTGATTTTTGTTAAAAAAAGTCATACACGAATCTAACCTTAGAATAGCCTGCGCTCAACTTTTCAATCTGTGCAATCATATCTGTTAGAGTTGCTTTCTGTGAGCCAACCATTTTTAAATGTTCATCGTAGTCCTTTAACGCATTCAGTTCAACTACATATAGCGAACTCAAGTCAGATAAATAAAAGAAAATGTCTCTAGTTAACTTAGTAGCTTTCTCTGCATCTTCCTTTGCGTTTAAAGTAGATAGTCCCCTGATTTTTTCTCCGCTTGTATCTTGTAGCAACTGATGTAATTTTCCATCACGCACCACATCAAGCATCTTAGGGAGGGGTTTGCCAAATAAATATTTTGCTTCTTTGGGATAACCGTATCCATCATAATCAATCTGACTAAAATCTGTCAAAGGAGAGATGTTTTTCCATACCCCTTTTACTTCGTCAAATCCTTCCACAAAGCCATATAAATCTACTCCCATTATTTTAACCTCTTTTCTTATTTTATGTTTTTTACTTTTCAACTTCGTAACCGAATGCCCAAGATTTTGCCCATAACATTGCAGTGGCTACTTTTAAATTAAACTAAAGATAATTGAACCTGCTCTTGGATTAGCTCTTCCTTTCCTAAATCCTTCAGGATCGCTTTGAATAAACTTTCGAAAATGGGAACGGGAATGCTATTACCAGCTTGGTGATATAAGGCTGTTTTCTTATTAACAAGCCTTTCTAACAATTTTTAATTCAACAACGAGTCCAACTCTTCTTGAATCGTTGTTTTTGATTTTAGTTCTTCCAATACCTCTTCCACAATATTCCCTTCAACGGTTACAAGTAGTTGCCTACTTTCTTTCTTGTATTCTATATTCCAAAGGGTGAAAATAGCAGTTTCTTTCAGAAGTTCAACTTTTTTGATCCGATAACGTGCTTTTTGACTAAATTTTTCGATATCATCATTCACATAAATTTTCTCAACGCAAATATTATCTACATTTTTACAAGACTCAATTTTTCCTTTTTTTAGAATAACCTTACCCTTTCTCCCTTTGAAACTGTTCACTTTTAAGTTAGTAATAGTTTCTTTGGTAGAAATTTCATTCTCTTTGTCGCTCTTCTCTTTTTGATATTTAGGAAACATAATAATAATAGCTTCCGAAACATTTTGTTCACTTTCGTTGTCAAAAAGCGTAGTTTCTTTCTTCTCTCTCAATGTGCATTCTGAAAGAAAGTCGAAACAACTTCTATTAGTAAAAAATAGGCTTTTCACAAAGAAAACAGCTATGAATAGAAACAAACAAATATAAAAAACTCGATACTCAGAAAAAACGTCATTTGAAGAAGTACCAAAGCTTGTAAACCAATTTACAAAGAATAAAAAAGAAAGCAAAAGTAAAAAAATAAGAGAAAAAACTCCGCAACAGCACTAGTTGTATTATCAAACATTTTTCGGCTTTTGGGTTTCATAAGCTTTGTTAAAAAAACTTCAGGAAAAACTAAAATCATTTTTCCGAGATGACTAAATCGTTTTATCATATTTTTCATTGTATATTGTTTTAGTCCAAGGTCACAAAGAGTTTCTTTGCAACCTTACTTCCTTTTTCCTTCCTAATAGTCTTTATTTTTTCAACAATTATTGTTGGTTAAGAATGGGCTCAATCATTGAAAAATATCCTATCTTCGGGGTATTTTTTATTGTATTCGTTAACTTTTTCCCTAAACTCAGGAATGTCAGTGTACATCTGAAGATAGAAAATATTCATAAAAATAGTTTCTGCGCCTTCCTTCTCGAAAATTTCTTCAAGTTCTTTAGAAGTCGCAAATTTTTCAGGGAGACTCTGAGCATCGGTTTTGATAGGGACGTAACGTTGTTCTTTTTCGGAATATTCCATGATTCCAACCGTTCGTTTATTGCTTATGCGATAAGCCGTACTTGCTCTATATTTCTCACCATCAGCTGTTGCTGCAAATGCTCCGTACATGATAACATCAGAAAGGCCGTATTTGCCTGCGCGAGATCTCACGTTGTTGCTAACAAAGCCTCTGTATAAGGTCGACTTTCCTGCAAAGGCAATTACCTCACCAAATAAAATAGTATCTAACCAACGATCATCTCTTTTACTAACGTCGTCTAAGTCCAGCCAAATATGAGAATCGATTTCTCTTTTTACAGGAAGTTGTACATAATTATGTGCATTTGTATGAGGGCTGTCAGGGAAAGTTGCAACGATTGTTGGCTTAGAAACTAACAACTTTTTGCGTTTGCCAAAGGTTTTGACCATAATGGCGACTCCTGAACAAAGGACATATCGGTCTTTGTACTCCTGAAGGGCTAATCTAGTTCTAGGAGCTGTTCGTCCAAATTGACTTGCAATAAGCCCGTCGAGACCTCTAAAGATATTGGTCAAATGAGTGACTCTTGGATTACTCTTCCCAGCCTTTTTCAAATATCTGTCAGAAAATGCCACAAGATCTTTTTTTATGGTTTCTGGTTTCCACTCTTGCTCACGTTCAAGAGATGCTTTTCTAAGTTCTTTCTTTAGTGCGTGAGCTTTCTGTTTTTTCGATTTAGCCATTTATATGTTCCTCAGTTTATTTCTGATTTTAGTATCTAACGATGAGACATTACAAATCAGATACGTCTTTAATAATACCACAAGTGTTGTATTTTTTGAGAGGATATTCTTTGACAGGGACACCTTTTTCTTTTGCAAGCTGGATGATCGGTGCAATAAATTCTGGTTTTGCATCAGGCCTAATCAAAACAACTTCAGGGACACGACGCAAAAGAACACGAATTGTTTCACCCAATCCAGGTTTAACCTTATTAATATCATCGATTTTAAATTCAGAAGCGATTTGTTTCACTTCATCGATCCCTTTAAAATCCTCTAATTCATCACTTGAGGTTTGTTCAACTTCACTTTCCAAAGAAGAAAAATACGACTCGATTTCATTCAGGAAATCATTAGAAAGGTCAAAAGCTTCGTTTTCCTCATAATAAACTGCCCCGTGAAGCTCATCATCTGTCATACTCGGTAAATGCACTGTACGACTAATCAAACCACTAACAGTTGAATTTAGACAGGCAGATGGAATGAGAAAGTCATTGCGAGTGCCATATAATTCAGTTTCAGAAGCGGGGTCAGAAAGAACAGCCAACTCAGGAGATAAACCTTCCATACCTAAAGCTTTCACTGCTTCAGCAAGAACACGATTGATTGCCCCTTTACCTACCCAGCCATCAACAAATACAATATCTTTAGCAGGATGATTTGCTAGAATATAATTCATGGCTGCTTTATCAATTCCTTTTCCACGGATGATTGAGATTGTATAATGAGGGACGTTGATTTCCCGTTCAGGAGAAACATAGTTATCAAGATAACGTTTTAACAAAATCCCAACGGGAGTTCCTGCACGCGCCAAAGAAACAAGAACGATATTCCCTAGTGCTTTTTCTTTTAAAATCTTAGATGCGAGATTAACAACTGCCTGAGCAGTTTCCTTTCCTTGTGAAATGAGAGCTTCTTTATATAGCTTCAAATATTCCTCACTTGGTGCATACTCCACTGGGAGCATTTCTGAGTAATGCACTCCAGATTGATTAAGTTTCTCTCGTTCTTTAGTATCTAATACTGGAACCTTTCCTCGAACATCTTGAAGTAAGATTCTTACCTCTTTCTCTGAATAAGAAGATTTAACTAATTTTTCTTTATTGTTTTTCACTGTATAATCCGTAAAGAAATAACTACAAATAGTTACTCTATTCCTTTCATTTAATATTTCAATTAAATTAGCTGTACGGTAAGCTAGTAAATAGTCTGAAAATCCTCTTCATTTCAAAGCAATAAAGATTCTTTCAAACACTAAGGTGTATGACTTAATTTCACAATCTTTCCGTATCTTGTCTTCAGATTGTATTAAATAATCGTTACCTAATCGTATTGATAAAATCTTCGTGCGATTACATAAGAAGCTGCATCGTGCACATTTAATTTCATTCTATCTGTATAGCTTCTCCGAGCTATTTTACTTGTATAATAAGGGTTTACGTTATGTACGAATACCCCTTCTTTCATTGCTTTACTTAGTAAGCAACGTTTAAATAAGCCAAACTTCAAACTATTGATCATACGATTGTAATCTTTTGAAGCTGTCTTCTCTTGTTTCTTATTTGAATCTAAACTAACTAAATCTTCAATAACAATATCTTTCCCAACACTTACTGCTTGAGCGGCTAACTTAGCAACTAAACCCAACATAGAAGTCTTTGTTTTAGTTGCTTTCCCTTTGTGGAGGTAATTGTATCTAGTTAGAGATTTCAAAACCCCATCAGAATCTATCTCAGAGACAGAAATAAACCCTTTGTTAAAATCAATCCCTAAAACACCATGCGTAGCTCTTGTAAGGTCATTGGATTCTCTTCGGTAGATCACCTGTAAGTGCAAATTACCTTTACGTTTGATGATTCTGTAAGTTAAAGGGTTAGACTTTTTCTCAGATAAGGTCTTTAAAATAGCTTTCTTTGCTTCGTTGTTCTTCAAAACAAAAGAGCCAAAAATGTACTTGTCTGAACCAGATACCCATTGATTATCTAATCTTAACTTGTAATCAAACCGATTGTACTTAGAATTGAACTGAACCTGAAATTGTTGATTACCACAAGTTTCATTCTTATCCCCAATATAAATTACTTGATTATCTCTTTTAGCTAAAAACTTTTGCTTATTTGTTCTTAACAAGTGTTTTGTACCAAATGTTAGATGAAGTTTCAATCCATTAGCAATTAGTTGATTAGCTTTATTCAACTTCATTTGAGTCCAAAATAAACGTAACTTTGTTAGTTTTCTTTGCTTTAAAGAAGTTGTGCTTAGAGACAACATTAGTTTATACTTCTGTATCTTTTTATATAAAGACCTTTTGCGTTTATATAGGTTATTAAACTGATAACGAGCAGACTCTTTTAACAATTTTAGTTGGCTCTTTGCAGTTTTGATAACTGCTTTTGCCATGCGATTTGTTAAGTTGAATTCAAGCATCAAATTTGTTCGATACCGAGACTCAGACTCACCATTTAACTTGTGTCGTAAATGGTGAACACATCTACGGACTAAGAAATTAAACAATTTAGAGTAATCATCAAAGTAACTATACAGAGAAAGATTATCTTTTACATAGAGTTTAGACTCTGCAACTAAAGTTATACTAGTCATCTTCTAAATCCTTCTTGAAGTTTTAAATCCTTTCTGATTGACTACTTTCACTTCCCCATAGTTTGATAAAAACTTGGTCAATTCATCTTCAAACACTGGAGATTCTTCTTCTACAAAAATTACAAATTGTTCATAGTCGCCTAAGTCCATATCGTAAAGATAAGTAACACGCCCGCTTTCATAAGCGCTATTTAGCTTTAGTCTTGAAGAAATTGGATATCCGTCTTCTAGACTTGATTCAATAGGACTGCGCGTGGTTGCTTTCACATCTGCATCAATAATAGTTGCAAAAAAGATAGGGATAAACATATTTTCTTCAGTACCAATAACTAAAGTTTTCTTTTTAGAATCTTTAAGACTGATGAGTTTACTAAATTCTTTATCTTTATTATCTCCAAAAGAAATATACTCAGAAAACTGTTCAACTGTCATTGGTAAGCGAGGATTGTTGCTAGGAGATAATTTTACTTTATAATTTACATCATCACGATACAAATCATATTCTTTCCCCTTTTTGATTGAGAAGACTGGCAATTCTTTTTTCATTTTTCCTCGGACGAGAAACGCCACTTCAACTCCTTTTTCACTAAAGGTTCTAGCATCTTTGTCATTTTGCCAGTTAAGAATAGAGGCAACTGCGTAATCCTTTCCAGATTGATGTTTTTTAAATTGAGAGATAAAATTCAAAATTGTGTTACCAGTCGTGATTTCGTCTTCAATAAACAAAACAACATCATAATCAAGTTCTTTATCAAAATAAAGCTTCTGCTCTGTCGCATGAGAATGTTCTTCTTCAAAAGCAATATTAGTGTATCGGTTTGAAGGAAGTTCTTCTCTTGTTGTCTGAGTGTAGCCTACGATATTCAAAGGAAATTTTTCTTTGAACCGCAAAGAGTAAAACATAATATTCTGAGCTAGTGCAGTTGCTGTTTCAGCAAATCCTACTAACAAAACCTTTTTGTTTTCCCATCCTTTTTCTTTAAACAATTTGTAGACTTTATCCCCTAAAGCCCGATGCATCATCAGCGCATCTCTTCCTTGAACAGCAATGTGCTTCCCAAGTAGAGTATTGACAAATAGAAAATCACGTTTAGGATTATTATGGCGTTTCGCCATTTTAATGACATCTTCAACTGGTTTATCTAGATGATTAATTGTTACTTCTGCAAAATCATGTACGTCCATTAAAATAGTTCCCCCTTACAAGTCGCCTTCACGCCATAAACATTAGACTGAGCGATGATCTTTTTAGCCCAATGACTATGCGTTTTTACTTCATTCATCTTATTTCCGCCATGTCCTTTTGCGACTCCAATAAGGCCGTTACTCATTCCTATAATGTTCTGAGCGTCTTGGTAATCTTCTTCATCAACAACATTACTTTCAGCGATCACAGGCAACTGAACAGGATGAATTGAGGTTTTTCCAAAGAAACCATTTAGCTTATCTAACTCTAATTCATTCATCAATCCAGACTTCCACGCCCCACTTTCACCCTGAGAATCAAAGTATTCCCATACAGGGCCAGCAACAACATAGTTTTTCCCGAAGAAGTTAATGATATCTGTAAAGCAGTCTGCAACAACCCCAATATCATAGATAGTTTGTGTCATTTTACGACGCATACCAAAAATATTACAGAAATCAGTTGCCCCTACACGGATATTTAAAATATTATCTGAGAACCCAGAAAGTTTCCGCTGGACGTAACTCAATTCGCTTACTCGGTTCTGACGATACATGATTGACTTGCTTTCCAGGATTGGATTAAAGTAAAGCTTTGTTGGAACTGTATTTCGCAACTCATCAAAAGTACGCAAATACTCAGCAGCATTGCTGCGGTCAAATTTAGGGAAGTTAAATCCAGTCAAAACGCTGAATTGCTCATTAGTTAAAGTGTCTTTTAATTCTTTTAGTTGTTGTGGACTCCGAACTCGTACAAAGATAAGCGGTAAATCACTTAGAGATAAAGTATTATCCTCTACAGCTTGATATAGTTTAGACAAGGTAGAACGCAACATTAGAACTGCTTCTTCCACTGTGTCATCACCAACGGAATCTTCCAAATCAAGGCAAAGAGCCTTAATGTTTTCGTTCTTTTTTTCCAAGATATCTTGAACGATTTTCATTCTTGTGGCTGGCATGTATAACAACCCGCCAATCGCATATTGCAATACTTCACGAGGAGAAAATTTATTAAACTCTCCTCCTTCATGGATCATTTCTAGGTCTTTAAATTCATATTTCATTTTGCTTCCCCTTTTTTAAAAACAGTTCGTAAAATAACTTCTCCCCCAAGAGCAGACGGAGGTACAACGGTTAAATTTTTAGTCGTAGAAAGGTCAAGAGCATCACTTTCAGCTGGAGTAAAAGATTCTGCGTTTTCGTATTTAGATGATAAATCTAACATTTCAACATCTAAGATCCCGTCTCCTGCAAAGAACAACTCATCTCTATTTTTTAGTTTACTAATGACAAATTTTGCAGCACTTTCTTTGCTAACTACTTTTGGCATTATGTACATTTTTTTGTTTTGAATAGTAAATTGCCAATTAGGAATGATTAAAGAATCAACCTTTCGATAGACACTTATTAAATACTCTTCTTTGATCTTAGCAAAAATAAAACTTTCAACTTTTGTCGCTTTTTGCTCCAGTTCATCTTCAAATGTTGTGTTAACCCAATCAATCAGATAAGCATATTCATGCTCCATTGGCATTGTTAACTTTCGAATGCGCTCAGACCACTCCTCAAGAGGCTTTCCATTATGTAGAATTAAAGAACCATTCCCAACGACAGCCCATTCAACACTCTGAAACGGTTCAACTCGTTGGAACTCTGACAAACTACGTGTTGTAACAGGAATGATGTTTGAAATATTTTCTTTAACAATGCTTAAGGCTTTTTGTGTCATGTAAGCAATAATATTCCCATCTTTATACTCGACAGGAACCATATCTAATTTATCATCATAGAATCTTTTTGAAAATATCATAGTACGGTCTAAATCTGTAATTAAGTATTTAGTTTTGTTTTTCATCATTTCTCCTTTTGTATTAAGTGTATATATTATACAATAAATAAAGCTAGATGTCAATTGGATACGTTAGTTTTTATAGTTTATCCGAAAAAAATTTTTCTCGAAATAATGTACTTTATGCTTCTAATTCAGTTGTATCAATGGTTTAGCTCTAGTTTAGTCAATTGTACATAAATTTTTAGTTTTATATGGTAAAAAGAGAAGCTTATTAGGGTTGCTTCTCTTTTTTTGTTATTATAAAAATAAGAAAAACCTGGCAAAATACCAGGTATCCGTGCACTGATTTAGGGCTCATCACACAAAGCCTTGTTGGGCCACAAACTCTGGGTAAATGGCAAAATATATTATATATCAAACATATTCTACTGAAAATATGGGGATTTGTCAATCAACCATTGCAGATTGTAACAAACCAACCTTTTCGTTGATAGAATGTAGAATGGTAATAGACGACTCTAAATCCGAATCGGATAGAAACTCAATTTCTTCTCGGATAGCATTTTCATAAAATTCCAGATGCGCAATATCGCCACTTACGTCAAAATTTATCGTAGAATAAACTACATCAAAAAAAGATTCAAATTCAGTATTTTTTACTTTTTCTTGAAGTTTTGAACAAAATTCTTCTAACGTTTTTTTATATTTTTCAGTAATATTCATCATTTTCCTTTTTACAAAGATCCTCGCTATTGAAGCAAGGATCTTTTTTGTTATTCTTTGTAAGAGCCAATTAATGCTTTACGAATCATATCAACTGGGATAATCAAGAATGCAAGACCTAAAGCTAATCCAAAGTGTTTAAGATCCATTGGTACTGTACTAAAGATCTCGCCACCAAATTGAATGATAAGCGATTGTGCTACTGCAATTGAAGTCATTACATAGATGAATTTCTTGTTTTTACTAATATGCTCCAACACATTGAAGCCGTGACTACGTGTATTCAATGAGTTAAAGATAACTGCATAAATAAAGAAAGTAAACATAAATGTCAAAACTTCTTTAGAATTATGCAAATCAAATAGCTGTTGCAATTTGAAAGCATTCGCCAACAACAAAGTAGAAATTACAGTAATAAACAATCCAGAAACACCGATGGCACTCTTCATGTAGTTAGTTAGGATATTTTCTTTACGTCCAATTGGAGGACGCTTCATATAGCGATCAAGAGTTGGTTCTTCACCAAATGCGAGGGCTGCAAGAGTATCCATAATTAAGTTGATCCACAAAATTTGAATAATTGTGAACGGCTCTTTAAATCCAACTACTGGACCAATCAATGCTAGAGCAATTGTTGTAACGTTAACAGTAAGTTGGAATACAATGAACTTCTTGACGCTCTCGGTCATAGTACGTCCATAAAGGACTGCTTTTTCAATCGAAGTAAGAGAGTTATTTAAGATAACAACGTCTGAACTCTCTTGAGCTGCCTGAGTACCGTCACCCATAGAGAAACCAATATCGGCAGCCTTAAGAGATGGAGCATCGTTAACGCCATCACCCGTCATACCTGCAACCAAATCAATTTCTTGAGCAAGGTTAACCAAGCGTTTCTTATCAAGAGGAAGAGCACGAGATACTACTTTCAAATGAGGAAGCAACTCTTTTACTTCTTCATCAGATAAAGCAACCAACTCATCATGAGTCAAAACAACATCTTCTTCTGACTTAAAGATTCCCGCTTCTTTAGCGATTGCGACTGCTGTTTCTTTACGGTCTCCCGTAACCATAACAACAGTAACTCCTGCTTCATTCATGACACGGACGGTTTCTTTAATTCCTTGGCGTACATTGTCTCGGATACAAACCCCAGCAACTAAGGTTTTCACTCTGCCTACTTCTTTTACAATCGCAAGTACACGCATAGAGCGGTTTGCTTGTTCTACTGAGGCGTTATTAAACGCTTCTGCAACTTCGCTAGTGAAGTCACCAACACTTCCGTTTTTCTTGATGTACTTAGTTACACCAGACAAGATGATTTCAGGAGCACCTTTGATATAAGTTTCTCCCGTGCTCAAAGTTACAGATGAGAACTTAGTTGCAGAAGTAAATGCTTCTTTAGAAACGATAGAATCTTTGCTTTCAGGAACAAGATTATAAGAGTTCAAGAACGTCATGAGAGCACGGTCAGTTTGGTTTGAGTCAATAGCAACGCCATCTGAAATAACAGAGTCGTTATTCAAACCTAAACCTGCTTTTAATTCCTCTTTTAGGGTATTTGGAGCTGTCTCAAAAGGCACACCTTCAGTATCACCAGTTGTGTAAGTTGTACCATCTCCTTGAAGAACATCAACAAGCTTTAACACGCCTTCAGTAATAGTTCCTGTCTTATCAGAGAAGAGAATGTTAACATAACCAGCCGTCTCAGTAGATGCAGGTTTACGAACAAGAATGTTTTCTGAAAGAAGACGACGAGAGTTCATACTTGCTACCATTGCCAGCATCATTGGGAGCCCTTCTGGAACAGCCATGATGATGATTGTAACAGCGTACATAACTAATTGGACCCCGAAGAAGAACCAGTTATCAGGCTTAGCAACTGTATGAATCAGACCAGAAACAAGAACAGCATTGATAACTAAATAACCAATTGCACCAGAAGACCCCATGACACCAATTTGCCCTGCAAGACGAGCAAGCTTTTCTTTTGATGGAGATTCTTTTCCATCTTCTTGAATTGCAACGTTGATCGAACCAAGCATTGTTTTGTCACCAATAGTAGTAACTTCCATCACTGCTTCTCCTTCAGTTACAAATGAACCACGAAGAAGAATAAATTCGTTAAAGGTGTCTTCTGAATTAGGTTTAGGATTGTTACCTAAAGCAACTTTCTTAGTGTCATCAGACTCACCATTCAAAGAAGCTTGGTTAACTTTTAGTTGTCCGTCCAAAATGATACCATCGGCTGGAATTTGATCCCCTGCACGAAGTTGAACAACATCACCAACAACAAGCTCATCAATATTTAATTCGTGCAAATGTCCATCACGGTAGACTTTGACAACAATTTTAGAGGCTTGCTCTTGAAGAGAATTAAACTCTTTTCCATTCTTCCATTCAGAAAGTGCTGCAACACCTGTAGAAAGCGCAATGGCTGCAATCAAAGATACAACTTCAATCCAATCTGCATGTCCAAGACTAGGATTGAACATACAAGCAATGTTAATGACAGTTTTTAATGCAAGACCAAACAGCAACACTTTGATCCATGGGTCATCAAATGCTCCGATCAAAATAGACCAAAAAGTTTCAGTTTCTTTTGAAGATAGAGCATTGTTGCCGTTCTCTTCAAAAGAGCGCTGGACTTCTTCTTTTGTTAAACCAGTATATTTCAAAATTATAGACTCCTTATAATATTATTTATAAAAGATAGGCTAGCGTTTCACCAACCTATCCGCTTTTCTATTTTTATTGATAAAGTGAAGCGATAGCGTTCAAATCACCTTGTTTACCCTCGCCAATAGCATGGAATGCCCAATCACTACCAGAACGAACTAATTCAGCAAATACAATTGCTGTATCTGTTGAATAGTCACCTTTCAAATTGAAACGCACAAGTTCTTGGTCGTTTGCTTTATTAACCAAACGAACGTAAGAGTTATCCACCATACCAAAAGTTTGACGACGTTCGATTGCTTTGTCAATAGTAACACAAGCAACAATTCGTTGAATAGATGAAGGGACTTCGTTAAGCTTCAAGATGATTTGCTCATCATCACCTTCACCTGCACCTGTACGGTTATCTCCAGTAAGTGTGACACCTGGAGCAGTTTTGTTATTGTAAAAAATAACATCTTGAAGCCCTGTGATTTTTCCTTCTGCATTGAGCAAAAATACAGAAATATCAAGGTCTACATCTGTACCAGCACGTGCGACATCCCAGCCAGCGGCAAGAATAGCCTCTGTTAGACCAGGAGATGCTTTTGAAAGGTCTAATACAGTATTTTTCTCAAGATTGAGAGAAATACCTGCTGGCGCTGGCACTACTTCAGTTGGTGTAGGGACAGTTGCATCTAAATTACCAAAATTAATTCCCATTAGATTTCCTGCTTTCTATTACAATTTGTTTCCAAGAGATTTAATGCTGTTGTTACTGTAATCACCGACAGCCACAAAACTCCATTCTCCATTAATTTTTTGCAATTCAGCAGCAACTACTGCGGTATTGCGTCCACCGTCTGAAGATAGGTTGTAACGTACCAATTCACGTTGACCTTGGCTTTCATCAACCAAGCGAACATAGGCGTTTTTAACTCCGCTAAATGTTTTACCGCTTGAGTAAATAACTACAGCAATTACAATGCGGTCAACATTAGGACGTATTTTATCAAAGTTGATCATGATGTTTTCATCATCACCATCCCCTTCACCTGTCAGGTTATCTCCATCAAGATAGATTCCGTCCCAACGTTTGTCACCGAAGAAAACAGTATGCATTAGCTTGCGTCCTGAGAAAAGGTATGCACACAAGTCTAGGTCGATATTGCCACCAAAACTTGCCATATCCCAACCAGCGGCTGCACGAATGCGAGACAGAGAAACGCCAGATTTTGTAAGATTTAGGAAATCACCTTTATTAAGGTTTAATAATCCACCTTTTGACAAGTCTAGAGTTACTTCATTGCCACTGCGCAAAGCCCCCGTAGGGACAGAAGCATTTTGCTCAGGGGCGCTTTGTGCAGGTTGAGTTGGTTGCTCATTGTTATTGCTGTTATTACCAAATAAATTTCCAAAAATTGACATTGTATTTCTCCTTTTTCTTGTTTTTTCAATCTAAATCGGTTCAAGAATCGATTCTAATTTATTAAAACTTTCCTCAGTTAAGTAAATTTTATATCCATCAGAAAGTAGGATATTTTTCTCCTTTTTGTTCATCCAAACAATATGGTCCACGTTGATAATGAGTTCTTCAGCTTTCCCGCCAAAAAAATCGCTTTCTGAAACAGAAACAAAGGTTTTTCCATTCATGATTATTATCCCTCTATGTAATATTACATATACTGTGCTAAGACAGAATTAAGATCTCCAACAGAACCTTTACCTACTGCTTCAAATTGCCAACCGTTAGAGGTGCGATTCAAAGAGCAGAATTCGATACAAGTATCTGTTGAATAATCATTACTTAATTCATAACGGCAAAGCTCTTCGTCAGTTTCTTGATTAACTAATCGAGCAAAAGCATTTTTAACCATACCAAACAATTGAGATTTACCTTGTGCATCATAAATGGTTACAACAAAGATAATTTTTTCAATTTCAGGAGCTACATTATCAAGCTCAACTACAATTTGTTCATCGTCACCTTCACCAACACCAGTTCGGTTATCTCCAGTTGAGCGAACACCTTGCACTGATGGGTTGTTGTAGAAGACAACGTGTTGAGTAACGTTTTCTCCAGAAATGCGTGCGTTCTTAGGAACGAGGATGGCAGACAAATCAAGGTCTGCTGTAGGTCCATTATTTGCTACATCCCAACCACAACCGAGAATAACGCGTTTGAGTGAAGGTGCAACTTTCACAAGGTCAAGAACCCCACCTTTAGTTAAGTTAAGCACTCCGTTTGATTGGGGTTGAGGCGTTCCGCCTAGACTACCAAAATCCATTTTTTAGACTCCTTTGTGGTATTTTCTTTTAGATTTATCCTGTTTTACAGAAGTAGCTTTTTCTTTATTGATCTTCTGCATAACTTTTTGACGTTTGATGCCATCAGCAACTTCTTCAACAGCTGGTTTAATGCGTTCGTCAAATACTTTCTGTCCTTCTTTAAACATGGATTTTCCAAGTTCTTTTCCAGCTCCAAGAAAGTTCTTAGCATTTTCTTTTAATTCAGACATAACTTTTTTCCTTTCTAGTTGGTCGGATTAGGAGCTTGAAGAACGTTCAAAGAGCCTGACTGAATATCTGATTTCAAACGTTCAAGGTCTTTAGCGTTTTCTTTGTTTTGTTCTTCCTGCTCTCGCATGACACGTTGTGTATTTTCAGTACCATTTTTAATGGTAGAATATACCTTACGCAAGGTTTCCATATCAAATGTACCTTTAGTCACGTTTTGAGCAACAACTGTACCTTGAGCGGCTGCATAAGCTGCATTTTGTTCAAGTTGTTTGTTGATAGTGCCTTTGAACTGTTCCATTGAATTAGCAGTGATTGCTTGACGTTTCAACATAATAGCTTGAGCCAAATTTTGTTTGAAAATTGGAAGGCCAATAATAAACGCAGTGTTAATTTCACGGATTAAGTTGACGTTAGTCAGTTGCATGTTTTGTAACATAGGAACTGTCATACGTGCGACAATTTCTGCTTGCAACAAATCATATTGCCGTTGACGAAGCATTTGTGACATCATATCAAGCTGTTGCAACTGAACATTTTTACTGTCTTCAGAAATATCTGTACGATTCGCCACTTGTTCACGATAGCTAGCAATTTCTTCAAGTCCAATTTCAGCAGCAACTACGTAACGCTCAAGTTGTTCAAAATAGCTATGGTTAGCTTGGCACATTTCAGTTAAAGTTACATTATCTTGTTTAGTTTGATTTTCATATGTACGTAACAACTGAGCAATCTTATCAACTTCCTTACTCATATTATCGTACTTAGCAACAAGGGCTTCGAACTCATCAGCGATCTTCTGTTTCAGTTTTTGAAGGAAGCTTCGTTTAGCAGGTTCATCTTGGATTTTTTCAATTTCACGAATATCAAATTTATCCATGATTTTTGAAAGCTGAGTGATCATTTGAGCTGCATCTTTATTTGTTGGTACTTTTGCAATGTTCAAGATCTTGTCGGAAATTTTTGAAATTTCTTCAGCAGATTTTTGACCAAAAGTTGCAATTGTGTTTACGTCTTGGATGTTAATCTCATTTGTAAGAGCCTTAACTTCAGGGAGAAGTTTTAGTTTTTCTTTGTACTCTTCAGGGTTAACAATAATTTCATTAGCTTTCTCAATTTCCTGAGAGTCAATTACTTGAGGTTGAATTTCAGTTTGGACCAATACCTAGTCCTCCTTTCTTTATTTAAGAACCAAATAATTTAGATAAGAAGCCTCCTTTGCGTGAGGCAAAGTTGTGAACAGAACTATAAGTTCTATCATACTTGATTGTTTCAAGTCTCTGGCAGTTAAATCTCCCCCTTTCAATATGACTAGATAAATCAGACATTCCCGCTGGAGAAAACACTGCAATATCGAATCCAATTTTATGAAGAAGACCTAAGATATAAGGCACTTGAGGATCAAGTGAATCTTCATTATCTAAAAAAATAACTACCTTTGGAATAGCAAAAGGAAAATCAAACGAGTCGATTAATCGAATCAATTCTTTATTCAATTGCAGACAAGCTCCGACAAATTGTAACACATCAACCTTCGTCGTTAAGCGTTGTGAAAACAACGTTTGATCCAAAAGAGTTTCATTGATTTTCTTTAAAATAAAATCTTCTGTATCGTCATTAAAAGGGGCGTACTTGTAAAAAGGAAGTTCTTTTAGCTTTTCTGTGTTAAAAGTTCCATCATTTAACTCGCAAAAAGTAATTTGAAGAACTTCATCACTAGAAATACTAATATCCAAAAAATCACTGATTTTACCAGAAGAGAAGAATACATTTTTAGCGCCAGTCAATTTATTAACAAGTTCTTTGTATTTCTGTGTATCTGTATACTCTCCCTCTAATTCATAAAAGAAATTGGGAATACTAACAACTTTTCCTTCCGTGGAGAATCCTTGACGCACACGCGCCTCTTCATTCCAATTATTCTCTAGGTCAATAAGCGTTGAATTAAAGAATAAGTTCTTCGTTGTTCCTTTTTTGAACTGCCATGGTCTAAATAAACCAGAGTCTGTAAACAACTCCTGCTCCATCTCTTGCTCGAAACCTAAAGTTATAGAATCAAATTGTTGATAAGCAGTACCAGCATTAGCACGCGCTTTTAAGCTTTCAACTTGGAGGAGCTGACTGTTTGAATGTTTTTCTATTCCTGTAAAGGCTAGATAGTCAGGCTCTTTTAAAGGATTAATATAAACAACATCCCAGCCCATCTTAGCTAACAAAAGCAATAAATACACATCGTGTTTTTCAATTTGACCATAATAGATACACTTATTTGTAGAAGAATAGCTGTCAGCAATCTCTAAAGGACGAATATGTTTATAAACATGAAGAAGTAACTTTGTGATAAAGTTATTTCTGACAGAATCATTGACAAATCCTTCTTTTTGAATTGCCAAAAGAATAACATCTTGTAATGCTCTTATAAAAAGTTGATTATAATCGCCAGGGAACATCAACAAATCCTCATTTTTAAGATGGTAAATATCTATCTTTCCCAACTCAGATTTAATCATGTTCATAAAGTCAAAATCAACTTCAAATGGAATAGAGTTATCAAAAACAATTGTATGTTTTTCGTCTTGTTTAGCTTTATCAACTAAAGTAGCAAGAACATTGTTGTAATCACCTTGGTCTTCTACTCCGATATAAGCAATAAAAAATGGCCTAAATTCCTCACTGATTCCCTGTCTTTCAAAATTTGGCTTCCAAAGTTGATTCACAAGAATTTTTAATGGTGGGCTATTAGACATCTCGAAACACCTCTTTATTTGTAATGTAATATTATCGTATCACAAAAGGTCTTAAAAGTCAATGGATAACTGCACAAAAAAAGAACCATTTAGGCTCTTTTTTACTATTATTGCTATTTACGGTTATGCTTTTATCTAACTTATTTCACGGTTTTTACTTTATCCTCCACGCCAATAACTTCTTTGAGTAATTGCATGACATTTTCAATAGTAAGTGATTTTTCGTTATATTCAACGACAGTAACTGTTGCAGCCTTAGCCCTACCATCGATAAAGATCCGAACTTCTAGATCTACCTCAGTAACTTTTGGTTCAATTGTAAACTGATAACTATCATATCCTGAGAATTGTGATGTCTCAGCTGGTTCTAAAGTAGCAATCAGCCCACTATCCCTCTTAACTTGCCCTACAAATTCATTGCTTAACCCAGCCTTCAACAAATTCATAACATGTGGTTTTTCTGCTAACTCTTTGATTTTATCTGCAAGAAACACTTCTTGCGTTTCTTTTTCTTTCAATTGATTGAATTGCTCTAATAATGTTGCCATTATAAACTCCCTTTCTATTTTACAGTAATATTAATTTCTTTAGATTCTTTTTGTATATTTATCTCATCCAAAAGGCTAAGAAAATAGTCTATTTTTTCTTCACTATAGCACTCGTAATTTTGACGAATACAATGGCGATTTGCAAGTGTTTCAAGAGTTCTTCTTTGCTTTCCAGTTAATCGTGAGAAGCCCATTTGGCCATGTTCCCAGCAAGAAACTGCACCTGTATAGTAGAAAGCCTCTTCAATAAACCATGTTACAGAAAAAGCAAATTTTCCACCATTCAAGTAATTAACCAAACTTTCTAGCACTATAGCGTGGCTAGGTTTTGCTTCGAGGATTCTGCCGTCTGGAAGAACAATAAACTCTGAATAATAAGGGTCTTTTATAGACAAGTATTCTTCGACGGATAAAACAGGAATTTTGTAGTCACAATCTTCGTAACCACCCGCTGTTATATCTAATTCTGTCATTGTTGATAATTGGCTTTTATCTAACATTTTCTTTTTATCTTTTTTCACTTCACTTTTATCCAACCTTATTTTTCTTATTAGAATAAGTGATCTTAGTTACAATTCCGTCTTTTGAATAAGCAATAAGCTTATGTGAAAAAACAACATTTTCGTCGTGTTCATAAAATGCAACTGAAAATTCCACGGATTGTTTTACACTTTCTTTAGGTATTGCAAAAACAAACGGAAAATCTTCAATCTTTTTGTTAACAGAAATTTTGGTCCAACCGTTATTGATGAAATCAAAGAGAACATCTACCATCTGAGGTTCAGTAATATGTTCGCACATTGCCGATAACATATAAAATGCACCTTTATCTTCAGCCTCAAGCTTTTGCAACTTTGCTCCGAGCTTATCCATTTCTTCAATATAAGAATTGGAGGTTTCAATTGCATCTGCAAAAAGTTCTTCTAGTTCATTTAGTTCTTCATATTTTTCGTTCATTCTCCGCCTCCTAATTTCATAAAAGATTCATATCCAACTGCCGTTTCTTCAGCATCTGTTACATTTGCATTTCCAATTTCTTTACTTACCGCAAATAATAAACCATCTTTGACATGTAAATATAAAGGATAAAAATTACCTTTAAAATTATAGCTCAAGTCAACGAGCCAACCATTAGACAAAGATTCCAACGTTTTTGGCAATTCCTTACCAAGTTTAAGTTTGTCTAATTCTGGAAAAATTAGCACTTGCAACCTTTTTAGATTCGCCACATCAGCGAATTGTTCTCTACCAAGAAGGGTGTGCCCAACTTGATGCTTGATTACAGCCTTATATGTATCTAGTAATTTCATTTTATACCCACCTTTAACTTTTTATTAGAGTAACAAACGAGTTATTTCTTCAAACTTTGAAAGATCTCGCTCAAAACTATCCAAATATTTTTCACGCCCTGACAACTCCCCAGAACCTAAAAAACAAAAAGAGTTTTTTACAGCGTGTTCAAACTTGACCGTTTTATTACGATAATTTATTTCGACGTTCACTCCAGTTTGAATATTCGAGTAAACACAACCTGTCATTTTCCCTGGTATTGAACTACCAAAACAGTAACTCCTAGAGTAACCAAAGTTCTCTAATTTCTTTTCAAGTTCTTGCATATCTCCAAAATTTTGCTTTAGTTCTTCCGAGTATTCCATCACTTTAATTCCTTTTCTTATTTATGATACAAGTATATCATAAATAAGATCTTTTGTCAATCTATTTTTACTTTTTTTTGCAAAAAAACTAGCTAAAAAGCTAGTCCTTAGCATTATTCAAATTCGTCCATAGGAGCATAGAAACATTTGTAATTCGTTTCTATGCTATGGAATCTGAAGTGAGGGGTTTTATCTTTATAGGCAAACTCAATAGCAAAACCTTCAGCTACTTCGCCATTCTCATTAAAAGCTTCATTATTCACTAAAAAACTATCGTTTATAGTCATTACAATATCAGTCAATGCTACAGCTGCACATAAGATAACGTCTTTATATGGGGAGTCGCTTGGAATGATTTCATAAAGTCCAGGTGCGTCTTCTGATAAACCTTCCTTTTCTACTTTTTTACTTTTACCAAGAATGACATTTACGACATGATAAGGATCAAAATCATCATCAACGACGAAATATCTTGGGTCTCGGTAATTAATAGCCGAAATCTCATCCCATAATTTTTCCTTTTCTTTATTTTTCTTTTATTATATCATGAATAAAAAATAAAATGTAAACATTCTTTTTTTCGCAAAAAAACTAGCCAAAAAGCTAGTTCTTACTCAATTTCAACTTTTCCACTCATTAGAGTTGATTGAAATAGCACTCCAAAAAATGGGTAAACAGGCTCATGCGCAGTTTCATAATCTAAAAGGTAAGTAACCTTTAAAGCTTCCAACACAAGCTCCCCAATTAGGGTGCTAGGGAGAATAAATACAGGTTCTTCCAAGCTGTGATAAAGTTCAATAAATTCTTGCACATAACGTTGTTGCTCAGCCAGCTCTGAAGGGAATGAGTTGCGATGAACTTCCACCCCTTCTAATTTAGCAGCATCTTCTTTAGATTTAGAATATAGAGAGAATCCACAATGATTATCAATGCAATAAGAAATCAAATTAATGATATCTAATTTAGTCAAAGTAAACTTTACTTCCAAATTGACGCACTCAAGGTCAGAATAAGCCCATAAGGAGACCTTCCCAATACTTAGTTTTTCTTCTTGTTCAAATACTGGTCGCATATTTTTTCCTTTCTAAAAATAACAATTTATCTATTTTGTAGATAGATTTCTATCATGCTACGAATAGCCAATCTATCATATTTCCTAAGAGGTTCACCATCGAAGCATTCTGTATCTCCAATCATATCTCAAAGGTCTAGCGAAGAATGTTTGTTTTTAAACTTACTAATTTCAGCATTTGTTGGAAGGAAAATAATCATTTTCTTTTTTCATACATACAAAACCTTTTATAAAATCTTAGCCTCATGTGTAAGCGAATTTAGTTTAACAAAAGAATCAGCCAATTTTTCATATTCAGGGAGAACAGCATTTTTCATTTCCTCCAACAAACGCTCAATAGACGGATATTCTTTTGTGGTAATAGCACTACATTTAGAATCATCACTTCCTACAATAACAGCGTAATATAAGGTCTCATCCTTTGCAGAATTTAGTATTTTGATGCTTACACTGTATTTCCTTTCTAAATCAGCAATGATGTTTTTGAACGAGGCTTGTCTAAATTCTTTAGAATCCAAAATTTGCGTTGAACATTTTCCCTTATGTGGGCTTCCAAAATTATATTGCCGAACAAATTTACCTTTAGAATCATATTCCAAACGAAGAAATCCTTCGTCATTCAATTGAATTTCCAAAAGCCGTCTTCTAACGCTAGTATTTTCATCATCCACATCGACATCAACTGTGATTTTAGTATTAGCATCTAATTGAATAGGAAGTTCAATTTTTTTCTTAGATTCAAGCATGCACCAAATAAAAATATCTTCTCCTTTTGAATATATAGCATTACTTAATTCTTCAGCTAGCTTGACTCTATTACGTTCGGTTACTATTGCATTATATAAGTCAATACCTGAAGGGACAGCTAAGCCTTTAGCGGTAGCTCTTGCACAAATATTCTCTTTGCAACTACGCAATAGTTCAATTTCTTTTGTATTTAACATTTTTTCTTTCCTTCTTTAATATTAATTTTTAATTCTTCATTGTAAGGCTTTTTTATCGGGCACAATCACTTATAACTTGTGATAAGCCTTTTTTGTTTATTTCGTTGATCAAGGATTGAATTTTAGTAACTTTTCTAAGCGTCATGGATAATATATCCTTCTTTCCACGCTTGATCAAAGAACGTTCCATAGATGAAAGCCCAGCAAACTCTTTTAGCAACCGAGTTTTAATTAATGGATTAACAATAATCTTCTCGACTTCAGCTAAATTAATCTTTTTACAAAATTTACAAAATCCTAAATCCAAATCTTCCATAACCCTTAGATTACAGTCGTTTGCAGGCGCAGACAGATAGTCCTTCCCTTTATCGGAGTTCAGCCATTCTTGGAGCTTAACCAAAGTATTAATAGATAAAGAAAGAAATTTCTCTCTGTCAGCACGAACTTTCAATAAAGTAGTCCGTGAAATTCCGACTTCTTTTTCAAGTTCATAGCCACTTATTGACTCATCCAGCAACAAAACATAAATATTAAATAAATTAATTTCAACATTCTTTGTCACGGTCCTGCTCCTTTCGTAATTCCTCTCTAATCTTCATCAGCATTTTTCCCAATCGATTACCATTAGAAAGCCAATTATTCTCAGAAAACATCTGTGACTTACCATAATCGCACATAATAGAGAGCTCTGCTGGCTCAAAATTTTTTGATTTCACATAAACTAATTCTAAATCTTCCGTATCCAACAACATTTTTGTGAAATAACCCTCTTTAGATTGTAAAGCATCATTGGGATCTTTTTTCCTTTTCCCAAAGTAAAATCTTTTTAACAAAATTTCTAAAACACCATAGAAAGAAGTTTCGTTCCATTCTTTAAGCTTTTCAAGATCACTTAGCTCATTAATCTTATTATTGAACTTGTAAAGATTTTTTTCTTTATCAACGACATCTAAAGCCAATATTGAAGGAGCGAGATCGAGTTCGTTCGCGAAACAAATCGCTTTCATGTAAATCATTTTCTGCATGAATGTAAGACCGTCTATTTCCCAATTAAGTCCAAAAGGACCACCGTGAAAATAGAACTTATCTCCAACCACCATTCCATAATTCTGCCAGACCATATTTATCACCTTTTCTAGTTCTTATCAAAACACATCCATTTTAACGCAAAATAAACAACAATAAAGTAAAAGACAGCCATAAAAGCTAAAACATAATGAACAAGACTATGAGACAACAAAGTTAAAACTGCACCTATAACATTCATATCAATCAAAAATGCAAAAATTGCCACAATCACTACTTCTTTTTTAGTAGATATTTCCATATTTTATTATTCCTTTTTGTTTTTTATGATATAATTATATCACAAAAAGAGATTTACGTCAAGCGAAATATGCAAAATTACTTTTTATAGAATAACATTGACAAGACAGCTTATATTTGGTACAATAGTAGCATAAAACAAAATAAAATATTTTAGAAAGCGTAGCTAATATGGAACAAAACTTATTTGAAAATGAAATAAGAGAAAAATGCAAAGAGTTGCTGCTAAAAGGGGATTTACAACGGGTGATTGCCGCAAAGGAATTCTTAGGAAAGACAGATTATGAATTTGGTTTATTTTTAACCCCGCTATTCGTAAAAGAAGAAAAAGAAGATTTAGTCTTGCCTGTAAAAACTCCTTCTAAGTTATATCACACCATCGAAGATACATATAACGAACTAAAACAGAAAAAAGAAAGATTCCGTAGGCAAAAAGGAACAGTTCTTCTAAAAAGTGGTTATTATGAGATCGTTAATAACGGAAAGCAAATACACGAAGGCTCAGTAGGAGAATATAAAACTTTAAACTTTGAGCACGGGAATATTGTCTCTTTTATTAAACCTGCAAACTTTCTAGAAGATATAAACATTGAAGGAATGGATACTACTGCTCCAAAACTCAATCTAATGAAACATGCGATTGTTGAAAGAGACAGCAATACAGGAGCACTTTGTATCCGAAAAGATTTTAATGGTGTCACTTTAATAGAACATGGAGGAGCTTATCCAACCCTATACCTTCGCGGGCTCGCTCATAAAAAACAAATTAGCGAAGGGGATATTGTTGACATACTTATACAAGAAGATGGATATCCTTACATCAATTGGGTATATAGGGATATTGATGAAGAAAAAACATTGGAAAAACCAAGTTTCTCACCATCTAAGAAACAATGGACTGAAAAGAAAGACTCAGAACAACTGGACTTCGACCTAAAAGGGAAAATCGTGACAATTGTTGGACTTCCCATGGCACTACTACCTCGAATTAAAGATGTTATTCTAAACAGTAAGAAAGCAAAAGATTTGCGAGTCATAGAGACTGGCGTTAAAATAGCAGGATTCGAACATAAACTGCCAAAAGCGATCTCAGATAGCAATGTTATCGTAATTGCTAAGACAGGTATAAGTCACGGGATGTCTGAACTAATTGTTTCAGAAGCGAAAAAACGTGGAATTCCTTTTGCATATGCAAATCAACCAAGCTTATTGCGCGTGGAAATGGCTCTGTATAGAGCAATCAACAACTTAGCAGTAGATGAAATTTCTAGCGGAAACATTGAATATCCTCAAAAAATAAAAAATAATATTGACAATATTACTTATAAATGATATAATACATATTATAAAAATAAGACAGTTCTGCTTCTGAATGAAGTAGAATTCGGAAAGTTACTCAAGTGGTGAAGAGGACGGTTTGCTAAATCGTTAGGTGGTTAAACACGCGAGAGTTCGAACCTCTCACTTTCCGTAACGTTACTACTTCTATTAGTAGTTATCGCAATGATTTAGGTCGCATAGCTCAGCTGGATAGAGCATTCGCCTTCTAAGCGAATGGTCACAGGTTCGAATCCTGTTGCGATCATCCCCTTCAAATGAAAAGTTTGAAGGATTTTCAATCAAAAGAGGTGATTTTAGACTCGTTAGCTCAGTTGGTAGAGCGATTGACTTTTAATCAATGGGTCACTGGTTCGAGCCCAGTACGGGTCATTTGTTAACAGGGGGCAACTCTTTATCCCCTGCTAGCATTTCTACTCTTGTTTGTAATTATTGAGTTCGAGGATTAAATCATGACAAAATTAAAGGAATTGAAATCATTTCGTATTAATTTCAAAAACAAAGATCAGACTATCTACATTGTTCAAAACCAAATCCTAAAGATATTTTTTAGAGACGACTTTGGTTGGTTGTCTGTCCCAGATGAGATGTACAATCGAACATGGACTTACATCAAACAAAAAGGAATTACATATCTTTCTGAACAAGAGTTGTTAGATCTATCTAAACAGTTCAAAAACGGACAGGAATTATTAGTAACAAAATAAAAAAACATTACCATGCCAAATAGTAAGTCGTCTTCAGTTTCGGAAAGATGCAGTTGGCTAAAATTCTGTCTTCCCGATTGATTATATAACGAAAGGAAATGAATAATATATATTATGTATCAATTTCTAATTACTTCCACAAACTATGAATCTTTAGCTGTAATTTCTATATTAGTTTTACTAGTGCTTGGCTGTCTATGGGTACTTCAAAGAAAAAACCCAATTGCATTTCAGTCATTGAGCACCTTAACGTTTATGATTGTAATCACATTTATATGTTTACTTTTTGTAGGATATGGTTGGAGCCAAAAAATGGCAATGAAACAAATGCGCCCAGCAGATGTTTATACCATTAATAAGACTGGTGAAATTATCACATTCAAAAAGAAATATAGTAATCTAGCGTTAAAAGACAATGTATCGGCTCATATTGTTAGTGAAACAGATGATAAATATCAAGTAGAAGTTGACGGAGACTTCTACAATATGTTAAAATCAGATGTAAAATGAAACACATCAATCATCATCAACCACCCGTAAAACGGTGAGGAAGAGAAAGCAAAAGCGATGGTTTTAGTAGCGCCAAACAGCAAAAAGGAATATGAGGTTTAGTAACATATTAGTGAACAACTCCAAAACTTTAGCGTAGAGTGAACAGACCTGTACCCAAACCGATGACTAGCTTGTCGGGGTTGAAGGAATTAGCCTGAGTACGGTAGGACTATAGGTTGCTATCGGAATCTGGGAGGACCATCTCCCAAGGTTAAATACAGATTTTTGATTGATTTTACGAAAAATGACCAATAATCTGATGATGTCATAAAACTCAGGCAGGGAAGTAATATAGCCTAGTAGTGAGTACACTCTAGCGCGAGAGGTGGATATAACGAACTGTCCGCCTGCTATATCAAACTCAAAACCTCTTATTGCAAAGTACATTTGCGCAATAAGAAAATTCGCGGAGATAAACGGCTTGAATGTACTGGGCCGTGAATTCGAAAACGTGTTGGTTTAAAGGTTCTCCAACACAAAGAATGCTAGACGCGTTAAGAGCATTCAGTTTTTTGTCAAAGATACCAATAATCATGTAACTTTGACAAGCATAACCATTTGGGTCATTTGGAGAGTGACACAAAAGAACTCCCGTTACCAAATCAGTGCGCAGGAATATGGTAGAGGATTAGCCCACCTTGGATAAATGGGCTATTGTTTTCGGGAAAGTAGCTTAGCTTGGTAGAGCGCTTGGTGAATAACTCGGAAGACGCGGGTTCAAGTCCCGTCTTTCCCGTTTGGGGGCTAGACCCCCTTCGCTCATAGATTTTCTAATTTGCTATGAGTGATAAATTATCCATTAGTTTTTTAGATAAGCGTCTTGGTAAAGATTGTTTATAATTCCATTTTGCTTTGTCTTATAAAGAGAGGTCTTCCTAGTGGGCGCTTATTGGTTTTCCACCATAGCTCAGTCGGTAGAGTGCATGACTGTTAATCATGATGTCACAGGTTCGAGCCCTGTTGGTGGAGTGAAAAAATAATTTTATTATTTCATCAGATGTTTTTATTCAGTTTGTTTACATCTGATGTTTTTTATTTTTTAGAATTTTATTTATATAGAAAAACAAAAAAGGCACTAGATAACTAAGTGTCCTTTTTTTTAGATTATTTCACTGGTTATGAAACGTAGTTTTGAATCAAACTTGGATTTTTAACCAGTTCCCAAACCCCATGATATTCTTTATGAAGTCTGAAGTTTTTATTTAGCTCAAAAGCTATTTCACGATCAACAATTAATAAGTGAATCTCTGGGAAAATGATGTTACTTTCGTCTGTTACCTCTTCATTCTCACGGATGATCATTTCTTTTAATTTTGGACTCAATAGATTTTCTTCAAGTCCTACTTTCAATTTAAACATATCATCAACTGTTCCCACTGCTTCTACTGATGCAGTTTCTAAAAGTTCAATTGATTGGATCAATAATGCTAATTGCATAATACTATTTTCCTTTTACTTTATTCTTCTACTTTTTTTCTTTAGCTTCCTACGAAGTTTTGGATACTAGATTTAGTTCAAATTTAATTTTTTGCTGCTAAATCATCATCATCTTTTTCAGAAGATTTTTCCGTCTCTTCTGAAAACTATTGTTTCCAAAACATTTCTTTTAAGAAAGTATTCCGTTTTGAGCCTTCAGTAGCAATAGCTTTTTTATAAGCTTTGCCTTCTCCTAATAGGATCAATTTTTCTTTTGCCCTTGTAATGGCTGTATAAATCAAGTTACGTTGTAACATTTTATAAGCTTGAAACGTTACAGGAATGATTGCTATTGGGAACTCACTACCTTGAGACTTGTGAATCGAAATTGCATAAGACAAAGTGATGTTTTCCCAGTTACTTCTTTCGCATTTAATTTCTTTGCCAGAAAAGTTCATCCAAATCTCATCTTGGCCACTTTCTGAGTCTTTTGCTGGGATCAAATCAGTGATAAAGCCAACATCCCCGTTTGATACACCATTAGCTAAATCATTTACCAGGTGTAGAACTCTATCTCTCTCACGATAAACATTTCCAGAATATTCAAATTGCAATTCTTCGCCTTTACGGGGGTTCAAATACTCTTGCATAATGCTATTTAAGTTATGAATACCAGCTTCGCCTTTATACATAGGACAAAGAATCTGAATGTCGTTTGCAGAAATACCCTTATTTAGAGCTGCATTAACGATTTTAGGAACCATTATTGCAATATCACTCCCTCCAGCTTCAAAATAAGAATAGTCATCTTTCTTTATTCGCCAATCAGCTGGTAATTTTCCATCTTTGATATGATTAGCTAGTTTGACAATAGTTGATTCACTGCCTTGTCTAAACACAGTTTGTAGCTTAATTTTAGGGATGCTATCTAATTGAAGTAAATCGCCTAATACTTGCCCAGGGCCTACTGATGCTAACTGATCTTGGTCTCCTACCAGGATAACCTGAGTGCGACTATCAACCCTCTCAAACAGCTTCTTTGCAAGCCAAGTATCCACCATCGAGAACTCATCAATAACTAAAAGGTCTGCTTCTAATGATTCATCAAGGTCATCATCTAACTCATCTTCGTTTGAAGAGAATAGGCCTAGAAGCGCGTGAATAGTTGTTGCTAGTAAGCCCGTAGATTCTTTCATTCTACGTGCAGCTTTTCCTGTGGGAGCAGCAAGAGAAATAATTTCTTTATCTGAGTAAAGATTGAATTTACGAACCTTGGCATACGTTTTAAGGATACCTTTAATAACAGTTGTTTTTCCTGTACCAGGTCCACCTGTCAATACAAAGAATTTACTTGTAATAGCTTCTTTAATTGCTTGTCGTTGAATTGCATCGTAAGGAAAGCCGTTTTCTTTTTCCACTTCATCGATATAAAAATCAATATCTGCACTTTCATCGATAAAACCTTCTCCGTCCATAATACGATGGGTGTTTTTTGCAATACTTTCTTCACTGTAATAAAGAACGTTAGAAAACACCTTATTATCCGTTATCTGCAATTCATTGTCTGACCATAATTCTTCTAATCGAGCCATGATTTGGCCTTCATGAATCTTTTTAGATTCTTTGGGGCGCGCCTCTTTTAGCAAAGCACAGGTTTTTTCAACAAGTGATTTTTTTGGAATATAAGTATCCCCTGTTTCTTGACTATGTTCATTTAAAACGTGCAATAAAGCTGCTTTATACCGTTCTGGCGAATCTGCGGCAATTCCCAATTTCTCCGCAAGCTCATCTGCGCTCTTAAAGCCAAAGCCTTTAATTGTTCGTGCTAAAAGGTAGGGGTTATTTTCTACGACATCTATCGCCATGTCCTCAAACTCTTTAATGATTTTACTGGATGTGTTAAGGGGAATGCCGTATTCTGCCAATTTAGCCAGAGATATCTGATTTTTAAAATCATCTTTTAATCTCAAAACAAAAGCGTTCTTATCAGAAGTTTTTAACCCTGACACTTTATCTAATTTACTTGGATCTTCGATAATCTTTTTAACAGTATCTTCTTCTCCATATAATTCAACAATTTTAAGAGCTTTTTTCTTTCCTATTCCTTTAAATTGCTTACTTGAAAAATAGTCGATAAGACCTGAAAGACTTGAAATCTTCTTCTCGTAATAAGTTACTTTCAGTTGCTCTCCGTACTTAGGGTGATTTACTAATTCACCTTTAAATAGATATTCCTCTTTTTCTTTCACATCTATCATATTACCCGAAACAATAATATAATTACTTGAATAATCACTATCTGTTTCATCAATATCAACGCCAAGTATATAAAACATAGTTTGTTCATTTTTGAAAATAATCTTATCAACCTGGCCCTTGAAATTTACTTCTTTCATCTGTTCACCATTTTAATTCAAATTCATTTGGTTCTTCTTTTACTGCCTGAATAATCTTCTTAACATCACAATTATATAATCCAGAGTTATGGATAGGATTCAACTCAACTACAACTACTCGATTATTTTTCTTATCCCAAGAAACATCCACTACATAAGTTTGTCCTTGTAGACTAGTACCATTCTTTAGAGAATCAACTACCTCAGTAACAAAGTTCTCAAAATTCGTTTGTAAAACCTTATCAATGGGCTCAATCTTGTGAATAGGGGTTAGGTCCCATTTAGTTGGGCTGGATGTAACAATTTTCCCATTTACCACAAAAAATCGATGTTCATGGGTAAGTTCTAAACCTTCCTGGACGCTTAGCTCACATCTATGCAAGGTTTCTACCATAAACGGATCTGCAAAGAACCATTCATCAAAATCATCTAAGCTTTTGATTGGGATGACTGAGCGAACTTTGCTAACGCTTAACCACTTCAAGTATACCACATTATATTTCTGTAGCATTTCAAAAACCTTGTTTTTTATATCGCTGTAATCAGCTTTTGCTGTGATAATATCCCTCCCCAAAAACTCTTTCAACTCAGGAAATAATAAATCATTGTCTAACTTCCCTGTTTTTTCGTAGAAATGAGGATTTCTCCCAGGAATATGCCCAATATAAGGAATTTGAGGTTTTTCTCCAAATTCTTTTGTGATAGTATCCCAAGAGTCACAAACAAAAACTTTATCTAAAGATGATAAAGCTTCCTTCAACAAAGCAGCTTCTTCTACCCATTCTTCCACTTTGTCCTTCAAAGGATCTTCACCTTCAGGTTTCGATAACAAAAATTTCGCTTGGATATATCCAGATAAGTTTTCATGTTTGTTCCCATTTGTTGTTTTAGGGGGACAAACTTTTTTCTCTTGATTTGGAAACAACCCATCCCAAAAGTAAGCAAGATTTTGCACTTTATTATATTCTTCCTTCGAAAGGTTTTTGAATTTTGATTCTAATGTCGAAAGGTAAGGACGCTTTGTGTTGGACACAAAATAAATATAGTTATATTTACTCATTTTTCAACTTCTTCTAACCGTTTTAATCTATGTGTACATTATACCATATTTAGAGCATAAAGTCAATTTGACTTATTATAAATAAAGAACTAGAGCAAGGAAAAATTCTATTTTTGATTTACAAAATATTATTTTTATGATATAATTTATTATATGTGAAGGAGAAAAATGGGAAAACAAAAGAAATTCAGTTCTGATTCAACTATTTCGATTTTTTGTAAAGTTCAGTTGCTAGATGGAAGCAAAAAAATTTATCAGTTTCCTAATGACTTGCGAGAAGCAATGCTTGAAAGTTATGCTAACAATGAACTTAGAAAGATGATGAAAGGTGCTTTGATAAACGTGCCCACTACTCCTTACAAAAACGGAAAAGCAAAACTAACACTAGGAATGATTAAAGATGTTTTTGCAGATGATAAGCGAAGATATTGGCGAACAAGAGGGCAATTTTTAACTTCTGACGCTTGGAAAAGTAAACTATCAAAAGAACAAGTCAAATTTATTCTCCATGACCATTCTTTTATGAATAAAACTAGAATTCTATTTGCTTTGATAAAATGGAAAAAGAAGGGAAAAGTTAATTGAAAAAGAAATATATTTTATGCATCGTTACTTTGTTTTTAGCAACACCTATTCTATTCCTTCTTTTAGGGAGAAACAAGTCGTTTGCTAAAACTTAGCTGTAAGAAAACACATAAAAGAAAAGAAGATAAACGTTGCTAATGCTAAAGATAGCATGATTACTAATATTGAAAAAGATGGCACATCAATCACTGTCATTTTAAATGAATAAAAACCAAAGGAAGTAAACTAATGACTGAAAACGCGAAGAAAACTCAAATCATCCGAAAAGACGGGAAAGATTGCTTAATGGAAGTAAATACACAATCGTTTACAATTGGAAAAGTACAATTTGTATTCGCTAAATACGATCCAAACAAACCACAGGGACAACGGACTACTGACCGAATTGTAATTTACTTGGATTTCGCAACAGCTTTAGAATTTTCACAATCAATTCTTGATGGACGTTTAAGCAAGCTTTTGGTTGAAGCTAATAATAAATTTAAACAAACTCAAAAACCATGGGACAAAAACGTCTCTATCTCAATGGGAGGAACGGCTCATCCAAAAAACCGAACAGACGGAAAAGCCGAATCTAGAACACTAAGCGCTCAATTGGGGACTAATAAACCAATTGCGTTGGTCGCCTCAAGTGGGCCAGGAAATGTCAACGACAAAGGATTGATCGTTCCAGAAAAACCAGAGCATTCAGTCTTCATTACTTTGTCAGCCGAAGATATCCGTGAAGTTGCGTTGATGATTAAGTGCAACGTTGAAGCTTATATTCAATTTGAACATCTACACAAAATGTGGGCTTATGAACCTGTAATGAGTCAACAATCAGGGTACAATGGTCAAACCCAACAATCACAACAACAACAACCACAACAATACAACCAAGGGCAAAATCAAAACTATCAACAACAAACCCCTCAACAGCAACAACAGCCTCAGTATCAACAACAAAACCGAGGAAGCTACCAACAATCTCAACCATCACAAGCCCCACAAAACCAACAAGGCTATAACCAATATTATAGTCAACAAAACAAATACCAGCAGCAAACTCCGCAGCACCAACAACAAAACTTTGGTAATCAACCTCCATTTGAGGAAGAAGAGTTGCCATTCTAATAAAAACAGAATAAATTTCGCACACCTACCGATGATAATGACATTTGTAGGTGAACTTTTTATGCTAAAATTAATTGGACCTAGATTTTTGTAAAAAGAAAAAGCTCTTATAAAAGAAGCTTTTTTATTTTGTTTTATCTAAAGCATCAATAACAGCTAATTGAAATGCAGAAATAATTGCCATCCCTAAAAAGAAAGCCAATAAAATAGGAGCGAAAGTTTCTTTCCAAACAGAGTAAATTGAAACAAGAATAAAGGTCCCTAACATCGAAAAGAAAAACTTGTCAAACTTTCTCATTGTTCGAAGAGAGAATTCTTCTATTCTAGAGGGGAAAAATGAAAATGCTAATTTATAATATCTGTGAACTTCATTTCTAAATTTTTTTCTTTCTAATGAAAAATTAGAAAGAGTAAGTAAAAAAAACAATATTATCCAAATACGAGTCATATACTATACTCCTTCTTAGAGATTATATGTGAGGATGCTTTGAATAATTTCGCCTGTTCGCAATCTCATTCGCAAAGACCTAAGATCCTCGTACAGAACAGTTGCAGGAGAAATGATGTTGTCTTCTTTACTCATGTAAAAAAGCATCTTTTCTTCACCATCTTCAAAAAAGGTGATTTTGATTGAACTAGTTGTTTCTTCTTCAGAAGAAAGTTGAATTTTGATATCAGATGTTTTTAGAATTGCTGATAATCTTGCTGAAAAAGAGGAACTTAGCAGCTCTTCTTTTTGTTTTTTGTTAATCATTTTTCTTTTCCTTCTTTGTAAATATCCATAATAACGTGAACCACCCCCTCTCTACATTGCATTAAGAGAAAGGAGCTTCTTGGGTAGCGTGCAGACTTAGAAGTTAGATGACTAACTCCCAGAGGTTACACGAATCAACCAAGCTATCCCCGTAGTTCCTACGGTTCTACATTTATTAGGCTAGGCGCAATCCTTCTTTGAGGATATTGACACTAGCGTTGATATCACGGTCATGATGTGTACCGCAATGTTCACAAGTCCACTCTCGAACAGAGAGGAGCTTTTTCCCTGAACGAACTTTACAAGTAGAGCAAAGTTGGGAGGATGGAAACCAACGACTGATTTGAACAATCTTCTTGCCGTACC